>WPCH01021383.1_pt1 | contig 130760 bp, 139 predicted proteins | sample 5399881 | NCBI WGS metagenome assembly WPCH01 (sample SAMN12869468, study PRJNA574797) | sludge metagenome | isolation source: wastewater treatment of pH5 | place: China:Beijing | collected 2019-05-20 | reverse complement strand
GACTTAAATATAACTTCGTCTTTATGGCTTTATAGCGCATAAAAGTTCCCCCTTTCTTGAAATGTTATTGATACCTTTATTTTACCATTTTTATAAACTTGATAAAAGGTCTAAATAGAATTTCCTATTAAATAAAAAAAGCACAAAGTGCTTTAATTATTTGTGTTGATTTAGCCAAGCAGAAACTCTTTCTTTTGGTTGGTACCCACTTTGACGGTCAACTTCTTCACCATCTTTGTATAATACAACAGTCGGAACACTTCTAATACCTGCTTCAATAGCTTGTGATCTAAATAGGTCGATGTCAACTCTGTAGAATTTTGAGTCTGACATTTCTTCACTTAAACCTTCTAATACTGGTTTTAACATTTTACATGGTCCACACCATGTAGCATAGTATTGTACAACAACTAACCCTTGTTGTCCAACAACTTGTTCATACGCTTCGCCTTGATATTCAATCATTAAATTTTCCTCTTTTCTTAATAATTTTTTATATTTCTATTATATATTATTTTTATAAAAATTCAAGATATTCGCTTTATTTTAGAGTAACAATAGTTACACCATTTAATCCTTCTCCTTCACCACCAAATCGATGGTCTTTAATATAAGGACTTGATTTAATATATTGATATACTGCTTTTCTTACAGCACCTGTTCCAAAACCATGAATCATGCGTAAAGTGGTCAATCCAGACATTAATGCGCCATCAATTGCATCATCAAGGGCAGGTTTAACTTCTTCAAATCGAAGCCCTCTTAAATCAACTTCTAATTTACCTTCTTTTTGAGGCTTGATATCTTCAGATTTAGTTTTTCTAGATACTATTTTTTCCTTGCTTTTTGGGTTAGGTGTATCTTTTTTTAAATCAACTTTAGAAAACATTAAATCGAACTTCCCAAATTTAACTCGATATTCGTCTTCTTTGATATCTACTATTTTACCATACTGCTGGTAAGTTGTGATAAAAACTTCATCACCAATTTTAAGTTCTTCTTCAAAATATAAAGACTTATCATCATCTATAGCCTGATTTAGTTTAAACTTAAGATCTGCAATATCAGGTTTAGTGAGCTGTGATTTCTTTTTAAGTTCCTCGATGATTTGCATGGTCTCTTCTCTTAGTTTTAACCACTTTTGTTCTTCTTTATATTTCACTTTGTCTATCATCTCATCTTGTCTTTTTAATAAATCTTTTTTTACATCTTCATAATGTTTCTTTTCTTGTTTTACTTTTTGAAGTTCTAAGCTGAGAGTTTCTTTTTCTTTTTGTAGATCAACCATTTCATCATTTAGTTTTTCCATCATTTTTGCAAGATCTGTTTGTCTACCTTCATATAACTTTAATGCATGATTGACAATATCATCTTTAAGTCCTAGCCTTTTAGCGATTAAAAATGCATGAGATGAACCAGTCGTGCCCATTTGTAAGTAATATAAAGGTTTTAATGTTTGTTTATCAAAAGCTACTGAAGCAGTTGTCATATGAGGTTGTTCATACGCATAGCTTTTTAATTCAGAATAATGGGTTGTAACCATCATTCTTGCATCATAGTTTTTAAATGCTTCTAAAATAGCAATAGCTAGTGCAACACCTTCATTTGGATCTGTACCACTTCCTATTTCATCTAACAACACTAAAGTATGGTCTTTCATTTCTGATATCATCTTAATGATTTTAGTTAAATGTGATGAAAAGGTGGATAAAGATTGTGAAATAGATTGCTCATCACCTATATCAGCAAACACTTGATCAAATATTGCAATATTACTTGCTTCATTTAATGGTGTTAATATACCCGATTGTGTCATTAAAGTTAATAACCCTAATGTTTTTAACGCAACGGTTTTACCACCAGTGTTTGGTCCAGTAATAAGTAATGTCTTTAAATGTTTATCTAATGATAAACTGATAGGCACAGCTTCTTTGGGATTTAACAAAGGATGCTTAGCTTTAATCAACTGTATAAAGCCATCTTTATTAATATTTGGCTTATGTCCATCAATATCTAATCCGTAAATAGCTTTTGCGTGTATTAAATCTAATTCGACAAACATATCCACATTTTGCTTTAATGTGTCAGCTGCTTCATGAATATGTTCACTTATATTTTGGATGATTTGATCGATTTCTTTTTGCTCACTGACTTTTAAGTTTTCTATTTGTGCTGTAATTGATCTTGTTTGTTCTGGTTCTATATAAATAGTTTGTTTAGAAGCTGACATATCATGAATAACACCTTTAATCTTATGTTTAAACGCTTCTTTGACTCCTATACAAAACCTTTCATTTCGCATAACAATCACTTGATCATTTAAATAACTTGAATAATCAGTTAATAATTTTTGTAACTTATCTTGTAATTGTTTATCAAATCTAGATAGATCTTTGCGAATACTTAAAAGCTTAGGTGTTGCATCATCTAGAATAACACCATCTTCATCAACCTTAGATTGAATATAATATAAAATATCTTTATGATTAGACAATTTTTCAAAATAAGGCATTAGATTTTTTGATGTGAGATTAAGTGCTTGTTTTTGTTTTAGATATTGGAAAATATCTCTTTCCATGACGAGTAGAAGTCTAATATAAAGTATATCTTGAATGGAATATCTTCTTTTAATATCTGCATAATGCAATAACTGATAAATATCGAAATCATCTAAAAAAGGTATACGCCCTAATTTAGCGATCAACTCTAGCATATCTAAAACTTCATCAAGTTTTGAATGAATCAAATTTAGATCTTGATAAGGTTCTAATTGAATAAACTTGTCTTTTGCAGAATCAGATTTTACATATTTCAGAATAATTTCTTTAATTTGATCTAATTCTAACGTTTTTGTCATAAAACTCATATAAAACACCCTTTTTTCGTAAAAATATGGTATAATTAATCTTGATAATAGAGGTGAAACATGAAACATTACACAATGTCTGTAACAGAAAATGAACTTGAAAAATTAAATAAAGTCTATCAATATCATCAAGTAGAGGATAAGAATCCCTATTTGCTTTTTCATGCTAAGCATAATGATATTGATATTTTAGGATACAAAACTGGGAAAGTACTTTTGCAAGGTGCTGAAATCACGCATGAATTAGTCGCGATTAAAACCCATTTAAACAAGGAAGATTATGCAGCGATTGGCTCTGATGAAGTTGGTACTGGTGATGTCTTTGGACCGATTGTTGTTTGTTCAGTATTTGTCAACAAATCTGAAATCCCTTTTTTAGAAAGCCTAAATGTTAGAGATTCTAAAAACATGAGTGATCAACAAATCATTGATATTGCACAAATCATTGCTAAAAAATTAATCCATTCTTTATTAATACTACCACCATCAAAGTATAACAAACTTGTAAAAGATGGGTATAACCTTAATAAGATAAAGGCATTACTTCACAATCAAGCAATTATTAAAACATCTTCAAAATTAAAAGAAAATGTACCAATTATTCTTGATCAGTTTTGTACGCCACAATTATACTTCAATTACTTAAAAGATGAAACTTTAGTTTATAGAGATATTGAATTTCATACTAAAGCAGAATCAGTACATTTAAGTGTAGCGGCTGCATCTATTATTGCACGATATGCATTTTTAGTCAAAATGAAGCAATATAGTCAAAAGTTAGGGATTAAACTTCCTAAAGGTGCTGGCAAAGAGGCAGATGATGCTGTACAAGAAATATTTAACAAAAAAGGTGCTAAAAACTTGAACCTTGTTACAAAAATGAATTTTAAGAATGTAACAAAACAAGATTTATCCTAATTGATCAATAAATTTTTGGAAATAATCGGGTATATCGGCGGTAAACGTCATATACTCTTTTTTTATTGGATGCTCAAAAGATAATTTAGTTGCGTGTAAAAACTGTCCATGATCACTAATAACTTGTTTAGGTCCATATAATGGATCACCAACAATCGGATGATTGATATAAGCCATGTGCACACGTATTTGATGTGTTCTACCGGTTTCTAATTCACATGATATTAACGTATATTTCTTGTCAAATCTTTTTAATACTTTAAAATGTGTCACCGCATGTTTTCCATCTTCGATGACAGTCATTTTTAATCTATTTTTTGGATGACGTCCAATTGGAGCGGTAATTGTACCTTCTTCTTCAGCAAAATCATGATATACAAGTGCAAGATATGTTCTTTTTATTTCATGATTTTTTAGCTTTTCACTGAGGTTTTGGTGCGCTTCATCCGTTTTAGCAACCACTAACAGACCACTCGTGTCTTTATCTATTCTATGAACGATACCCGGTCTAATAACGCCATTAATTGAACTTAATGATTCAACTTGATGCATTAAACCATGAACAAGTGTTGGTTCATGATAGCTTGATGCAGGATGAACCACTAGTCCTTCTGGTTTATTGATAACTAATAAATGTTCATCTTCATATAAAATATCTAAGTTTAAGTTGACTGGATTTAAGTCTAATTTAACGGGTTCTACATCAAAAATGGTTACTTCATCACCTGTTTTTAAGATGTAACCAGTTTTTACTTTTAAATCGTTTACTAAGATGTGTTCATCTTTAATAAGATTTTGGACAAAGCTTCTACTTTTATCTTTAAACTCTGTCTCAAGCAAGTAAAGATCAAGTCTTTGTTTTTCAAAATTGTTTGTAATTGTAATTTTATGAGCCATGTTGATCATCCTTTATGTCTTTGAGCCTTTTACTTTCAAAGAAAAATAAATCAATGGCAAACAAGACAATGGCAAGTGATAAATAATTGTCCGCTAAATTGTTGGTGAAGTTACTCACATTAGGAATGTTATCTAAGAAATCTAAAAAAGGATAATGTAGAAAATCGATAACAAACCCATAAATAGCTCTATCAATCGCATTGCCAAGGGTTCCAGCTATAAAAAGTGCTATTGAAATTGAATACACCTTTTTATGTTTAAAATCACTATCTTTAAATAAATAACCAAAAATGACAAGTGCAAGAATAGTGATGATAAAAAAGATAACATCCTTATAGGCATAATCTCTTAAAAATCCTAATGATGCGCCAGTATTTTCATAGTAGCTTAACTCTAAGATATGCGGAATAACAACTGTATTTGAACCAGAAAACGTTGGCGCAATCAAATGATAAGCCAATTGTTTCGTTAATTGATCAAAAAATAAAGTGACAATAATAATAATGAATCCTATAAGCATAATAGACTCCCTTTAAAATATAAACGACAAAACGATGATTCCTAAAATGAATAGAATAAACGAAACAAATCCAAATTCTACAAATTTTGGTATCTTCGTATTGATGTCTTTAATTTTCTCATGATAATTTGAAATAAGCATGTAATATAGATGATAGTATAAATAAACCCATAAAATAACTATACCAAGTAAAATCAGTGATAAAATAAATGTAAGTTTAGTAAATATAAACATATTAATAACGACAATTGTTGGTAAAAGAATGATAAAAAATGAAATCATCAATGCACCAAGTACACTTTTTATAGTTGTCTTCATAGTCGTTTGGCGATCAATCATTTTAACAAGATTCCTATATTTATGATAGAATCTATAAACCTTATCCATTATATGCTTCATATAGCCATATAGCCGCCTCATCTATAGTTTTTACAGGTACAATTTGATATGAAACATCGATGTGTTTTATGTCATCGTAGTGTCCTTCTGGGATGAAGAAAACATCGACTTTATTGTACTCTGCAGTATATATTTTTTGCACAATTCCACCGATTCTTCCGATGTCGCCATTGCTGTTGATCGTACCTGTACCAGCGATTTTAACATCAGGAATGTTTAGTTTTAGTAAACTTACGTAAATACTTAACGTCTGAAGCATGCCTCCACTAGGACCTCCAACGGTGGTGTTTAATCCTGGAAGTTGATAATGAGGATAGGCATCATATATCACATACTTCGTATAAAATAAAAATGATACATCTCCTGCTATTTGTTCGTATGTATAAGTATATGTGCTTCCATCGGGTCTTTCAATCAAATAAGTGACCTGTTGATGATTTGACAACTCAAAAAATGACTGTGGATCATAATCCTGATAAGACTCTCCGTTAATCTCTATGACGACATCACCAATTTTTATATCTGGAATTCTTTTTGGAAAATCATAAATATATAATCCTTCAAACCCATAATCCATTATAATGGTATCATCTTGTAACATAGCCATCTCATAAGCTTTAATTAAAGCAATTTGATAAGAAACGCTTTTTGATATCTGACCTTGTCTATACTCATCGATAATAGTGTTTTCTTGTTCTCTAATCGTTGGTCTTCTCACAATAACTGTTTCATCATTTTTTAATAACATATATTGCAGTGCAGTAATTGGATTATACGAGTATACATAAACACTATAAAACTGACTAGGCATCTCATGGTCTTCAATCACAAAAGCTCTATCTAACGGTGTCAATCCACCAGGTGCTGTCACAGTGTAGTTTGTAGGAACAACAGCAACAAATAATACATAGAAATAAGCGAATCCAAATATGATAATCCAGCGCAGTTTTTCTTTAAGAAAGATTAACATAAGTTAATTCACCCACCTCAATCTTCCTGTATGAAACTTTAGCTGCTTTAAGCATTTTAATCGCTGCTTGATGCTCTTTAGTATGTTGATACTTATCACTTTCATAAATAATTTCAGTTATGCCACTTTGTATGATTAATTTCGTGCATTCATTACAAGGAAATAACGTTACATATATTTTTGAATCTTTTAATGATTGAGTTGCATTTAAGATCGCGTTAGCCTCTGCATGAACGACATATGGGTACTTAGTTTCTAAAAAATCACCTTCATTTTTCCATGGAAAAACATCGTCATCTGCACCTTTAGGCAAACCATTATAGCCAATTCCAACAATTCTTAAATCGCGATTAATAATACAAGCTCCAACTTGTGTTGAGGGATCTTTAGATCTTAAAGCCGATAGCTTTGCAACACCCATAAAGTACTGATCCCATGAAATATGTGCTTGATTTTTCATTTTTTCTCATCTGCTTTCGCTAATCCTAGATTTACATGACAATATCCAAATGGATTTTTCTTTAAGTATTTTTGATGATTATCCTCAGCAAGTTCATAATCTAAATTTTCCTTAACTTTGACTTGAACTTTATTATAATCGTCTTTAAAGTATGATTCCATATAATCAACAACAGCTTTTTGATCACTCATATCATTTAAGTAAATACCACTTCGATATTGATTACCAATATCATTACCTTGTCTATTGATAGAAAAAGGATTGATAATTCTAAAAAAGTGTTCTAAGACTTGTTCTAATGTCACAACTTGTTCATCATAAGTAACTTCACATGCTTCAGCATGAGTCGCAACACCATGACAAACCTCATGATAAGTAGGCTGTTTTTTATTACCATCAACATAACCAACAGACGTTTTAGTAACGCCCTTTAGTTGATCAAAATAAGCTTCAACACCCCAAAAACATCCGCCAGCTAATACTATACTTTTCATATCAATTCTCCTTAATTTTCAAGTGTAGTTCTTCTAATTGAATATCATCAACATCACTTGGTGCTTGCATCATTTGATCTTTAGCACTCTGTGTTTTAGGAAATGCAATCACATCTTTTATATTAGCCGTATGAGTCATTAACATAACAATACGATCTAACCCTAATGCAAGTCCTCCATGTGGTGGTGTTCCATACTTTAAGGCATCAACAAAAAATCCGAATCTTGATTTTACATCTTCTTCAGTTAACCCTAACGTTTTAAACATTAATTGCTGGACATCTTGACGATAAATACGCATTGATCCTCCACCAATCTCATAACCATTTAAAACGATATCATATGCTTTCGCCATTGCATCTTTAGGATTATTTTTAAGTATTTCTACATCACTAGGTTGTGTAAAGGGATGATGTTTAGCATAATAACGCTTTTCTGTTTCATCATACTCTAATAGTGGCCAATCTGTAATCCATACAAATTTATAGTCGTTAGAATCTGCAAGGTTATACATATCAGCAAGTTCTACTCTTAATGCACCTAAGGCATTTAAGCAATCATTTGTATGTCCAGGCACTAAGAATAAAATGTCATTTTCTTTTAAATTAAGTAATTCATAGTCATTTTCAGACATAAACTTATTGATTGAACCCAAATAAGTTTGATTTTGTTTTTTAACAAAAACCAAAGCTTCCCCATGATTTTTCTTCACAACTTCCGTAAGTTTATCTATTTGTTTACGTGTCAGTACTGCACCTTCAGGTAAAACTAAACCTTTAATATAAGTTTTATCATTAAATAACGGTATATCTATTTGACTAAAAACATCTGTATAATCATTGATGAAAAGCTCATAGCGCATATCTGGTTTATCAGTTCCATATCGATTCATCGCATCTTCATACGTCATTTTTGTAAATGGTATTTTGAGATCAACATTTAACACTTTTTTAAATGTATGAACCATAATTTTTTCGATTAATATTTGAATCTCATGTTCGTCAACAAATGATGCTTCTATATCCACTTGTGTGAATTCTGGCTGACGATCCGCTCTTAAATCTTCATCTCTAAAACATTTTGCAATTTGAAAATACTTCTCAAAACCAGCAACCATAAACAGTTGTTTGTAGATTTGTGGAGATTGTGGAAGGGCATAAAAATGACCTCTATATAATCTTGATGGTACTAAATAGTCTCTCGCACCTTCTGGTGTTGATTTTCCTAAAATAGGTGTTTCTAACTCATAATAGCCTTCATCAACTAAAACACTACGAATGGCTTGTGTTATTTTATGTCTTTCGATTAAAAACTTTTGCATGACTGGTCTTCTTAAGTCTAAATAACGATATCTTAATCGAGTTTCTTCTAAAGCATCACTATCATTAGAAACAGCCATAGGAGGTGTTTCAGCTTGACTCAAAATTTCTAAAAAAGAAACTTCTACTTCAATAGATCCAGTAGGAATATTTAAGTTTTTACTCTCACGCTCAACAACAACACCTTTGGCTTCTATGACAAACTCACTTCTTAACTTAAGTGCTTGTTCGTAGTTAGGATTATCCGGCTTTACAACAAGTTGGGTAATACCAAATCGGTCACGTAAATCAATAAAAATTAATCCTCCAAGATTTCTAGACTTTTGAACCCATCCTTTTAAATAAACTTCTTGTTGTAAATGATTCATATTTAATTCATGATTATGATGTGTATATTTCATTTTATTTCTCCAATTTATGCTTAAGATATGTGACCACATCTTCTAGTTTAACTTCTTCTTGAATTTCTGTTCTTGTATCCTTAATGCTTGCTACACCTTTTTGAAATTCCTCTTCACCTAAGATAACAATATATTTAGCTTCTAATCTTAAAGCTTGTTTAAACTGTCCTTTAAATCCTTTAGCTGTATAGTTCATATCAGCAACAAATTGCTCACTTCTTAGATCATAAAGTAACTTAGTTGCAATCTTTTTTAAAGGTTGATTCATCGTAATAACAAAACAATCAAGTTCTAAATCTTTTGAATACTCAAGTTTAGAAGCTTCTATAGCCATCAGTAGTCTTTCCATTCCGAATGCAAAACCAATACCACCTAAGTCTGGACCACCAAGTTCTTTGACTAGGTTTTGATATCTACCACCGCCACCTAAAACATTTTGTGCGCCAAAACCTTCAATATTCGCTTCAATTTCAAATACTGTATGGCTATAATAATCTAGTCCTCTTACTAATTTAGGTGCGATTTCATAGGAAATACCAGCAACATCTAAATAACTTACTACTTCATCAAAATACGATTTTGACACTTCATTTAATAAATCTAGAGGTGTCGGTGCAGATTTAACTGATGGATGCTTATGATCAATTTTACAATCTAAAATACGTAGTGGGTTTTTATCTATTCTAATTTTGCAATCATTACAAAGTTCATCTTTATAAGGTTCAAAATGGTTAACTAAAGCTTTTTGATAAGCTATCCTTGATGCTTCATCACCAAGCGTGTTAACTCGTACTTTAACACCTTTCAATCCTAAACGATTGATGAAATCATAGGCAAGGATAATAATTTCAGCATCTAATGCTGCATCTACTGCACCAATAGCTTCAACACCGAATTGATAAAATTGACGATAACGACCTTTTTGTGGTCTTTCATAACGAAAATTTGGTCCTATATAATAAACTTTTTCTAACTCTTGTGATGTGTAAAGTTTTTGTTCAACATATGATCGAATCACACCAGCAGTACCCTCTGGTCTTAGTGTTAAAGCTCTATTTGAACGGTCTACAAAATTATATGTCTCTTTTGTGACCATATCAGAACCTTCTGAATCGCGATGAAAAACATTAGAATACTCCATCATCGGTGTTCTAATTTCTCTTATATGATACAAAGATAAAATATCTCTAATATCTTTTTCTAGTTTAATCCACTTGTGAGATTCATTAGGTAAGACATCATATGTGCCTTTCACTTTATTGATTGCCATAGTATTGCTCCTTTGTTAGTTGATAAGTTAACATGTCATCAGAAATCACATGAGTGCTCTTTTCTAAGACATATGGTTCTTTTTTTACAAATGTAAATCCATTCTTTAAAATGACTTTTTTACTACCTAAGTTTTGACTTAAGTGTTTCACTATAATTTTATCATACTTCAAGTATTCAAAACCAACTTTTATCATATGATGGACTGCTTTAGTCATAATACCTTGACGCCAATAACTTTGCTTCATTGCATAACCTAGTTCTACAGAATTTTCTCTACTATTTTTTGTATGAAAATCTATAGTTCCAATCATTTTATGTGTTTTCAAATCAACCATAGCATAGCCTCTTGGTAAGTGAACTTTATATCTTGGATAAAATATTTCTTTAATTGACCTTTTCGCTTCTAGAGGAAATACAAAAGGTCCCCAAGTTAAATATTTAGTTACCTCTTTATCTTTACCATACTCATATAAATCTTTATAATCACTAACTTTAATTGTTCTTAACATGATGTGATCAAAAGTGATGATAGGCATTTTCTTAAAATTCTTTTTCTCTTTCACAGTATATCCCTCTTCATTTAAAAAAAATCGCCCTTAAAAAACTCTAAGGACGAATGATCGCGGTACCACCTTAGTTCTAGAATACTTTCTAGCCCTCTTAAAAATTTTTTGCCTCCAAAGGTGTCACTATTTAATCTCATTAAATACTCTTTTTCAACGGCGATTTAATTCTTAAGTTTATTTTATCTTTTTTTTAGTTTATTTGTCAATCAATTTCAATGATTATCGTCACAGGACCATCATTTATCGATGATATTTCCATATGAGATTGAAAAATACCTGATTCCACATGAAAATCTGACTTTAAACAATCAACAAATTTATCATATAATGCTTCTGCTTGTTCAGGTTTAGCTGCTTGAATAAAAGATGGTCTATTATTACCCTTTGTATCTCCATATAAGGTAAACTGTGATACTGCTAAAATTGATCCACCTATTGTTTTCAAGTTTAAATTCATTTTTCCGTGTTCATCTTCAAAAACACGCAAGTTTTTAACTTTAGTTGCGGCTTTTATAACAGTTTTTTCATCATCATTGTGCGTCATACCAACATAGAGTAAGTATCCTTGGTTAATATTTGCAATGATTTCTTGATTAACTTTTACACTTGCATTTTTTACTCTTTGAGCAATAATTTTCATTTGAAATCTCTTTCTACTGAATAAATATCACTTACTTTTCTTAAGTTGACCATAAGTGATTGTAATGCGTTTTGATTTGTAATTAAAATTTTAAGTTTAATCACCATTTCCATATTCGATCCACTGGCCGCATTGACTTCAGCAATCGTTATTTGTTGTGAGTTAACTTGAGTTACGATATCAGTAAGTAGTGTCGGTTTGCTCGTTCCTATGATTTTAATGCGTGTTGGGTATTTTCTAGACACCTCAGGTGACCAAAATGCTTCAATTAATCTATTTTCATCAAATTGATTACAATTCGGACAATATGTTGAATGAATCACAATACCACTTGTTTTACTTACAAAACCAATAATTGGATCTCCTGGAATTGGAAGACAACAATTTGCTAGTTTTAATTGAGGACTTGATAAACCTTCAATAACAACTCCAGTTTCACTGTGTGTTGTAAGCTGTCTAGCAGCTTTCTCCATTTGTTTTTGCAGTAATACTTCTTTATCTATTTCTTTACCTAAAAGTTTTGCAACTACTGTTTTTGGACTTAAAATACCTTTCCCAATTTCAAGGTGTAAAGATTCTAAATCTGTAATCATATTTTTTTCAAAATGTTTTTTAATAAATGCGTCGTCAATTTGTTGCTCAACTTTTTGCTGGTGCATTTCTCTATCTAGTTGTTCTTTTCCTAATTGAATCAAATTATCTTTATTAAGTTTATTTAAAAAACTCTTTATTTTATGTTTTGCATGAGAAGATTTAGCAATTTTCAGCCAATCTTCACTAGGTCCATAAGAATTCTTATTGGTTTTAACACTAACAATATCACCAGTGTTCAATTCGTAATCTAAGGTTACAATCCGATTATTAACGATTGCTCCAACCATTTTATTTCCAATATCCGTATGAATTCTATATGCAAAATCAATAGGTGTCGCACCTTTAGGAAGTTCAATAACTTCTCCTTTAGGTGTAAACACATAAACATTAGCATCTAAGATGTCCCCTTTTACAGTACCAACAAACTCTTCAGCACCGCCATCAGTTTCATCTGAATCTTCAGTCATTTTCATCAATTCACCATACCATTTAAGCTTTTGTGCAATTTCAAATTGCTCTCGCTCTTTAGAGTATGTTTTATTTTCTTTATACGCCCAATGTGCTGCAACCCCAAATTCAGCAACTTGGTCCATTTCATTGGTTCTAATTTGGACCTCAAAAAGTGTGCCATCATCAGATAAAACGGTTGTATGAAGCGATTGATACATATTAGGCTTAGGTACAGCAATGTAATCTTTAAACCTTCTAGGAATTGGCGTAAAATTGGCATGTATAATACCTAACGCTTGATAACACGTTTCCACCTTATCAACAATAATACGAACCGCCAATAAATCATAGATATCTTCAAAAGCACGATTATCTCTAACCATCTTTTTATAAATTGAATAAATATTTTTAATGCGACCCTTAATTTCATAACCAATAAGTTTACTATGGTCAAATAAGTCTTCAATATGTTCAATTACATGATCAATTGATGCTTCTCTTTCAGCTTTTTTTGCTTGAATCATATTTGACACTCTATAATACATCGGTGGATCAGTATAACGTAAAGATCGATCTTCAAGTTCAGCTTTAATTCTAAAAATCCCTAGTCTATGTGCTAAAGGTGCATAAATATCTAGTGTTTCACTAGCGATTTTATATTGTTTTTCAGGAGACATTGAATTTAACGTTCTCACATTATGTAATCGATCGGCAATCTTAATTAAAATTACACGAATATCTTTTGCCATTGCTAAAAGCATTTTTTGATGATTATCAGCTTGAGATGCTACTGTGTTAAACGATAGTTTCCCAATTTTTGTTACACCATCAACAAGTGCAGATATCTCAGCACCATAATCGTTTTCAACTTCTTTTAATGTTAAGTCTGTATCTTCTACTGTGTCATGTAGCAATGCTGCAATAATCGTTGCTGGCCCTGCAGTGAGTTCTGTTAATATTTTACCAACTGCCACTGGATGTGTAATATATGGCTCTCCACTTTTTCGCATTTGCCCTTCATGTTTAGTTTTCGCCAAAAAATAAGCCTTTTCAATGAGCTTTATATCTTTTTCATTATGTATATAGTTTTTAAAAGACTCAAATAATGACTCAAACAATGGATCTGCCATTTGAAAACTCCTTTTTTATCAATAAGTAATTAAAGTAAGTATATCATAACCTTCTAATTTGTCTCTGCCGTTAAGCTCTGTTAATTCTATTAAAAATGCTAATCCCACAACACTACCACCAAGTTTTTCAACCAACTTTATCGTAGCTTCCATGGTGCCACCTGTTGCAAGTAGATCATCTACGATAATTACGCGATCACCTTTTTTAACTGCATCTTCGTGCATACATAATTCATTTGTCCCATATTCTAAATCATAAGCTGCTGAAATTGATGCTCTAGGAAGCTTACCTGGTTTTCTTACAGGAGCAAATCCTATCCCCATATTATTAGCAACTGGACATCCAAAAATAAAACCTCTTGCTTCTGGTCCAACGACAACTGTAGCTTTTTTATCTTTAGCAAATTTAGTAAATTCATCTGATGCAAACTGATATGCTTTACCGTCTAACATCAAAGGTGTAATATCTCTAAATAAAATACCTTTTTTCGGAAAATCAGGTACTTCAGCAATATAATCTTTTAAGTTCATTTTAAGCCTCCAAGTAATGATTTTTATCTTTTGTATCACCTAATTATTTTAACTCATTTTATACATTTTTACAAGTGTGATATAATGTTCGTAGGTGATTAAATGAAACCCTTAGCATATCGAATGAGACCAACTCAATTCAAAGATGTATTTGGTCAAGACCATCTTGTATCAAAAGATGGTGTTTTGCAAGTCATGATTGACAAGTCAAAAATTTTATCTTTTATTTTATACGGTCCTCCTGGCACTGGTAAAACGACAATCGCAACTATTTTTGCTGAAAAATGTGGTTTAGAGTTTTACTTTTTTAATGCATCTACAGATACAAAACAAAAATTGAAAGATATCTTAGATACAACTGTTTATAAAGATATTTTAATTGTCATTGATGAAATTCATCGGATGAAAAAAGATATTCAAGATTACTTATTACCTTTTATGGAAAACGGAAAAGCTACAGTCATAGGTTTAACAACACTTAATCCATATCAAAGTGTAAATCCAGCGATTCGCTCAAGATGTCATTTATATGAAGTTAAAAAACTAACTGATGAAGCAATCAAAAAAGCTATTTTAAATTCAAGTCACTATCTTGACATTCAAATTGGCATTACTGATGCTGCATTAGAAAAAATAGTAAGATATGCAAACCATGAAATAAGAACAGCCTTAAATTTACTTGAAAGTGCTTCGCTACTTTTAGATGATGGCGATATGCTCCAAGGATCACACGTTGATCGTATTAGTGGGAAAAAACATTTAGATTTAGATGATCATGAAGATCATTTTTATGATTTATTAAGTGCATTACAAAAATCAATTAGAGGCTCTGATGTAGATGCATCTGTTCATTATTTAGCAAGACTTCTAACTTTAGAAGATCTACAAGCCCTTATTAGAAGACTTTTAGTCATAGCATATGAAGATATTGGGCTTGCCAATCCTTTGATGGGACAAAAGGTGCTAGCAGCTAGTGAAGCTGCATTAAAGGTTGGGATGCCTGAGGCTAGAATTATTTTAAGTGTTGTTGTCATTGATATGGCATTATCACCAAAAAGTAATACTGCTATTATTGCGATAGATGATGCGCTAAATGATTTTGAATCTAAGGATTGTGGTGTTGTACCTGATCAAGCAAGTAATAGAAAAATTAAGTTAAATCCGAGTATTTATCATTATCCACATCTAGATGAAAATTCACTAAACGATCAATCCTACTTGCCAGATAAACTTAAAGATGTCTCGTATTATCATCCTAAAACAGAAAGTTCATATGAAAAAGCATTAGCGGATCGTTTAAAACTCATTGATAAAATTAAATATAAGAAAAGATAAAAGTGCTTAAAGGACAAATCCTTTAAGCACTTTTTTATTGATTATTAAATGATTTCTTAATTAGGTAATATTTCAGTTCCTCTATGATGAACAATGGCGTCATAAGCTTGATCAAGTGAAGCAATAATCGCTTTATGTCCACTTGCTTTTACAAAACTTAAACACGCTTCTACTTTAGGTAACATCGATCCTTTTTTAAAATGATCTTCTTTGATTAATCTTTCTAATGCATCGACAGTAATTTTTTCAAGTTTCTTTTGATTAGGTTTATTGAAGTTGATATAAACATGATCTACTGCAGTTAAAATAATAAGTGCATCTGCATTTATGATTTCAGCAATCTTTGCACTTGCAAAATCTTTATCAATGACAGCATCAATTCCCTCATAACCATATTCATTTTCAATTACAGGTATACCTCCACCGCCACCGGCAATAACTATATGATGTTGATTTAAAAGTGTCAATAAACTTTGTTTTTCAATCACATCAATTGGTTTTGGGCTTGCAATAACTCTTCTATAGCCTCTACCTGCATCTTCAACCATTTGATACCCAAGTTCTTTTTCTAAGGCTTTAGCTTCTATCTCATTATAAAAACTACCAATTGGCTTTGTAGGATTTAAAAATCCTGGATCATGTTGATCAACTAACACCTGAGTAACAAGTGTAGTAACTTCTCTTTCAATATTTGATTTCATAAGTTGGTTTCTAATCGCATTTTGAATATGAAATCCAATATACCCTTGACTCATCGCTCCACATTCTGCAAAAGGCATCATTGGTGTTGAAGTTGATTCATTAAATGCTAAGTTAATCATCCCCACTTGAGGTCCATTTCCATGAACAATTACGATATCATGATTTTCCTTAATTAAAGGAAGGATAGCTTGACTAACATGTTTTAATAACTCTTTTTGACTTTTAGCATCATGACCTAATGCATTGCCTCCAAGTGATATGACATACTTACTCATAGTCATCACTTAATGATGCAAGCATTACTGCTTTAATCGTATGCATTCTATTTTCAGCCTCTTGGAAAACTACACTTTGGTTTGATTCAATAACTTCATCAGTAACTTCTAGTTCACCTTGTTTTACATTTGGATAATCTTCACCAAACTCTAAAGCAATTTGTTGACCTACTTCTGTATCTAACCCATGAAATGCTGGCAAACAGTGCATAAATATAGCTTTAGGGTTTGCTGCATTCATAATTGTTGAAGAGACTTGATAAGCATGAAGTTCTCTAATACGTTTTAACCATACATCTTTAGGTTCACCCATAGATACCCATACATCAGTATAAATCACATCACTGTCTTTTGCACCTTCTATAGGGTCGGTTTCAAATGAAAGCGTTGCTCCAGTTTGTTTAGCAATGGCTTCACACTGATCAATAAGCTCTTTTCTTGGCCATAGATTTCTTGGTGCTACCGCTTTAAAATGCATACCCATTTTAGCACAACCAATCATTAGAGAATTCCCCATATTATTTCTTGCATCTCCATAATATGTAAATTTAATATCTTTCAAATAGCCAAATTTTTCTTGAATTGTTAAAAAATCAGCTAATATTTGTGTTGGATGATATTGGTCAGTTAATCCATTATAAACGGGTACACCTGAAAACTCAGCTAATGCTTCAACATCAGATTGTAAATAACCTCTAAATTCAATCCCATCAAACATACCACCAAGAACTCTAGCTGTATCTTTAACACTCTCTTTTTTCCCCATTTGAGAACCCGTTGGTCCTAAATAAGTGACTTGACACCCTAAATCATATGCGCCAACTTCAAAAGCACATCTAGTTCTAGTAGAATCTTTTTGGAATAATAAAACGATATTTTTTCCTTCAAGATAGCGATGAAAAATGCCTTGTTTCTTCTCTTCTTTTAATCTTTTCGCTAGATTAATCAAATATTGGATTTCATCTGGTTGATAATCAAGCAGTGTAAGTAAACTTCTTCCTTTTAAGTTCATGTTTGTTCTCCCTTTATATATATTCTTGGTACCCTATTTGAAATATTGGTACACACTTCATAAACAATTGTTTTTTGTTGCTTCGCAACTTCATCAGTTGTGATGAGTCCACCAAATAAGATTACTTGATCGTTGATCTTAACATCATCATCAACTTTAACGAATATGGCATCCATACAAATAATGCCTACTATTTGATAAATTTTTTGATTGATTTCAACACGCCCATTTTTATTCGATCTTAGCCATCCATCAGCATATCCTATAGGAATGATTGCTATTTTTTCATCACCATGAGCTTCATAAGTTGCTCCATAGCCTACTTTATCACCTTTATTAAGTATTTTAATATCAACTATATGACTTATTAAAGACATCACAGGTTTTAATAAAGGTTTTGGTGTATCTAAAGATAATCCATAAAGAGATATCCCTAGTCTTACATGTGTGGTAAAGTTGATATCTTTTTCATATTTAATACTTGAAGATGAATTTGATAAATGAATCATCGGTGGTTTAATCGTTATTTGATCATAGATGTGTTTAAACTTTGATAATTGCATATGATAATATGTTTCATCTTCATTTGCTGTCGCAAAATGAGTATAAATACCTTTTAGCAAAATAGTATCATGCTGCTGGAGTTTTTCTATCATACGTATAATCTTTTGTTCATCGATTAAACCATATCTATGCATGCCAGTATCTATTTTTAAATGGACTTTTAAATGATAGTTAGAAGAAAGTAAATCTTCGATGATATGTATGTGATACAAAGTGATTTCAACATCATAGTTTTGAGCAATCTCAAACTGATGACTTAATATAGGTCCCATCATGATTAACTCAATATCTTTTCTAACTTTTCTTAACTCGATGGCTTCTTCTAAAAGTGACACTGCAAATATTCGAACACCTTGTTCATATAAATAGTCCATCACTTTGATTGCACCATGACCATAAGCATCAGCTTTAATAACAGGTATAATTGTTTTATTTCCTATGATTTCTTGAACATAGTTAAAATTATGTAACAAGTTTTTTAAATTGATATGAGCATATGTTGGACGATATACATTAGACATAGATTTTCTCCACATATTTAGACGTCATCAAACTTAAAATACCTCCATATTTTAGCTTAAAGGTTATTATATCTCCAACTTGATGTGTCTCATTTAAGAGTTCAACTAGCAAATGATCACTACTACTTCCTATGACTTTTATATCATGAGGTGGAATTAAATCATCATGTCTGACATCTTGTTTACCGATGTTAAGTATTGCCCTTCTCATCATCCCTTTGTCATGATATGTTTGTTTATCCCCAAATGCATCAAACCCTAATTGACCTTCTGGATAGGATGGTTTCGTTTTTATTTCTACAATTTCAGTCTCTAAAGTAATGACATCCTCATATAAATGATCAATACGTTTTTGATATGCTGTTTCACGACCTAAAATCATTGCTTCTCCAATACGTAAGTTGTTAATATATTTAGGCAGTGTCCCATCCATTAACATCGGTATAGAAGAGGAATTACCTCCAGAAATGACTGATAATTTAATTTGAAATTGTTGTTCAATAAGGTCTTTGATATGTTTAAGTTTCTCATATGTCTCTATTGTTGGTACAACTGAGCCATAACATGTTAAATTTGTTCCAATACCTATTAAATCGATATGTTCTAAACTTAAGATTTCTTTAATAATCTCTAAATCAAATGCCTTATAATAAATGCCTTCTCTTAAATCTCCTAAATCAATCATTAATATGATTTTATGTCTTTTTCGCATCTTACCAGCTATCATATTTAATTTTTGAATCACTTCTAGTTCTGAATTTAATGAAATGTCTGTGTATTTAACAACAAGTGAAGCCTCAGATATCGCTGGAACTCTTAAATAAACTTTAGGTTTTCTAGTTTTTATGTGCATGAGGTTTTCAAGTTTAGAATCCGCGATATAATCAACATTCAAATCTTCTAAAACTGAAGATAACTTTTGATCACCACAGTATACTTTTGAAACACCCATGATAGATACTTGCTGTTTATGTGCTAACTCAAGTATATATTGCACATTAAATCCATATTTTTTTGCGTCTATTAATACTCTAGGATACATGAGGAATACCTCCGTAAAACATTTTTTTTAATATCTCTAAGACTTCTGATCGATATGTTAATGATAATACACCTAATGATGAAAAAATATAGTCAACATCTTTAAAAATAGCGATATTTTTATGTGGTACTAGTTTTGTGACTGCATTTTCCAAGTAATCTTTTATACTTATTTCTATGTTAGGATGAGCTAAGCAGGCACCACCTGTAAGAAATATCGCTTTAACTTGTGATGTGTCTTTACCATCAGGTATGACTTTCATACCGTTTGTTGTAAAAACACGCTTTAAATCACCTATATGACGATCTAGTGCTTTATGGACACAAGTCTCAGTTAAAAATTCAATAAGTTTAATACCTTTTATAGTTTGAGGTATAAATGGTTCATTTTTTAAAAGATTTATCGCTTCTTTTTCGTTGATGTCTAATGCTTTTAGTAATTTTACTTTGTTTGCTTGTTCAAAAACGAGCATGCGATTGATGTAAACACCTAAATCACCTTCAACTGTTCTCTTAAACAATGGTTCACCATCACTGTATTTTCTATAGATTTCTTTTGGTTCACATACCGAATGGACATCAGTTGTTGCGCCTCCGACATCTAATGTCATAACTCCATTAAATAAATCATTTAGTAACAAAGTCGTTTCCATGACTGCTCCAGGTGTTGGTATGATATGCCCTTTGATCATATCATTTATTTTATGCATTCCTTTTGCGTGGATGATATGTTTTTCAAATATCTCATAAATCGCACTTCTAAGTGGGAGAATATTAAAATCATCTACTCTTGGATAGACATTATCAACTATGGTTAGGTGTGCTAAGTTTAGTTTTACTAAACGATGATGATTTTCGATATTTCCACCATAAATTAATGGTATATTTAAATCTTTAACTTTAAGCACATTTTGATAAGCAACTTCTTTTTCACCAAAATTTGTACCACCTGCTATGATGATAATGTTTGGTTTTAGATTTCTTATTTGTTCGACATGCTCATCTTCTAATAGATTAGCAGTAACTAAATGAATGTTTGCTCCAGCATTAAGAGCCGCTTGTTTAGCTGCTTTAGCGGTCATTTCATAAACAAGACCATGCACAGTGATTTTTAAACCACCAGCAGCGCTTGATGTCGCAAACATTTCATCGTATAAAAGTTCGTCAATATTTAAGTTTTTTTTCAAGTCATCAATTGCTTTTTCTAACCCAATAGTAACATCACTGTCAACTGTTGTTGCAGAAAAACCCCTGCCGACATAACCGGTGGGTTTTCTATGTAAATTAAATGCGTTAACAATCGTTGTTGTTGATCCAATTTCCGCAACTAAAACATCAACTTTCATGTTTTTTTTGATGATGCTTAACAATAAATGAAGCAACATCTATACCTTTCGTTCCTCTGCCAAATCCTTGATCCATGCCATTGGCTTTTGCAATCTCTGGTGTCACTTGAGTTCCACCAGCAATTAATATCAGTTTATCTCTAACGCCTTTTTCTATGGCATAATCATTTAATTTTTGCATATTTTTATAGTGAATATCATCATGTGAAATGATCAGTGATATCATGATACAGTTTGATTTAGTTTCTATAGCTGCATCAACAAACTTTTCTATTGGAACACTTGTTCCTAAATATGTATATCCGATGCCATATTTTTCTACACCACCGTGTTTAATATCTAAGATTTCTCTCATACCTACACTGTGTTCATCATTACCACCAGTACCAGCAACGATTTTTAAATCGTGCTTTTTAACATATTCAGTGATTAACTCAGCACTTAAATTTTCTTCTTTTTTAATAATCTTTAACCGATCAATATTAATATCCATATCAACGACACCTTTAAACTGGATACGTGTGCCTTCACTCGGATGCATGACTTCAATATGAATGACTTCAACATTCGATAAATTCATGTTTTTACCAACTTCTAGTGCTGCAGCTTCGGCTGTTGCTTTATCAGTTGGGAAAAACAAATCTACAGTTACAACACCATCCCCTAACCATTGAACCTCAGGTTTAAGTAGGTTTGACTGACGATATTTATCAGTTTGATTGATACGGTTATTCACATTGTCTTCATCATCTAGTTCATCTATAAACTGAATTTTCTCTGGTTTTTCAAATGTTGAACCATCAATCAATCTTTCAGGATGATTGATTAAATTTTGATCATATTGTTCAACATTATTATATCCAAAGTGAGCTGAAACTGGTGCTAGATATGTTTTAGCACGTTTATATGTTGTTTGTTCACCAATGCCTCCATTAATCTTACGGCTAATGCCATCACCCATACGTTCTGGATAAAGACCACTATCAACAAACATTCCGTTTTCTACAGCTTGGAAATAACCACCCATTTCAATGATTTCTTCCATCATTAAAATTGCGCGTTCTTCGAGCTCTCGTTTTGTCTTAAATAATTCACTATCTTTTTTAAAGGTTAACATGCTTAATAAACCATCCATACCAACCATCGCTTGTTTAGCAGTATCTAAAGCTTCAATATTAAACATATGCCATGGTACATTTCTACCTTCATCAGGTGTAATTGTTGATTGAATATCTGCAGATGTTAATTTTGAAATAAGCAAGTTTAAAACATGTGTTACTGTTGCTTCTCTTGTTGATGAATCCATATACTTCGTATTCATTTGTGCACGCATTTTATATTGACTAAAAAAATCTCTTAATGCAAGTGCATAAGGTAGGTTGATTTTAATATCTGGGCTTGGAGGTGCAGCCGGTGGTACAGTTGATAGACAGATGAGATCGTTTCTAATCCCTACACGCTCACTAAATCTAGAATTAATTCCATGTTGTACAAGTAATTCAGGCATAACTTTCCATGCATCTCTAGCCGTCGCATTTGCATTATGAGCACCATCGATTTGTGCTAAATCACCAAAAGCCATAATCTTTTTAGATTCTGCAGCATCCACGAAACTTCTAATCATGTTGATATTACGATATAAAACATTATATTGTGGATCTTGATGCGCACCATTAACACCTTCTTCAGTAAACATTACAGCTATTTCAGGTCCTGCAACACCAGAAACATAAGAATGATAATTAATAGGTCTACCTACTTCATCTTCAATGATATCTAAAGCTTTTCTTTGTGCTCTAACTTGTTTTCTAGTAATAGGCACTCCACCAACACCTTGTGGTGTACCTTCTAATAATCCATCCATATGAGACTGTCCAGCTGTTCTAATAACCATCATATGATCAGCACCATGATATGCAGCCATTCTCATTCTTCTTATATCATCTTCAAAACGACCAGATGCTATTTCTGTAGTGATAGTTGAACTTGGTTGAGGATCAATATTGTTTAAGTGATTTGCACTAGGAAGTGCTACATAGTTTTTTAATGAATCACTTACATCTTGATAATGAAAAGGTCCAATTTGTTGTGGTTTATGTGCTCTCCATACCCATCCTTTTCTTCTTGGTCGATAGTTTTCTAGGTCACTTAAAATATGCTTAATATCGAGTTTATCATTAGGTTTAATCATGTTTAAACGCCTCCTTGATCTCTGTTAAATCACTTGTTTCAAGGATTTTTAATCCAGCTTCTCTAATATCTAGTTGATATTTTTTTGCATACTTATAAACAACATGTCCTGCACCATATTCGATAAGATTATTGTCTAAGACTAAATCTACGATTGCTTTAGCTTCAATTGAAGAAAAGCCCATTCTTAGTAATACACTTCTTTCAATCGAAGGCGATGTATGTGTATATGCTAAATCCATAATAGGATCAATCATTTGATCTAAAAGTTGATAAAAATATGTCTTTAATTCTTGATCATTTTTAGATGCTAAATGTTTTCTTCTTTTTTCAAAATCATCTGGTCTAGCTTTCATTGATTTCCTCCATAATATTTAATATTGTTTTTCGATCTAATTTAAGTTCATCTTCTAAATATTTAAGTTCAGCAAGTTGAAATAAATGATCTTTATATCTTTTTAAATATGATTTTTTTAAATCAAGCATATTTAACGATTTATGTTTTATATCTTTTCCTGATTTTGGAAACACTAAATTTTGACCAGGAACCTCTTTAAGAACATCCCCAAATGTCAACTTAATCCCTTGTTCTTTAGCAAAAGAAATTTGTGCGTTAAAATGTTTACCCGCTCCAGTATACTCACTTTCCTGTACAACAATCATATGATCTTTAGGTAATGTTTGTGCTAAAGAAAACGCAGCAGCTAAACTTGTATTTCCTGCAGGTCCTCTTTCCATACCTTCTAATAAAGATAGAGCTTCTGTAATGAAAAAGACACTTCCTTGATTAACTAAAAGATAATCATCCATATATCTTAAAGGTCTTGCTGCACTCCTTGGAACATCAGATCGATCAGGAAACGTTGCAAACGGTATCCCGAAACCTGTATGCCCTGTCGTAAACGATTTTAAATTAAAATCATGATCACTAGCCATATGAAGCCCTGTTAAATCAACGCTTGCACCAATGATTTTAGTTTTATTTGCTCCATGATATTTAAGTCCTCGTGCAGTTCCAGTTAAATTACCACCACCTGCATTTGTAGCAATAACAACTTCAGGATATTTTCCTTCTTTTTTTAACATTTCATCTGCAATTTCATAGCCTAAAGTTTCGATCCCCATAATGCCATATGGTGAATATAATGAAGCATTAAAGTATTTTGTTTCTTCTAAAATATTTAAGAACTCATAAAACAACTCTGGACCAACTGATAATTGCACAACTTCTGCACCATAGGCTTCACAACGTCTCGCTTTTTCTATGATTTCAGGTTGATTTTTTTCATTTGAATCAAAGCACTCTTGAACGATGATACATTTTAAATTAAGTCTTGCTGCCATAGCAGCAACCGCTGCACCATAGTTACCACTCGTTGCCGCAACAACGCCTTTATATCCTAATTTTTTAGCATGATAAACACTAATTGCCGCTCTTCTTGCTTTAAATGAACCACTTAAATTTTGTGCCTCATCTTTTAAGAATATACGTGCTCCATAGTCATCTTTAGCAAATTTTCTAGCATATTTTGTTATATTTTTTAACTCAACAAGTGGTGTGTTACCTACACTATTATCTAATTGTATTTTTTTTACATCTTCAAAAGTATATCCAGCATCACTCATCATTTTTTCATAATCAAAAGCTATGCCTTCTAACTCATATTTTTGATAATCCAAGTTTAATGATGACTTCATAATTTCATATCTTTTACTCATAACTTTGTCATATAGAGTCATTTAGAAATCCTCCATTTCGCTAAGGATGATTTCTTTAATCTTTTGAACTTCTTCTACATAATTTCCAAAAGCATGTGTATAAGATGGATGAACTTCAATTAAAGTACCTTTAACTAATCGTTTTGTATCTGTCATAATCGTAACTTCGTCGTTAATATTTGCTTTAGAAGTTAAATAACCTTTGACTTTCATCATAAATTCACACTTTTTTGTATCATTAGGTATATTTGTAGCACGTTCTTCTTTATTTAACACTGTTTTTTTGATCATGACATATGTTTGTTTATCAATCAAAAATAAACACCTCCAATAAAAAATAGAAAACCAAAGATTTTCTATTCATTTGTCTCAATCATCTCACTCATATCACCTAAAATGGCACGTGGTATTGGTAAATCAATCATCGTTTTTAAGCCTGCTCTAGCGTTGATAACATGAGGAATCATATTGACACAAATCGCAATTGTTCCTAAGCCACCATCAATTTCTGGTGTAATAGCCATATGAATATCTGGTGAACCTTTAATATCAATATAATCACCAGTTTTAACGCCTTCAACAAGTGGTTCTATTTGCTGAGGATGATCCATATTTAAAAATAAATCATCACCTATGTATCCTTGAGCAGTCATATTAATGCCAGCTAAAGTTCCCTTTTTAGCAAATGCATATTTAGTTTTACGATCAACATTTGTAACAATAGGCTTCATTTGTTGTTCAAATCGAGATGGCTTAATACCTAACCCTTTGAATATCATATGAACGCTTTGATTAAACCCAACATGGCCAGCTAAATCATTGTTTTCGATGCGTTCATGATATTTCTCTAATGTATCTCCAACACCTTGTTCTTCCATAACAGCTGGTCCAAATGGACTTAAGCTGTTTACACGTTTGACATCAATATGATGAACATCTTTCATCGTTCCTGATAAACATAAAACAAGCAAGTCCATGACAAAACCTGGATTTATGCCTGTGCCTAAAATGGTAACACCATGTTTTTTTGCCATCTCATCCATTTCTTGACTCAATGCTTGATGTGATTGATATGGATAAGCCATTTCTTCTGCTGTCGTAATGACATTTATTTTTTTCTCCACAATTTTCTTAATTTTTGGATAAGCACCTTTAACAAAACTATCGGTGCATAACAAAACGATATCAGGTCTTGTATCATCTAGTAAATCATCAATATGATCACTGATTTTCGTTTGACAGTCATATGGGCTTTGTAATACTTCTTGAACGGTTTTTCCTATGAAATTTTCATGAATATCACATACACCAACAATGTCAACACCTTTTTTTGTTAACAACATATCTGCCATCCCTTGTCCCATGGCTCCAAATCCCCAAATTACAACTTTTACTGGTTTCATTATTTTCCCGCCTTTCATCAAATCTATGATAACACGAAACCGCTTACATTGTAAATTAAAAAATAAGATAAGTTACCTTATCTTATGATTTATTATATATTCTGCCTAATGTAAAGAAATAATCAGACAATCTATTTAAATATTTAAGTGTAAATGGGTTCACATGTTTAACATCATCTAAGTGAATCATGAAGCGTTCAGCAGTTCTAACCTTAACGCGACTCATATTAATCCAAGCTGCAGCTTTGTTTTGATCTAGCTGAATAAACTTCGTCAATGGTTCTAATTTATTATCCATATCATCAATCGCTTTTTCTAACCAAATGACATCTTCTTCAAACACTTTTATTTGTTTATCATCATCTAGTGCTATCTCATATGCCATTTGATATAAAGTGTGATGAATTTGATCTAATTGAGCAAACACATCTGTTTGTTCTATATATTGTTTTGTTAGTAAAATAGATGCCATCACTTCATCTAACTGTCCGTTTATTTCAATATGAAGATCGTTTTTCTTCACTCTTCTTTTTAATAAATCAGTTTGTCCTAAATCACCTTTTTTAGTATATATTTTCATATCATCACCTACACTTCTGTAGAAATAATAACAGGTATCGTAATCGGAGATCTTCTTATTTCTTGATAAATGAAACGATTAATATCATTTCTTACATCTCTTTTATACTCATTCCAGTTGATGTATTTACCCGATAAATGTTTCTCACTTGTTTTATTAAATATTTCTTTAACTTTTGTTAGAATTTCTTCTGATTCTTGCACATAAACAAATCCTTTAGTAATAATTTCAACATTCCCTAAAATCTTTTTATGTTTTGGTGATACATGCGCAACAATTAATAAAGCACCATCTTCAGCAAGCAATTCTCTGTCTTTCATAACATAGTCATTGACATCTCCAACAGCTGTACCATCAATTAATATCTCACCTACACTAATTTCATTTTTAGATACAAACACATCTTTATCTTTAATGTTTAAAACATCTCCATTATCAAGCAAAAACACATGGTCAGCATCATATCCGATTTCTAATGCAAGTTTTTTCAATCCATATTGATGACGATACTCACCAATCGTAGGGATGACATAGGTTGGTTTTAATAAGTTCATCATCATCTTTAACTCTTCAGCCGATGCATGTGCAGATGTTAATAATCTCTTATCAATATTTTCAACGATCGCATCACTTCTATATAGTACATCTAAAGTTCTTGCTGCCATTTTCTCTGTTCCTGGTACTGGTGGTGTCATTAAGACAATCGTATCTTTATCTGTAATATGAATGAGTCGATCCACTTTTTTACACATTCTTTGAAGCATAAAAAACGGTTCATGTCTACTTCCTGTTACTAAGGAAACAACATCTTTATCATCATTTTTGTTTTTATCATCAATAAATTTTAGATTAGTTAAACTCTCTTTTGGTATTTGAAGATACCCACTAGCAATAGCAATATCTACGATTCTTTGTGCTCTTCTACCAATAATCGCAATTTTTTTCTTATGTTGCAAACACATGTCAACAACTCTTTGAATCTTCTTCAAATCGGATGAAAACAAAGATACGATAATTCTACCTTCAGCATTGGCAAATATACTATTTAACTTATGATCTAAATTTTGATTAACACCGCCATTTAAGACCATAGTTGAACCTAATGATTCCGTTAATAAAGCCAAAACATGTTTTTCAGCCAATTGATTAATTTTCTTAAAGTCAGTTTGGTATTGTAGATGACCACCTTGATCAAATGTGAAATCTGATGTATAAACAATAATACCATCTAATGTATGAATAGCAATACCTACAGATTCCGGAATAGAGTGTGTTGTATTGAAAAAACTAATTCTCACATTTCCAAATTTGATAATACTGTTTTGAGAAATTGTATTTAAAGTTAAACTATCTAAATTAAAATCTTCTTCCTTTAATAAATCTTTAACAATTTGCATAGTAAAATTTGTCGCATAGACAGGCACATTCAAATCTTTAAGAATATGTGGTAATGCGCTAATATGATCTTCATGAGCATGTGATAAAAAAATACCTTTTATACGATCCTTAGCACGTATTAAAACTTTATAATCTGGAATGATTTCATCCACACCATATAACTCTGAACTTGGGTACTTAATCCCAGCATCTAATATATATAAGTCGCGATCCACATCAATGACATACATGTTTTTTCCATTTTCGCCTAGTCCACCTAAAGCAAAAAATCTTATTTGACTCAAAATAACACTTCCTTTTTTAAAAACATAAGTAACGTTTTTTACTATATTTATTATACCATCTTTTTGAAATATAACAATGATTTTGTCTTGAAAATATGATATGATTAAGATAGGTGAACATATGATGATAAATTATCCAATTGCACGAAAAACACATCAAAAATCGAATAATAGAGCGAATCTTGGAATGACCTTAGAAAGTGATATTGAGACAACAAATACATATTACTTAGTCAATAACATCGCTGTAATACATAAAAAACCAACCCCAATCCAAGTTGTGAATGTAAGTTACCCTGCAAGAAATAAAGCAAAAATTGTAGAAGCTTATTATAAAACACCTTCAACAACAGATTTTAACGGTATATATAAAGGTCATTATATCGATTTTGATGCTAAAGAAACCAACTCAAAAACCTCAATGCCACTAAAAAATATTCACGAACATCAAATCGATCATTTAAAGCAAGTTGATGAACATGGTGGTATAGCTTTTTTAATTGTTCATTTTAAACAATATAATGAGTATTTTTTATTACCTTCTTCTGTTCTATTTAGCTATTGGGATTTAAAAAATGATGAAAAAAAGGGACGTAAATCCATCCCTTATTCAGCTTTTAAAGAAAAAGCATATCTAATAAAATTTGGCTATAAGCCACGTTTAGATTATTTGAAAGTCATAGACACTCATTATTTAGAAAAACTAAAATAATCTTCTTGCAGCATTTGTAGTCTTCTATGTATAAGTAATCCGATGACTAATGTCGTTGCAAGTGTCGTTGCAATATAAATAAAATTATATCCAACACTATATAACCATATATTATCTCCAACCATAGAAAATAATCTAGTTGCTATGTTTTCTCCAGCTTCTCCAAGACGCACTTGCTCAGTAGCATAGTTAATACTACTACTCCATAAAATAACACCACTAATTGAAGATGAAATTAAGCGGATGACACTAATAGCAACAAATGCATATACGAATTTAAATTTGTTTGCTAAACCATCTTTAAACAATCCAGATAAACCAAAAGCCATAAATGGAATGACATAATCAAATAAGATCAATAAAAAGATCTTAAATGCACTCCATGACTCACCTGTCCATCCTTCAAGTGTAATCTTCAATGTTTCAATATAGATGATATAATCTATACCAAAATTATAAAGCGCATATATAAAACCAGAAATTAACCCATACTTCAAGCCAAACATGAGTCCTATAAGGACAATGGGTAACATCGAAATACCGAAAAACTTACCGCCAAAAGGCATACTTAAGTTTAAACCCGGTATTGCACTAATTAACACATCTAAAACGATTGCTATTGCTAATAAATTAATGGTTGCAATCATCTTCTTTGTCTCTACATTTTGATTCATTTCTTTTCCTCCTTAGAAAATAAAAAAATTTCTATGGATAACCAAAGAAATTGATAGTCTAGAGATGAAAAATATCGACTATCCCTCCGCTGGTATGATCCAGATCAGGTTATTCGGGTCGACTACTTCTAGTCCTCTCAGCGCTAAGCTCCCCGCAGTGATCATTTAAATCATATCATATTATAATACTTTATACAACACATTTAAACTAAGGAAGTGAAACTATGCCAGATCAAATTATTGCTATTATTGTAATTTTAGGGTTAGTCTTACTATTTATGATACCAAATTTTAAAATAGTAAGAATTAACGAAGTGAAAATTGTTGAAAGACTTGGTAAATTCCATAAGTTATTAGATACTCCAGGTATCCATTTTATCGTACCACTTATCGATCGCGATATACAAACCGTAAATCTTGAAAAACAACACATTAAAACAAAGCTGAAACTTGAAATAAACGAAATCAGTGTAGACGTTTTATTATCATATGATATGCGTGTTATAGATCCAAAAACTTTCGTTTACGCAGCTTTAGATTCTATGAAAGTCATTCACGAATATATCTTAAGTGCATTAGAAAGTGATATAGATTATGATACCATCATAGATGAAACCATACCATATGCAGTAGAGTTTGGTGTTGAAATAGAAAATATGCAAATAAAATAATTTTTTATAATTCAGTTGTATTTTTTATAATTTGATAGTATAATAGAGCTATAAAGGAGTGATTGATTATGGATATTACATGGTTTAACGAGAAACCAAAAGATTTAATCGTTACACTAGCTAAAGGGAATCTTACTTTAAATAAGCCCGCAACAATATTTTTTGAATATGCTTATAGTGTTATGTTAGGGTATAACAAAGATCAACAATCGATTTTTATAAAACCACTCAACAAAGAACACGCGTTAAGGCATGATATTCACGACAGTAACAAGTATAGGATAACTGTTAAATCATCTTATAGTAGAGTTACAAATAAAGCTTTTGTTGATGAAATTTGCCAATTCGCAAATATCGATTTATCTAAAGAAGCAAAAAAATATAAAGCCAATTGGCTAGAAAAGGAACAAATCTTAGTTGTAGATTTGAAAAAGGAGGTCTAATATGGAATGGTTAATATATTTATGGTTAGGTGTTTTTATTGGTGCATTAGCATTTGAGTTCATCACGGCCGATATGGTAAGCATCTGGTTTTCATTAGCTGCGGTTCCTAGTTTTATACTTGCATTATTCTATGTTCATCCAGTAATTCAAATCGCTTTATTCGTTGTTGTATCAGCAGTACTACTACTCTTTACAAGACCTGTAGTTCTCAAATACTTCAAAGTCAACGAAATAAAAACTAATGTTGATTCAGTCATTGGTCAAGAAGGTACAGTAATTGGAGAAATAACTCCTAACACAATCGGACGTGTTAAATTAAGATCTCAAGAATGGTCTGCAATTTCTGAAGAAAGTATTAAAGTAGATGAAAAAGTTCGTGTTTTAGATGTAGAAGGCGTTAAATTGATTGTTAAAAAAATATCTTAAATAAAAAAGGAGTATACTTATGAATGTATTAGAATTATTTATTACACCAGTTATGTTAAGTGCAGTAAGCATCACATTGCTGATTGTTGGCGGTATTGTTTTATTAATAGCTGCAGCTAGTTTTAGATTAGTTACTCAAACTAAAAAATACGTTGTAGAACGTTTAGGGGGCTATTATACAACTTGGGGTGTTGGTATCCATTTCTTAGTTCCAATTATTGATCGTGTGGTTAGTGTTGTTTCATTAAAAGAACAAGTTAAGGATTTTGATCCACAGCCTGTTATTACTAAAGATAATGTAACGATGCAAATCGATACTGTAGTATTCTTCTCAATTACTGATCCAAAAGCATATAGTTATGGTACTGAAAATCCTATGTTAGCCATTGAAAAAATATCTGCAACAACACTTCGTAATATCATTGGTGACTTAGATTTAGACCAAACATTAACTTCAAGAGACTTAATCAACACAAAAATGCGTTTAATTTTAGATGAAGCAACTGACCCATGGGGAATTAAAGTCAATCGTGTTGAAGTTAAAAACATCTTACCTCCAAAAGATATTAGAGACTCTATGGAAAAACAAATGCGTGCTGAACGTGAAAGACGTCAAACCATTTTGATTGCAGAAGGTCAAAAAAGATCAGAAATTCTTAGAGCTGAAGGTGAAGCTGAAGCTGTTATTTTAAGAGCAAACGCTGTTAAAGAACAAAAGATTAGAGAGGCTGAAGGTGAAGCTGAAGCAATTTATAAGTTGAAAGAAGCTGAAGCTTTAGGTATTAAATTAATCAAAGATGCTGCAGCAGATCAAGCAGTATTAACCATTAAAGCTTATGAGGCATTAGCGAAGGTAGCTGATGGTCAATCAACTAAAATTGTTGTCCCAACAAATATTACTGATTTGGCTTCTTCTGTTATGATGGCAGCTGAAATCGCTAAATCTGATAAAGTTAAAAAAGAAGTTAAGTAAGTCTTTATAAAGTAAAAGAAGCTAATTTAGCTTCTTTTTTTATGATAGACGATGAGTGGGACTTCCATCTCACCTTTTAATAGCCCTGCATGATGGGCTTTAAATAGTTTACCTTCTTTAAATTTGAAATATTTATCAGAAATTGCGATTGCCATAAAATCACCTATAAATGTATCTAGTAATTTATGTGCTTCGCCTTGTCCTAATAAACCACTATAAAGCAATTCAGATTTAGATAGCAATTGAAAATCTTGACCATATTTTTCTAAAAACAATTTTTTAAACTGAAGCTTTTTAAATGGTTTTATAAAAAAATTAGTAGCTCTAGGTTCAATGGAAGGCATTCTCAAGCAAAGTTTCAATAACGTCTCATCTTTATAGAGGTCTATAGGTATAACGTTAACTAAGCCGTGGTCTGCAATCACAATAACGATTGTATCACTTGTAAGTTTCTCAGTTGTTTTTTCTAATGTATCATTTAATTTTTCTAATTCGGTTTTAACTAAACGACTATCAATGCCTACTTCATGTTCTAATAAATCTGGATTTGACCAATAAACATAGGTAAAATTTTTCTCCTTTTTTTGACAAATTTCGATAACTCTTTTCATTTGCAAATGAAATGATTTAAAGCCATCAGGTCTAAAATCAGGAAACAATTCATAGGTTTTAACATCTTTATTCTTCTCTTTAATATAGTCGTAAATTAATCTTTGATTTAAATATTTATCCCTTAGAACATTATGAAATGTTCTTTGCTCATCATAAAAATCTTTATTCAAAAAGACAACATGATTTGTATTCTCTTTTTTAAAATACTGCACCCATCCTAAATAACCACTTTGATATGGTGGATTTGTCGTTAAAACTGTATTGGTTGCTGCTACTGTCGTGGGTGGAAAAACAGATGTGATTTTTTGAATCATATGTTTTCTTAAAAAACTATTTTCTGATAGATGTTTTTCTAATATGTTTGTTCCCATACCGTCAAGTAAGATTAAACAAACATGCTTAAACTGATGATCTAACTCGTTTTTTAATGATTTGATAACTTTATATCTCGGTTTTACCTGATAATAGTCTAAAATGGTATGACTTACATTAAGTATCGATTGGTGATAATTTGGATATAAGATATCCATTAAGTAATCTTCTTCTTAATTAAGGTTATACTTGTCTTCTTATCTCCAATTTCAATCGCATCTGTAATTAATTTCTTAGCTTCCTCGATGCCCTTATCTTGAACATATAATGTTGCAATCACATCACCTTTTTTCACTTGATCGCCTATTTTTTTATGTAAATCAATACCTACATCTAATAATATTTTATCTTCTTTAGTTTCACGCCCTGCACCTAATCTCATAGCTGCTTTACCAATATCAAGAGCATTAATTTCTGAGATATATCCATCAGCTTTAGCTAATACTGAAGTTGTTTTTTTAGAAAGCAATGTCTCAGGATTTTCAATTACATGAATATCTCCTCCTTGAGCTTTTACAAGTTCTAAAAACTTGTGATATGCTCGTCCATCAGCAAGAGCACTTTCTAACATTTTTCTAGCTTCAGATTCATCTTTAGCAATTTTTGCATCAATAAGTAACTGTTCACCAATCACTAGAGTTACTTCTCTTAAGTCTTTAGGACCTTTACCTTGAAGGGTTTCAATAGCTTCATAAACTTCTAATCCGTTTCCTATTTTATGTCCAAGAGGTTCATCCATTCCAGTTAGTATGGCAGTGACTTTCTTTCCTGCTAATTTACCAATTTCAACCATAAGTTTAGCAAGTTTTTCTGCCTCTTCTTCTGTTTTCATAAAAGCACCGTGTCCGACTTTAACATCTAAACAAATTGCATCTGCCCCACTTGCAAGTTTTTTAGACATAATACTTGAAGCTATTAAAGGGATACAATCAACAGTAGCTGTTACATCTCTTAAAGCATATAATTTTTTATCTGCAGGTGCAACATCACCGCTTTGGCCGACAATTGCAATACCTATGTCTTGCACTTGATTGATAAAATCTTCAACTTTCAATTCAACTTGATAACCTAAAATACTTTCTAACTTATCAATCGTACCACCAGTATGTCCTAAGCCTCGTCCACTCATTTTAGCAAACTTTGCTCCAAGTGAAGCAAGTAGTGGTCCTAAAATTAAAGTAACTTTATCTCCAACACCACCAGTTGAGTGTTTGTCTACCTTTACACCTTTTATTTGATCTAAGTTAATAGAATCTCCAGAATCTCTCATAGCAAGCGCTAAATGGGTCGCTTCTTTATCATTCATTTGATTAAAATAAACTGCCATTAAGAAGGCACTCATTTGATAATCAGGTATACTTCCTTTCGTATAAGCTTTTACAACAAATTCAATTTCTTCTTTTGATAATTCTAGTTGATCTCTCTTTTTTGTGATGATGTCTATCATGTGCATAATATCACGTCTCCTTACATATATTTTAACATAATTTACTTAAAATATGTTATAATATCACCGGTAGAAAAGAGGGTAATCATGATACTAGCTATGGTCCGACATGGACAAACACACTACAACTCAAAAAGACTTATTCAAGGACAAATAGACATCCCTTTAAATGCATATGGTAAGGCTCAAGCAAAAGATGTCGCAAGCAAATTAAAAGCTCGAAAAGAAAGTTATTCCCAAATCTTATCATCTCCGCTTTCCAGAGCTTTAGAAACGGCATATATAATTTCTAAAGACTTAAACATGGATAAACCTATACATGTCATCCAAAGATTCATTGAAAGAAATTTCAATCAACTTGATGGGATGTCTGTCGATGAGGGGATGCCATTAGTAAGACAAAAAGGATATAGTCATCCCGGATATGAGACTGATGATATGCTTATCGAAAGAGTTATTCCTGATGTCTTAAAATTAGAAAAAACGTATAAAGATGATCATGTGCTTTGTATTACGCATTCTCATGTCATAAAAGCTTTACTTGTCTATGTAGATCCTCAGTTATATGCATTTGCAACTTATGTACTTGATAATTGTGATGTACTCTATTTTGAAGTAAAAAATCAAAAAATAAAGTTTATAAAACATGAAAAAAACGACTAGTTAGTCGTTTTTTAATAATGCTCCATTGATGATATGAAATATTTTATCCGCTAAATCAGCGGTTTTTAAATGTTTCACATCTTCAAAAAGTATAGGTTTATGAATCGTTACTTTAATTTTTGTAGATCTAAAAGGTGCACGATATTTAATCGATGTAGAACCATCAATACTAATAGGTAATAAATTTGCTTCAGCTTTTACTGCTAAGCGATAAGCTCCTGCTCGCATGGCTACCATCTTAATATCATTTCTATCTTTGATTCCACCTTCAGGAAATATAACCATTGCAACACCTTGTTTAACTACTTTAATTGCATCAACCATTGCTCTAGCGGTATTTCTATCACTTGATCGATCAATTGGAAATGAACCAACCGATGTTAATAACGTATGCATAATAGGCAGTTTATAAACACTCATTTTTGGTGTATAACTTGTTGGTCTATGGATGACTTCCATTAAAATGATTGGATCAACATATGATTTATGATTTGCATAAATGGTCAATCTTCCATCTTTAGGTACATTTTCGATGCCTTCGACATCAATTTTCAATCTTAAAATGATATGATCTAAAAAATAGGCAACACTTCGATATAATCGATGCTTATAATTGTTTAGTAGAGATACCTTATTCATGATAGGTAGTTGAATGATTATAAAAAGTAATGTAAATATAAATCCTAGTAGAAATCCTACTATAAGCCATACAGGTAAAAGATATAGATTTTGATTAACAAAATAATGCATGATTGCTGTAATTGCTATGGATGATACGAAAAATATAAGTGTAATCATGATTTAATCCTTTCATACGTTGCGAAAATTAAGTTTTCTTCCAACATCTTATGTGTACATTTAAATTCTGATAAGTTAAACTTTGGAAAATAGACATTTCCATCATGTCTTTTTAAAACATATGTGATATATAATTTTTGTGCGAAAGGTAACATTAACTGATAGATAGTCTTTCCACCAATAATCATAATATCTTCATCAGTTGTTCTTATAAATTCAAAGAGATCTTGAACGTGAATTGCATCTTCATACGTTTTATGTTCTAAATCTGCAACATAGATTTTTTTAAATGGTAAAGGTTTTGTCTTGTAATAGCTTTTTAAAGATTGGTAGGTTAAATCACCCATCAATACATGTGCAGCTTTAGTCATTTTTTTAAAATATGCTAAATCTTTTGGATAATGCCATGGTAGTAAATTATCTTTTCCAATCAACCAGTTTTCATCCATTGCCCAAATCATCGAAATCATATGGCTACTTTTCCTTTGATTCCTGGATGTGGATCATAATCTTTTAATTCAAAATCAGAATACTTAAAATCAAAAAGAGATTTTACATCCTTATTAATCTTCATGGTTGGTCTTTTTCTTGGAATACGAGATAATTGCAGGTTAATTTGCTCAAAATGGTTTTGATAAATATGTGCATCACCTAATGTATGGACAAACTCACCAACTTCATAACCAGTTACTTGAGCGACCATCATTAATAACAGGGCATAAGAAGCGATATTAAAAGGTACCCCTAAAAATATATCAGCACTTCTTTGGTATAATTGTAACGATATTTTTCCATTTGCAACATAAAACTGTATCAATGTATGACATGGTGGTAAAGCCATATCCTTAATTTCACTTGGATTCCATGCACTTAAGATCATCCGTCTTGAATTTGGATTTACCTTAAGTTCATTCAGAATGTATTTTAATTGATCAACACCATTAAAATTGCGCCACTGTGCACCATAAACTGGTCCTAAATCACCATATTTAATCGCAAATGTTGGATCTTTTTTAATCTTATCAACATACTCATCCATAGTTTCATTTTGATAATCATTACTTTTTTTATATATTTCATATGGCCATTCATTCCATATTTTAACACCATGGTCAACTAAATACTTGATATTTGTATCCCCAGATATAAACCACAATAGTTCATGAATAATTGACTTTAAATGAACTTTTTTTGTTGTTAACAATGGAAAACCTTCACTCAAATCAAAACGCATTTGATATCCAAAAACACTTTTAGTGCCTGTTTTAGTTCTATCCATTTTATCCGTGCCATGTGTCATCACATGTTGACATAAATCTAGATATGCTCTCAATAAAAGCCCTCCCTTATTTTGCTAACTCGTATAATGCCTCTGTATAAATCATAATAGCTGTAAAAAAATCATCTAAATCAATAAATTCATTTTTTTGATGAATATATGTTGGTTTTTCTAAAAAGTGTGGACCAAATGCTACACTATTTGGTAATGCTCTAGCAAATGTACCTCCACCAATTGTAATGGGTTCAGTCATATCATTTGTATGTTTTCGATATACTTTAAGTAGTTTTTGTACAAGTTCAGATTTTGGATCTACGTATAACAACTCTTGATGATTATCAACAGTAATTGTTGCTTGATATGGTTTAACACTTGCTTTTAATGTCTCAACACATTTATCAAAATCTACACCATTTGGATATCTTAAGTTTAAATTGAATCGATATTGACCATCACTAGTAGACATCGCACCTAAGTTAATGGTTAAATCACCCATCTCTTCATCTTTGTAATTGACACCTAGTTTTTTTCCATGAATATCAAATGTTAGTCTATCTAAAGCCAAATCTACAACTGGATGTTTAATATTGACTTCTTTAAAAAACTCAAAAAGTCTATCAATAGCATTTTCACCAAACTCTGGTGTTGATCCATGAGCGCTTTTACCGAATACTTTAATGTAAACTAAATTATCTTTCTCTTCTACTACACCTTCATATGTATGATTATTTAAAAACTGATTGAACAAGTTCTTAAAATCTTGTGTCTTATTTAAATATGCTTCAGCATAATCTGGTACCATATTATCCCTAAATCCACCTTTGATTGAAACGATATCTTTACTATCTAATTTGCCTTCAACAAAAATTCTAGAAATGCCTTTTTCAGCATAGATCAGTGGAAAATCAGCATCAGGAATAAATCCAGATACTGGTATTTCTGGATAAACACTAAAATAATGACGAACTCCACGCCAAGCAGTCTCTTCATCGGTTCCTAAGATGAGTTTAATTCTTTTGCTTAATGGAACTTTAAGTTCTTTTAATATTTTTAAAGCATAATATACTGCAATCGTTGGTCCTTTATCATCTTCTGTGCCACGACCATACATTTTATTATCATGAATCTCAGCACCATAAGGAGGATATGTCCAATCGTTTCCTGCAGGAACAACATCTAAATGTCCTATAGTCCCAACATATTCCTTTTGATCACCATAAGCAATATGACCTGCATATCCATCTAAATTAATGACATCAAATCCATCTTTTTCACCTAAAGTAAGCATAAAATCTAAAGCTCCTTTAATGCCTTCTCCAAAAGGAGCACCTTTTCGATTTGGATCATAGGTTGTTAGCTCTGAATTAATTTTCATAAGTCCAGTTAAGTCTTTAATTATTTCATCTTTTCTTTTTAATACTTCTTGTTTAAAATCTATTTTCATAGTTACCATCTCCTTATTTTATTGTAGCATATTATCTCATATAAATTAAGTCAAAAAGCAAAAATGGATGCCTTAAGCATCCACTTCTATAGTTATATTCCCTGTACTTGTTCTGGCATTAAAAATGATTGACCCATCTTGAGTTTGATATTGATTGCCTTGACTTAATCCGTCTACCCTTACTTTCCCCGTATCTGCTTTTAAATTAAGTTTTAAATCATTCATTGTTTCTAACTTAACTTGAATATCACCAGTAGATGTTTTTAGTTGATATGCGTTTGCAGTTACATAATGAACAATAATTCTCCCAGTTGAAATATCAATATCCAATGTGCCTATCTCTGAGTTGCTTAATTCTACTTTACCTGTAGAACTATCGATTTCTAAATCATTTGTAGTAAGATCATCTACTATAATGTCACCTGTTGATGTCTTAATCTGTGTTTGATCGGAAATGAAATGTTTAAGTGTTGTTTTTCCTGTAGATAATGTGATTTTACTTAAATTATTTACAACGATTTCTTCTAAATTTATATCTCCCGTTGAAGTAGAGACTGTTAAGTTATCACAAATAATATTGGATAGATAGACACTTCCTGTTGCGTTATTTATATCAATTTCATCATAAGTTTTAACATGTTCATGAGTTAATCTAATATCCCCAGTTTCTGTTTTCAAATCTAATGTAGCTAGTTGCCAACTATTAGGTATATCAACTTCGACTGTTAAATACTGTTTTGCTACAAAATTAAAAACGAAAATTCTTGACCATATTTGTTCATATGTATGACTAACGATTAAATTTTGATTTAAGACATTAAACTCAAAGTTTTCTTTATCGCGTTGATAATAGCGAACCGTCAAATAATCTTCATCTACATAGTTTAGATTGATATGTCTGTTTTTAAGATCAAAAGTCAATGCAGTCATCTCATTTTCTTCTACGAACTCAATTACATCACCATAAGCTTCATTTCTTTGAATGATATTACTCATGATTCTAAACTCTGGTAAGAATATCATCGATATCATGGTTAATAAAACACCAATGCCTAAAATAATTAATAATGCTTTAATAAAAATCTTCATTTAATATTACCTTTCCTTTTTCACTAATTTAATAAAAACTATGTATAAATATTTAGCTGTATACTGACAAACTTTATAAATACCAATACTAAAAAAACTTAAAAATGTAAAACTAATAAAAATTCTACCTATATAACCAAAAATTTCTAATAAAACCAAGTCTTGACCAAATGCTTGTATGACCAAATATATAGCACTTAATATTCCAGCTACAAATATAGATCCGGCTATGATTAATAGCACTCCAATAACAATGAATAATATGAAGTAAACAATTGCGAATGGAATCCAAAGTGGTGTTGTGATTAGAATAAAGAAAAACTGTAATAAATTCTTTATAAATTCTTTAGATGTTTTATTGATACTTTTAGATAATCGATCAACCATCATTTCTTTTTCAATAGTCTTGATATGATAGTTTGCTAATATATCTTCAAGTTTTTCATCGTGTTCAATACGCTCTGTAATCATTTCTCTATAATAATCGACTACAATATCAACTTCGTCTTGATTAAATTTTTTTAGCAATGCTTCTTCAAGTGTTACCAACCATTTTTCCATAAAAACCTCACTTTGTTAATAAATCGTATATTTTCTTAATATCTTTCCATTCATCAAGAAAATCAGCAATCGCTATACGACCTTGTTTTGTTATTTGATAGTATTTTCGATTTCGTCCTTGATATAACTCGTTATATGTTTTCAATTGACCTACTTTTTCTAATCTTCTTAAGATGGGGTATAAAGTTGATTCACTTATATCCATATGCTTTGATAAATCTTGTATGAGTTTATAGCCATATGAATCATCTTTACTTAGTAAAGCCAATACAAAAATTTCAAGAACTCCTTTTTTTAATTGTTGTTTCATCATCCACCTCATACTGTCTTACACGCTATATTATACATTGCATAGTATCATGTGTCAATGCTTTTTCAAATTTTATTTAATAAAAGATTATACTTTTTTTATAAAGTAAAAAAGCAGATCCTATAGATCTACTTTAATTTGTGAATCTTTATCTTACTTTTCTAATTTTATTTCATTTTCTTGTTTCTGACTTGAAGATAAGAATGTAATCCGTTCTGCAATCACTTCTAACATATTAAGCTTTTTATCATCTTCTAATTCATACTTATATGATTGAACACGTGCTTTGACTGCAATCATCGTTCCTTTAACACAATAAGATTCAATAGCTGTTGCTAAACCTTCCCATACAGAAATTTTTATAAAATCTGTATCATAATTTCCATCCATATTTTTAAATCCTCTTTGTACAGCTAAAACGACATCACTTACTTTTCTACCATCTTCTAGTATTTTTGTTTCTGGATTTCTTGTAAGACGCCCAACAAGTATCAATTGATTAACCATAAAAACTCCTTTTTTCTTTTAGTATATGGCATGTATATAAATAACAAAAACTACCAATTGATCGCTATCCTATGGTATTTATGCAATTTTATCATAAAAATATAAGTCATCTATCATCTAACCCTTGAAATCTTTTGAATCTATAAAAAAAAGACTAAGATTTAGTCTTTTTATACATTAACACACTCATTGATCTTTTATTGATTTTCTTTAGTGTATCTATCATTTGATTATAGGTCACATCTTGCATCATTTCAATGACATCGTATAATGATGTTTTTTGATGATAATACTTTCCATATAAATATGTTTTAGTTTCTAAATTGTTAAGGGCAAAAATAAATTGACCTAAATAAACTTTTTTATATCTTATAAAATCCTCTTCATTTAAATCTTCTAATGCATCTTTAGTTAAATAATTAATTAAAATATTTTTTAATTTCGTAATGTGCTTGCTTTCAGCAAATATTACAATGTTTTCAGCTTTTTTCTCAAATGTTGTTTGCACATAAAAACTTTGATTAATAAGTTTCTCATCAAGTAATTTTTCATACATTTTGGATGATGATCCTAACAACATGTTTAATACCATTGTCATAAGCATTTCTCTTTTTACTAAATCTTTTCCAAATCTACCTAAAGGATTTAATTTTATCCCAATCATTAATTTTTCGATTTGAATATCATCATAAATGACTTCTTGTTTTTTAACAAGCGTTTTTGACTCTTTAGGTACATATATTTTTGGCTTTATAGATACACGTTTATCTTGTTGATAAGACATAAAATACTTTTTTATTTTTTTTATATCCATTTTGCCAGAAATAACTAATAATCTTTGATTTGGATCATAAAAATGCTTATATATATCATATAACATTGATGGTGTAATCTTTTGAATAGATTCTGTTGTTCCACCAATATCATATTTTAACGTATGGTTATGGTACATATTTTCCATTAACTGATTTTGCATTTTCGATACTGGATCATCTAAATACATTTTCAACTCTTCTTCAATAATAAGTTTTTCTTGTTCAACATTATCTTTTGTAAAATGTGGTGTATCAAGCATGTCTAGCAAATGTGTTAAAGCTTCATAGACATGATCTGTGGCATTAAAAATATATGAAGTTTGATGATAAGAGGTCATAGCGTTTGCATCAACGCCTAAGTTCGAAAATTTGGCAAATGCATCTCCATCTGGCATTGCAAATATTTTATGTTCCATAAAGTGTGCACTTCCAGGTGGAATATGATAATCTTTTTGATCATATGTATAATCTAACTGTAATGCTCCATAAGGTAATGAAAGTTCAACATAAGTTGTATAATATGGATCATCTTTAGGTAATAGATGGACTTGCATGCCGTTTTTTAATTTCAAAATATATACATGTTCGTTAAATCTTGCGTCATATTTATGAATCATTTACATGCCTCCGTATAAAACATATGTTGTATCTAGTTCAATCATACGAACTACATTTTTAATATCTTCTAAAGTGACTTTTTTAATCGACTCGATCCTTTGATCAGTGGTCGTATGATCATTAAACAAACGCTTAAAATATGCACGTTTAGTCATATACGATTGTGAGTCTAAACTGCTTTTTATTTGATGAATTAAATAAGCTTTTGCATATGATAATTCTGATTCAGTAATTTCTTGTTGTTTAAAGGATTCAACCGTATGGATGATTTCTTCAAGTGCATAGTCTTTTTGGTTTTTAGCAACCCCACTAGATATGGTAATAACGCCTTTATAAAAATCATAATTTGAAGAAATGTCGTAACAAAGACCTTGTTTTTCTCTAATTTCTTTAAATAGTCTACTCTCTGGATATCCACCTAGCATAATGTCAGCACATAAAGCTGCTTCATATAAAGAATCAAATCTATAAATTGGAAGCAGATAGCCTAGTTTTAAGATGGCTTGATTCATTTGAGTTTCTTCTTCTAATTTTTGAAGTGGTTTTAATGATCTAAATCCAAATGCTGGTTTTAAATGCTGGTTTTGTGTCTTGATTTTTAAATGTTGATCAATATATGCTATATAAGCTTCATAATGACCATTAATAATAACTTTAATATCATCTTTAAAGAATTGATTTTTATAGTAATTGGTTAAATCAGCAAGTGTAATTTTTTTAATATCTTGAATGGTACCTGATAACGGATATGCGGCTAAATCAGATTCAAAAAATGCTTTACCAAATTCTACATTTGCATAAGCTCTTTTGTGATCTTTTAAGGTTTCCCATTGTTCAATCAACAATCTTTTCTCTTCATTAAATATCATTTCATTGAAATACGTTCGATCCACAAAAATATCATTTAACAAATCAATACTTTTATGGATAAGTTCATCATCATTAACGATTTTAGGGTCAACAATGGTAAAAACAAAAGACATCACGTTTAAGTTTGCGTGAAGTTCACTTCTTGTATATATTCTTGCCCCATATAAATCTTCTAAATGCTTTTGCATGAAACTTTTACTTGTAAATTTATCACTGTGTGAAGCAAGTAATTTTGGTAACAAAAAACGATACACGCGTGTATCTTTTGAATCGTAATTTGTGAAGAAAAACGCGAATTGTATCGTTTTAAATTCGTTTTTAATTTCAATCATTATAAACTATTTAATGCGACTTCCATCATTTTAGTAAATGCTTCTTGTCTTTCTTGAGCAGTTGTTGCTTCATGAGTGACTAATGAATCAGATACTGTTAGTAAGCATGCAGCTTTCTTTTTTAATGCTTTAGCGTTTGCAAATAATGCAAAAGATTCCATTTCAACTGCTTCAGCTCCATGATTTGCATAGATATCTTTATACGCTTCATGCTTTAAACGATAAAATACATCTGATGAGTGGATGGTTGTTAGTCTAACAGGGATATTTAATTTTTCACTTGCTTTTAAGATTCTATTATTTAATGTTTTTGTTGCATTTAAAAACTTTCTTGATGAAACACCCATCGTTTTAGCATAACTTGATTCTGAATATGCTTTATCAACGAGTAATACATCATAAAGGTTTAACTCTGGGCTATATGCACCACATGAGCCGATACGTATAATTTTTTCAACGTCATAAAAATTATACAGTTCATAACTGTATATACCAATACTCGGCATACCCATACCTGAACCCATAACCGTTACTTTTTTCTTTCCATAGTATCCTGTATATCCAAACATATTTCTAACAGTGTTGATTTGAACAACTTTTGTTAAAAATGTATCCGCAATAAATTTTGCTCTTAATGGATCTCCTGGCATTAACACTGTCTTAGCAATTAAACTTTTATCTTCTAACTCAATATGAGGTGTTGGCATTATTTTTTTCGCTCCTTTTATTTACAATATCTACACCATTAGATGTGCCGATTCTTGAAGCTCCTGCCTCAATCATTTTAATCGCATCATCATAGGTTCTTACACCGCCGCTAGCTTTAACTAACGCTTTATCTTTTACTGTATCTTTCATTAATTTAACATGTTCTACGGTTGCACCTGCTGTTCCAAAACCTGTTGATGTTTTTACAAAAGTAGCTTTTTGATCTACAGCAATTTCACAAGCTTTAACTATCTGTTCATCTGTTAAATAACAAGTTTCTATAATTACTTTTACGACACGTCCATCAGCGTTTTCAACAACACCTTTGATTTCTTGTGCAACTGTGTGATAATCTTTTGATTTTAAAGCCTCTACATTGATGACCATATCAATTTCATCAGCACCATCGTTGATTGCTTCTAATGTTTCATAAGCTTTAACTAAATGGTGATGTGTACCGTGAGGAAACCCTATAACAGTACATACTAATACGTCAGTTTTTTTCAATTTGTGTTTAGCATATTTTACCCAAATAGGATTTACGCAAACACTTTTGAAATCATAAGTTCTTGCTTCTTCAATCAGTTGATCAATTTGCGTCTTTGAGATATTAGCACCAAGTTTCGTATGATCAATCGTTTTATTTAACTCCATAACTTATTTCTCCTTTATTCATTTTATTTTTTAATATGTTTGTAAAAAATGAGACAAATAATCCCATTGTAAATGTCATAACAACAGTAAATATATAAACCTGATCAAATAAATTTTTAGTGTAGAGTCCTAATATGACGGCAAATACGAAGAAACTGCCTTCGACAATCATTTTTGAGATCGATAGGTTTTTAATTTTTTGATAGATCACTAGCATTAAACTTTCATAAGGTGATGTAGGAAGTCCTGTCAAAATGGTAATAGAAACTCCAAATGCACATAATAGTAATCCTATAGATGCCATAAATATTTTTGTAACTAGATGCGTTATAATGACATCCGGTACAAAACCTAATAAAAACAACCATAGATCTACAAAAACTCCAACAACGACTAAGAAAACAGCGCTTATAATCAACTTTTTATCTTTACTAATAGCATAAGTTAATAATGTTACCATAATGCCAGTGAATATAATGACAGATCCTAGAGTAAGGATCGGTATTATTTTCACAAATATTTGATGTAAATAATAGTTGAACGCATCAATAGGAGATGCTCCTAGTTTTGCTTTTACAATATTTGCAATCCCTAAGGCTATTAAAACAAAACCAAAGGTGTGTATTAATTTGTTTTTATTAAGATGCGTCATAAACTCCTCATTAAATATCTATCAAGTATTTGAAATCTGCTTTTTCAAATGTGTGAGATACTTTATCAAATGTATGTTTTTTTATTGCTTTATGGGCTTTTTTACCAAATTTCTTTGGAATAACCTTAGTTCCTTTAATAAATCCAGGAACATCTTGCAGAAATTTTTCTATCACTTCAATCACTTCAGTTGCAGGGTAAACTTTAATCTCTTGATGCACACGATAAAACACGTAATCTAAGTGTGGAGGAAATACAGTTAATGTATGTTCTTTAAACTCTATACCTACTATTAATTGATTTTTCTCAGTTTTTAAAAAATGATACTGAGGTACATAAGTATCTAAATCTTGATAATATTTTTGTAAATCATAAAATTCGTCAACATAGCGATAAATGGCATCAAGTTTATCCGGTTTCATTTTAAAATAATTACTCATGATCACTGGATTTTTTTCAACATATGCATCTCTTAGCATTTGATATACTTTTGTAACGACATCTTGCTTATACGCTAATACATCTTCAAACATTTCATTATAAATATGAAAATCAAATCTTTGACAGATTTTTTTTACGAATTCAAAAAGTATTTGTGCGACGTAATTAGGTGTTAATAAAGGCATTTCTAAATGGAAATTTAAATCTAAAAACTTAGGATTTAAACGGTATATATCAGGTACTTGAGACTTAGGTGTTATTAAAAATTTAGCTTGATGACCTAATCTTGGATGCGTGTATAAAAATCTAACACTTTGATTATCCATTTCTACTTTAAACCCGTCTATATTTTCAAAATATTGAATAATCACTTCTAGGTCAATATTTCTATTTCGTTCTTTAAAAAAATGTATATTAAATTGCGCCATAATGACACCTACCTTTTATACGTTTAGTTTATCACAAACAATTTGTTTTAACAATTAATTTTCAGTCTCTAAAATATCTTTGATTTTACTATAATCAGTACGATCTAGTTTTAATGGTGTAATCGAAACATAGCCATCATCAAAAGCAACAACATCACTTTCAGGATGCTCTTGATAGTTGATAATGCTTCCTTTAATATGAAAAATATCAGGTTTTTCCGATTTTACAAACTCTGCATGCTGCAATCTAAGACCTTGAGTAGTAATTTTTACACCTTTTGGTCTTTGATATGTTTCTTTTGGAAAGTTTATATTTAAAATACCGTCATACTCATATAGTTTTGTCTCAATGAGCTCATCAAAAAGCTTAATGGTCTCATCATATAAGTAGGGAAGATTAGTATTAGGTGCAGACATAGCTATTGCATCAATCCCAAGAATTTTAGCTTCAAAAGCAGCAGCAACCGTTCCTGAATACATAATATCTTTAGCGATGTTTGCACCATAATTGATCCCTGAGACAACAAGGTCAAAATCGATATCAAAAACTTTTAAACCTAACCTAACTGCATCTGATGGCGTACCATCAACAACTAATGTTGCGGTTGAACCAAAAATTGGTACACTTACAAATGTTTCAATTCTATTTTTGATTGTGATTGCATGGCTTTTAGCACTTTGATGTGTCTTTGGTGCTGAAACATATACATTTCCAAATGGAGCTAATGCTTTCACTAAAATAGCTAACCCTTCTGCTTGATAACCATCATCATTAACAACTAATATATTCATAATATTCACCCATTTACAATTTTGTGACAACGATCACATAAACCATTTTCATGTTTATGTTCGACAACATTCCAACATCTATCACATGTTTCTCCATCTGCTTTAGTAACAACAACATCTAATTGATCACCTTGATGAACGACAACTTTTGAGACAATAAAAACTTGATGGAGTTTGAAATCTAATTGATGCATTGCATCAGCTTGAACTTTAGTTAAGGTTAAATCTAGTTGTGCTTGAAGAGATTTACCAATAACTTTTTGTTCTCTTGCTTCTTCTAGTCTCTTTAAGACAAGGTTTCTTACTTGATCAAGGGTTGTAAATGCTTTAAGTAATGTTGTTTCTTTAATTTCATATACTTCAGGCAAACGTTCTAAGTATACATGTTCTAATTTTTCACCAGGTAAATAACTATACGCTTCATGTGTTGTATGAGGAATGATTGGAGTTAATAATTTTAACATACCAGATAAAACATCATATAAAACACTTTGAACACTACGTCGTTCTATGCCATTAGCTTTTTCGATATATAAAATGTCTTTTGTATAATCTAAGTAAAATGCACTCAGTTCATTTGTCATAAAAGAAACGATCCCGCGATATACACGATCAAATTGATAGTTTTCATATGCATCTAGCATTTGATTCGATAATTCATAATATTTTAATGTCATGACTTGGTTTAGTTTCCCTCTTTGTTCATAAGAAACATAATCTTTTTGAGGATCAAAGTCACTAATATTACCCAATACAAATCGAATCGTATTTCTAATTTTTCTATACCCTTCTGCGATTTGTGTCATCATATCATTTGAGATTCTAACATCTGCTTGATAGTCAACTGACGCAACCCATAATCTTAATAGGTCCGCACCTTGTACTTTCATAATTTTATTAGGATCAACTGCATTTCCAATTGACTTACTCATTTTCTTACCTTGACCATCTAAAACAAATCCATGAGAAACAACTTTTTTATATGGAGATTTTCCATATGCTGCAACCCCAGTAGATAGTGATGAATTAAACCATCCACGATACTGGTCAGATCCTTCTAAATACAAGTCTGCTGGATAAGGTAGATTTAAGGTTTCTAATAAAGTATGAGAGGTTCCTGAATCAAACCAAACGTCCATAATATCCGTTTCTTTTCGAAATACATGATTAGGACTACCTGGATGTTTATAGCCTTTAGGAAGCAAGTCTACAGCTTCTTTTTCAAACCAAACATTTGAGCCATGTTTACTAAACTCACTTGCAATATGATCTAAAACTTCTTTATCTAAAATAGGCTCATCATTTTCTGCATATAAAATTGGAATTGGAACACCCCATGCTCTTTGTCTTGAAATACACCAATCTTCTCTATTTTGAATCATATTAGAAATTCTAAGTTCTCCCCATAAAGGTAACCACTCAGTTTTTTTCACTTCATCAAGTAATTCACTTTTAATTTTATCTATAGATGCAAACCATTGAGGTGTCGCTCTAAAAATAACTGGTTTTCTTGTTCTCCAGTCATGTGGATAAGAATGGGTAAACTTAGATGAGCTTAATAAAACACCAAGTTCATCTAGTGATTTAACGACTTCTTCATTTGCTACTTCATAATATAATCCATCAAATGGACCTGAAGCTTTTGTCATATATCCGCGATCATCGACTGGACATAAAATATCTAGCCCATATTGTTTACCAATACGATAATCATCTTCACCATGACCTGGTGCTGTATGCACTAGTCCTGTACCATCAGTATCAGTGACATGATCACCAACAATAATCGGAGAGATTCTATCATAAATTGGATGTTTATATGTCTTAAGTTCTAACTCACTACCTTTGAATCGTTTTAAGATTTTTACATCTTGGAAGTTCAATGTTTTTGAAACATGGTCTAACAATGTTTCTGTAACAACATATTTCTTACCTTCATTTTCAAAAACGACATAAGAAAAATTCGGATGAACAGAAATTGCTAAGTTAGCAGGAATCGTCCATGGTGTAGTTGTCCAAATGATGTATGATGCATCTTTTAAATAAGGATCATCAGATAAAGCAGGAAAAGCAACATAAATTGAAGTTGACACTTTGTCATGATACTCAATTTCTGCTTCTGCAAGTGCTGATTCTGATGATGGTGACCAATAAACTGGTTTTAATCCTTTATAGATTAATCCTTTTTCGACCATTTTAGCAAACACTTCTACTTGTCTACCTTCAAAATCCTTTGTTAAGGTGATGTATGGGTTATCCCAATCGCCTAAGATACCTAAACGTTTAAATTGTTCTTTTTGTCTATCTACTTGCTCTAAAGCATATTGATAACAAACTTTACGGTAATCAACTAATGACATTTCTTTTCTATTGACACCTTTTTTTGTTACCGCTGTTTCAATAGGTAGACCGTGTGTATCCCATCCTGGTATATATGGTACATACTTACCTTTCATTGTTTGATAACGCAAAACAAAGTCTTTTAAGACTTTATTTAATGCATGACCAATATGAATATCACCATTGGCATATGGAGGCCCATCATGCAAGATAAATGGCTCGTTATTTTTGTTTTTTTCTAATACCTTTTGGTATAGTTTCATATCTTCCCATGCTTTTTGAAACTCTACTTCTCTTACACCTAAATTGCCTCGCATTGGAAAGTCAGTTTTAGGCATACATAATGTGTCTTTGTAATCCATTTGAATCACTCCTTATATAAAAATAAAATCGTCCTTATACGCTAAGGACGAAATAAAATTCCGCGGTACCACCTTAGTTCTAGAAACATCTAGCACTTAGTTTATATGATATTTCTCGCTCCAAAGTGATCTATGATTTGTGTTTGTTATTAGGCTTACACCATCCCTAATTCGCTTTAAACCTTAACAAATCATATGTGTCTTTTTCAACGCAAGTATCTAATTTTTTCTACTCTACAATGTCTTTAATAAATTGATCCATTGAGCCATCTTTATAAACATCTTTATTGGCAAACATAAACACTTTTTCTTGGATATGCACAATCTCGCCTTTGGTTGCGTAGACGACACCTGAGAAAAATGCAACAACTTTATTTGCTTGATCGATGTCAAGAGGTTCAAAATTTAAAATCAGTGGACATCCATCCATCATTTGATCTGCTAAATGGGTTAAATATGAATCGTCATCTGATGCTAATTTTTCAAACACAATACGATCATAAGTTGACTCTTTAGGTTGAGTAGCTATTAAATCATCTTGATTTTTTGTTTTCTTTTTCTTACTAAAAAGTCCCATACATCCTCCTACTGAAGCAATTCATAAAATTTTCTACCAATTCTAAGATGAGTTGCATGATGTTTGATTGCCAGTTCATAGTCATTGGTCATTCCCATAGATATCATTGGCAAGCTATATTTGACTGATAAATCATAAAGTTTTTTAAAAACTTCTTCTGTTTTTTTATCGTCTTCATCTTTACCCATAGTCATAAATCCGACTAACTCTATTTTATCATATTTTTTAATTTCTAAAAGAAATTGAGCCAATTTATCTAAATATAGACCACTTTTTTGCGGTTCTTCTGTTAAATTCATTTGAATCAAGCATTTGATTTTATGATTTGCATGCTTTTGTATCTCTTTAGCTAAAGACATTCGATCAAGTGTATGTAGATAATCAATATCATTAATCATCTCTTTAACTTTATTGGATTGAAGATGACCAATAAAATGCCATCTAATGTTTAAATCTTTTAGTTTTTTAGTTTTTTCTTTTAAGTTTTGAACGCGATTTTCTCCAAAATCTTGATAACCTTTATCATAAATAATTCTTAATTGTTGATCGTCAAAATATTTAGATGCACAAATAATAGTTCCTCGATAATTTTTAATCATACGTTAAATCTAAAGAGCATAATATCTCCATCTTTAACAATATACTCTTTACCCTCTAATCTTACTCGTCCAGCTTCTTTAGCTTTTTGTGGTGTTTGATATTTAATAAGGTCATCAAATGCTAATGTTTCTGCTTTAATAAATCCACGTTCGAAATCGCTATGAATGATACCTGCACACTCAGGAGCTTTCATGCCTTGTTTAAATGTCCATGCTCTTACTTCAGGTTCACCTGCTGTAAAATATGTTTTAAGTCCTAGAAGTTCATAACTTTTTTCGATAACTTCATTTAATCCAGATTTTTCTAATCCATAAGCTTCTAAAAAGTTTTCTTGTTCTTCTTGGTTTAGTGATGCGATTTCCATTTCAACTTGAGCAGAAATTAAAACAACATCGGTATGTTCTTTTTGTGCAAATGCTAAAATATTTTGATAATGTTTATTATCATCGGGATTTAACAAATCATCTTCTGACACATTAGCAATATAAATCATTGGTTTTAAAGATAATAAACTAAAACTTTTTATGAGTTTAAAATCTTCATCAGAAAAATCGATAGTTCGAGGTGAAATGTTTTGATCAAGCGCTTGTTTAATTTTAGTTAAAACTTCATGCTCATGTATGGCTTCTTTCACTTTAGCTTTAGCTTTTTTATCTAATCTTTGAATACGTTTTTCAACAACTTCAAGATCACTTAAGTTAAGTTCTAGCTTAATCGTTTCAATGTCTCTAATTGGATCAATTTTTCCTTCAACATGTGTGATATTTTCATCTTCAAAACATCTTACTACTTGGCAAATTGCGTCTACTTCTCTAATGTGGCTTAAAAATTGATTCCCTAAACCCTCACCTTTAGAAGCGCCTTTTACTAAACCTGCTATATCTATAAATTCATAGGCAGTTGGTATCACTTTTTTAGGTTTATATATTTTCTCTAATACATCTAATCGTTTATCTTGCACATAGACAACACCAACGTTTGGATCGATGGTTGCAAATGGATAGTTTGCGGCTAGTGCTTCAGCTTTAGTAATGGCATTAAATAACGTTGACTTACCTACATTTGGCAACCCTACTATTCCTGCTTTTAACATAAAAATTCCTCTTTTCAGTAAAAAAGGCTTTACGCCTTTTTAAAATTTAGACTTTTTGACTAGCCATGAAGGTAGATTTCGTTTATTACCTTCTTTAACACCTTCATGATGAGCTTCTTCGTCAACATCTTTTTTGTATACTAATCCTTCATCAGTCAATTGCATTTGATCTGTAGAAGTTTTATTAAATATTTCTAATGCTAAATTCTCAATGGTTGATCCTTTAGCTTTCAATTCATATCCGGTTGCTATAACAGTTACAATCATTTCATCTTCTAAATCTTCATTAACAGTTGTTCCATAAATGATATTTAAATCACGATCAGTTGCATTTCTAATTTCAGTTAATGCTTGATCAGTTTCAATTAAAGTGATATTTGTGCCTGATGTAATATTAACAATAGCATCAGTTGCTCCATCAATTGACACTTCTAATAGTTTAGAATGAATCGCTTTTCTTGCAGCTTCAACTGCACGATCTTCACCAGATGCAATACCTACACCCATGAGTGCTGTACCTTTGTTTTCCATAACTGTTTTGACATCAGCAAAATCGACGTTTATAAGTCCAGGAATTGCAATAATTTCAGCAATACCTTGAACACCTTGTCTTAATACATTATCTGATTCTCTAAATGCATCTAACAACTGTGTTGTTGGACCACTAATTGCAAGTAATCTCTCATTTGGTACAACAATTAATGTATCCACATGTGGTTTTAATTCTTCTAATCCTAAAATTGCTGCTTGCATTCTTGCTGGTCCTTCAAAGGCAAATGGTTTAGTAACAATACCAATCGTCAAACATCCCATTTCTTTCGCTTTTTTTGCGATTACAGGTGCAGCTCCAGTCCCAGTGCCTCCACCCATTCCAGCAGTAATAAATACCATATCAGCATCTTTTAATACTTCTTCTATTTCATCAATAGATTCAAGTGCAGCTTCTTTACCAACTTCGCTTTTAGCACCTGCACCTAAGCCTCTAGTTAAATACTTACCTAATTGAACACGGGTTTCAGCTTTAGATACTTTTAAAACTTGAGCGTCAGTGTTCATCGCCACAAAAACGACACCTTTAACGTCGTTTTCGATCATACGATTAATCGCGTTTCCGCCGCCACCCCCAACACCGATGACTTTGATGATAGGTTTTTGATTGAAATTATCTGATTCTCCAAATACCATTAGTCTGATCCCTCCTAGTTACTAATTCTATTTTACACGATTTATCTTTTAAAATAAAGATAATTGTTATGTTTTAAAATAATTTGTCTTTTTCTTCATCTCTTCTTTAAAATCTAGAAGTCTATCTTCTTTAATCGCTTTTCTAATTTCTTGCATTAAATGCTTTAAATAAGCCAAATTTTGGTATGTCACTAAACGCATACCTAAAATCTCATTCCCTTTAAATAAATGTCTTAGATAGCTTCTAGTATACTTTGACACAGGCGTTTCTAAATGAGGATCTAATGGTTGATAATCTTTTTCGTATAAAGCATTTTTGATGACGACTTTACCGATTGTAGTAAACGCAGTACCATGTCTAGCAATTCTTGTTGGTAAAACACAGTCAAACATATCCATACCATTAATTACATTTTCCACCAAATCATCAGGTGCTCCGACACCCATTAAATATCTTGGTTTATTAAACGGTAGAATCGGATTTAAGAATTTAGTGATTTCATACATTTCTTCTTTTGTTTCTCCTACCGATAGTCCACCAATAGAGTAACCAGGAAAATCCATTTCTATAAGTTTTTCTGCACTATACTTTCTTAAGTTTCTATCAAGTCCACCTTGAACAATACCAAATAAAGCTTGATTTGTAGAAAGTGCATCTTTTCCTCTTTTAGCCCATCTTAACGTTCGCTCAACAGAATCTTTCATATATTCATATGATGCATATGGTGGTGGACACTCATCAAAACTCATGATGATATCTGCACCTAAATCTTCTTGAACCTTAATTGAGTCTTCTGGTGACATAAATAAACTAGACCCATTTTTATGATGTTTAAAATGAACACCTTCTTCAGTTATTTTACGCATGTCAGTCAGTGAGAATACTTGAAATCCACCACTATCTGTTAATAATGCTCCATCCCAATTCATAAATCCTCTAATGCCTCCATGATCTTTTACAATATCAGATCCCGGTTGAAGCCATAAGTGATATGTATTGCCTAAAATAAGCCCTTCAGAAACCTCTTTGATTTCTTCTGGTGTTAATGTTTTAACTGTTGCTTGGGTGCCTACTGGCATAAAAAAAGGCGTTTCAAATACACCATGAGGCGTTGTTAATCTACCAAGTCTAGCACCACTTTGTTTACATGTGTGTAACACTTCAAATTTAATACTCATTTTATCATTCCTTTGCTCTTGTAATTATATCATAGTTTTGATACAATGTTAAAGTATTAAAATTATTGGCTGTACCCTAGGAAACCAGCCGAACAAAACAGGGAGATTTTATAAGTGAAGACATTTGTTTTAAAAGATTTTTTGATGCAATCCATGATTGCAGCAATGTATATTGTTTTGGTGTTTATTTTTCAAGTATTAAGTTTTGATACCATTCAGTTTAGAATAGCTGAAGTACTACTTATCTTAGTATTTTTTGATAAAAAACACTTTATAGGATTAACGATTGGAACTTTTATAGCCAATTATTTAATGAGCCCCTATGGTTTAGTTGATGCTTTATTTGGCACTTTAGCTACCGTAATTGCGTTGATTTTAATGATGTTCGTTTCAAAACCAAAATGGTTATCTGTTTTATTTCCAGCCTTTAGCAATGCTATTGTTATTGGTTTAATGATTGCTATAATGAACCAAATACCGTTTTTACCAATTGCAGGTTGGGTATTCTTAGGTGAAGCGGTTGTTATGGTTGCGTTAGGATTACCACTATTTTATTATTTAGATAGACATACTCATTTTAAAGAAATAATGGGAAGCAAATAGCTTCCCATTATTTTATTTTCTAAACGGTTCAAAAATAATTATATGGTTGTATATATCATCTTTTTTTAAGATTGATTGGTTCAAATATGGATGGTGTATACCACCTGGTTCAAATTGACATTCTAGTGTAAATGAACTATGGATCGCATCTTGATCAAATGAGCCTTTTAATGGAATACCAGCAGGGTTATTGTGTGTGTATAAGACGACTGCTGGATAAGTCGTATAGCAATTGATACCCATATTTGTAATAGGATCATAGGCGATTGCTTTAGGTATATGAATATCATTATCATCAAAAATGAATGTATGATCAAACCCTTGAAAAGATGAATCTTTCATCAATTCCAAATGATTTGAAAAAGGTGAAAAATCTGTTAAGTCAAAAGGTGTATCTTGGACATGTTTTATTTCTTTAATTAAATAGTTATCATCGATTTCTAAATATTTAGAAGCTTTAAGTTGAATCCATTGTTGATCAATGGTTTTTTGTTTTTGATTTAAATTGAAATATACATGATTTGTAATATTACACAATGTATCTTTAGTTGTCGAGGCTTTATATGCTATTTGAAGTGAACCATTTGGTTTTAGTTCATATGTGACATCTAAGGTGAGTTGACCTGGATAGCCTTCTTCTAAATCTTTAGATACATATCTAAATGTTGCAGATTGCTTTTCATGATGAATGAGTTCAAAATTTTTAGTGGAAAATCCAGATTTTCCACCATGAAGTGAAGTATATGTTGAACGGTATGGTTCTACTTTATATGATTGATGATCGATTTGATAAGATGGCACGACTAGCCTTCCACTTGTTCTACCTATTGTTTTACCATAATAAGTCATATCATCAGTATAAGCTTCTATGGTTTTTGGAACAATAATCAAATCTGTTTTTTCATATTGATACTGATAAACACCTGCGCCATAAGAAAGTAAAACAACTGTCGCTTTATCATTTATTAGTGTGACTTTTTCAATGTCCAAATCTTTAACAAATATTTTTTCTATCATATATCTGACCTCAATCTATTTTATTTTTCGATGTGCAACTGCCATTGGCAGTTGATTTAAATCCTTAGGTTTTACTTCTATCCAAGACTGATCTTTACCATCAAGCAATCTAACTTCATATACTTTCATATGCCACACTTGATGTGTGAAAACGTGTTTATATAAATCTTTATAAGCAATAACATCGATAGATATGTTAAGTTGTTCTAAAGTGGATATCACATCATAAATGCTTTCACTTTCAAATTGTGGATATTCATACATACCTTCAAGTAAACTTTCAGTTCTTTTACGTAAGATTAGCTGATTATGTTTGTTGTATATTTTTAAGGTTATGTAGTGAAAACTCTGTTTTTCTTGTAGTTTAGACATAACAGGTAGACTTTCTTGGATGCCTAGTTCATATGCTCTGCAATGCTCATTTAAAGGGCATACTTCACATTTAGGTTTCTTAGGTCGACAAACAAGAGCTCCTAACTCCATCAAAGCTTGTGTGTAAATATGAGGTGTTGCTTTTTTAATCAATTGTTGATTTTTTGCATTGAGTGCTTTTCGATTTTTTTCAACTCTAAAATCATCATCGATATGATAATATCTTGATAAAACTCTAATGACATTACCATCTAAAGCACTGTAGGGTTGATTATATGCTATTGACATAATCGCTCCAGCAGTATATGCACCTACACCAGGAAGTTTAATCACATCTTCATAAGTATTTGGAAATATGCCTTGATGATGTTCTATAATATGCTGAGCAGCTTTTAACATATACTTAAATCTTCTATAATATCCTAAGCCTTCAACATCTTTTTTTAAAGTTTCCTCATCAATAGCTGCTAAATTCTCGATATTCGGATACTTACTTATAAAAGACTGATAATAAGGTAAAACTGTTTCAACTTGTGTTTGTTGTAACATGATTTCACTTATCCAAATATGATATGGATCTTTTGATTCTCTAAAAAGAAGCTTTCTATGATGTTTATCATACCAAGCTTCTATTTTTTTAATATCCATTATAAATCTACTTCTCTAACGCCACAATGTTCTATAACATCGTCAAATCTTGTAACTGCAGACATAACGATTCCATGACATACAACAATGACTTTTTTATAGTTTTTGTATTTAAGTAAAGTAAGTTGTACTCTTTTTTGCAAATCTTCATACGCTTCCCAGCGATATTTATGACCTACATTTCTTTTTCCTTCTGCTTCAAAATATTCTTGATAAGCACCACTAACTTCATAATCATAAATAAATTTTGTGTCAGGCATCCATTCATGAAGATCATTTTCTACAACTAACTTAATACCAGTTGTTCTCGAGATGATTGCTGCTGTTTGTAAAGCTCTAGTATATGGTGATGAAATAATAATATCAGCATCTTGTAATAATGGATCCTCAGCTCTTTTTTCTGCTTGAGCAATTCCATTTTCAGTAAGTTTCCCAAATTCATACCCCATGCCTACATAACCTCTTTCGATGACTTCGTCATATCGAGGTTCACCATGTCTAACTAAGATAAAATGTGTTGTCATATAATCATCCTTTCAAAATCATTATAACATAAAGATATTAAGAAACTATCATTCACATAATTTAATAAATGTTAATATTTTATGAAGGCATTAGGATGTTCTTATAATGCATAATTATTAATTAACAAATGACTAAATGTTATAATACATTTGTGAAAAAGGAGGATTAAAATGTCACAACTTACAAAACGAAGATCAATTAGAAAATATGATCCAAACGTTAAAATATCAAAAAATGAGATGAAAGAAATCTTAGAAAAAGCAACACAAGCTCCATCATCTATGAATATGCAGTCTTGGAGATTTTTCATTGTTGAGTCAAGTCAAGCAAAAGAAAAGCTAAGACCAACACTTTATGGAAATCAATTACAATTAGATACATCAGCTGCAATGATTTGTATATTTACTGATTTGAAAAAATTTGAATATGCAGAAAAAATATTCAATAAGGCTGTCAATCAAAATCTAATGCCTATAGAAGTTAGAGAAAGACAACTTAGAAGTATTGCGAATATGGTAGATAATTTAACTGACATATCTATTGAAAAGACAGGTTGGTTAGATGCAGGTTTAATGTCTATGCAACTCATGCATATTGCAAGAGAGCATGGATATGATACTTGTGCTATTGGTGGTTTTAAACACGAAGAAATAGCTGATGCTTTAGGCATTGATAAAAACAGATATAAACCAGTAATGATATTATCTATTGGCAAGAAAGCTGAAGATGGTTATCCATCTATTAGACTTGATGTTGATGATGTAGCTACATGGATATAGTAAAAGGGCTCTAATGAGCCCTTTTTTATTATTTATAATGTTATCAATTAAATATCATATTGTGATAAAATTTGTGCTGGTGTTCTTCTTAACAGCAAGTAAATCGGTAACATTCCTGCAAGAATATTAATAATATAAGCAATAATAATTCCTAAAACAACCGTCAATATATTAACTGTAAAAAAGTTAAATTCACCTATAAATCCTTGTGATAATCTCGATAATCCCATTGACGCAATCACATATCCAACAAATGTTGAAATAGTTGTGAGCACGAATATTTCTATTAAGAATGAAGCGAATATATCATTTTTCTTTACACCTAAAGCACGATAGACTGAAACTTCATAAATTCTTGAAATGAGACTAGATCGAATTACAAAATAAAATCCTACCATAGAAAATCCAATCAGCACTGATGAAGTAGTTAATACCGGAACTAATACTTGTGCTCTTGTTTCTTTAGCTGAAGTTAATGCTGATTCATAAATATCAGTTGCTCTATAACTATAAGCACTATCCTCAACAGCATCTAATATAGATTGAACATCATTGGTATAAATAAATAACGTTGAAATACCTGACTCAATTCTAAGTTTTGATAAATCTTCAGAAACCATCACGATATTTTGATCAATATCTTCTGTGTAAACTCCTGCAATTGTATAATCTAGAAGACCATGTGCTCTCGGATATGTACCAGCATAATTACTATGACCAAATAAAGATTGAAAATATTCATCTGAGATCAGGATTTGTCCTTCAACTGGATTTTGTCCGACAACAAGTGTTTCATCAAAATAACTTAACGGCAATATATCTGTAAAATATCGATTGGTTGAATACAAATCTGCTAATGATGTTGACATATAGATTAATGTTAACTCACTATCAACAACACCTGCTATGCGTACGTCTAAATCTGCAACTCTTACAACCTCTTTAATTAAATATTCATAAGACCATATCCCTAATTCTTGTCCTTGTGCACCTTGGAACATACCACCATCGATGATGAGATCAGCAACAGTTTTTGATACCAAAATTTCATCTTCTTCTGGCATTTGACCATAGATTAAATCTCTTTGTCTTATATGATCAACCATCTCAATTTCTCCTCTTAAAGCAAGTGAAGCTAATGATCCATTGGGTTGAACAAATTGCAAATTCGCATTTCCATATGTGTTGACAAAAAATAAATCGTCATCTTCATTTTTTAAACTATAAATAAATGTCGCATTGAAATTATTCATCTGACTAGAATTGTTAAGTTCGACATATCCTCTTGGCATTGACATGTATTGTTCTGGTTTTAAAAGAACAACAGAAGCCAACATAGAGATTGTCACAGCGATAACCATACCAGCTATTAAAAATGAAAATAACATCAGTTTACCCTTACGACTCGTTCTTAAAACTTTTTGAAAAGCAAACCATAATGATTGTTTTACTGAAACTAACGTCTTTGATTGTCGATCCACGTTTTCGTTATCTAATACATTTTTATCAAAAGTAGTTTCAATAAGTTGTTCTCTTGTTTTCTTGACATAATGTTCATCTTTTATAACAACACCTGAGTTATCATCAACAATTCTTATTTTTTTGTATTGAGATTCTACATCTAAGTATAATGTCTTATTCTTAACAATAAGTTTAATATTCATGTCTTTTAAATCATCTTCGTGATCACTATATAAACTTAGATTTATTCCATTTGAGCTAGCGTCCGCAATATGACTATAATCTTTTAAATAAATCGTATCATCTTTTCCAATGCTATGGTCATCAGATGAACTATTCTCTACATCTGATATGATTTTCCCATCTTTAACTTCAATAATTCTATCACCATAAAAATTAGCGATATGTCTTTCATGTGTAACAAGTACAACAAGTTTTTCTTTAGATATTGACTTAATGATGTTCATTGTATCAAGTGTATTTTTGCTGTCAAGATTTCCTGTGGGTTCATCTGCAATAATTACTTTTGGATTTTTAACTAATGCTCTTGCGATTGCAACTCTTTGTTGTTGTCCACCAGAAAGCTGCAAAGCTTTTTTCTTTCTAAATGGATACATATTGACTGCTTTTAATATATATATGACGCGCTCATCAATAATTTGAGGATCTTTAATACCCATCATTTTTAATACAAACGCAACATTATCATATACTGATAGTTCAGGAAGCAAATTATAGTTTTGAAAAATGTATCCTACATATTCATTTCTAATTTTATCCCAAGTACCAACATCATATCCATGGATCGTTTTGTCATCAAAATATATCGTTCCTGATTGAACTTTATCAAGACCACCTAATACATTAAGTAGTGTCGTCTTACCTGATCCAGATGGCCCTAATAATACAACCAATCCTTTTTCTGGAAACTCTAGGGTAACATCATTTAAAACATGAATTTCATTTTTCTTTCTTCTGTTAAAATATTTATTTAAACTATTGACTTTAATCATGATTATTCACCCCTACTTAAACTAAGCGTCTCAATGACTGATTGCTTAAATACTTTTTTGTTAAACCTTAATCCTAACCAAGCACCAAATGCCATAAATGCACCAAGGAGTATAAAGTAATCTTTTAGTTCCATATATTGTAGGTCTGCTGTTAAGAAGGTAATATTTGAGCCTAAGAAAGTGATAAGAAGCATTGTAATGATGAATCCTATTGTAGACATCATGACTTGTTCTAAGACGACTAGTTGGGCTAAAGTTGATTGATTTGCTCCTATCGATCTAAAGATTGCAAAATCTTTTTTTCTAGCATTCATTACGTTTTTAGTAACAGCATGAACAATAGAATATAAAAACAAACCAAATAATGTTAATAAAATCACTGCTAAGAAACTTAAGAAAAAGACTTGTAACTCTCTTAAACTTCCAGAAATATTTGCAGGGTAATAAACTTTGTATAAATCTGAATCAACTGTATCAATCACTTTGTTTCCAGCATAATATCCATCAACACTTAAGGAAATCATTTGTCTTGGTGTAATTAAATATTGATTTTCAAGCAGTAACAAATATGTATCACGAAGATCAGAAAATGCATCTTCACTTAGCATAACACCATATGAGTAGAACTCTGGCTCAGAAATAGTAAGGTTAGACAATGTTATTTCAAGCTCATTGTAATCAACATCATATGCATAAAAAGTAATCGTTTGATTAGATAATACAGTTCTATCTCCATCACCTTCAATATATAGATCAACAGTTAAAGGATAGTTATCTGGAATATAGATATAAATCTTATTAGAATCATATAAAATGGTGGTATTATATCTTATATTTTCTTCTAGTCTCGAAAGTCTACTTTGATCAATCATAACTTCATTAGATGTTGGTTGATTTAAAAAACTTTCAGAAAAATATACGGTTTCTCGGTCAAGATTATCTATACCAGTTACTAAAAATGTCCCTATTGATGTTTCAGTACCCTCTTGATACCATCCATAAGCATCACCATAATTAATTTTGATGGTTTCACCTACATTGAAGTCATAATAACTACTAATGACAACTTCATTAACTGCTTTTGGAAGTGTTCCTGTAATATCTCTTTGATTTAAAGTGATTGCTGAATCAGTAGCAACAACACGACCTCTACCATAATCAAATATATTGTTTTTTGTAACATATATACGTGATTCATTATAAAAATTATTAGCATGTTCATAGACAGCTTTAACATTTCTCATGGACTCGAAATAATCTATTTCTGATGCATCAAATGAAGAACCATCTCTTTTTTCAATTAACACTCTAGTCTCTGGAACTAAAGGAAAAACACTAGATTGTTCTAGTCCAACTTCTCTAATTTGACTAATTTGGTTTGTATAGACTATTGTAAACACTGATATAACTAATATTTGCATGATCATCAAAAAGAGTAGTTTCTTAGGTGTAGCTAACAAATTTCTTATAGCAAACCTAAAAAGATTTAAAACTCCTAATTTCTTAGGTGTAGGTACTTCTTTTAAAGTTTGAATATCAGCTTTTTTTATTTTTTTATCTTCAACCACTTCACCATCGTGCATTTTTATTTTTCTAGTTGCATATGCTTGTACTTGTTCGTAATCATGTGTGACTACAACTACTAGTTTATGTTTAGCAATATCATGTAAAAGTTTCATCACTTGTTCAGCAGATGCTGAATCTAGATTACCTGTTGGCTCATCAGCAACAATAACTGGACAATCTTTTGCAAGTGCTCTTGCGATGACAGCTCTTTGCTTTTGCCCACCTGATAGTTTTGATGCTTTATGATTTTTATGTGAAGTTATACCTACTTTATCAATTAATTCTAGCGCTCGTTTTTTTCTTTCATGTCGATTATATCCTTGAATTTCTAAAGCAAGCATTACATTTTGATAAACAGTATATGAATCTATGATATTGTAGTTTTGAAAGACAAAACCAATATAAGTTCCGCGATATCTCTCCCAATCAGAAATCGTATAATGCGACGTTTCTTCACCAAAGAGAAATAATTCACCATCTTCATAACCATCAAGACCACTAATCACGTTTAGAAGTGTTGATTTACCACTACCAGACTCACCAGTGACAGCAACAAACTCACCTAGTTCAAATGATAGGCTTATGTTTTTCATCCCAACTGATACAGTCTCTTCGGAGCGATAATATTTTGATACTTGTTCTAACTTAATCATTGCCATGTGTATTTACCTCATCTATGATATTTAGTAGTTCATCTGCTTTGTTTATGATATAAGCAGCTTGATACTTTATTAATACTTCTTTTGATCGATATCCCCATGTGACACCAACACTTTTGATATGTGCATTAGTTGCAGTCAACATATCGATATCTGAATCACCAATAAAAAGGACTTCTTCTTTATTTAGTTTTAGTAGATCTAATGCTTTATATAACATATCTGGAGCTGGTTTTATAGGTATACCATCCGTTTCACCAATAGATACATCGAAATAATCTTTGAATGTTTGATGATTGAGTTCATTAACCAAATATTCAAGTTTATTTGAAACTACAGCTAGTTTATATCCTTTAACTTTTAATTTTTCTAATAAATCTAGTATACCTGGATAAGGTCCAGTCTGCTGAAGAGCATATGTGTCGTAATGCTTTTGATAAACTTCATATATTTTTAATATGTCTACTTTTGATGTCTCTTTAGGCACAACATCTTCTATTAAGTTTATAGCGCCACGACCAACAGCATCTTTAACTTCTTGTAGTGTTTTCTCTTTTAAGCCAAAATAGTTCATCGCGTGATTAACGCTAGTTTTAATATCTTCGATTGTGTTTAATATCGTACCATCCATATCAAATATAATACCTCTAATCAAAATGTCCACCTCATCAAATAGTTAGTTATTTTTTTTAATTTAAGTTACTTCATTTTTCACTCTCATTACTTACATATTATACACTATATCACGAATATATGTAGAAAAAAAAGGGGCTATCAATATAAATATATTGCTGTAGCCCGTTTGGCCTTAGTATAGATTTCCCCCTCCACTATTCAAAGTAGCACGAGATCTATACTAACACACCAATTTATGCGATTCACATAATATATTTATAATATATACCTGTTTTTTGATTTCGAATAGGGCGTATATGTCCTATTCGTACATTTTTTTGACTTTTTCTTTACTTTTTTTTCAATTTGATGTAATATGAATGCGCTGGGGATGTTCTGGATTCGTCACGGCATGAATTAATGTATAAGCATGCCATGGTTGCTCATGTAAAAAAGCCGAGGTTTTTAATAACCGGAAACCAAAATTTTTCTTACGCTGCCTAAGAACAGGTGCGAGCCAAATATGAATTTACTTACGGTTTATATGCGGTCCAATTTAGTAAGTTATACTTATCAAATTTCCTAGTTTGATAAAAGAACTTTATTAGGATATGATTACTAACTTTTGTTTGTCTAGTTAGTAATAAGAATCCATAAATAAACTAAGCATGTAGAAAGTATATTATGAAGTGTCTTGCACAGGGGTTCAATTCCCCTCATCTCCACCATAAGAGAACTTACGCTAACCCCTATATTAAAGTTATAGCAGGTTACATAATTGTAACTTATTGGCTTGATTAGAGGGTATGTAAAAAGAAAAACAATCGGCTAACTCCCCCCCAGGCCGATTGTTTTATTTTTTATTCTGATCCAATTCATTTTTCAAAGATATTTTTAGAGACAACGTAAAGGTAAAAAATTAACACTGCCTATCAAAACCACCACTTAGAGATTTACTCCAAGTGGTGGTTTTTAGGTTATGAGATGAAATCTATCCTGGTGGAAATTGACGGGTTTTAAGCGTTTTTAAATCTATTACGGATATGTGTACTATACTAACAATTATAATATTGAGGTATTGTTTTTTTATCTGTTCTACTAAATGAGGTTCACTTAAATCTTAAAGTGAGGTTTTTATAGAAAATTTTTATATTATTTAACCTTCACTGATCAATTCACATGCTTTTGATTATTATTGATAGTTTAACCAATTAATCAATTAACTTAAATCTCATCACAACAGGATTATGATCACTATATAAAAACTCATGATTGATGGTCATCACTTGTTTTGTTGGATTCGATGGTATTGGCACAAGTTCTATATTATCAGATACGATAAATCCATCAATTAAATAATATTGTGTATTTATAGATTCTTTGTCATAAGGTTGATTTAAAAGTCTACATGTTGGTTCGGTTAAATCTATTGCGTATCTATATCCATTCGGTATAAAGTCTTCTTCAATTGTATATGCTTCGTAAAAATTAGAGTTCACAGGATATAGGCCATCTGCTTCAGGAAAAGTTTGATTAAAGTCACCTCCAACAATCACATAATTACCTAAATCTCTTTGTTCTTCTAAAAATGTTTTTAAGTAAGTCATTTCTTGATCTCTTAAAGATCCATCACTATCATATGCGGACATATGAAGATTGACTATGATGAGTTGTTTATCACTACCATTAATATCAAATGATGATACCATCATTGCTCGTTTCAAATTAGCAACTCTTAGCGGCCAACTAAATGATCCTGGAAACTGATGTCGCTCACTAGAGACACCTTCAAATCTTGTTAAGGTTTGTATACCACTTTCAACTTGTCCAATATAGTCTGTTAAAGATAGTGGAAAAGGCACAAATATAGATTTAAAATTAAGTGCATATTGGCTAGAATAACTTATACCTAAACTTTCCTTAATACCTTCAACTTGATTTAAATAATAACTTCTTCTTGCTTTTTGGTCAACTTCTTGAAGTAAGTAAAAATCTGATGGATAGTCAGTTAGTAGATTTTTAATGCCTTCAAAATAATCTTCAACAACTGTTAAAGAGTCAGCTCTTCCTTTCTTTCCGCCATCCATGACAAAATCTTCATCTTTTCCTAATCCAGCATAACCGATATTAAAAGTCATCACTTGGTATATTTCATCAGTGTTGACTTTAACTGCCTGATTGTTTGTGATTGGTATCACTTCTAAATCTTTAGGTTTATACTCAAATAGTGTCAGGATACCAACAAACAAAAGTGCGGCGATAATTAAGCTTAGTATAACAAATGATAATACTCTTAAAAATTTCATAATTAGTCTCCATTTCTAATGATAGATCAATCGTTTGTGCCTTCATTTTATGATTGAATCCTTGATTCCATAGAAAAAACATAAAGTAATCTAACAAACATTTATAATATTTAAGATCTTAATTATGCTCTTCTAAATGTCGCTGGGTCAGGTCTTCTAAAGATATATGTGTCTCCAATTTGATAAGATTCATAAATCTTCTCACTTACTTTTTCTATTGCTGTTAAAGGTTCCTCATATCCATCCATCTCATATTCTAAACTAAAATAATATGACCCTTGATCGATGTACATATCAATAATGGTTGCTTCAACTTCAATATAGTCATCACCACAACTAAAAAGACCAACAGCTATAAAGGTAATCATGAATAACAAAATTATTCTTCTCATAAAAGTAGTTCACTCCTTTTCTCATATTTTACACCAAAACAACTGTTTTATTGTTGATTTTCTTCAAAAAAGCGTAACTTGGTATATAATAGATGTGTAAAATGTCGTAAAAGGAGTGAGTTCTATAAATGAATATTTTATAGAATGGTTAAAAATATGCCTAAAATAACATTAAAAAGAGTTACATCTAAAAATTTCGATCAAGTTGTACGGTTAACCAATACATTGACTGAAGCACAAAAAAAGTGTGTAGCCCCAAATATAGCATCCCTCGCACAAGCTTATGTAAATAAAAAAAGAGCTTGGCCAAGAGCTATATATTTAGATCATAAGCCTATTGGTTTTGTTATGCTTGCTTTGTGGGATGATGACATTCCAAAAGAAGATTTACCTGCTTATTTCCTTTGGCGTTTGATGATTGAAAAAGATGAGCAACAAAAAGGTTATGGATCCAAAGCTTTAGATATCATTAAAGAAAAGTGTCTTAAAGATCAAGTAAAGACCTTATATACTTCTTGTGATATGAAAGGTGATCAACCATATCAGTTTTATATCAACTACGGATTTATTGATACTGGTATAACAGATGATGATGAGCAAATTTTAAAAATGTATCTTTAATTTAACTCAATATCAAATATTACGAATTCGAAGCATTTGTTTTGAATTCTTTTTTTATGTGTGCTAAAGTATACGTGAATCAACATAATGGAGGTAAATTATGGATCAACTAATAGGCATTCACCATGTGACTGCAATTACAAGTAGTGCAGAAAAAATATATGAATTCTTCACGAATATTCTCGGATTAAGATTAGTGAAAAAAACGGTAAATCAAGACGATATCAATACATATCATTTATTTTTTGCTGATGATACAGGAAACCCTGGAACAGATATGACTTTTTTCGATTTTAAGGGTGTTAACAAGGGTAAAAAAGCTGGTAATGAAATCGCTAGAACTTCATTTCGAGTACCCAATGATCTTGCTTTAGATTACTGGTTAAAAAGATTTAAGACATACAATGTCAAACATCAAGGTATTACTGAACTTTTTGATAAAAAAGTTATCTTTTTTGAAGACTTTGATGGTCAACTATATGCTTTATTTTCTGATCAAAATGATACTGGAATAGCATCTGGTACACCATGGCTTAAAGGACCTGTTCCAAATGAGTTTGGGATTACTGGTTTAGGACCTATTTTCTTTAATGCTTCTCTTATAGATAAGATGGATAACATTTTATCAAATGTATTATTTATGAGAAAAATTAAAACAAATGGTCATTACACTTTGTATGAAATGGGGCAAGGTGGTAATGGTGCATCTGTTATCGTCAATAAAACTGACTCAAATGATTATGAAAGACAAGGTTATGGCAGTATCCATCATGTGGCCTTTAGAATCAAAGATTTGGACGCATTATATGATTGGGTTGACCATTTAAACCAAGTAGGTGCTCGTCACTCTGGTTACGTAGATCGTTTTTACTTTAAATCACTTTATACAAGATTATATCCAGGTATGTTATTTGAGTTTGCTACTGAAGGACCGGGTTTCATTGATGATGAAGAGGATTACGAAACATTAGGAGAGACATTAGCTTTACCACCTAAGTTTAGAAACCAAAGAGCATATGTGGAAAGTGTTGTCCGTCAATTTGACACGACTAGAAGTCAAAAAAATTACAAAAAGGAGTATTTAGATTAATGGACCAACATCTTAAAGCAGTATCAATCATGCTTAGAGCATCTCATGCACTAGAAGATATATTAAAAATTGATATTGAATCCTATGGGATCAATACCACTGAGTTTGGTGTTTTGGAATACTTATATCATAAAGGTAGTCAACCGATACAAAACATTGGTGAGAAAATGTTGATGGCTAATAGTTCAATGACTTATGTAATCGATATACTTTCTAAGAAAAAATATGTTAAACGTCAATCAGATAAACTTGATCGGAGAAAGACTTTGATTCATTTAACCGATTTAGGTAAAACTTTTTTTGAATCTATATTTCCTAGTCATCAACAAAAAGTAAACAAGATTTTTTCTGTGTTATCAATTGATGAACTAAATGATATGCTAGTGTCACTAAAAAAAGTTGGTTATTATAGTCAATATCTAAAAAAAGAGGCTAAATAATATGAAACATATTTATATTAAGGGAACGTCTAAACAAACACTTCTTTTGTTACATGGGACTGGTGGAAATGAAAATGATTTAATATCCTTAGCTAAGCATATTGATCCAACTGCCAATATTTTAAGTGTTAGAGGTCAAGTTGTTGAAAATGGGATGCCTAGATTTTTCAAGCGGTTAAGTCCTGGTGTATTTGATGAAGATGATTTGATATTACGAACACATGAATTAAAATCTTTTATCGATACATCCAGTCATACCTATGATTTTGATATTGATCATATCATTGTTTTTGGATATTCAAATGGAGCAAACATAGCATCTAGTTTAATTATATATTATCCTACGTTATTAAAAACTGCTATATTATCTCATCCAATGGTTCCATTTAAAAAAACAGACATGCCTGATTTGAAAGATATAGATATATTTATCGGCGCAGGTAATAATGATCCAATAGTTGATCTTAATGAAACGTATCAATTAGAAACTTTATATAAGCAAGCACATGCAAACATTACATTGAAGGTTAATGATTTTGGTCATAATTTTTCTCAAAAAGAGCTTGATGAGATTAAAAATTGGTATAAAACAGTTATAAAACATTAGATTTAATTGATCTAGTGTTTTTTTTATGAAAATAACTTTTAAAATATGATAAAACAATAGATATGATATTTCATTTGATATAATTTAAGTAAAGATTACGTGGAGCGTGGTTATATGCATATAAGAAAGATAGAGTTTACTGATGTGGATCATTTACTTTATTTATATAATTTATCAATTAAAAATAATGAGTTACTTTATAAGCCTTTAACAAAAGATCAATTTATGTTAAAGTTTATGACTTCAACCAAATCCTATGAGATAAAAACTTTCATATCTTTATCTAATCAAGAACAAGTTGGTTTAATAAGCGGTGTTGTTGTTGCTAAAAAAAATAAGGCTTATATAACATTTGTATTTGTTGATCCTAATCATCGGAGAAAAAGCATAGGTACCAAACTTTTAAACCGATTTGAGAATTATGTTAAGATAAACCATCCATCTGTCAAAGAGATTGATATTGTATTTTTTAATCCCATTCAATTCGAATGGTATATCCCTAAAACAAACCATCACGACCATCCAAATGCACCAGGTGTAGATCAATCATCGGGAGCTGCAACTTTTTTCTCAAAGTTAGGTTATCAACCCTTTGCTAAGCAAAACTCATATTATCGATATATTAGGAATTATGAGTTATCTTCTGACATGCATAAAATAATCGATACGTTAAAAAATCAAGAAATAACGATAACCTTTTATGATCGTAAAAAACATCATGGATTTGAAGCATTATTTACTAACCTTAATAATCCTTATTGGCAAAATGAGATTACTAAAGCAATTAGTACACATCAACCAATATTGATTGCTGAAAAAAATGGTCTAGTCATAGGTTTTACAGGTCCATTAAGTGTCCAAAAAAGTTTAAGAGGTTATTTTGCTGGTATAGGTGTACATGATGGCTATAGAGGCTATGGTATCGGAAAAGTCTTGTTTGCTTGTCTATGTTTGGAGCTTAAAAAATTAGGCGCACACTATATGTCTTTATTTACAGGAGAAAATAATCCTGCAAGAAAGATCTATGAAAAAGAAGATTTTAAAATTGTGAGATCATGGCTTAATATGAGAAAGGATATCAAATGAAAAGAACAATCATGGCAATCGGTGCACACATCGGTGATATGGAGTTAACTGCAGGTGGCGTCTTAGCTTCTATGTCTTTAGAAGGACATAAAATCATCACAGTCGCATTAACAAGTGGAGAAAAAGGAAATCCTAAAGGTATTGATATAAAAACATATCGCAAACAAAAACAAAAAGAAGCTTCTGCTTTCGTAGAAATGCTAAATGGTATAAGTATTGTATTACCTTATGATGATGGTACTTTGCAAAATGTAGATTCCATAAAATTCGAAGTTGCTAATCTTATTAGAATATATAAACCAGATGTTTTAATTACACATTGGAAACATTCGATGCACAAAGATCACGAGATGACACACCATATCGTTAATGATGCTCAGTTTTATGCTGGTTTACCTGGATTTATAAGTGATCATCAAGCACATTTCGCATCCGGTCCTTACTATGCTGAAAACTGGGAAGATCCAACAGATTTTAACCCATATGTCTATGTAAATGTGTCAAAAGAAGGTTATAAGTTATGGCAAAAAGCCATTGAAACACATTGGTTTGCGCTTCATAGTCCCTCTTTTAAATATAAAAACTATTATGAATCTTTAATGTCTGTTAGAGGTTTGGAAGCTAGAACAGATTACGCTCAAGCTTTTGATATTTCGCCGATTTCAAAGAAAATTATAAAAACGTCTTTATAGTAAAAAAATTAGAACTTAAAAATTAATTAAGTTCTAATTTTTTTTATAGTGATATATTTATATCCCCTGAAACTGTTTTTTTACTTAAAATTTTTACTTCTTTTTTCTCTTTATTTGTGATATCTATATCACCACTGACTGATTTTAATTTTACATGTTTAGGATAAAACTCTTTTCCATCAACATCTCCACTTACAGAGTCTAAATCAAACATATCGCATGTAACATTTTCAATGTCGATATCTCCACTAACTGTATGTGCTTCAAATTCGAACTCTATGAATGCATCCTCAACTTCTAAATCACCGCTAATGATTGATGTATGTATTCGATCGCAAGTCATGTGTTTTAAAGATACATCGCCACTTACCGTATTAATCTGAATACTTTCAGTTGTCGCTTGATTTAAACTTATGTCTCCACTAATGGATTTTAAATGATAATGTTGGCTATTGAGCTCTTTAATTTCTAAATCTCCACTTTTACTTTTTACAATCATTGAGGTGATTTTATTATGTCTAGGTAATTCAACATGAATTTCAATGCTAGAGTTATCAAACACTAAACGTGAATAACTTTCTTTAGTTTTAAAAATTTTTAGATGGCCTTGATCAAAGCTAACCTCTAATTTTTGTTTATCAACATCACCTTTAACATAAACATGTATCGACTCATCTTTCGATAGTTCAATATATAAGTCTTCTGATTCAATATCAATATTTATATCTAGTTCACCTTCATGTTTAAACTCATAGTTAGCTTCATTTGGTTTAACTTTTTTAATTGATTCTTTAGGAAGATCTTCTGCTAACATTTCTACAATGCTTTTTGGAGAACCAAAACGTGATTTGATATCACTTTCAGCGAGTCCATCTGTTAATGCTTCTTTTATCATTTCTTCATGGTCATTTAAAATATCATTGATATCTTCTTCGTTAAATTTTCTACTGATTAATTCGTTCTTTAAATCTTCTAAAAATTTCTTCATTTTCTTTTCCTCCTTTGTGTATGATTTGATACACGCCACCAATAAACTCATCCCACTCATCTCTTAATTTTAAATAGTAGACAAATCCTTTTTCTGTCATTTGATAGTATTTTCTTGGAGCACCTTCATTTGATTCTTTTAAATAAGTTAAAAAGTAACTATCCTTCGTTAATCTTCTTAATATTGGATAAATCGCATTTTCACTTACATCAATATGTTTAGAGAGTTCATTGATAATATCATAGCCATAACTATCTTTTTCTATTAATATAGATAGCACACATAATTCTATGATACCTCTTTTAAATTGTGAATTCATAATCATCCCTCCTACATATCAATCATAACACAGTACCATTCTATATGCAATACTAATTTATACTTTTTTTATGGCATAAAAAAATGTGTATTATATCTAATACACATCAATTTATAAATGATCATAATATGTTAACTCAATTAAATGGTTTTCATAATAAAAGAGTGTTTCTAAGTATCCATCACCAGTTATTCTAGGTCCATTTACGATTTCATATCCATCGTTTTCAAGTTTTTGAGTAAGTAATTCTAACTCAGTTTTAGATGCTAACTTAAATGCAATATGGTGATAACCTTCATATGGTTCTTTGCGATTTATACTTGAAAGATTTGGTTTAGACATAATTTCTAAACGTGTATGATGATCAAAGGTTAAAAAATAGGTTTCTAATTTTGTTATTGGATTTGTATATTTTTCATTTGAAGTTGCATGAAAATATTTAATAAAAAACGCTTTAGCTTTTTCTAAATTCTTAACATATAAACTAACATGATCGATTCTCATGATGCTTTACCAATAATTCTTTTATATGGAGAATAACTTTTTTCTGCTTTCACATTCGGTTTTATTACCATAAATGATTTGCTTTTTAATTGCACCTTTAAAAGGCCAGCAATGAGTTCAACTTTAGGTTCTTCTCCTAATAAAATGTTAAATGATGAATAATTCATAATATCTGAGTTTGGCACAAGTAAACTATCTTCTACTTCATGATCAGTTAAATTAATGATGACAAATATAGAATCCTCTACTTTGTTTGTATATCTTTCAAATCCAAAAAGTGTATCACCCATTAGTGCTTTAAAGTCACCAATTTTTAATGCTCGATGTTGATGGTGTAAGGCAACTAATTTTTTAATCCAACCATAACATTGATTATCATCTTTTAATAAATCCCATCTCATTGGTGCTCTATTTTTAGGATCATCAGCACCTTGCATACCTAGTTCTGTACCATAATATAAGTTAGGAGAACCCGGTAGTGTAAACTGTAATAATTGAGCTATTTTTTGATCACGCTCATCATTAAATTCATTTTTTAGTCGTTTAACATCATGATTATCAAGTACATTCCAAGATTTTAATATGCCTTCAATTCCAGCATCATCAATCATCTTAGTAATCATTTGAAGCCCATTTTTAGCAGAAATTTGATTTCTTATACTTCGATAAATAATCTCTCTTAAAGTGAAATTCATGACTGCGTCAATTGAAGTTAACCATTTTTGTGGATAATTCCATATCTCACCAACAATAAGTGAACCTTCTTTTTCTTTATGTGCTTCTGTAGTTAAATCTTTTAAGATGTCGTAGCCTAAATCAAATGCGACATCTAATCGCCAACCATCTATACCTAATTTTAAGTAAGTTTTGAGCACTGAATCTTCTGCTTTATAGATATATTGTTTTACGTCTTCATGTTCTAAGTTTAGTTCAGGTAAACTTTTGGCATCTGCCCAAAGTCTAACACCTTCTGGATACTTTTCATTGAAGTCAAACCAATGACGATAATTTGGATCATGATTCTTCGCTTTAACATATAAATCATTTTGGACGCCTACATGGTTAAATACCCCATCAAGTACAACTTTTATACCTAATTCATGAAGCTTATTAGTTAAAATGCTCAAATCTTCTTTAGTCCCATATTCACTAGATATTTTTAAATAATTCGTCGCGTCATATTTATGATTACTTAATGACTCAAATATCGGATTTAAATATAAGACATCTATATCCAAATTTTTAAGATAACTTAATTTAGTTAATAAGCTTTTTAAATCGCCACCCCAGTATTCAAGCTCATGAGCCCAATATTTATCTGCTTCTAAAAAAATGCCACTTTCAGGAATATCTGACCATTTTTTTAATACTTTAGGTTTTTGATACAACTCTTTTTTAGAGTCTATGTTTGCTGGTGGCGCAAATCTGTCGACTAATACTTGATATACAATAGCTCCATTACGCCAATCTTTTTCTCTTAAATCATATGTGTCTTGTTGATTAGTCTTCATATTTATCCCTCTTTACGTGAAATATCTTTTAATCTTTTTAATACTTTTACAGCTGTATCTCTATACCATATAGGCTTATCTTTGTCTAATGATGTTTCTATCTGTTCTATATAATTCATATTTTTTTGTCTTAGCATCACCATGAGTGCATTTCTTAATAAAATTGTTTTACCCTTCCATAAGTAAGACATATCTTCATACTTTAACTTAAATTGTTTTTGTGATAAATCAAACATGTCCATGATTGAAACCATTTCTTTGCCAGTGAGTTCAAACTCTTTATGTATATCAACACCTTTAGAAATATTTTTGGGACATACCACTTGACAAATATCGCATCCAAATAATGAGTAATTGGCATCCATTTCCTCATCAGTTAATATCTTTTTCTCTTGATTATAATAACTGATACACTTATGCATGTCATATCCTCCATCAAAAAGTGCATCTGTTGGGCAAGCTGTAATACATTTCCTACATGTTCCACAATCATCATTAATATCTAAAATAAATGGTTCATCAAGTTTTAAATCAATAACTACGATACCTAAAAACATATATGTCCCATACGTTTCATTAATAATTAATTGGTTTTTTCCAAAATATCCAACTCCAGATAAGACCGCAGCTAAACGCTCATTTTGCGAATGATTATCCACTCCAGCTACATAATCATAAGGGATGTTTTTCATCACAGCATCTATTCGTTTTTTTAACACTTGGTGATAGTCACTACCAAATGTATAAAAAGAGGGCACTAAATGTGTTTTTGTATGTTTTATGATACGTTTAGGATAACTTAACGCCACAACGACCATAGTTTCATATTTGATCGCTTCGATATTAGGATTTATCTTTTTAGCTTCAGTCATATAATCTTTTGTATGAATGATGCCTACAACATCAAACTTTTTTAAAAATGCTTCTCTTAACTCACTTGATGTCATCACGCACCTCATCATGCTCTACAATAATAATTTATACGTCTATTTTATCATAACACATATGATTGTCTTTACTCTTTTGATTAAACCCTATGATAACCAATCTGAAATTTTCTTTAAAGATTGCTAAACAGCCTATTTCATTATATAATATAAAAAACATTTTAACACGCTCATAAAGGAGGTTTTGTTCATGACAAAGAAAACTATGACATCTTTTTTTCTTATCCTAGTCATGCTATCATTAGCATACTTTCTTTTAAGTTGTACGAACCAGCCTTCTATATATCCTACAAAACACTTCTATATAAATGATTATGCTGATGTTTTATCTGATGGGACAATCACTAATATCGAAAGAGAGGGTAGTCGTTTATTTGAAACTACAGATAGTTATGTCAATGGCGGTACTATGCTCATTGTAAATACGATATTAGTTGATCATGATGTCATGTTAGATGTTTATGATGTAGATCTTCTTTTAGATAAATGGGCGATTGGATTTAACCGCATGGGCTTAGTGGTTAATCTATACTTTGCTAAGCAAGATGATCAATTAGAACTCCTCTATGAGACTTACGCAATCAGTGAGAAACTGCAAAGGTTTATCACAGAACAACAATTAGATTTATTAATTGATAAAACCTTATATAACTCAAATTGGAATCAATCAAAAATTGATATTCCAGTAATGCATATGTATTATGAACTTTTAGAGTCTGTCTACATGCATGTTTATGATTATATTAGTTTTATTTATGACTTAGAAATATTTGAACTCTATATCAACAATTTTCAATCCGTTGAAGAAACATCAAATAAACCTATGACTTATTTTGATTATATGCTCTATCAAATTGGAGTTGATAATGAAATTATTGTTATTACCTATTTCATCTTAACTATCCTTTTAATTAGTTTATCTATGATCCTAATTCATAAAGAAAGAAACTTAACCATATTAAAGCGTAAGCCTAAAGAAAAAGATCAAAAATGATCTTTTTTTGTATCTAACTCACTATAGGTTCTAAGTGTTGGATGCATAAACTTGATGTTTTTAAAATGTAGTTTTAATGAGTCGACACTTTGATGAAAATGACCATATCGTTTATCACCTATTATAGGATGGCCAATCGATTCAAAATGCACTCTAATTTGATGCTTTCTTCCACCTATAATGTTGATTTTCACTAAAGTTTTGTCTTGAAATCTTTTGATAACCTCATAGATGGTTTTTGCTTCTTTACCATTTTTAAATACAATTTGTTTATCTGAATGTCTATCTCTTGCAATTGGTTTATCTATAACCCCTTGGTTATCCATAACAACTCCTAAAACCATTGCGATATATGTTTTTTCAACGAGTCGATTTTCAAACTGATATGCCAAATATGCATGAGCTAAAGGATGTTTTGCAAAAACTAAAATACCTGAAGTTTCAAAATCTAACCTATGTACCGGTAATATAGGATAAACTGCGTTATGATAGTGATAAGCAACTCTGTTTGTTAATGTATCAATGGTATTCCCATCTGTATGCACTAAAATATCTTTTTGTTTGTTTAATACAAGTACATCACTATCTTCATATAATATTTCTATATCGCCTTGATAAGGTTTTACAGTATTTAATCCTAATGGACTAAAATCAATTATCATACGATCATTTGTATTAAGTTGATCATTCATACGTGCAGGTAGTTCATTGATATAAATATGATTGTTTAGTTGATATATTTTTGATTTTGATATATAAAAGGATTTTAAAAAATCATTGATGGATGTTTTGTCAAATATATCACTGATGTTTATTTGGATCATCATAGCACCTCTGTTCATAAAAAGTATAACACAAAAAAGCCATATCTAATTTGATATGACTTTAATAAACTATTTCATAAGCCCTGTTCTTAGCGCTTGTAATAAAACACCTGTTGTATCTGTTCCATATTCCCAAAACATTAAGCCACCTAGCTGTTCATCTATAACATATCTACTTTTCTGTAAAATAGATTTTGGATTATCATAAGAGATAAATACCGTATAATCATCATTGATTAGATAAGGAACTCCTGCATTATTATCGTAATACTCAGTATATTTTTCATGATTTAAATAAACATTATATATCTCATGATAATATACAGATCCAGCATTAGACCAAGAAGAATAACTATTTGTTGATGCATTATAAGTTCTTACTTGTTTGATTCCATAAAATGCTAGCCCTACAATGATTTTATCATATTGAATTTGATAATCTTGATGAAGTATTTTCACACTTTCGTCTATTGATGCAGTAGATAATGTTCTCCCTGCTTGTGCTTCTATATGATGATATGATAATGATCGATAAAGTGGATTTTGGAATTGACCAGCACCAGTTGTCATACCGTATGTCATTAAATTGATATAATCTAAATATTGATTAGAATAAATCAAATCATATTTTGCAGGTTGCCACATACCACCAGTAATCGCAGTTGTTACTAAATGATGTGGATTATTTGCTTTAACTTTTTCATAGACAACTTTCATTAAAGCTGTATATCTTTTTGTCTCTGATGATGTAGGTGTTTCCCAGTCGATATCGACGCCATCAAAGCCATGTGCGTTAATAAAGGATACAATTTGGTTTGCAAAATGTTCAACTCGTGCTGGACTAGCTGCAATCGTTGACCATGCTGTTGATGGTCCAACTGACATGATTACCCAGTTCCCATGTATTTTGGCTTTTGGCATGATATGAGTTGCTACTTGATTTAAGTAGTTTGTTCCATATAAGTTTCCGTCACTATCGCCTAGAATAAATGCTGTATTTATAATATCAAGTGTTTGAAAAAAGTTGTCATTCACCTCATGATAATCACGATAAATATAGCTAGATGCTATTGGTTTATCAAGTGATTTATAACCGATAGCTTCTATATAATAAATCTTAGTTTTAGTTGCTTCAGTCGAGATAATTTCAACTGTCAATTGAACCGTTTTTCCTGTATAAGGTCTAATAAATTGACCTTCATTTGTAATAACATCTGGATCTGATGAACTCCAGTTTAAAGTAAAGCCACTATATGTGATAGGCAATGTTAAGTTGTCATATATTTCATCAGGAATTAGTTGGTTTAAATATGATTCAGTCTCGTTCATTGTATAGGCTTCCCATCTCGCTTCATATGTTATGGTAGAAATGCCGTCTTTTCGTTGATAACTTGGATATGTAAACACTTCGGTTTCTCCATCGAACCATCCAATAAAGCGATATTCTTCTCTTATAGGTACAGGTAAAATTTCTTTTTCTATATATGTTTTATGAAAAGATTGTCCAATGATTTCTTCAGTATAAAAATCTGCTTTTAAATCACCACTTTCATAAGTATCTAATGTCTGATCAAAAATGATAAATCGTAGATTTTTTTCTTCAGTTGTGTATGATTTAATTACATTAAGAACTTCTTCATTTTGATAATATTGTGTCAGTGTAATTATGTAGTCAAAATGAGGAATATTCAAATTTTCAACACTATTTGTTACTGGATCGACACCAACAATTTCATATGCATCAAATACTTCATGATATTTGATAAATATTTTATGAAAATATCTTAATGTAAAACGCTCACTATCAATAAGTGATAAAGAATCACCAGATCCATCATTCTTAGTTGTTATAACTAAAGAAGCATCAGGTTCAACATCTTCAAAATCATCTTTTGATAACATACCGCCATTTAAGTTAAAAGTCGCCTCTACTTCAACTAATGCTTCTAAATCAAATTGAGATAGGTCATCAACTGTATAAGTAAACGTTTGATCATTGATGGCATATTGAGTAGCATCAATCAATAGTGTGTTTATATATACTTTTAAATCGTTTGAAAAACTTACATTTTCATTTAAAGTAATTGTGATAGTATAAACGCCATTTTCACTTAAATCAATAGTAAAGTATGGACTTTGGTTGCTTATGACTTGATATTCTACATCAAGTTCTATTTCTATTTCATTGATTACGTGTGTTTGCCTACATCCAACCAATAAAAAAATCGATAGTATGAGTGCTATATAAGTTGTCACTTTTCTCATCTTCATCCCTCTATTCATATGTATTCATTATAAGTATACTTTAAATCTCATTTATATGAAAACCAATAGATATTATTTTTAAGTTTTGACAAATTATTTCATTAAAAAAGGATACACATTGAGTATGTATCCTTTTGATTTATTATATCCAACCTCTAAGCTTAACTGCATCTGCAACTCTTTTAATCGCAATGCCATATGCTGCATCTCTCATGTATAAATCTTTTTTCATAGACAGTTTATATACTGCATGAAATGCATCAGTCATCTTAATATCGAGTTTTGTTAGCACTTCATCCAAACCCCAATAGTAATTGGTATTACACTGAACTTGTTCAAAATAGCTACAGGTAACTCCACCAGCATTACATAGGAAGTCAGGAATCATGAATATACCTTTTTGCTTAATAATTTCATCAGCTTCAGGTGTCGTAGGTCCATTTGCACCTTCTGCAATCATTTTGACTTTTTTAGATATTTGTTTAACATTTTCTTTTGTAATTTGATTTTCAAGTGCACATGGCAACAAGATATCAGCATCTTGGCTAATCCATGCATCTCCATCTAGCACTTCACAACCTAAAATATCAATTGCTTTTTGCTTATCAATTGTTCCATAACCATTTGAAATTTCTGATAAAGTTTCAATACAAATCCCTTTTAAGTTACGGTATGTATAAGCTTTTTTGTCATGAACATCCCAGCTACTTACAGCAATCACTTTACCTCCAAGTTTTTGATATAAGCTTGCAGCAAATTTACCTACTTTACCAAATCCTTGTAGAGACGCTGTTGTATTTTTAATATCTATACCTAAAACTTTCAAAGCTTCCCGCACAGTATAAATAACACCATAACCCGTAGCTTCATTACGTCCTAAAGACCCACCCATGCCTACAGGCTTACCTGTAATAGCACCTGGATAGTGTCCTCCATATATCGTTTCAAGTTCATCTAACATCCATAGCATATGTTGTGAGTTGGTCATTACATCTGGTGCAGCTACATCAATAACTGGACCCACATTTTTAGATAGTTCTCTAACATAACCGCGGCATAGTCTTTCTTGTTCACCAAGTGACATTTCACGTGGATCACAAATCACTCCACCTTTACCTCCTCCAAGAGGTATATCAACAACAGCACATTTCCACGTCATCCACATAGATAAAGCTCTTACTGTATCAACTGTTTCTTCTGGATGAAATCTAATCCCACCTTTTGCAGGACCTCTCGCATCATTATGATGAATTCTAAAACCTTTAAAAACTTGTGTCGTTCCGTTATCCATCTTTACTGGAATCGTAATATGTATCTCTTTTCCAGGTTCTCTAAGAAGTGCTTTTGCTGCTGGTTCTAAACTAATATTTTCAGCAACATTGTCAAATTGTTTTTGTGCAATCTCAAAAGCATTGTAATTTTTTTCTTTCACAGCATAATCTCCCTTATAATTTTGTCATAATGGTTTTTGTTATCGTATCTTATGTAAGCTTAATAAAAGATAATTCGTGTTTAAAAAGAGACCTTTAATCTCTAATATTTTGTTATCTTTTTTAGCTTCCTTATATCCAATAACATTGTAACATAGGTTCATAAAAAATGAAAGCGCTTTTACAACTTTTTTGTAAAATAAAAAAACAACATGAATTTCTAAAAAATCCATGTTGTTATCATTGGTTTTTATTATTCTCTACCGTCGCCAAAAATTTGATTAAACTGACGATGAACTCTTACAAATGTTGTTGATCTACCTAGCATTTTAAGTGTAGATGCACCTACATATGTGCAAGTTGATCGAATGCCCCCTAAAATATCTTTAACTGTATGATTTAAATCGCCACGATAAGGAATTCTTACTGTTTTGCCTTCACTTGATCTATATTCAGCAACTTGACCATAATTTTTTTTCATAGCCGTCTCTGAGCTCATACCGTAAAATCTAACATATTTTTTCTCATCGATTAGAGGTTTTCCTGACTCTAAATCAATTTTTCCATTAAGTACATACTCAGTGATTACTTCTCCGCCACCTTGATCATGACCAGCAAACAATCCACCTAACATAACAAAGTCTGCACCTGCACCAAATGCTTTAGCAACATCTCCTGGACAAGTACAACCACCATCACTGATGATGTGAGCTCCTAGTCCATGAGCCGCTTCAGCGCACTCAATGATTGCCGATAATTGTGGATAGCCCACTCCTGTTTGTATACGTGTTGTACAAACACTTCCTGGACCAATACCAACTTTAACAATATCAGCTCCACGCAAAATTAGTTCTTGTGTCATATCTGCAGTTACAACATTACCAGCAATAATGGTATGATTTGGATAATTTTTTCTGACTTTCTCAACAAAATCACCGAAATGTTCTGAATAACCATTCGCAACATCTATGCAAATAAACTCGATTTGAGGATTTTCACTTAAGATGTCTTGTAAGTTTTGAAAATCTTTTGGATTTGTACCTGTACTAATCGCAAATTGTTGATAGTTAAGTTTTGTCTTGACTTGTTTAAAATCGTCATTTGTATATGTCTTAACTAAACATGTAAACAATTGATGGTCTTGTAATGTTAAGGCCATATTGATCATACCAACCCCATCCATATTAGACGCCATAATTGGAATACCTGTCCATGTTTTTTTACTATGTCTAAATGTGTATGTTCTTTTTAAGTCTACATCTTTTCTACTTTTTAATGTCGAACGTTTAGGTCTTATTAGAACATCACTAAAATCTAATTTTTGATCGTCTTCTATACGCATATCTATCTACCCCTTTTATTTTTAATATCCCTATATCATTATACATAAAAATCAATGAAACTTAAAATAATTTTATTTTTTATTACTTCTTAATCCTAAATGATAAATCATACCAAAAAAACCACCGATAAAATCAACAACTATATCAAAGACCTCAAAAGCTCTACCATCAGAAAATAATTGGATGCTTTCATCAATGATTGCTGTAAATAGGACAATAGATAAAATCCAAATCATCCAATGTTTATGTTTAACAAAATAATATCCCCACAAAATCGATAAAACAAAGAATTGCATAAAATGTGCTAAAGTTCTTATATATTGTGAAGCTATTGAATATTCAATATTCACATGAATTACTCGTAAACTTTTCTGAAACAAATCAACTAAAAAGCCTGATTGTTGCGATGAAACCTCAGCATTAAACGTTGAATTCATCCAAATCACTAAAGTCATTATAATAGCCAAATAAAGCCATATATTATGTCTTTTATTCATCGTCCTCATCTTTTTCATGTTCTACAATGATCTTATCGTGAAAGAATTTTTTTACATTTTCTTCCCAATTACCTTTAGAATGCTTACTAGCAATTACATGATATGGAAAGAAAATTGTATTAATAATTGGAATTAAAAATAATACAATCCATGTTGGGTGCCACTGATCTAATATAAGAGATAATACAACATAAACTGATACAACAGCAACAGTTACTAATTTTCTTGGTGTTATTCTTTTCTCTACAATCATATTGGTAATTGGTATAAGCATAAACACTAACCATCCTGGATGCCACCATTCAAATCCGAATCCTAAAAATAAGAAAATAATAAGTGCAACTAATGGCATAACATCTTGAATTCTTTTAAGAACGTTTTTAGATAAAAACAGCCAACTAAGAGGAATAAGGATAAAAAACGACCACCCTAATCTCCAATTTTCTAAATATAAACCCGCTGTCAAAAATCCCATAATCGCAATTAAAGGTACTGCTTGAATAATTCTATTTTTCATTTCTTTATACGAGATAAAAATCTCTTTCTCCTTCCAAAATCAATTTTTACACTCATATTATAACATAGAAAAATCATTGACAAATTATAATATTTTCTAATTCAAAAAGCGATAATACACTAAATAAAATCATATCATTGAAATAATTCTAAAATTGCTATATAATGCAATTATAAAGTATAGGAGGTTTTCGTATGAGCAAAGCTAAATATGGTTACGGTTGGGTATTAAAGTTTATTTTAGCAGCTATTTTATTAGGTGTGGGTATTTATATGGTCTTTGCAGATGAGGTCGTCTACGCAATCACCGGTGTTACCATTGTTATATTTTCATTATTTAGAGTTTATCCATTAATCAAATCTTTACATAAAGAAATTTTAAGAACACTTAACTTAATTGAGATTATATTCGATACAATCATAGGTGTTTTAATGGTATATATTGCGTTCACTTATAAAGATGCATTAAGTGATCAAGCCATTTGGAGTCAAGTCTACCGCTTCTCATTAGTTTTCTTCTTTTATGCACGTGGGCTCATCTATTTTAATTCAGTAGTTTTCTTAGGAGAAAAAACTGAAGTCCCAAAATTTTGGATACATATCGTTGCATTATCATTAGGAGCAATCATTGCAGTATACCCTAATTTTGATTATGAAATCGTTGGTATATTTTTCTTAATCATCGCACTTATCGGTTCAGCTTATCTTGGTTATGATGGCTATGGCGGATATAAAAAATATCGCACTTATTCAGCAGAACTCAATCAAGGTGTTGCTAAATCTAAGAAAAAAGATAAAGAAGCACCTAGACCAGTCATTGAAGAACCTGAAGAAGAAAAAAGACCTTACGTAAATTAACAAAAAAAGCACTGTTTTTACAGTGTTTTTTAAAACTAGTAGGAGAAGTCATGACAAAGAAAACACATATAGCAGGTATATTGTTTGCATCAATTTTTGGATTTTCATTTTTATTTTCCAAAATCGCATTAAATTATGTAACACCTATCGGACTGATTGCTTATAGATTTTTAATTGCTTTTATAACCTTTGAAATTCTTAGATTAGCAAAATTGGTTAGGGTTAAAATTGATAAATCTCAACTTAAATATTTAGGTATTGTTGCTTTGTTTCAACCTATCTTATATTTCTTATTTGAGACATTTGGATTAAATCTAGTTTCTAGTGGTGAAGCAGGTATGATGATTGCATTAATTCCGATTTTTGTTGCTATACTAAGTGCATTCATTATTAAAGAAAGACCTAAACCCATTCAAGTCTTGTTTATTTTCATTAGTGTTATAGGTGTTATTATCATCCAACTTAGTAAAACATCGGGTAATTCCGATTCAGAATTTTTAGGTTTCATCTTATTGCTACTTGCTGTTATCTCTGCTGCATTGTTTAATATTGCATCTAGAACTGCATCCACAAAAGGGCTTAAACCTTTAGAAGTCACTTATTTTATGATGTTATTTGGTGCACTGATGTTCAATATCATATATCTGATTCAATTAAGTGTTGAAATGAGAATAACCGATTACATTTCAAATCTATATCACATTGAATTATTAGTTCCGATTTTATATTTAGGTATTATTGCATCTATTGGCGGCTTTTTCCTTGTTAACTTAGTTTTAAGTAAAGTTCCAGCACATGTCTCTTCTATTTATGCAAATCTATCGACAATTGTAGCGATTATCGCTGGTGTATTCTTATTAGATGAAAAGATTACATATTATCATATTGTAGGTAGCATTTTAATTATTGTTGGTGTTTATGGTACAGTTCGTTTAAATCGTATCCCAAAAAGGTTTAAATCAAAAAATTAGTAAAGGAGTCTTTATGGATTCTATACGATCTATATTTTTTTCTAAAAGTTGGTTTACCAATAACAATTATAAGGTTTTAACCATTATTGCTATTTTAGTCATGCTTCCACTGATCTTTGGGCTCGTCTATGTTACTGGTGGCATTAAATATGTTTATTCACATACCATGTATATTCCTATTTTACTAGCTGGTATTTTTATTAATCCTGGCTTTGGTATTATTACTGCTATAATTGCTGGTATTCTTTTAGGTCCAATCATGCCTTATGATGTGCTTGTTGGTGATCAACAAGCATTTGTGAATTGGTTTTATAGACTTTTTATATTTTTATTACTAGGTTCAATATCTGGATTTGCAAGTCAATCTTTACGAAAAACTAATCTTAAAATTAAGCATTTACTTACACATCATATTGAAACAAATCTACCAAATATAAATGCATTAACGTATTTTAAAGATCAACTACCCCATCAAAGATATATGATTTCTACTATTATGATTCATAATGCTGATCAAATCATTGATGTTTTAGGTATTGATATTTATAATTTGTTGTTAACTAGAGTCTATGAACACATGCAGACTACATTTAAGGGAGCTGTCATTGTACAATCTGATCATCACAGTTTGGATAGAAACATAGTAGTGATGTGCAGCTGAAGTGAACGTGTGATTATAGTCTTTAAGATAATTTAGAATTGACACCTTCGTATATAGACTTATGTTTTCAAATGGATCTGAGATTAAATTGTGTTCACTAAAAGTTTTCATACATTGTTTGCACTGATATCTTCTTTGATGAATCCTAAGCTTACAAGGTTGATTTGTAGAGATTGAATGGATAATCTTTTTATATTTATATTCTAAAAATCTAAGATGTGTATTTTGACAAACTGGACATTTCATATCACGTTTCTTCAATTTGATCTCTACAATTAAAATATTAGATTCAATTCTAGTTTCTAGAAGTTCAATCTCATGTCTATAACGTTCTAAATGTAAAATATTTATGGTATCATGTTTCATGAAGCCCCCTTTTCTATAGTTATGACAGTTAATTATAGTATAAGATAGGGCTTCCTTTTTTTTCAAACAAAAGTAGGCCTTTCAAAAATCGTATGGCATACCATACAATAATTTAAAGCCTACTTATGACCATACAATAATTTAAACATCTGAAATAAAAAACAGAAACTTCAATATGAAATTTCTGTTTATTATTTTATGCTTTATTTTCTTTAGGTTTTAAAGTTTTAAGCCAAATGGAAATTAAATCAAACGTGGTTACAACTACTGCTATAACACTAATCCAAATCATGATATTTCTTAATCCATTTCTTAAATACTGTACGGTAACTTCCATAGTATCTGCAAGTTTAAGGAAAAATTGAGTTGATACTAAATTCGGTTGATTTATAAATATTAATCCAATGCCTAAGGAAATAATGGTTGATGCTGTATAACAAATAGCTACATTAAGTTTCCACTTTCCTTCATATAATTGAAGTAAGTATACAATAAATCCAATAATAGCTGATATGATAAAGAATATGATAAACTGATTGGATACAGTCGTGTTAAATAATGGTGCAATTAATATACCATTTTCATGCCAACCTGTAATGTCCGCGTATTTAATAAGAAAAACGATAAATATTGTTGAAAATATTGTATAAAACATAAGTCCGATCATTGTATTTGTCTTAGAAATTGTTGTGACTTTAGGAGAAGGTAAATCTGGAAGATCTTTAAGCTTCCAATTTTCACTTTTTGATTTGCTTGAATGATAATCAATCGCCCAAAAGATAACAGTTACAAAGAAAAATGCTGTAATTAAACTCGACATTAAGTCGCCAACAATTCTACTAATGATATAACCAATAGTTTCTAGTAGTGTTGGTTCATTTGCACCAATAATTGAATCAATTGCTCCAAAAACAAGTGAAATAACCCCTACAATAATTAAAACAAGTTTTAAAACTCTCATATAGTCTTCATAATATAATGGTGAAATCACATAGCGTTTGTCTTCCTTATAATTATTCGCTATTGTTCTTGGACTTCCTAATTTATGCAAAAGTTGATCAATATCTTCTTCTGTATGATTTTCTGGTAACATATCATATATGTTAGCTTCTAACTCTTTTTTAACTTCTTCTTGCATCTCTTTTGGTAATCTTCTTGTTACATCAAATATGTATCTTTCAATATATTTTTTCATCACAATCACTCCTTAATAGATGTTTCTACATCCTTAATCATTTCATACCATGCTTTTTTTAAAGCCTCTAAAATATTAAGTCCCTCTTGATTTAGCTTATAGTATTTTCTAGGTCTGCTTTCAGTTGTATCCCAAATAGAATCTAACAATCCTTGTTGATCTAATCTTCTAAGTAGCGGATATAATGTTCCTGCTTCAATATGAACTTTTTTGTCATTTAACACTTGTAATAAACTATATCCATATTGCATCTCTTTAAGTGCGTGTAAGACAATCATGATTTGTGTGCCTCTTTTGAGCTCATTGATCATGTTATCGAGTAAACTTTGTGTTTCCATCAGTATCACCTCTGATTTCATTATACTGTATGTCATACACTATTGTCAACATCTTATTATTATTTTTTTTATTTTATAGTGTCATTGCTGCTTTTATATTTATAATATAATTTTTCTTAAGTAAAGCCTTTTCATTGTAATTTTTCTACTATAGTTTTATAATTAAGATAAGAAAACAAGTTGTTTTTTTAAAAATCTTCATGGAGGTTATTTATGTTAAATGTTATTAAAGAGAGAAAATCGGTTCGTACTTATCAAAAGAAAGGCTTAAGTGAAAAAGATTTGAAAGCAGTTCAAGCAGTTGTTAAAAATTTAAATGGTAATAAAGGCTTTTTTGGTCATCAAGTGAAATTGCAATTTTTCGAAAAACCTTTTATTGATCAAGAAGAAAAAATTAAAATCGGTACCTACGGGTACATTACGAATCCACCAAGTTTTATAGCTGGCTGTGTAGATAATACTTTTTATGGCATGGTAGATTATGGATATATCTTTGAGCAAATGATCCTTTCATTAACTGAGCAAAAACTATCGACTGTTTGGATTGGTGGAACATTTGAACGCAAAATGTTTGATTTCATGCAAAAAGATCATGAAATTGTACCTACTATCACACCTGTTGGTTACGAAGAACACGACAAATCTTCAAAAGAAGTCGATGTAAGAGAACATGTTCACGCTGATCATAGAGAACCATTTGAATCGTTATTTTTTGATAATGAGTTAGACAAACCTTTATCTGAAAGTCATTTTTTAGCTAAAGCTTTAGAGTATGTTAGACTTGCTCCATCGGCTGATAATAAACAACCATGGCGTGTACTTGTCAAAAATAAGAACGTGCATTTTTATCTTCATCGTTCAGAAGCCTATCAAGATAACTTAACATTTGATGTGCAGGCAATTGATATGGGTATTGCGCTATCTCACTTCATTAAAGGCTTAGAAGAACAAAAAATGACTTATTCAGTTACAAATGATTACGTAAATGTTGACCTACCTGAATTAGAGTATGCATTTTCTGTAAAACTCTCGTCATAGAGAGTTTTTTTATAGTTGTTTTGCTTTGTAATTTACCACTTAAATGATAAAATATGAACAAGATAAGACAATCTTTTATTAAATGAATAGACGGTGAGTTTATGTATCATTTACTTAGTAAGTATTACGATTTACTTTTTAAATTTAATCCTAATCTCAAAGAGTTTCTTTTTCCTTATATCGTAAAATCTGGTATTGCGCTTGATTTAGGATGTGGTACTGGTCGTTTAACTAACGCTATTTTTCAACTAGGTATGCAAGTCAAAGGTATCGATTTAGATCCTTTCATGATTCAGATCGCAAAACAAAACTACCCTCATTTGGAATTTAAAACTGAAGATATGATTGACTATATGAAACATCCAAGTGAAACATATGATTTAATCACCTGTTTTGGTAACACACTTGTTCATTTAGATCAAGAGTCTCTTCAGAAACTTTTTCTACAAGTCCATTTGTTATTAAATAAGCATAAGTATTTTATCGTTCAATTACTTAATTATCAGAATATTTTAAAAGAAAAACCAGAAAGTCTTCCTGATTTGACTTACGAACAGCTTTTATTAAAAAGAAACTATGCCTATTTTAAAGATACTATTATGTTTCAAACGATATTATTTGAAAATGATGATGTATATGAACTTGGATCAACTAAATTATATCCATACACGCATACTTACTTAACTGACTTAGCTCAGCAACATGGCTTTGAAGTTGAAGTTTATGGAAACTTTGATTTTAGCCCATATCAATATAAAAATTCTCACGTTTATTTAGTATTCAAAAAAATATAGAAGGAGTTTATATGAACTATAGAAATTATTTAGGACCAAACAACCCTGTTGTTACCATTAAAGTTAAAGATTACGGCACCATCACTTTAGAGCTCTTTTATCAAGTTGCGCCTAACACCGTAAGTAATTTTATATCATTGATTAAGAAAAATTACTACACAAATTTAATTTTTCATCGCATTATCCCAGGATTTATGATTCAAGGTGGTTCTGGAGAAGATGTCAAAGCAATTGTTGGAGAGTTTAGCAGAAATGGTCATGAAAATCCACTTATGCATACACGAGGTGTTATCTCAATGGCACGAACAAATGATCCTAACTCAGCTTCTTCTCAGTTTTTCATTATGCATCAGGACGCACCACACTTAGATGGGTCATACGCTGCATTTGGTGGTGTAACTCTTGGACTTGAGGTTGTTGACAAGATTGCTGCTGAACCACGAGATGTAAGAGATCGACCTTATAAGGATATTGTCATCGAAAGTATGACTGTAGATGATAAAAAAACAGTTTATCCTAAACCAGAATTATACTTATAGCACAAGAGAAATCTTGTGTTTTTTTTATGTTTTTGTCCTTGTTTATAATGAAAGTAAATGTAATTTTTTTCTGATAACACTTTCATCTAAAATCATACATGTCAAGTCTTTATTTTAAAAAAATACTTGATATAATGAATGCACAAGGTAGGTGATAACATGGATGAATATAAATTGCATCGACATATTTTATGTATAGATCTAAAGAGTTTTTATGCGTCCGTGGAATGCGCACTAAGAAATTTAGATCCTTTTAAAACGCCTTTAGTTGTTGCTGATGCAGGCAGAGGCGGCGGATCTATTGTGCTTGCTGTAACACCCTATTTAAAATCACTTGGTATTCCTAGTAGACTTAGATTTTATGAGCTCCCTAAAGAGATAGATATGATTGTTGCTAAGCCTAGAATGAGTCTTTATTTGGAGTATTCTGCAAAGATTATTGAGATCTATTTAAAGTTTATTTCTGAAGAAGATTTATACGTTTATTCCGTTGATGAAGCCTTTTTAGATGTAACCGAATATTTAACATATTACGGTTTAACCGATGTTGAACTTGCAAAAAAAATATTGAAAGCTATCTATGATGAAACAAAACTTTTCGCAACCGTAGGCATTGGACCTAATATGCTTATTGCTAAACTTGCTTTAGATATCGAATCCAAAAAAGCACCTGATTTTATTGCTAAATGGTCCTACGAAGATATCCCTAAAAAACTATGGCCAATTGAACCTTTAAACGAGATGTGGGGCATTGGTTATCAAATGCAAAAAAACCTAAATCGCTTAGGTCTTATCACTATTGGCGATATTGCTAACTATAATGTTTTAGAATTGAAAAGACAATTCGGAATTTTAGGTGAAGAGCTCTATTATCACACACACGGTATTGATATGAGTATGATTCAACATAAAAAAAACGTGCGTGCAAAAAGTAAGAGTTACGGTATTGGTCAAACGCTTTTTTCTGATTATTTTGTCCCTGATATTTTTCAAATTATTCTAGAGATGGTTGATGATGTCTCAAGAAGACTCCGTTTAAGTCACCAAGTTGCTAAAACCATTCATTTAGGTATAGGCTACAGCAAAGAAGTCGGTGGAGGCTTTTCAAGACAAGTCACTTTAGATCAACCAACTTCTTCTGAAAAAACGATTTATGAAACTTGTTTATATTTGTTTAATAAGTTTTACGATCACGAACCTATAAGACGCGTACACATCAGCGCAAGTCAATTACAAAAAGCTCATGTATACCAATTTTCATTATTTGAAGATCCCCAAAGGTTACTTAAAGAACATAACTTATTTCAAGCTGTTGATGAAATGAAGTTCAAATATGGTAGAAATAAAATCAACCGTGCCTCTACTGAACTTGAATCCTCAACTGCAAAAGCTAGAAATAAGATGATTGGAGGTCACCATGCATAAATATGTGGATCGTGGCATTATCAAATGGGCACCATTCGATGCTTTAGTCGGCTATGGCTCTATGCTTAGTGAATTACGTCATCGCCTCGGTAAAAAAGAAAAACCCATCCTAAGTGATGATCAGTACGAAGAACTCAACAGAAAGCTAAATTTTGCATATCACCATCACATTGATATAGAAATAGAATATTATCATGATGGTTATATAAAATCGTGTTATGGTCAAATTAAAAAATTGGATTTTATTAAAAAGATCATCATTTTGTCATCTTTTGATAAAATAGATAGTACTTCAGTCATTCATTTGAATTTTTAAAAGGACTCTATCTGAGATAGCGTCCTTTTATTTGATTTTTGATTCATTATGTAATATGATCGGTCACTTTTTTTAAAATTGATTCCAATTGTTTTTGCTCATCTTCAGTCAATACAGAAAAAATTTCTTCAAAAATTTGATGATTGTTTTGTTTTGTTTTTTCTGCAATTTCTGAACCTTCCTTCGTAAGAAAATATTTGTTTTTATATGTCTTTTTGTCTTCTTTTTCAATCAAGTTTTTATCGATAAGTTCTTTTAATGCTCTTGATGCATGTGCTTTATCAAAATGCGCAAATTCAATAATTTCTTTTTGTGTAAGTCCTTCTTTGTGATTCCATAAAATGACAACATAATGAATGTGTTGCTTGGAAAGACCAAATTGACTAAAATACTGAAGTTGTCCTTCCATAATTTTTTTTCGTAAGATTCCTAACAAAACAGGTAACATTGACATTTTATTTTCCATCATAATCCCTACCTTTCAAACTGACTGTTATAAAGGTTTGCATAAAATCCTTGTTTTTCTAAAAGAGATTCGTGAGTTCCTGTTTCAATAATATCTCCTTCATTAAGCACTAAAATAATATCTGCATTTTTGATGGTTGATAGTCGATGAGCGATAACAAATGTTGTTTTGCCTTTCATTAAACGATCCATAGCTTCTTGTATAAGCATCTCTGTACGAACATCGACACTTGAAGTTGCTTCGTCTAAAATAAGCATTGGTGCATCTGTAACCATGGCTCTAGCAATGGTTAGGAGTTGTTGTTGTCCTTGAGATATGGAACTATTCTCATCTAAGATATGGTCATAACCAAACGATAAAGACTGAATGAAGTGATGCACATTAGCTGTTTTAGCAGCTGAAATTATATCTTCATCGGTCGCATTTGGATGGCCAAATTTTAAATTATCTTTAATTGTTCCATGAAATAGCCATGTATCTTGCAAGACCATACTAAATAGTGTGTGAAGTTCTTCTCTAGATAGTTTTGAAATTGATATATCATCAATTAAAATATCTCCTTCATTGACTTCATAAAATCTCATTAATAGGTTCACTAAAGTCGTTTTGCCGGCACCTGTTGGTCCAACGATAGCAACTTTTTGTCCTGCTTTAACTTCTAAATTGAAATCATGAATGATTTCTTTATGTGGTTCATAACCGAATTTAACACGTTTGAATAATACATTACCCTTAAGGTCTCTAATTATATTTGTTTTTTCTTCTTTTAACATTTCATCTTGATTTAAAAACTCAAATACACGTTCAGTTGCTGCAAGTGCTGATTGAAATTGTGTTAAACTTTGCGCAATACTATTAAGTGGTTGATTAAAATTTCTGATGTATTGAAGCATACTTTGAATATCACCAATGAGTACTGTTTGACTTACAGCAAGAATCCCACCAAAAACTGCAATCAGCATATAACTTAAGTTTCCAACAAAATTCATCACTGGAAACATAAGACCTGATAAAAATTGACTTTTCCATGAAGTTTGATATAGATCTTCGTTGTATTGGTCAAATATATTTAAAAACTTCGCTTCCGCTTGATAAGCTTTTAAGATTTGTTGCCCAGTATATGTTTCTTCAATATGTCCATTTAAACTACCTAAAGTTTTTTGTTGCTGTCTAAAGTATTTTTGTGACTTCTTCATGATAAAACTCATGAAGAATCCTGATAAAGGTAGAGAAATTAATGCGACTAATGCTAATTGCCAACTAACAACCATCATCATGACTAAAATACCAATCAACAATGTAATTGAAGTGAATATTTGTGTAACTGATGAGTTTAAAGCTTGTCCAATGAGATCAATGTCGTTAGTCATTCTACTTAAAGTATCTCCATGTGATGTTTGATCAAAATATTTAAGAGGAACACGATCGATTTTATGGAATAAATCAGTTCTCATTTTTTTAGTGATTTTTTGTGTTAGTCTTGTAATGATTACCCCTTGTATTACGTTGAAAATATAGCTTAATGCATATAAAGCAATTAAAATCCAAACAATTTGATAAATTCGATCAAAGTTAATCGGATTACCATTAAATACGCCAATTTGCACTTCATTAGTAATTGAGCCTAGTAATTTTGGCCCAAAGATGTTAAATACTGCTGACAATGATGCAAATAAGATAACTAGTATGAAAATAATTTTATAAGGGCGTAAATAAGTAAATAGCATTTTAAATGCTTTTTTCATGGATTTTGGTTTTTGAACTATTCTTTGGTGACCAGGTCCCCTTAGAGGTCTTGATTGACGTTTTTCTTTAGCCATTTGCAAGCTCCTCCTTTGAAAGTTGTGCATATGCAATATCTTTATATGCTTGACACGTTTTAAGAAGTTCATGATGTGTGCCTTGACCTACAATTTCTCCTTGATCAATAACAACAATTTGATGAGCATCCATAATGGTCCCTATACGTTGACCAACGATAACATTTAGCGCATCTTTAACTTCAAGATTTAACGTTTTTCTTAATAATTTGTCAGTTTTATAATCAAGTGCACTAAAAGAATCATCAAATATATAAATGGGTGGATTTTTCACTAATGCTCTAGCAATTGATAATCTTTGCTTTTGTCCTCCAGATACATTTTTTCCGCCTTGATCAATGTTATGTTCTAATCCATCTTCTAAACTATCTACAAAATCTTTTATTTGTGCTATTTTTAATGCTTGATAAATTTCTTCATCTGTTGCGTTAGGATTGGCAATTTTCATGTTATCTTTGATCGTACCACTAAATAATACACCTTTTTGTGGGACGTATCCCATTAATTGATAAAGTGTTTTTAATGGGTATGATTTTATGTTTTTACCATTGATTAATATCTCGCCTTCTGTAACATCATAAAATCTAAGTAATAATTGAATGATTGTAGATTTCCCTGAACCGGTTGCACCAATAAATGCTAAGGTTTGTCCTTGATGCGCTTTAAAGTTTATGTTTTTAATAACACATGCTTCAGCATTTGGATATTTGAAACATACATTTTTAAATTCTATTTCAATGCCATCAGGCATCACAAAGTTTTCTTGATTTTGATCATTTATTTTAGATGATGTGTCAACAACCTCTAAAATTCTGTTTGCAGATACCCATGCTCTTGGTAAGAAAATAAACATCATGATTAGCATCATAAAACTCATCATAATCATCATCGCATATGAAATAAATTCAACTTGAATTGCTAATCCTTCAACTGGTGTGCTTCCTAGAGCGTTTTGACTAATCAATATAGCACCTACTAAAATAAGTCCTAAATTTAAACTGCCAAATACTAAAGTCATACCAGGATTTAAGAAACTCATTGCAGTATTAACAAATATATGTGTTTTTGTTAGTCGTTCATTTACACCTTCAAATTTTTCATCTTGAACATCTTGTGCATTATGTGAACGAATGACACGAATACCTGTCAGTGTTTCTCTTGTAACTTCATTTAAATCATCTGTTCTTTTTTGTAATAAATTAAACTTTGGTCCTACAATAATGAAAATCACAGTAACCATCAATATAATTGCTAGCACTCCACCTACAACAACCATCGACATGCTTGTATTAAGATTGGTCACTTTTAAAATAGCAGCAACTGCCATTATAGGTGCTCTAACAAGCATTCTTAACATAATGATTAATGCATTTTGAACTTGTTGAACATCATTCGTTGTTCTTGTGATTAATGATGGTGTTGAGAATTTATTCACTTCTTCTAATGAAAAGCCTTGAACTTGAGCAAATAACTTATTTCTAAGAATGTTAGCAACTCTTGTTCCTACCGTAGCAGCAAAGTAGCTTGCGATGACAGTTGAAACAATGCTTCCTAATGTTACGAGTAACATCATCAAGCCTTCGCTAACAATACTAGCTGTTTGACTTTCGCCGGTATGATATGCATTACCAATAATTTTTATAATATTCCCCATATATTCTGGCAGCATTAAATCGAATCTCACTTGAATATAGACAAATAAGATGATAAGTAATACAAAGATCCAATGATACCATTTTAAATATTTAAATACTTTTAACATATGTCACCTCTTTAATTGTCTACTTTCTATTATCTATTTTTTTGTTGATTTGTCAACAAATTTAATTTATTTATATGAATATATCTTGACTACACTTAAAAATAAGCATATAATAAATATATAAGTTAAGATGTATGAGAGTTTAGAGCAAAGTTTAAATAGAGTATCTATTTTTCACTTTGCATATTTTTTTATAAGGGGGTATATGATGTCAATTAATCAGAAAATTATTCCTGCAATTAGTAATCACCAAGCTTTAAAAAAGTTTCTTGCACTGGGTTATCCATATGGCATATTAATGAACTTTCATTTAGCTCAGCTTCCAGAACTCGTTAAAGAAATGAAATCACATCAAAAAAAAGTGTTGATTCATTCAGAGCTTATTAAAGGATTAAGTAGCGATGAATATGGAGCTATTTATTTAATACAAAATTTAAACGTTGATGGTATTATTTCTAGTAAGCCAAAAGTTATTGAAGTTTGTAAAAAAAGGCAAGTCATTGGCATCTTTAGATTTTTCTTAAAAGATACTACTGCTTTAGAGCAAAGTTTGTCTATCACAAGAAAATTAGAACCTAATTACATCGAAATTCTACCTGCATCAAGTTTAGATATTATTAAATTTATCCAAACAGAAGTGCATGCGAAAATTTTGCTTGGCGGATTGATTCAAACGAAATGTCAAATTGACAAGTGCATCAAAGCCGGTGCTCAAGCAGTTACAACATCAAATCCAGCATTATGGTAGTTTATTAACAAGTTAACATTAAAAAGAGACCAAAGAGAAAAAAGTGATTATAATCATCTTTTTCTCTTTTTGTCTATTTGGAGGTTATATGTATGTATGATTATGTCGTTATTGGAACTGGAATAGTTGGTTCTTTAGTAGCAAGAGAGTTATCAAAATATGAATTAAACATTTGTGTCATAGATAAAGAAAATGATGTCGCAAATGTCCAGACAAGAGCCAATAGTGCCATTGTTCATTCAGGACATGATCCAAAGCATGGCACACTAAAAGCTAAATTAGCAGTTTGGGGTAATGAACTATATGATGAGCTTGAACATGAGTTAAAGATTTCTTTGTTAAGAACTGGTGCATATGTTTGTGCTAGAGGTAAAGATGAAGAGGCAGTGCTTGATGAAATATTTCACAATGCTATAAAAAATCAGGTTGCTCTTTGTCAAATATTATCCTATGAAGAAGCAGTCCTTAATGAACCAAATCTAGATCCATCGATTACAAAAGTGCTTTCTTTACCAACAACTAAAGTCTGCTTTCCTTGGGAAGTTGCTTTTCATGCATTAGAAAATGCAATTGAGCATGGTGTAGAATTAAAACTAAATAGTCTAGTAGAAAAAATCACTTTTAAAAACAGTGTTTATACAATTTATTTAAAAAATCTAAAACCTATCAAAACACATCATATCATCAATGCAGCTGGTATTTATGCAGATCATATCGCAAAAATGGTAAATCCTAGTATAAATTTTAAAATATATCCAAAAAAAGGAGAATACTTTGTCTTAGATAAAAGTGTACAAGGATTTGCTCATCATGTTTTATACCCTATTCCAGATCATAAAGGGAAAGGTGTTTTAGTAACACCTCAAGTACATGGAAATATATTATTAGGTCCTACTAGTGAGCCTATAGATGATAAAGATGACTTATCAACTTCTCTTAAAGGGTTAACGTATATAAAAGAACAAGCAAATAAGTTACTAAATAATATACCTTATCATTTGATTATTAGATCATTTTCAGGTGTACGATCAACATCTGATTATGAAGACTTCTACATAAAAGAAGATCAACTGTATCGTGGTTTCTATCATCTAGCTGGCATCGATTCACCTGGAATTACAGCAGCACCTGCCATCGCTAAATATTTAGTTGAAGATATTATCAAGATAGATCAACCTATTAAAAAAACATATACACCACACAGTCATAAAAAGATTGTTTTTAAAGACTTAAATGAAAAAGATAAGGTAACCTATCAAAAAGAAAAACCACTTTATGGAAGAATTATTTGTAAATGTGAAGGCATTACAGAACAAGAAATTATCGATGCTATCCATGGACCACTAGGCAGTCATACAATTAAAGGTATCAAAAAAAGAGTTCGTTGTGGAAGTGGTTTATGTCAAGGTGGATACTGTGAGTCATTAGTTTTAAAAATCATTTCAAAACAAACTGGTAAAAATTTAAATGACATTTGTTATGATCAAATAGATACACCTATACTTTATCAAGAAACGAAGGTGACAAAAAAATGATGACATACGATATATGTATTATTGGTGGAGGTGCTGCAGGCTTATCTGCTGCACTTGAAGCATATGATCCTACGTTAAACATAACTATCATCGAAAGGTCTCAAAGTCTAGGTGGTATTTTAAATCAATGTATTCATAATGGTTTTGGACTTCATGTTTTTAAAGAAGAGTTAACTGGTCCTGAATATGCACAAAGACTAATTGATCAAGTGCATCAACTAAATATTCATTATGCATTAGATACGACCGTCATAGATATTGATAAGCAAGATCTGTTTAACATTAAGTTAACCAATATCGAAAAAGGCGAATTTAATATTTTATCTAAAACAGTAATCTTAACAACCGGATGTTATGAGAAAACTCGTGGTCATATATCAATTCCAGGAGATCGTCCTAAAGGGATTATGACAGCCGGGAGTGCACAACGATATCTAAATATAGATGGATATATGGTTGGCAAAAACATATTTATTTTAGGCAGTGGAGATATTGGTTTAATTATGGCACGTCGTTTGACTTTAGAAGGTGCAAACGTCCTAGGAGTAGCAGAAATCATGCCTTATTCAAACGGTTTGACTAGAAACATCGTGCAATGCTTACATGACTTTGATATTCCTTTATACTTATCTCACACAGTTGTTGATATTAAAGGAAAAGAAAACTTAGAATCAGTTACCATTCAACAAGTCGACTCAAATCGCCAATTAGTCCCTAACACTCAGAAAACTTTTCTTGTAGATACTCTTTTACTTTCAATTGGACTTATCCCTGATATAAAACTATTTGACCATTTAAAAATAGATTATGATCCAAAAACTCAAAGTGCTATTGTCAATCAGCATTTAGAATCATCCATACCTGGACTATTTGTTTGTGGAAATGCATTGCATGTTCATGATTTAGTTGATGATGTCACTATAGAAAGTAAGAAGGCTGGTAGATATGCAAAAACTTACCTTAAAGATACCAAGAAAAAGAATAGTCTTCTTGCATCAATAGATATCGATCAACATATTCAACATGTTATACCTCAACACATTGATTTTGCTAATCTCGATGAGGATGTAGAAATATCTTTTAGAACACTAAAGAAATATCAACATCTTGAAGTGGTCATCACACAAGATAAAAAAGTCATTAGAAAATCAAAATTAGCATATGTTGCCCCAGCAGAAATGCAAAAAATAAAATTAAACCCATCTCATTTCATTTCAAAAAATAACATTCTAATCTCTTTAAGCGAGGTAAAGTAATGGAACATAAAGAACTTATTTGTATTATGTGTCCTGTCGGATGTCACCTTCAGATCGATGAGATGTTAAATGTAACTGGAAACAAATGTAACCGAGGTATTCTATATGCAATAGATGAAATTAAAGCTCCTAAAAGATTACTAACAACAACAGTCAAAACCGTTTCAAAAGTAGATCCAAGATTACCTGTCAAAAGTGAAAAACCTATCCCTAAAGATCTTATTTTTGAAGCTATGGAAAATCTTAATAGAATAATCATTAAAAAAAATGTTAAAATAGGAGATGTAATCATAAAAGATATTTGTCATAGTCATATAAATATAGTCGCAACTAAAAACTTTACACTTTAGAAAAAGGAGTATTTTATGAAATCATATATTCTTTCTATTGACCAAGGGACGACATCAACACGTGCTATTATCTTCGATAAGAATAGTCAAATTGTATCGATAGCATCTGAAGAGATAAAACAAATCTATCCTAAACCTGGTTGGGTTGAGCAAGATGCTAATGATATATGGGTAAGTGTTCTTACCGTCATGGCAAGATGTCTTATAGATGCAAATTTAAAAGCTAAAGATATCATTACCATTGGAATAACAAACCAAAGAGAAACGACTGTTGTTTGGGACAGAGAATCTGGAAATCCTGTTTATCACGCAATTGTCTGGCAATCTAGGCAAACACAAGAGATATGTAATAAATTAAAAGAAAATGGTTATGATCATGTGATAAAAGAAAAAACAGGGTTAGTCATTGATCCTTACTTTTCGGCATCAAAAATTAGATGGATTTTAGATCAAATCCCTGATGGGCAAGAAAAAGCTGAGCGTAATGAGTTAATGTTTGGAACCATTGATTCATGGATTTTATATAAGCTTTCTGGAGGCACACATAAGACAGATATTTCTAATGCTTCAAGAACAATGCTATACAACATTCACGACCTTAAGTGGGATGCTGAACTTTGCGAAATTTTTAATATACCCATGCATATACTTCCAGAAGTTTCTAGTTCTTCAGAAGTTTTCGCTTATACAATGCCTTATCACTTTTTTGGTGAAAAAGTTCCTATTAGTGGTATTGCAGGAGATCAACAGGCTGCACTTTTTGGTCAAACCTGTTTTGAAGATGGTTCGGTTAAAAACACATATGGGACAGGTTGTTTCATGTTGATGAATACCGGTCATAAACCTGTTGATTCAAAAAATGGACTCTTAACAACTATCGCTTGGAAAATTAATGATCAGGTAAGTTATGCTTTAGAAGGCTCAGTTTTTGTAGCTGGTTCTTCTGTCCAATGGTTAAGAGATGGTTTGCAAATGATTAAAGAAGCTAAAGAGTCTGAACCTTTTGCAACTACAGTAAAAGATAACGAAGGCGTTTATATTGTTCCTGCTTTTGTAGGACTTGGAACCCCTTACTGGGACTCAAAAGCTAAAGGTGCAATGTTTGGCTTAACTAGAGGTACAACTAAACACCATTTTGCTCGTGCTATTTTAGAGGCTATTTGCTATCAGTCACTAGATGTTTTAACTGCAATGCAAAAAGACGCAAAACTGCCAATTAAATCTTTTAAGGTCGATGGTGGTGCCATTGTCAATCAATTTTTAATGCAGTTTCAAGCAGATATCATTAATATTGAAGTCAAACGTCCAAAAATTACTGAAACCACTGCTCTTGGTGCAGCATATTTAGCTGGACTTGCTGTTGGCGTTTGGAAAGATTTAGAAGGAATTAAATCATCTTGGCAGCTAGATAAGACTTTTAAACCAAAGATGACAATAAAAGAAAGAGAAAAAAATATTCACGGATGGCAAGTTGCTGTTTCAGCAACTAGAGCATTTAAACTATGAATACTAATATTATAAAAAAACCATTGTTTATTTTGTATGTGTTAGTTTTGTTATACATCTGTATGATTTTACTTTTTGGAAATTTAAAGTTTATCATTTTCGATGATTTTCTACACACCATTTTTAATCCTCATATTTTCTTTATTTTTAATGTTTTAGGCATGTATCCTTTAATTTTTTTACTCGCTATAAAAGTATATCTTATTGATATCAAAGATCAAGCTTATAAGTTACTTCATTTAAGTTACTTGTTTGGTGGTTTCATTATTTATCCTATCTTATTAACAACCTCATTAACCTCTAAAGGAAAGATAAGAGAAACAAAGTATATTAACATTATATTTATTGTTTTAAGTGTTTATACATTATTTCTATTATTTTATGTTGAATTTTTTGGTGATTTTTCATACTTTTTATACATGTTTAAAAATGACATTTTTATTCATATCATGACGATAGACTTTATCATCACTTACATCTTTTCTATCTACTTATCTTATAAAAAGGAAAAAAACTGGTACTTGAGTTTCATACCAGTTTTAGGATTCTTGTTTTTGTTAAATAGTAGTGCATTTATTATTCATAATAAGTCATAAGGTCTTTAGCAGGGGTTCTTCTTTTAGCACTGTTTTTCTGATCAGCATAACCAACCATGACAAGTGCAGTTATAATTTCATTTTCGTTTAATTTAAGTACTTCCTTAAATAAATCTGTTTTAATAAACAAAGGTGTTTTAACATGTGTTGAAAGACCTTTTTCATTTGCTAATATTAAGAAATTTTGCATTGCCATTGCGTTTGCTTGAATATCTTCGATTTCATCATCATAGTCAAGACTAAGAGGCATCACAAATGCAATGATACATGGAGCTACCATAATCTTATTAAGTTTCTTTTTTGCATCATCTTTTTGGTCATCTGCTAGATTTGATAGATATCTATTTGTGAGCACCTCTTTTTGCTTGCCTTCAACTATAATAAATCGCCAAGGCTCTCATCTTGTGGTTGGGTGCAAAAACACTAATATCTAACATTTCTTCTATTTCCTTTAGGTCAACTTTCTTGTCTAAATAAGTTTTTTGACTAACTCTTGTTTTTATTAAATCATGTAACATCATAAGGTTCATCTCCTTTTACCCTAATCTTACAATGTTTTATAATTTTTCTCAATAAATATACAAACAAAAAGTGAAGCTTCAGCTTCACTCTTGTTTGATTTGTATTTATGAATTTGAATGTATGTGCTTAATTCTTTTTTCATCTGTGTAGTAGTCTTTAGATCTTTCGATAAACATAAAGCAGACTATATAAACTACAAAACTTAGTAAGTATACTTCAAATCCAACAGGTAATATAACCATGCTCAGCACTATCATGGTGATTACTATATCTAAGACCATCAATATATAAATAGGATGCTTGTTTGTAGTAAGTGATCTTTGTAGTGATTTGTACTGAACTATGAATAAAAAGACAATAATTAAAATATACCCTAATATTGCTCCAATCTCTATAAGCATCAAGTGCTCAGATTTAAAAGTGTGTTCATAAAACACATATTTAATCCTTTCTATTGTTTTTATAATGATATCGTAAATTGTTTCTGTGATCATATGTCTAAGTCCTTTCTAGATGCTAATTAAAATATGATGATAGCTGCTTCAAAAGCATATGTTAAAATGTATGCATATAAAATACTCATAATGAAACTTAAAGAGTATTCTACTAGGATTGTGCGTATGACATTATCTTTAAGATACTTTCTATACATATGATTGCGATATAGTAATATACCTAAAATGATGATAATTGTCATTGATAAAAATAACGTGCCTTCTATTTTTAAAACCGGATGAAATGATTGTATGTTACTTTCCATAAATTTTACTAATAATAGTGAAATCCACCACAAAAGTGATGTTACAAAAGTGATTTTTGATAAAACTGATGTAAAATATACTTGTTTATGATCTTCTTTGTCATATCGATTGGTAACTAGAACATTTCTGCATTTGACAGCACTAAAAACGATATATAAAGTTAAGCAAATCGCCAGTATCATCAAGATAACTCCAAATATCATTTTATTCCGCTCCTTGTCCTATTTCCCTAAGATCATTGTTTGTTATTACTGTACAATGAAGCCTATTTTTTACTTAAAAATGTGTTATAATAATTTTGTGGTGCTTATTGTTAAAATCTTGCAAACTCTATAGTTTCTGGTAAATCTGAATTTTTGAAATCATTGAAACGGTTGAACCATCTTCTATATCCTCTACCTTCAACAAGTTCAAACCATTCTGGTGATCCACTGTTTTCAAAATCTAGAGAAATATCTTCAAGTATATTTTTACCTTCAACAAGTTCAAACCATTCTGGTGAACCACTGTTTTCAAAATCTAATGTAATGTTTTTACCTGTACCTTCATTTAAAACAAATGTATAAGTGAATAACATAACCATCACAACAGCTAATAATACTACTTTAACTAATTTTTTCATAAAATAAACCTCCCTTTTGGTTTCATTTTATGCTATAAATTCAATCTTGACTAGGGCGTATATGTCCCATTATGCAGAAAAAGGTGACTTTTTTTATGAAATCGAACGGATTATGCATTTATATTGAGCAATTACGATCAGCTCGAAACATTTCTCAATTATCATTTGTAGAAGATATTGTTTCTCTTCGTCAATATCGCAGATATCTAAAAGGTGAATCAGATATCCCTTTTAATATCGTTCATCAACTTACTTCAAAATTAGGTCTTAAAACCGATAGTATTTTAAGAGAGTTTGAAGTTGCCAAAATTGAAGAAACTAAAACAATTAATCAACTTTATAATTACGCGGTAAATTACGCTTTTGATAACTTCCAGGTCTTAAATAAAACCATTTCTGAAGATCATTTAATAGAGCAAACCAATGTCTTGCTTTATAAACATAGTTTAACGCTATATGATTATTTTAGAAAAGCAATTACTTCTGTGCAAGTAAGAGACATCAATAGAGATTTAGTTCGCTATCCTAATGTCTTAGAACAAGGTGTTTTAAATACTATTGAGTTATTAATTTTAACTTTTTTAATTGATGTATCTTCACTTGAAGATCAAAATAAAATTATTGATAAATTATCAAAATACATCAATGACTCAAAAATAATCATAAGCGGAGGTAATGATAAAGTTTTAACTTTAATTTTAGCACGCTTAGCAAAACATTCAGGTATTTTAGAAAATTACGAACAAGTCATAAAGTTTTGTGATAAAGGCATTGATCGAAATAAATTGCTTATGTCATACTATTTAATGGACTATTTGTATTATTATAAATCACTTGCCTATTATAAACTTAATGATCAAGAAAAATTTAAAACCTCATTAAATAAAGTTTTTAATATTTTAGAGTTTGAGGGCAATGAAAACAAAATTAAAAAATTTGTACGTTTAATTAATGAAGATTATGATATTGATTTTAAAAAATATGTTTTAGATTTATATCATATTGAAGAAGATAAGGGATAAATTATGGAAAAGTGTAAATTGTATTTACAACCAACTGAAGAAATTAGAATCAACCAAGGGCATCCTTGGGTTTTTAATAATGAAATCGATCGATTTGAAGGACCCATAAAAAGTGGGGAAATTGCTTATGTATATGCTTCAAACGGTAAATTTGTTGGTAAAGGATTTTTAAATACAACTTCAAAGATCTTTGTAAGAATTTTATCTAGACAAGAAGATGAAATCATCGATGAAAGTTTTTTTAAATCACTTATTAAAACATCAAATCAATCAAGATTAGCCTTAGGGTTTTATAATAGTTATCGTGTGCTTTTTGGTGAAGCAGATGGCATTCCTGGATTTATCGTTGATAAATATGGTGATTATCTATCTATCCAAATCTTATCTTTAGGTATTGATCTAAGAAAAGATATGTTTGTAAAATTGCTTGTAGAGCTATTTGATCCAAAAGGTATTTATGAACGTAGTGATGTTTCTGTAAGAAAAAAAGAAGGTCTCCCCTTAACAAAAGGTGTTGTTTATGGTACTGTACCTGATATCATTAAAATAAAAGAGAATGACTTAGATATGGAAGTAGACATTAAAAATGGACAAAAAACAGGTTCGTTTTTAGATCAACAAGAAAATCATAACGCCTTAAAACCTTATGTTAAAGATAAACATGTTTTAGATTGTTTCTCACATATAGGAGGTTTTGGATTGCACGCAGCCTATCATCAAGCTAAATCCGTAACTTGTATTGATATTTCTGAACATGCAGTAAATCAAATTCAAAAGAATGCTGAACTCAACCACTTGAATCAAGTTAATGCACTAAAGGCTGATGTATTTAATCAATTAAGATCCTATCAAGAAGAAAATAAGACATTTGATGTAATCATTTTAGATCCACCAGCATTTGCGAAAAAGAAAGATGATATTAAAAAAGCTTATAAAGGATATAAAGATATCAATTTACAAGCTTTAAAGATTATGAATCCGGATGGATATTTAATTTCTTGTTCATGTTCACATTTTATGACACCATCACTTTTTATGGATATGTTGATGGATGCTTCTGTTGATGCAAATCGAATCACACAAATGATTGATTTTAGAATTCAAAGTAAAGATCATCCCGTTTTAATGGGATCAGATGAATCTTTATATTTAAAATGTATGACCTTAAAAGTAAAATAACTAGAGATCTAAAGATTTCTAGTTATTTTTATAATCGTTTTCCGTATGATAATTTAACTTCATTTTTTTGAACATCTTCGTTGGAATAAGCTAATGTATTTAATCCTATAAAATGAAGACCTCTTTTTTCATAGAACTGGATTGCAGGACCATTACATGATTGAACTTCTAAGACGATGGCTCTTGCATTTAATGCTTTTGCTTTTTGTTCCATATGTTCAAATAAAAGTGTAGCAAATCCTTCTTTCCGATGTCTTTTTGAAACGTATAAGTTGGTGATTTGGTATGTATTGTTCCAAGTTTCTAATGATCCTTCAATGAAAGCCACTAATTTTTTTCTTTCAAAAATACCAAACGCTTGCGGATTTTCTACATAATCTTCATATAAACTCATTGTTATAGATTTTTCCTTTTTTCTGAAAAATCTTTTTTTCTTTATGGTCACATCGATATGTTTAGATTTTTTTATTTTTACAAGATATATTTGTTTTGTTTGATAGGTTGCCTCAATAAAATATCCTTTAAACTGATTTGGATCTAAAGCTACAATCTTCATTCTTTTTCAACCATTTTTACAAGTTGCTTAATATAGAACTTTCTAAATTCTGCATCCTTAAAGGTATCGATAGGCGTATTTGATTTTTGATTAATCTCAGACAATTGAATAAATAAAGGTATGCTAAACGATGAAAATAAAATCATATATCTTGCAGCTAACTCTTTTTGATTATCAGTTTTTAATACTTTTTTTAAGTTTTCATATACCATTTGTGTAAACTTATTTTCTGTAAAAAACGTCTTAATTAATGCATTTGATGATTCTGATTGCAACTCTTTTGTTAAAAACAAATAATTAAGAATACCTATGTTATCAATTGTATAATTATAAATATAAGTAATAATTGACTCGATAAATGATTCTATAGGCATATCATCTTTTTGTGTGTGAATAAGTTCTATAATATCTGCTTTAAGTGTTTCTACAACTTCATCCATAACGATAAGCAATAAGTTTTCTTTACTACCAAAATGATAATTTACAGCAGCAATATTAATAAAACACGCTTCTGCAATATCTTTAATTGTTATATGTGTATTCGTTTGCATTAAGACCTTAGTCGTTTCAACAATTTTTCTCTTTATTTCTTGGTTTTTCACTTTGTTCTCTCCTAAATACAATTTCAAACATCATTTTAAACATAGTTTCATATCTTATTTATACCATAATTCATCTATAATTAAAATAGATATTTAAAATATTGATTTAAAATTTTAATTTGGAGGATACTATGAGAAAAAGACTAATTATTTTATCACTTATACTTCTTGCTACGATAGCTTCATCTATCTTCATACCTAGAGTCAATGTGAATTATGATCTTACACAGTATTTACCAAAAGAATCTAATACACAAAAAGGATTAACTATTTTAGAAGATGAGTTTGGAATCCATTCCTTAATTGAACTACAAATTAACGATATTTCACCTCAAGAGACAATCATCATCTCACAAAGCATCAATCAAATCAATCACATTGAAGAAGTCATCTGGCTAGATGATTATGTTGATTTGACAACTACACCAATCGAATATTTAGATCAATCCTTAGTTGAGAAGTTTTATACGGATGGCAATGCTTTACTACAAATCACTGTTGGTTTAGATAGTTATCATCTAGAGCAAGAAACCGTTATAGATCAAATTAAAGTTGAGCTAAGTGATTATACCTATCATTTCAGAGGCGAGGCCATTCATAACATTGAAAATAGACAAATAGCCGCACAAGAAACATTAAAAATACTGCTTTTAATCGTGCCTATAGTTATATTTATTTTGCTTATTGCATCAAAATCATGGATTGAGCCAATCATATTACTTATTAGTTTAGGATTTGCTATCATATTAAACTTAGGCACAAATGCATTGTTAACTGATGTGTCCTATATCACTCAAACGATGGCATTAGCACTACAAATGGCTTTGTCTCTAGATTATGGATTATTTTTAATTCATAGATATCATGAAGAAAGAGAAAACAATAGCGATGTCACTACTGCGATTAAAACCGCTGTTAAACGTTCATTTGCTTCTATTACTGCTTCTGCTCTTACAACAATAGCAGGTTTTATGTCTTTATTTCTCATGAGCTACACTATAGGACTTGATATTGGTTTAGTCTTATCCAAAGGTATTTTATTTAGTTACTTAATGACAATGATTTTAACCCCTGTGTTAATATTCTTTATGCATGGTTTCATTGATAAAACAAAGCATAAAACATTTATTAGACCCATGAACTCTTATATAAAAGGGTTGTTCAAATTCCGTTATGTTTTACTTTCACTTTTCATCATACTAACGATAGGAAGCTTTATATTATCAAATAAAACTGAATATTTATATGGAAATAACACCTCATTTGATGATGATAGCCAAGTTACGATAGATGATATAGCAATTAGCAAATCATTTGGTTCATACCAACAAATTGTACTTTTAGTTAAAAATGATGATATAGAAAGTGAAATTGATTTAGCTAATGAATTATATCAAATGTCAAACATCATTGAAACTCAAACGCTTATAACTGTTGTTGACCCAAACATTCCAAGAGAATTTTTACCACCTGAACTTTTGATACAGTTTGTAAGTGAAAATTACACTAGATTTATATTAAAAATTGATTTAATCGAAGAAAATGATGCATTATATGTTTTTCAAGATCAAATGTATCAATTAGTATCAACCTATTATGATGATTTTCATATCATTGGCGCACCACAAGCAACTGTTGATATTAAAACTGTTATATCTAATGACCAATTACTTATTACACTTGCATCAGTTGTTGCCATATTTGTAATATTAGCTATTACATTTAAATCTTTATTAATTCCTTTGCTATTAGTCTTAGTGATTCAATCAGCTATTTGGATGAACTTATCTATTTTATATGTTCAAGGCATTAAAACGATCTATATAGGATACTTAGTTGTTATGGCGATTCAATTAGGAGCGACCATAGATTATGCTGTATTGATGACACACAGATATGTTGAAAACAGAAAATATCTCAATAGTTTTGAAGCAATGGACAAATCATATAAAAATAGCTTCATAACCCTATTCATCTCAGCTATTATTTTATCAGTTGCTGGATTTACGGAAGGCATATTTTCAGATATTTCTTCAATCAAAGATATTGGATACTTACTAGGAAAAGGTGCACTCATATCATTTGTTTACATTTTAGTATTCTTACCAATACTATTAATGTTACTTGATAAAGTCATACACTCTATTAAAGAACATAAAAACGCTCAATAGAGCGTTTTTTTTATCCTTGTGTTTTTAGATTTAGCATAAATCATTCATCTGTTAATGCTATTATTTATATTTTTCTAGAAGAAAGTGGCTTATATGTCGTTAAGTATTTTATCTTTTATACTATTAAATCTTTGATTTGTGATAAACTAAACATAGAGGTGAAAATATGAGTAAATCTATTTTAATCACTGGTTTTACACCTTTTGATGGTGAGTTAATTAACCCTTCATATGAGGCAATAAAGCAATTATCTGATTCTATTTTAGATACTAAGATCATTAAACTAGAAATTGAAACTGCTTTTCAAACTTCAAAAGATCAAATCATAGATGCAATTAAAAAATATCAACCTGACGCTGTAGTTTTAGTTGGACAAGCAGGAGGCGCAAAAAACATGCGTATAGAAAGGGTTGCTATTAACATCGATGATGCATCCATTTATGATAATCATCAATATATGCCCATAGATCAACCTATCATCAAAGATGGACCAGCTGCATTTTTTTCAACTTTGCCTATAAAAAAGATTGTAAATCGCTTAATTGATGATGGTATACCTGCAGTCATATCTAATTCGGCAGGAACATTTGTATGCAATCATTTGATGTATCACACTTTATATTATCTACATCTAAACCAAATAGATATACCAGCAGGATTTATTCATGTTCCCTACATATTTTCCCAAGTTAAAGATAAAATTGATTTATATGCGACAGATTTAAATGTCATTACAAAAACTTTAGACATTACAATTAAGACAATCATAAAGGAGATCTATGAGAGATAAAACTGTTAAAGAGTTAATAATTGAACTCAATCATAAAAAACGATCAATAAGTGATATTGCTTTATATTATTTAGAAAATATAAAATCATACGATCCTTATTTAAACTCAATTTCAGAAATTAATCCAGATATTGATAAAATTATACAGGATTTAGAACTGAACCATAAGAAAAGCATGCTTCATGGGATCCCTATCATTATCAAAGATAATATTCAAACAGCAGATCAAATGCATACGACAGCAAACAGTTATGCTTTAAAAGATTTTAAAGCTCCTTTTGATGCTACCATCGTAAAAAAAATACGTGATGCAGGCATGCTTTTAATGGGTAAAGCAAATCTATCAGAATTTGCATATTTTATGAGTTATGATGATATGCCAAGTGGTTATGGCTCTCTTCATGGACAAGTTATAAATCCTTATCATAAAGATATTGATCCATTAGGATCTTCTACTGGTTCTGCAGTTAGCGTTGCTGCCGATTTAATTCCAATTTCTATTGGCACAGAAACAAATGGTTCCCTTATGGCTCCAGCATATAAAAATAGTATAACCTCTATAAAACCCTCATTAGGTTTTGTTTCTCGATATGGTATTATTCCAATTTCACAATTTCAAGATACCGCTGGTCCTATGGGTAAAACTGTTGAAGATTGTGCAATGCTACTAGATATCATCTTTGGATATGATCCAAATGATCCATATACCCATATATGCAAATCTTATAAACCTCAATTTTATGAAGCAACTAAAAAATCAATTAAAGATAAGAAAATTGCTATATTAAACTATAAATATAAAGATTTTAAGTATAGTCAAGAAGATGCTCAAATTCTTGAAGAGGCAAAAAGGATTTTTAAAGACCAAGGAGCATCTGTTATTGAAATTGATTTTGAGCTAGATGACTTAAACAATGATCCCACACTACTTAATGAGTTCCATCATGATATAAATGCTTATTTTAATCTTGTTAAAGAAAGTTGTCCAATACATTCATTAAAAGCATTAGTTGCTTTTAATGAATCTCATAAAGACCGATGTTTAAAATATGGTCAATCAATCTTTACTAAAGCACTTAAGACACCTGGTGATCTAAACGATTTCAATTATAAAAAAGTGAAAAACGAACAACTAGAAGTTGCTTCAAAGCTTGAGAAAACATTGAAATCTTATAACATTGATGCAGCAATTTCTACCATAAGAAACTCATATGCACCTATATATGGAAGTCCAACCATAAGTGTTCCTGCGAAAGCACTAGTTGATTTAAATCCGATTTCATTAGTCTTCTTTGGAAAAAAGTATGATGATGAAACTTTAATAAGTATTGCGCATCATTATGAAATACATACCCATCACCGTATACCTCCAAAAACATTGAAAGGTTAAGCCCAATTGCTTAACCTTTTTTATTTGAGTTTACCCAATAAGCTCTACCATCATCTAACCGTTTAAGATAACCATAATCAATTAAATATCTTCTAATCATTACATAATCTTTATAAACTGGTTTAAGAATCCGATTTACCTCTACTTCACTATATTTTATATCTTCTTTAAATAGTTTAATCATGAATCTCAATAAAATATACTTTTTCTTTTCTTTACTTGGAAACACCCTTAGTTTAAATGGTTCCATTGATGTTACATAATTTTTAACAACTTCTTCTATATCTTTTTCACTTACATCAAATGTCATCATCATAGTTGCCCTCCTTTTCTTCATACCAAACTTTTGCAGCAATTATTTCTTCTTTGCTAAGTTGATGTCCATAATCTGTCCAAAAAACTTCAACATCTGCATGTATACTTTCTAATAACTGCGTTAACTCATGGACTTCATGCTCTGGCATCATATGGTCAAATCTTCCAGCACCGATAAATACTTTTAGATTATTATGCTTCGCCATTTCTATATGTCTTAATGGAACCATAGGGTGAAATAAAATGGCTTTCGAACAAGTGCATTCGTAATGAAAAAGTATACTTACTGCAATATTTGCGCCATCAGAATAGCCAATGATCGTTATTTTTTTATAATCCAAATGATATATTCTTATGGCTTCATCGATAAAATCTCTTAATTCATGTGTTTGCTCAATAAGACTATAGGTATCTAAGTCATGATATGATTTTCTTTTATAAAACCTAGGCATACCATATTCTAAAATGGGTCCTCTAATACTTAAGATATTAGCACTTCTATCAATCATATGAGCAACAGAAAGTAAATCATGCTCATCGCCTCCATTACCATGAAGTAAAATAAGTGTTTGATTTGATGTTCCCTTTTCAAATAAATGGATCATATAAGTTTTTGTATACTCAATCATTTAATAGATTGGGTCATTCCTTTCTTTATAAATTAATTGAAAGTATATTTTTCATAAATGTTTTATACTTTATATCCCTTATTTTATCATTTCAATTTTGATTTGAACATTATTTTTTATATAAAAAATATGTTTAATCATGTAAACTATGAAGTGAAAATGAAAAAAAAGTGTATAATATCATTAGACACTTATCTTTTAATGAACAGGATGTGATATTTTGAAAAAAAGAAAGTATTGGTATAAACTTGATAATGCTGCAAAAATATTTCCTGCAGTATCAAAAGACGACCGTAGTAACGTTTTTCGTTTGTCTTTTTATTTAGACGAGATGATAGATTCTGAAATCTTAGAACAAGCTGTCAATAAAATTCTACCAAGATTTGAGACTTTTGCTGTTCAAATGAAAAATGGTTTATTTTGGAATTATTTTGCAGAAAATCAAAAACATTTCAAAGTTGAGGAAGAACCTGCAGAAATTTGTAAATATTTTAAAGCAATTAAAAATAGTGGCTATCTATTTAAAGTCTACTACTTAAATAATAAAATTACCTTAGAGACATTTCATGCTATTTCAGATGGAACTGGAGCATTACAATTCTTAAAATCAATTGTGTTTCAATATTTTAAAATGAGAGGGTTTAAATTAAATCATGAACACTTAATTTTAAGTGAACTTCCTTACTCAAAAAAAGAAAGTGAAGATAACTTCGTCTCTAACTACGATAAAAATAATAAATTAAACCTTAAAGAAGAAAAGGCGTATCATATTGTTGGTGAAAAATTTCATCACCACTGGGTTTTATTATATAAACTAAAAATTAACACAAAAGCCTTTATTGATATTGTTAAACATAAATACCAAGTCACTGTAACTCAATTTGTTACTGCATTACTTGCATATAGTATTTACAAGGAATCAGTAGATTTTATCAATCATAAAAAACCATTAAAGATTTTCATCCCTGTTAACTTAAGACCTTATTTTGATTCCATATCCTTGAGAAATTTCACTTTATATATTAAAGCTACCTATGCTAGCGATAAAAATGATTGGACATTTGAAGATATGTTAGCTTTAACAAAGGCTCAATTTGAAGATCAATTAGACAAAAACAAGTTACACGGAAGAATCAATGCCCTTGTTGGATTTGAAAAGAATGTCTTTATTAGAATGCTTCCTTTATTATTAAAACAAATAGCTTTTAAAGTGGGCTATAATGTTTTTGGAGAAAGTATTAATAGTTGTTCTATATCAAATTTAGGTATTTGTAAATTACCAAAAGATTTGGAAGACAAAATCATAGATGCTGACTTTATTAATGCTGGTTATAGTATTGCTATGACTTTAATTTCATTAAAGGAAGATACAAATATATTATTAAGTACACCACTAAAAGATTTAAGTATCATGAGTTATTTCACTCAATTTCTCATTAAAGAAGGACTTGATGTGATTGTTGATACAAACTATAAGGAGGCATATGATGAGATATTGTAAAACTTGTCACATTCATTATGACACCGATTTAGAAAATTGTATGCTTTGTGGCGGTGAATTAGAGCATCAAGAAAATGATCTATCTGTTTATAAATTTAAAGAAATGGGTAAAAAATCTAAAGCTAATTTCTTTTATAGATTATTCATATTTTTAAATTTCATGAGTATATTTATTACACTTGCTCTTGATTATTTAAGTGGTTTACCTTTAAGCTGGTCACTTGTTGTTTCAGTAACAAACCTTTACACAGTTGTTTTAATTATGATTTTAGGTAACCCAAACTTTTGGGCATCTAAGCTTACAAAGGTCATGATTTCTACTGTTTTAGTCGTTATTTTAATTGCGCTATCGCTACGAGACTATAGTTGGGCAGTTGATTTCGTCTTACCTCTTGCTACAGGATCCACTATTTTTGTCTTAAGCATTTTAATTATTACGAACCGCAAGAAATGGTTTGACTATTTTGCACCATTACTTATCATCACATTGGTAGGTTTGATTCCTGGACTGTTGTTCTTACTTGATCTATTAAATGTCATTTGGCCATCTATTGTATGTTTTAGTTACGCATCTATAACTTTACTTGGTATGATATTCTTACCATCAAAAAGCTCACGTGAAGAATTTAAAAGAAGATTTCATATATAAAAAAAGTTCATAACTGAACTTTTTTCTTATATTATTTAGGAAAATTTAAATCAACTCTTAACTCGTCTAAAACATACTCTAATTTTTCATAGTCTACAACGTATTGAGACTTTTTATCTTTTGATTTATTTAAAGATATGATCCCACTTGTTAAGAACTCATTGATATGATAACTGATTGTTGCACTTGATACATCTAATTGTGTAGCAATTTCTTTTATTGAACTTATACCACTAGCAATTAATCTAATGGTATCATAACGCGTTTTATCACCTAAAGCTTTAAATACTTTTACTCTTTGAACCATTTTATCTTCATTAAGTTCATGAAGTTTCTTAAATGACTCTTCCATCTCAAGACCCCAAACTATGCGACATGGCACTTGATCAGAAAATCTTACGATATATGGGAATGTAGCTGAAATATAGAGATGACATGAATCAGAGTCTCCAAAATCATAATTTACAGCATGATAACTTAGTGCTTTTAAAGTTTCATTTGTGCTTATAGAAAGTTTTTTAGCCAATGCTTCACCGACTATAGCAACTTCATGCTCATGCTTTTGATAATAACTATAAAAATACGGTTCTAATTTAGTCATTAACTCTATAAATTCAAGAAGGTTCTTTTTCGGATCTTGAATCATTAAAAGCATATTCCATTTGCTTGATGATTCTATTTTAAGATTATTGATATACTTAATAGCTTGAGATTCATCAACAAGAAAATGATCCATATCCTCTAAAGAGACATCATCATCCATGGTAATTAATGATTTCATAAATTCAGTTCTAAAACTATAATCATCAATGTTAGCTAAATCTGTTAGGTATTTATGCTCATCATCATATGTATATGGTGAGTAAGCCTTCATAACAATATGGATGAAATCAATGTTTGAATAGATATCCTTTTGATAAAATTTTTCTATGAGTGCTTGATAAGGCTTAAAGTTTTTAATAAGCTCTTCTACATAATTTAAAAACTCTTCTTTGATTAGAGATTTCAAACCATCTTCTTCATGTTCTTCATCATCAATAAAATAAAACAATCTAGGAAATATTAAGTAGTCTAGTATTCTACTTGCATCTTTATTAAACTCAAACTTCATTAAAAACCACTTCTCTTTCTATGCCATTTTTATCATCTATATTTTTCATTTTTCCGTAATATATTAAAACAGTAATTAATACGATTAATCCGTTGATGATAACAACAAATCCTGGATTTATTATATCATAAAGATAACCAAATAACATCTGCCCTAGTGGGATAGCAATCGTTGCAAACAAAGTTAAGACTGTAGAAGTTCTGCCCATATATTCTAATGGAACTATTTTTTGAAATAATGTTTGAACTGATATATTGATTGTTGTTACTGATAGTCCAATTAAAAAACATATACATAATACATAATAGTAAGATAAGCTTCCGTTGCTTATGTTAAACAATGAACTATGAATACTTAATGATAAAGCTATTACAAGCAATCCCATGATAATAAATGATTTTATTAGAATAGCACTTAAATTTGTTTTTTTAATATATTTTGTTAAAAGGATCGGTGCAGCAATCATTGAAAATGATAAAACAGTTTGTAATAGACCTAATTTTAGATCTGATTGATTTAACACTTCTTTAACTAAGAATACCAATCCAACAGAAAACAATGGCGCAATACTAAAGTTAATCATTAGTGCAATACCAATAATGGTTTTTATAGGTTTAGAATCTTTAATCAGTTTTATCCCCGATGAAAAGTCATTTTTAAAATCTGCTATTGTTCTTTTTTCAGTTTTTTTATGTGTTTTAGGTATCTTAATAAACAGTTCACTCATGCCAGAACATAAAAAACTTATTGCATTTATCATCAATGCTATTGTTAATCCAAAAAATCCATAAATTAAAGCCCCAATAACGGGAGCCATCAATTGCCCAAATGATACTAACATTGTTCTTAAACTGTTCGCTTCTAAATAGTCATTTTGGTCAACAACACTCGGAAGTACCGCTGACATAGAAGCTCCAAAAAATATTTCTGTAATCTCTAATATGACAACTAATACATAAATTAAAGCGATTGATAAATCTTGGTTAAACATTAGATAAAATGAAAAAATAAATAAGACAGCTGCATTCATAAGATCTAATGTAATAATTGCTCTTTTTTTATCAAACCAATCACCAAATACACCTGCAATAGGAGCAAGTATAATTCTAGGTAAAATAGAAATGGCTAACATGGATGCAAACAACGTTGCAGATCCAGTTAGTGCTAACACATAAAGTGATAGCACAAACTGTTGAATATTGCTGCCTAAAAGAGAGATGAAATTTCCTATAATCAGTAACATGAAATTTTTGTTTTTAAGTAATTTTTTATGCATATGACTCCTTATGTGACACTTGAGAATAAAACAGTTTCCCTTTAGCATCACTTCTTTCTATATTCGACTAAACATTATTTCCAAACTGGTTTCTGTACTTTCTTGTCTTCGATAAATTGGCCCCAAAATGCTAATTGGTCTATGCTTTGATTTTGTCTTTTTCTCATCATCAAAACCTCCTTGTTTATTTATATCAAGACAAGATCAATTAAAAGATGAACTTGTTTCGACACCTTTATTATATATATACATTTATCTATTGTCAAGTGTTTTATTAGATATTTATCTATTTTTATTTATTTTATTTATTATTATTCTTGTTTTATCGTGCTTGGCTCTGTATTTTTTCGCTTTTTTACGCAAATAAATTGTTTTTTTATGTGTTTTTATATAGATTAGATATTTATCTATTTTTGTAATGCATTGAAAATACATAAAAAAAACTAGATAGCATCTAGTTTTAGTTGAGAAAATCTAATGTTCGTCTTGTGCAATCTGTTCTTTAATGTGCATCTGATCAACCATATAATTAAAAATATCTTTTCTAGTGATAATTCCAATAAATGACCCATAGTCATCTACAACTGGAACAAAATTTTGCTGGGTGGAAATATCGATAATATCCTCCATATTAGCAGTTACCATAACAGATGTATTTGTTTTATTTCTAGGTACTTCTAAAATACCCATTTGTTCTGTTTTAGAGAAGTCTAGCTTCATCTCTTTAATAAACCAAAGTAAATCCCCTTCACTTATTGTACCAACATATGAACCATCTTTATCAAGAACAGGTATCGCACTATATCTATAGACTTGCATTTTTTCTAAAGCTTGTCTAATCGTTGAGTCACTATATATGTAAGCAACTTTCTCTTTAGGTGTTAAACAAAATAATATATTCATGACGTCTCCTTCACATTATTCCCCATAACTTTATTTTCATTGCGTCGTAAAAAACACATGAGTCAATTTTATCTTATTTTATGTATAAAATCGGGGATGTTGTATCTACTTTTATATTATAACATATATGCATAAATTGGTAGGCAATATAACCTGAAATTGAAAATATGGTAAAATAAATTTAAGTTATTTTCACAAGTTGAGGTGAACTTTATGTGCGGACGTTTTACAATAACATTAACTAAAGAAGATTTTTTAAATTATTTAACGCGTTATACCGATGTGACCGTTGATGAATCTATATTGGTTTTGCCTAGATACAATATTGCGCCATCAGAAAATATCATTGCGATGATCGAGGTCAATGATACCTATAGAGTAGGTCAAATCAAATGGGGATTTACACCAAGTTTTGGTCAACCAAAGCAAATTATCAATGCAAGAGCTGAAACAATATTAGAGAAAAGACTTTTTAAAAATAGTTTGTTATCTAAAAGATGTATCATATTTGCTGATAGTTTCTATGAATGGAAAACTGTAAATGATAAAAAAATACCTTACAGAATCATGGTTAAAGATCAGAAACTATTTGCTTTTGCTGGCATTTGGACATCTCAAAAAAAAGATCAAGAAACCATCTATAGTGCTGCTATCATAACAACAAAAGCAAATCAATTAATGACAAATATACATGAGAGAATGCCGGTTATATTAACAGATGATCACATACTTGAATGGATTAAACCAACTTTTAACAAAGATGAACACTTATCTTTGTTAAAACCTTATGCTTCTGAGAAAATGATTGCTTATGAAGTGTCAGCACATGTGAATCAAGCAACTCATAAAGATCGAAGTTGCATCTTACAAAAAGAAAACACCATATTTTAGGTGTTTTCTTTATATCAAATGATAACGAATAAAATTATAAATGCGAATAAAGCAAGTAGGACCATTGAAAATATAAAACCATTTTCCTCTGTAACGCGATCTCGTTGTATCTCGTCAGGCGTCAAATAGTTTAGAATATTTTCTTCCTCTTCTTCAAGTTTAGATTGTGTTTTATCCCAATTGCCAGAAATAGAATCAAATGTTCTTCTAAAACTTAACATGTTAAACACCACCTTTATGCCTTCATCTTAACACTATTTTTTAATTTTGCAACAAAAAAGCACTCTAGCTATTGCTAAAATGCTTTATAAGTTGATTTACTTATACATTTACGCCTCTTTTTCCTCTTATAAGGAGGATAGTTGCGAAAATAATCGTGTAAAGCGCACATCCAATAAGTGCAACAAAAGACCATAACAGCTCATTAGCACTACCATATGTTAAAGAAGGTATGAATAGAATTGCAAATAATGGTAACGCCATTGAAATAGCAGTTCCTGAGCCTAAAACCATTTCTTCTGCCACTGGTGTCTCTAAGTTTGGATCAACACCTTTAAGCAGTGCCAACCCAGTAGATGCTACACCTGTTAACATTCCAAATAAGCCAATAAAGTATTGATCTTTATAATCTGTATAGACTTTATTAGTCATAAATCTTAAGTATAACATTGTAATTAACCCTGCTAGAACAGCTGTTACTACTAATTGTATACCATAAGAAGCTAGGAAATCTAATGTGATTGTCAGTACTGAACCTGCAATCATGATATTAAATGATATGGATGCTAAATTTGATAACATATAATTATTAGTAATAAACTTAACATTTCTTCCTTTTCTTTCTAGCCAGTATAAAATTTGTTTATAAATAAGTGCGTACATAATACCTATAATAAAATTAAACCCTTTTAATAATCCAAAGACTGTTTCTCCAATATTACCCAAATTACTTAAAGCCATATTGGCTAACACTAATGTTAAATATACCAAACCATAGATGATCGAAATGATGATGACTTGAGTGGTCAGTCCGTCTAGCAAACTAATCTCCTTAACAGTATCAATTTGAATGGTTTCCTTACCAATACCTTCTTCATTATAGTTTTTAGGTTTAGCATAGCCCTTAGTCCTACTCATAACATTGATAATTAAGACGCCAATAGTCCCACCAAAGACGAATCCTAAAAATGCATATGAGACACCTAGGGTAGCACCGTTACCACCTAACATGTCCGTCCACATATTACCAATCGATAATGCAAGTCCAGGACCTTGTCCAAAGCCTAATGCAACGAGCATACCACTACCAACAAATTTATCGCTAAAAATGGTTAAAACGAGTAATATACCAATCGCAGCTTGAAGTGCATATGTTGATGTGATTAACATACCTGTTGACCAGATTTTTTTCTTTATTTTACTTGTATTACGTTTTAATGCTAACGATATAAAACCAATCGCTAAAGCGTGATATACAATATAGCCCATTTGATCAACATCAATAAACGTGTCCTCACCAATAATGATTGGTGCAAATATCAATGAAATCAAAAGTCCAATAAACCCACCTAATAAAGATGTTGGAATAACAACTTTATTTAGTCCTGGCACCCATGTCTTTAGGATCTTGGCTACGAACATTAAAACTCCAATTAGTAAAAAATATAAAATAATTCCCCATTCTTGCATGCTAGTGTTCTCCTTTATGTAGTTTTATTAAATCTAAGAATAGCATTGGATCTTTTAACTTGACCATGTAAGTTTGATCAAAAACGTCAAATGAAAAAACATTTTTTTGTGTTATGACATAACCTTTAATATCTTTGATATCAAAAGGTTTTTGTAACTTTTTATTTGATAAAATTAATTGCTTATCATTTAATACAGCTGTAACATATCCTATTTTAAGCTTTTTATTTTTAACAAAATCAAGTTGATATAACATACCTGATGATGAATAAGTTGTTATTTTAAATTGTTCTTTTAAATCCTTTTTCTGCATGATATCCCAAGATATTAAATCATTAAATGATTTGACACCTTCAATGAGATGTTCATCATTGATCTTAGCAATGTGACCACAATGTTTACAATATATATCATTACCTTCGGTATGTATCGTTTGGATTTCATGACAAACAGGACATCCATAAATATAATAATCCAAACCTTTAGCTTTATGTCTTGACTTATATTTGATATGTTTATCTTTATTCCACTCAAAATCATTATACTGTATTGCCTGCTCAACCTTTTTTGCGATAGCTTCTATAGTCATTAATGATATATCTTCTTTAGATAAGAGTTGATAGTAATGAATATGAAATTCAGGTCTTCTTCTTTTCACACCCCATCTTGGACTAGAAAAAAAGCCGCCATCAATTTTTGCCATGATTAAATCATGATTGATCTTCTTAACGATTTTTGCTGTCGGTATATAATCTGTCGGTGTTTGCTCACCAAAAAAAGAAGAATTCCCTTCTGGAAAGATCATGATACCACGTTTATCTTTATGAAACGCATTTAGTATAAGTCTAATGGTTTGTATATCTGATTGACCTTTTCTTTTAGGAATCGATTTTATGATTTTATTTAACCCAAATTTCATCACAGGGTTTGTATATAAAATATTGCTTGCGACAGGATATGGATAGTATTTGATATTCATGCCAACATACAGCGGATCATTTTGTGATGCATGATTTGAAATTAGAAAGAATGGTTCTTTTCTTTTTCTATCAAAGTTTGAATATGTAATTTTAAATTTATACTTTGCATGAAAAATCAACTTCAATGCAAATCGTGCAACTTCAACTCTTATGCTCATAAATTTCTCCTTGCCCATATTATACGATATTTATTTTGAAATTCCAAGCAATATTATTCAAAAGAAAAGGGGGAATTTCATTTCCCCCTATGTTATTTTATAATTTTAAATACGGTAAATCAAATGCTTCAGCAACCCCTGGACATGTAATGTCTCCATTATATGTATTTACCCCTAGTTTTAATGGTCTTGAACGGTTCAAAGCCATATCTAAACCTAAGTCTGCTATTAATAAACCATATGGTAATGTTGCATTATTTAAAGCATCCGTTGAAGTCATTGGAACTGCTCCAGGCATATTCGCAACCATATAATGAACGATACCATCAACAACATATGTCGGATTATCATGATATGTTGGCTTACTAACTTCTGTTGAACCACCTTGATCAATAGCGACATCTACAATAACACTACCAGGTTTCATATCTTTATAATATTCACGTTTTATTAATTTAGGAGCTTTTGCACCAGGTAATAAAACTGCACCAATAACTAAATCTGCACGTTTGATTGCTTTTTCTAAATTAGCTTGTGAACTATATAATGTTTGAATTTTATTTCCATAAATATCATCTAAATATGTTAATTTTCTTAAATTGATGTCTAAAACTGTAACGTCAGCACCCATACCAACTAGCATTTTCAATGCATTTTCGCCAACAACACCAGCACCAACAATAGTGACCATTGCCTTTTGCACACCTGGCACACCAGAAACTAATACACCGCTACCACCAAATGGTTTTTCTAAATATTTAGCCCCTTGGATAGCACTTAATCTACCAGCTACCTCACTCATTGGTTTAAGACATGGTAATGACCCATCTTCTTCTGTAATGGTTTCATATGCGATTGATTGCGTCTTACTTTTCATAAGAGCATATGTCAAATCTTCATTTGCTGCTAAATGAAGGTATGTATATAATATAAGACCTTCTCTTAAAAATTTAAACTCAGGTTCAAGTGGTTCTTTAACCTTAACAATCATATCTGATTTATTCCAAACTTCTTCAGCAGTTTTTAAGATGCTTGCTCCTGCATTAATAAAATCTGCATCTTTAAATCCTGAATTTAAACCAGCATCTTTCTCCACATAAACTTGATGTCCATGTGCCACATATTCTTTGACTGCACCTGGTGTTAATCCAACACGAAACTCTAAATTTTTAATCTCTTTAACAGTTCCAATAATCATGATTTTCTCCCTTAATTGATTTTGATTGTTTATACAATATCATGATAACACAAAAGCGCTTTCAGTTTAAGATGTTTTTTAAATTTTCTTACACATTTTATAGTATTTTTCGATTGTTTTGATGACTTTATCTTCATCTTGTAATAAAGTTCTTAATTTTTTTAATCCTTCGCTGTTTTTTTTAGAAACTAACCACAGTTTTAAATACCCATTTTCTCCATATTTTTCTTTAAGATGTGCAATTGCTCTTGTGACATGTTGATCCATGCTTATATCTGGATAATGACTTATTCCAAACTGTACAGTTCTTTCAATGATTCTTTCTGGTATGATATCTCGATCTGCTTCTGCGATGATTTCACCATAGATACTTCTTGGTCTACATTTATTTGAAGCACGATGATCCTCAATTGCTTCTTTCATGATTTTTATTTCTTCGTTAGTAAAGAAACTATTAATCATCTCATCCTCTTCTAGGTATTCTGCCCCTGTTAGATGATGATTTTTTCTTCCAAACAAATTTCCTATATCATGATAAAATGCAATGATATATACCAATGTTTCATTTATGCCATTAATGTCTTGTGCTAATTCTAACGATGTTTTTAAAACTTGATGAACATGATCAAGTTGATGCGCATCATCAAACTTATGATAGATGGGTAAGATAAATTGATAAAGATAACTTACTAGTTTTATGTCCATTTGATACTCTATACTTTGTTTGAAAACATTCATAATTTTACTAAAAGCTTCCTTGGTGTTTTTATGCGTTAGGTTTAATAAAACTTCATCTTCATCAACCCACATAATGTTTAGAATCTCTTCAACTTGCTTTTCAGTTTGATCAGAAAGTGTCGCAGCTAAAAAAAAGACGACATCTTTTTCAACATGATCATAAATTCTATACGTTATTTTAGTTTTGATATGTTCAAAAATGAAAACCTCTAAATTGGTTTCCTCTTTTGTTTCTCTTTTTGCAGTTTCAACTTCCGTTTCAAAACCTTCCACATGACCTTTGGGAAAACCAATAAAATCACCATTTTTTTGATGAATAAGTAAAAACTGTCTTCTTTGATCTTTATATCGATATATGATTGTGCCGCAAGATTTTTCTTTTTTCATTCTCTTCACCTACAAAAAGTATAACATAACACACCTATTTCTTGTCTTATTTACGTAATTATTACATGTATTGCACATTGATAAAAACGCTTTCATCATGTATAATATAAATAAGATAAAAGATTGGAGTGGTTGCCTTGAAAATCCTGTTTGGTAGTTCCGAGGTTTTTCCTTTTAGTAAAACCGGTGGTTTAGCTGACATGGCTTTATTTTTACCTAAATCACTAAAAGCATTAGGGCATGAAGTAAAGATTATTACACCTTACTATAAAAGCATTAGTAAGCACCACAAAGATATGACTTTTAAAGGCACAAAACATATCACGATGGGGGGTATTGAAACTATAGTTCATTATTATGAATTAGTTTATCAAAACATGAGTTTTATTTTTGTGCAAAATATGCATTATTTTGAGCGTGATCATTTGTATGGTTATAATGACGATGCAGAAAGATTCGCTTGTTTTAGTTACGCCATACTAGAGGCATTAGATACACTTAATTTTTATCCACAAGTATTGCATCTAAATGATTGGCAAACCGGCATGGTTCCTTATCTTTTAGATGAACATTATCGCCACAGAAATGATGACTATTATTCTATTCACACATTACTAACCATTCACAACTTAGAGTATCAAGGTTCATTTGATCCGTATGTCGCAAGATTTTTCAATACTGATTTCAATTATACTTACATTCATTTTGATCGTGTCAACTTCTTAAAGGCTGGCATTGAAAGAGCAAGTAAAATCAATACAGTTTCACCCACATATAGAGATGAAGTCTTATCTCAAGAATATGGGTTTACTTTAGATGGAGCTCTTCAAAGCCGTAAACGTGATTTTGTTGGTATTTTAAATGGTATTGATGATGAAGTCTTCAATCCAAAAAGTGATCACTTGATTGAATATAAATATGATAAGCGAAATTTCTTTAATCAAAAACAAAAAAATAAAGAGCATATTTTAACTCACTTTAATTTAGACGTTGATTTAAATGTGCCTTTAGTGACTTATGTCGGGCGACTAGCCACACAAAAAGGGATTAACTTAATGACTAGTATTTTAGAAGAGGTCGTGGAGTATTCAAATGCTAGATTTATACTCATGGGTTCTGGAAATGACTCTTATGAAGAATTCTTTAGATATTTATCATTTAAATATCCAAAACGTGTTTCTAATTTTATCGGTTTTAATGAAGAAATTGCTCATAAACTATATGCATCAAGTGATTTATTTATGATGCCAAGTAGATTTGAACCTTGTGGTTTAGGACAAATGATTGCAATGCGCTATGGCACATTACCTATTGTAAGAGAAACTGGTGGATTAAAAGATACGGTTGAACCTTATGATAAATATAATGATACTGGGACTGGATTTACTTTTAGAAATTATGAAGCATTCGAACTTAAAGAAAAACTATTTGAGGGTATTCAACTTTATCAGAACCAAATACATATCTTCAAAAAATTAATGAAACAAGCAATGGATAAAGATTATAGTCTAAATCAAATGGCTTTATCTTATGAAAATCTATATCAAATTATAATAGGAGTGTAACGATGGAAACTTTAACATTAATATTAGCCGGAGGTAAAGGTAGTAGACTAGATATCTTATCTCAAAAAAGATCAAAACCAGCAATGCCTTTTGCTGGGAAATTTAGAATTATCGATTTTGCATTATCAAACTGTACACAATCAAACTTATATGATATTGGTATTTTGACACAATATCTACCTCTTTCCTTAAATGAACATATCGGCAGTGGCAAAGCATGGGATTTGGATAGAAGAGATTCTGGAGTCACCTTACTTCAACCTCATAATTATTGGTATTTAGGCACAGCGGATGCAGTTTTAAAAAATTTAGAATTCATTCAAAGAAAGACACCAAAATACGTTCTTATTTTATCTGGTGATCATATCTATAAAATGGATTATCGTAAGATGATTGCTAAGCATAAAGAAAAAGGCGCAACATTAACGATTGCAACTCAACCAGTCGATTTTAAAGAAGTTCATCGCTTTGGTATTATGTCTGTTAATAAAGATGATGAAATCATTGATTTTGAAGAAAAGCCTAAAACATCAAAATCAAATTTAGCATCCATGGGCATTTACTTATTCAATTATGAATTATTAGAAAAAGTACTACTAAACATCAAACGAGATGACCTGGATTTTGGAAAACATATCATTCCTTATTTAATTGAATCTACTAAAAAAGAAGTTTATGCATATCAATTTAAAGATTATTGGATGGATGTAGGCACTTATGATTCTTACTGGGAAACAAACCTTCAGATGACAAAAGATTTTACTGCACTTGATTTATATGATCCAACTTGGAAAGTCTATACTAAAAGTGAAGATTTACCTCCAGTAAAAATAGGATCTAATGCTTCGATTCAAACATCTTTAGTTTCTAATGGTTCAGTTATTGAAGGTACAGTCATTAATTCTGTCTTAAGTCCTGGTGTTCGGGTTGGTAAGGGCAGTGTCGTTAAAGATAGTATTATTTTAAATAATGTGATCATTGGTGAAAATGTTACTATCCAAAAAAGCATCATTGATAAAAAAGCAGTTATAGGAAGAAATTCTTATATTGGATATGGTGATGATCTAACACCTAATAAAGAAAAACCAGATCTATTAGAATCTGGCATTACCGTTATTGAAAAAAGAACGATTATTCCTGAAGATGTTCAAATCGGAAGAAATTGTAGAGTCTTTAAAACATATGATTTTAAAGAAAAAGATATAAAAAGCGGTTCAACAATTAGATAATATATTAAAAAACTATCATGTACCTATATCACATGATAGTTTTTTTTATCTGTTTTTTTGTGTAATTTTTCCGTGTGTGATCATGTTCATTCTTGTCGACTTGAAAATGATTAGATTTATTAAAAATGTGATATATGAAACCATAGAAAACCCAAGAAAATAAATGATTACAAATAAATCATCACTTACTAAAGGTTGAATATGAGTGAGTATAGGTAAATGATTTTTGTATTTAGCATTAATGAAAAACATATTAAACGTCGGTGTTCCTATGAATTGATTATGGAAAAAATTGAAAATAACCGCAGCACTTAAAACAATTGCAAACACAACAGCTGCTTTAAACATAGTTTTCAACCTTAATTCTACTTTTCTAGTAAACAATAATGATAGGCCAACAACTGTCATCCCACCATGGTGTACCATCGTTTGAATATTTATACCGATGGTTTTGATAAATACTTGTTCTGGATAAATCATCACTGCAAGCCCAGCAAATAATCCGTAAGTAATTAAAAATGAAGCACCATAATCATAGATCATTTGTTTTTTCGATAACCCAATGATTAGTCCAACATACATTGGAATTGAACAAAATTGAAATGGGAAAATATACCAAGGATAGGTCCAGTCATTTTGGTAGGTAAAAATGATTTGTTTGTATAGTTCAAAGCCAATCAGTGTAAGTGCAAAAACAAGTATATATTTTCTTACATCATTAACTGACTTTTTATTTAAATACTTTATACTCCATATAACAAGTATAACAGTAACTAGTAATGATAAATAATGGAACCAACTGTTAGTAAAGCTACTGTATAACATAGGTTCTTTCATCTCTTTTGTAAGTAACTCTAATATGCTCATAAAATCTCCAAAAATAATATTAATAGATATATATTATCACTTTACAAAAGGAAATTCAAGTTAATCGTTACATAAAATCATACGGTGATAAATCATCTTCATGTTCTTCAACATCTATGTCAGCATTTAACCTAAGTGCTAAAGTCGTCTGTCTTTTACTAGACATATGATTTGCTGCATAAATCAGTAGTTTCATATCACCCAGCATGATTAAATACTGTTTAGCTCTAGTAATCGCAGTATAGATTAATTCCTTTTTGAGCATATGTAAATAACTTTTTACCATAGGTAACATTACGATTTTATACTCACTACCTTGAGATTTATGTATAGAAATCGCATATGCTAAACTGATTTCATCAAGATCTTGTTTTTCATATAAAACTTCATGATCATCAAATGCTATGATGATATGTGTCTCTTTCTCCTGATTAGTTGTAATGGATTTAATAGTACCGATATCTCCATTCATAATAAACCTTTTAGGATCATTAACAAGTTGAATCACCTTGTCTTTTTCATAATATATCTTATCTTTATAAACCAATTTATTCTTTTTTTCCTTATTAAAGTTTTCTTGTAAAACTTCATTGAACCTATCAATGCCTAACTCTCCTTTATACATTGGAGCAAGCACCTGAATATCATCAATCATAGAATACCCTTTATCCAGTGCACCTTGAATTTGATTGATAATGGTTGTTTGAATCTTTTTTTGTTCAGCATGGTACAAATATACATCATTACCTGATTCTAAATCATGATATGTCAATTGTTGTAAATTTACGGACCGAGCTAAAGATATGATGTGTGAATCTTTCGCTTGGCGATGAATTTCATCTAACATAACGACTTCTATTTGTTTAGAATTAATTAAATCTGCTAATAATTGACCTGGTCCAACAGAAGGTAATTGATCAACATCACCAACAATAATAACTTGAGCATCTTCTTTAATAGCATCAAATAATCTGGAAGCTAAAAATAAGTCAATCATCGATGACTCATCAATAATGATTAAATCTTGCGGGCATAAGTTTGATTCATCATAAGCAAACATACCTTCATAATTATAACCTAGATGTCTATGAATTGTTGATGTTTGAATATTTAATAACTCTTTCATACGTTTTGCTGCTCTACCAGTAGGTGCTAAACAAGCAATTTTCTCATAAATGCTAGGATCTTTAAAATCAAGTTTATTGTATATCTTATAAACTTCTAATAAGCCATCAATAATCGTTGTTTTCCCTGTTCCAGGACCACCTGTGATAATAGAAACTTTATGAGAAAGAGCGCTTAAGATAGCTTCTTTTTGGACTTTTGTATACGTTATATTTTTCTTTACTTCTACCGCATTAATTAAGGTTTTAACATAAGTTTTATCTATGAATTGTTCATTTTGATTATTTAGTTTAGTAATTTTTTGAGCTAGTTTGATTTCTGTATGATATGCATGTGCTAAGTAATATCGATCATCTTCAATCATCACTTTCTTTTCATCAATCAGAGATTCAATGCCTTCATCAATTTGAAACTCGATACCTAATATTAAATCTGTCTGTTTTTTAAGCTGTTCAAAGGTTAAATAGATATCTCCATTTTGATAAGCGATATGCTCTAAAGCATATAAAATAGCTGCTTTTATTCTTCTTAAGTCAGACTTTTCGATTCCTAACTTATGAGCTATTTCATCAGCTTTTAAAAATCCAATGCCATCGATATCATCGATGAGTCTATATGGATTTTCTTCTAATTTTTCGATAGTCAACATATGATATTTATTCAGTAATTTCATCGCAAGTTTTCCCGATAAATCATAGCCATAGAGCGTTACCAATATGTGTTCATTCGTTTGATTTTCTTGAAGTTGTTGATGAAACTTAGCGATTCTCACATGACTTAGTTTAACTTTCTTTAATACACTTGGGTCATCAATGATTTTAGAAATCGCTTGATCGCCTAACAATTCGACAATTTTTTCAGCAGTTTTTGGACCGATACCAGTAAAAAAAGAGCTTGATAAATAACTAATCAAACCCGCTTTAGATTGCTTTTCTGATTTTTTAAAGGATTCTACTTTTAATTGTTCTCCATATTGCTGATGTTTTACCCATTGTCCTTCAAACTCATAGGTTACATCTTCACTAATTTTAGGAAAATACCCAACAATCGTTACAATATTTTCTTCAACAGTCATTAATCTTGCGATTGAATAACTGTTCTCTTCGTTATGAAAAACGTAGTTTTTAATTTTTCCAACAACTTTACTCATAATGCCTCCATAACGACTTCTATAAACCAAATTATACCATGTAACTCATGAGAACAAAAGTAATTTAAAAATTACTCCTTTAAAACGATACCTTACCCAAATAAGTAAGTTCGTTTAGGCGTGTTCCAACCTTTAAACCCTGTCCCTAAGGCATCAGGCTTACATTTTCTAATTATATTTAATGAGGCAT
>WPCH01044441.1_pt1 | contig 142129 bp, 187 predicted proteins | sample 5399881 | NCBI WGS metagenome assembly WPCH01 (sample SAMN12869468, study PRJNA574797) | sludge metagenome | isolation source: wastewater treatment of pH5 | place: China:Beijing | collected 2019-05-20 | reverse complement strand
GCAGCACGGTCAGCAGAGTCAGCAGCATGGTCAGCAGCATGGTCAGCAGCACGGTCAGCAGCACGTTCAGCAGAGTCAGCAGCACGGTCAGCAGCATGGTCAGCAGAGTCAGCAGCACGGTCAGCAGAGTCAGCAGCATGGTCAGCAGCATGGTCAGCAGCATGGTCAGCAGCACGGTCAGCAGCACGGTCAGCAGCACGGTCAGCAGCACGGTCAGCAGAGTCAGCAGCACGGTCAGCAGAGTCAGCAGAGTCAGCAGCATGGTCAGCAGAGTCAGCAGAGTCAGCAGCATGGTCAGCAGCACGGTCAGCAGCATGGTCAGCAGAGCGAGATATTTTATTACAAGTATTGCGAGAAGCAAAATAGTTGACTTTTCGGTGTCAGTAGATGTATACTGACACTCATAAAGTTAATTAACCATCAAACCGGAGTATCCGAGAAATGAAGAAACATAATTTAAGTAAAGACCAGAAGAAAGCAAGCCGCGAGTTACGCAATCTGCGCCGCAACAAAAAGAACCTGTGGAGCTAAAGATCATGTACGAAGAAATTGAAGAAATAGTTGTAACTATCTGTGAAAGCTGGATCAATGGTCAGAGAAAGCAAGCAGCAAAACAGTTGTTAGGTGCTGATGATTATAATGAGATAGTTCGCGATTTGGTTCGGAGTGACTTGTTATCAGACCAAGAAAAAATTAATTTATTTGCTTATGTTCTGATGTTCAATGATTAATTAGTTGACTTTTCAGTACCATTCTACTTGAATGGTACTTATAAAGTGAATTAACCCAAAACAAAGTAAGGTTAGATAAAATGCAAAAATATCTGAAAGCTGAATACTACGGTTCTCCAAAGTATCCGTTTGATGCAAAAAGCGTGATTAAGAATTTTGATGCGATTTATTATCCATCTGAACGTGGTATCTACACAAAAGAAGATATCCTAGAATATGAGCCAGATGCAACATTACTGGAGCTGGAAGGAAAGACTACCTCATATTGCTGCTTCAAACCAGCCGGAGATAAACGCTGGTTGATGAAAGGTTACGGGTTCATTTACTCTACTGATAGTAGATTTCGTGATCAGTACGGAAATTACCCTATCCCACTTCATGACCGACATGAGGGGTAAAATGTGAAAAAGCGAACAAAGGATAATCTGGCGTTTATACTGATTCTGCTGATTGTGTTTATGTCAGAAACAATTATCGAACTAATTCTTAGCTTACTGTGGTGGTGAAATGGATAAAGATTTAATCAAAAAACTAATCGTCGCTGATTTCATTGAGGCGTTGATTTTTGCAGAAAGAGAATCAACCGAAACGATTGAAGTATCATCCGATCTCAAAATTCTGGTTGAAAAATTAGTTGATATGTTGATAGAAAAAGATTGGGGTACGGTTGCAAAATACTTTGTATTGCCAGCATCCCCCAACCGTTCATTCGGCCATAGTCTTTACTTTCAGTGTAAAGGTCACGGCTCGGGGTTCTTCGACCACTTCAGTGGGGAGTTTCTACTGGAACTAGATCAGATGATCAAGAACATTAATTTCTATGGTGATTTGTACGAAGAAGACAATATCATTTATCCAGATGGATGGCGGTTTTACAACTTCAACTCGCGGGATATGTGAAATTGTAGTTGACTTTTCAGTACCATTCCAGTAGAATGGTACTCATAAAGTGAATTAACCAACAAACCGGAGTTTCCGAGATGAATAAACAATCAGAACGATTCAAGTCGAAAATTATGCCAGAGCTTGATATAGTAGTACATTACAACGGCTGGCATCTTGAAAAAGATGGTGTAATTGGCTCCCCACAGGAACTAATCGAACCATCTTACGTCCGCAAGCTGGTAATGGCAGAAGCCCAAGACATTTGCTGGCCACTTCCGGATGGTCTTAAGGTTGCAACGGTTCATTATCGGGAAGCTGATGGGAAAGAAAGCTCATACAACACCGATATCAACGGAACCCGCTTATCAATCACCCATTACTTTTTAGGTCAAAACCTAAACATTGGAACCGTTGATGATAAAATGGTTTTTTGTTTCAACGTAGAAGTAAAGCCCAGTACTTTGTCTAAATGATTGGAGAAAATGAGTATGAAAAAGCATAACTTATCGAAAGATCAGAAGAAAGCCAGCGCCGAATTTCGCAAACTGCGCCGAAACAAAAAGAATATTTGGTCTTAGTTGACTTTTCAGTACCATTCCAGTAGAATGGTACTCATAAAGTGAATTAACTCTGATAAAGGTGAATAGTATGACAATGACATATCAGCGCAGTGATGAGATTACAGAAGCAATCAAAGCAACGTTAGATGCTGTGTTAACAGAAGAAGAGAAGACTGATTTTGTTAAAAAGGTTGCTGATATTGCGACAGATGTTTTAGTAACAACCATCAAACGTGCGCAGATTGTAGAGCAATCATCAGAACGCCAACTGGACACAGTACATTGGGGAGATGTCAAGGATTTTATCTGTGCCAATGCAGAAAAAACTGTGAGAAATTACTCTCACCCTAATCGCAGCACTCGTGCAACTAACGCGATTATGCGTGAATTCCAAAATCTGATTGGTGCTTTTAACTGAAGGATATTGTATGTTGACTTTGGAACAGATGTTAGCGGACTTAGAATTAGAAGTAATCTACCGTTTGAAAATGTTTCTTCTGGTGAATGGTTATCGGTTTGAGCGAAAGTTCTACCAGATAACCACACCAAAATCTGATGTTTTGATTACCAAGTGTGGTGCTAATTTAATCGAAGTTGGATGGATTGACCAGCGAATTGTTTTTGTTGATGATCGTGGATTGCAATACAATCCGGAAACAGTTGAACTAACTGAGCTGGTTAAGTTTGTTGACCAAATCACAGAGGGGAAAAGTTTATGAAACGCCAAACCGCAGAGAAAAAAATTGTTGGTAAACTGGTAGAAGCTTTCTTATCATCTGGTTATCTTCTGACCGTTGAATGTGACGGCTATGTAGATTTAAAGCTGTCTGATGACAAAAAGAAAGTAATGGATGCATTGTTTGCAGTCGATGAAGCTCATCTTTTTGTAGGAGACAAAGACTCTGGTAAACACATCGGCTGGGTGTTTTTGGTGTTTGGTAATGATGGTTATGATGTCATCTGCGACCACACAACGAAAGAGCCAGTTTATGGAATTATCGAAAGCTTAAATGGCTTTATCGGTGACATTGAAGATAAAGTCATTAAAGCGCAAAGAAGTTGACTTTTCAGTACCAGTAGATGTATACTGGTACTCATAAAGTTAATTGGTCCTTGGAGGAATTAAGTATGAATGCAAAATTACCAGAATTTAAAACCCGTGAACAAGCTCGTAAGGTATTAAAGCGTGTTCGTGCATTTGATGCAGGTGTCACTTTGACCATTGGCGAAAAGCAGGAAAACGGTCTATGGCCAATCAAATTCAAAGGTGGCAAACTATCATTGCCTTCTAAAGAAGTAGGCAGTGTATGACAGAAGATAAACCATGGCTAGTTATTCTTGGCTCACAAAAACCTAAGCTGGAGTTATCCTTCGAGGTGGACGCCAAGAATAAACAGCAAGCTGAACGATTTGCAATGAAAGAATATCATCGCTGCATGCAGTACGTTCCGATTGTGCGTAAGAAAGTAGAACGTGCCGGTTTAACTCAAGATGACATCGATGTGATTGATTCTGTTTGTTTGGAGGGATAATGAGTCGATTTTTTAAAACAAATGGTGACACGATCAGTAACATGATCCGTAATATGGCAGTTGGTGAAAGTATTTTGGTTGAGCTTGATACAAATGAGGGATTTGATAAACCGATGCGCTCAGTGACTGCAACGACTAACTTCCTCGGTGTTAAAGTAGAACAAAATGCCATTAAAGCAGTTGAACATAAACCACAGAGCGATGTAGTGGTTCGGATTATCCGCATAACAAGAACGGGGTGATGAGATGGAAGTATTCAATGTGTTGCTGATGCTCTCAGTTATGGTTTACAGTGTATTGGGTCTAAAGAATTGGTTTACGTGGTTATGTACTCTGTTCACTCCTAATGCTCGGTATTTGCAAAGTACTGCTGGTAAGCTGTTAGATATGGCTTGGTTCATCTCTATTGTGTATCTGTACTTTGTACTGCGATATGGAACTGAAAATGTTGTTGCATTCTTATATGGGTTAGTTTAATATGGTTGAAGTACAAATAACCCATAAACAAGGCATCCAACTGAGACGTCCAAGAATAGTCCAGCACCGAAATCCAGCAATTGCAAGACAAGAAGCGGAAGAAAAGGGTTGGGATGGTACGATGACTGTAAACGGGAGGGTGCTGAAACTTAGAGTGCAACGATGAAGTCATGGCGAAACAACCATATCGTTTTATCTGACGAACCAGTACTTTTGGATAGTGCTGTGAAAAAAGCAGACCCAGAAATATTTAACGCATGTAGTACTGCAAATTTCTGGATAGAAAAAGTTTTAGAAAATAGTTGTAGTGATGATGAAGATGATGCTACAATTGATTTATCTTAATTTGAAGGAGAATACAGATGGCTAAAGGCTCAAATGCTCAACCAGAAAACAAAGACTGGTCAAAAGATCGCAAAGGCGCGTTCGACTTCGTTTTTAACACCCACTACTGGGGCAATCGTGCGAATGCCGGTAAAAACTACCGCCGCAACGTTAAAAAGTAAGGAGAGTGAAATGCAAGAATTAACCAAACCAAACCATCGCAACCATGTTGAACTGGTTTATACAAATGGCTCTTCTTTTAAGATCCGTAACGTGGATTCGGTTCAGTACCATCAAAAAAATGGTAAGGTGGTAATTTTCACTTCAGCTAAAGAAGAGAAAAATATTACTGAAGGTGTGAAGCGTCTCTCAGCTACAGTGGAATCTACTGTAATTGATGTAGGTCAATTGGCTGGTTTAGTGGTATCGCATACTTCTGATGAAGCTATGAACCGGTTTACGCTGAATACAACCTTAACTTTCATTGAGCGTGGTGAATTTGTTGGTGGCATTGCCGCTCCACTAACTCAGATTGAATGGATTGATTTTGCCAAAGATACGTCTCGTAGTCTGGTGGATCAAATGATTGTGATCAATGGGTAGGGACACGATAGAACATGCTTCTGAGCAGGAGATAAATACTTGCTTAGAAGCAGTCAAAATCCAAGCCACATATTACTTGGAAAAGACTGAGTTCAACGAAAGAGAGCTTAAATTTATGCGCCATGTTGCAGAAGTTATGGCTAATAAAAATAAGTGGATTGATTTTTATCAAAATATTTTACACGAACCTGTTGTTAAGTAGTAAATAACGTGTATAATGGTTTACATGAAGCTTGATATCCGTTTGACGGTGTACTGGGAAGTAACCCAGCTCTGCAAGTTACATGGTTTTGAAACACAGGAGCGAAGCCCTTAGAGCCTTAGTAGGATAGCGAAACGGATTGGGTGTGTAGATTCAGAGTAGTGTAGGATAGCCGAGAAATCGGAGTCCGAATGTGAACCGGATGCGCAACATCAGCGGATATCATTTGTCCTGCATAATTTGTCTGGTTAGAATAACTCTGAAGTAAACTGTGTTTTATAAATAAATTTTGTAAATAGTGGTAGACATAATGTTACGATTCTGGTAAGATTGTGTTCATGTGTTGCGAGGGGGAAGGTAAGGTATCTCCACAGGCTCATAACCTGTAGTACAAAGTCAGTTCGATTCTGACCTTCGCAACCAATTTAGCCTGTATAATGTTAATGGTAAACGCTCATCCTTCCAAGTTGAGAATGTCAGTTCGATTCTGACTACAGGCTCCAAATTTAGAACATATATGGGAGATGTTTTCGAGGCACTTGACGAAGTGTGAATTGATGTTCGAGTCGAGCAGCTTCTTCCAACCAGAAGGCCAATGGGGGAACTTGAGAAGTCTCCGCATATATGTTTTAACTCGGTGTTCATCTCAGTTTGGTAGAGTTAATATGAATAAAAATGATTTAGAACTGCTCATTGCTAAAGACCTTTCAACAAGACAAATAGCAGAACAATTATCTATTTCACAAACCACTGTAAGATATTGGTTAAATAGACATTCTTTAAAGACAAAACCTTCAAAACCTTTTAAATGTAGTAAGTGTGATGAAACAGACCCTACTAAATTTTACGGACATAAAAAATCTGTATGTGGTTCTTGTCATAATAAAGATGTTATTGATAGAGGTAGACGTTTAAAAGAATGGGCGGTAGCAAAGATGGGAGGCAAATGCTCAGAATGTGGTTATAATAAATCTCTATGGGCACTACAATTCCATCATCTAAATCCAAGCATAAAGGATAGCAATTTTAACTCTATGAGAGGTTGGAGCAAAAAGCGTCTTGCTAGTGAATTACAAGGTTGTGTTTTACTATGTGCTAATTGTCACTTAGAAGAGCATGAAAGATTAAGTTTACTATAGTTTGGGAGCGAAGGGTCGTAGGCTCGTATCCTACAACACCGACCAGTTTAAACCGAGGTGTAGCTAAGTCGGAATCAGCACCGGACTTTTAATCCGGCAGACACAGGTTCAAGTCCTGTCACCTCGACCAGATGTAATGCACCATTCGTCTATCGGTTAGGACTCAAGGTTTTCATCCTTGCAAGAGCGGTTCGATTCCGCTATGGTGTACCAAATACCCATTGATGCTCAGTAATTGGCGTGACATACTGTAAGACCAATGAATCGTTAGTATCGATGGACGGAACTGTAGCTCAATAGGTAGAGCATTCTCTTGATAAGGGAAAGGTCACTGGTTCGATCCCAGTCAGTTCCACCAAGTTTAAGGGTGTGCGGCAACGACGGTGGTGTTGCATTGGACTGTAAATCCAATCCCGCAGGGTAAACATTGTAGGTTCGAATCCTACCGCACCCACCAAAGAAGATTGGCCGAGTGGTTTAAGGCACTGGTCTTGAAAACCAGCACTCCTTCGGGGGTCGTGAGTTCGAATCTCACATCTTCTGCCAGTTTTTAAAAGGGTGGTTAGCTCAGTTGGTTAGAGCAGCGGACTGTTAATCCGCAGGTCCTGAGTTCAAGTCTCAGACTGCCCTCCAGTTTCAATAGAGTCGTAGCTAAAGTGGCAAAGCGTTCGCTTCATACGCGAAAGATATCCGTTTTCGAGTAACGGCGACTCTACCAGATTTATAGGAATGTAGTTCAGTTGGTCAGAACGCCACCCTGTCACGGTGGAGGCCGCGAGTTCGAGTCTCGTCATTCCTGCCAAATTATAAATAATTTTGGGCTGTTAGTGATAATTGGTAAAACGTCTCCCTTGCACGGAGAAGTCATCGGTTCGAATCCGGTACGGTCCACCAGTTTAACAAGAGGAACAGAGACATGAAAAAAGTCGGTGTATGGGATGAAAAATCTATTGTTGAGTGCAGCGGTATCAATAACGAAGTAACTATTGGCGGTGGTACTAAATCAGAGGGGTACATGGGATGAACAGTACACATACAATCATTAAACCTACTCATGTAGGTGGCGGCGGTTCTAATATCGGGTATGGAGAAGGTATTACTAATACCGAGTCGCCAATTAAAATCGGTGGCTGTACTAAAGAATTATCTATCGGTGGTGGTACTAAATCAGAGGGGTATTTAGATTGAATAGTACAGAAACAGTCATTAAACCTGTTTATGGCGAAGGCGTACTTTATTTAGCTAGTGAGCAAGACTGGGGTCTTGAAGATGAAACTTGGGTTTGCACTAACGGATTCACAGGTGTTTAATTAGCTCAAACTACATAACATTCTTAGATAGTGTTATGTGGTGTGGTCTAAGCATTTAAGTGGATGATGTTCGCTCTGTGACATCGAAGAATCGGGATCATTGCCCGAAGACCACCCCAATTCGGGTATGTGGCGCAATTGGCAGACGCGCTTGCCTTAGAAGCAAGATGTTGTGAGTTCGACTCTCACCATACCCACCATTTGTCGAGACAGATATGAACGTACTAGAAAGAAAAAAGAAAAACATGAAAAAATTATCAGATGCCTATACAAAAGCTAAGAAATCTGGTAGAATTTGTCATGTAACTTCAATACCGGAAAGTTGGCAGAGTGGACGAATGCAGGTGGTTGCTAACCACTAGGGTGTAACAGCTCCATAGGTTCGAATCCTATACTTTCCGCCATTTTTAGACACTAAATAATGAGGGCGTTATGAAAGAAAAATACTGGAGTTTCTATTTAAACCACCCTGTTGACATAACTATCGCATGTGACTATGTTTCTAAACTTTTTGACGTTGTTGGTAATATTCCTGCTGAATGTTGGAGTTGGTTTAATAAGACGGTTGATTGCCAATTAAACTATTCTCATCGCACCCCAACAAGAAGAATTGTGTTTGATCCGACTAATAGATGTTGGTTGTTGCATTCTAATATAAACAATAATGTAATAAAAAAGTAGAACTATTTACTAAACGACAAAATAGTTTCTGGGACTGGATAGATATAGCTTCTAGAACTGGATGCACTCTTCAGATCCCTTTTGATGAAATATATGAAGAGCACATGAATATAGCTAGGTCAGCGTGTTCAATACCTGCGCATGAACTTTCTAGGGTAAAACGTCTTTTAGATTTGGAACTCTCAAGTTATAATAGGGAGGTTGCTTTAATTAAGCAGAATGATGCTAAACAAGCAGAGGAATATAGAAGAAGTAAATGCACTAATTACAGAGGGGAGCTGTTGCCTTTTTATAAAAAATATGGATATTAAATATATCATGAATTTTGTACTTGGTAAGCATCGGGTGCAACGGTTAGCTACCGTTATATAGGTTCGATTCCTGTTTAGGCTCTGGGTGAGTAAGTGGTTCGAGTCCACGTTGAGTACAAATTAGTTTACACAATCATGCTGCTCAGACGGCACCCGCGCAGAGTGCAGTCGGAGAAACACCTAAGTGAGCAGATTAAGATGGGTGATATACATTTAGAGGGGCTGTGTTAGTACTGCATGTCAATCTGCGCCATGTAGGAAGAAGACGGTGAGTATTTATGTATAGTTTGGTTCGAATCCGATCCATAGGCACCAGTTAATAGTTAGTTTCTTTGTCTCATCGCCGCAGCTAAGACTCAGATTAGCGTCTGAAAAATTGGTGACAATGAACAAGTTTTGCCGGAGTCACTAGACTGAGGAACTAACCAAAATTTATTATTTGTGAGGTAATTATGAACTACTACGAATACGACACACGACAATGTATTAACAAAGCCGAGGTGTCAAAATGTATAGAAAGTATCGTAGCAATAAGAACGTCTACCGTTTATTAAAACAAATTGTGTGGGCAGAGCAAGATTGGAAGGAATCCAAGTTAGTCAAACCATTAAGAAATCAGTCTTATGAAGAACAGATTTTTGATATTGGTTGGTATGATTATCCAAAGATGAACAAACCACAGAGAACTTGGAAGTCTTTTAGAAAGACACAGTTTAAGCCTCTTTAGCTCAGTAGGTAGAGCAACTGCCTTGTAAGCAGTAGGTCATCCGTTCGAATCGGATAAGCGGCACCAAGCGGGGTATCCCAGCAACAGCCTTCTAAGCTGTCGTCGTTAAAAGCTGGTCTGGACTGACAGAGGTTCGAATCCTCTACCCTGCGCCAAATTCTTTTAATCAGCCAATGTGCTTCTAGGTGCGGACCGTCTACTAGAATGACGACTTATTAAAAGATAGCACGGTCAATTAATTAATTAATCCAGTCAATCACATCAAGCGTTTAGAGCTGAAATGTCATACTGGACATTAGGGTGATAGTATAATGGTTAATATACCGGCCTCCAAAGCCGTGTGATCTGGGTTCTAATCCTAGTCGCCCTGCCAAATTTTGGCCTTATAGCTAAGTTGGCTATAGAATAAATTTTAATTATACGCTTGCTTTTACTAAAAATGTCTCTATAGTTTAATTGGTTAAAACACCTTGCTCATAACAAGAGAGATTAGTGGGTTCGAATCCCCTTGGAGACACCATCTTGAGTACAAAAATAATTTTAGAATATCCATATTCAAAAAATTGGAAATGCGGGTATTTAAATACAAATGCAGAAGGTAGGGCCACATTAACTCTTTACAACTCACCTACTGACAGATCATCCACTCAATATGCAAGGTACTTGTTGTCCGTTAAATTAGGTAGATATTTAACGGAGACGGAAGAAGTAGATCATATTGATGATGATAAAACCAACAATGATTTAGACAATTTACAATTGTTATCCTCCATTGAAAATTTAAATAAGTTAAACCACACCAAGGGGATAACTATGGCTGAATTTATTTGCCCTGTCTGTGGTGATATTTTTTCTATTGAAAAAAGACGCTCACCATTAGTAATCAAGAGTAAAAAGGCAGCTACATGTTCAAGAACATGTGGGGGAAAAATTAAATCGATAAAACCATCACAACCTATTCAATTTATTCGTGAGTGGAAACATTATAAGTACCTCCCTTAAAATAAAGCTGGTTCGATTCCAGCTGGGGCCACCATCTTTATTTTAAGCCCAGAGTAAAATCTGGGCTTTTCTTTTTCGTAAAAACGTGTATAATGATCAAATCTACCCAAAAATGGAGAAATAACCAATGCAAAAACAAGTACCATTTAGTGTTTTCGGCAACGCTATTGCAGAGCACTTAGCAGAAATTAGTCTAGCAGCAGAAAAACGCAGTTCTGATATTGTGTTCTTGCGTGCTAATGTCACCGCAGAACAAATGTGGAATCAGTATCTTTCCTCATACACTCCAGAAGAAAACCCAATCTACCGCACAAAAACAGAACACGACTGTTCATGTTGCCGTCACTTTATCCGTGATGTAGGTGCATTGGTTTATATCCGGAACGGTCAGCTAAAATCAATCTGGGATGTCCAGATCAATAATGAGACGTTCCAGCGAGTAGCCAATAACATGCGCGATCTGGTCTTACAGAGTGATATTAAAGAACCATTCATGCACTATGAGCGTAATGTCGGTGCCAAAATTACACGCGAAATGCTGAATAATGGTTCAATTCATACATGGGAACACTTCTACGGAAGTTTACCTAGTGTGGTTGTTAAAAACAAATCATCAATTCCGACGATGATTGGCGATCTTCGTGAGACATACGGTGTTTTTAAACGCTCATTAACCGAAATCACCGGTAGTGCGATTGATACAGTTCTGGAACTAATCAACCAGAACTCAATTTATCGTGGGAAAGAATTTAAAGATGCTGTATTATCTTTAGCCAAACATAAAGCGGCTTATGAAGCATGCGAAACAAGTCGCACCGCTGATATGTTCTTATGGCAGACAGTTTTAACCACAACTTTTAACCTGCGAATCCGCAATACGGTGATTGGTACTCTTTTGGTTGACATTTCTGAAGGGATGGATTTAACCAAAGCAGTTGCGTCCTACGAAAGTAAAGTAGCACCAGCAAACTATCGCAGACCAACTGCGCTTGTGACAAAGAGTATGATTGCAAATGCACAGAAATTTGTTGAAGAAAACGGGTTGGAGAATGCATTATATCGACGCCACGCAACACTGGACGACATAACTGTCAATAATGTGTTGTTTGCTGATCGTTCGGTGTTGCAACAAAAGGGTGTGTTTGGTGAGTTATTGGAAAGTACTTCCGATAAACTTCCAGCTCTGGATAAGATTGAATCTATTTCAATGGAAGATTTCATTCAAAAGGTACTACCGACTGCGAAGGGCATCGACATCTATTTCGACAGTCGTAACGGAAATAACTTATTCTCCCTGATTGCACCATTGTACTCAGATGCGAAAAGCATTTTGCGGTGGAATAACAACTTCAGCTGGACGTACAACGGAGATGTAACAGACTCTATTAAAGAGCGAGTTAAAGCAGCTGGTGGTGAAGTCTCAGGACAGTTCCGGATTTCTTTATCTTGGAATAACCTAGATGATTTAGATCTGTCCGTTGTAGAGCCAAAGGGCACTATTTATTTTGGCAATCGGAAGGGTGTTTCTGGTGGTATTCTTGATGTTGATGCGAACTCACCAGCATCTAAACACACCAGAACTCCAGTTGAGAATATCTACTGGAAATCGATTGCTGGTATGGTTGAGGGCAACTATAAAGTTATTGTAAATCAATACTGTAAGCGTGAAAATAAAGACTTTGGCTTTACGCTTGAGGTTGAACTGGATGGTCGGATTATGCAGTACCACCATCAGGCAGCATACAATAGCCGAGAGGTATTCTTGGAATTCAACTATAACAAGCGATCAGGAATCACGTTTAACGAAAACTACCTGAAAAAATTCAATCAGGGTAGTGGGTTCGGTGGGACTGTTGTTGAAAAGTGGAATATCCTATCAGGTAAGTTCCACAAAGTAAACGCAATGATGTTGTCTCCTAATTTCTGGGATGACAATAGCATCGGTAATAAACATTATATGTTTGTGATTGACGGTTGTAAGAATCCAGAGCCATGTCGTGGATTATACAACGAATTTCTATCCGGAACCAATGAACATCGCAAAGTCTTTGAGATGTTAGGTTCAAAACTGATGGTTCAACCATCTGAAAAACAATTAAGCGGTTTGGGCTTTTCAGACACGAAAAAAGATGTTATAATCGTTCGTGTAAACGGAAACTTCAGTCGTATTTTAAAAATCAATGTTGGATAATGGGGGTAACAAATGTCAGAAGTAAACATGTTTGAATATGCAACACGCAATGCGCTGCGCTTCTCTTCTGAGAAGGGACAAGCATCACTTACGGTAGAAGACCTTTGGAATCTACCACTGAAGTCTGAGCGTGGTGTTTCACTGGACTCAGTTGCACAGGCAACGCACAAACAAATGAATGAAGCTAAGACAGTCTCGTTTGTAGATGAGGTTCCAACTGTTTCTAAGGAACTAAACATCCGGATGGACATCGTAAAGCACATCATCGCTGTACGTAAAGCAGAAAATGCTGCGAAAGAGGACCAGAAACAAAAAGCCGAGACTCGTCGTAAGCTTCTGGAGATCAAAGCACAACGTCAGGAACAGGCTCTGGCCAATGTTTCTAACGAAGAGTTGGACCGAATGTTGGCTGAACTGGAATAACAAAAGGGGCGAAAGCCCCTTTCTTTATTGGAGAAACTAAATGTATTCCTTCTCTCATGGCTATGTAAAGAAATGTTTGGATTTGGTGACTATAAAGCAAAATGATTACTTATCGCAATTCGGTATAAAAATGAGTATAACAAATCACTTCATCGATAGATTCTGCGATAGGGCTGAACATGAATCTGATTTACAAAATGTAATCGTTTTGATTAAACGTTCAATCACAGATCATTTATGCCAGATTCTTTTTAGCTTTCACATCCCATATCAGAATGTTTGGATACATCATAAAAATATAAAAATTATATGGACGTATGACCATGAAAAGCGTATACTGACGTTAAGAACATTCATTAAAAATTTTACATCTGGTAATGAGTGTGCATTCTCAAGATACTCAATTTTTATGGAGTAAAACCATGCAGAGTAAAAAATTAAAGCCAAGCGATGCTTTGAAAAAAATAAGATGGTTTTGGAATAGACGCCGTTTTGTTGGTATTTGTTATAACTATGAAAAAATTTCAGACCGCAATTTGTTTAACGATATGAGGGAGAGTGGCGTAGATTTTCGAGAATGGGATGAATTTAGTGGTTCTTTTTATTATCCTGTCCCTCATAATAAATTAAGTCCTAAGTATGCTTACAATAAAGAATATTTCTTATTTAGTTATTTAACTAGTTACGGACGAAGACGCAGACGTTTACTTGCGTGGCTGATTAAAGAATTTGAATCAAAAGGTGCTTAATATGAAACCAAGTGAAGTTTTAAGAAAATTAAAGTGGTTTTGGAATAGAAATTTTAATCTAGGCATCTGTGCAAACTTTAAGGATCATTCTGGCCAAGAACTTACATTCTTTATGCGTAAGCATGGCATTAGTTTTGAAAATTGGCCTGAGTTTAGTGGAGATATTGTATATCCTGTTCCACATAAGAAATACAGTCCCTTCAAAGCTTACGTTCAATGCGTTTTTTGTTTCAATGTGTTTACTCGCTACGGAAGAGCACGTAGGCGTTTATTAAGCTGGCTGATCAAAGAATTTGAAAAAAGAGGTCAATAATGAGTAATTTAGTTTGTAAATTTTTACACGGTTCGCATCTGTATGGGACAAATACAGAAAACTCAGACACAGATTATAAATCGATTTTTATGCCTAATTTTGAAGATATTCTTCTCTGTACTGTAACTCACTCTAAAAGTGATTCTACCGGTACTAATTTCTCAAAAAATGGTAAAGATGATGTTGATAAAGGTGAGTTCTCTGTTCATGAATTTATAAGGCTTCTATCCGTAGGTGATATGATGGCTTATGATTTGCTTTATGCATCTGACAATTTCATCATCGAGCGTGGTCCTCATTTCTGGGTTTTCGAACAAATCAGAGATAACGCACATATGTTCATCTCAAAAAATATTGCAGGCTATATCGGGTACATCAGAAAACAAACTGCCAAGTATTCTGCAAAAGGAAGTCGTCTTGCAGTGGTGAGAGATGTTATATCTCGCCTTGAGGTTTTATGCGATGATGATCATTACTTCTCTACAAGAAGAATCGAAGATATTGCAGACCATTTACCAACTACTGAGTATTCCTTTCATGATGAGAAAGGGTACAACATTATCGGAAAGTGTTTCCAAAAAAGAGACTACCCAGAAAATTTGTTAAATGTCCTTCGCAAGTATTTCGATCAATACGGAGCAAGGGCTAAGCAAGCCGAAATGAATGAGGGGATAGATTGGAAAGCAGTCAGTCATGCTCTTAGAGCATGCTTCCAGTTGATTTCTCTTTATAAATTCGGTAGAATGTATCTTCCTCTACCTGACAAAGAACGAGATATTGTTCTTGCTGCTAAACTAGGGCAGATGAGCTACAAAGAAGAAATCGAACCACTGATAGAAAAACTCCATTTAGAGGTGGAAGAATTGGCAAAAAAATCTAGCTATCCTGAATCTATCGAACCTGATAAGATCAGAGTATTGTTAATGAATATTTGTAAGGCTGTTTATGCAGAACAATTTTAAAAGAAAAGCACCAATAATTCTAGTAGACTGTGATGAGGTTTTGGTTGAAGCTGCGATTGATTGGGTAGAACATCTCAATAATTTGGCAGGAACTAACTATTCGCTTGATGAGCTTGGAAATGACTATAATTTAGGCACATTCTTTAAAGAAGCTCACGGTATAGAGAATCCTATGGATTTTTGGCATTGTGCAAATCTTTATGATAAACGCACACCAAAACCATTCGCAGTAGATGGATTGCGATATTTGAAGGATAGAGGATATGAAATTTTCGTTGTAACGTATTGCGTAGGAAACCACTATAAATCGAAAGAAGAGTTCATTAAACGGTGGTTTGGTGATATTGTTTCTGGTATGATAGCGACTGGACACAAATACATGGTTAAGGGAGATATGATCATTGACGACAGGGATGATCACCTGATGTCTTTCGATGAAAGTGTATTTAGAGTACGGATGAACACACCATATAAACAAAAAGTCGATTTTAAACCAGATGCTGAGATGAATTCTTGGAAAGACATAGCAAGAATCGTCGAAGAGTTAGAAGAACATCGAGCGAGGTTATATATTCCATGAAAGCGCCAATAATTTACAATGCAATCCAGTGTCCGGATGGAACTGTGCTTGAGTCTAAACATCGTTGGGACTACAAAGAGCACACACAGGAGGATGGTCGTCGTTATGCGGTAGATGGTGGTATGGACTATCTTAGACGTTCAGTGACTGATGACAAATACATTGAACTTAGTCTCGATATGGATTCCCCGTTTGATCAAATCAGACAAAGGTTTACGTGGAAGTCAATATTAGGGAAAGATGGAGAACAGTTACCAGAACCGGTTACAAATGCATTATGTAACCTAAAAGACTCACATGTATTGGCATTAATTGAGTATACGGATGATCGAAAGTTCTATCCACCTCACATTACAGAGATTTTTAAACGAGAAGCAGAATACAGGGGGATTTATGTTAGAACAGAATAATTTTGTGGTTGGTGATGCGGTTAAAGCCCTTAAGAATTGTGATGTGGATGTTCTATTGCATGTGACGAATGATGCTGGTGTAATGGGGTCAGGCATCGCTTTGCAAATAAAACATGATATCCCAGATGCATATGAGGCTTATAAAGAAATTCACACCATTGGCGAAATATCATTTGGGGTGGATTGTGGTGGTGGTTTTGTAATCAATATGACTGCACAGACATCCTATGGTCAAGCAGGCTCAGGACGATTTTTAAATTATGGTGCGTTGTCTAAATGTTTAAATGATGTTTATGAATTTTGCAAAACTCAGTACGATTATGATGAATATAAAAAAGTCAAAATCGGCGTACCAGTTCGCATGGGTGCATTTAGGGCAGGTGGTGACTGGGAAATTGTTAAGGAAATGGTTGATTTTGTTTTAGGCAAACACTTCACGGTAATTTATTATGATTTTGATAAGGGGTAGTACGTTATGACAATTTTGGAGAGAATCAGTGCGGATATTAACCTAGCACGAAGGTCGCAGAATAAGGTAGAAGTCATCCTTCTATCAACTGTTCTTGGCGAGTTGCAACGAAATCCAAAAAAACTTTCAACTGATGAGGATGTTGTTAAGGCGTTATCATCATATGTAAAAGGATTATCTGAGAAAGCAAGACACTTTCTTGAGAAAGATAAACGTCAGCCTATTTTAGACGAGATAGAAATCATCAAGGGGCGTTATTTGCCTAAAGAGATGGCATATGATGACCTGATGACGCTAATCACGGAGAACTCGTTTGAGAGCGTTAAGGAAATGATGGCGTTTCTTACAAACCATCAAAAAGAGACTGGGTTGTTAATTGACCGGTCTGCTGCAAAAGAAATCTTCGAATCGACCAAAATTTAGGTTGACCCGCCAACAAAACTGCATTAGAATGTCTGTATCTTTTTAGCAAAACGAGGATATATCTAATGCAGTTTACTCAAGCTCAATCCCCTGTAACCGTATCAGGACAAGCTTTACGCACATCAGAATTCCAGATGAAAATGAATGAGAAGATGTTTGAGATCTTTTCTTCTTCAATCTACTCAAACAAAATTCGTGCAATGGTTCGTGAACTGTGTACGAATGCCTATGATATCCACAAAACCAGTGGCATTGGAAACACACCATTTGAAGTTGCAGTTCCTACTGAAGGCTCACCTATGTTTGTTGTCCGTGATTTTGGTACTGGTCTTTCAGAAGAACAAATCTTCAAGATTTATACGGTATACTTTGAATCTACCAAAGATGGCGATAATGAGGCCCATGGTGGTTACGGATTAGGCTCAAAATCTCCACTGGCATATGTTGACTCATTCCAAATCCGCTCTTATCAGGATGGATCTCTGAAGTGTTATACATGCTACCGTAAAAATGGTACTCCTATGATCTCCCTGATCTTAGAAACACAAACAGATGAACCGAATGGTTTAGAAGTGTCAGTGGCAGTTAACAATTCTGATATTTCTCGTTTTAAGATGGAAATCGGTTATGTACTTTCCACATTTCCGGTAGCACCAAATATTACAAACGGAGAGGTTGAGTTTTTTGGTTTTAAAGAGACAGAAAAGGATCTTTATTCAATCAGCAATTTCCCGCGAGTAGTTGACCGTGAAAATCAGCTGTTTATCTATATTGAACCGGTTCTTTACCCGTTGTTAAATGACATGAAACAAATCTTCAAAAATTCGAAGGTTTATGAAATGTTTTTTAGTAATAGTAATGATCGTTTGGCGTTTAAATTCCCCATCGGTTCATTAGCTATCCCACCAAGTCGTGAGCAAATTGATAATACAAAGGAAAACATTGCGACATTCCAAGCATTTATGGAAAAAATGGATAGCATTTATGACGGTAAGTTAGAAAAGATCTACCAAGAAACTAAAAACTTACCTTACCGTCAAGCTATTGTAGAAGTTAAGAAAAAGCTAAAAGAAATTACCGGCGTGGCTGATTCTGGCCTTTTCAAATTTTTTGCAAACAACAAAAAATTTGAGTACCAGCACTTGTTGGGTGATTTTAGATTGGTTGAAGAGACATACCAGACTGGCGTAGATCCTTTGACCTCTGTACCAATTAGAGCAGTTAGGACATTACAAAAGCCTTTGAAAAAAATTACACTGAGAACTTCTGTCTCTTCTATTTTATATGAAGAGTTAAACAGTAGACCAGACTTCTTCAGACTAGCTTCGTCATATAACCATTCGGATCGTATTAATTTATCTTATAGTGGGGATAGAGACAGATTAGTTCCATATGTCGAAGGCTCTCAGGTGTGTAAGGTATTCATTTTACAGTCTAAGAATTACAAGAAGTACTTAGGTGAGATGTTTGATCGCCTGAAAGACTCAGAAGGACGTGTTTTTTATGTACTGGATAAAACTGTTCAAGAAACACGGGATTTATTTAATAAATGGTCCATTGTTGGTGATATTACTAAATTATTCCCAAAATTTGAAATCATTGATTGGGAAGAATTGAAAAAGACGCATCCAATGTCTAAAAACAAAACAGGCGTCACTGCATCACCAAAAGGATCAAAACCACACCCATATTTACTACTGGATGGCGGTGCGTTGTTGTCGAATGAGATCTCAATTAATGATTTAGCAACACATGTTGATGCGTTAGAAGACACATTCGCATATATTCGTGGTGATGATGTGATGGCAAATTTATACATCAATATCATCAGATGTATTAAGTCGAGTACACAGCTTCATCAGGCGTGTGCAGAAACTTTTAAAAAATATGAAGGTGCGTTCTTTTTTACTAACTCGAAGTTTGATGTTACATTAGAAAAGTTTAAAAAGAATGATGTCGATATGGTTGATGTTACTGAATCAATCATCGCAGATATTCGTAATGACTTGCGCGGTCTTTTTAATACAACTGCGAATTGGATTTATCCAGATTCATCAGATGGCGGTACTGAGTTTAACAATAAAAAATTCTCAGCTTGGTTTTTATACATTAGAGATGTAAACCTAATAAATTACATCTCATCACGCTACGATGTATTACAGAAGCGCAGGGTAGGATATCTCAGGAAGGAACTACGTGAGAAGGGCGAGAGTGGTCTTGCGCCAGAGCTAGAAAGTACAAAAGACGCATTAAGTAGACTACACCGAGCACAAAGAAAAAATGATGGAACAAATAGTCAGTTAATTTTAACCAGAGAAGAAGTACGAGAGCTGTTAGACTACCACATGTCCATCGAGCACCAGTTATTATTAAACCAATTATGTGAAATTGGGAAAAAAATACCATTGGTAGTTGAATTGTTGGACGGTTATGTGTATAATGATAGTTCAAAGGCAAAAATTATTTTTGAATATTTAAAAGAGAGAGGGGTATAAATTATGTCTACTAAAGTAGAACAAAGCTCAAAACAGCAAATCTGGGAATACATTGTTGCAGAGGCTAAACGCCTTAACATTGCACCTAATGCTGTGAATAAATCTCAAACAGCGAACAAATTTGGGGTATCACCTCGCACAATTGGTCGCATCGTTGAACAAGGTAGTACGGTAGAAGATAAATCTGCTCCACTACCAGAAAAGGAGAAAGTTACTGGTGAAGCTCTGGTAGAATGTTCTAAAAAGGCTGGTAAAGCTGATGTGAATGTTATTAACTGGACCATCACACAAAACAGCGTACTTTTAACATTATCTGACGGCAATAACGCATCGATTACCAGAGACAATCAAAACTTCAAAAAAGTTTGTGATATGTTGATGGGCGGTAATATGGATGTTATGGCTCTGGTTAACCCAGCAAAGAATTTTGAATACACTTACGGCAACATTAAGGTTGTTGAAGATGGTGTGCTGTTCGCTGGTAATAAGCTTCCGAAAGAAATCGCGTTCTTTGTTATTGACGCAGTTCGTGCAGGTAAACAAGCAGATGCTGAACGATTCGCTAAGTTCCTGAACAATCTGATGGAAAATCCAAGCTATCGTGCAGTGACAACATTATATCCGTTTATCAAACATAATGATATTCAGATTACTGATGAAGGTATGATTCTGGCATGGAAACGGATCAAATCAGACTTTACTGATGTGTACACCGGTAAAATCGACAACAGTATTGGGAAAGTTGTTAAAGTTCGTCGGAATGAGGTTGAAGAAAACCCAGACCAGACGTGTGCTCAGGGTCTGCACTTATGTGCCAAGCATTACCTAAGCTCATACAGCGGTGATGTAGTTGTTCAGTGCCTACTGAATCCTCGTGATGTGGTAGCAGTTCCAAAGGACTACAACGGCTCGAAATTACGCTGCTGTGAGTATAAGGTTCTGCGAGATGTGACTAAGGAATGGAAAGCAGGAAAGTTATAAATAATTTCCCTACCAAAACCAGCCTTTCCTTTAAGGCTGGTTTTAATTAAAAAAAGATCCTCTATCCCGCAATGGGAATTTTGTTCTTCCAAAGGATAATAAAACAAAATGATTAGTGTAGTAAAAAACAGTGGAAAGAAAGAACCGTTCGACGCAGAAAAAATAAACGAAATGTGCACCTCAGTCGCAGAGGGTTTAGCAGTTTCACCATCAACAATCGCATTAAAAGCTCAGATATCAATCTATGATGGTATCCATACCAGTCAAATCCAAAAAGAATTAGTAGAAGCAGCAAGAGACTTGGCTACAGTAGAAGAGCCAGATTATTTAATTGCAGCCGGAAGGCTGATGATGAGCGATCTTCGCAAACAGGTTTACGGCCAATACGATCCATTACCACTCTACGACATTATCTACGAAAATATTAGTCTAGGTCGGTATGATAAAGAGATTTTAGAGAAGTACACCAAAGAAGAAATTGACTTCTTCGACCAGCATATTGTCCATGAACGTGATATGTTCATCCCACAGGCAGCTGCATTGACATTTAAGGAAAAGTACTTAATCAAGGATAAGATAACCGGAACAGTATTTGAGACGCCGCAAGTCGCCATGATGCTGATCGGCATATGTCTTTTGTCGGAACGTCCAAACAGAACAGAGAAAATTCTGAAGTTTTATGATCGTCTTTCAAACAATAAATTCTCGTTACCATCACCAATCATGGCAGGTGTGAGAAGTCCAACACGTCAGTTTAGCTCATGTTGCTTAATTGACTCTGATGATGATTTAGATGCGATTAATGCGACTGCAAACTCAGTAGTCAAGTATGCATCAAAACGTGCAGGTATCGGAATAAATGGTGGTCGGGTACGTGCTCTGGGAAGCCCTGTGCGTGGTGGAGAAATTACCCACACCGGTTGCATCAACTTCTACAAAATGTGGCAAGCAGCGCTGCACAGTTGCTCTCAGGGTGGGTTACGGAATGCTTCCGCAACTCTGTATTACCCATGGTGGCACTATGAAGCTCAAGACTTACTGGTTTTGAAAAACAACAAAGGCACTGAGTCTAATCGTGTACGTCATTTGGATTACGGTTTTCAAATGAATCGCCTGTTTTTGGAGCGTGTAAAAAACAATCAGATGGTATCTCTTTTCTCGCCGCATGAGAATAAAGAACTATATGAGAGTTTCTTTATGAATCAAGATAAGTTCGATGAGATTTATCATGCAATGGAAGCAAACCCATTAATCAGACAGAAAAAAGTTAAGGCACTTGACCTATTCATTTTGTTTATGACGGAGCGGTCTGGTACTGGTCGCATCTATCCAAACTTTGTAGATCATATGAATGATTATAGTGTGTTTGATGAACCGATTTACATGTCGAATCTTTGTCTCGAAATTGCGCTACCAACTAAACCAATTTTCAACATCAAAGCTAATGAGGATGAAAATGATGGGGAAATTGCACTGTGTACTTTGGCTGCATACAATCTTGGCAATATTGAAGAAGATGAGATTGAAGAGATTGCATACATTATGGTAGAGGCGCTTGATGAGTTATTAGACTACCAAGACTACCCAGTAAATGCAGCAAAACATGCGCTTAAGCGTAGATCTCTTGGTGTTGGTGTAACAAACTACTCTTATTGGTTGGCTAAGAATGGGTTTAAATACAGTAACCGAGATGGCAATAACGCAACATTTGAACTTTTCGAAAAACTGATGTACAATCTGATGAAAGCTTCAGTTCAACTGGCTAAGGAAAAGGGTGCTTGTGAGTGGTTCCATAAGACCAAATACGCTCGTGGAATCATGCCGATTGATAACTATAAGAAAGATGTGGATGAGTTACACACAACCACATCTAAAATGGACTGGGATTCTTTAAGAGCAGATGTTTTAAAGTATGGAATGCGCAACTCCACACTAATGGCGCTTATGCCTTCAGAAACATCTAGTGTAATTGCAAATGCTACGAATGGAATCGAACCACAGCGTGGACCAATCTCGATTAAAGCAGGTAAAGACGGTAACATGAAGATGATCGTACCTGAGTACCACCGGTTACGTGAATTTTATGAGTTCGTTTGGGATATTCCTGATAATGTTGGTTATCTTGAAAAAGTGGCACTGATGCAAGTTTTTGTTGACCAAGCCATCAGTACTAATTTAAACTACGATCCATATCGGTATCCGGAAAACAAAGTACCTATGCGGATTATGACACAGGATATCTATCGTGCGTATCGATGGGGTCTGAAGACTGTTTACTACCACAATACACGAGATAAACGTGGACTTGTAGAAGAAGATGATAAGGCCGAAGAAACTGTAATGCCAGTTGCTGATGAGGCTCAAGAGCAAGAGCCAGATTGTGAAGGCTGTAAAATCTAAGTTTTAATGGGGCGAAAGCCCCAATTTTAGAGGTGATTAATGAGTAGAAGTGTATTCCCCGTAGAGAATAAAGACTACACCAAAGAATTTATGTTTTTTGGTACTGAGCCAAACATCAACCGCAATGATGTTATGCGCTACCCGAAATTTAACGATTTCACTGAACAGCAGCAGGGGTTTTTCTGGCGACCTACTGAGATTGATTGTACGAAAGATCGTGTTGATTACATGAAGATGGAAGAGCATGAAAAGCACATTTTCATCAGCAACATTAAATACCAGAGCCTGTTAGACTCAGTTCAAGGTCGTGCGCCTTTAATGGTACTAGGTCAGATTGTATCTCTTCCAGAGTTAGAAACATGGTTGACTACGTGGCAGTTTTCGGAATGTTTAATCCATGGCACTGAGATTCTAACAAACGATGGTTGGCTGTGTATGTCTGAAGTGAGTGAGACTACTAAAGTTGCACAATATAGTAAAGATGGTAAGATCGAGTTTGTGTACCCAACACATGTAATTAAAAAACATCATAAAGGGGAAATTATTCGGTTCAAATCATCGGCGTCTGCACAATACGAGCAACATGTTACTCCGAATCATAGGATGCCATATGTGAAACGTACTGGAACTGGAAAGATGAGTGATTTACTGTTTGGATATGCCAAAGATTATGAGTTTAAATCACATCACAAAACGCCAGTCGCTGGATTCGTCAGTAGTGGTAGTGGTCTTTCTGCAATTAATCGTCTGGCTATCGCAACTCAGGCAGATGGATCAATTTCCGAACGTTATGATGGAAGCCTGTGTGGGTCAATACCAGTTTGGTTTAGTTTCTCTAAGCAGAGAAAAATCGATAGGTTAATACAACTGTCAAAGGAAGCCAATTTGGAACTTATTGAGCTTACGGGAACTGAAGCTATTGGCAATAAAAAAGCACAGCGGAGATTTAAACTAAACGTACCAGTGGGGCATAACCCATCAGCATGGAAAACGTTCGACTGGTTCGACATCGGCACAACATCATTGAATGCTGCCAATGATTTCTTGGATGAGCTTAGTGAGTGGGATAGTCATAAGCATTACACCAACCAAGATTCTTTCACGTTCACAAGTACAAATAAGCACATAGCTGATAAAATACAAGCTATTGCCTCAATCTGCGGAAGAAGTGCTAGAATGAGAATCAGAGAAGATGGCAGAAAAGACACATTTAATGATGTTTATGAGATTTATGTTTCCACGAGAAATTATAAAGACGGTCAGAATATCCATAAAGCAAAATACGATTATGATGGGATGGTTTATTGTGTGACTGTGCCATCTGGTGCGTTTGTTTGCAGATATAATAACGTGGTATCTATTTCCGGTAATTGTATACACGAGCAGAGTTACACACATATTCTGAGAAATGTGTTCCGTGACCCATCACATGTTTTCGATACGGTCTTGGATATTCCGGAGATTGTCGAACGTGCTCGTGCAGTAACCAAACATTATGATGAGCTGTACAATGACATCATTGCATATCGTGCTGGCCTTTTGGTCGATGTTTACCAGATGAAGGTTAAACTATTCAAGTGTGTGGTGGTGATCTATCTTTTAGAGGCTGTAAGATTCTACGGTTCTTTTGTTTCGACGTTTAGTTTTGCTAAACGTGGTGTTATGGAAGGGCAAGGAAAAATCATGCAGTTGATTGCTCGTGATGAGTTTTTACACCAAGGCTCCACACACTATATGATTACCCGCTGGCTGGCCGGTTTAGATGACCCAGAAATGACCAAGATTGCCAGAGACAATATTGATTTTGTACTGGAGGTTGGTAAAGAAGTTGGCGATCAGGAAAAGCTGTGGAGTAACTACTTGTTTCAGTATGGCAGTTTAATTGGCCTTAATGCGAAGATTCTCCAACAATATCAAATGTGGCTGGTCAATAAACGCATTGAAGATTTACTAAAACCAAAAATTCAGGGGAAACAGGTTGATTATGGCTATAAGCCGGTGTATGATGTACCTGATGCTAACCCAATCCCGTGGGTGTCTGAGTTTTTAGAATCGGACAATGTACAAGTAGCTCCACAGGAAACTGAGATCTCCACTTACATGGTTGGCCAGGTTAGTGTGGATATGGATGATGATTTTTTAGGAGATTTAGAATTATGAGTCAAGTGATACATTTCGTAGATGGCATAAATGATAATGACAAAATTGTAAATTTACGCATCATGTATAAAAGTGGTGATGATGCTTATTTTTGGGCACTTACTGATGGTTTTAGTTTTAAATTGGGTAAGAGTTTAGACTACACTCCTGTATGTGTCCCCGCCCCGATTAGTATTGGTTTAGAAGATATAGTTGCGATTTACGCAACTCGTTATTCTACTGTTGAAGAGTTAAAGGCAGAATTAATGGAGGATGGATATGTCATTGATACACTCGTTTAAGTACAAGATTTTTGGGAAGCCTGCATGTAGATTCTGTACGGCTGCGGTAGACCTTCTCAATGCTCGTGGAATCCAGTATGAGTATATTAATGTTCTGGAAGACCCAGCATCACTAGAACTACTCAGAGCGAGAAACTTCAAAACCGTACCTCAGATCTATCAATACCAGCTAGATGGTACTGGTGAAATCCACATCGGAGGTTTTACGGAACTCAGGAATTACCTGAATAGTTAAGTTGTTGTTCTAGTCATGGTAAATAAATTACTATGGCTAGAAACTACACTCAAGGTTATTACGAAGTAAAAAACAAAGAAAAGTACTGTGGCACAAAAACCACGATACGTTACCTATCATCCTATGAGTTAAAATTCTTTGAGTGGGCTGATAGGTGTCCCTCTGTTCTCTCATGGTCAGCAGAGAACACAATAGTCCCATACTACAATCCCATCAAACAACGTCAGGCTAGATACATTGTCGATATCTATATAAAATACAAAGATAAAAAAGGCACCATACATGAAGAGTTGGTTGAAATAAAACCCATGCAACAATGTAAGCGCCCACAGAAAGGCAGAAAATCTCAGAAAACTTATGAAACCGAGATGATGACTTGGGTCATCAATGAAGCGAAATGGAAATCTGCGCAACAATATGCAAAAGAGCGCGGGTGGGGATTTCGCATCATAACAGAGAACTCAATCTTCCGTGGGTAAAAGTTGTTGACATACCCATCAAAATATGAAACAATCCATATATGGAGATTGTGAAAATGACTAAAAATTTAAAACCGACTATACAAGGGTTCGGCATTAAAGATGTAGATTATGTCGTTGCGAAGTATGAAGATAATGGTAAACAAAAACGGAGACGTGTCTGGATATGTTCCTACTACTGTAAGTGGAAAGACATGATCGTTCGATGTTCCAATAAACGATATTTAGAAAAATACCCATCCTACAAAGGGTGTTCCGTTTATGAAGATTGGAGGTATCTATCTAAATTTATTGAGTGGGTAGATAATCAACCAAATAAAGACTGGACAACCTGTCATCTGGATAAAGACTTTCTAGTTAAAGGAAATAAAGTTTACTCACCAGAAACCTGTGTTTTCATCTCCAGTAAGGTTAACACGTTCATCACAGATCGTGGTGGGGATAGAGGTGAGTGTATGATCGGGGTTCTTCGTCAACCAAATTTAAAGATAAACCCATATATTTCTCGATGCTCTAACCCGTTTACAAACAAACGAGAGCATCTGGGATGCTATCCAACTGAGATAGAAGCTCATCTTGCTTGGCAATCTAGAAAACATGAATTAGCTTTACAATTAGCTGAAATTCAAGTAGACACACGAGTAGCGTCTAGGCTTCGTGAGATATATGCACCAGACAAAGACTGGTCAAACAAGTAACAAATTGGACATACACCAGAATTAAACCATCGAAGAAATTATTTGCATGGAAAAGTCCATTAGATTATAATAGTTTAAATACCAAAACTGGAGAAAACGAGAATGTCTTTAGAATTTTTAACAGCAGACTGCATCAATCGAAAAGATTTGACATTATTGGCAGATTACTTAGAGAAACTGCCAGAAGGGTATGATAATTTTGATATGTCAAGTTTCATCAAGGACGATTGTGGACCTAAAGAAACAGCAAGTAAACAGAATTTATGCGGTACTGCTGGGTGTGCAATTGGTCATGCACCATTTGTAAAGGGCATTCCGGCACCGTTTGATGGCGAATATTGGTCTGATTATTCGGACAGAATTGCATTTAACAAAAGTGGGTTTATTTCAAATGAGCATGAAACTCTGTGGTTTTTTATGTTTGGTGGGGTGTGGGTGAATATCGATAATACCCCACATGGTGCAGCAAGACGAATCCGAGCAGTACTAAAAGATCATGAAAAATGCCATGATTTTTTTGAAAAAAACGAAATGAACAATTGGGATAAATTAGTTTACAACGAATTTCTTAATAAATTAGGAGTGTAAAATGTCTAATTATGCAGCAATTATTGCAAAAATTGATCGGGTTGAACCTATCAATGGTGCAGATAAAATCCAAATCGCATACGTACTGGGTGAACCTGTAGTCGTATCAAAAGACTGGACAGTTGGTAAAGTTGGTGTGTTTTTCGCACCAGATACCCAGCTATCAGAAGAATTCTGCCATCACAACAATCTATTCCGCGATGCCGAGAAGAATGTCGATAAAGAGAAGAAAGGCTTCTTTGAGAATAACCGCAAGGTTCGTGCTCAGCCTTTCTTGGGTGCAAAATCATGTGGTTTTTTTGCAGACTTAGATTGTATGACTTGGACTGGTCATTGTGATGGATTTGTGGTTGGTCAGAAGTTTGAAGATTTAAACGATAAACACATCTGCCACAAATACATCAGTGAGAAAACACGTCAGGCGATGGGGAATGGTAGTAAGAAACAAGCCAAGAAAACATTTGCACCACTGTTCAAAGAACATGTTGATACTGACCAGTTTAAGTACTGTCTAAACGAGATTAAGCGTGGTGCTTTAATCTCCATTCAGGCAAAACAACATGGAACATCATTCCGTGTTGCACATACTCCTGTGGAAGTTGAACTACCAAAATGGAAGCAACTGATTAATCGGTTCTGGCCTGTTTGGTTGATACCACCATTTGCAGAAAAGGAGTGGCAACAAATCGCCGGTACTCGCCGTGTCGTGTTGAAGACTGATGAGACTGAGAAAGAAGGTTTCCATGGCTCTGAAGCTTACCGGTTTGAAGTGTTAGAGGCTTTAAAACCTCACCTATCAAAAGGTATGACGATGTATGGTGAAATTGTTGGTTTTGTCAATGGTAAAGCTATTATGGGTGTACATGACATAACCAAACTAAAAGATCCTGAGTTTGTTAAGAAGTATGGCAAGACGTGTACATACACTTACGGTTGTAATGAAGCGCAGTACAAATTCTTTGTATACCGTATTACGCTAACAACTGAGGATGATGTAACAATCGATTTTACACAGGAACAGTTGTTGGAGTTCTGTAAGAATCGTGGAATCCCACATACTCATGACATTGTGGAACCGTTTATTTATGACGGAAACGCTGAGAAATTGTCTGCACTGGTAGAACGTTTGACTGAACGTGATGATGTATTAACGGAGGATTACATTGATCCTAGACATGTGAGTGAAGGGGTCATCGTTCGATGTGATTACCACGGTCTGACACCTAAGTTCTACAAGTCAAAATCGAAGGCTTTTCGCATCATGGAAGGAATCTTTAAAGAAAACAATGTGGATGCTGAAGACGCAGCATAAAAATAAGTGTTGATGTTTCTCAAGGGGTGTGGGATAATTCTCATACCCCTTCTTTTAGGAGAAACAAGAAATGATTAGGTTCATCGCAGACAATAAAGAAATCCCAGTACAGGTAACAGAGTACTCAGATGGCGCTTTGGCTATTAACATAGCAATCCCAGAAAACTCAAGTTTCCAAAACGGTCATTTTACAATAGACCCCTCAGTCAAAGCATACAAGGTAGGTCTTTTAATTGATCTATTCATTGATAATATGAAGACAAATTCAATTATTTACGATCAGTTACACCTTTACCTACCGTATTTCCCGTTTGCAAGAGCAGAGCGAAAATTTACAGATGGTGATGGTGTCCCTATCGACCACTTCATTGAAAAGTTACACTACTACTATTTATCTAATTGGATCAGTTCAGTTACATGTGTTGATTTGCACTTTACAAACAAATGGGAATTTATTACAGAGCTGCCGCAACATAGACTACACAGTCTTACCCATGCTATTAAGTGGAACAAATACGATGCGGTAGTGGCTCCTGATAAAGGCGCTAGACCAAAGATTGATAAGTTGCGAAATAATTGTGCATTCTGTCCTGAACTTGTGCTAACAGCGACAAAAGTTAGAAATAAAGAGTCTGGACGGATTGAATCTGTTACTTTCGATCAGGATATACCTAATAATGTTAAAAAGGTCATCATCGTTGATGATATTTTGGATTATGGTGGAACGTTCATTCCATTGGCACAAGAGCTGAAGCACCGAGGTATAGAGGTCCATTTATATGTAACCCATCTGATCGCCGCAGGTGGCTTGGAGAGATTTCAAGGTTACATAGACAAACTATTTTGCTATCATACTGTAGCAGGATATGTTACAATGGATGATGTCTTAAAGTTCAACAATTTTTCATTAAATGTAATCAGAGAGGATTAAAATTATGCGTATTATCGCACCGACAATGCAGAAAGACATTTACAAAGCATTCCATTTACATGCCTATCACCCAGAGGTGAGCCGTGTATATGCTAACTTTGTGAGTCGCAGTGACAAACACTCAAACACTGATTTAGGCTTCACTGTGTTTGTAGGGTTACAAGGGTTCATCATTGACTATTTAATCAATGAGTGGCAAGAAGGTTTCTTCTCAGCTAAAACCGAAGATGATGCAGTTTTTCAACATGGGCGAATCATTTCGGCAATGTTAGGTTACAAATATAGTACAGAGCATTTCAGACAGCTGTATCGTCTAGGTTATTTACCTTTACATATTAAAGCTCTACCGGAAGGAACATTTGTACCATATCAGGTTTCTCCTGTGACTATTGTAAACACTGTAGATGGATTCCAGTGGTTAACTAACATGATTGAAACAGCATTCAGTGCTGACAATTGGTATGTACAGACATCAGCTACGACTGCAACTGCGTACTACTTGCAATTCTTACGGTATGCGCGTAAAACCGGATTAGACGAATCGTTTGCACAATTCCAAGGACATGACTTCTCATTTCGTGGGTTGGCTGGTCGTGGTGCAGCACCATTAGCAGGATTCGGTCACTTGGCGTCTGGTTTTGTTGGCACTGACACAATCCCAGCAGTGATTGCAGCGGAACAATACTATGGAGCTAATGTTGATACTGAATTAGTAGGCTGTTCAGTAAACGCAACGGAACATTCAGTCACCTGTTCATGGCAGGAAGAAGGTGAGCTGGAGTTCTACCGTTACCTAATGCATAAAGTAGCTCCAACTGGAATCCTGTCATTAGTTTTTGACACATGGGATTTCTGGAATGGTGTGACTAAAATTCTACCGGAACTAAAGGACGAGATTCTTGCTCGTGACGGTGTTGTGGTGATTCGTCCAGACAGTGGCGATCCTGTTAAGATTTTGACTGGTTATAAAGTGTTTGAGTTCGGTTCTGCAACCGCATTCACACAATATGTCAGCGATTACGGTGCGTATGCGCTTAGTTCTGTGGAAGCTGTAAGAATTGGCGAAAAATACTTTAAGTTATCTGATGATAAAAAATATCTCAGTGATGAGTTGCCTTTACACGAAGTTAAAGGTTTGATTGAGTGTTTATGGGATATTTTCGGTGGCTCAGTCACTGACAAGGGTTATAAACTCTTAAATGATAAGATTGGTGCTATCTACGGCGATTCAATCACTTTAGAACGTCAGGAACAAATCTTATCTCGCTTAGAGAAGAAAGGTTTTGCGTCTAAAGTAGTGTTAGGCATCGGCAGTTACACCTATCAGTATGTTACCCGTGACACTCATGGTAGCGCCATCAAAGCTACTGATGTGGTTAAAAATGGAGTGCATGTTGCAATTGCCAAGGAACCTAAAACAGATGTTGCTAAGAAATCTGCTAAAGGTTTACTACGTGTCGAGCGTATTGATGGTCAGCTTGTACAATACGACCAACAAACTCCAGAGCAAGAAACGCAGGGTCTTTTGGAAACAGTTTTCCTAAATGGAAAGATGGTGCGGACTACTACACTGAACGAGATCCGTCAACGTGTAAGAGAACAATTAGAGAATTATATTTAAAAAGGAGATACAATGGGTTTACCATTTACTACAACAAAAAAGAAAACTCTGGATGACGTGCTGGGGTCTTTTTCAAGATTGCAAACAGACTTAACAGAGTTCTCTGAACAGAACACTGCTGAAATGACTGAACTTCAGAATAAATTAGAAATTCGTCGCAGTGAACAAAAAAGAGTAGATAAGATCAGTCAGAATATTTCACAGTTACTAGATATGTAAAATAGTAATTGACTTGAATAAAAAGACCATGTGTGCATTATCACATGGTCTTTTTATTTTGAGTATTATTGTTATGAAATTACACTCCAGCTGTCAGATAAAATTCGCATTCGATATATCACCTGAATCAGTTTTAGCTTGGTATGAGTATTTTGGTTGGGATGATGAGTATGATATGTTAAATGCATTCTTTAAAACAAAAAAACTTAGCACATTGCATTTTTCTGAGGTTGATATGGGTGGTGCAAAAATGACGGTTGTTTTTGAGACTACAATAGACCCGCAATTCTTCTTACAAGATTTTATAATGGCAGAAGAATTTCTTCTTCATTTAGAAAAGAACCCAATTTATAATCCTTGCCCCGATGTGTTTAATAATATGCTGGATATCCTTGAAGAAGAGGGCATCTTTATTAAAGAATCGGAGCCAGATTCCTCAGTTTTTAGGGCGTACAATCGGATTAAACATGGTTTTGAAAGTTACAAAGAACATTTAAAATCAATTAAAGCAAGTGAAACAAACAATGTTAGGAAAGACTATTAAAAAAGAAAGAATAAATAGACTCATAACGTTAAGGAGTTTTTATGAGTTTTTTAGAAAGAATTGAACAAGAGCTTAATACACTGGAAGAGTCTAGTTTATCTAGGCTACAAGGGAAAGTTGCAAGCTTTGACACTGGTGCTATTACTGCATTTCGTGGTGAGCGCGACTTGGGTACTAATAAAGCTAATAATAGAAAGCTTAAAGTATTCCTTATACAGAAGGGTTATAGCGTAACTCCAGTCAAGGGGTCTTACATTGAGAACTTTGGTTCTGACAATCAAAGAGAAGTATCAGAACCCTCTTTCTTTGTTGCAGACCATAACCGATTAGGTCGTCTTGAGAAGACACTCATTGAACTTGGTAGGTTATTTGACCAAGACTCGGTGCTTTTCGTTCCACAAGGTGGAAAGGATGCATATCTGATTGGAACATCACAGCGTAGTGATGCGTGGCCAGATTTTGGTAAGAGAGAAGTCGTAGGAAGCTCAAAGTTTGGTAAGGTTGCCGGACAGTTCCTTTCTCGCGTTAGAAATAGGGAGTTCGCATTCGAATCTGTGCAACTCCCAGCCACCATCAACGGTAAACGAGGATGGCATATTCTTGCAGAATCAGTTCAAAAAGAAATTGATGGGTTAGAATAAAAATGGGGCCAGTGCCCCATTTTTTATTTGCACTGCACTAACTATCATGTTATAATAATTCATATTTAAAATTTTTGGGATATAACATGATTAAGGTTCGAGTGATCCAATTACATGGCCGATTCTTCCCACAGCAGCAAAAATCTTTTCTGTTCATAAAATATTGGTCATTCTTTAAAACCGAAGTAGACCACTTCGATGTGATATTATATGAAATCGTGCACTTCGATGAAAAGGATAAAGCAATCGAATTTGCGATTGAAAAACTGGCAACGCATAAGGCAGACAAAGAGGAATCTAATGCGGTAGTTTTATGGGAGAGTGATTGAACATGGATTTAAACGTGTTTAAAGTAATATTAATTCTTACTACTGTCTTATTATACATTTTTGGCAGCATTGTGTTGTTTGGGAAATCCGGACTAATAAAAAATTACAAATATAACATGACGAAGATAGCAGCGTTTATTGTTATGATCGTGGTAATTGTGCTTATTTTTAATTATGAAGGGGCTGCAAATGTTTAATAAATCTCCATTAAAGTGGGCTGGTGGTAAGAGCAAATTACTACCGTCTCTTTTACCAATTTTAGACAAACACAGAGAAGACGTTCTCATCGAACCATTTATGGGTTCTTGTACTGTATCTCTAAATTTTGATGCGATTCAGTACCATTTGTCGGATTTGAATGGAGATCTGGTAAATTTCTTCTCAACCATCTCAGCCGGTTCTTTAGCATCCGGAGACATGCATTATGTTCTTACACTTGCTGAGAGCTACTTCAAAGCTGGTAGAGATGTGTACAATGAGATACGCAGCCAGTTCAATAAAGAGCCAATATACTCAGTAAAAAGGGCTGCTATGTTCTTATACCTGAATAAATTTGGGTTTAATGGTCTTTGTCGCTATAACCAAGATGGAAAATTCAATGTCCCTGTCGGTAAGTCCGCATCGGAGCCAACAATTCCTTTTGATGCTATTGGATTCGCATCAGATCGTCTTAAGTACGCCTCCATAAATCAGAGAACTTTTCAACAGGCATTTTTTCATGCTGAAAAAATTCCTGATAAGGCTTTAATATACTGTTTTGATGAATCTACTGAACTGCTTACAAGCAATGGATGGAAATTTGTGAAAGATATCACATGCAGTGATATGTGTCTTGGAAGAAATGCTGAAACCGACGAAGTGGATTGGGTAAGCGTTATAAACACACACAGTAGACAATACGAAGGTGATATGTACAATTACGCTGGAAAATCGGTCGATGTTTGCGTAACCGAAGATCATATGCTTCTATTGCACAGCCAGAATAACGATAAAAAAATAAAACTAAAAGCATCAGAATCCATTGGTAAGAAATTGTCTTGGGTTTGTGGGGGTGCGGTTTGGAACCGGTGTAAAAGAAAAACGATAGAAATATGCGGGATTGAGATGCCTATGAAGGAATTTGCATATATTTTGGGTATTTTTGTAACAGATGGTAGCGTCAATAAACAAGGAGCAGTCACAATATCTCAATCCAAACCAAACATAATTGAAAAGATAAAAAGGAATCTTGAGATTTGTGATATAAAATACTCGCTTTATGAGAGAGCAGATCCATCAAGAGCTAGTGTATTCTATATCCCAATGAGTCTGTTACCGTTCTTCAAACAATTTTATATAAAAGAAAATAGAAAGATACCACGAGAGTTTCTGGATGCAGATGTTGATACTTTGTCCTCTATTTTAGAGGGAATAATAGACGGGGATGGCGATAACGCCGCTGATAGAAAACACATACGAATATCATTAGCGTCTAAACCCTTGGTGGATAATATAATGGAGATTGCGATTAAGTTAGGAAAATCGTCAACATTTTCTATCAGACAGGCAAAAGACTCATATCTTAAAAGTCAAGATAGAGTGATTAAAGGTCGAAAGCCATATTACGTAATTAGCATTAACGAGACAGTACATAGAATAAAAAGAAAGACGAACGAATTGTTAAAAAGAATACACCGCGCTGATGTGTTTTGTGTAACTTTACAGAAGTGGAATAATGTGGTAATGCGGAGAAACGGAAAGATGTGCTGGATCGGTCAATGTGACCCACCATACGTACCATTAACAACAGAATTTAATTACACGGCCGATGGTTTTGGCTCTGTTGAGCATGAAGAGCTTAAGAGATTAGCCAAATTATCAAAACACACGACTATAATCAGTAATCATTTGACTCCATACACTGAAAAGCTTTACAGTGATGCTGATGAGGTGTATACTGTTGATGTAAAGCGCACCATCTCATGTAAAGGTGGTGAGCGAAAACAGGTTAAAGAAATCATCGCAGTTTATGGGGGATAATTTATGGAAACTAACCAAAGTAACACTATATCTAAAAATAACTGGACCTACTGGTTAAACAAAACATACGAATCTGATTGCTACTATCGATTAGAAAGAGGCGATGGTGTATCACTCTGTGAGTACTTCTGGTCTACAGTTGTATGCATATTTATGCTTTTATGGGTTTGTATTAAGTGGACTATAATAGCTTCAGTATGTGCGGTAATAGCATGGATCTTTATAGGAATCCCAGTATTGACATTGTTCCAACTTTATACTGGATGGGTTTTTCTTCCTTCCATTTTAGAGGTTGGGTTTGCTGTCATGGTCGGTATTTCAATCATTATTATTCTCATCGGTTGTCTGGCGACTAAGAATGGTGATATAGATGTATTTCCAAAATGGCTTCCAGTGCCCATGCTTTGGGATAACTTAATCACTAAGTTAAATTCTGGTAAAAAAATCCAGAAACAATCGGATGAAAAAATGACGAAAGAGCCGAATATCTTAGTTGAGTTTTTAAAAGCTAAGAAACAGAAATTCTGCCCCACGATTAAATTAAAGACAGGTGAGTAAGTAATGGAAAAACTACTATGGGTGGTTCCTATTGTAATCGTATCATTTATGCCATTTATGCTACTCATCGCACTTATACATTACTGTACAAAATCAGAGGATCAAACAATCAACACTGATGACAAAACTCAGACTTATATGCATAAGCGGGGTCATATTGTGCGAGATGGATCTCCCATCAAGGAAGAGTTATTGAATAGTTTCGGACCCACACCGAAACTCATGCTGGCTGCGAAAAATCTGAATAAGTTTATTGGCGACCCTGAACTGATAAAAATTGCAGATCACTTATCAGAACGGGCACTGATCAATAAGATAGACTTTGAGTTGAATATAACATGTTCAGAAGTAGATGGCCTGTTATACTTTGATTTAAAAGTAGTAGACTTCTTATACACGTTTAAAAGAGAGAAGACAACCAAAGTAGTTGAGTTTTTAACGGCTGGTGCGTTAAATGATGATGAAAAATCATTTATACTTATTTCAGCTCTCATCAATACGAGAGCTGAAATGGTCGAAAATTACTCAAAAGAGCAGCTTCTTAAGACAATTGAAGACGAAGCAAGAGTTATATAACAGAGAGGAACAAAAATGTTTGAAGTAATTCAACTAGGCGACATGAAAACCGCCACAACAAAATCTGCCGCGAACCACATCTATATTGCAGATGTATCCGGCTCAATGTATGCAGATCTACCAAAAATTCGTCAGCATCTGAAAAATATTATCAGTGTTGTTGCTCAACCTGAAGACACATTCACACTTATCTGGTTTAGTGGTAAGGGTCAGTGTGGGGTTGTATTTGAGAATGTGCTACTATCAGATCTCAACACAGTGCAACTTCTACACGCTGCGATTGACAAATGGTTACGTCCAATGGGTATGACTGGATTTATCGATCCTATCAACCTATCAAAAACCATTGCTTACGATCCTACAAAGCTGAATAACCTAGTTATGCTGACTGATGGTTATGATAACACATCAAATCGAGCGGACATCCTAAAAACTGTCGCAGATATGAAGAGCGTATTCCACAGCGTCACTTTCATTGAGTATGGTTATTATGCAGACCGTGAGTTGTTGGCTAAGATGGCTGAACAAGTTGGTGGTTTGCACATTTTTGCTGAAGGTTATACACAGTATGAGAAAGTCTTTAGTGATACTATCTCAGGTGCAATTCGTGTTAATAACATCAGCGTTGATGTTAACAAGAAAGCAAAACACTGTATTTTTACATACGGAACTCAGATCCGAATCGTTCCGGTAATTGATGGTAAGGTGACTGTACCGGAAGATACACAGAAGATTTACTCCGTAGTACCTAAAGACGTACTGAGCAAGCAGCTTAGCGCAGAGCATCTGTATCTGGTCTTGTATTACGCAGCAAAAACCGAAAATGATGAATTGGTTTGGAAGTGTTTGGAAGCGCTTGGTGATGTAGCAATGGTAGAGCTATATCAGAATGCATTTACAAAACAGGAACTATCCACGTTCGAGAGTGCTGTAGAACGAGCTGTATTGAACGAACGCGAACGTTTTGTTAAAGGTCGTGATTTGTCAGCAGTACCAGATAAAAACGCTCCTACGGTGATTGACTTGCTTTCTTCACTTGCAGCAAGTAATGCTGAGCTAGTCACATCGAGTGAGTACTGGGATTATGAGAAGACTTCTCGTGAGCGGGTTGCCACAGAAGATCTGCCAAAATTCGTACCATCTCCAATGCAAGCAAACGTACCGTTGCATAGTTTGGTTTATAACTCATCACGTCCAAATGTTAGTATCCTGACCACAAGAGATGGTGTAGTTCAGCTACCGGAAAACAAATTCCGTCTGAAGAGTGTACCGTCATTTATTACACGGAACTACACAATTATTCGGGATGGTATTAAGAATGTGTCTAAACTGCCGGTAGTGTTGGGCGAAATGCAGATGTTGGCATTGACGCATTTTGACTTTGAGGTCATCCATAGTGATAATGGTAAGGTATTTGCAGTTTTTGATATCTCTAAAATGCCAGTGATTAACCGTAGAAGTCTGGAGCAAGTAACAGCCGAGTATGTCTCAAGGGTAATTCGTGATATTCAGATGCTGGCCGTTAGTAATAAGGTGCTGAAATTTTATCTGAAAAATCAAATGGCAGAGAATTCAAAAACTGTCAAAATGGTCGAGAAATATGGTGTAGATGCTGCTGAGTGGCTAAGCTCGATTGGTGTGCGTGATTACGGTTTTAATGCTGTAGGAACAACATCAGGGGAGGTAAGCGACGAGTATCAGGCCATCGAGTTGGAATATAAGGTCAAAGGCATGTCGAGTATCCCTGCTATTGATGCGACTTTAAAGAAACGAGACGAAATCAAAGCAGCTGAGAAAGATGGCGGTAAGTCTAAGAAAACGCTTAATATGGTGGAACAACTCATTTGCATGCATGCCGATTCTTATATGGGTTTGTCTAATGATGAGCTGCAAACTCTAAGCAATAACGCGATCAATACAAAGCGTGCACTTGAACGAAGACTTGCTGATTGCGTATTTGCATTGATTCTGGGTAGAAAATGGTTTGGAGATGACGAGGTGTACACCACCACTATCCAATTCACCAATAGTCTATCTACCGAACTTACACTGACCAAAGTTCGCAAAACTGTGAAGATTTAATTGATCTCTTCATAAAATTAGTTCATAATAGGTGTCTAAATGGCACCTTTTTTATTTATGGAGAAACTAATGCAAATTGAAGATTTTAAGAAAATGGTTGTGGATGCAATCAATGCATTCGCCAAACAAGGTCAAAAATCAGTACATTATGATGGGGGGTATGGGTGTGCCTATATCACCAATAAAGGAAATTGCTGTATCGTCGGACATATGATGGATAGTGATGAGACACGAATGCTTGCAGATAAACAGGATGATTCATCAATTTTTTCTCTGTTTAAAGATGGATTTCCGTGGGCACAGAAGTTCAATGAAGCACAGATTCTTTTCCTAACCAATTTGCAAAATATCCACGACGATATTGATCCACAAAACGAAAAAAGCGAGGTTATTTATGCGATAACCAAGATGAAACGTAGAACAAATAAAGAATTCGGTGAAGATGTATTCCCTGAAGTGGTGGTGACTGTATGATGGAGTTCTTATGGTGGATACTTGTATTGGTTGGGACTCTTTCTTATGCGTTACCAATGGTAGTGTATTACGTACTTTTGTATAAGCTAAAGGACAGTTATCTATCAGAGCAAGTGGATAGCGAAGATGTACGCATTATGTTAGTCATTGGTTTAATTCCGCTTTTTAATGTTTTTGCGATCAGTCATATGATGCAGGACATAGAGCATAGAAAACATTTGGTAGGTGGTGATGAGTAGAAATCTATTCATTGCCGATACCCATATAGGTCATAGCGGGATCAGTAACAAATACAGAAAAATGTTCTCTTCAGATGAAGAACATGATGCGGTGATAATTGAGAATATTCGTTTCGAAATTAAGAAGCGAGACACCCTTTGGATATTGGGCGATAGTGTCATGAAAAGTGACAAGTTTAATATGTTTTCCGATATTTTCAACAGCACCATGGTTACAAACATTATACTTGGAAATCACTGTCACAAAGACTTCCCAAGATTTTGTTTATCTTTCCCTAACGTAAACGTATTTGGACTACAGAAGAAATTTGGGTTCTGGCTTACACATGCACCGATTCATCCTGATGAATTGTATCGCGGGTTGTGTGTTCACGGCCATTTACATGATAAAGTTATTGACGATCCTCGTTATTTTGGTGTATCATGTGAGCAAGTGGGTTATAAACCAATTTCTTTGGATGAGATTAGAGAACAATTTATCAAGAGAGGTGTACTTTAATGGATTTTCCAAAACTAACAATGCAGCAAGCAGATGAGGTTTTTCGGAAAGCAAAAACATTATCTTCTTTACACAAACTCAGACTTGGACAGGCATTGATGCATGAACTACCACATGATGTCTATCAATATGTCACTGACACTGAGTTTGATATGTTTTATTTTGAAGATGACGAGGTTACTGAGACATTCTTCTGGAATAACTTTGTATAAAAGGAGGGATTATGTACGGCGCACTGCCACTCTCACTTCTTCTTGATTTAGCCAGTTCCAATGGGATTGGTATTCAAAAAGAATTACCTCTCCACACTCCAAAATTTTTCATTAATCCGGAATATCTAACAACAGTTCCGGTTGGATGGAGTAATAATATGGATGGTCTGCTTGAAGATTGTAGTAGTAGCTTCATATCGCATGTCGATCATCCTGCATTTGATAATCTTAGACGCCATCTGGGTGCAAAAGGATACATCAAAATAGAAGATGGATATTGGAATGGTGATGTTGTTTTGAATAAGTTCATACTAAATGATTGTGTGTTCCAAGAAGGTGATAAGTTCCCATGCAGCTCAGCAGTGGGAGTCATGTTAAAGTGTTATAAACAGGATGAAACGGAGGACTGATGAAGGTATTTTTATTAATTCTTGCACTACTATCACCAATTGCCAATGGAGCGGTGTCGTGTCAGAGATGGGATGAACTGGATCTACAACAAAAAGCCACCCTACACATCATACACTTTCTGGGGCAAGAACATGATCTCGGATGGACCTTAGCAGCAATATCCTTAGCTGAGTCTAATGCAGGAAGATGGAGACTCAATTATCTCTCCAATGATTTTGGTGTTCTTCAGATTAACATCAAAACCGCTGGTGAGATTTTAGAAATAAGAAATCGGTATAATTTATTTGACTTGGCAGAAAGACTTCTGTATGATGATGTTCTTAGTGTTGATTTGGCGGTTGATGTTCTACACCACTTCCAAAGAAACAGAAAACTTACGCCCCGTGTTTACAAAGAAATGATTATGAGCTACAATCGCGGCTATCGTTGGAAACACGAACCTGAACAGAAGAAAATTGCAGAAGCGTACTTTACAAGAGTACAAACAAATGTTAGAATGCTTAAGCAATGTTCTGACCTTGGAACCTAACCCGAAAGGAGACTTAGTTTGAGCTTAATAAAAAATTTCGATATTGTTACCGAAAAAAGTTTCAGGGCTGCGTTTGGTATAATGCGTAGTTCTGGAGAGTATAAAAAAACTAAGATAACTCCTGAAATGTTAGAAACTATCGCCAAAGAAGCAGCAGCCAAAGGGTGGTCATTACCAAAAGAGCGAGAAGGACAATCATCTGAAGAGGTGGTAAAGGTTAGTAAAGATAATACCGTTACATTCTCTGTTCTTCCAGAAGATGGTGAGGTTCTTTTTGCTGATGATATTTCCATTGCAAAATTTTATCTGTATAAACACAATCAGGCAAAAGAGCGAAATATTGTGTTTAGTTTGTCTTTAAGCGAATTTAAGAGTGTAATTCGACGGAAAGTATGCTATTATACAGGAATCAGGTTTGAGAATATTCAAGGCTCACGTTTTAAAGTGTCGTTGGATCGAAAAGACCAATCTATTGGTTATACAAAAGAAAACACAGTTGCTTGTTGCTTCTTCGTAAATCAATTAAAAAATGAATTGTTCGAGCGTCCGGATGGTATGTTACGGATTGCTCCCAAACAATTAAGCTGTTTATTATCAAAGTTAAATAATTAAGGAGTTACACCATGGCTACTACAAAAATGACATTAACTCGCGCACTATCAAAGCTGAAAGTGCTGGAAAAACGCATCAACGATGCACGATCTAACCAATTCTTTGCACATAAGGTTGGACCAAAGTTAGCTGGCACGCCATTAGATGAAGCTGCGTTTGCACGAGCTGCACAATCTGACTGGGATGAATTAAGCTCACTGATTGATTCTCGTCTACAAATCAAACGCGCAATTGTAAAGGCGAATGCCGATACCAACGTTACAATCAATGGCGAGACTATGACCATTGCAACTGCGGTTGATCGTAAGTTGTTCTACCCACAGGTATTGACAACATTACAAAATGTCATTGCTCAGTACCACGCATTGAGTAAGAATGTAGAGAAGCATAACCAAGGCGTTACTGAGCGTCTGGATAAGCTTCTGGAGTCATTGGTTGGTAAAGATAAGAAAACCTCTGATGGTGAGATGGTGGCGACTTCTAAGCCGTTTCTGGAGGCCAACCAAGCATCTATCGTAGATCCTTACGGTGTGTATGCAAAGACCCAGAAAGAAATTGAAAAGATTGTTGCGTTTTTGAATGAGGTTGATTATACTCTTTCAGAAGCTAACGCAAAAACTGAGATCGAGGTAGACTTATCTATCTCAGTATAAATAGTTTTACAATTGGTGTGGAGAACCTGCTTAACAACTGAGCGTTTTTGGGGAGCTGCTCTTAAAGAACCCCAAACCAATGATCAGGTATTTTTAACCTAACAATGATGATTGTTTATTAGGCTGCATCGCACCGGTAAACACCAAAGGAAAGTTTAAATATCAAAGATCAAAGGTAATAAGTTAAAACTTAAACCATAAAACTTAACACGTTAAAAGGTTACAAGCTGAAAACTTATAAAATCCGGTGGTTATGCTCATAGGTGTTGGTTTTGACCTTGTGGGGCTATCCGGCTTCCATGTCCGATTGTACTTATCAAGAAAGCCCAGAATATTCTGGGCTTTCTTATTTGCACTTCATAAAATATTCATGTATAATGAGATATCTTTATAAAAATCAAATGAGGATATTAGAATGATTAACCCACCATCCCAAAAGGAAGAGCTTGAATACTCAAGGATTCTTCGTGGTAGAATAGAAGAACAAGAGGCTCAAATTAATGAATTAAAAGCGCAGGTTCAGCAGTTGCAGAACCAAGTAAAAATACCAGCAACATCTGATGAAGCAGCGGCAATGGCCATTACTGGTATGAGGTTAGAAAACAACGATAACAGTAAGTTAACAGAGTTCCACAATAAATACGTAGCAGAAATCAAAGCGCAGGCTGTGCGTGAATTTATTAAAAGCACCATAGAGCATTTTGACGGGTGCAATTACAATATCAACCGTATGACGGTTAATTGCTACTTAAACGACCAACTACGCCAGCAAGCAGGCTAAGGGGGAGTGATGGGTAAATTACAAGGTTGGCAAATTGAAAATATTTTTACGCTGTTTGTTACAGTGTTAGGTATGGTCGGTCTATATTTCGCTGGAGCTGGAGCGAAATCCTTCTGGGCGCTTGTTTTTCTTATTAACCTAAATACACCAAAAGCTAAGGCAGGTGAATGATGGATATGCAATCATGGTTTGAAAAAGGCGATCTGCCACCAGTTGGCGTTGAATGTGAGTGGTTAAGTTATAACACTGGCGTTTGGCATCAAACAAAAGTTAAAGCCTATGATAATGACGGGCAAGCTTGGTTAGAGGGTGAGGGTATTGTATCTGTGTTAGATTTTGGGATAAACAGATTCCGCCCAATAAAATCAGAGCGCGAGAAGTTTATTGAGGTTGCAAGTAAAGTATTACATCAAACAGAAGATGGAGTGATTAATGATATATCGCTTGGCCAACTATTTGATGTAGGCTTCCGCGCACCGCAGTCCAGCCAACTACGCCAGCAGGTTAGGAGTGATGAGTGATGAATACTAAAACCACGTTTACAATGTTAGCTTTATTGTCATGGATGCTGACATTTGTTGTGCTTGTTGTGTCAGCGTTACAAGCCAGTTGTTTCTTTCTGCATGACACCTACCAGAAAAAGTTAATGTTGACTTCTTTGGTTAATATGGTTTGTGTGGTGTATTTGATTTCAATTATTTTTTACAGTAAACAAAACATTGGAGATGAATAATGACTGAAGATTATTACGCTTATCTATTTTTTGGTATAACAACTGTTAGCTGGTTCATCGGAAGTATGTGGTATGCGTTTAAAGAAAAAATGGATGATGAAACTGCTGATATCATAACTCCAATAATGTCAGCATTGGCAGCACCAATAATGGGACCACTGGTTGCATTTATTGTGGCTATAGCGATGCCTGTAGTGTTAGTTACTTTTACCTTTGATAAATTAATTTGTATAATCGCTAATAAATTTCGTAAAAATTTTAATGGAGATGCATAGTGGTAAAACATATTGATTTTGAATTTGCAACACAGGATGATTGTTTAGAAAATATGCAACCATCGGACTTACGTGCTCTGGTGTCAGAAAGAGATTATTTTCGTACTCTGTTGAACAAGCATGGTATCTGTACAGAGTGTGGGGAAATCTATAGTCATGATATTACAGAGCCTTTTGCACATTGCGGTTGTGGTACATCAGAATGGTATAATTTTACTCCATACATGGAGTTACAAAACAAACTCCATTCATCCATACAAAACCATGAAACTGATAAGGAATTGTACGCAGTAGAAGTTTCCTATGGGGACGGGTTTACGTGGTCTGCTGGTAGTGTTGATTTATACTGTCGAAACAAAGAACAGCTGGAAGAACTCAGAGATGGATTTGAGGTTTTAAATAACGATCCCGATACATCATTTAGTGTAGTACCAATCAAAGTAGTGGACAAAATCTCTGACGAAGAAATAAAGAAGTTTAAAGAATCGTGGGGATTAAAATGAAAAAATTTGTTATTAGATTTTTCGGCTCAGGTATTAGTCCAGAATATACGGGTGTTGTTGCATCTATAGAGATAAATGCTCAAGATCAATATTGTGCAAAAGAGATAGCAAACAGAATGTTGGGTAGTAATATCTCATACTATACTGACAGATATGATGTTGTTGAAGTAGAGGAACCCAAACAATGGGCATGATTCTTTATTGTGGTGATTGTGGCAACTATCTAATGGGTAGTGACGGTGAGTGTCATGACTGTTATTGTGGATGGAAACAGCCAAGAGAAAATGAAGAGATTGGTGATGTGGAAGATGAGAGTTAGCTACAGCAAAACGTACTACACATGTAATTTCTCTGGAGTTTGGAAGAAAACTGGTGTAAAATCTAATATTATCCACGTTAACTTTAAAACCAAAACACGAGAGAAGGACTAACAGACATATGGCCATATATGCTTTGGTGTTTAAAACAAAAGAAGATAACCAAGTTTTGCTGACTCGCGAATTGGATGATTGGTGCTGTTTATTTTCAGAGTACTCATCCGCTGCTACTATGTTGGTTAAAGTTACTGATAGACTTAAGTTTTTGTTAGACGGCCAGCCTGAAGAGGTTGGTAATTTTATTTTTGGATACAGAACAGTGCGAAAATACATCAGAACAGAAGACAAAGATCGGTGGACAAGAATTTTAAAAACACTTGAAATAAAACGTGTTTCTGATATCATGTTTGTAGATGGTACAATGATTAAAAGAACCGAAGACGGATATGGAGAAGAAAGATTATGAGTAAAATTGATTTAAAAATCGGAAAATATAAACCAGTTGTCCAAACAAACTTGATTAAAAATGAATATTTTTTAGAAGCAGTGAAGTATGCTTTTGAACAATCAGGTGCTGTGATAAATCCAAAATATGCAAATTATGATGAGATTCGCGACTGGCCATGTATTGGATGTGACAACGGAAAAATACAATTTATTGGGACAACAACCAGAGAAATGATCGATCTTGATGAATTATTCAATCACGTTGATTTCGCTTGGCCAGAATGGGCGACTGGTTTTGGGTATTTACCTTTTGCAGATGCGCCATTACCAGTCAGTCATAGACAGTCGCTGGTATTTTATAATGAAAATGTTTATGCTTATGCAGATGGAAAATATAAAGAAGATGTGGGACCATTTGCATTTTCTAAATTTAGTAATGCCCGTAGAGATACACTACAACACATTGCAACAAGAATTATCGTGAATGTGCAACAACCACTACCAGAGGTAGGTAAGGTATACTCAGTTAGTTATAACAGCGATACATCAGAATACTTTGATGCAAAAATTCTGAGTAATATTGATGGTTCTATCGTGGGAAGATGGTTAGATGGTCCCTGTATTGGTCAGTTGTTTGATTACACAGCTAACGGCCTAGAACACAAATTTAAACCGGTGGTGTCACAAGAAGAAAAAGCTTTCATCAAAAGAGCGTCTGAAATTTTATTCAATTCTGACAAAAAGAACAGCTTAGCGGGTCTATCCAAAGACCTTTATGATAGTGGGTGTCGTTTCGTTAAGAAAGAGGAATAGTAGTAATGCCAAGTTACAATGTAAAATGCACTAATGAAGAGTGCGAGAACAGCCAAACCGTATACGAAGTGCGTAAAAAAATGGTGGAGGATTACCCACCATGTGATAAATGCGGCTCATCAATTCAAGCTGTATTTCAACCTGTTGGATTTGTGCTAAAGGGTCGTGGTTGGTGCGGTGCTTCAAAGAAGAGGTAATCTAAATGAGTATTGGGGGCGAATGGCCAATAAAATTTACTGAGACGTGCATTGTTAGACTTTCGACAGAGCAGTTCTTTAGAGGAAATAAGTTCTGCCACTTAAAGTCTATCTCATATCTTAAGCGAAAATCTAATGGTAATGGTTCTCTAGTGATTGATGATCTTAGAGAAGAGTTTTATAATACCATGCCTGACCATGTTCACATAGAAAATCTGGATAAGTTTAAAGATGGGATTTACGAGTTAGTTAGTACGTTTGATGCATATAACGAAGAGTTTTCTTTCACCCTTAAGGAGATAAAAGATGACGAGAATAAACCTAATCCGTCCTGAGCTATTATGTGACCAGCACTTACTTGCAGAACATCGTGAGCTTACTCGCATCCCAAATACTATATTATCTGGAAAGGCTGTAGTCAACTTATCCAAGATACCAGAAAGATATGTTCTTGGTAAGGGTCATGTTACATTCTTCTATGATAAGTTGCTCTATCTCTATAATCGATATCGGAAACTACATCGAGAATGCTGTATTCGTGGCTTCAATGTCGCTTGGAAGTTTCCAGATATAGATGAGCTTGATTATGAGTTGTATAATGATTACACTCCTTCCGCAGTCTCCAAGAGCCTAAACATCGAACGTATTCTGGAGCGTGCTTCCACTATGGCTAAAATAAGAGTGTGTAGTGAAGAGATCTCACTTTCAGATTATGACTCTTTATTGTCTAAGGATATTTTATGATATTGTATAAAGGATTCATTCAGTATTCACTTGGTAATCATACGCGAGATTTCCATTTTAGTTTCTTTAACCCATCTCGTCTAAGCAAACAGCAAATCGTCGAGCGAGTAGAAAATGGCTACGGTGTTGTTCTCGGCTCAGTTCCGGATGAAAATGTCCATATCGAAACTGAATATGAAAATAAATTTTTACGAGAGGTTAGTTACGCAGATGCCAAGAAGATCAAATAAACAAACTGTGGATGTTGAGTCTTCAGCCCCAGTCACAACAGACTCGTTTAAAGTAGGTGATTTTGTCCTATGTAATTTGCAGTTGACTTTTCAGGATAATTTTAATCCGTGGACGGTTAAAGGCACCATTCTTTCCATGTTTACTGCCGGTGAGAATAGATGGGCGAAGGTTGTATGGAGTGAGGGATATATTTCACATTACCTCCTTAATAAAGGAGAGTTGATACAGTTCTCAGAAGACATCCTGAAGAAGAGGAAGCTCGATGTTAAAACCCAAAAGAGTAAGAGTGTACCGGAATCTACACAACCACTTGCTGTCGATTAAGTGCGGTTCACTTGTGATAGGGCATTGCCTATCAATAACATTGGTTAGGCCGAAATTCATTGTCTTGGCGGCTGGTAAAAAGAAAGCCATTGAGACTAATATTAGAAATGTACATGCCTTTGTAGAGGGCGAGATTGGTAGTGTTTGTGGTTTTGTGCCATATAAAAACAGATCATATCCGATACTCATGCAACAAAAAATGGAAAAACTGATAGACGATGTTTTAGAGTTGGTTATAATCCTTTTTCGACCGGAGGATTCTTTGTTAAATCTTCTCCAGAAATCAATATCGACGAAATGAATGTTAAATGCATACAGATTACAAATTTAGGCGAAATGTATGTACAACTTGAGAGGTAGAAATATGTCTAAGCTGCAACTTATTTTAACAATTGGCGCTCCGCGTTCAGGTAAAGATACTTGGGCTGATAGGTTTATTGAATCAAAAGAAGACAAGAATAATTGGATTAAAGTAAACCGTGATATGTTGCGGCGTGAGCTTTATGGGTTTGCAGCTTGGTCTGAGTATAAATTCAGTAAAGAAAAGGAAAAAACTGTAACCGAATGTCAGTTTTCTATTATGGAACGTGCATTTGAGGATGGCTGCAACATCATCTGCTCTGATACAAACATTAACCCTGCCACAGTAGAGAAGTTTAAACGCTGGGCTGAAGAGCACGATTATGAGATCTCATTCCAGCATTTTGACGTTCCACTACACATTTTAGAACAGCGTAATGCGGACTCGCAATTTGGCGTGTCTCCACAGGTTCTAGTTGATATGTGGTTGCGCTATAAAGAGCTGTATGGACGCAAATACGTTCCAAACAAAGACAATCCACCGGCAATCATCGTTGATATTGATGGGACCATTGCAGACCATACTGGTATTCGCAAGCCGTATGAGTGGCATAAAGTAGGTTTAGATCGCACACGGGATAACGTGTGTAATCTGGTTCGTTCAATGTATTGTCATACGATGATCATCTTATTATCTGGGCGCGATGGTGTGTGTCGTCCGGAAACACAACAATGGCTCAAAGATAACAACATTCCATACGATCAACTGCTGATGCGAACTGCTGGTGATTCTCGTAGTGATTATATCATTAAGGAAGAGTTGTTCGATCAGGTAAAAGACGAGTATAACATCTTATTTGCAGTTGATGATCGAGATCAGGTTGTTAACCTATGGCGTTCTATGGGCCTTGAGTGTTGGCAAGTTAATTATGGTAAATTCTAGGAGTTTGTTATGGAGCATACTGAGTTTTTAGCGAGGTTAGATCCTAAGTATACGCCTGTAAAGACCGAGCTGGAGCTTTCCAGAGCGATGTTATATTCTTTGGCAGAGAAATTCGTCGAATGGTTTAGAGAAGATGTATATAATTTGGACAAACCTTCACACGAACATCCGACAGATTATAAATTCAAATTCTGTGCTGGAGTTCGTTTCATGCAGGAAAATGCAGACCGGTATAGAAATTATCTGAACAGAAACAGTAGATATTTTGCAATAAACAGCGATTCGACTATGTGTGAGTTCGTTTCGGTCAGATATGTTAGTCATTATTACAATGTTGATGTATTCACGGATTACCTTGAGGTTAGTGTTATAGATGAGAGCCATGATGAGTGTGATGTGAAAATCCCAGTACCAATCAACTACTTCAGAGAAAAAATGGATTATGGTACTGCTCTGGATCATTATAGACTATGGTATATTGAGAATGTCGGGAAGTGGATAAAAGATATTTACAAACAGCACTGGGGAGAAGCCGAGAGACTAAAAGCATTAAAATTATCTGCCGAAATCAAAAAGCTTGAAGAGCAAGCTGAGAAATTAGGTTTTCAGATAGTTGCCAAAAGTGAGGAATCTGTAAATGAAAATAAAACTTCGTGAGATTGGTGATTTCGCATCATTAACAGTAGGTTCTATAATTCATGATGCTGATTGTGGTGAGGATTTATGTATGTACTCTTTGCCTAAAATACGGTCTACTAATGGCAAGATCGACTATCTTTTATTGTCATTGGTTGATGCTGACGGCGTGTTTTATACATATGAAATAAACCCTCTTGAGGTTCACAATCTTTTCTTGGTGACACCTGATAATATTCAATGTGGTGCTACTAAGATGATGTATGAATCTGTCCCATATCTAACTAATTAAAAGGGCTTTATGCCCTTTTCTTTTTCCAATCTAAATCCAAATCCTCGTAGTATTCAGCGATGAAACGTAAATACGCTGGCAAAATTCCTTTGGTGGTGTCTATGCTTGTTGGGTTTGGAACATCATATGCTAATGTAACATGAGCCTTATAAGGATCAAATGTATGTTTAACATTGTAATATGTAGATATCTCGTTATGTCTGGCCTTAAGCTTAGGACAATCAAACTTCAGTACTAAACAATCTCCCCGTTCACCAAACCAAGCCAACTCAGCTGTTTCAGCTATTTCCGATTTAATTGATTTCTGGTCTGGCATAAATGGGAATCGCATCACACCTTTAGAATACATTAACGTAATGTGAAGATCTTCTTCCTTCACCGAATGCTGTCCCAGTCCCAATTCTTTCTGCAAAATCATGATTAATTGTCTTGATGTTTGGTCCATCTTTCTACCAACATAAGAACCGCTGATTGCACCAACACTTGTTAAATTTTCATAAAGATGTTCAAACTTCATATTACCCTCTGGTTAGTTTTAAATACTCGTCAAACACCTTTATATTGATGTTGTCGTATTCGATGGAGACTGTTATATCTGCATTGTCATCATCTCCGGTGGTTGGTTCTGAGTGACTTATATTCGTGATAATGCAGTCAGACAGATCGTAAGACTCGACCACCTGATCATTCGCATCTAAGAAGTCAACTTTCATCCCGAACTTGTGTTGCATATTCTTGCCAGTCTCGCCAAAAATATCAACCTGTTTATTTAACTGACGCATCACCTGCGCATAAAGAAACATTGATGTGATGCTTTGCTCGTCATCTTTAAATGTTACTGAGATTGGCTGAAGATCCAATCTACCAAAATCATTATACGTGTTTTTCCTGAAGTTAGTCTTAATCACATCAAATGATATATCTGGTCTGGTTATAATTGTTACTTGTCTACCAAGAACGTTTGATATATTCTCCGGAATATTATAAAATGTTGCGTAGAATCTATCTACTCTTTTTATTTTTGACGACAGATTATTGAATATGTTAATCATCGCACCACCATTCCTTCTTTAACTAAAACTGATATATCATCAATGGTATCCTCAGATTTTTCAAAAATTCTGGTTCGAATCTGTCTAATAAAATCTGCACGTTCTTCAGTTGGATAACGCAATGTTACTGGCATAGAGAATGACATGTTCAATAGGACAACTTGTTTGTTTTGTCCCAAAGGATATTGAATATCTGGCTGTACGCTTTCCAGAGTTATCTCACTAATAAACTCGTTACTCATAATGTTAGAATCGATTTGAAGTGCAATACGTGGGTGAAATATTAGAAGGATCTGTTCCACCAGCTCAAGTAATTGAGTTTGTGAGTCTGCATATATGCCAAGCTCCAGCTCTAGTAGAAATGGCACACCCACTAGTCTATTATAAAACTTATCATCTATTACAACTTCGTCTACGTGGGTAGATGGAAGCTTCCTAGTAGGATCTGGAGTTATCCTAGTCATGTTGACTGCCATGATTGGGACTTTTCTATTTGTAAACGGTTCACTGTTATTGTTAAGAAGAGCCGCAACCACGCGATCCATGGTTCCATAAACTACTGGAACACGTATCAGCACATCATCACTAACACCAGATTGAGGTACTTGGAATCCAGCGAAGACACGCATGAACTGACCAATGTATTTTTCTATCTGTTTGGACTTTCTATATGGATAAAGCACTCAATGCTCCTATTACTCTGTCTACAAAACTGCCGAAATTTTTCTGCTGTCTGTTTTTAAACTTTCGCTTGGCTATTCTATTTCTAGCAGTAGCTGCTTTGGTTACTGTGCGATTAACATTATTTATAACACGGTTTCGCTCATCTTTCCGGTGCTTCTGGATAGGCACAATGTCAATTGGTTTAATCTCTGAGAATATGATTGTTGTTGGTGCTCTTCCTCTTCCAGAAAGGATTCCAGTTCCGGAAGGATCACTTATACCCTCATAACCAAGATATCTGAATATGCGTCTCCAAGTCATCCGATACATCGAGCGGTTCTGCTCCAGTGCTACTTGTTTTGTTATCTCCCATAATTTTAAAAATGGGCTTCTCAACATGGATTTGACAATTGTGTTCTCGATGATTTCTGCTATACGTTCACCATCAACATTCGGGTATGATGCTAATTTAACTAAATCTCTTTTTAATGACGTGGTATCATACGTTTTGATATTCGAGATGAAGTTTTTCGGGTTTATACGAAAAACATGTGCATAGAATCGATTAGATTTTACCTTTCTACCTACAACATCAAAAACAGAAAAAGCCTCAATTGATAACGGTCTATCAATTGAGGTGGCGTCTTTCTCCACATTTTCATCATTTGAGAATGTGACGAATAGATTTAATCTTCCATAATAAAGACGCCTTAACTCGGAAACTTCCATGACTGCGGAAGTACCAAACCCTTCTTGTAGTGTTTGTTCTACTTTTTCTTCAAAATTCATGTTCAAATCCTCTGTCTTATTTATTGATAAATAATTAGATAAAGTGAGGTTAGAAATGCTGCCGATTCGTAGATTAGGAAAAATTGGTGTGTATGGTCCAAAGACCAGAACACTACAACGTAGACTGTCATATGAGGCATATGGTCTGACGTTTAAAACTGCCATAGTGTGGCGCTATCTTGGTTCAAAAACTTCGCTGAACCCTTCTCTCACTGATGTGCCAACAAAAGTGTTTTGGGAGGTTCCTGACAGAGCATATTCCGATGTTATGGTTCAGATCCCAATCGCAATGGAACCACTTCCAGAAATTAAAGCAGATTTTAGCAGATTTGGGTATATAGATCCACTCCAAAATGAGAATTTGTTTAGAGTTCATATTGATGATTTTGAACCGCTCGGTAGGTATTTGGTTGTTGGTGATGTGTTCGAGATGCCATTCTTTGAAAAAAATGGTAAGAAGGTTTTCTGGGAAGTCACAGATGTAGATTTAAAGACTGAGTATGAGAAGTTTATCGCTATCATTCATGCATCACCACTTGGTGACAGTCGTAAAACCAACGATATACCTGTTGACCAGTCAAATGATGACTTATTAACACAGTTGATGGTTGAAGCCGATGATGAGTTCATTGGTCAAGTTCCAGTTCAGGGACTGACTCTTGAGCCAGAGCCAGAGCCAGAGGACTTTGACCAACGCAGTGAATTAGTTACTGGGTTCTTAGATGACCCCACAAAGATTTTATAAGGAATAGTTATGTATCAGATGTATGACACGTTTGAAGATTTCAAAGAAGCCCTGTTACTCGGACTTGGTGGGAATTTAGTTGATGTTGAGTTAGAAGACAAAGACTACCGATTTGCTTTTAAACGAGCAATATCAATGTTTGTTCAACATGGTAATAATAGCTACAGGAAAGCATTCTTACCTATTACCGTAGATCGTAATACATTAGTTTATGATCTTCCTGAAGCTACCGAAGAAAACGGACGAATTGACACTATTGTCAAAATCGTAAAACGGAGTGGAGGTTGGAATATAGAAGATCCATTCTCAATCGTTGCTTACAATGATATGTTTAACGGCGTAGGAACGGCTACAGGGGGCTGTAGAGGTTGTGGTACTAACTTCTTACAGTATGAGCTTACGATGCAGCAGATTGAGACTGCTAAGCGTTATATGGTGTATGACACTCAGTTCATTCATGACAAATTCAAAAATAGAATCACTCTTTTGAAAAAACCAGAATTAAATACGACTTGGCTGTTAGAGTGTTATCTAAATCTAACAGAAGCTGAGTATATGAATGTTGACTGGATCTATCGCTGGACCTTAGCTGAATTAAAGCATATTCTGGGGATGGCGTATCGTAAGTTCGGTAGTTTACCTTCGCCAACCGGAGAGACATCTTTAAACGGAAGTGAGTATATCCAAGAAGCCAAAGAGGATAAGGAAAAGCTTATGGAAGATATTCAAAATGGTGTTGACGGTAATGATACATACGTTGAGATTGTAATGGGTTAAAACAAAAGGGACGCTTAGCGTCCCTTTTTCATTTATTACTTGCCACGATTTTTGGCTAGTCGCTCACGAAGTGCCTGAGCGCGAGATTTTGGTGAGTCTGCTGAGTCTGAAGTTTTACTTTCTTCCTCTTTCTGCTCTTCTTGCTCTTCCTCTTCTGGTTCTTCCGGTGCAGAAGTGGTGTTCTGACGGGAATTATTCATGCGTTGTTGCTTCAGTCGTTCTGCGGCAGACATCTTAGATGTGGTTTGTTGAGGTTTCTCTTCCTCTTCTTCTTCTTCATCGTTACCACGAGATTTAGATGAACCAGAAGCACGAGCTTTCTGCTTCTCATCCTTCTCGATAGCATCATCCAACCATTCTTCCGCTTCTTCAAATGTAACAGATTCTGGTAGAATGTCTAATTCTGAGAAAGTATAAGGTTCAACAACAGTATCTTCAAACGCTTCCAACTCATCATCAGATACTTGAGCACGATAGTCGAAGTATGACTGAGAGTAATCTGGTGTGTCCTTGGTTCCTTTCTTCACTGATTTCTTAATCCATAATGGAGTAGTCAGCAGAGAATCCTCATCAACCTGACCTTCGGCTAAAGCATTCTTGATCAAAGCTTCGATTGCGTAAGGTACATAGAATAACTTCACCTCGTTACCGTCATCAGCAACTGGAACTTCAAAAGGTGCTTCCAATACAATTACTGACATCAAAGTGGTGTCTTTGGGGAACCAGCGTTTCGCTTCTTCCTTCAATGCAGCATCACCGCGATCTTTTGATTCTTGTAATAAATCAAAACCACGCTGACAGATTGGACAATCTTCATGATCGTTGACTCGGCGACATGAAATAGACTCAATACCACGGACTTTTAGATTACTTCCATGAGATGAATACTTATGCCACAAGTTACCGTTTGTATCAGGGACGATAAGGACTTTAACTTTCTCACCAAATTTCAAATCGTAATAAGGTAAGATGCGTGGGTCGCGTTTTTTACTACCACCTGAACGGCTTTCTTCTTCTTTTTCCAGTTTTGTTTTCAGATCGTTTCTTAGTTTAAATTTGCCTAATAAGGACATAATAAATTACCTCGTGTTAAATTAATGGATAGGTGCAACAATTACCGACAGTGGCTGTGCAGACATGACCGCAGTACCAATGTTCGTGATATAGAAAGCTACAGACTTATCTACAGAGCACTCAGATGATTTTTTAAGCGCCATCTTGAACGCTTCGACTTCCCACTGCGTAGTAGGAATATCATTCTCAGCTACATCAGCTGTTAGTGTTTCTAAGAATGAATCGTTCTCTCCATCAGATACAGTAATGAATAGCTCACCTTTGCCTGATTTGATGGAGATTTTACGATTTTCGCGCTTTCCTGTAAAGGAAATTGAGTTGAAAACTTCAGAAAGATAATCAACAAAATCTTTCGAAAATGTGATTACATCTCCATAAATGTCATACTGAGGCATGACTTTTGGAGCAAGAATGATATTTGGATGTGACATGGTATATGTCGCTTTGCGCTTACCCTCTTTGATCTCGATTGAAGAGACAAAAGAGTTGCCATTAGTCACTGTGACTGAAGCTTTATCTTCATTGAAAAGAGCCAAACGTGTTTGCAAGCCCTTAATTGACGCGATTGCCATAGTCTTATCAGTCAATTTACCTTCAACTGAATCAAAGATCATAATCGAGTGATCTTTGTTGCCTGCTCGTACTCGCGTGTAATCTTTACCGTCTTCTACAACAGGTTCAATAACTGCCTCGGTGATGCTTAGAGAAGTCAGTTGCTCCAAAATGTCTTTCAACATTTTTAGATTAATGCTACTCTGGACGACTGGTTTAGTCATGATGTGTTTCTTCCTCTCTCTTATATTTACTCTTTCGTCTGTACGACTTGCCGCACTCTTCAACCTTCGGTTTATTGAATTGGAATATAAACTTCTGTACCGGATTGTGCAGCTTCTTTTTCTTTTTCAGCGCTTTGTTCACCATCTAAATACACCTTACAATAAGCATCAAGCATAGCCTCTGCAACCTTCGGGTAGAATGTTGTTCCTACAATGTTAGAGTAGGTTTCATCCCATACGGTGTAAAGAGATAGCTCCTTGTTAAAGGTTATCTCTCCATTTGGAGTATAATACTCTTCTTCTACTGAATTTACAATAGGAACAACAGATAAATCTTTCATTTCATTCTCCTAAGCGACCATCGGTGGTCTTGGTGTAACCATCGGTGTTTTGTTACAATAATGATTGTGGATTGTGATGTCCGACCATTCCAGTGATAGTAAGTCAACAATACTAACTAAATCTCGGTTTATCTCGATTTGGTGTTTTGGATTAGTTGCTAAATCACGGGAAATGATTTCCTTCACATAATCAAACTGGTTGTCATAGATGTGTGCGTTTGTAATGTCTGCTGACAATACACCTAAATCAAACCCAAACATCTTACACAGAGCGATCTGGAAAAGACGATATTGTTGTACCGCAAACAACATGCCGAATGTAACATCAAGACTCCGGTTAATTAACTTAACGTGAAGCTTATTTCGTCCGGTTTTTTTGTTTGGTAGAACAGTGTACTCAGAAGCCCACCAGCAACTTGTCAGCGGCATTTTATCATTGTGCAGTGGATTCCATAATGTAATTAAGTGACGTCTACCATATGGATCATTTGCCAAACCATCTAATAGTGCCTGTAATTGGTCTTTTCCAGTCATATCAGGACGGAAATTTTCATCCAAATTACCACCAAAATTACGAACTTGGTTTGAATATGCATAACCAATGCAACCTTCTGGGTGTTCTGAAAGACCACGCTTATCTAAGAATTCTCTGGTTGTGTTGCCGGTCCAGAAGTTACAGCCCTTCTCTTCGAGTTTTTTAGTATCCGTCTCGCCACGTAGAAAGAACCAAAATTCTTCAAATGCTAACCTCAGTGGCACTACACGATGAGTAACCAGAAAATGCTCATTCTCTGGAATGATAAACTTCGCATCATGAATAGTTCGACAGAAATGACCTGTCCGCTTGTTATAGATATCAACGCCATCTCGCAAAACATCTGTTAAGAAATCGAGATATCCGTCTTCGCCAATGTAAATCTTACTCATTATTACCTCTTGTATGTAAGAATAGAACTACCTGAGAAATCACCAGACCGGACGAGTTTGTCTTGGAAGTATCCGTTAATGAAACTCTTATGGTGTTTATCCTTCGATGTTGGGAAAATTGGTAGTTGGTGGATAATAGCCTCATCAACTAGATTAGACTCAATCCACATATCATAAGTTCTCTTGCCGCCAAGAACCAGAATATTTCTTTGTTCATTTAGCGCAGTGGTGTAAATTTCTGCTATGTTTGAATCGAACTTTGCAACCCTAAGATTGAAAGTTTTAAAAAGTTTCCCCATGTCATCTGCCACTACCGGCCCACATGTTACAATTGCACCTTCATTTTGTCTAAGAAAATTCCTAAACAATGCTCGGTCTAGATCTTTTATATGTTTCGGTACAAGTGGGTGATCTACGATGTTGCGATGATTGCCATCTTCATCTTCAAAAGAATAGTTGTTCACCATACCAACACATGCAATCAGTTTTACTCTTACTGGGTTATCCACGTTTCATCACCTTAAAATGTTCTTCCACCACTATTTTTAATTGGTCAGATATGAATTGTTCATCCCACTCCCGCTTTACAAACTCATCCATATCTTTAATCTTTGTACCATTTCTCCAATAATGAAAAAGTTTAACTCTGGTATCTGCTATATAATATGGACCTTTATTGGAGAAGTCTGGTCTTGTTACTACCCTATCTCTTTCCAGCATTTAGAACCTGCCTCAGTTTTTCCTTTCCTGATACTTTATCAGGACCATCTTTTTTGTCAACTGTTTTTTTAGAAACAACTGGCGATTGGCCTAAAAATGGTTGATCTGAAATTCTCAATGATTTTGGACAGCGATAGAGAATGATTGGTTTTTTGTTCTTGGCACCGTTCCTCATCTTAAGCTGCTTGGCTTGAAATTGGTTGTTCTCTATATCCTGATCTGTAGCGACGATACCTATCGCCCAGTCTGAACCGTTAACCGCAGATAACCCACCTGCAACGTGCTTTGGTGAAAGGTCTATGATTCCGTCAGCATCGCGGTTTAACTGTCCGGCAGTCAATAGATATAAATCCCATTCAGTCGCAATTCGCTGTAATTCGAAAATCTTCAACTCGTCTAGGTCGAATTTGTTCATTGAGTTGGCGTTAACACCAGTCAGACCCATAAGTGCAAGATAATCCACTATCAGGTAATCTGGCTTTATTCCGTATTTCAGCTCATACTCAAGTAATACTGTTTCTATGTCAGTCTGTGTTGAGTTGGCCTTAAGACGCTTGATTACTACTATACCAAGGTCTTCTTCATTTTCTCGGTAGTACTCTTCAAACCCATCTGCGTTTTCGGCATGCTTCGAAATGTCACCACCTGTGAATATACAGTCCATCCTTTTTGCATACAGAACATCTTTAAGCTCAAGTGAAATAATAAGACCATTGTATTTCTTCTTTGAAAGCCAGTACGACATGTTTGCCAACATCAGAGATTTACCGGCACCAGTCGAACCGTATACTATACCGACTTCTGCTTTTCGGAGTCCGTTGATCAATTCATCCAGTTCTTTAACACCAAAGAATATCTCGCCACTGATTTCATCTGTGGTTTTTATGCGCTCTGCGGCAGAGTCAAATAACTCCACACCAACCGAATCATCAATTTTGACCATAAGCGCCTGTCTTACAAGAGCAGAAACATCACTCAGCTTTCCCTCTTTGATTAATTCCACACCTTCATAAACAGCATTCATCATTGCCGATTGTTGACAGAATTCTTCTAACTCTTCGAGAACATATGAAATCTGGTCTTTGTCAATCGCTCTTTCTTCCAGCTCAACAGATGTTTCTGCCTCGATGATTTCTACTTTTGGCATACCTCTATGCTTGTTGTAATAGCCTTTAATCACCTCACATACACGATCTAGAGGCTTTTCAAAGTAAGACGGATCAATGATTTTAATGATTTTGATGAATACTTCTTTATCAGCTAATGCATACTCCAACATTAACTTCTGCTTCTTATTAATAACGCTCATCTACCCTCCAGTAGTCCATAACCGTAATTTTACCTTTGCCTCTTGGTAGTTGTCAACCAGTGAGTTTTTTATTATTTCCGCCACTTCGATTACCCCCAATTCCATGACAGCTTCATTGAGATCTTTATATCTCCAATTCGGTATTATCATTTTGCAATTAGGGTAGTCTCTCATAATTTCCAAGAAATTCTCGGTGTTTCTATCTGGGAGAAGCCACCATTCACGACAATCCTTCAGGATATAAGCCTGTTTCTTAGAAAGCTTAGAGTGTAATGTGGCTACTGTGTTTGGAAAACACTTTGCATCGAGATAACCTTCTACAAGAATAGGTATGTTCGGTATCGTCCGTTCTGGTAAGTAAACAAGACCATCGTTTATGGTTTCTACGATATATTTTGGCCCATTTGTATTTCTTGTGATAATTTGGAAGCCAATTAACTTGTCATAATAGTAAATCCCACCTGCGACTAGGTTTTTGTAAACCCCACTCTTTATAAAGAAGATGTCGTTTAACTCTACCTGACGATTTGAAATAGTTTGCTTCCAGAATTCTGCGTATTTTCCTTCAGCCATTTGTAGTGGTTTCCAGTCTTCCGGACACTCAATCTCTTGATATGATACTTTCTCGTATAGTTCTAGGTCCAATGTTCTCCGTATTGCATCTGCTAGTACGTTCTTCTTAGCATTCAGTGTCATTGGAATCTTTACGCCAATAGCTGTCATAAGTGCTTTGAATTTTTTACTAACTGGTGTGTCTATTTCATAAACAGTAGAAGAACCACACGAAGCTCTAAAGCAATTGTAAATGATTTTATCTTGCTCAAATTTAAAGCCACCTGTTTTTCGCTCGTTCCTGCATATAGGACAGACCATTGCATGAAATCCAGTTGCCTCTTGTCTGGAAAGACCTATGGCACCGATTATATCTTCTTGTAGTTTTTGGAAATCTTTGCTCATAATAAAACCATCGTAATCATATCATTTATTGAACTATAGGTGTGCTTTGAAAGTAGTTCTAAATTTTCAATGAGTGCTTTTTTTAACTTTAAACCATCATTGCCTCTATATTTCGATAGTTTCAACTCGTGTTGATGGTTTCTGTATATTACACCTGTTAAACCCATTCCAGAAACTACGCCAAAGTTTAGCGCGTCTAAACAAAAATCTTCAGCTCTAATTTCTGTTGGATCGAAAGGGATCATGTTTGGAATAAATGACTTGATATTATATATGTTCATATTTCTGTCAAAAGATATATCCGTTGTCATCATGATTCTAAGTGTAGGACCGTCAAAATAATGGATTATCTGACTAGTCAGTGGTGATAACATATGATCGATGCGTAGTTTCGTAGAATCACTCATAATGGCCATTTTTAACCTCAATAAATAGATGTACAGCCTAACGAGAGGGATACATGAGTACTGGTAATTTACTTGACATTATAGAGACAGAAGATAAAGTTTACAACTGCATCATTGATTATATTTCAAAACGTCAGATCATAATTTACGATCTTACTGGATGTAATGATGCCACCATCAGATTAATACTCATTAAATGGAAAATGAATTTTCCAAATCTACGTTTTTCTATATTCAAATCAATATATTACCCGAATGTGAAGTTATCTTCGCCGATTGTTCTATCTTTAAAATCAGTCAAGTACTCTAATCGATGTCTTAAACCAACCAAACCAAAACGGTCAGTAGTTAAAATAAATGCATCACCAGACAATTCCTGATGGGTTCTTCAGCTTATTCATGTAAGCCACAATCATTATTGCATACGCCACCGCATGCGACTTCTTGAAGTAAGCAGTTCCGTCTAACGGTCTACTATACAATCTTCTCTTAACCGCAGCGGTCGCCTTTCTATACTGCGGAATTAAAGATATTTTGGCTGGTCGTATCAGGGCAATTAGGTCTGCTAATTCCTCTACACTTTTTGGCTGAATTTTCGTCACAACATCGAAGTGTTTTGAGATATGTGGAAGTTTCTCAACAAAAGTTTCATCCATCAACCAAGACCAATCAGGTTCCATAAGCGAGAATCTAGTCAGTTCTTGCTTTGAACTAAAGATGTCGTATGTTCTATTCGTCAGGATGTCTACTTTGATGAATCCTGCCTCGTCACCGTACTTGTAATCAAATGCACAAAGACCAGTCTGAGCGTCAACTGGTACAGTCTCCAGATAAACCCCAGATGGGTGCGGGAGGATACGCATTGCATCCTCATTATACACCATTGCACGAGTACCATACTCGGTTCTATTACATTTTGCATTGACGTCAATATCGACGTCAAATGTTCTGCGGATTGTCGATGACATACTGTATTATATCCTCAACGTCTTCAACTGGGAAGAAGCTATCAAAAAATCCTCTTTTTGAAAATTCATAAACGTCCTCTCCATTTAGCCATTTGAAAAAAGACTCAAGCTCCCACTCATCCATGTTATGATATCGTTTATTTTTCATAACCGCAATGATTTGATCTCTGGATCTAACGTCATTGTCTTGGTATAGCGTCATACACACATCGTGGAGTGATTCTATAAAGGTTTGATATGAGAAATTATACTCATTCTCCACATAGCGCAAAACTTTGTAAGAAAATGCATCCTGTTTGAGTGTTACGGGGATTTCAGACAGGAATGCCGCTCTTATCTCTTTGTGGATGGTGTTTCGTTCTTCGTTGGTTAAGTTAACTGCAATACTCATCTTAGTCTACTCCATTAAAAAAATCACATATGACTAAGTAATTACCATAACTCATTTGCTCTAAAAGCTCAGGACATGTATTTTCTACAAAATTTACAGATATTTTTCCTTTTAGCAAAGCACTTTTCAAAAAATTCTCATCATTTTTGATGTTGTGTAAATTTTTATAATAAAAGTCCTCCGAGTCTATTTGTTCCGATTCATTATTCTGTAACCATCTCCTAAATGCTCTGACATTTATCGACTCATAAGATAAAAGCAAGGAGATAAATTGTCCCTTATTCTTCTTATTACTTTTTAAATAATCTAATAGTTTCTGCGGAGTCGTTTCAATATAAAAACAATAAAGCACAAACCTCATAACAGTTCTATAAATTTTGGTTTTTCTGAAATTTCCAACCGTTAGATTATAATCATTATTATTTAAAAAATCTAATGCAGATTGCTCATAGATCGTACCAGTGCACAATTCTTTTATATCAAAGCAGTCCTGCTTAGACATGTGTTCTTCTATTGTTTTATATTGCTTGGCTTTCTTTCCGCAAACCGGACAAATAAAATCATTTGAAATTGGGTCTTTTATTATTGGTTTTTGGTAAAGCTCTTCAATCTTATTGAACATCATTGATTTTTCTCTTCAAATAAAGAATTAATCTTATCAATTTCACTCGTTGATAGTATAGATTTATATTCAGCGGCGTCTGACTCTGTTACACCATAAAACAACGCAATGTTTTTTACTGAAGGATCATTTTTTACTCTGGCTTGTTTACTGAAAGCGTATCTTGTATTGCTTATACCACCATTCGCAGCGATGAATAGTTTTAATAAAAGGCGTGGGTGTTTTTGTAAAGAAAACACCTTGTCAGAAACTACGTGTGCAGTGGACAATACGTGGAATGGTCTTGCTGATTTATCAGTCGCCGTCCACATTAAAAGTACGTATGGTGAGAGTTTCTTAACTTCCTCTTCCGTCATTTCATCTACGAAGCTTATATCACCTGTATTCATCTTACTAAAGAACTGAAAAATATCCGAAGACATGGGTGCTCCTAAAAATAATTCAAAATAGCTTGCTTAACTCTTGCATCGTTCTGAAACTCCGCAATCTTCTTACCTACCTTTCTTTTTCTCTCCAGCCAAGCTGCCTTGGCGTCTTCTATTTTGGTGAAGTAACCTACGTGCTCCTGTTCGGCTTTTAACGGGTTATTGCATCGAACATGGAACTTATCACTAAGAGGCTGCTTTCTGATACCTTTCGTTTCACCAACATAAGATGTATCTCGAATGAAGAAGCATACCATCTTATCCAAATAAACCGTAGTATCGGGAGAGAAAAACGACCCGTCGCCAAATAAGGTGTTGTTTAATTTACAATTTTCCTTATAATTTTCTTTGAACCATTTTTCAAAATTAGAAAATAGCAACCATTCATCACACACGGTTATGCTAGTCTTAGTAGCATAGCACTTTTTAAGCATGTTTCTCCAAGCAGTATAAGCTTTACACCGGACAATTTTTCCATGCTTAATCCACTGCTTTGGTGAATGGGTGTCGTTGACACCCACTCCATATACTAACTGATTAGCCATTACGATTCCATAAAAAATAAATCATAAATACATGCGTCCAAAATGATCTGTTGATTAGCGGTTCTGGTAGCCATGTCAAGGTATTTTGCAATTTTAATCACTGCAACCGCAGGATCTTCGTAAAAATGACTGCGTTCGTAAAGCTTTTCATAGAACCAATCATAATTCGCATCATCAACCAAATGAGTTAAACCTAAAAGGTTAACTGGATCTAATGTTTCTTCTGCACATAACGCCTCCCAGTTGTCTAAATCTTCTGAGGTATGTGATGCATCAGCTGGAAGATAAAGCGTCCTAAAACCGTTCCCATTGTCATCTAAAGGGGATGATTGTTCTATTGAGTTGAGGATCTTTCTGAAGTCTGGGTAGAATAAATCGACGTGCGCTTTAACCACATCCAAATCATCATTTTCTGCAAATATTTCTTCCCGTTCGAGAATGTCCACAACCCGTTCCATGATAGCGTCTTTATCAATACCATCAAGATCAAGCATAGTAAACCGACTTATCAAGGTAACTGGGATTCTACTGATGGTGTTTGCAGTTGCGATGAACCTGATATAATCAGAGAACTCTTCGGTTAGTTGTTTTAAAGAATCGAATGCATGCTTAGATAGGCGGTCCATCTCTTCTAAGTGTACGATTTTGAATTGACCTAATGGGGCTTTCTTCATCCATGGAATTAGTTCATCTCTTATCGCTGCAATACCTGTGTCAGCTGAACAATTCATGACTTTAAAGTCAGCATCACTAACGCCAAGCTCATTTCTTAGAATTCTTGCTAATGATGTTTTGCCCAAACCCTGACTACCGACCATCATCACGTTTGGAATGCTTTTCTGCTTAACCCAAGATTGGACAGTTTTCTTGTTCAGCGGGTTCTGAAAGATATAGTCATCAATCGTTTTAGGGCGGTATTTTTCTGCTAGTAACTCTCTCATGTATTCCTCTCTATAAACTAATCATGCTTATAACCATTATAAGCTCATCTTTTATTTTGTAAACCTCTTCTTTTCGCTCTGCTCCTAGAGTTATACAGAAAAATTTTTCCTCGCGCACCAAGTCCATCATTCCCCTATTAAACAAATCAATAAGAATTTTTTTATTTTCTATTCCATAACGTACATGTTCGCGTTCTTTTTCAGATATTTTTATTGTATAGAACGAGTACCTACTAGACTCTCGCACTACACTTATCTCGCCACCATTCGTATCAAATTTAAGATCTAATTCTTTAAATCTGACTAGAAAATTGGAAGATGCCTCAAGAATGGCCTTTATGAATTTTTGATCGAGGGATTTTGCATATTGTATATATTGGTCCACTTGTATAACTCCAAATTTTTTATGGATTATAACAAGTGGACCAGTTTTGTCAATTAAATCTTAGACTGGAAGAACCGGTTTCTGACATTTTTGGTCAGACGAGCTAAAGACATGTTCTCATCTTTAATAAACTCATCCACCAAATCCTTCAGCTTCTGGTTATCTTCTACCCCATCTTGGACTTTTACATAAGAACCATCTTTATAACCGGATGATTGGCGGATCTCGTTCAATGTCATCTTCGCGGTATAAATGGCGCTAATCTCTAACGATGTGAGGTTGACTGAAGTTACCAGCATCATCATATTTGCAAAAGAGAGACGATAAATGTCCAGATAATTGTACCCCGTTTCTTGCGTATAAAATCCCATGTTCATCAGGACTTCCACCGCAGACTCATAATTAATCCAGTTTTCTGGTGTGATTAACATCATGTCTGGACTAAGATCCTGAGATGATAGTTTGAACACGTCAGAACCTAAAAACATCTCGCTACCCAACTTATCCAACTGCTCGTTGATTTGCTTGCGCATATCTGCGTTGCCATCAGCAATCTTCTTACGAATTGCTAAAATTTGAGCAGAGGTCATAAAGTGTAACATATCAATGACTTCGATTTTTACGTTCCAGTCGTCAATAGGTTTGTCTTCTTGTAATTTCCACCATTTGTATTTTACACCTGAGTCGCAGATTAACTCAGCCATTTCCAGAACAGACTGTAAAACGTAATGAGCTGGTGTCATGGTTGATTTCCACTTAGACTTGGTTAACTCATTGAGACGATCTTGCGCTTCAATAATTTGTGCAAATGTCATAATACGATCATTGATTTTCATCTTTATCTAAATCCTTAAGCTGTTCTTTTAACTCATTCATCTCATCGATAGCATTCGATAGTTCTTTACTTGTTCTGGCGATATAGTCGCCTAGAATTGCAATTCTTGCATTCAATTCTTGTCTGATTCGTTTATGGCTCATTCAGATTCACCATTAAAAATTTGATCGACGACACTGTACACGAATTGTGCATAAAACTCAATACTATTTCCATTGTTATCTTCGAGTTCCCACGTTCGCTCCGGACAGCAAGTTACCCATCCACGCGAATCGCCGCTCCAATCAGCGCCATGACGTGTCCATTGTAAAATAGCTACGTTGTTTTCACCAAATGCATCAGTAACCGCTTTTGTTTCCCCATCAAACCCGCCATCAGTTACTAGGAAGTACCGTGGCATTGTCGGATCTGCAAGTAGCTGAATGTCATTGACCAGTGCTTTACCGAAGTAATCATTTCCATGGACCGGCTTCACCCATTCTTCTGATATTTTGATCAGATACTGACGTTGAGAAAGTCCACCCAACTTATCCCATGGGACGTCCTTTTGTTTTTCATAACGCTCGTTCCATTCATCTATATCCACCATCGAGATACAAAGAGCAATCTCAATGAGTTTTCGCTTAAATGATACCGGTGTTACTGGGTATTCCTTTGTTAAATAATTTGCAACAGCGTCCTTTCCAGAACGCTTCGGGCAATTAAAAATTGCTATTTTTGGCATTTGTTACCTCTCCACTTTTTACCCTTCATCGTAACAATAGCCCTTTTGAAATTAGGATATGTTATGATGTGACTGTGACTCCAAGATGACGGTGAGCCATCGTTGTATCCCAGTTTAAGCCTAGTACACGTACCCGCCTGATAAACACCATCATCAATACATGCGCTATGGCTGTGATTTAGATTAACACGAGTACCGATGTTTTTAAAGCTTTTTGCTGAACCTCTCGCACCATTTGCACCGATATGGCCATGAAAGCCACACTCTATATTACCAACTACGAATGATTCTCCCTCTGTTAAGAATTGAATTTCTTTTCGAGATATGTCTGGTTGTAGTAGTTCAAGTACATACTTAAACAAATGAAATTCTTTATCAGACCTTTCTATTGCTTTGTAAACTGCCAGCTGACACTCTAAAAAGAATACAGCATTAGCAGGATCATTTTTGTAATCGGCAGTTTTTATCCACTTCATCAGTGCAAGATCATGGTTAGCTTCAACTACAACAATTTTTGAATATGGTCTAGTTAACATGTTCAAAAAATCCGCAACAAACTTTATAGAATCTCTAACAGAGTCATCCTGTTTTATAAATTGTTTGAATCTAAAATGCGGATCGTTGATGTTGTGGTGATTTCTTACTTTAAAGTCCGCGGTATCAGATGCGAATTGAATTTTTGGTTTTAATACATCTAGTATACAATCCCCACCAACTCTAAAAATTGTTTTAGTCTCGTAATCAAATTTAATGCCGAATCCACCCAGTGCAACTTCAGGATCTACCACTTCAAGGTGCAGATCGCCCCAGTTTATGGCAGATACCCAATCACTGTAATAAACGCCATCGGGGGTATAACGGTGATTAAGATCATAAAAGGTTCCATCCTCTTCCGCTGCGTTAATTTGTCTAACGAACGAGTCACCATCTTCATCCACTTCAACAATTAATGCACCATAGATGTGGTGGTATGCTGCCTTTTGACCGGCTTTCTGTTCGATATAGTTCAGACGTGTAACCGCACCAGTCGTGTAAAGATGTCTAGCGCCATTTGATATCGGTGCTGCTAGTGGTTTCATTCTTTGCTTAGCATGTGGTATAATGCCAGAACGGTTTCCACAATAACTTTCAAACCCAGATTCAGGGTTAGTTGCGGTTGGAAGTATGTTTAACTCACCGCAAAAAATCAAGTCGTCAGCAAGAAGTAAACGCTCATTACAGATAAATGGCTTAATTTTTGGATCGAACCAGATGTCGTTATTCCCCTCACCATTCTGAAAACCACTTTTGTTATAAAGGAACGTTGATACAAGTAACTCAGCATTTCGATGTTTCACCAGCTGTAATAAAGAATCAAAAAACTCCTTGTGTATCAGCGTGTTATTTTGTGCAGATGTTATAACAAAGGTCTTACCCTTACCAAACAAGCGGGTTGATGGTTCATAAGGTTTTTTATTTCCAACACTGAAGTCTGGAACGTAGCTCTCCCAGAACTTCTTATGAGATTTTTTATGATAAAAGTCCCTTATTGTTGTGTCTGGTATACCTAACTCATAAGATATCCGACTGAAGGAGTATTTTTCCACATCCCTCAGTCTGATGATCTCGTGCATTTCTTCTTTCGAAATGAACTTCTTCATGCAACTTCCTTAAATAGCTATAGTTAGCTCTTTCATTGCTCTACTACAGCCTGTATATCTGTAGCGTCTTTGATCTAAGAAGTATGACACATCTTCATCAAAAAATAAAACATTTTCAAATCCAGAACCCTGACATTTGTGGCATGAAAGTGCATACCCAAAACCAAACTGGGTAAGACCTGAATCGCGGTTGGCTCCACTTGGTACTTTCTCCGTCACCCACGTCTCATCAGCTACCACGATCCAGCAGTTAATATCCCTGTCTAGCGATGTTACCGCATATCTATGTTCTGTATTCGATAGTTTTGTTATACCGGTTACTTTAAACCTTTCACCATTGTTAATCTTTGTACCATTTACAAAGTCGTTCCTGAGACATACAATTGTTTCACCAATTTCCGGACACTCATCATAGAAATTTTTAGACCTTCTAATGAGTTCGTTAATCTTTGCTCTGGTTTTATTAGTTCCGGTAATTACAATATCAAACTCATTATTCTTGTAAAATTGTAGAGTAAGTGCTTCGGGTTTTCTAATTACTGTTAAACCTTCCTTCTTCACCCTTGGAAATGAGTTTGTATTTCTGAGATGTGCACATATGAATCCTATCCCAGAATTTTCTGAGAATCTTCGGATTTTTGACAGAGTTATTACGGGGACATCATTCAGACTAACCATTGGATTAAAGTCTTTTAAATCGCCCTTAGACTCGTCATTAATCGGTTCCAGTTGGTCATAGTCGCCGCAAATAATCACTGGAATACCAATACTACATATATCGTTAAAAAGCGTCCAGTTGACCATAGAGCCTTCATCAAGCGCAATGATGTCTCCACATGCTGCTCTGATCTCTGAGTTATCTTTTCGTTCCCACTTTATTAGATTCCCATTCTTATCCAAGATGGGCTTATAAAGATAAGAATGACATGTGTCAGCCTTAAGACCACTTTTGGCTAATTGCGCAGCTGCACGACCAGCAAGGGCCATGCAGCTTAGGGACATACCAGACTCAGCCAAAAATGCGCCAATTGCTCTAAGAATGGTGGTTTTGCCAGTACCAGCCGGTGCTCTCAGGATAACCTTTGGTGCGTTTTTGTTTAAAAGATGATTCATTATTTCAGAAAACGCTTCTTTCTGATCATCGTATAAATCTTTGTACATCTTCCCCTCTCTAATCGGTGAAGAGGATTATTCCTCTTCATCTCGACTGGTTGTGGTTGTTGGTTGTGTCGTAGTGTGTTTGCGAGATAGCTCAAGTAACTCTTCATTCAGTTCAACAAGTTGCTCAGCTTTCTCTAAGATAGTACTCTGCTTGTCGTTAAAACGCTCAGCCACCAGACCATTGAAGCTTGCGGTAGGGAACCCTAATTCTTCCTTGGCTCGTTCTGCAACGTCCTTTAGGAAAGATTTCAAGTCTTTAATTTTTTCGTGCGCAATCACAGCCTCACGAACCATGCCGTCTAACTTCAGTTTATCTGCTGGATTTGAAAAAGTTGGAATATCACTCATATTTAAGCTCTCCCGCTATTGTGATTCTGAAGGATCTGTTCTAACTGATCCAGACGTTCCGATTGATAATGGTTTGCGAAGAAGTTAAAACCATATTGTTTGATTTCGTGAAATAGCCACGCAACTTGTGTTTGAGTTTGTTTGGAAAGATCACGAGCCTGACGGAATTTTCGAGTTAAATAGTTGAACCGTAATTCCGCTGAAGATGTTTTTTGTTGGGTGAATTTGTTTTTCATTTATACCTCTACTCTGATAGTTTTGGCTCTTGGGTCTTTTACCATAGCGCCGTCTGTTGTTATTAAAAAGATTGTTTCACATAAAAATGGTGCTGTCACTGCTGGAATGTATCCGTCTGTGTATATAATGCAAAGGTCAATGCCATCATCTAAAAAGTAGTCGTTTGCAACTTCGACAATTGGCGTCATGTTAGTACCACCGCCGCCGATAAATGCTTTATCAATATTCTCGAATGTATCACCATTCTCTGATTTGTAATGACCTAAAATCTTTGCGCCTGTATCACACGTTACTAAGACCAACTCCCAGTCTTCATACTGATTCAGAATTTCATAGATACCACCTAATCCTATCTTAAGATCCTTATCACCCATAGACCCAGATGTGTCTACCCCGAAGACTAATCTCACTCTCTCCCCTGTCATTCTTGGGAGAATTATGCGATTACTCATTTTGTTGAATTTATTGTAAGTATATCTTTGAAAACATTCTCTGTCTACAATCGTTTTCAAATAATCTTTCCAATTTATTTTTGGCTTTAACATATCGCCAAACAAACGCAATATTCCTGCTTCAGCATTGCCGATATTCTTCATTGAGTTGCCACATACCAGAGCACTAGCAACATCGACCTGAAGTTGTGTTTTGTCTAATTCATCTTCAGAACACTCACCTATATCATCGAATTCTACAACTTCTGTGAAAGATGCGTCTTCTTTTATTTTTTCGTAAATTTCATCAGCAGACATACCGATGAAGTCTCTTTCAAATAATCCGCCTTTTGGTAATTTTAAATAGGATCTCATCCTAGAATCATCAAAAGATTTCCCATCAACTATTCCGTAACCGAGTAATGTATAATTGATGAAGTAATCTGTGGCCAAGTTCCACATTTTTCTATCGTAGCGCTTCTCTTTCATCCTGAGATGGTGAAATAGGAAAATATGCATCACTTCGTGCAACAGAAGAAACGATTTCTCAGCCAAGTTTAATGAGTTCCAAAAAACCTCGTTTAATTCTATTCTATAGTTCTTACCATCATAAATTGCCACACCTGTTTTACAATCACCATAAGCTATATCGAACTTAAAAAGAAGATACGCTAGAGTTGGTACAGCGAGGGCACATGTTGCCCTCACATTTTGTAAATCAGAAACATTTTTCATTGCTTAACAAGCTCCGAGATTGGTTTATACAAATCAAATAGAGATCTGTATTGTAACACTTTCAACAAACAAGACAAGTTCACACTCTTAATAAGTTTGAACAGGACCACGCGATGATCGGTTCCAAGTTGTTTTACAATTTTTGAGAGTTCGTTAATATACACTTCATCATTGTCTTCCATTGCTGTAACAAGCTCAATGCTCAATGCTGTCATAACATAATAGCATTCCGCTATACTTTGTGGTACAACATACTCAACCCCGTTTCTAACATCATTCCACTTCGGCAATATGTGGTCAAATTTTAAAAATGCAGAAAACTCGATTGCTAATGCAGAACCAATTGTACCCGCTATGGTTGCAAGAACTAGGTTGTCAGGAAGATTATCTAATTTTGATAGGTTATTAGATAGCATTTCCCAACTTCTTGATGTGTTAAACGCTGGTTCATTATTATATGCACCATTGAGCGCAGAACGCTTATAGCTAATGAACGAGATGATTTTTGGATCTATCCCATTGGCATATGCATATGAAATGAAGTCGTCAACACATCGGTCTTTGTCAATTTGCAAATGTAGCGAAAACCTGTTAGCCAATGCTGGAAGAATATCTCTTGCACCAGTGTTGTCACCTTTTAAATTTCCAGCCGCTATCGTCCAGACGTTCTTAGGCATTTCCTTTCCATTGTTCAGGGATCTGTCCAGTACTAAGCGATAAGAAGCCTGTTGGATAGTTGGATGTGCGTTTGGAAGCTCATCTAAGAAAAGAATGTAAAACGTACCATCCTCGTGCTTAGGAAACCAACATGGAGTCGAGTATAACATCTCCACGTCATCGTTCTTCTCAGTAGGAAGATAAGGTATACCCATCAACGATGATGGATCATCAAGTGCTGAAAGACGCATATCAATTAACACAACCTTATCAAACTTATTCATTTCTTCGATTTTGTGCTTTAGACCTTTGATGATGGATGATTTACCAAGACCCATACTCCCGTGAAGGAATATGTTAGGTGGTGTCTCATCATTATTAATCGAAGATAGACCAATCTGAGACATAATCTCAAAAGCCTCGCCAATAGAAACACTGTTTAGCGGTTTAGACGACATTTTTTTTCCTCACATAGAAATCATTGAGTTAATAACGGAACGTTCAACTTGCTTAAGTATATTCTCTTTTTCGCTAAATTGAAAGTAATAATTTCCAGAGAACAGAATATCTCCGCTCTCCAAATGATCGACTTCCGGACACTTCTCTTTAGAAAGAGAAATGTTGCCGGTTCCTTTACGTAGTAAATCTGTTTGCGATTGGATTCCTTCGACCTCAGATTCCGCAATCAGAAAAACTTTTTTACCAACATTGCCAATCACGTTGGTGTCGAATTTAAAAAGAATGACCGGAATAAAACTCTTCATTACATCTACTCTTCGATTATGGCAGAGATCTCTTTCTCTGATGTTATTGCCACTTTGATAATATTACCATCATTATCACGTATGTCGAATGGCTGTGTTATCTTTCTCCAATCACCGACCACGATGTCTCCATCTTTAACATACCGACATCCTTCTCCGCACTTTAATGCAATATAATGATGGTGTGTGTCTGAATCCGCAGTGTCTTTTACAAAGATTAACCCCTTTTGCTCTTCAGGTCGTCTCATAAGTAAAATATCATCACGCAGTGGTTTGAAATTTTCAATTGTTGCTGTCATTTTTTATATCTCCCATAAACTTTTCTTCTTTAGGTCTATTACTTGGTGCAAATCTGGACCACCCATATGAGTTGTCTGGATTTTTCCAAATAAAACACTGAGTTATATTAATTCCATCTACAGTTCCAGTGAATACATACTCTTCTCTACCAGTATCATTCCGAATAGCCTCACCCGCTATAACCATGCATCTCGGATCTTCTTTTAATCTTTCAATGAATTCCCAAATTTTTGGATCTACATACTGACTCATCACATTTCCTTACTAAGTTCGTGAAATTTTATACCATATTTTAAAGGGTTAACATCAGTTATGTCAAGAAGAAAAAAAATCAAAGATGCACATGATGAGCCTCTCCCGACTCCCCACACCACACCATTTTGCTTAAAAGACTCAATCAAATCAACACAATATAATACAAATAGTATATTAAGGGTTCTTTCAAAGAAGCTCAATTCTTCTTCTATTCTCTCTCTCATTTCATCACTACCATCATATCTTGGCGAGTTGAGTAATAGTTCTCTTAAGAATAGAACATCATCTTCCGTGTGTTGATGAGACTCACTTGGTAGTGGGTTCACCTCAACGCATGGTTCACTTATACTTGTATTGTTTAAATAGTCATAGGTGAGACTGTGAAAGTCTTCAGCAACCTTAGTATCACTTATTTGTTTTCCTTCCAGAATATTTCTAGCAAAAGAAAAGGAGTCTACCATTGAGACTCCATTCCTTAATAATATTCTTCCACTTTTTCTATCTTTGTACATAGTTAAACGAAGTCATATGCGTTCATTTCCCTTGTTGTCTTCCATTGATCAGTCCTCGATAGGAGAACTACACGTTTTCCACACTCGGAGACAATTGGGATGATGTTGTTTGAGTTAGGCCAAAAATGTTTTTTCATCTTGGCATCCAGTATGTCACATGTGTCATTATCAGGTGTAGAAAGATTCTTGTCAAGTGTCAGAATTTCAACTGTTCTCCCAATAATCTCATCAACCAATATTGAGTCAACGGTTCCATATTCATCACAAAGTACGATGTATAGGCCGGAAGGTATCTGGAAAATGGTGTTACCAATCTTTATAAAGTAAACCATTGCGACTATTTCTTCCCATGCGAATGTTCTTAGTAAGAAGAAATCCTTAACATCTGTTTTGAATTCGAACATTTCCTTTGCTACACAATTCATATTATCGATGCGCTGAGAGGCACCACTAGCATCTAAAAAATAACACATTATTCGCTACACCTAATTCTTATTTCTTTGTCTGAGAAAGAAAATTTTTCTCGTTTATATATTTTTTTACGCTCTTTTCTATGTTCTACAGCATAGAGAGTATTTGCGGAAATGTCAATAACATCACACCGGTTACTCTTTCCATCCAAACGTATACCACGTCCTATTCCTTGGAGAACTATTGTTTCATCTTTACCAGAATCGACAAGGACAACACGATGGATCATGTTTTCTGAGATACCAGTTGCCGATGTATCAAAGGAAGCCACAATTATAACATCATTTTCACTTCTAAACATCTGAAACATGTTGTCCCGTGTCTCGTTTGGAACGTCTTTATCAATACAAATTGTCCCAAGTAATTTTGCCATATGATGGCCAAGCTCAGGTCTACAAAGAAGAAGAGTATTTTTCGGTTCTAGGCTTGTTATATAACGAACTATTGGCTCTGCACGTTTTTCCATACCATAGTACCGCTCTTCTTTCGCCCAATCCCATGATCTTATTTTTACCATTTCTCTAGTTGCGAAATCGTCAACAACAGGATCTTCCAAAACAACAAAACTTATATTAAAGTTGGAAGCATAGCCTTTTTCTTGCAATTCCTTAACTGAGATTTTTGCAATCTCACCACCACCAATACTTCCAAAAATCTTAGCCTGCTTCAGCTTGTCTTTTGGTATGGTTCCGGACATTCCAACCCGAATAGGTGCTGTACAAAGGTTATATTTGAATGCGTCAAACATCATCTCGCCAAATATATGAACTTCGTCATAGAGAATCATGAGCGGTATCTCATTAAAAAAATCAGGCGCTCCATTATCATCCAGAAACTTAATAAGATTGTTCAGCAAACTGGAGGTGATAATGATGTTCTTATGGTTTAAAAATAATTTCAAACGCGCTTCATTTGATTTGACATTTGCACCGACAACAGCAGCATCAATGCCGCAATCTAGGTATGATTGAAGTGTTTGTTTTGCTAACTTTACGTTTGGAACTATAATAAGACCAGTCAGGCCAAGCTTATTAAAATATTTCGATAGTGCGACACATACAAAGGTTTTACCTGCATTTGTCGCTAAGTTTAAAATTCCCTTTCTATTTTCGATGACTGCGTTTATCGCTTGTTTTTGGTGTGTGCGGAATGTCATACCATCAAGATAGTGGTCATCAACCAAAACCGGTTCGAAGTTGAACTTTGTAATTCGCTCATCAGCGAACTCGACGTCAGTTTCACCATAGCCAAGTTCTGCCAACATATCCATTATATCATCTAAGAAATATGAATAAGTGAACCCATCTTCAGACAGTAATGGCTCCATACCATCGTCTTGTTTCATCTGGTATGCAACAGTCATAAACGCTCCGGCCTTTGGGAGCTTTAAACTTTCATAGATCATCCGGAAGTGCTTCTTTGGAAGACCGCATATGTGTGCATTGATTTCATCTAACAGCGTAACGATAACAGTCATACAATAGAAATACCTAAATTCTCTGCATCTGAGTTCTTTATAGCTAATTCTTTTGCTCTCATCTTACGAATCATCCTAAGCGCTATTACACACTCTGCAATCATCAGATGGTCTTTGATAGCTTCTCTTGTTGAGTGTGAGTGAACTAGCAATGGAGATTGCAATTCGGTCTGCTTTTTCTCCATTAATGCCGCTATTTGTTCATCAGTCTGAGTTAATAAATGCTCAACAAGGAAAGGGTCTGCTTTGTCCAAACGTTCTTGATATAGTTGCTCTCTCGTACTGCTCATATACAATTCCTTATAAAATCGTATCTTCTACTGAAGCGACGATTGCGTTAGACATATTATTCAGCAAGTATTTTCTGCTGTTTACTGTGTCTAAAACACCTCTAGCTTCGTCTCTGGTGTACTTCACGTTAATGTATAGCTTCCGCAGAGCCTTATAATCCGGATCTGTCTTGGCGAATTCCTTTGCTTCTGATATCGAGGTTGACCGATAGGAGTCTTTAAGCTCTTTCTTTATCGCTTCTGCATATGCAGTCTCCATTTCATTCTCAATCTGGTCGCAAAGATAGGTTATTCTTTTGGAGACTACTTCCCAATCCATCTGTAACTGTAGTTGAGATTTTAATGCTTCTTTCAGACTAATACCTTCTAATAAAATAGATTCCTCGCATTTAGCTAGAAGCTCTTCATAGTTTGAAGAGATTATCTTAAATCTTTTTGTGAAGTCTTCAATCGTCGTCATTATGCATATTTTCCCGAATTTTCATTATAATTTTTCCAAGTGTATTATTACCTACTCTCGTATTTTTGTCAACTCCCCAGAAACAATCTCCCCATGAGTTACCTTCCTCTATTAGACAATTTCCAGTTTGTAACAACTTAGTTTTGAATGGTTCTTTGTTAAATTTCTGAATTAAAAGGCTAAACATGATTAGAGTTCTGTGGTGTGACCAAGAGATCTTTTCGGCATTAGATAAATTCAGCTCCCTAGATTTTCTTTTAACATCACCTACACTATTCTGTAATACAAAATCTACCCACTGTTCATCATAAATTTTCTTAGCAGCCTGATACGCATGTTCGACAGAGGGAAACCATAGATCATTATATTTAACTTCAACGGGGTAGAAGTTTGAAAGCCAGCGATGCTCTCCGGTGAATTGTAAAATCATTAATTTTCCTCAAATTGTCCTAAATCACCTTTATTTATAAATAAAATAAAAGGAAATATTCATGGAGAATAATAAAAATTGCTATTACATCTACGCCTATTTAGACCCAATATCAAGAATCCCATTCTACATAGGTAAAGGTAAAGGTTCAAGAGATAAATCTCATTTAAACGAAGCTATTCGTAAAAAAAATTTAAAAACTAAAAGCTATAAGCTGAATAAAATTAAAAAAATTTTAGAAAATGGAGATCTTCCAATAATAGAGAGATGGTCCGAAGGTTTAACTGAAAAGGATGCCTATGAGTATGAAAGAGATATCATCAGTAGCTTCGGTAGGAAAACGGACGGAGGTTGTTTGACTAATATTTCTGCGGGCCAATCATCGCCTCGGAATACCACGAATCGTGAGGGGAATAGAAAAACAGAAAAGATAACTCTTTATAACGTGGATGGCAGAATTATAGAGGCAACTAGATACGAATTGGTGCATGAGTACAATATAACATACAGCATAGTGAGTAATTTATTCAAGGGCAAGCAGAAAACAACGGGTGAGTGGTCAGTAGATAAGACATTGCTTGATGGTATTGCCAAAACATATTGCTTTTTTAATAAAAAAACTGGTGAAAAATTCCTTTTTAATAGAAAAGAATTTTCTGACTACACAGGTATCAGTTTAGCTTGTATTTCTGAATTGCTCAGTCAGAAAAAGAAAAATATTCGAGAATGGATTATCTTATTAAATCATGAAGACGCCCCACCTAAAGATGAGGTCTATCACTTTTTAAACAAAATCACAGGTGTTGATGAGATTTGTACAATTGATGAGTTATGCAAAACCTACAAACTCCAAAAATCAAGAATAGAACGATTAATAACAACATCTGACCATAACCGAAACTTACACAAGGGATGGGGACTTTATGATGTTGTAAAAGATATAAAGAGAACATCTGTTAGTGATGAACGTATATACTTTTTTAAAAATAAAAAAACCGGAGAGACTTTCTCCGGTACACAGAAACAATTCAGAACACAGTTCAATATACCATTGAAGATGTGTTCTGCTCTAGTTAATATGAAAAAGAAAAGCGTTTATGGGTGGGTGATTAGCCATCCACCTCATCAGCTTCCTCTACATCACCACGAATATCCCGATATCTCTGAACTAGAACATCGATGTGTTCGTGTAATTTAGATTTCTGGAATTTTACTGTATCACCAGCATCATTCTGGTATGAGTACCATGCACCGGATTGTTCAATCACTCCCTCTTCTACTAAGATTGGGATACAACCATCATACAAATCCATTCCCTTGGTATAGGGAAGATCAAAGTCGGTACTCTTACCTAGCTGCTGATATCTTGTTTTGTAAGTTTTCAACCGAACCGTAATACCAATAAACTCTTTACCATCCTTCAAAGGTGATTTATCAATCCATAGTCCTACAGATGGGATGAATTTAATCGCTTCTCCACCAGAAACCTTATACTTGTCCTGATATTGTTCTTGGTTCATGTATACATGAGTTGACATAATACAAACCACGCATCTATCGCCAATTCTGTTGTTTATTCCTTTTACGAATTGTTTATATTTGCGCTCCTTAATACCCATACCATTAGCAAGATCGCCACCATCGAATTTATCAATTTCGTTTTCTGTCTCTAAGTTAGACAGAGAATCAACAATCAGACAGATCTTTTCATCTGGCGTAGTTGATTGAAATAGCTCAGTGACCACTGATGTAGCTTGCTCGATTGAGAATACCCGCACTACTAAGAATTTGTCTTCTGATGTGTCAACGCCAATCTTTTCCATAAAATTGTCGTCTAATGAGTTCTCTGTATCTAAAAGAACAACCATATACCCTTTATCTTGTGCATTTTTCATTGCATTAGCCAGTAAGAAACTCTTACCAGAACCTTGCGGCCCACTAATAAATGTCGTCCGTCCAACTGGATAGCCATTACGAAGATCATTCGAAATGATGTAGTTCAAGCCCATATTCCCAGTACAAATCCAGTCTGTAATTGGACTGAAGTTCATTGGGATATTTTTCTTTTCTAACTGTTTACGAAGTTTTGCTAAATTACTCATTTTTTCCCCTTTTAGAAAATCTTTACATTGCCACAGACTGCATTGTACACTTCATTTTAAGAGCTGACAACGCTTTATCCATTTCCGTATATAGTGAACACCCGTAACGAGCACATGTAATTGCGACATTACCATAACGATAGAAATTCGGATCGCACATTACAACCATAGGTTTAGATGAGCCTGCCATTACTCCCAATTCCAATAGAGAAATTGGAGCTTTTGATGATGCGGGTAGACATAAAAATACAATGTCGGATGTATTAAGTCCGTCCAACTCCCAGTTGACCTGTTGACTGAATTGAGGATCGTCTGGTGTTTGTTTCCAAGATGAATCCCAGTCATCTCTACGAGGGTTTAGAAACACAATTTCTGTTGGTCTATTCCAGTCTTTGAAGTACTCTACTACCTTTTTCTGCCAATCTTCAGCAGCACCCATGTCAATTGCACCGGCCAGAAATACAGTAATCTTTCCTTCTGTACTATAGGTTGTAGGTGCTTTTATCTCTGTTACTCTCATTGAGTATTCCCCACTAGTCTGAGTTTTCTTTGAGTTTCTAACTCTTCTCTCGTGTAGACTTTATCAGAGCTTTCTCCCTCTGTCAAAGAATTTGTATCACTAGACGATTGATGAGTTGGTGTCTGTTTGGTTTGACGTTTTGCTAACTCTTCTCTCTTAAGAATCAACGTATCGCGCTTAAACATTGCATCCTTAGCAAGATCTAAAAAGTCTCTAGCCATTTCGAAATATTTTAGCCGGTTCTTTGGTTCTACCAGTTGAATGACCTCTTTGACCTCTTTGTAATCTGCCAAGGCTCTTTGGATTGTAAACTCAAGATCCTTTATCTCTGGGATCTCAATCTCTACATAGTTCTGATCATCAACAAAGCTGTCATCTTCAATGTCAAATGCGTCAGATAATGGATCTCTATACTTGCTCATAATTTATCTCCAGTTGCTTATTATTTATTCATTTTTATTCAACTTTTTTTGCAGATAAAGTCGTTGTTGTAAAAGGAAATTTTCGACATCTGACAAACAGATTAATCTATTAAGTAAATATGAGTACAGGTTAGATGAAATTTCAAATTTATTGACTTGTACCAAAAATGGAGAATTTTATGTCTAAGAAACATCTGAAGTTTGATACTTCACAAGAGACACCAGAAGCGATCTGTCAGTTAGCAAAGAAAAAATTTACCACCCACGACCTCATCCACATCCAACCTAAAAACCCTCGTCAAACAGCCTTCTTCGAAGAAATCAAAAAAGACACACCTATGATTGGTTTATTCGGTCATGCTGGTACTGGTAAAACATTCATTGCGTTGTATGCTGCATTGTATGAAGCTCTAGATCCGGACACTGAATATGAACATGTATTGGTGATTAGAAGTGCTGTTGAAGCTCGTAAAGTAGGGTATCTACCAGGAAATTTAGACGAAAAATCAGAGGCTTATGAGAAACCGTACCGGCAAATAATCGGGGATTTGGTTAAATTTAAAACTGCATATGACAACATGAAAGCTATCGGTCTGTTGTCTTTTGAGTTAACATCACATCAAAGAGGTGTAACATATAACAACACAATCATAATTTTAGACGAATGTCAGAACTTGGATGAGTCTGAGCTTAGAACAATTATTACTCGTTTGGGGACTAATTCTAAGATTATTTTATGTGGTGATAGTAGACAGAATGACTTGGAACGCTATCGGGAAAAATCTGGGTTTAAGTACCTGCACGATGTTATGAAGATGATGCCTTATGGATCAAATGCCACCATCGAGTTCAAACTTGATGACATTGTGAGATCTGGGTTTGTTAGAGAATTCTTGATTGCGGATTCTAAAGTAAGTGAGGGATAAATTAAGAAAATTAAAAAGGGAGAAATTATTCTCCCTTCTCTTTTACCGCCTTTGATAAAGGCTAATAACCGTATTCTCAGTGAATCCTAAGTCCAAAATAACTGGTTTACCTTTGTATATACCCCAATTAGCTGTTCTACCCAAATCGCCGGTTTCAATTCTTGGAAAATTTACAACCAAATCGACGAGGTTTTGATAGTTTTCATTTTCATAAATTTCTGGTGAAAGTTCTTTATATCGCCAATTTTTTCTACCGGTTTTTTGGTATTCTATATTTGCTAAAATATCATTAATGTCTATACCACCGAAGAATCGCTTCAGTTGACTTTTGGTTATCTTATCAGCATACTCGGTGTGTATCCATGTCGGTTTGGAGTTGCGTTCATCATAGTCGATTAGAGGAATTACAATGCCTAGATTTCTTATGTACCAGTCTGAGAATAATTCAGCTTCTTCTTCGTTCTGTGCCAGTCCTTTGGTGTTCGATAGTGCAACTTTTAACACCGTCTTGCGTCCTTGGTATGGAACTTCAAAGGCAACGCGAGACGAACCCTTGCCAATCTGTTGTGCTCTTGCCTTTGCATACTCAATCATCTGTTTATAGGTTCCCTGACGTCCAGAGAACATAGATTGATCCCAGTCCGGTGGGAGAGGTGCTTCCTGAATTATCCCTTGATATAAATCATCTATCTTCATCGTAATATCCCGTATGTAATTGATCCATCTTCGACCATCTGAATGCAATCATATCCAAACGCTTTTAAAAACTCAGCAAGTGCTTTTTTATCAGACTCAGTAGCCCAGAAATTTATAATCGGTCTGGGCTCCTTCCCAAAATGGTTTCTAAATTTATTTATCACGGGTAGTGCAAATTGTTTAGAAAGTAAAGAGGCATTGGCTGCTCTTGCGACTAACGTACTGGCACTTAGATATTCATTGTTATTATGAATGACAAATGGTTTTTTTGGAGTAAACTCAATCGAGACTGTTTTTGGTTCTCTATTGTTATTTAGAGTTCTATGGATTGCGTATTGGTTGGCTAACTTCTTCTCAGCAGAAACCCATCGGATGGTTCTGGAATTAGATCCAGAACCAATACCTCGGTACACCATAGCTTCATACAAACTATCAATATTCATCTTTAAACCTCAATCACTATAGCTTTGTACGAAGGTAATCCCATTTGGAATGCAACATCAATACGAGTATTACCAGAGAAGATCCTCATGCGTCCATTCTGTTTTAAAATGATTGGCATCTCCATTGGTTTGTTATTAGCAAAACCATCATATAAAGCATCAACCGTTTTTTCATTTCTAAACTCAGGCCAAGATCTATAGCCTTTCAGCATATTGATCATCTCTTCTTTTGAAGATGAGACACCTGACCGATAGCTGATTTGTCTGTCCATGGCTCTGGTAATTGTCTCACGCTTAGCCATGTTAGCAGCAACAATAAAGTCTTGTGCGGTTGGGAACGGGTTTCCGTACATTCTACCCAAGCCTTTAAGCTCATACTCGACTTTATATTCACGAGCAAGTACATCATTCTTTGGCATTACCCAGTTGTTGAATGATGTGTTTTCTTGTAGTAAACTTTCGTATAAATCATCTAAATTCATATTATCGTATCCCCCATTTTTGTTCTAACATGGGAACCATATCCTTCCAATTGGTTACATTATATTTTCTCAACATCTTACTTATCTCAAACATCATATTTCTGTGGTCCGGTGAGTTCTGAGACATATGGAGGTCTGCACCAATCCCACTCAAATTTCTGTATTTAAGATTCATTAAAAAATCATCAAGTTGCTTCTCCATACCAGACGATAATTTATGCCTATCTTCTGGTGAGAATTTTAGAGCAGCAAACAGTCCAATGATACCTTCTTTATATCCATCTGGATTAGGTCTTCTAATGTTTCTGTAGTACTTCTCAGGTTGTTTGCCAGATGGGGCATCTATAATAGATGACAAATCAACCTCATTCTGTTGCGCAACCATATCTCTCGGTGTATTAAAAACTCTAAAAGGGATGCCTCTGGCTTTACAAAATATAGCCAATTTTCTAATATCTCTTGGGTTCTTTAAGTCATCAACAAGATCGATGCCTAGAATAAACTTGACAATATCTTTTATTGAATCGTGATTGCTGAAAATGCGGTCTTCTTCCTCATATGCACCATTACTGAAACCGCGATAATCCGGACCCCAGTAGTCAACGGCCATTCCTTTTAGGTTGTTAGACAACATGCGTCCATCTAACTTGATTAAAGCGCTATGATGCCTTCCTTGATGGTACTTTCCTGTGCGTGTACGAGCCGTGGAGAGAAAATACATCTTAGGTGTTGGCATTGATGCTTCTGATGGTTTTGCGAACACTGGAGCTAATCTAAGCTCATTCTGAGAGAGAATGCTCATCAGCATTGATGTTTGAGTGGAGTGGTACACTATAGGCGATATACCTTCCATCAGTAAACTTTCGTATAAATCTTCAATTCTCATTTCATTCCCTTACATCAAAAACATTGACATTTTCTTTACAAAATTTGTCAATGTTACAAAATCTACGTTATACAGCTTTGCGATGGTTCTTAACTGTGCTTCTGAGTGGGTTAATGTCAACTGTAATCCACTCTTACTCATAATATTAACAACCGCCAGCATTGGTCTCTTATAATTCTCCGGTACGTTCTCCGCAATCCATCTACGTGTTGAGATTGATGCTTCTGTTATGGTTTCTTCTTTAAGTAGACGCAGATCCAATGCTTTCATGTGATTTCCACTAATGAAAGAGGATTCATCCTTGTAAAAATAAATTGGGATTCGTCCACCAGTGCGGGTTATAAGAAGATCGATTTGGTCTTCTGTTGGGACAATTTTCTTTTTTGAAAAAATCTCAATTTTTGTGATGTACGAGACTGCGTTTGGAATTTCTTTATCATTCGTGTATATCCGGTCTTCTTGTTCATATGGTATTGATTTTCTAGGACCATCCCCCATCCCACCAAAGAAGTCTACAGCTTCGCCTTTATACCTAGCACCAAGCGAGCGGCCATCTAATGTGATGAATGCATCAATTCCACTACTCCTATTCAAAGAGTGCCATCTATAAGAAGCTGTACGTGTCCTAGACGTACTGAAATAATATTTCCTACCCTTACTCAAATAAGCATCCTGACTTGAATCTGATGCGCCAGAGAGCTTGAATTTATTTGTTTTTAAAATGCTAAGCAAATTGATAAAGTCAGTATGGTGAAAAAGAACTGATGAAATGCCTTCTTGTATTATTTCTCGGTAAAGATCATCTATGTTCATCTTGTTTTCCTTATTAGTACATACATTTATTTACTCCAGAAACGACAAACCCCACAAGGTGAGAGAGGGAACCTTGTGGGGGTTTGAGTGAAGCAACAGGATAAAAGGGGTAAATCCTGTCATTAATATTTACAAAAATACATTAAAATTAAACATAGTTAAAGCTCAACATCAAATCCAATACTCCATCCCACGTCCCGCAAATTTTTAGATTTAAACCCAAACCGTCCCAACATTTTTATGTAAAGGGATGTTCTACTGCGCTCAGATTTTTTAGAGTACATAGTGAACCCGCCAGCTGTTTTAATTAGTGTTGACTGCTTCATGATTTCGACAATGGAAGAGAAAACTCGTATCGGATTCATCCCTTCTTTGGCGAATTGTCCATTCATTGCAAAAATGTCAGATGGGTCTGGATTTGTTGGAGTAAATTCAACAACAGGGAATTTCTCTTTTTTATCCTTGGCTACGGTAACTGCGATTTCTTCTCCATTAGGGAGATCTATATAATAGACCTCACTACTTGAAGAAGAGGATACCCTTGACCAGTTATATCCATTGTTAAAAGATTCGGTTAAGACATGATATAATTGTTCTATGTTCATTCAAAAAATGCCGATAATTCAGAATAAGAACTCACCGATACTGATGCAGAAATGCTAGTCGGGTGGTTTGTTTTAGTTGTAAAGATTACCGAAAATTGAAATGGAGCATCCACATCCACATCAGTATAATCACCAATGCTAATTCCGATACTTGTTGTGTCGGACACACTCTCTGAGAATGGTACTGGCTGACCAGACGAGTTTGTGAATGTTCCTGATATTTCTATATCAAATTGCAACCCATAAATTGGGACAGTTCCACCCCCCGTTTCATCTATTAATGTGATGGGGTTATAAGATGTAAACTCAGAGGTTATTAGGCTAATATAGAAGGAATTTTCAAAATAAGCACCTATGACCTTAACGTAGCTAGGATCAAGCTCAATTTCTTGTAATATAGAGACGACTTGATTCAAACTAATGAATTCATCTATGCCGTCATTATCAAATTTCAAAATAATGTTTGTACCAAAATCTACTTGGCACGATGAAGCAGAGATATCAAAAGACGTTGGGTAATTTATACTGGGGGGAGGAACCTCAAATCTCTGAATAGGTTTCACAAAAAAACCGCTAAGACCAGAAACATTTACTTGATCGAATTGAACGTAAGTAGGTGCCGATTCACCATCCCCAATACTGATCTCGATATCGACATCATCAACTAACGGACCAAGTTCTTCAATTAGAAAATATTTCCCCTCTTCAGATTCGTCGAAGACACCTAACTTTAAATTACCGATTGTTAAAAATAAACCAATCTCTTCATTAAGAATTCTAGTTATTTTTATTGAAAAGTCATCAGTATAAAAAGAAACATACCCAAACTCAACAGCGGTATCAATTGGATCACAGTTGCCAAGACTACCATATTGATAGCACGTCTGAGGTTGATCTTGTAATATATTATTGATGTATATTCTTGTATAAGGTTGATCCCACAACACATCTGCACAGAAATCATACTCTTCTAACGCCGCACAGATAGTTGTTCCTGTACTCAAATCGAAATGTTCTGGAAGAACCAATGTTTTAAACCCAACATCTGACCAATTCATTCCACTTGTTATATTGACTGCCACTATATCCGAGTGAAATAGCTCAAAACTATCTGAGAGTGTAAATCCTATTTTAAAAATTATGACACCTGAAGTGGTTTTGGTAGAAGGTCCATATAATTGTTGCGTGTCATAGTCTATGTTTCTCATAGATGGATATCCATTAAAACCTACCCTATATCTTAGTGAGTTTTCAACAACATTTACAGATTGTATTTCAATGACAAAGCTATTAAATGTGAGATGTGGTGATACATATAATTCCTTAACATCGCAAAGCGATGTTGGTGTTGGTGGAATTACCGGAGCTTGAGATTCCCTAATAGGAAAAAAATAAGGGGCGATTCTGTCCTTGTTTATAGAAACTCCTTTATGTAGCACCTCTACATTTACACCAACAGTCTTTTTCATTAAAATTCTCTCCAAATAACTTATTTACTTAGAAATGGATGCCCCAATCCTCGTCATCCAAATCATCATTTATCTCAGAAACAGCATCATAGATCGAATCTTCATAGTTAACTAATATATCCATTAACAACATCAATAGGATACACGCCATTACTAAGTCGTCATTGGTTCCTGACTCTGCTTTGAATGTATTACCAGACTTAACAAAGAACTTTAACTGTACTTTAAGTCTTTCTGAGTTGATCTTGAGTTTATCCATCTCGACCAGATCTTTAAACAGTGCACATGCTTTCTCTTTTGATGCTTTCGACATCACCACACCGGCCTTTTTACCGTTGATATCGGAAACAAACATTGCTCTCTGTAGGAAAGGATCTTCACTGTTCTCTAATAAACGAATTACTCCAGCACCAGTGCCATTATTCTCAACAGTGTAGTAAATTTCGGCCACACCTTGTTCAAATAGATATCGAATGGTTTTAATTATCTCCTTGGTGTAATAAGTCTGACTCATTACGTTATTCTGGTACTCACCGATTTGTTCCAATGTATCGATATCGAAAATTTGCATAGCATGGAAATCTTGACCTATACCATCAGAAACATCACAGGCTATCATGATTTTTCTATTAATGAATGTGGTGGTGAATAAATTGAGATCACCAAGAGATAATTCTGGAGATTTTGTTTGGATGGCTTCAATTTTTCGTGAGTTGATTAGGGTTCCTTTGTCTGATAACATTATGCAGTTGTGTGATGTTACCCCATTGGTTAAGTAATGATGACCGTCAACATCTATGAGGTCATATAGTTCAATTTCTTCATTAATTTCGATGATATTTAAAATTTCCTTACCGCCAATAACATCACCTTTAACCAACCAACTAGCTTCAAACCATCCAAGATTTGTCATAAATCTATGGTTGTGGGAGCAGTCTATGATTGTGTCATCAGCTAGATAGAATTTTAAGTACTTCTGATGTTTCGATTTTGAAACACCTCGAAACTTTTTCCATCCATTGATCGTCATCACCTCTATATGCTGCTCGAATAGCTTTATCTCTCTCATTTATGTATTTCCTCTTTTTATCTTGCAGTATATTAATAAAATTATTACGACACATCTTAAAACTTTCGTGGAATCTGGCTGCGTATGCTTCTAAGTGAGTGTTAAATATTCTTGCAGGAATAATGCAAAAATTATCTGGCAGTTTTATTTTATTGTTAAAATCTTCCCTCATTTTTGTTACCTGATCCCACGACAGTTTCTGATTGCAAGCCCCACACGTTTTATATGTTCTGTTTCTTAAGATATCCAAAATACATTGGTACGACACTCCGTACACATCAGCAAAATAATTCATACAAGCGCCTGAGTATGTACTAAAGTATCGTTTATCACTATTTTTGGTATGATTTGATATAAATCTGATGTCATCTATTTGAAATTTTAACATATCTAAATAAATTTCAAATATTTTTGACTTTTCAAAAGAATAATGTATTGGTCTGGTATTATTATACTTGATCATTCTTTCTCTGTTTTTCGCTCTAATTTCTGGAGTGTTTAGATTCTCTGCGGTTAATTTTCCTTGTTCCTTCAGTCTATGTCTCGCTACTCTCATTTTCTGCTTAGATTCATCAGAAAATTTATACCCCATCGTATTAAAACGTTCACTGTTATTGTGATTTCCCTTTCCGGTTTTTGTTAAATTGTGTCCATTATTATAAGAGTCGTATTCTGATATGAAATATTCCTCCATCTCCTCAATATGTTCTCTATCAGTTGACATGTATATTGGTTCAACTGTGAAGTTTTCTCCAAACATAGAAGACTTTCTATTTTTATGTGACCATTTTCTATTACCCAAGTTTTTTAATGAGGTTATTCCAATGTATGGACGACCATCTAATCCAATTATTTTATAAACTAAATGTATCTCAGATTTTTTCATAAAAATCACCAATGACAATATCTTGTATTTCTCCATCACACAATATTTTTATCTTAGTATCATATCCCACACACCGATATTCTTGGTCAAATTTGTTCCGAGACATTTTAGTCAACATCTCACGCTCGAATTCTTCACCACGATTAGGGATCTCTTCATACGCTACCAATGTGTGTCCAAACCCATTTGTCCCCGATGTTGCACCATACCAATAAAATGCAAATGTACCAGATGTACCAGCAGGAGTAGAAATAATGGTTAGACGAGTTTTTGCGGTTAAACCACCACCGGTTAATGATGGTAATAGTGCTGTCATGAATGCTTCCGCGATCTTTTCATCAACGTGTGCCAATTCGTCCACTATAATCCGATTGAGTGACTTACCACGGAACGTCTTCATCGAGGTTACTTGGAATTGGATGGAAGATTTGTTGCTGAACTTTATTGTCTTCTGGTTATAAAGAAGAACAGGCGGTTTCATCCAAGTTGGCAAATTCTCATAGATATAACCAACACGCTCCCTAACGTCTTGTGTATTCGTGTCGGTGTAGCTTGTGAACCCTATTCTGTAATCTGAGTTAAATATGACATCATGTACGAGGTCAACCGCAAGAGTGGCCGTTTTACCAGTCTGTCTACCAGACATTATAATGTTGAAACGAGTATCTTCTGATAGCTTGATTATCCTAGACTGGTATGGTCTTGGCTTGAATAGGACTCTACCCTCATCAGACTGTACATAAACATAATTACGCATCCAATAGTCTTTATCTGATGCGCACTTATCCCACTCATCAGCTTGAGCTTTTGTAAGTGGACGGTCATCGGCTGGTTTTTTTATTGCAATTGTCTCACCAATGTCGTATATTGGCATAAAATAATCCCCTTATAGCACTCTCTCATGTTTGCTGTATAGATATATTTACTTCAAGGTGAAATCGATGTTAACTTTAGAACAAGCAAGATTTGTCATTAGACATGAAAGAGAAAAGGACATTTTTTTGTTTAATGTATATAAACAATTTACCGTTAACGGCCAAGCCGCCGTAGTAGATGTGGATACTTTTTCCTCTATACACCCGATGCACTATTTAAGAAGTGGTTTTTTAGAAGTTGACACACAATATACAACAACTTTTACTCTTTCAACACTGTTCGATTTTGTAAAATTATTCCATAAAGAATACGGTGAACTGAGACCAGTAGTTGCAATAATAAGTCGAGAAAAAAATTTTTTTTCTAATACTGAAAATCTGATTAGAGTTATATTTGAGATGACTGGCGAAAAAGAAGAAGAGATCTCAATAACCACTGAAGTAGACGAAGTTAATGTTAATACGAGAAATATAAGAATCAAATTTATCCAATCTCTCGATGTGAACGCTATACAACCAAAAATGTTAGGACGGCAATTTGATTTGATAATCTCCATCAACCATTATCCAGTTGACATGGCTGCATTTTCAAAGAAAGGTTTAGTTGTTTTCGTAAAACGAAAAATCCATGACTATATCAGTAAAACAAACACTTTTTTCGATAGTGACATTTAAGGAGGCAATAATTATGTTAACTTTAGAACAAGCTAAATTTATAATCAGACATGAAAGGGAAAAGATCTCATTTCTACAATACTTATTGGGTGATTATATAAATGATGACGCATTTGAATGGTCAGAAGAAGTTCATAAAATGAATTATCCTGAGTCTGGTTATTTAGAAGTTACTACCAGTGATATAGTAATTGCATCGCTATCATTACTTTTTGATTATGTAAGGTTAGCGCATCTTCGGGGAGACGCACCCAAAATTGCGGTCATCGCAAACACATTCACACATTTTTCAATCAGTCAAGAATTAATATTCAGGAAACTGGCAGGTTGTGATGATTTTTTGAGAGTACCTGATACACAATCTAATGAGTTTAAGAGATTTCATAATAAAAACTTAGGAATGACTTTCATTTGTATGGATGACAGTGAAGGGGTGGAGCGAAGACTGAGAGGTATGAAATATAATGTTATTCTGTCGCTTGATAGGCACCCAAGTACCTTTATGCAATTCGCTGCAAAATCTGCACTGGCTGTATTCATAAAAAGAGACATGCGTTTCTTAACTCAATCACAATTCCAGTTTTTAACCTTCAAGACTAAGTTTTTTACTGGGAGTCAGGTATGAGTGAGCACCCATGGTTCGACCCAGAAACTGGTTTATTAGTAGATAAAATACCACCAGAGACATCCGTTAACATCAAAAATTATGATGGGAACTTAAATGAGCATGGTCTTCTTTATACATCTGCTACTGTGAAGTACCACTCAGACAAATACCTGATAGTGTTTCGTGGTGGTGAAGAGCACATGCTTAGAAATACAGAACCATTTCAGATATTGCCTGATGATTTTTACTGTGATATATTTAAACACATTGCAGAAAATTTTGATGAATTTAAGAATTGTTTAGATAGACCACTGGGTGTTGGTTGCTTTCTAACCAATGATGCAATAATGACTATCTTTATCAAAATAACATGCCTTGGTTATAGAAAAACTGCACCAGCACAAGCGGAGATACCATGTCTAATCAAATCAGAACACTAACACAGTCAGAGGTTTTGGAAGTCATCAACTCTAAGGGTAAGAAAGAACCTTATAAGATGGTAGGTCATTCTTGGACTCCGCTGAAGCATGTTGGTAAATCTTACTGTACAAGATGTGGTCTGGTTGCTTTAAATAATGAGTTTACGGACTGGTGTGTTGAGCGTGGATGTTTCCATACAGATCACCCTCAATATGAGAGTGCTAGAGCTAAATTTACAAAACCTAAATGGGAGAGATGAAGTGGATTTTTTACAAACAGTGATTAGTGTGGTGTTCTGTATTACATACATACTACCGATGATTGGGATGTTCTTATTGTTGATATACTACACAATCGCAGATTACAATAACGGTCATGAGATTCGTCTTAGGGATGTTTCTATCTACATTTTCATGTCAGTGTGTCCGATAATAAATTGTTACGGATTGATTGAGATCCTTAAGGAATAGACTAAAAAATGTCAATTAATTGCAGAATAAAACTAACTCCAGAGCATTTTTTAAATAAACTATGCGTGTGTGCTAAAAATATTGTCGGCACTCCGACTAGCTATAGACATGGGGTGTTCTTTGGTCTAACATTAGATGGAAGAAAATGGCAATCAAGATGCCCCATATTAGTAAAAAATGGAGAACAAAATGTTAAAGATTGATCAGTTATATTTCGCTCGTTGCTTCGCCAGCTCAATACTTAAGATGGTGGAGTTCTACAAACGCCCATTAAACGTCATTGATACTCAAATGTATGGCGAAATTGTAATGAATATTTTTCATTCCAATGATGAGTGGTGTGATTATTTTACTGATTCACTGTCTAGTAGAGGTCTGACTTTGAACCCAGCCACTGATCATATCTATACTGATGATGTGATTGATAATGATGTGGTGTTTGTTGAGCTGAAGGATGTTCTTCTTTTGATAGATGATAAGCGTCTGGTCGAGCAAATACTGAAGATGAAAAAGGAGTCGTAAGACTCCTTTATACTGTTCCATCTCTAATGTCTCTGACGTCTAACAGAAGTTTTATTTTCTGTAGCCCTGCACTGATACTTTCCAACAACGCGATTTCTTTAACGTGCTTGACGATACTTTTTATATCTGGGGTCTTCTCAATAAACTCCACGCCACCTAAAAAGAAACTGCGTGATACATTCTCTGCTGATTTATCTGAACTGATGAAAATTACGGGGATATGTGATGTTTTTCTTTCTCTCTTTAACTCTACTACTAAATCGAATCCACTACGATTACCAAGATTAACATCAAGAATAACCATGTCTGGACAGAATTTAATAGTCTCAGAGACAATATCTTCTTCACCAGTCAATGCGAGGGTTTGGATGTCCTCATTTTCAAACATCATCGTATAAACCTTGTTCTGTAAGTAATCGTCTTCTACAATCAAAACTCTCAATTGTCTACTCATTTTTACTTACCCTCGCGTTGTGATAGTGCTTTATTAATTGCTGCTTCTGTTTTTAACATTTCAACATTCTCAGTAATCGCTCTGAGAATCAACTTTATCTCCATGTTATCTTGCTTAGAATCACTCCGGTACTCTTCAAGCAATTCTCGAACGCGCACTTCTTTTATTGCCATATGGTCCAGAATCAAAACTCGTTCTGAAGTTTTTTCCAACTTTTCTGTAAGTACGCTATGTGTGTCTTTTATGCTATTCAGTGTAGCAATTAATTCATTATTGGTTTTTTTATCGTACTCACGAATGTATGACATTAACCAAACATGGTATGACCCACCTAAACCTAGTACTCCAAGCGCTACCATAATATATTCATACAAACTCATCCATAACTCCTAATTATTCTGGGATTGTTCTCGTTCTTTTTTCCAGATTCGTAGGAGTAGTAATTGTGCATTACAGTCATCTATGATGCGCTTCTGCTCGGTAATCACTGACTGCATACGATTATCAGCTGGTTCCCCACTACACTCTTTCAATAAGAAATCTGGAGGAAGAACGTATATAGTCTTATTTATAATAACCGGCTCAGTTGGCAGTGACTTTGGTTTTGTTGAACAACCTGTCAACAAGATCATCAGGAAGCTCAGTATTAAGACAAGTTTGTATTTGCTCATTTTGTATCTCACTCATGTATTTTGACAGTTCCAGAACATTTCTTCTGTTATCAGCAAGCATTCCTTCGTATCTGGTGAATGACTTCTGTAATGAGGAAATTTCACCAAGAAGCATTTTGTTATTATCATTTAAAGTAGTCTCAAGCTCACGAGTTACACGTTCATACCCGTTAACCACCCTGACTAGTTCTGCATTCTCAGAAGTAAGTGAGTCTACCTTGTTTCCAAGGTAGACTGTGTAGTTGTATATACCAAAAAGAATACTCGCAGCTAACGTAAACATGGTTAGATACGTCTTCAAGTTTCTCAATAATCTAAATTTAGAGATCATATTATCTCATCCTTAAACCAAGCAACTGACGTTCGTAATTCTCCCATGTCTTAGGAACGTACCCAATCGTCTCTCGTGCATTATTTCCGGTGACTTGTGGTAAGCACCTCATAATATCTTCGTAGCCGTTAGGACCGCCACACAGACGCTGTGCTCGTAATATATTACCAAGACCGGCATTATAGGATGCAAGCATTAGACTTATTCTGTCCTTTTCTGGTCTAGGACTGGTCCAATTTCGATAAAGACGATTATTATAGAATGCATTTGCATTTATACTCATCCGTGGATCGAATATATCTTGAGTACCAAACGCCCATTGACGGGTAACATCTGACCATGTTCCATCCATGAACTGACATAGACCTTTTGCACCTACCGGAGATACGGCCTGTTCTCTAAAATGACTTTCCACATAACACTGGGCTTTATTAATGCGCCAGTCTAAATATGGTGTAAACGTCTTTGCAGCTGATTGAAAATGTCTATCGTACTTATCCTGACTAGCCGAGGATATAGGCGAAAAGGATACAAGCACCAATAAAGCGCATACCAGTATAAATCGCAACATCTTTAGTCTCCGCTTTTGCAATCCATCCCTTAAAATTAAGACCACTCATACGATCAAACATTTTAAGAGTAAGACGTAGTGCAATCAACGCAATGATCGCAGTAATTATTTTATTTGACATAGAAAGTGCTAACATTTCAAACATAATTAAATTCCTCTCATAAAACTAGGGTGCCATAAAGACACCCTGATTGAATTACTGTACAGAAGTAATCCGAATTCCCAACTTCGGCGCAGTATCGCCACGAAGTACAATCTTATCACCAGCAAGTAAGTTACGTGGTGTTTCGACTTCTACAATGTGTAAGCACTCATCATCACTATTATAAACAGAGTAATGCGTGAATGCTGTATCAGCTGAAAGAGTAAACTCCACATCAGCCGATAAGTACCGATACTCAGGATCGCCAATAACAGCAACATCAAAAGAGCATGGCTGTGGAGCTTGAATTCGGTTAGTAGTTCCGGCTGCGTTAGGAGCAGCAGAGTGAACTGCAATTGCCGTTGGCTCAATATTCCCGCCATTGTGGTATCTGATTTTTCCTAAATCTGTTAACATTTTTAAAACCTCGCTTTTGTTTTGTTAAATTGTATTGAACCTTGTCTTACGTGGTATGGGTTGTCATCTTCTAGTTTGACCCAGACTTCGTATGTGTAGTTACTATCCAGATTAATAGTATTTATAGATTTAAGGTGAACGAATAATTTACCACCAACAAAGGTCACATCTCCAGAGTCCATGGTTACTTCAATCACATTATTCTTTGCATCATAAACAAGGAACTTGGCATCTATGATAGATGCCACCGGCACTCCGTTTATTGTTAATGGGAACACCAATCTGTAAGTCCCATATTGGTATAGGTTATCTATCCTCATTATTTCCTCGTTGACAGTTCAATTTTTACTTCGACTTCATTATTTATATCAGAAGACAGAGCTGTTATCGTGTGTGTATGTCCAATGTCGATGGTTTTATCAGTAAACTCTGTTTTTACATTACTAACAATGATGTAATCATCCAATAATGATGTTTTCGCCACAAAGATGTCACCAATAACCTCAGTACTCTTGATCAGTACTAGTGTGGTGTTCGATAGCTCAATGTCGAACGATGCTATACTATCGATCAGGAACTCACTAGACGAACCATCGGTTATTTCGATGTTGTACTTAGGTATACTTGACACATCTATTGATGACAGTGAAGACTCGGTTGTGGCAATCTCATACTGAGTTTCCAAATCAATAGAAATATTAGAATTTCTAAAAACAAAGAAATGGTACTCTTCGCTAGGTACAAAGCTAATGTCAAAAATAGAAGGTGTGGACGAATCGAAACCTTCTGATACTCCATCGGTGTAGCTAATTCCTATCACAGTACCCTTACTTACGTATGAGTAAGCATCAGTCTCAGTAACTGCGTTGATACTTAATTCAGATGAAAGATTTACGTTTGCAACCGCATCCGTTCTAACCATGTCACTGAACTGGATCTGGATGATATCACCGAAGTAGGTTTTATACTCAGTCTGCTGAATATCAGACACATCAAATGCATTACCATCACTGATTTCATAATTCACACCAACAACACTAATCATGTCGATGTTGATAGGGAGAATATTTGCAAAATCTGCTGATAAGTATGGTTGACCTACATAACCCAGACCAACAACAGTAGTTTTAGCTACACTAACCGAATTATAAAACTCAGTGGTGTATCTGAAGTTTATTACCGACTTATCGCTTACCTGAATGGTAGGTATTGCTTCGATATAGTCAATCTCACTGTCGTACCATACATTGAACGATGATAGATTAGATACAGCCGCACTTGCGTAGAACTTACTCTCGTACCTGAAGTTGATTTTATTCGGTTCGAATGTATGGAAAGAAACATAAGGTCTTCCAAACATCTTCACGTTTAGTGCAGACGAGTCATTGTATGACATGCTTGAGTAAACTTCAGTGTCAGACATTGTAATATTAACATTGGTCAGATCGACTGTTGTGAACTCAACATAGTTCTGGTCGATGATGTCAACTGACATGTCGGCACCATCAATAACGCCAAAACGGTAATTCAACCTCGATAGTAGGTCTATGCTTATTTCTGAGTACTTTGACTCACTAACGTCTACGCCAATAACATCAACCACATCAAAAATAATCTCAGAGATACCATCATCAGACACACTGATGAAGAATTTACCATCAGATGAGATGTCAAAGTTGGATGCGGTTACACTGTACATAGAAGCGTAAGCACCAACTAACGATCTAAAGTTCATACCGGTCTGTGTCGCATCTGAAACTTGTGCATAGAGATTAGGAACGCCAGTGATAGAGATTATTGCTGGTGTAATCTCACTGAACCTGAAGTTGATCTTCTCTATGTAGCCGAAATCAATAACATTACCATCGGACGAGTACGACTTAATGTACCCCGAATCGATGTTGCTGATGTTAAATGTTGCGTTAGACGCATCATAAAACAAATAATCACCATTGAAGATATTTCTGATATTGAAGATACCAGTATCTGTATATTCAAACGCAAAGGTCACACTATCAGCAATTGATATATCAAACTCACTCAATTCCTCGTTAGATATTGATATTAGATATGAGTTGATATCGGAAACATCAATATATGATATATCTGAATCGCTAATATCAATACCGTATGAGTCAATTCCATATATATTGATTAGAGATAATCTACTATTTGATATAGCTATATTGTATTTCTCGATAGAAGAGATATCAAACATAGATACATCGGTATTGTTAATAGCTGAATATGAGTATGGGATATCGTTTATTTGTATAAACGAGCCATCTACCACAGAAGAGTCAAGACCAAGATTCGGGATTCCGTCAACTTGTATTTCAGCACCCTTTTGTACAAACACTGTATAGCTTAAGTGTGTTTCTGAAGAGATGTCAAACAAAGATGGATCAGTTTTTGTACTAACCAAGAACGTGTTTACAAAATCCTCATACGAAACTACCATTTCAGAATTATCAGAGCTAGATGCCATTGTGTACGCATCATTGTTTACTGTAATAATGTTGATGATTCCAGTATCATTGTAAAAGTAAATATCTCCTACTGCACCTGAAAATGTATCAAACGGGAAAAAGTTCGACCATGGACTTGGACCGTCACTGGTTACGTTTCTTACTCTGACTCTATAGTTTGTATTTGGTGCCAAAGATTCGATTATGAATGGATTATCATTTACGTTGAATGAGAATGTGGCAATATCTGCAAATACATAACCATCCTTAACATAGCCACTCGCAACATATCTCTCTTCAGTCTCGTCCAAAACCCCATTTATCTCTAGCTGGTATTGGCGCTCTGAGACACCGGTTGTGTTATCCTGATAGCTGACTGAAGCAGATAGAGCAATCAGATTAACAGTAACATTAGTAACGGTTGGGATTGATCTTACGCTATAATCACCATCCATTGATAAATTAAATGTTGTTAACGTCTTATCTGACAGTAACGCATTTATGCCGGTATTAAGACCATACAAATTTATACTTGAGAAGTCGGAATATTCAAACTCACCACCGCCACCGCCACCATTTTCAAAAAATGCACCAATTCTAGGTGAGTTTAATGATGAGGTTAGTTTTATTGTGTAATCAAAACCAGCAAAATTCACAAAATCGTCAGTAGTGACATCGTTTCTGAAATCGGTAGATAAGTCGTTTGATGCGTTATTGTTAGTGCTGGCCAATGGATCTAGAATGGCTAGATTGTTTGCACTAGAACCAACATTCCTAAATGCAACACTACTATTAACTTTCGTTCTACTAAACGCTGCACGAAGGTTTGAGTTATTTCTATTGTAGTTTATAGCAACACAATTTAAAGCGCTTATATCACCTCCATTGGTTAGCGAGTGAGTACCAAACCCACCATTGGAGAATAATATTGTATTGGTTACAGTTACCTTTGTACCATCTGCTGGGTTGCTGTTTTTTGCCATAACACCATGATTGTTTATATTGGTACTATTACCAAAAATAAAACATCTGTTAACCTCAAGATGTTGGCCAGTAGCTACGTTGTCAGTTGATAGAATTGCATCTGCTAAGTTAGATTCTATAAAAAGATCTTCAAATCTAACCAAACCACCGTTTTTTGTGTGTCCGAAGATACCATTTCTATTGGTTGCAGTTACACCACCCTCGTGTTGTATTGAACTTAAAGAAGAAAGATTAGCACCATTAAACTCAACAGCTCCTTTAAATACGATATGAGGGGTGTTATCGAATGTGTTACTGATGTTTGCAAATGTGTATAGACGTTCCGGTCCAGTAACAATGAATGTTATAGGATTTGATGGAGATGATGTCAATCCCCATACTCTATTTGGTATAGTAAGAATAGAAGAGAAAGTCTCATCATTATTCTCACAATAGAATGTAGCGGCCAGTGCATACAATGGTTCCCCTGATGGAGTAAACGCACCTATAGAAAGACCAGTTAAAAATGAACCTGCTGAGTTTCTATAATCACCAGCACTTATATTTGTTAAATCTGCGGTAGATGCTATTGTATTACCTGTTCCATCAGCAGAACCAGCTGATAGAATTTTCGCACCGTTGGTTAATACATACCCATTACCAGTAGTAAATGCAAGAGTATTTTGTATTAATGCAGATGCAACGCTAGACGTAAACCCAGCACCACCTCCAACCGCAATACTATTTCTTATGCGAGAGTTACCAGAAGCCCTAAAATTTGTACCAGCGTTAGCAAGACAATTAGAAACGCAATTTAAAACAGTACCACCAGTAGACGCCCAGAATATAGCGCTGGACGCTCCAGCACCTAAAGGATGTTCACCATAACAAAATCTTACAATATTCCCAACTCCAACTTCAATTACACCCTGTGCTGATGTTGGATGGTATAAACTAAGATGTTCTACAATTATTTGTCCAGCAGATGCTAGTAGCTGCATACGTCTACCAAAGTATGCAAGGTCTAAATGGTTATTTCCAGTGTATGGAATATCACCGGTAATTAATGCACCTTTAGGGAAATCATCAGCTGCTGAAGTGTAATTCGTTGTACCTGTGTGTAGTGTCCCTCTACATCTTGCAGTCTGCCTCTCATTAAGTAAACGAGTCGCGGTTCTCCACTCGGTTAGGGTATTGTAAGTTCTAAGCTCCGGTGCCCAACCAGAACCAACATAAGAAATGTTAAAATCTGGAAGATCTTCCAATAAAAACCAGTGAGAATTATCAGGCTTAGGTTCAACAATCTCAACTGTGTTAGAACCCAAAGCAACTGGTACAAAATCACCAGTACCGTTACTAAGAGATGCATCTGTGTCAAATATTAACGTGTCAGCAGCATCCCAAAACCTCATCCTATGAAAAATGATGTTTGCTGCGTTTGGAGTTCCTGAACGGTTGAATCCTATTCTATTGACTGGAGGGTTCGTGGATGAACTAGTGTTCGTTGTAGCACCACTAGGATAAGTACCACTAGTAACTGGCACGTCATCTATTTGAATCGCTACCGCATTACCATCAGCACTTCCTCCGACCTTAACTCTTTTACCTACTTGGACTGTATTTGCAGGAGTGGTTATGGTTGTACGAGCAGAACCAGATGTACTATGTCTGTTTGTAAAGCTTATAGAACCATTGACGTTTTGAGATAGTCCTGTGATAAAACGACTATCGGAAGATCCATTACCAACCAACCAAAATACCTCTGCCAGTGATAGCGGAGTATACTCGATTTCGTATCTAAATTTAATAGTATTAGACGGAAGTGCCGGAGAGATTAATCCATGAATACCACTTCCATCTAATCTTAATCCATATAAAGACATTACATCACCCCGTATGGGTCATCTACATAAAGCTCATAATCACCAAACCAAGCTCTTGGTACTTGTGTCTCATAGACACCCATGGTTGATACACCATGAATTGAGTTAATTGGTTGTAAGATATTATCTCGTCTCGGATTTTTAACAAGTAGTCTTGGATTGTGTCTCGGACAATCTGCGGAAGTTCTCACTATGATCCAGCCATCATCGGTAAAGACCTGTTTAACCGGACAAACATCACGAGTGACTAAAACATCATGAAGTGTTACTTGGAATGGCTTATCAGGGAAATACATGGCAGCTTGTGTTACTCTTGTAACTTCATCAAGATTCAATACACCTAATGCATGGGCAGCTGAGAATAATTGAGCAACCTCTGGATCTGCTAGATTAATGTAAAACTCAGGATGATAAAGCTTCTCGATTGCACGAATTACTTTTGCTGCAATGTCTTTTTGTAATTCAGAAGCACCTGAGTTTTCAGCAATCATTGACCTAAGTCTAGCCTCAGTATTATTGATTATCAGGCCAGTCTCTACTTGCGTTTTTCTAATAGAACCTTCAATGCGCCACAGGTATGGCAATGGTTGATATTCATTAGCTTCGATTACCACTTGTTCGTGATCTTCACTTGCTGTTAGTAGGAACTCTTTCAGTGTCAATGGTGTGGTCATTATTTAAACTCTCCAGTGGAAATGATTTTATCTTCACGTTTCCGTTTCGTCTTCTTATGTATTTAATGTTCTTTTTACCAGTACTTTTTGCAAAATCATAAATTTCTCTGGTGCATGACGCAGAAAGTCTCCCAGTAAGACCATGAACCCAAATATCATCACCAACAAATGTTAAACAAACGGCACTCTTATAAGTACCGTTTGCTTCATCAGTTCTATAGATGCCTGTTAGAACTTCGAACGCCATTTTCCTTTACTCCAGTAAAAATCCTAAATGGATTGGGTATTGTTCTGGAGAGCCTAAAAATGTCCTCCGGTGTTATTCTACTTATTCTTCTCTCTCTAAAAAGACCCATCATAGCAGCCACTAGTTCAGAACAAAACCATCTTGAGTCATCATGAAAGTTTACTCTAGCAAAAATGCCAAAGATGGCCTTCCAATCGTATTTCTTACCAACTTGACCGTAACCAATCTCATACGCTATATCTCTATTGATACAGGGAACCTGAGCAAACTCAATCTTGCTATAACGAGCGAAGAATTCTTCAGGATCTGTTAGTACGACACCATCTTTAAATGTAGACTCCAATATTTTCCCACATGGCATCAGAACACCAACATGATTGAATCTTGACCACGTTGCTAATTTTATTCCTAACCCTGCTGGCATGTTTGTTGAGCCAAAAACGACTGTAAAAAATTCCATGTTTGTTTCCTTAGACTATATTTGTTAGCTTGGTAGCTTCTTCTTCGGTTAGAGCGTATGTAGATGCCCTTATAACACTAATCCAACCAAACATATTAGTCATAAAATCTATCGTATCGAATCTCTTCAAAAAACTAGTTAGAGATGACAAATCTACTTGGTGAATTAGATTACCATTTATAAAAACCTTTAGTTCTGAGTTTTTAAAAACTAAACATGCTCTTATTACCCCAGTGAAGTTTGAGTTTATAACATCATCGATTACTGTTTGTGTACTGACCGAACCGTTATTATCCAATATAAAATCAACGCCATTTGGCGTGAATCTTAAGAAAAGGAACTCATTAACATCATTTGTTGCTATGAAAAGATCACTATAAGAAACATTATTAGTTGTAAACTGTACCCTTTTGTTTATTTTCTCAACATCACATTCGAAATATACTGTTGCGGAGTTTTTCATATCTAATTTTTCTTCAAATGAGAAAGATGCTGTAAAGACCTGTTCAGATAAAGACTGTATTGTGCCGGTAGTGTACTGTGGGTTAGAACTCATAGACTCACTTGATGCTAGAGAAGGGAGCATAAAGTCGAATGATGATGTGCCATCCCCTATAAAGTCAGTTCCATCAATGTTCAATGGTGTTAATTTTATTCTAAAGTTTAAATTTTCAGCCTGTGATGTTAAAATGAATGCAAAGAGTGTATTTAATCTTATAAACCCGTCATACAAGTTGCTTACATGTAGATCAAAAATTTCAGAAAGAGTTTTGCTAGATGATGATATTAATTCTCCTTCATTTAGATTCAAAGTAAATGTTACACCTCTATCAGAGCTGCCCACAGGCATCTCTATTTCTATTTTCAACACTGGGATTGTTGTTGACCTTACCAAAATTGAGAATGTCTTAGCCCACTGCGCTAACTCAGTACCATCAATTGAAACAGACGAAGTTAGAGATGAATTTGGTGTTACACGTCTAAAAGAGACTGAATTACTAATACTTTCGTTAAACTGGATTAGAGTTTGGGTACAATTGTTAAAACTAATATTTGAAGGAGAACTAAGTGACCCACCAAGAACATTATTAATAGTAGTTCTACCAACGGCCTTTAGACCTTTAAAAGATGATGAGATATAGTCATAAGATGGTGTTATATTCACATCATCACTATTGAAGAATGGACCAAAAGGAGATTGTACCTCTACACGATTTGTTAGATTTCCAATAACGATAAATCGTCCATCATAAAAAACATCATTAGGCTGTCCTTGTATAGTTTTTCTCTGGGTTAAATCAAAATATTCTATAGTGTCTTCTGAGAAATCAATATTAGCATAGGTAAATTTTTTTAAAATTTCTTCTCTTTCTAATATAGAAACTAAATCCTCAAAATTTTTGTCCATTTCATCCCACTCAAGTTCTCTTGTTAGGTTTTTTCTTAGTGTAGGAGTATAGGTCATTTCGTTATTCCTCATTAAACTTTATTATTTACAAATAAAAAAGGACCATTACTGGTCCTTTTGTTTAATCATAAAAGATTATATTAGTCTTCCAGAACAGCTACCCGTTCCTTCAGATCAGCAACATCTTCTACCAATGTAGCAACGGTATTGTGGATGTTATTGAATGAGCCAGCACGACCTAGACGCCCAACATAATCATCAATATCAACAACCATTGGACCGAAGATAGATGAAGCTATACGACCATTCTTCAGAACAAAGACATTCAAAGCTGCTGCTAAGGTGATTTCTGGTTCTTGTTCTCCAGCAAATTCTTCAATCGCTTCTAATGTTTTAAAATCAAGCGGAGAAAGGTTATTACGCGGGATAACTTCATCACCACTGATTACAACGAAATCTACATCACGTCCTAAAACGTTTCTTGTTACAATTTGTAAAGCCATTTTTAGTTCCTCTTAAGTTAAATTGTATTACTATTTATAGTTACATCGGCTCTGCTAATACAGAAATATTAACAGTATATGTTGTTATTGTTCCTGTTGCAATGTGTCTAATCCTAATAACAAGCGGTCCGGATACCTCACTATATCCAAAACTAGAACCAGAAATAATAGAAGCGGTAGCTTGGAAAAATATAAATGAGCTGGTTATAGGAACAAAGTTAATAGCATTATTATTAATCGTTGTATCTGTTCCGAATGTATTAAGACCAGTATCATCAAATTGAAGTTCGTAATCATCACCAAGATTAGGAGCAATCGCATCAAGATGCCATGTCCCATTAACAGTTTCAATAAGGTTTGTACTATTTGAGCTTGTTGTGGTTTGTTGGGTAGTAGACCCATTTCTCCCTATGCTTATTGTAGCTGTTGTTGAGATAGGTTGTCCTTGGTTTATTTCACTACCAACAACTGCTTGGCTCATTGAGTTTGTCAGACCATTAAATTGGATTCTACTTAGTGGAGACCCTTCTAATTTTGCAAATAACGTTCTCAAATCTGCACCACCAGCAATTCTGAAGTTTGTATCAAACTCCAATTGTGTTCCTGACGATAATGGTTTATAACGAATGTTTAGATCAGCTCCACCAGTTACGAAGCCTGTTGGGGCTGGTGGAGATGGATCAGACCCAGATCTAGGTGCAAACAACTCATCAAGGTCGGATTCATATGGCAGACCTGCTCCATCTACCCTAGAAACTTTCATATTAGTTGTCATTTTTAAACCTCTTCAGACAAGATTAAATGGACCGCCAATTTTGCATAATCGACTCGTTTAATACCATCGTCTCCTACATAAACACAGCTAGGAAAAACAGCCTCCACATCATCGGCAATTACACCTGAGTCTTCTGTTCCTATTAGATGTTTCGGCACATGATGTAGATCCGCCCATATCCATTTCTTTAGTTTTATTAATTTTTTATTACTAACTTTTGGATAATCAACTATATTAACCTTAAGTCTTTTATCTGAATTGACAGTGAACCCACCTGCGGTTATTACCTGATTGAAGTTCCATGCGCCCTGTATGGTAAAGCCTCCGGTTGTGCGTGTTACTGTGTTATTAACAGAGAATTGTGAGCCTGAAAGTGAAAGGCCATCTCCTGCGGTATAATCACCACCTCCACCACCCCCACCTACACCTCCAGCTGCGTTAATCTGGTCGATTGTTTGGTTAAGTGCACGATTAAGTACAGATGCTGATAATGGTTCACCATTGATAACGAAATTTATTGATGATTTTACAATTTGTGTCATGATTTATATTCTCCGTATTCTTTATTTATTCATAATCTTGTAGTTTAAGTATTCGTGAACCTACACCAAATATGAAACTGCTATATGCGGTATAGCCGTCTTTATAACTAGCACCAAACGCCGGAGCAGAAATAGCAGACCCACCCACGTTGAGCATCGGTAAGGCGTACCCCAGATTCCATGTAGCACCATCATCTATAGAACGAAGAACCTCATTCTGAATATTTGATTCACCTATGGTGCTAGTTTTTGATCTTGATGCGTACCAGATACCCTCACCAGCATATTTTATGTCTCTTATCTGATGAGATCCTGTAAAATCATTAGGATGAGCTAATGATGTTAATGACCAAGTAGCTCCATCATCCCCAGATCTCGCAACAAGGAAGGAAGCATTTGTATACGTTGCTAATGTCGTATATACAACAGAGCCATTCTCGCCAGTGGTTACACGTCTAACTGGCTGCGTAAAAATCCCATCAACTAAAATACTAGATATCGAATTGGTTGTTTCGAATTCGTCATCTGTGTAAAAAAAACTTCCAGTATTACCAGCACCACAGAAGAAAATTCTTCCACTATCTGAAATGTCAAAATCCGATATCGCATTGGCACCGGTAAATATGGTGTGTAGGCTCTTAATATTCCAAGAAGATGCGGTAGCATCGTTAGAGATTAAAATACATTTACCGGTCATTACATACCATTTACCAAACTTGAAAATGATTTTTGAGGCAGCACCAAAATGTCCATTAACCAGAGCATTTACTTCAGGACAAGGTGTGAACCAAGTTAACCCATCATCATCACTCATAGAGAATGATACTTGAGCGGTACTTCCTGCTGCAATGAGCCATGTGGTTCCAGATCCTGCACCCACACCCCAAACAGGCTGCAAACCAAAATCAATAGAGGCTTGATGTTGCGTTAGAGATTGAGCTTTATATTCCAATCTGGAGACAACGCCAAAATCTCTTCCAAGAAGGATTGTTCTTGATTTATTCATCCCCATAGAAAGAAATTGGAACGGGAATACAACGTTGTCTATTTCCAACTCAATCTGACGTTCAACTTCAATAATAAGCCTAGAGTTAACTGGTCTATGTTTCTCCAATGTAAACTCTTCGATTAGAAAGTCAGTCAACGGAGATGGGACTGAAGGAGGCGATATTCTCAATAACAGATATGGAGAACTAGAAACTCTATTATCTTCGGCCTGTATCTCATCATATGTCTCACCGAAAATAGGAATACCGGTGTACTCGTTTGACATAAATTTGAGATCATCATAAAAATAGCCACGAAAATAGGTGTTTCCATTGGCATCTATATAAGAATCTCCGTATATAAATGATTTAAACGACTCATCATTAACCAAATACCGTTCAAGATCGCCAGTGGCGAAATCTTTGTAATAGCCGATCTGGATTTTCTCAGGATTTGGAATCCATGCTTGATATAAACGACAGGGAATACCCAATACACCAAAAATCCAGATGATAGAATCAATGGTTCCTTTACGAATGAAGTTATGCACCAGATCCCTCAGAATTATACGAGGGATATTCTCGCTGTTGGCAGGTAACTCAACGCCCTCACTTCTAAGGGTGTTTGCAATATTAAAGTCACTACCTCGCTTTGAGTCTGCATGATACTTAAAGTGATCGATGAATGCCTTTGTTTCATCCATGAACTCACCGGTGGCTTCAATATACTCCATCAGATTTTTGTAACTTTTCATAAAGTCCGGAATTTTCGACTTTATGATGTTATTACCAATACTCATTAAATCACCTCAATAAAGCTGAATGGATTAGGTGCAGTTATGCTATTAGAGATAGGTAACATTACTGCTATAGTCCTCTCATTAAGACTAACGTTCTGATACTTATCCTGCTTAAATTTGATGTAATAATCACCATCTGGTAGTTCTGATGGGATTGTCACTGTACCTGAGATGTAATCAACTCGTCCATCGACACTTGCAACGTTTACTCCGGAGATTAATAATCCAGTAGGTGTTGCTCTATATAACAAATTATTATTCTCATCAACAATAGTGAGACTTTCTTGTAATATAGTGACGCCAGATTCAGTCATATTGACAGGAACTTTTCTTCTTCTCAGAATAGACACAAATGGGGCAATATCCCCTAACTCTTTCGATATGGTAAACGAACCGTAACCATCTCTTGTAAAGATACGCAAACCATTGTTAAGAGAACTATCAACCAATGGGTAATTAAAACTCACAGTCATTTGCTGATTAGAGTTACTTACATACTCCAATTGAATACTATGTTTATTCTCAAATGTGTCAGTGAAGTTTGCACCGGCTGAAACGGTGAAATACAATGTCTCAGTAGCGGAGTTATTCAGGTTATCCCTCACATAGACTAACACAGTTGTGTCAGATGGAGCAGTAAATGAGACTGTAGTTCCATTAAACAACGGTATAATCGGACGTCTACCAGCTGACGAGTCATGACCGACATAGTAGGTGTGAACTAAATTGTATAATGGAGAATCCACGAGAGTAGTACCAACATTACTACCAACTGTAAAACCTCCCATCATGTACTGATTTGAGTTCATTGGTACATTGACACCGGCTAACATACCTCCACCAACAACAGCGTTATATATCTCCTGTACCTGACCGTTTGTATTGCCAATAACAACATCTGCAAGATATGGAGTATTGGCGAACACATAATCACGCATCCTGTATAGAATATCTAGGTTATCATCAGTTGAGAATATTGGGACCGAACAAATAATACCACCAACATCAAGAGAGAATACAGTTCCGTTAATCTTTGGCGTTTCGTTGCTTAGTCTAACCAATACTTCCTTATTAGAAACAGGTACTGAGAATGGATACAATAAATCGATATCTAAACGTAAAAAATCAACCAATTTATATGTAATGTTATTTCTAACAACCTCTAACTTATATAGATCCCTGATGATATCGGAATGTTCATAACGAGCACCAATTGCGCCACGCTTAATCGAGAAGTAATCCTCCAAGAACAACTTCAACAACTGATAGTAATCTGCCAAGCTGATGTCGAGTAATCTGTCCTTCTTAACAGACAAACCTACTGAGAGTAGCAATTCCTCTGCCTTTTGAATGACATAATGAGGGTTGACGATGGCTAGATTTTTTAGGTAGTCGCGCAGTTCTTGTTTTTCAGTAGCATTTAGATCTACGTTTCCTGCTTTAACATAATTAAGATAAATGTTGTTTGTATTGTATACGTATGTGTTAACTTCATTCTCACCGGTTACACGAGCATCAATAATCTCACCAATTCCTGAATTTAGAATCCAATAAACATTATCTTCACCAGAAACAGCACGAGCTGATGAGTTGTGCTCAAGAGCAGCATTTTTCTTGATTGAGTCATTTGATTCTGGTTCTTGCTTATTATAGATGCGTGTTTGGTTACGAGCAGTACCTGTGTAAGTATTTCCATTTACATCCAATAAATCAAAGCCAAACTCAAACTCATTATTCAGACTGTTGATTGGTTGATCATCAGGATTGACTTTAACATATGTAAGTTGAATGTTTCCCTGCGGTTGTCTTCCGAACTTCCCATCACCAAAAATAAAACGCATTCCATCATAACCATAACGAACGTCATAGAAATTGTCTGTTGCGCTTACGAAAGACATTGCACGCTTAGTACTCTTCCATACTGGTGATAGTTCAAAGCTATCTGATACTAGAAGAATGGCATTCTCGTCAATATAGTCGAAGTCTTTTTCAATGATGAAATCTCCATCAGCATCTAAATCAGATTGAGTAATGGTTTGATTTATTAGACTACCTTGCACAACCGGAACCAATACCTCAGACAAACCAGTTGGGATGAATACTTCTGATGTTGAAACGTATGTAATGTCTTCTAGTGTAAAAACACTGAACTTAGGAATGATGATATTTGCAGAGGCGGCTGTTGTGATCAGAACCTGTATAAAGCCACGATTACCAAGAACCCGTTGATAATGGTATCCTCGTTCAGATGCTTTTTGTAAAACAGCACTACGTGTTCTGGCAGTGAACATATAAGATTCTGTTGTTCTACGCTCAAGCATATAATGCAAATGGTCAGTAGTGTCTGCAACTAACTGGATAAGAACCTGACCCATAGATGAATCATATCCATCACCCCAGCCATCCTTAGCACTTAATTTATCAGTCATTCTCTGGACTGAATCATCATATTCATAACGGGTATAATCTGTCATTTTCAATATTACCTTATCGAGTTTCTAATACGTGTGTTTATTATCATTGGCTGCTGACTAAAAGATACTTCTACCTGAATCGATATGTCGTATGTTCCAGCGTCTATGTTTGGGTTAACCACTACATAATAATTAGTGATCCTGTCATCCAGATTAGCCATTATATTTTCAATTTCTTGGCGAAGAAGAATCATGTTTGATTCTGTGAATGGTCTTCCGATGAAACGAAGAAGCTCAGATCCTCTCGTCGATCTGACATATTCACCTCGAAGAGCGGCAATGTTAAGCTCTATGGCTTGACGAAGTGCTTCTTCGTTGCGTAATATTTCAACGTTTCCGCTGTTATCTATTCTTAGTGCTTTATTGACATCAGAAAACATCTTTAACTCCCATAACTCAATCTATTTATGATTAAAGTTATGGGTGTTAATTATTGATTGGTATTTTTCTTGGAGTAAACTGCACCATTTGGAGCAGCACTCCCCGCATTGAATGGTGTTATGGGTGCTGATGTTGGATTTCCAGAAGAAGTTGATATGTGAGTGTGGCTATTCATCCAAGGGATTAAAGTGCCATTTATCCAATTTTCCAACTGCTTGCCTAGAACGGATTGTTCAACATCGCCACTTCTACCAAGTTGGATTGTGTTTGATAGGACTTTTACATTGTTATTCTGACCATCCACTTCAAAAATAACATTATTGATGGTTATTCTGGTTAATTTCTTCTGGTCATTAACCTCGATTACAACGCCACCCTTCGTTTTTATTACTCTATTCTTTGGATAATCTACATTCGCTTCAGTTGGTACATCTGGTCTGGCCGGTGCGCATGCAAAATAAATTGGCTGATCTATTTCACCTGCTTCAAAGAAAACCCATACATTAGAACCTACATCTGGAACTCTTAGAGAACCCATCATAGTGGTGTCAGCATATTGCGCCCACGGTAACGCTGATTCTTTCACATCATCATGGATACCGTATACTCTAATTTTTACCCTACCAGTATTTCCTTTAGGATCTTTATTATCAACAACCAATGCACGATAATTGCCTTGCATTATAATCTCCCTCTCCCAGTCTCTACCATATTATCAAATTGATCCAGTGAGTTTCGGTTGTAACCTTGTCTAACCAGTGTAAGCGAAGAGCTAACAGCAACACTCTCTTTAAATGAGAATGATGTTACAACATTCTTGACAAGATAAAACCCAGAATAGAGTAAATTCTTCGTGGTTATGCTCATCTGACTTGTGTTATTTACATCAAGGGCGACTACATCAAAGATTGATACGTTAGTGGAACCTTCAGTCATGATTTTGATAGGTAAAACGTTGTTTATGTTCTTAGCCATCCTAGCTCTTAACTTTTTATTGCAGTCAACATCAGTGCCAAGATATACTGTCTTGGGGGATGTAGTGTGTTCTTGATATAAACCAACCACATCAGATAGACTTGATATGTCTGTATTACTAACAGTCACCCTTGACTTTTTATACTTGCCTGTTTCAAAATCAAAGTATGCTGCATTGACACCCATACCTAACTCACTTACAGATTTTTGGTAGTTTATCTCTGATGAGAAACCAACGAAATAGGCTGGAACGACTACATTATCTTTCTTCTTAGCCAATGTCTCACTTTCATTCAGACTTGGAGAGAATAGTTCGAATGTGATTATATCTCCATTTCGCATACGTGGACGGTATTCTGTTATATGACGTTCAATATTTTTAAAGAAGAATTGTCCGTCTAGGTTAACTCCAAAAAGATAATTCCCATCATTCGCATCAGAGAACGCATTATCTATAACCCAGTTTAACATTTCCTTATTAGTTCTGTTTGGCTGGACTATAGAACCCTGACGTTTGCTAGTCGGGTGTATTTTTAACTCACTGTACATTCCCTCTGATGCTATATCACTAACCACATTGGACAATAGGGCATTAGACCAGCCTCTGCTTTTACAAACTGTGTTCATCTCAAACCAGTTCTCGCCCATAAAGGTCACTCTGAATTCTATGTTACCAGTTGATCCTAATACAGTACCAGTCAGTTCAACATTAACCATCTTTAACCGCATTTCAACAACTTCATTATCGCTCTTTGCGAATTTTAGAAGAAAGACATCAGATGCATCTGGCTTAACGTTGTTGAATAGATCTCCGTTGAGATCGATGAAAGTTGCAATTACAACCGGAGACAGTAGACCTATCGATTGGGTTACTGTAAGACCAGTGGGGATGCAATGTAAAAGCTCATTAGTCTTATTGCAACGCAAACTAACCATTGCATCAGTTTCATTATATCTACTGAAGTATGAACGTTCGAATAGGACTAAATCAAAACTACTCATAGACGATTTCTCAACTTATTCTTGTTTGTTTTTGCATAAAGATTCAGGAATCTAAAATAATCATTCAAGTCTGGAATACGAATTGCCCTAGAGATATAGTATCCTGTTGTCGGATCGTCAATATCATTGTGTTGTGATATTAACCACCCATAATTAAAATTTCCATAATATCTATATGATATCAAGTCTGGTCTGTTTTCAATACCTGCGTTAATAGTAATAGTATCTATATCCTGTAATTGCATACTAGGAATCATTGAATCCAAATAATCCAACTCACTATTGTTGTCAACTTCTATTGTCCGGTACAGTCTTTTTCTAAATGCTTCTGACATTATTAATTTCTCCTAGACTTTCTTGCGTTAGTTGGACCAAAAATGTCAACAATGTCATCAGAAACTGGATATTTTTCTGGGGTTATTGTTACTGTACATTTAGCTGAAAGTGGATAGCCATCTTTATCTAAAACGTTACTAAATGTTGTTGCTACGGACGTAATATAACATCTCTCCCATGTCATGACATTACCAAACTTAACGTTTACGAATCTTGGTGCTGAAATGAAGCCTATTGTTTTTAAAATACCATCTGCCTTTTGACCAAGAGAAGAGTTTTCGTCAAATTGAATAATGTATTCACCATCTGGAGTTGGAGCTTCTATACCAAATGTTTGTGCTACTCCTTTTAGGCCATTACTTATAGCGATAAATGCATCTCTGGTCTTCTCATTCAATTTACCAAGATCAAGGATAGAACCAAGAGCCATCATCTTGAGTGCTACTACCGGATATAATACATCGGTTTTTGCATCAACTTCTGCTGTAAATTCCATTTCCACACTCAACTCAGTAGGTTCTGGGTTAGTGTAGAATTTCCGCATACGCATACCGATCTTCTGTGCGAATCCTGCTATCGCGTATGCCTTCTGTAAGCCACCAGAAAGAGATGAAACGTCAAATGGAGCTGAGTATTCAGACCCAACTGTAAACCCAAACCCGTCAGGCAGGGGAGCGTATACACGATAGTCTCGGTTCCATATCTTAACCAAGAACTTTTCATCACCACCGACTCTATCTAAAATACTCTGTCTACTAAAATTAATAAGCTCCATTATTACCTCTTATATTCCAATCTTATTTAGAAGACTATCTGTATCTATTCCAAAGAACGATCTCGGAGTTTGTGAATCATTCTTAAGTCTATTGTCTAATGATTTTATTTGGTCCCTAAGCTCTTTGTTGGCTTGGGTAAATTCATCAGTTGCTTGAATAAATTCAACCATCATATTAGCTTGATCATTGAAATGATCTTTTGTATTGTTGTATGCAGCTTTGGTGAGGGTGTCTTGCTGTTCTACCATTGCACGAGCCTGTTGTCTAAGCTGTAGCATGCCATCAGACAACTCATCAGTCATTCTTGATACTATTGGTGAGCCTATATCTTGTACTACCTCTGGTTTGCTCTGTGATTTAGGCTTTTTAGTATTATTAACCGGCGTGAAAAGATCATTCATCGAGTCGTACATAGCGTCAACATTCTCGATTGCTTTTATACTTCTGTTAAATTGCACATCATCAAGCTTTCTGAATGAGTCGCCAATTTTTTTCACAAAGGAATCTACATAGGAACCTTCAAAAGTCCAAAATGAACCACCAAGTACCCTATCAAAAACACCACCCCACCACTCAGCACCAAAGAATGGGAAATTGGGTGAGTTTTTCAACCTATTGATAAATCCATTTGAGAATTGTTCTTGTAATTCTTTTGCTGAGTTTCCACCAGTAACAAAATCAAATGCCATCGCACCAAGTCTAGTCGTTCCGTCTATAACAGAACCTACTATACCTCTAGTCATGTGGCTTGAAAGTACAAGACCCTTTTCAACTAAGTCTGCATTACGAGCATCTAACTCCTGTTTAACCATTTTAGTTGAATCGAATGTGTCATAGAATGCATCAGCCAATGCAAACCAAGGCATTGCCCTCATTAACCCTTTAGCAGCTCCACCTAACCTAGATTGTTTTTTACCAGTAGTTGTACCACCCTTCGTGCCACCTGATCCGCCTTTACCAAGCCATGGGAATATTTTTGCCAATCCACCTAAAAGAGTCCCACCCAGTGACGCAATTGCACCTATTAATGATGCTCCTATAAGTGCCATTAAACCACTGAAACCTCTTCTGGTTCGTTTAGCAGTGTCTTTGGTATACTTCTCCACAGATTCTGATGAGTCTAAAAGCATTTCCTGCATTTCCATTTGCTCTTTATGAGCTTTAATGAAACTATTATTAGAAACCTGTAAAACATGAGTTAATGAATCTGTTTGTTGTTGAGTAACCAGCTCAGATACAGTAAACATATTTCTATCGTAGTCTTTAAAAAACTCATCGATATTAACTGCACTTTCCATCGCACCTAAAAGCAGTAATGCATTAGTTTTTGCAATTTGTTCTGTATTATTAACTACCATTCTGGTAAGGGAAAGCATCTCTGACTGATATGGATTTGGTGTGAATAGATTATTATCGTTTCCACCAGCTGGTATTAATCTACCTTTTTTAACTATATCTTTAAAGAAAACAGCACTCCAAGAGTCTTGTAGTTTTTGCATATCCTCTTTAGAGATTGCAGAAACTCCACCTTTCGCGTATGCATCTTTAATCGCATCAATCACTCGACCTTGGCCCATTGAAAGTCGGTCTTCGTGACGCTGAGCACCATCTTTACTGAATCCAGCTAATCCGGCTAACCGTTCGCCCATTGACTGGACCAATCCTTTGCGGATATATTTGTCCATGAAAGACTCAGTTCTATCTATCTGACCGGTCATCATAAATTCAGTCAACTCATTGATGGAGTCAACAATACGGTCAGTGTCTGATTTTTCTTTTTTCCAACCAAAAAGAATTGTTTTAATTCCAGATGCAACTGGTTGAATAAGTCCTGCGTTTAGATAACGCAATGAAGACCAAACAGGGTGTCTAGTAAAACGTTGATATTCCATAACCAGATTACGGATTAGACTTCCCTCGACATTTTTAGACATACTCTCGATGGCACCAACAATTGCTTGTTGATAGAGGTTATCTTCAGTATGATGTTTAAGCTTAAGTTGTTGCTCTTCGAATGATATTCTCTCCATTTCAGCTTTCAACGGAGTGATGATCTCTTCCATGGCATTCATAATTTTAAATTTGAATGTCATCATTCGCATACGATCAACTAAACTGACGATAGTGTTCTCTGTTAGATCGGTGTCTTGATTTCCTGAATAGTCATTAAGGGAATCATCCATGTTATTTTTAAATCTTCCAACACTATCAAAGTTATCATGTTCTACCGGACGAGATGGTCTTCCTCTCCGTTCAAGAGCATCAGCAGTATCGTTAACAACATGACGAAGGCCGATTAGTCCAAGATATTCCCTGTACTCGGCATCCATCCCTCTAAATTCTCTTTCCAGATCTTTATAACTACCGGCCATTCATCTATTCCTTATAACACACCAATTTTAGCCATCACGATTGGGAGCGTGTTTCTGTAATATGGTAAATAACGTCTCAATACACGTCCACTTGTAACATCAAACACGTAGAATGTCGATATTGTGTCTTTATTCGAAGACTTGTCCGGATTTGGTTCAGTGATATACCATACTTCGACGTCCACCTTGCTATCAAGAGAGAACCCGATGATAAAGTCTGCTCTGAATCTTTGGCCGAAGAGTGCCATCTTTGCTCTTTTGAATAATGATGGTTTGTCCGATGGGAGTACTATTGGATCTTTTCTCCCAGTAAACAAACGACCGCCAAACAAAGAAGGCTTCAAATGCTTAAGTGCTCTTGTCTCTTCATACGTATATATCTTACCCATGATATTCTGTTTAAGTACTGACTGTGTATATTGACTACGTTCTGCTTGATCTCTTATTTTATCCATCTCTCGGTCATATCGATTGTTTTGAGTCAATTCTTGAATTTCTACATCGAAATCCACATCTTCTTCATCAATAGTACCAATATTCTCAGATATCATCACAAAAGCATCTTCAATTGATTCATTAAGCTCTTCTATCTTACCGCTTTCAAGCTCACGAATCTGTTTCAGTTTTGCTTTAACCTCTTCCTGACGTTGTTTTGTTGTATCAGTCGATTTTTCAGTTTTCGAAGATTTATTTTTTGCCTGTGTAGCCAATTTCTGCTTCTGGGTTGTTCTTTTTGCGTTTGCCTTTTGAACAGCAGTTCCTTTATATCCGCTTCCATAAGCAGGAACGTCCATAATCTCATCGGTTTTGGTTCTCTGGTGAGATGGGATGTTATCAAAGAAATCTTTTTTCCATTTCTCCTTGCGTTCAGCTTCTTCCTGTGCTTTTCGCTTCTGATCTAACTCGGCGCGAATTTGCATCTCACGTTCATAATGCTTAATAACATCAGGAGTGACTTGGTTAGCTGCTTTTTTAAAACCAGAAGGTTCTGTTTCTTTATGCCGCTCTGCTTTAATAACATCTTGGCCTATTACAATGTCGGTATCAATGTCATCATCTTTACGTTTGTCAAAAAATGTTTCAGGTCTAGCCAAACTAGCCAATTTTGCTTTAGCGGCTTGAAGTCTTGCGTTTTTTTGTTTTATGGCAAGTCTTCGCTCAGCGATTTCTTTTTTGGCCATTTTATCGTCAAGTTGAACAAGCTCTTTGACGCGAGGATCTACACCGTCAGATACGGATTTAAGAATAGAACGCGCCAGTTGTTTAGATTCTGGGTTATTACCGTTAAATACAATCGCATCTTCCTTTGAACGTTGAGCAATCATTCTAGTAAGGTTGAGAATGGCTTCATTCAGCGTCCTAGAACGACCAGAAACGTCCGTTCCATTAGGCTCATGGATTGTATAGGTAGAATCAATACTGTTGTACCAGACCTCATAGAATAGGTTTTGTTCAATCTGATATCCCATCACAAACGTTTTCTTCCATCTGCGATTTTGGTCTTTAACAGATGTTTTTTCACGGTCCCAGAAACGTAACCATCCACTCCACCGAGTTTTTGGTATTTTTGTCATATCTGAATAGAAACTACCACGAAGAAGATCCTCGCTGTTTATTTTTTCAAATGCACGAGAAGTGCGGTCTTTTTTATTTTTCTTACCAAAATCGATATCGTCAAGAGATGGCTCCGATATGTCATCCATCATCAAATCATCTGATGCTGAACGATTTGTATAATGAGAAACACGATCTTTAAAGACTGGGAATATTGTATCACCTTCTTGTGCAGTTTTGTTGAAATATTCAACAATTCGACTCATTGCACGTCTCATATTCTGGTCAATTTTTTGTTCAGTCTCACCAAAATCTTTTGAGGTGAATCCTAGAGCTTGAAATATATCAATACGGGTTTGTTTAGATCTAATATCACTATAAACTGCGTCGAAAACATCCCTGTCAATTGGACGCTTGTTATAATAATATGTCATAGCAGTATTAGAACTTTCAAGAAGAATAATTGAGTTATGCTTTCTATGGTAGCTTTCTTTAACAAGTCCTTCTGCAACCAGATGCTTCAGCAAAATCTGATCAATTGATTCACCATTTTCAAAAAATATTGTTGTTTTTTCCATTTCATCCCAACCTTAAAGTTTTATGCTCTTTTATTTACACAAAAAATAATAGCCCATTACAGGGCTATTCTTGGTTGTGGTATTACATAGGGGTCTTTATTTCCTATGTCCTTCTCCAACTGTTTCAAATAAAACTCATATTTTGGAACAGTCATCTGAGATATGGATAAAGGATCAATTCTGAGAATCTTGGTTAGATTGTAAGAATTGTTCAAAATCGTCGTCCAATCTCGGATAGAGAATATCACTTGCCTGAAAGGGAATAACGGATTTAGTGACCCCCTCACACTTAGGACATTTATGTTCAATTGTTGTTGGTAAACCATAAGAGAAGTACTTGTGGTATTGTTTAACTCGCCCAAGTTCAACTGTACTAATATTGTTTCTAACCCATTCAACCTTTCGCTCGAATGATAGTGGAGCGCCAATATCGATTGAGGCGATAAGCATCAAATAATCGTATGCAGCGTCCGAGTGTTTCTTCATATACTCTTCGACGATAATTTCATCACGTACAGTATTAAGTCTAACCTTAACACTTCCTTTTGTCTTTTTAATCGGTAAATCCATTTCTCTTACAAAATTTTCCTTTAACTTAGTAACCGGAAGTTCAGTAAGTTTAACAGACTTTTCATACTCATGTTTACAATGAGCACACGTAACACCAACTTTCTTAGTACTTGAATAGTTGTTTGCCCAGATCCAAACCAACGCATAATCACGGTCCATGGTTGTGATCCTTTCGAAGTTTGGATTGTTAAGTAGTATACTCTTGAGTACGCTATTCAGTGTAGTCGCGTACATATCCTGTGTTGTTGATGCTAGACGCTCTTCATCCTGTACTAACATATCGCGGTATTCAATTCTACTTTCGTACCCAACTTTTCCATCAGATGGCAGTTCTAAAAAATTACCATTCGCTGTACTAACTACAATATTTTCTTCTATAGACGCTCTCACTTCGTCTTCAACTAAAATTCCACCCATATCAATTTCCCCTTAAAATAAGATATTTTGAACTCTTCCAAGTATATTTATAGCACTATCTACGTTCAATCCAGCAGCAGAAGAAGGTTCAGGAAGATTTGCCTTTATTCTTTGCTGTATCTGATCAATCGCTGCTTTAATATTATCAGGTATATCGTAAGATACTCCATCACAAGCAAATGATACATTATACTGTAAAATACTAGAACCTTCATGCGAGTAGGTTGTTTCAGAAATTCCAGTTGGGAAACAACCTCTATAAGTTATTACAGAAAGCTCATGCTTTGTTCCAGAGTATCGTATCAATTTAATAGATCTCTTATAAGCAGCTGGTGCATTATAAGTACCGTCCGGATTCTCTATCAAAGAAAGCCACGCATTTATATATTTCAGTGTCAACGCATCCTCAAACTCATCAAACGTTATTGTTATCTGTCCGATGTCTTTATTTGATGCGGAATACCAGTATGTATTTTTTGTTTGCGTTTTTGTAGTGTCATAAATAGGGTTAGGTGCATTAATAGAAAAAATTCGATGGTTAATGTCCCTATCAATATCAAAATATTTATCAGTATAATCAATACTTTGATTGAATGGCTGAGTGTATCCCTCCGGAAATGTAAGGTCAGGCATCTTGACTACGAACAAAAAATCAAACTGAGGTAGTTGTTCTTTTTTCTTTTTTATAGCTTTCAGAATTGCATTTTCGTTTCTGAGCAGATCGTCGTTCTTAGCGATAAGATCACTCAAATTACCCTTAACTATATTGTTTGCAATGTTAAGCAACTTCATTAAATTATCCTCATTGTAGAGAATGTAAGCATTACGTCAAAAGTTATTTCTTCTGATGTTGTGTAAGAAAGCGCAACTTCTGATATTTCAGAAGGATAACAATCAAGCATAAAGAATCTGTCTGTAATTATGGAATCAGATGTATCTTTTAATGTTAAAATTGCTCTTGATTTGTATTCATCTGGCGCTGACATCAGTGAATCTTCACCCGCATTACATAATTCTTTCCATCTGTAGAAAAATCGGTATGCTTCTAGTGATTGGTTGTCGTAGAATGTACATCTGAATGTTCTTGGAGAGATGTCCCTACCTGAGTAAGAATACTCAACACCCATGTAATAACGCTTAATCGTCTCATGAATAATTGGAGGGATCGCTGTAGCCTTCGCGTAATAACGTAAAAACTCATTGCTCTCTTTGTTCATTGGATCTGCAAAATCAACTTCCCACATATACGCAAGTTGCGGCTGTTTCATTGGTGAGAATAAACCAAGAGCAGTGTTCGCTACGTTCTTTAACTTATCAGGAACAACATCGTTTATCGTCCGTTTCCCAATTTTTATTAAGTCTAGTGACATGTGGTGATCCTTATTGTTTTCGTAATATTATTTATCAATAAAAAAGCCCTCACTAGGAGGGCAAATGTGGTTAACTACTTTATGTTATTATTGCTTTTTCTTACTGCAATGTGTTAGTCTCAAAAGAGAAAGTAACATCAACAGTTTGTGTCTCGGACGCATCATAGTTCAATGTGACATCTCCGATATTAGTCGGGAATACTCCATCAATAAAATGAACCGCAGTGGGCGTCACAGAATCTACTGCAAATTGTGTAATTCTCATTTGAGCTGTGTACAGATCTCGTGATAAACCACCACCAACAATACTATTCGAGATACCATTCTCCATCCAATCCTTAAAGAACCGATAGATGCTGTTGTCTTCATCGTTCCAGAATGTAATTGTCATGGTATGAGAACTTGCGTCTCTTCCAGCATACATTGTCTTGCGAGATTTATAATTGATCTCGAAAGTTTCAACCGCAGTTTCCGGAATGGTTGCGTTTTGGACACGCTGTGTAAGAATTGGTAAAACACCACCAGCGATTGAGCCAAGTATCTCTACCTCAAACTCATAATTGCGTTGTGGTGAACCATTTCCACGAATGTCTTGAATGTTAGCCATTATTTAACTCCTTAAAGGGGCACTAGGTGCCCTTAACTCAATTTAACGCCAGTAGGTGTAACAATCAGACGTAGATTGATGGCCTCCATGATACGGGTAGGTTGCACATACACATCAACAAAGAATTCCTGATTGTCGATTACTTCAGGAGTATTCAGTGATTCTGATGTGTCAACAGCAAAGTCATAGATACCGTCTCTACGTTTTACACCCTCTAAGAAAGATGCACATGCAAAGTTGGCATTATCACGTTGAAACTTGGTGTTTGGACGTCCAACAAAACGCAGTAGGATTCGTTCTAAGCGATTAGACATCCACAATACGTTGTTGACTACGTTCAGACGGTCCATGCCACTAACTAAACGCTGAAGCGTTTTTTGACCCATCATAACTGATACGTTCGCACCAATTTTCGTAATGGGGTTAACATTCTTGGCATATAACGTTTCACGCATTGTCTCATCCATGCGTAAGCTAACGTCAATCACGTCAGGGATAACACCGGTTTCGATACCTAATGCAGCCAACCAATAATCACCATTACCAATAACAGTAGTCCAGTTAGCAACAACATCAGCTGAAGGTGGAATAAAGACTTCGTTATCGTTAAATTGATCTAGAATCTTTAACCAACCACCATAGATTGAACCGTAGTATGTATCCAAGTTAAGATCTTGATCGCGATACTCAATCATGTCATCAATATCATAACACTCAGAAAGAGGGATATCGAAGATTGGAACGCAGTCTGCGCGATACTCTGCAACTTCACTCATTTTTGCCTGAACAGTAGGATGAGTATGTCCTGCGTTAATAAGGAACCGAACATCTACATCTTCTTTATTACGGAACAGATCATAACCGTCAGCAATCTGTGCTGGAGTTGGAGCAACTGTATCATCAGCACCAGCAGAAAAAACTACTGAACTTGAGGTGAAAGTTGCACCTGTAAAGCCACTATCTACAGTAACGTTTACATAATTAGAGCGCAGATTCAATACATTTTCAATGAAGATGTTACGCCCAAATCCATTTTTCTTATTTTGGTCCAAAGAAACTTCATGGAACTCTACCTGCTTGTCTTGGTAATTAACAACAACACCAAAAACACCGGCCTGAGCATCTGTGATTGAAACGAACTCAAGATCGATATCATTACCCCATGAACCTGCGTTTTTAGCAGTAAATGTGGCTTCGTTAGCGATACTTCCAGAAGCAGCTACCGCATCATTAACAACGCGAACTACGTTAAGGAAACGAGCGCGTCTTAAATAGCGAATAGCAGCAAGCATAGAAATATCAGTTTTTCTTGGAATCCCATACTCGTCAATGAAGGCACGAAGAGAATTAATTGTCTTAATCTCCTGAGAACCCTTCAGACCAGTGATTACAATACCGCTTCCAACAACACCATCTGATTCTCCGACGAATGTTCTATCTACGATACTGTTGAATACACCAACTTTATTAGTCATAAACTTATTCTCCCAGTAAACTTTATTTGTCTATCCTCTATTTATAAAAAGCCTGCAATAACAAAATTCTTTCACTAACCACAAACATAAAATGTTTAATTTTTGTTAATTAATTTATTTACGTAATTTATACTTCTCCTTATTGAGATCTAGACAAAATTCTGACGCATATACTTAAATAGATTAATCTGTTAGTAGAACTGGGAAAAACAGCTCTACAGGCCGCATGAAATAAGCATTCTTATCTGAAAAAATATTTTAAAAATTTTGAACATAAACGGACTTGCTATACTCTAAAATTATGCTATAATCAAGAAAATTTTATGGAGTTATAAATGGAGCAAAAAACAAATCTATATCTGCCACCAGCAGATTTTTTCAGGGAGCTTTTAAGTTGCAAGATTAACGGCAACAAAGTCTCACCAAAATTAGCAAAAATGTTCATGTTACTTGCAGAAAAAACGACACAGCACCGCAGCTGGTGTAGATACACCCACATAAAGGAAGACATGATATCTGAAGCGGTATTAGTGTGTGTAACAAAAGGATTTAATAAATTCAAACCATTCCCAGATAGCGTGGAGTGGGATGGAAAGACTATGGTCGAGTACAACTACCTTACATGCTACAACCCACATGCTTGGTTCACCAAATGTATCTTCAATCAACTAAAAGCTTTCATGAAATCAGAATACGGTGTTGCAAACGTTAGAAACAAAATAAGACTTGAAAGTGGTATGGAAACAACGTATGGTTACGATTCTGTTCTTGAGAGAGAATTTGGAGAGTCTGATGGACTAATCGATCATGAAACATCGTTTGATGATGAGGCTCCTGAAGATAAAATTGAAATTGACGATTATGAAGGGTCTGAAATAGATGAGTAATCTTATTTGTTTGATAGGTGATTTACATTTTGGTGAAAAGGGAAACTCATCAAAGTTCAACCAACAAGTTCTTGGAGTTTTAGAATTTGCAGTTACAGAGGCCAAGAAGAGGGATTGTAAAACATGCTTCCAGCTCGGAGACTGGCATCATGATCGTCACAAATTGGCAGTTGATACGATTAACTTCTCCATCCGTGGTGCTGAGATTTTATCTGATTGGTTTGACGAAACAATCACCATAGTATCAAATCATGATACCTACTTTAAAGAGCGCCTAGACGTCAATAGCATGAAGCTTCTGGAGCCTTACATGCGAGTCATAGACGAACCTACCTTAATTTGTAATGGTCAGGTTGTAGCTACTCCTTGGATTGTATCTGGCGAGATGTGGGATTCGGTAATCAAGCTTTCTAAAACCAAGGGTGTTAAATACATGTTCGCTCATCTGGAGCTTAATGGTTTTAAGGTGAATGACTCTTATACCATGGAGCATGGACTATCTCACAAAGAACTATCACATCTGAATCATGTGTATACCGGTCACTACCACTCACCACAAACAAAGGATAATATTACGTATTGTGGTACGCCTATACCAATTACTATGAACGAAGCGAACGAAGCACACGGAGTATATTTCTTAGATCTCGACACCGGAAAAATAGAATTCGTTGAATATACTGGTGTAAAGGTTCTCTCGGTCCCAGTTGACAAACTTGCTGAGATTTTGGATGAAATTGACCCTGATAATACATACATCAGAGTAGAGTTCCCAGACGACATTGAAGATGAAACAATAATAACGGACGTCCAATCACTTTTAACGGACATGAATGTCAGTGAATTTAAGATTCAGTATACCCCATCTGCGGTGAAGACAATTTTGGAATCACAACAGAATGATGTCAGTGATGTAGAAAACATCGACGAAGTTGTATTGAAGTTTTTAGATGAGTCTAATAAAATAGCTGGCGTAGACAACGAACTACTATCATCAATCTATAAAGAAGCCATTTTAAGAGAAACCCAGAAATGATTACATTCAAAAAGTTAAAAATAAAAAATTTCTTATCATTCGGAAATAAGATCACTGAACTAGATCTTTCGGAAGAAAAAAGCACACTGATCGTCGGTGAAAATATGGACATAGGTGATAGTGGGGAAAGTAGGAATGGTGCTGGTAAAACAACCGCATTCCAAGCTATTGTTTTTGCATTGTACGGTAAAGGATTCGACAAACTAAAAACTGACGAGTTCATTAACCTAGTCAACGAAAAGAACCTTTTGGTTGAACTTGAATTTGATGTAAATGGGACACCATATCGAATCGTCAGACAGAGAAAACCAAACTCGGTTGAACTATTCAGTGGGGATGTTAGTCTTACCAGAGACAGTATGGCAAACACAGATAAAGCAATCATCGAGCTTATCCATGATATACCACATCATGTATTTCTTGGTATTTTTGCATTGACACCTCATTTGGAACCATTTATGTCAATGTCAACATCAGAGCAGAGAAACTTTATCGAAAGTCTTCTGTCACTGGATGTTCTTGCCGCTAGAGCTGAAACTTTGAAAATAATCAGAAAAGAGCAACAAATTGACATCAAAATTGCTGAAGAAAAACTCAATACAATACGTCATAGTAATCAATCTATTAATGATAAGATAGAGCGTCTTACGGTGGAAGCAGAGGAATGGGAAACTGAACGAAATAGCCGAATAGATTCTTTGGAACAACAGTTGAGTGAATTTGAAAACTTTGATGGAGAGGAAATAACTTCAGGAATTTCTATTTTAGAAAAACTAAATGCTGAATTAGAAAAACAACAAAAAGAAGTTGACGAAGTATCCGCAAAAAGAAATCAACTTAGCGATCCGGCCAAACTAATTAGAAAATTGTCTGAGGTTGAATCTACCTTGGTTAGATTGACTGAAAATACCGAATTGCATAAATCTACAATAGCGGCCATGGAAGACAATCTGCGAACCAAAAAAGAAAATTATGGAAACATTGAACAACTTAGACAACTGATGGAGAACAACAACCAACAAGAATTATTGTTTGATGAGTTGGAAAGAAAGTTAGACTCAGTACTCTCGGATATTAAAAATTATACGGTTAAAAAACAAAGTGCTGAGAAAAAACTTGAATTATTAGTTAGTGAAGTCGAATCATTAACCTCCGGTGTATGTCCTTACTGCAAACAATCTCATTTTGACAATGACAAAGTGCAACTTTTGCTCAGTAATATAGATGAGTTGGAAGGAGAAATCCTTAACCTTGATAAAAAAACTAAAGATGCAGAGAATGAACTGGAAAAAGTAAAAGAGCAGAAGGACAACATCACCATTGATGGTCGTAACTTCGATGGTATGATTAGGGAAATCGAACGTATAGAAATGCAAATTGATATGGAGAAATCAAGACATTCTTCTCAGCAACAGGAACTTAATCAACAGTTGAACGGTCTAACCAACAATCGAGGGTTGGAGTACTATGATGAATTGAAAAAGAGTCTAGTCGATGTAGAGGATGAACATAAAAAAATTAAAGAACTGGAGAATGATGTAGCCAACAAATTAATCGCTATTAGATCAAAAATTTCGGCACATAGTTCTACGTTGAAGTTTAAAACTATGGACTCGTTCTTTTTATACAAATCGAAGATTGATAAAGTAAGACTACAACTTAGTAATGTCAAAAAAGAAGAGAATCCATATCTAAACAAGATAGACGCATTGGAAACTACTATTGTTGACGAAGATGAACTAAAAAAATCATTGGAAGATTTGACTAAGATTGAAAAGCATACTGGTTATTTGATTAAATTATTGACTGATCCGAAAAGCTTTGTTAGAAAAAATATTCTTGACCAGTACGTTCCTATTGTTAACAAAAAGATTTTGGAAAATACTGCTAAACTTGGATTAGGACATATCTGTACCATTAACTCGGACCTGTCCGTTGATGTGTCTTATATGAGCAGACCGGTGAGTTATTATAACCTGTCACAAGGCGAAAGGCTTCGTCTAAACCTTGCGGTATCATCAGCATTCAGATATTTGATGTCTCTGTTAGGAAAAACGACTAATCTGATCTTAGTTGATGAGTATCTGGATTCGGCATTAGACCCATCAGGAATGAGGTCTGCGTTCGAATTCATAAAATCGCAAAGCAAATCGGTCTGGATAATCTCACATAAGGATGAGTTGAAAGGTCAGACAGATAGAACGATGACAGTTGTGAAGAGAAACGGCTTCTCTTCTATCGAAAAGTAGGCGAAAGCCTACTTTTTGCTTGGTAAATAATAACCAAAGAGGGAGAGTTTATGAAAAAATTAGCCGCGATTGGTATTGACCAAGCATTCGGAAAGACTGCTGTTGTCATCAACATCGAGATTGATGATTATAAAATCATCGAAGAAAAAATCATCACAACAATAGTTTATGAAAATCCATTTGAGAAAATCTATCGAGCAGAAACAATTTCAATTGAAATAATGGACTTTATAGAAGAAATTGAGAAGAAATACGATAAGTTAGATTTAACATGGGCCTTCTGTATAGAAGGACTCTCATACGGGTCGGCTGGCTCTATTGGCTCCGCAAACAGAGATCTTGCTGGACTACAATTTATCGTAATATCAAAACTACTCGATAGAATTGAAGATCAGTACGGTCTTATTCTACCACCAAAATCTTTAAAACTGTATGCGACAGGTTCAGGAAAGGCCGGTAAAGATGATATGGTAGAGGCTATAAAGGAAAAATACCCAGAGTTTTACAAATCACTGATGACAGTTCCAAAAACAAAAGGTCGCTATGATCTTGCTGATGCATTTTGGCTATCTGAATATATACATCAAAATATTAAAATTCAAGAGACATGAGGATATTATGCAATACAATAAAGGAATGCTTTCAGATGCTAGAGCAGAAAAGCAAAAACGACTAGAGAGTAAAAATCCTGTTGAATTGTGCACTTCTATATTAAACATTTTACACGCAATACCATTGCGCGGAGACTTGACTGAAAGTGAGAAAAAGGCCGGAATTTCTCAGTGCAAACGGGAAATAAAAAATCTAAAGCATAGACTACCAAAGCACTTCTATGCTAATATCCACAACTGGATAAACAACAGAGACGCATGGCTTAATAGATGAGGTTTTTACAAGTATGTTAAATCAGATGCAAATTGCATTAAGGTACGCATCGAATGGTATAAAAATATTTCCATGTACCGGTGATAAAAAACCATCGGTAATTGGTGGTAACGGATTCAAAGACGCCACTACCTCAGTTAAGCAAATTGAGGCTTGGTGGACAAAGTATCCTGAAGCTTTAATTGGTGCTCCTAATGATCAATTTGTAGTTCTCGATTCGGATGATTATGATCTTTGTTATGTTGGAAAAACATTGCATGAGTTGGCTCTTAGGCGATTAACAGAAGAAAAAATTATAACCGATGCTGTGTTTACTGTGAAAACACTCTCAGGTGGAACTCATTATTATTTTAAGAGAGATCCAGACTCAACAAGATTAATAAAATGCCTTCCATTTTTTGATCTTTTGTCTAACGGCGGTTACGCTATACTTCCGGACCAGAAAAATTACATTGCAAATGTAGAAGAACCTTGGGAAAAAATAACTGAGTTGAAAAAGTTTAAATCTAAGGAATTCTCTTATCTAGTGGATGAATTAGAGGAAGCCACACATGCAGCGAAGGAATTAAAAACCAAGAGAAAGACTGAGTTCCGAAAAAAGGAAGCTATAGCAAAACGTGCTGTGGTAGCAATGCGAGTTGTTGAATCTATTGGTGGTGATTTAGAAAAAACAGAAAAAACATCAATATATAAAGCAACCGAGAACCAATATACAAAACCTGACCATCTTGAACGTTTATTAATTGATGGAAAATTTCCACTTAATGATGGAAAACTAAACTCTATTCTAATTAACCGTCTTTTTTATAATAGGGAAGTTCAGCAAAAAATTGCAGAATTTATGGGTTTGAAAAAGACAGAGGATAGGGCACTCCAACGTTCAATTTTCCCCCATCACGAAGACAGAAGACCATCTATGGGGATAAGGTGGTCGGCAGATGGAAGTCACATTATTGTAAGAGACTTCTCAATGTTCTACAGTAAACCAGACCAGTGTGACTATGATCTGGTCCGCTTGTTCGCATCCATACAATATGGTAAAGCTGTCTCATTATCGAAGACTGAATTCGTGGTTTGGTTTACACGGTTGATGGTTGATTCTGGTATTTTAAGTATAAATATTAAAAGTATACCTACGGAAATCAAACTGTCGAAATCTGAAGTTAGGATTCTTTCCGGACTTTACCTTCTCGATGCTTGTAAATCTCTTTACGATGGGTATTGTGGAGAGACAACATTTTCTGTAAAATTTGCAAGTGCTTGGATCGGTCACTCGGTTGGAAATAGTATAAGTAAGGTTAAAAGTAGTTTAGTACAAAAAGGTTTGATTGAGATAACTGGTGAATATGATTGTGGAGATGGAAAAAGAACAGATGGGTTCTACAACACAAAATTGTTGAAAGTTGTTGACAAGCTAACTTCCGACAAATCATATAAAGATACAATTCTAGTTAAAATTAAGGCGATAAAAGATATGTTCAAAACAACAAAAAAAACTGAAGGTGATGTTAAGAAAAAATACCCAGATTTGGGAACATTATACTCACTTAAGATATCAGAAACATCTTACGCTATTTTGAAAAATTTCTGTGAAGATTTTGATATTCCAAACATCCCAGATCGCATATACATGCATGTCCCAGTCTTAGTCTCGGACGATTTTATTGCTGATGTATTGGAAGACCCACAGAAACAATTCCTCGTAAATGATTTGACGTTGTTTGAAGTCGAATCGGACGGAAGAAGAATGTTAATGTGTCAAGGGCACTCAAAGGCTTACGAAGAGTTATGGCACTCGGTACATGACAAGCATGGTCAAAGAAGAGATGACTATATGGATGATCCAATTCCGGCATTTGTAATCTCAAGTGATTTGGGTGATGGTGATTTTGATTTAAACTCTTTGGAAATAAGATTAAATGAATTCATCAATCCAGCCGTTGTTATGACTGATTTTAGAACGACATACCTTAATAATGAAAGAATTGATGATGAATTAGATGGTCTGGCACCGGAGATTTGATCTCCGGTCTATCTACCTAGTTTATACACGCTTTCATACGGTGATTTGACTTTGATCAACTCAGGCCACTCATTCAGTTGATATGTTTTCTCGACACGTATACCAATAATCTTATAGCGCCTAACGATTCCTTGTACCTGTGGAACTAACCGCTTCAGACTATCGTAGTTTATGATTATCGGTGTGTTTCCCTTTATACGAGCGGCGTTAGCATCAAGGACATACTTCATTATTTTTCTTCGGTAAATTGGCGGGATGTATCTTAAATTTAAACCAATCACTGTGTTATATTGAGGCTCAAACCCCATAATTAACACCAGAGGCGTTCTATCCTGCTCATAGCCTGCATATGAAATATCGGAAATCCCTCCAAGTATCATATTCTGAATTTTTTTCTTTTGATAATTTTTAGTAGCGTATATGTTGGGATCTTGCATCCCAAGACCAACTTTTGTCTTATCATACCCATCGTACATATCCAACAGGTCTTTTGTTATAGCTTGGCTTATTACTGCCATTTATTCCTCCATTGGAATTTCTCTGTAAATAAGTGATATAACTATTTATTGCGTGAGGAAGGCGATGGCTGAATTATTAAAAGAGAGTGTGTGGAAACCGGTTAGTCTGGGTAAGAACCGTAGCGGATATGACATCACCGCAACTGCGGTAAGCTCATCATGGTACAACACACAACTAGACAACTCAGGTACACGATTGACACGTTTAAGACGATTTCACGATGCTGACTGTTGCTCTGTTGAGATTAGTAGAGCACTTGATATTCTAGCCCAAGATATAAGCTCATCAAACGCAGATGACGAGCCTATTTTTTATCTCGATTATGATGAAAATTTTGAATTCAAGAAATCTACACTTTCTTTACTAAATGAGATGAGAAAGTCTTGGGGAAAAAGAACTGACATGGATGATAAACTTTTCGACAGGATCAGAAAGGTACTGAAATATGGCTCTCAGTTTTGGAAAAGAAATGCAGACGGATCGTTGAAACACTATCCAACAGAGCGAATGATTGGTTATGTTCTTAATGAGTCAAACGAAGAGGAAGTAACTCATTATGTTTACGACCCAAAAGCCCAACTAATCGAGCGAGATTTAACTTTTACTAAAAATGTAAATCAGATAAGTCAGAAGAAAGATATAGAAATCATACCAGTATCTGAGTTAGTTATTCTAAAAATAGGTGACAAACCATTCGGAGAGTCAGTACTGGAGAAAGTTTACTCAACATGGCGTCAACTACACATGTTAGAAACAGCTATGGTTATCTATCGTGTAGTTAGAGCACCAGAAAGGCGTATTTATTACATCGATACAGGAAACCTACAAGGTCACAAACGAGAAGCGGCAATAGAGAAACAGCGCCTACGACTGATGCAAAAACAAATTGCTAAAGGTAACGGCGGCGACATTTCAACTGAATACGACCCACACTCCACCAGTGAAGATATCTTCATTCCAACTAATTCTCAGGGCAAGGGATCTAGGGTAGAAACCTTACAAGGCGGTCAGACGCTTGGCGAGGTTAGGGATGTTAAGTACTTTTTAGACAAGCTCGCCGCAGGTCTAAGAATCCCAAGCTCAATGATCGATTCTGGTGGCGAGGAAAGTAGAGATCAATACTCAGATATGAGAGTAGGCCAAGTTTACCAGATTGAAATACGCTATATGGGACACATTAAGCGTCTACAGCGCTACTTTGAGCGTGTTCTAAATGAAGAGTTTGTTAAATTCTGTAAAGACAGAGATGTAATCGTTCCGGAAGGAATAACATTGATGATTACAGAGCCAACATCATTTGCAGCATACAAAGAAATGGAGGTCCAACAAGCTAGGCTTAATGTCTTCAACAGCACCATGAGCATTAGTCAACTTTCTAAAAAATACGCAATGAAGAAGTACCTTGGATTGGATGAGGAAGACTTGCGCCAAAACGAGCACGATAAACTGATACAACTAGGTCTTGATGAACCAACAATCAAAAAGCTTCCACAAAACATCATAGAAAACATTGTTTATGGAGATGGGCGTGTAGGCGCAGCCGCGCTTGGTTTAGATCCTAGTGCATTCAATAGCGGTGGTTTCTAAAAATGAATGAGCTTAGAGAAAAAATAAGAAAAATTGTTAAAAATGAATTATTGGAAAGCAAAGCACGCGATCTGGTAAGAGTAGGAACCACAACTACATCATATGATGTAATTTTAAAGAAAAGAATAAAGCGAGGTCTAGCCAAAATATCTACATGGAACTCATCAGATGATGGGGATAAACAGGATAAGATAGAACGCATGTGAAAAAAATCTCCAAGTGGGAAAGAGAACTAGCCGAATAAACTTTTTAATAAATAGTAATATTGTTATTACGGAGACTTTGAGATGAAAGAACAAGATTTAAAAACGGTTATAAGCGAGAAGGTTAAGCGGGCCATAATCGATAGTTGCTCTGACAAAAAGGAACAAGTGGACGAAGCGGTCAGAACCACAACAGGTCAGAAAATAAAATCTGTTGCCAAAGGAACAGCGGTTGGTGCACTAACTGCGGCACTTGGCATCATAGGTACAGGTAGCGTCAAAGCCAGTACTGCGTTCGGCGCTGCTGCTGGTACGGCTTCTGCATTAAGCTCACAGAAGAAATATAAAGAGAAGAATGAGAAGCGAGTTGCAGAACTTCAAGGAATGATTGATCGTGGTGAAGACCTGTTGCGGAAATGGCGTGCTGAAGGAAATCAAGATCAGGAAACAAAAGATCAAATTTCCAAAAAAGAAGCGCAGTTAAGAAAATGGAAAGCAGAAATTTCTAAATTGGAGAAGTAAAATGATCATTATCGAAGAGAATTTCACCGACATCCGAGGACAGATTATAACCGAGGGCGAAACACAAGAAAAGAAGTTTTTCTTAGAAGGTGTATTTGCAGAGGCTGAAACGAGAAATCGCAATGGTCGTCGTTATTCTCTGAAAGAGATGATCCGTGAAACTGAAAAAATTAATGCAGCCGCAGCAGAGGGGAGACATGTTCTTGGTGAGCTGGATCATCCAAACGTACTTGAAGTTCGTTTGAAAAACGTTTCCCATCGCATTACAAAAATGTGGATGAATGGTAATAAGGCAATGGGTAAAGCTGAAATACTCCAACACCATCCAAACGGCCAGATTGCAATTGGACTAATGAAAGATGGAGTTCAGTTAGGGGTATCAACTCGCGGTTCTGGAAAAGTAAAAAGTGATGGTTTGGTTGAGAACTTCAACATGGTTACAGTAGATATTGTAGCAACACCATCTGCACGTTCTGCATATCCACAAACAATTCAAGAACAACTTGAAATGTATGAACGAGGTGAAATTATTACAGATCTAGCTGAATCAGTAATAAACGATAAAGCTGCTCAAAAGTACTTTCAGAAAGAACTTAAAGCATTTATTTCCACATTTTATAAATAAGTAAATAGAACAGTAATCATTGGGAGAAATATGATGAATGAAGATTTAAAACAGATTTTTGAAAGTGCGGTTCTGACTGATGAGACTAAATCAGTACTTCAGGAAGCCTTCAACGCAGCAGTTTCTGCTAAAGAAATTCAGTTGCAAGAATCTTTTGATAAGAAACTGGCAGATGAAGTAAAGGTTCTGGCCGAAAGTGCACAAGAAATGATTGAAGAAGCAATTGCTGACCATTTGGAACAGTATGCTGATGAAATCGCTCATGCTCGTACTTTAGAAGTACAATATGCAGATAAACTTGAAATGTTCAAAGAATCTTATGCACAAAAAACTGATGAATTGGTTACTACTCTGGTTGCAGAATCGGTTGCAGAAGAAATCGAAGAGTTGAAAGAATCAATCGAAGAAGCTAAGAAGATTAAATTCGCATTAGACTTATTCGAATCTTATCGTGATACCTATACCAAATTATTTGGTGGGGAAGAATCGGCAGTAGCTCTTGATGAATTGAAAGAAGCAAAAGCTGAGCTGGACGCATTGAAACGTTCACAGAAAATTGCAGAACTGACTGAATCTTTACAAGGTTCTAAAAAGAAAGTTGCTGAAACTGTATTAGAATCAGTTGCAATTGACAAACTTGAAGAGAAATTCAATTCAATTAAACATCTTTTAATTGCGGAATCTACCAAAGCTCCTGAAGAAGAAAAACAACCAGAAGCCATTGAAGAATCAGCAGTAGTTGTGATTGAAGAAGCAGAACATGAACCGGTTGTTACCGAGAAGCAACGTTTGGCAGCTGAGCGCATTCGCAGATCATTAAGTTCAATTCGTACTTAATTAAATCAGTTTTTTGACAAATAGTATAAATAAATAAAACACACTTTATTAGGAGTTTAAGATGGAACAAAAAGATATCAAAAACTGGGGTGAATACAAAGCTCAGTTGTTAGAAGGTTTAGATGATAAACAACAGCGCATGCTGAGTCAGGTTTTGGAAAGCACTCACAAAGAGAACTTAGCCGACAAAGACTCACATAACTACATGGTTGTTGAATCTACCTCTACCGGTTCGACCGTAACCTCAAACATCAGTCGTTATGATACGATTTTCATGCCACTGATTCGTCGTACTATGCCTGCAATGTTGGCGATGGATTTAGTTGGTGTTCAACCAATCACTACACCTCGCGGCATCGTTCGTACTATCCGTTTCCGTTTCTCTGAAGATACAGAAACTACTGCCGGTTCAGGTTCAAACGCTGTTGACGCAGGAACTGAAGCTTCTGGCGTAAATATCTTCGAAAAGTACTCTAAACTGGCTTTAGGTGGTGCTTATGACGAAGTTGATGCACTGAACCCGTTCGAACAAACCGTTTATTTAGAAGGTAATCGCGGTAAGCCAATGGATCTGGAAGTTGTAACTCAGACCACTGAACCTATGTCTCGTAAACTGTCTGCTGCTTACTCTCTGGAAGCTGCTGATGACTTACAAGCATTAGATGGCTTAGACATCGAAACCGAAATTACTCAGACTCTGGGCGACCAAATTCTGCGTGATTTAGACCGCGAACTGATCGGTGAATTGAATGACTTAGCTGGTACTGTTGAAGCATTTGACTTTGCTAACGTTGATGGTCGTTATGCTGGTGAGAAATTGGCTGCGTTAACTATCGCAATCGATAACCTGTCTGCACAGATCGCAATGAAAACTCGTAAAGCCGGTGCTACTTGGATGGTTGTTTCTCAGCGTGTATTCACTGCACTGAAAAATGCATCTAACACCACTTTCGTTCCAGTTAACGCAATGTCAACTGTAAACGGTGGCGATTTACGCATCAGCTCAAGCCTGTTCGTAGGAACCTTCGGTGCTGGCGTTAAAGTGTATGTTGACCCATATGCCGAAGGCGATGTGTTACTGATGGGTTACAAAGGTTCAGAGTTAGACGCTGGTCTGGTATACTCACCGTATATCCCACTGTCAAGCTCAGGCGTTGTTCGTAACCCAGAGACTGGTGACTTCCGTGTTATGTTACGTACTCGTTACGCACTAACATCTTTCACCAACACTGAAACTTCTTTAGGTGACAGCCCAGACTACTTCGCTCGTGCGACTGTAGCAAACTTACAGTTAGGTTTCACTAACTAATAGTTGATGGACCAACAAAAACCCTCCTAGTGAGGGTTTTTTATTGCTTGAAAAACGCTGAACGGGAGTTTATAATCCATTGGTAAATAATCCAAAGGGGAATAGACATGTTTGGACTTAAATTGATTAAAGAAGCTCATTTAAAAGAAATTGAGAATAAGCTATCAGACCTAAACCAGAAGTTAGCGGAAACCACTGCACAGAAAGATAGATTACAAATGTTTAATAGTGATCATCAGGAACGTGTGTCGGAAATGGCCGAAAAAATAAAAGAACTTAGTATTGAGTTAGAGAAAAAACAGTCTAAGATTGCTGAATTATTAGCCACTATAGATAAAGAAAAAACAAATAACAGCGTAACATTAACGATTTCGGATGACCTGTCATCTATAACACCCATCATTAGAACAAAACAAAATGCATTCGAAATTTTATTTCAGAACGGTTATCTCTCTGATGCACAAAACTCACAACATGCAATTGAACTCTCATTCATGCTGATTGCAAATGAAGCTCTTAGTCAGCTAATAGAACAATTCGAACCACAGGTCAGAGTAGACTGATATGAGAAAATTTAAAAATCTAATAGTTGATTTGAACAATCTGGTTTTTACTACAAGATTTTCTTCTGGCTTAAAACAGGCAACAACCAAGGCAAAAAAAGAGAAATTTGTTAAGGAAATGTTATTCAAGGACAGTTTAACATCGATTCTGTTCCACTCTAACAAATTTTCTGCAAACGGATTGTTATTAGTTAGTGACTCTAAGAATGTTTGGAGACGAGACATATATCCAGATTATAAAAGCAACAAAGACCCAAGCGAAGATATATATTTTGAAGATATTATTGCGGCAATAGACATGCTGATTGAGTTTTTTACTAACTATACCGCAGCACAACATATAAGTGTGCCTAGATGTGAGGGGGATGACATTATTGGGTTTTGGTGCTTAAATTCTGAGAATGTGGAAAACATCATACTATCATCAGATAGTGACTATACTCAACTGGTAAGTGAGAATACATCACTCTACTCTCCAGCTCAGGGAAAATTTCGAGAAAGTAATGATCCACAATACGACCTATTTTTAAAATGTATTAGAGGTGACAGAAATGATGCCATTCCATCTGCATTCCCAAAGGTCAGAGAGAGTAGATTAAAGTCTGCTTGGAACGATGATTTGGAGATGCTTAATTTATTAAATGAAAAACTTCCAGATGGAAGAACTGTGATGGATGCACTTGATCTTAATATGAGATTAATTGATTTAGCAGAACAACCAACAATAATCAAACAACAAATTGAGATAGCCATAAAAAACTTCAGACCTGCTAAATACGACGAGATAAAATGCATGCAATTCTTCAATAACAATAATTTGAAGGCATTTAATGATATAACTAGAAACGGTATTGTATTACACAAACCACCAGTTTTTAAAATGAGTAAATAATACGTAATCACTAGGAGATTTTAACAATGAATGAAGCTCAACAAATTCTTTCTGTATTGATTAAAGAATCAGTTCAAACTAAATTTGAACAAAAAATTGATGCAGTAATCGAAGAGAAATATTCTGCTAAAAAAGACGTAAAAGAGCAGGATGAAGATGAAAATGAAGAAAACATCGAAGAATCTGACGATGACGATGAAGATGACGATGAAGATGACGATGACGATGAAGAACTTAAAGAATCGATGTCGGTAGAATATTTGGAAGTTGGTGCGAAGAAAGGCAAAAAAACCGAGAAGACCACAATCTCACGTCATGCCGATTTAGTTAAAATGGCAAATACTGGAAAGTACGAATGGTTCATGGTAACTAAGAAAGATGGTACTGAGGTCGAATATACAGTAGACTTCGAAGGTAAAAAACCAGTTTTGGTTGAGATGTAAATAAAAGTGAAAGCATACAGGATAAAAGGAGACTGAATATGTTAAAGCGTTTTAAAATTGATGGTCGCATGCAAGAAGTTTTTGTATTGCGTGAAACAGATAGTCGCGTAGTTTATGTTCCGGTTAAATCGATGCACCGAACGGATTATGAACGTTTTAAAAAGATGACTGCCGAAAAACCACCTCGTGTGGATATGCTCGATTATATGAGTAAGCTAAAATTGTCTAATGGCATGAATGCTCTTGTGCAATATGATCGTCTAATTCAAGTTGCCAATATTCATAACAGTATCGGAACACGGGTTAAGAAAACAGAAGAAATTGTTGATAGCTTTGAACATGCCTCTCTTGTTGCTCAAAGCAATGCTGGGGTTAACCCACTACCACCACAACAAACGTTTGTAACGGAAGCAGTTGTTCAGCAATTACAAACATCAGCACCGCAAGAAAAACCAGTGTATGAGTTTACTAACCGCCATGGTAAAAAACAACAATGGTCGGGTCAGGGGCGCAAGCCGGATGTAATTCAAGCTCATCTGGAAGCAGGTGGAAGCCTAGAGGACTTCTTGGTCCAATAAAAAATAAAACCCTCACTTGAGGGTTTTTTCTTTCTATGCTATTATTCCATAAATTTTAAGAGAGGGTGTATGGAAAAGAGCTTTATTGATGTTAGTCATAATCCTTATGATGGAATAATCCATGAATGGACCAGAGATACCTCCGGTAGATTAAAATACAGAACAGTCTCAGACGCAGATTATCTGTATCTTTTTGTCCCAGACAACACCGGAAAAACTGACTTTTTCGACATGAAAAAGCGCCCAATGAAGAAATTATTCTTCAACTCACTACGAGATTTGTCTGAGTATGGTAAGACTTACCCAAATGTCCATGAATCGGATGTCGGTATCGAATACAAGTACATTCTGGATAATTTTATGGACGCACCATTCGACTGTCCAATGAACATAGCCTTTTACGACATCGAGGTTGACTTTAATCTTGATGATGGTAAAGGATACCCATCAATAAGAAACCCATTCGGTGCAGTAAACGCAATTTCTCTTTTTGATTTGGCTAAGAAAAAATACGTAATGTTGACTCTTTCGGCATTGGATGACTTAGTTCTATCAGATGCTGAATTCCCAGTAGAGACTAGACAATTTCTTTCTGAGAAGGAGTTGCTGAAGTTTTTCTGTGAAATAGTTATTGATGATATAGATATACTGACTGGTTGGAACGTCAAAGAGTTCGACTTAAATTACATCATGGAAAGATTACTCATTCATTTCGGTAACGAAGCTACGAGAATGTTATGCAGAAATGGTCTTAGAGCAAGACAAGTAGAATATGTGAATGAGAACGGTGAAGAAATTTGGCGCTGGGATCTCGTTGGCAGAAAACATATTGACATGATGGAAGTTTATAAAAAATTCAAACCAAAGGGTCTGGAGTCTTACAGCCTAAGCTCGGTATGCTTGATGGAACTTGGTGAGGATAAAATGGATTATGACGGCGATCTAGGCGAACTTTATCGTGAAAATCCACAAAAGTTCTTCGAGTATAGCTTACATGACTCTCGGTTATTGTATAAATTGAATAAGAAGCTAAATCTTTTAGCAATCGTACAACTTTTTACACGAGAGAGCTGTGTATTCGTAGAAGATGTAACCGGAACTGTAAAACCAATAGAACATGCTTTCATGCGATTCTGTAGAAAAGAAGGTAATATAGTCTTACCCGACAAAAAACATCACGAGAAGCAAGACTTCAGGGGAGCTGTTGTATATGATACAATTGCAGGCTTACACAAATGGATGTTCAGTATTGACTTAACGAGTCTGTACCCATCAATCATGATTATGCTTGGTCTTAGCTCAGAAAATCTAATGATGCAGCTACTCCAAGAGGACTTAGATTATTATAGAGTTCTTCAGCGGGAGGATGTTGACGTAGAGTTTGTTTGGGAACCTACTGGTGAGACAATGGTTCTGAAAGCATACGAAATCGATGATATGATTCGGGAGAATGGCTATACTATGAGTGCGGCTGGAACTGTATTTGATGGTTCTATGGGTCTTCTGGCTAGATTTGTAAAAGATGGATTTGATAAGCGAAGTCAATATAAAGACGAAATGAAAAGGGCAAAAACACCCGAAGAGAAAACAAAATTCAATCTTTTACAGAGTAGTAAAAAACTGGGTAATAACAGCTTATATGGTTGTATCTCTAATAATTTCTTTAGACTTTTTGACATTCGTATGGCAAGATCTATCACATACTCCGGAGCAATTGTTAGTAAATTTATGACATACCGGACCAATGAGACATTGAAGGAGATTGCTGGTGTCTGATTATATAGACTTTCAAAAAACAAATCATTTTTGGCTTCCGGTTGTAAAACCGGATAACACCATTAATATGGAGCTATATCATTCAACTTTTCAAACAGCAGGCGATACTGACTCATGTTATATGAAAGTTCCTGATGTGTTACATGAATTAGGTGAAGATGAAATAACCGAGATTTGTGATGAGGTTGCTGGGATAACAAATGAAGCATTCAATGATTTCTGTAAGAGTGCTTTTAACATGCCGGAGGAAAGATTCGGTACAATCGCCGCTGACCGAGAAGCAATCTCAGATAAGGCATTATTCTTGTCTAAGAAACGCTACATCATGCACCTTGTCAACATGGAAGGTGAGAAAGTTGACAAATTAAAAATCATGGGCGTAGAAATAATCAAATCCGATACATCACAATTCACCAAAAAAATTCTGATGGCAATGGTTCAGCTTATTCTGGATGGCTGTGATAGACAGCAGGTTCTTGATAGAGTTGCTTTACATAAATCATCTATATATGATTGTACACTTCAAGAACTAGCATCACCGGCTGGCTGTAGAACTCTTCTGAAGGCTTATAAACAATTGGAAGAGGTTGGTGATCTTAAGGGAATACACCACACCGCAAGATCTGCTATATTTTACAATGACCAATGTGGTGTAAAAGACCAAAAAATTCGTGCAGGAGATAAAATTGGTATAATTTACATAAAACACCCTCGCTCCAAATATCTTGGATTCCCCAAAGATGCAGCTTATCTTCCTGAGTGGATTGATGATATAATAATCGACTACGCTACGCACTGGGACAAGACAATGGTTAAAATAACTAACTATCTTGAGAGTATGGGCTGGGATGATCGCTCAATGACACAAAATCTGAGAAAGAATCTATTCGGAATAGAAGAAAGACCAAAGAAGAAGGCAAAGAAAAAATGATTGATAATGTTATTTTAAAAATGATTGAAGAGTTAAAATCAACAACCAAGACTAATGAAAAGAAAGTAATCATCGCGGATTATTTTAATAAATTTTCTGATGATGGGATTGGTAAGTTTTTTGATCTTGTATTAAACCCTCGAAAGTTGTTTTACGCAAAATCTCTCGATAAGTTACCACAAACAGCCGCAGCACAGGTAGTGCGCCCTGAAGTAACTACTGAATACATCTTAGAAAAACTCTATCAGAGTAAATCCAGAAAAGAAAAGATGGATACATTGGTTGAGTGCTTACATTACGCATCAACAATAACCAAGAAAATTGTAAACATCATTTTAGCAAAAGATATGGACTGTGGTGTAGGAATCGCACTTGTAAATTCTGCGATTGGCTTTAAGATGATTACTGACTTTGAAGTAGCGAAAGCAGAAGAAGCAAAATACATCGATAGTTTTGAAAATATTGGAGAATTCTATTGGAATTTGAAAGTAGACGGTCAGCGTTTAATTGTTCTTGGTAATATCCATGACGATTTCTTGTTCCTTTCATCATCGGGGAAGGAAATTACACAACTTCAACACACCAAAATGGGTGATGAGTTGAAACAGCTAGTACGGGTTTACTTAAAACAAAGTAATAAGAAATCTGTGTGTTTCGATGCGGAACTTCTCGGCGTAGATGACAATGGTAAGGAATTAGAGCGCCGCCAATCAAACGGAATCTGTACAAAAATGCAGAATATGAATGCTAATGAAGCTGAAGTTTCTTTAATGAGAGCTTGGATCTTTGATGTTATTGGATATGACACGGTTGAGCTGGAGTATAAAGGAACCACAAAACCTCAATGGGAACGTGTCGAAGAGTTACTAAAATTAAGAGATACTGTTGGCTTAGACATGAGCAAGATTATTTTCTTAGAATACAATGTAGTTTCCAGCATTAAGCAGCTATTGGAGTCTTTTAAAGATTTAGTTAAACATGGCTATGAAGGTGTGATTGCTAAGAGAAAGGACGCACCATACCAGATCAAGCGCCAGCAACACTGGGTTAAGATCAAAAAAGAAGTTGAAATTGACGTAGTGGTAACTGGTTGGACACCACATAAAAAACGAAAGGATATGATAGGTTCATTATTGATTGAATCGTCCTGTGGTAGAATAAAAGGTAAAATTGGTACTGGTGAATGGCTAACTGAAGAAAATCGATTAGAGCTGCACAGAAGAGCTTTAAACGGTACACTTGAGGGTATTATTCTTGAGATTGGTGTTATGGAAATCTCGAAGAATAAAAAGAATGACGAACTATCGTTTTATCTTCCTCGAATAACTAGGGAACGGACCGATAAAAACGATGCTGATGATTACGAAAAAATAATGAGTATGTTTTAAATTTAAGCCCCATAATGGGGCTTTTCTTTTTCTATAAATATAACTATAATTTATGGAGTGTGGCAATGAGCGAGTTTCTTAAACTACTTGAAGAAAGTTTAGATCAGGTTGATGAGATTCTTTATGAAGAGGTGGTTTATAACATCATAGAGAATTATGATTTTTCGGACGAAGAGATCGAAGAGATTTTAGAATCTTGCGAACTTGATGACGAAGAATACGAGGCGGTAGTAGAGGCACTACAGCGCTCTGTGAAATATACTGGTGATGTGAAACGCAGAGCATCCAGAAAAGTTAGACAGCGTAGAGCTGCATTGACAACTGGAATGAGTAAACTTGCTAGAAAGTTAAGGGCAAGGAAGTCTGCAAAAACCAAACGAAGAGATCCGTCTATTAAGCGAAAAGCAAACAGACGTAGGAAAAAGGCAATACGTATTAGAAAACAGCGAGGAATCAAATAATTGTCCCAGTCCCATTGACGTTTTATGTCTCAAAAGCGTCTCATTTGTGTCCCGTCCCATGTCCCAAATTTATGTTAAAAACCAGTTAAAAACACGTAAATTTGGGACACAAATCCCAATTTTTAGGACATTTGTCCTAAAAATGTTAAAATTGTTAAAATTAAGTTAACCTATACACGCGATCATCATATATAAAAGACCAACTGGTCTGACCAGTAATACAAGTTTTTGGATAGTATGTTAGAATAGAAGCTCAAGCGGCAAGGAATGCCAATTGCAACCAGATTAAAAAACTGGTTGACAGGTCGGAATGACTTGTAATAGAATGGAATCATGCCGCGAGGCTCTGCTCTTTTAAAACTTGGTTGCTATACAGTAGTACTTTACTATCTGACCACAGATCTGCTTATGTAAAACCGGCAGGTATTAAACGGATCTGGTTTCTGTGTCTTAGGGCTTAAGCGCATAAGGCTGGCAAGTGATTAGCGGATAACGCCCACTGGTCAAACAGAAACAGGTTGACAAAACTGGTAAAGTATGAAACAATGGCAACCATGGATTGAAAGGCGCTTGCCAGTCGGTCCCCGCTCTTTAACAATCTGGTTTTAGTTTTCTGAAATAAGTCCATCTTATTAATAAAAGGGTTTATTTTATGAAAAATGAAAAAAAAGTTATTGTCGCAGTTGACGAATGTTATAATGACAATAATGGTGCCTATCAGGTTGCCTATGTTTGGGATGGTGAATCTGTATCTACTTTAGGTGGAATGTATGATAATACTCATTATTCCGTGAATTGTACTGAAGAGGAATTCGCCGCCGCTAAAGCATGGCAACGTGCCAATACGCCCGAAACAATACCGTTTAACAAGTACTGTTACAATCGGTTGGGTGCAAATACTTTTATCGGCTGTATTGTTAAACTTGCTAGAAGTAAAAAAGCGCCCAATAAGGTCGATCTGAAAGTGACTGAATTTCACGAATCGTTCTACGATACGCGATATAATCAGTATGTTCCAGAACGTGTTACAGTTACAGACGGCATAACCAGTTGGATTGTATCCAGTAGCTGTATAAATGAGTTGGTTAAGGGTGTAAAAGAGTACGTTTTTTGGGCAGAATAGTAAAAATTTAAGGCCGGATGGCCTTATTTCAGGAAACTAAAACTTAACGGTTGACAAGGGCAAGCAATCATGTAATAATGGTTGACATATTCCTACGAAGCGTCCAGTAGAAACTTACTGGACACTAGGGCAGATACTAAGCCAAGCTGGTATTCTCCCGATACAACCGTTCTTTAACAATTAGGTGGGAGTCATTTGAGTGTCGGATTGCAGTATAGATCCGTGTTAAACTCAGTGACAAATGATTCCCAAAAACAGTACTATACGTAGTCTGTGCAGAATAATCGGGAGAAAATGATGGATAGGCGCTAGTCTATACCTAATTCGCCAGTGAGATACCGATCCGACACGTATAGTACGGTGAGCTGAATTGCGGTTGATCCTTGTAAGCGTGAATATTAATTCAAGGTCATTTTGATGCTTAGAGTGACCTTTATAATATCCATGTAAAAAAGGTGAATATCATGTTAAAAGGCTGGATTGCGTTTTATGGTGGCAAACAAGTCGAGATTTTGTTAGGCAAAGACGCTAATGATTTATATGGTGCGAAACAATTCGCCATCAAATATTTCAACGTTCCAAAGTCAAAGCAAGGTTTACTTGCCATTGAACCGGCATATTAAGTTGACTTTTCAGTACCATTCCAGTAGAATGGTACTCATAAAGTTAATTAACCAACAAAGCAAGGTGAGGTGATTAAGATGAATGCTGAACAAAAAGAATTTTGGTTGAAAACAATGAAAGAACACCAAGATGCAGATCGTATTTTACAGGGCGCTTGGCTGCATTCTAAAGACGAATCTGGTACATTCAGAGGTTGTTTCTTTGGTTGTGCCATGCAGACTGATAATAACCCACTACAAAAAGCAGCAAATGCAATGGGAATCCCCGAAACAGTAATTCGGTTGGCTGAATGCATATTTGAGAATTTGCCTAAACATGAGGCTGTATTATTCCCAGTACAATTTTTAGAAGCAGTAGTACCGGATTCTGATTTATATACAACCCACCACAAGATAACAATCAAACGAATGGAGCGTTTGATCAAACTACATAAAGATTGTAATGAGTATGGATTGCTGGATGCTTTGAATTTAGTATTAGAATATCATAAAAATCCTACACTGCCAGCAGAGTCAGCAGCACGGTCAGCAGAGTCAGCAGCACGGTCAGCAGAGTCAGCAGCATGGTCAGCAGCATGGTCAGCAGAGTCACCAGCATGGACAGCAGCAGGGTCAGCAGCATGGTCAGCAGAGTCAGCAGCACTGTCAGCAGAGTCAGCAGCATGGTCAGCAGCATGGTCAGCAGAGTCAGCAGCATGGTCAGCAGCATGGTCAGCAGCATGGTCAGCAGCACGGTCAGC
>WPCH01238451.1_pt1 | contig 143632 bp, 125 predicted proteins | sample 5399881 | NCBI WGS metagenome assembly WPCH01 (sample SAMN12869468, study PRJNA574797) | sludge metagenome | isolation source: wastewater treatment of pH5 | place: China:Beijing | collected 2019-05-20 | reverse complement strand
TCAGATAGGTCCGGAGTCCGCAGCGGCATGGGGCCGGCTGCTCGGACTGACCGGGCCGATCATAATATGCAAGACGGCTCAGGGAAACACTGATTAATTGCACACAAGCCCAGCAGCCCTGTTGTCGCTGACCTGTTCTGGTCTGTACATGCCCTGGATGGGCATCGTCAAGCCCCCATGGATGGGTTCACGGCGTGTCCAGAACAGGTCAGCGACAATTGGGCCAACACCGAAACTGTTTTAATCAGTGCCCCCCCCCAGGGGCTTGCCCGGAGCTTCTCAGGCTTCCTGAACTTTGGCGTACATCGAGTTGCGTGGAGCGGCGAACACCCGGTGCAGCATGGGTTCGAAAAACTCCAGCGGCTCGTTCGGGTAGTCCGGATCAAACGCCGGGGCATCGTACTTGGCGCAGAATTCGGCGGTGTAGGCGTAAAGCGGGTGATCCTTGAACTGGTCGCGCAGATGGCGATCCATGCCCAGGTGATGGAAAAAGTAATAGCCCTGAAAAACACCGTGCTTTTCCACCATCCACAGGTTTTCCGGTGAGACGAAGGGCTTGAGGATGGCAGCGGCAATGTCAGGGTGGTTATACGAGCCCAGGGTGTCGCCAATATCGTGAAGCAGGGCGCAGACCACGTATTCCTCGTCACGACCGTCGCGGTGGGCACGGGTGGCCGTTTGCAGTGAGTGCTGCAGGCGATCGATCGGGAAGCCCCCGAAGTCACCGTCGAGCAGTTTAAGGTGGGCCAGAATACGCTCTGGCAATTCCTTGGCGAAGGGGCGGAAGTGGCCGGAAATGATATTCCAGTCTTCGGCGGTCCCTTCCTGCATGGCACGGAAGCTGGCGCGTTGTTCGCCCATCACGGTTCTCCTCTGTTGTTCTTGGTTTGTCGAGGCAGGGTAATCGCTTGCCTGGGTGGGGACTGTCGCGTCCCCGACAGTCGGCAAAAGAGCCCTAGAAACGAATCCGCCCGGTAAAGGCGTCACGCAGCATGACCCAGTCGCCAATGAAGCTGTACAGTGGGTACTTGAAGGTGGCCGGTTTGTTTTTCTCAAACAGGAAGTGGCCAACCCAGGCGAAGCCGTAGCCGGCTACCGGCAAGGCTAGCAACCACCACCAGTTTTGGCTAAGCAGGGCATAGGCCAGAATTAGCAGCACCAGGCAACTGCCGACATAATGCAGGCGGCGACAGATGTCATTGCTGTGTTCGCTAAGGTAGTAAGGGTAGAACTCGGCGAATGACTTGAATACCGGGGTGTCGTTGGCGTTTTGGGAAGTGGGTGCTGACATGGCGGTTTCTCCAGGCTTTTCCCGTCACTATAGTGTAGCTCCCCTGGTACCCGGCATGACCTGGGTGGCCAAAGCTGTGGCGTAGACGGTTTTTACCCTTGGCCGGTTTGTTCTATGATCGTGCCTTTTACATATTGACTATAACAACAGGCTTCAGGGGCACGACTCCTGGCTGCGAGAGAGCTATGCCGCATTCTGAACGTACCACCTCATCCAGTTGGGCGCTGGCGATTGTCCAGGCGCTGGAGCTGAGTGGTCTTGATGGCCGAGCGTTGTTTGTCGAGTTGGGCGTTGATCCTGGGCTGCTGAACGACCCTGATGCCCGCATTGCCCAAGATCAAATGACCCGGCTCTGGCAATTGGCGGTCGAGCGCTCGGGGGACCCGGCCATTGGTTTGAACATGGCCCAAGTGATTCGTCCTGCACATTTCAATGTAGTGGGCTTTGCCCTGATGTCGAGCCGTACCTTAAAGGATGGCTTTGCCCGCATTGTGCGTTATCAGCGGCTGATTGGTGAGGCAGCGGATCTGGCGCTGGAGGTACATCCGGACTGTTATCGGCTGGTCATGTCGATTCATGGTGATCGCTTGCCAGCGCCAGCCCAGAGCCATGATGCGGCTATGGCTTATGCCCTGGCTTTCTGCCGCTGGATGACCGGCCGTGTGTTGATGCCCCTGGAGGCTCATTTTGCCTATCCGGCGCCGGCCGAGCTGAGCGCCTATCAGGCTTTGTTCGGTTGCCCACTGGTGTTCGATGCGCCGAGCTACAGCCTGAGTTTCTCCCGGAGCATGATGGAGGAGCCGTTGGCCACCGGCAATGAAACCCTGGCTCAGTTACACGATCAGTTGGCCGCCGACTACCTGATGCGGTTCGAGCGTGACAGGGTGACTCATCAGGCCCGTCAGGTACTGTGTCGTCTGTTGCCGCAGGGCGAGCCCAAGCGCGAGGCAGTGGCCAGTGCGCTGCGCATGAGCACCAGAACCTTGCAGCGGCGCCTGCAGGACGAAAACACCAGCTATCAAGCGCTGCTTGATGAAACCCGGCGTGAGTTGGCGTTGCAGTATCTGGGGCAGCGACAACTGACCTTGCTGGAGATCGCCTATTTGCTCGGTTTTGCCGACCCGAGCAATTTTTTTCGGGCCTTCAAGCGCTGGTTCGGCATGCCTCCCGGGCAGTATCGTGAACAGCAATTGGCTCGTCGGCCAATGGTGAATAACGAAGAGGATCGATGATGGATGCGCTCAAAGCGCTGCATGAACGGGTTTCTGTTCCCCGCCTGACGGGGCCAGCCCCGACCCTGGTCCAGCGCGAAGCATTATTCCGGGCGGCCTTGCGGGCGCCGGATCATGCCTATCTGCGACCCTGGCGTTTTCTGGTAGTGGAGGGCGACGGGCTGGAGCGGCTGGGAGAGTTGTTCGGTCGGGCGGCCTTGAGTGACTGCGCCAATATCACGGCGGAAACTCTGGCCCGCTATCAGGGTTTGCCACTGCGGGCACCGATGATGGTGATTGCCATCAGTTGCCATCAGGCGCACCCCAAGGTTCCTGAAATCGAACAGGATCTGGCCTGTGGCGTGGCGGTTGGCAATATGCTGCTGGCTGCCCATGCGCTGGGGCTGGGCGCGGTCTGGCGCACCGGCGAGCTTGCCTATCACTCGGTGGTGCGTGAGGGGCTGGGTGTGGCCGACAACGAACGGATCATCGCTTTTCTGTATCTGGGCCAGCCGCTTGGGGCGCGCAAGGCTCTGCCGGAGTTGGCGGTCGAGGATTATTTCCAGACTTGGGGGCGGGGAAACACTGATTAAATCAGTTTCGGTGCTGGCCCAATTGTCGCTGACCTGTTCTGGACACGCTGTAAATACATCCCTGTACGCTCTTAGATGCCATCCTTGGCATCTAACGGTCCAGCACAGGTCAGCGCCAACCGGGCTGCTGAGCTTGTGTGCAATTAATCAGTGTTTCCCTAGAACTCAGGAGGTGTAATAGTCCTGGGCTGCCAATTTCAAGGTAATGCGCGCCTTCAGGCCGCCAAGATCGCTGGCAGCGAAGCTCAGTTGGCCCTGATGGCGCTCCACCGCCCGACGGGCAATCGCCAGCCCCAGTCCATGGCCGCTGTCGGTGGCCTGGCCGGGTAGCCGGACAAAGGGCTCGCCAAGCTGGCTTAGCCAGTCTTGCGGTACTCCGGGGCCTTGATCGTCGACTTCAATCAGGCAGTTCTGGCCCAGACGTGACAAGCGGACCCGGATCAATCCTTGAGTCGGGCTGAAGCGCTGGGCATTGCGCAGCAGGTTGTCCAGGGCGCTGTAGAGTTGTTCTGGCCAGCCTTGCAGGGTGGCCTGGGTCTGGCCCTCAAGCACCAGTTCACAATCTTCGGCGGCAAACTGGGCGTCATCGAGCACGCGGGCTACCAGGCTGTCGAGCTCGAAGGGCTGGCGTGGCTGATCCTGGGTATCCAGCCGGCTCAGGGTCAGGATGTCGTCAATCAGGGCATCCAGCCGACTGCATTCGCGGTCAAGCCGAACCCAGAGAGGGTCGTCCTCGGATAATTGCTGTTTGCTGCCCAATGCCAGACCGATCCGCAGTCGGGCCAGTGGTGAGCGCAATTCGTGGGAGATGTCGCGCATCAACTGGCGCTGGCTGTCCAGCAGGCTCTGTACCCGGTTACCCATGCTCTCGAACTGTCTGGACAATTCACCGAACTCATCCTGGCGTTGGCCCAGATCCTGAAGCTTGGCTGCGTCGAAGTTACCCTTGGCCAAGGCTTGGGCAGCCTGGCCGAGTTTGGCCAGTGGTGCGGTCAGGTAGCGGCTGAGCAGTAGGCTCAGCAGCGCCAGTACGGTCATGGCCAATAGAACATTGGCGATTAGCGCCAGTGGTGTGCGTTGCCAGCGGAACAGCTCGGGGCTGGGGACATGCAGAGTCAATTGATAGGTGCTGTCGGGTGAATCCCAGACCAGTTGAAACAGGCGTCCGTAACGAGGGGTTTCGCTGCCGGGTTCGCCGCGGGGATCGGCAAATCGCGGGGAGGTGGGCAAGGTGCCAGGCAGCAACAGTTGTCCATTGGCGTCATACAGATTGGCCCGTAGCCGGTATTCCCGGCGTTGTTGTTCCAGCCAGCTCTGGGCGGCGCGTGGACCGTGCTGTTCGTAGTGCTCGACCAGTTTTTCAGCGAAGTCCCGTAGTTGTGGATGGAACTGCAGCAGCAGCCAGTCCTGTTGAAGGGTGCGGCTGACCAGAAAGCCCGAGCCTCCGACCAGCAGGGTTGCCAGCCAGAGTACCGCAAAGACTTTCCAGAACAGCCGCATATCCATTTACCTTAGCTTCTGTGTTGGTGTTTGCGCGGGCGATCGCCATCCCGATGGGAGCGGCGCTCCTGCATACGTTCCTGCCGCTTTTCGCGCAGTTCGGCCATTTTGGCGCGTTGCTCATCGGTCAGCACGGCATCGACGCGGCTGATGCTTTCTTCGCGCAGGGCCTTGTGTTTTTCCCGTTGCTCGGCATGAATGCCGCGCAGTTGTTCCTGTTGCTCTGCCGTTAGTTCCAGAGCTTTGGCCATGCGTTCCATATGGCGCTCATGGCGGGGTTCGGCATCTCCCGATGCAGCGAAAGCGACGGTAGCGATACCTGTGGACAGTGCCAGCAGACCGGCGATCAGGGTTTTTTTCATAATCTCTACTCCTGGTTCAGGGCTGACCGGCTTGTCCGGCCATTGACTGCAGAGTTTAGAGATCGCCATGTCAAGCAGGGCCATCCTTTGGTAAAGGCAGTGTAAAGCTTAAAGAGCCTGTGCAAAGTATGTCATTAGCTGTATAGATAGCCGCGACCACGGATCGACTGGATACGGCTACGGCCGTCGGGATGGTTGCCCAGTTTGCGTCGCAGGTTGCTCATGTGCATGTCCAGGCTGCGGTCGTAGGGGCCAAGGGGTTTGCCTAACGCTTCGCGTGACAGTGACTGTCGGTCGACCAGTTGGCCGTGGTTGTTCAGCAGGCAGCGCAGGATCAGTGCTTCGGTCTGGGTCAGCGGCAGTGGCTGTTCGCCCTGCCAGGCCAACAGGCTGTCCGGGTCCAGGCGGATATCGCCGGCTTGCAGTGGTTGGTGTCCTGTGCTGGTGTTTTGGCTGCGGCGCAGCAGCGCGCGTAGCCTGGCGACCAGCTCACGGGGGTCGCAGGGCTTGGCCAGGTAGTCATCGGCACCCAGTTCCAGACCAAGAATCCGATCCACCGGTTCGCCTCGGGCGCTGAGCATAAGTAGCGGGGTCTGGAATTCCTGGCGCAACGCGCGCAAAACATCCAGACCATTCATGCCGGGCATCATGACGTCGAGGATTACCGCCTCGAACGGTTCGGCACGCAGTGCCTCAAGTCCGCTTTCGCCATCGTGGCGCACGGTCAGGCTGAAGCCTTCAACAGCCAGCCAGTCGCCCAGGAGCTCACAGAGCTCCTGGTCGTCATCGATCATCAATATCGGGTGTGAATTCAATTCAGCCATTCGCTACGTTTACGGCGGCCACCCATCCTGGCAAGCAGGAAGCCCAGCAGTAAACTACCGGCCACGGTGGCGCCGCCAATAATGAACCATTGTTGACGTTGCTCTTCGAGCCTGGCGCGGGCGCCAAGTTCCGCATCTAGTTGCCGAGCACGCAGGTTTTGGTTTTCTTCGCGCAAACGCTGTAATTCAAGGTTGGAGTCGTTTCCACCGGCCAGTTGTTCTGCCAGTTGCTGACGCTCGGCCTCAACCCGGGCCAGTTCGGCCTGTAGTACGCCGACATCTTGTGCATTGGCGCTTGGTGGCGACTCTGGCTGGGCTGCATTCTCTTCGGCTATCGCCTGGGTGCAAAGCAGGGCCGTGCCGCACAGCAGCGCAATCATCAATCGGGGCATCGCTGAACTCCTCAGGCCGGCAGCACGGGTTTAAAGGGTTTGATAAGTACTTCGGCATAGACTCCGGCGCTGACATAGGGGTCGGCATCGGCCCAGGCCCGGGCCTGTTCCAGCGACTCGAATTCGGCGACCACCAGGCTGCCGGTGAAACCAGCCGGGCCGGGGTCGTTGCTGTCGATGGCCGGGTGCGGACCGGCCAGTAGCAGGCGCCCGGTGTTTTGCAGTGCTTGCAGACGAGCCAGGTGATCGGGACGCGCCGCCAGGCGTGCGTCCAGTGTGCCTGGAGCGTCGCTGGCCATGATGGCGTAGTACATGAAGCTTCCTTATCTGTGATAGATAGTGAGGTTTTGATAGTAGTTTAGTAGTTGGCGAGCCTAAGTTATTGCATCAGCTGGGCCTTGTCAGCGTTCAACAGGCATAATAGTGAAAATATTTTGTCGGGCTGGAATAAACGTGATTGCTGATTTGCACATGCACAGTACCGCCTCGGATGGCGTCTTGGCTCCGGCTGAGTTGATGCGTCAGGCGGCCGAGGCAGGTGTCGAGCTGGCCGCTCTGACTGATCACGATACGCTGGAGGGACTAGCTGAAGCTCGGGCGGCGGCGTTGGCCGCCGGCATCCGTTGGGTCAGTGGCGTGGAGCTGTCGGCGCAGTGGCAAGGCCATACCCTGCATGTTTTGGGCTATGGCTTTGATCCGGCTGCGTCGGCATTGCTTCAGGCCCTGGAAGGGGTGCGTGCAGGGCGTTGGCAACGGGCGCAACAAATTGCCGAGCGGCTGGCGGCCAAGCGTATGCCTGGAGCCCTGGAAGGGGCGCAGGAGGTTCAGTTGGCCATAGGTGCGGATGCCGATGCGCCACCAGCGCGCCCGCACTTTGCCGACTGGCTGGTGCGTGAAGGTCATGTCAGTGACCGGGCCGAGGCTTTTCGTAAGTGGTTAGGAGCTGGCAAGCTGGGTGATATCAAACAGCACTGGCCAACTCTGGGCGAGGTGGTCGGGCAGATTCGTGCCGCCGACGGCATGGCGGTGTTGGCGCACCCCTGGCAGTATGGCTTTACTCGCAGCAAGCTACGGCGTCTGCTGCGTGAGTTCGCTTCTGCCGGCGGGCGGGGCATTGAAGTGGTCAATGGTCGACAGCCACCGGAGCAGGTGGCCTACCTGGGCAAACTGAGCAACGAGTTCGGGTTTCTGGCCAGTTGTGGCAGTGATTTTCACCATCCCGGTTCGCCATGGATGGCATTGGGCGTGATGACCGCCATGCCGTCGGACTGCGAGCCGGTCTGGGCCGACAGGTTGTTCAACTACACTTGATGTATGCATGCAACGGATAATGATGTGAGCCAATACTTTCAGATACACCCCGAAAACCCGCAGGCACGTCTTATTCGCCAGGCGGTTGAAATCATTCGCCAGGGTGGGGTGATCGCCTATCCTACTGATTCGGCCTACGCGCTGGGTTGTCATCTGGGTGATAAGGACGCGCAGGAGCGCATACGCCGATTGCGGCAACTGGACGACAAGCACAACTTCACTCTGGTCTGTCGCGATCTTTCTGAATTGAGCGTTTACGCCAAGGTCGATAACAGCATCTTTCGCCTGCTAAAGGCCAATACCCCGGGGCCTTACACCTTCATTCTCAATGCCACCACCGAAGTGCCGCGTCGGCTGTTGCACCCCAAGCGACGGACTATCGGCCTGCGGATTCCCAACCACCAGATCACCCTGGACCTGCTTGAGGCTTTGGGTGAGCCTCTGATGAGTGTGACGCTGATGCTGCCGGGCGATAGTCTGCCGTTGACCGATCCGCAGATGATTCGTGACCGCCTGGGCAAGCAGCTCGATCTGATCATCGACGGTGGGGCCTGCAATATCGAGCCGACGACCGTGGTCAGTCTGCTGGATGGTCAGATCGAGGTTCAACGGCTTGGACTAGGTGACCCCGAGCCGTTTGGCGCAAGCCGTGAACACTGATTGAGCCTGACGCCGCTGACGTCTGGCCCAATCCGGGTATAATCGCGCCACAACATACTGATGAGACCTTCAGGAGATACCTTTGAGTTCCGTTGATTCCCAGCGCCGTGTCCTGTCCGGCATGCGTCCGACCGGGCGCCTGCATCTTGGTCACTACCACGGAGTGCTGAAGAACTGGGTCAAGCTGCAGCATGAGTACGAGTGCTTCTTCTTCGCCGCCGACTGGCATGCGCTGACCACCCATTACGAAAACCCGCAGGATATCGAACAGAATGTCTGGGACATGCTGATTGATTGGCTGGCGGCTGGCGTCAGCGGTAACTCGGCGACTCTGTTCATCCAGTCTCAGGTACCGGAGCATGCGGAGCTGCACCTGCTGTTGTCGATGGTCACGCCAGTCAGTTGGCTGGAGCGAGTACCGACCTACAAGGATCAGCAGGAAAAACTCAAGGATCTGGACCTGGCAACCTACGGGTTCCTTGGCTATCCGCTGCTGCAAAGTGCCGATATTCTGATTTATCGGGCCGGTCAGGTGCCGGTCGGGGCCGATCAGGTGGCGCACGTTGAGATCACCCGTGAGGTGGCGCGGCGCTTCAACCATTTGTATGGCAAGGAGCCGGGCTTTGAAGACAAGGCCGAGGCCGCGATCCATAAAATGGGCAAGAAGGCCGCCAAGCTGTACAGCAACTTGCGCAAGGCTTATCAGGAACAGGGCGATGCCGATGCGCTGGAGACCGCCCGGGCGCTGCTCAAGGAGCAGCAGAACATTACCCTGGGCGACAAGGAGCGACTGTTCGGCTACCTAGAGGGTGGCGGTAAGGTGATCCTGCCCGAGCCCCAGGCACTGCTGACCCCGGATTCGAAAATGCCGGGGCTGGACGGGCAGAAAATGTCCAAGTCCTACAACAACACCATCACCCTGCGTGACACCAGCGACGAGGTCAACGAGAAAGTCCGGCGCATGCCAACCGATCCGGCCAGGGTCCGTCGTACCGATCCAGGTGACCCGGATAAGTGCCCGGTCTGGCAACTGCACCAGGTGTATACCGACCAGGCAACCCATGACTGGGTGCAGCAGGGTTGTCGTAGCGCCGGGATTGGCTGTATTGACTGCAAGAAGCCGGTGATCGATGCGATCGCGACCGAGCTTGCACCCATGCAGCAGCGTGCCCGTGACTATGAGGCCAACCCTGATGCGGTTCGATTAATCCTCAACGAAGGAACCGAGCGGGCCCGTGAAGCGGCGCGCGATACCCTGACCGAAGTGCGTCAGGTCATGGGCCTGGAGTACCGTCGATAACCATGAGCGGACCGGAGCAGGCACAGGATTCGCCAACTCCGGCCGCCATGGCGGCTGATGCGTCTGCTATGACGCCGCGTCAGCATGAACTGCCGTTCGCCATGGTCTATGGGCAGGCGGTGACTGAGCTGCCGCAGGATCTTTACATCCCCCCCGAAGCCCTCGAAGTCTTTCTGGAAGCCTTTGAGGGGCCGCTTGACCTGCTGTTGTACCTGATTCGGCGGCAGAACATCGATATTCTCGACATTCCGGTGGCGGAAATCACTCGCCAGTACATGAGTTATGTCGAGTTGATGAAGACGGTACGTCTGGAGCTGGCTGCCGAATATCTGGTCATGGCGGCTATGCTGGCCGAGATCAAGTCACGTCTGCTGCTGCCGCGCCACGATGACGGTCATGAAGATGAGGAAGATCCGCGGGCCGAGTTGATCCGGCGGCTGCAGGAGTACGAGCGCTTCAAACAGGCAGCCGAAGACTTGGATGCGCTGCCGCGGGTTGGGCGCGACATCGTCCTCGCCAGTGCCGAAATGCCCGAGCAGCCAACCCGGCGCCTACATCCTGAGGTTAATCTGCAGGAGTTGCTGCTGGCACTGTCCGAAGTGCTGCGCCGCGCCGACATGTTCGAAAGTCATCAGGTTACCCGCGAAGCTTTGTCAACCCGGGAGCGCATGGCCGAAGTGCTGGAGCACCTCAAGGGTGGGCAGTTCGTGCCCTTTGTCAGCCTGTTTAGTGCCAGTGAAGGGCGGCTGGGGGTAGTGGTTACCTTTATGGCGGTGCTGGAGTTGATCAAGGAGCAACTGGTCGAACTGGTACAGAACGAGCCATTCGCCCCCATTCACGTCAAGGTCAGAGGTGAGGATGAGTCAACCAGCACTTGAACTGATTCTCGAGGCCGCGCTGCTGGCAGCAGGCAAGCCGTTGAGTCTTGAGCGTCTGCGTGAGCTGTTCGACGAAGACCGCGCGCCGACCAATGAAGCTCTGCGTGAGGCTCTGGTTCGGCTTGGGGATAGCTACACCGAGCGCGCCTTTGAGCTGCGAGAGGTGGCTGGCGGCTGGCGCTTGCAGGTACGTGAAGACTACACGCCCTGGGTCAGCCGGTTGTGGGAGGAGCGGCCGCAGCGCTATTCGCGGGCCATGCTTGAAACCCTGGCATTGATTGCCTATCGCCAGCCGATCACCCGTGGCGAAATTGAAGATATTCGTGGTGTTGCAGTCAGCAGTCAGATCATCAAGACTCTGCTTGAGCGCGAGTGGGTACGGGTGGTCGGGCACCGTGACGTACCGGGCCGCCCGGCGATGTTCGCCACCACCCGGCAATTTCTCGACTATTTCAATATGCGCAGCCTCAACGAGCTGCCGCCGTTGGCTACTATTCGCGATATCGATCAGCTTGAGCCAGAGTTGGAGCTCAAGGATGAAGGTGCTGATGCTGCTGCCGATCAGGCGCCCTGGATGCCTGTCGAGCCGCTCAAAGCGCTGGACGGCGAGGAGGGCGAAGAAACCGGCTTTCATGCGCTGCTGGACGAACTCAAGGCGATGGAGGCCAATATTAAGACGGACTTCGACGACCTGTTGCCGGACGAGCCAGATGAGGATCAGGCGGGCAGCTAGGGTCTTCACTGCGATTGCGCTTGTGCTGCGCTGGCTATATCCTGCGCCTTGACTATCCACACACCGGGAGGTGCTCTAAATGACCGATATTATTGAAAACGATTCAACTCCTACTCCCCCTGCCAGCGGCGAAAAGCTGCAAAAGGTACTGGCGCGCCTGGGGCTTGGCTCGCGTCGCGAAATTGAAGCCTGGATTGGTGCCGGCCGAGTCGAGGTCAATGGCGAGGTGGCTCAGCTCGGTTGCCGGGTCGACAGTCTTGACCAGATCAGTGTTGATGGTCGGCCGCTGCGTCGGGACCTGAACACCGAAGTGATTCGCCGGGTGATGATCTACAACAAGCCTGAAGGCGAGGTTTGTACCCGCGATGACCCGGAAGGTCGACCGACCGTATTTGATCGCCTGCCACGTCTGAAGCAGGGGCGTTGGATCAATGTTGGGCGTCTGGACCTCAATACCTCGGGGCTGCTGCTGTTTACTACCGACGGTGAACTGGCCAACCGGCTGATGCATCCCTCCTACCAGATGGATCGTGAGTATGCCGTGCGGGTCATGGGCGAAGTCGATGAGGCCATGATCGAGCGACTGAAAACCGGGGTGATGCTCGAGGATGGCCCGGCACGCTTTACCGACGTGGTCTCCTCCGGTGGTGACGGGATCAACCGCTGGTATCACGTCTGTCTGCTCGAGGGGCGCAACCGCGAAGTGCGTCGCCTGTGGGAGTCTCAGGGCGTCAAGGTAAGCCGTCTCAAGCGGGTGCGCTTCGGGCCGGTATTTCTCGGTGCCGAGCTGCCGATGGGGCGCTGGCGGGAAATGAAGCAGAACGAGATTGATACCCTCAGTGAAGAGGTCGGGCTGAAGCCGATCCCGTTGCCGGCGATGAAAACCGCCGACAAGGAAAAGCTCAAACGGCATGAGCGTAAACCGTCGATGCATCAGGCGCGCACCACCCGGCGGCCACGGCGGAGCTAACAGGGTTGCTTGTGCGATCTTGATTACAAAATGGAGAATGAACGGATGCCAACGTTGTTGTTGTACAAGGAAATCAAGGCGCTCAATCGAGATGAGCACAAGCTGCTAAAACTCAAGGTCGGCGGTGATAGTCATTTCGCCGCCGCCACCCATTTGGTCCCCTTGGCAGGTCTGGAGTTTTTCCAGGCTGCGCGCAGTTATCCGATTGTATTCGTTGGCGAAGGCGACAGTGTCAGTCCGATCGCCTTGCTGGGGCTGGAGCAGGGCGATAACAGCTATGTTCAGGACGATGGTCGGTGGCATGCCAATGCCTATGTCCCTGCTTTCATTCGGCGTTACCCTTTTGTATTGGCGCAAGGTGAGGATGATGGTTTCACCGTTTGCATAGATGCCGGCTACTCGGGCTGGAACGAAGCTGACGGGCAAGCGCTTTTCAAGGGCGATGGCTCGAACAGTGACTATCTGAATGAAATGATTCAGTTCATGCAGGGTTTTACTGCGGAAATGCAGCGTACCCGCGATTTTGTCGAAGCCTTGAAGGCATTAGATCTGCTGGTGGCACGTACGCTCAAGCTAACCCACGCCAGTGGCGAGAGTTTTGTCTTGCGTGATTTCATGGCTGTTGATGAAGAACGTTTCCTCAAGCTTGACGACGATCAGGTCCTGACACTAAACCGGAAGGGTTATTTGGGCTGGGTTTATGCTCATCTGATGTCGTTGGGTAATGCCAATCAGTTGTTCGAGCGCTACTTGGTTGCTCGCCAGCAAGCGGCAGCTACCCACTAGGTGAGGGAGCAGGCCTGATTAGGCCTGTTCTTCTATTCGTTTATTGGCTTATTCGCTGACCACGGTATTGCGGCCGCGGTGTTTGGCCGCGTACATAAGTTTGTCGCAGCGATCAAGCAGTTCCCGGCCGGTCTCGTCGTTATGGCGGATGGCAACCCCCAGGCTTACGGTCATGGGCAGTGGCTGGCCATCAATCTTGAATTGCAGGTTTTCCACTGCGCTGCGAATGCGCTCGGCAATGCTCTTGGCTGGCTCCAGATCGGTGTTGCCCAGTACTACTACAAACTCCTCGCCTCCCAGGCGATACAGTCCATCTACTGCGCGCAAACACTGACGGGTGCAGTCGACCACGGTCTTGAGGGCCTGGTCGCCGTAGGCATGACCATAAATATCATTGATCTGCTTGAAGCGGTCCAGGTCCAGCACCAGTAATGACAGGGGGGTGCGATTGCGGATGGCAAGCTGAACCTCGCGGTTGATGGCCTGGTCCATGGCCAAGCGGTTGCCGGCTCCGGTCAGGTTGTCGCGCAGGGCGCACGACACTGCCTCGTGGTACATCAGGGCGTTGCGTAGCGGATACAGCAGGGTGCTGAGCAGGGTTTCCAGGCTGCTCAGTTCCAGTTCGCGAAAGCGCTTGGCACGACTGAACTGCAGTTCGCCGAGAAAATCGTTGCCATGATTAAGTCGATAGCTGCAGCGGTGCAGGCTGGGCTTGCCTTGTTGCAGTTGTAGGTCGTGGGTGCTGTTCTGGTATTCCAGCCCGTCGACCGGGATCAGGCTCTGCAGTTCGGTGAAGAACAGTTCCAGAACCCGATCGATTTCCAGTGAGGTTTGCAGTACCTGAAGCAGTCGCTGATGCAGCGCGGGGAGCGAGCGTTGCTGGCCACTGGCAGGCTGGAGCAGTTTGCGGGCGCTGTCGAGATCGATGGTATTGCCTTGGGTCGACATCATGACAAATCCTGGGCGGGTGCTGGAATTATCTTGATCAAAGCAAACTGTGTGCCATCATTGTAAAGTCTTTTTTTATCAGTACCTTATGGTTTGTATGATGGCATTTCTGTGGTGAGAGTGGCAAAAAATTGCCGCTGCTGGAGTTTTTCGCCGCTGCACGGCGACAGCGGCGTCGGAAAACCGTCTTATTGGGCGTTCAGCGCCTGGCCGTTGATCTCACGGCTGTCGGCACCCAGCAGGTAGAGAAATACCGGCATGATGGCGGCGGGCTCGGGATTGGTCTCCGGCTCTTCGGCCGGGTAGGCCTTGGCCCGCATGGCAGTGCGGGTGGCGCCGGGGTTGACACTGTTGACCCGGATATTGCTGGTGCCATCCTGCTCGTCTGCCAAAACCTGCATCATGCCCTCCAGAGCGAACTTGGATACTGCATAGGGGCCCCAGTAGGCGCGCCCTGTGCGACCAACGCTGGATGACACCATGACGACCGAGGCGTCACCAGCGACGCGTAGTAGTGGCATCATCGCCTTGGTCAGCAGGAATGGGGCGTTGACGTTGACCTGCATGGCCTGCAGCCAGTCTTCGGTTTTGATCTGTTCGAACGGGGTGCGCGGGCCGCCCAGCAGTGCGGCGTTGTGGACCAGGCCGTCTAGTCGGCCGAAGCTGTCGAAGAGCTGGTCGGCCAGGTCCTCGTAGTCCTTTTCGGTTGCGGTTTCGAGGTTGAGTACGCAAATGGCCGGTTGCGGCTGGCCCGCAGCCTCGATCTGATCGTATACCGCTTCCAGTTTGCTCAGGTTACGGCCGATCAGTACTACGGTGGCGCCGTGGGCTGCGCAGCTCAGAGCGCAGGCCTTGCCGATCCCGTCGCTGGCGCCGGTGATGAGGATGACCCGATCCTTGAGCAGGTCGGTCGGGGCATGATAGTCGAACATGTTACTTCTCCTGTTGGCGTAGCTGCATCAGCCAGGGATGCAATGCCGTTGCCTCGTGAATACTGTGGTCAGCCTGCCAAGTGCTGGGGTCGTCGCCGGGCGGCAGATAGCCGTATAGCGCTGCAACGGTCAGCATGCCAGCGGCGCGGCCTGCCTGAATGTCGCGCAGGTGGTCACCAATGAATACCGAATGGCGCGGCTCTACTCTCATCTCGACACAGGCTTTGAGCAAGGGTTCCGGGTGAGGTTTGGACTGGCTGACCTGGTCTGGGCAGACCAGGCTGGCGCAGCGCTGACCAATTCCCATGGCGTCCAGCAATGGTACGCTGAAGCGACTTAGCTTGTTGGTGACCACGCCCCAGGGCAGGCCTTCGCTATCGAGCCAGTCGAGCAGGGGCTCGATGCCTGGGTAGAAGCGGGTATGTACTGCCAGCTGACGGTCATAGCGTTGCAGAAAATCTTCGCGAAGCTCCTGGAAGCCGGCTGCCTGCGGGCTCAGTTCAAAGGCGGCGCAGAGCATGCCGATCGAGCCGTCCGATACCCGGCTGCGCACCTGATCTTCGGGCGCTGGTGGCAGGCCTCGTTCGGCGCGCATGACCTGGATGATGTCGACGAAGTCGCCTGCGGTATCCAGCAGGGTTCCGTCAAGATCGAACAGGACGCTGGTGATCATGACTACAGGCTCCGTTGGCAGTGAATCATGTAGTTGACGTCGACATCCGGCTCCAGTCGGTAGATCTTGGTCAGCGGGTTGTAGGTCAGGCCGGTGATGTCTTGTAGGTCCAGGCCGGCTTCGCGGCTCCAGGCGCCCAGTTCGGCAGGGCGGATGAACTTGGCGAATTCGTGGGTACCGCGCGGCAGCATGCGCAGCACGTATTCGGCTCCGACGATGGCGAACAGGAATGACTTGGGGTTGCGATTGATAGTCGAGAAGAACACCTGGCCGCCGGGTTTGACCAGGGTGGCGCAGGCGCGGATCACCGATGAGGGATCGGGTACATGTTCGAGCATTTCCATGCAGGTCACCACGTCGAACTGGCCGGGCAGTTCTTCGGCCAGTTCTTCTGCAGTGCACTGGCGGTAATCGACCTCGACGCCCGATTCGAGCTGGTGCAGCCTGGCGACACCCAGTGGCGCTTCACCCATATCGATACCGGTAACTTTGGCGCCACGCTGGGCCATGGCTTCAGCCAGGATGCCGCCGCCGCAACCGACGTCAAGTACGGTCTTGCCGGCCAGGCTGGCGCGCTGGTCGATCCAGTTGGTCCGCAGTGGGTTGATTTCATGTAGTGGGCGGAATTCGCTGTTGCGGTCCCACCAGCGGCTGGCCAGCGCCTCGAATTTGGCGATTTCAGCGCGATCGACATTAAGCATCCTGGGTATCCCCTTGTTGAATCCGTTGAGCCCAGTTCTGGGTTTGGGCAAGCAGTGGCTCCAGTTCGAAGCGAATCAGTTGTCGGTCGCGGACCTTTTCCCGGCCGGCAACCCAGACGTCGCTTACCTGGCTGGCGCTGCAGGTATAAAGCAGTTGCGATAATGCATGATACACCGGTTGGCGGCCGGGGCCGTCCAGTTCTACGGCGATCAGGTCGGCGGCCTTGCCGGGTTCCAGTGAGCCGATGCGCTCGCTCAGACCCAAGGCCTTGGCGCCAGCCAGGGTGGCCATATGCAGGGCGGCGTGGGCATCCAGGGCGGTAGGCTGGCCGCTCACGCCCTTGGCCAGCAGCGCGGCTGTGCGCAACTCGCCAAGCATATCCAGATCGTTGTTGCTGGCCGCGCCATCGGTACCCAGCGCAACGTTGATACCGGCCTCCAGCAGGCGTTGGGTCGGACAGAAGCCGCTGGCCAGTTTGAGGTTCGATTCCGGACAGTGGATCACCTGCACATCGAAGGCCTGCAGCAATTCCAGATCACTGTCGTCCACCTGGGTCATGTGCACGGCTTGCAGACGTGGGCTAAGCAGCCCCAGATCACGCAGGCGCTGAAGCGGACGTCGTCCATCCTGTTGCAGGGCCTGATCGACTTCGGCTGCGGTTTCGTGCACATGCATGTGGACAGGTAGGTCCAGTTCGTCAGCCAGAGTGCGAATTCGGGTCAGGGTGTCATCGCCAACCGTATAGGGCGCGTGTGGGCCGAAGGCAATGCTGACCAGTTCACTGTGGCGCAGTTCATCATGCAGGCGCAGACCCTGACTGATGGCGTCGTTGGCGTCGCGGGCACCGGGAATCGGGCTGTCGACAACTGGAAAGGCAATTTGTGCACGGATTCCACGTTCCAGCGCGACCTGGGCGGCCACTGCTGGATAGAAGTACATGTCGGCGAAGCAGGTAGTGCCGCCTAGCAGCATTTCCGCTACGGCCAGTTCGGTGCCTGTACGCACGAACTGCTCGTCGACCCAGCGGCCTTCAGCTGGCCAGATATGCTCTTGCAGCCAGGTCATCAGGGGCAGGTCGTCGGCCAGGCCGCGCAACAGGCTCATGGCCGCATGGCCGTGGGCATTGACCAGGCCCGGTATTAGCAGATGATCGCCGAGTTCGCGCCGCTCGCGTGGGCGCAGGTCACTGCAGGCACTCTGCGGCACAATGGCGAGAATGTTGCCCTGATGAATGGCCAGTGCGTGATCTGTCAGGAGTTGGCCGGCAGGTACTACCGGGGCGATCCAGCGAGCGCTGATCAGCAGGTCGAATTCGTTGGGTATCTGGATCATGGGCACAATACCTGCCTGGGTTGTGGTGTGGCGCAGTATACCCTCCGATAGGGTGTTATTGCTGCCCGGTAAGGTGTGTATGCAGGGTATAATCAGCGACTTTGATCATGCCGGCCTCCTGTCGGCAGTGACTGGAGATGTGCATGTCACCGGATTTCACGTTGTTGCCCGATACGTTCAAGGCGGTTGAGTGGTGTTCGAACCGCCTGCGTTTGCTGGATCAGCGGCATTTGCCAGGGCAGGAGTTATATTTTGATTGCGACGATGCGCCGCAGGTGGCGACAGCAATCCGTGACATGGTGGTGCGCGGCGCGCCGGCGATTGGTGTTGCCGCCGCCTATGGTATCGCTCTGGCGGCTCGGCGGATTGCTCAGGCTGACGATTGGGAGTCTGCCCTGGCGGACGATTTCGCCTGTCTGGAAGTGGCTCGGCCAACTGCGGTGAATCTAGCCTGGGCGCTGCGCATGATGCGAGAGCAGTTGCGGCGCCTGCCTGTCGATGCCGATGTGCCTGCCCGCTTGCTGCAAGCTGCCGAGGAAATCCATGCCGGTGATCGAGAGGCTAATCTGAGCATGGCGCGTCTGGGCTTGCAGGTACTGCGTCGGCATGGGCGTGGCAAGCAGAAAGTGCTGACCCACTGTAATGCCGGAGCTCTAGCCACGGGTGGCTACGGCACGGCGCTTGGGGTGATTCGAGCTGCTCATGCTGCCGGAGTGCTTGAGCAGGTCTATGCCGATGAAACCCGGCCTTGGTTGCAGGGCTCCAGGCTGACAGCCTGGGAGCTGGTGCGCGAGGGGGTGCCGGTCACGTTGCTGGCTGATGTCACTGCCGCACACCTAATGAAGACCGAGGCTATCAGCTGGGTCATCGTGGGTGCTGACCGGATCGCTGCCAATGGTGATGTGGCCAATAAGATCGGCACCTATTCGCTGGCGGTGCTGGCCATGCATCATGGAGTGCGGTTCATGGTGGTGGCGCCAACTTCGACCATCGACATGAGTCTGGAAGAGGGTGAGCTGATCCCGCTGGAAGAACGCCCGGGTGATGAGTTGTTGCAGGTTGGTGGGCAGGATCTGACAACCGGTGCCGAGGTGTTCAATCCGGTGTTCGATGTCACGCCGGCCGACCTGATTGATGTGATTGTGACCGAAAAGGGCATTGTCGAGCGCCCCGACGCCCGCAAGCTGGCCGAGCTTATGAGTACCCGACGCCTGCACTAACTGGTTCTTGGCGCCGGGCGCTTTCGCGCTCCCTCCCTTACCTCGTCTGTGGTATGCTGCTGGGCTTTGATCGGGCGTGGTCCGGATCGCTCGGCACAGAGTTTCGCCGGGCGCCGAGAGCCCCTTCGCGCACTGAACCAAAGCTATAGGCATCAGCAGGTTGCCGACTAATAAAGGAATGCCGTTTCATGGGTGAACTGGCCAAAGAAATCCTTCCAGTCAATATCGAAGACGAGCTGAAACAGTCCTACCTCGATTACGCCATGAGCGTTATCGTCGGCCGGGCACTGCCGGACGTGCGTGACGGCCTCAAGCCCGTACACCGGCGCGTGCTGTTCGCCATGAGTGAACTGGGCAATGACTGGAACAAGGCATATAAGAAGTCCGCCCGTGTGGTCGGTGACGTGATTGGTAAATACCACCCGCACGGCGACTCGGCCGTTTATGACACCATCGTGCGGATGGCGCAGGACTTCTCCATGCGTTACCCGCTGGTTGACGGGCAGGGCAACTTCGGCTCGATCGACGGTGATAATGCCGCCGCCATGCGTTATACCGAAGTGCGGATGGCCAAGCTGGCACATGAGCTGCTGGCCGATCTGGACAAGGAAACCGTCGACTGGGTGCCCAACTATGATGGCACCGAACAGATCCCCGAGGTTTTGCCGACCAAGGTCCCCAACTTGCTGGTCAACGGTTCCAGCGGGATTGCCGTGGGCATGGCCACCAACATTCCGCCGCACAACCTGACTGAAGTGATCAATGGTTGTCTGGCGCTGATTGCCAACCCCGATCTGGGCGTTGACGAGCTGATGGAATACATTCCGGGCCCTGACTTTCCCACCGCCGGCATCATCAATGGCCGCGCCGGTATCGTCGAGGCCTATCGCACTGGTCGCGGGCGCATTTATGTGCGGGCGCGCTGTGAAATCGAAGATATCGACAAGGTCGGTGGGCGTCAGCAGATCATCATCAACGAGCTTCCCTATCAGTTGAACAAGGCGCGGCTGATCGAGAAGATCGCCGAGCTGGTCAAGGAGAAAAAGCTCGAAGGTATCACCGAACTGCGTGATGAGTCCGACAAGGACGGTATCCGGGTGGTGATCGAGCTGCGTCGTGGCGAAGTGCCTGAAGTAGTGCTCAACAACCTCTACGCCCAGACCCAGATGCAGAGCGTGTTCGGCATCAATATTGTCGGCCTGCTCGACGGCCAGCCAAAGATCCTGAATCTCAAGGAACTGCTCGAAGCCTTTATCCGTCACCGTCGTGAAGTGGTGACCCGGCGCACCGTGTACGAACTGCGCAAGGCCCGTGAGCGCGGCCATATCCTTGAAGGTCAGGCGGTAGCCCTGTCCAACATCGACCCGGTTATCGAGCTGATCAAGGCATCGCCGACTCCGGCTGAGGCCAAGGAACGCCTGATTGCCACAGCCTGGGAACCGGGCGCAGTGGTGGAAATGGTCGAGCGCGCCGGCGCCGAGTCCTGCCGCCCGGAAGGGCTCGATGAACAGTACGGTCTGCGTGAGGGCAAGTACTACCTGTCACCGGAGCAGGCTCAGGCAATTCTGGAATTGCGTTTGCACCGCCTGACCGGTCTGGAGCACGAGAAGCTGCTGGGCGAGTACCAGGAAATTCTGGTTCAGATTGGCGAGCTGCTGCGTATCCTCAACAGCCAGGAACGGCTGATGGAAGTGATCGTCGAAGAGCTGGAGCAGGTCAAAACCAGCTATGGCGATGAGCGCCGTACCGAGATCGTTGCTTCGCGTCTGGACCTGACCATTGCCGATCTGATTACCGAAGAAGATCGGGTAGTCACCATTTCTCATGGCGGTTACGCCAAGAGCCAGCCGCTGGCCGACTATCAAGCGCAGCGCCGTGGTGGTCGGGGCAAGGCCGCCACCGGAGTCAAGGACGAGGACTACGTTGAACACCTGCTGGTAGCTCACAGTCATACCACCCTGCTGCTGTTCTCCAGCAAGGGTAAGGTCTACTGGCTCAAGACCTATGAGATTCCCGAGGCCTCGCGCACCGCTCGAGGCCGGCCGCTGGTCAATCTGCTGCCGCTGGACGAAGGTGAGAAGATCACCACCATGCTGCCGGTTGATGAGTACACCGAAGGCTGGTTCATCTTCATGGCCACCGCCAATGGTACGGTCAAGAAAACCCCGCTGGAGCAGTTCAGTCGCCAGCGTAGCGTTGGTCTGATTGCCCTGGATCTGGATGAGGGGGATCGACTGATTGCTGCCGCGCTGACCGATGGCCAGCGTGAAGTCATGCTGTTCTCCGATGGCGGCAAGGTGACTCGCTTCCAGGAATCCGATGTGCGGGCCATGGGGCGGACTGCCCGCGGGGTGCGTGGCATGCGCCTGGCCGAGGGACAGCGCCTGGTTTCGATGCTGATTGCCGAAGCCGATACCCAGATCCTGACGGCGTCCGAGCGCGGTTACGGCAAGCGCACCGCGGTCGAAGAGTTCCCGCAGTACAAGCGTGGAGGTCAGGGCGTGATCGCTATGGTGACCAATGAGCGTAACGGCCCACTGGTCGGGGCGGTCCAGGTGGTTGATGGTGACGAGATCATGCTGATTTCCGATCAGGGCACACTGGTCCGTACCCGGGTCAGTGAGGTCTCCAAATTGTCGCGCAATACTCAGGGCGTGACCCTGATCAAGCTGGCCAACGGCGAGAAGCTGGTGGGTCTGGAGCGCGTACAGGAGCCGGAAGAAAGTGACGAGTTGCTCGATGAAGATGCCGTGGCTGATGGCGTGGACGTCGAGGCTGAAGAGTCTGGTGACAGCGGTGAACCGCCAGTGAGTGAGCAGGAGTAACAGGCATCGTGAGCAAGCGTTTGTTCAATTTCTGCGCCGGCCCGGCGGCGCTGCCCGAAGCGGTGCTGCAGCAGGCCCGCGAAGAGTTGCTGGATTGGCAGGGCAAGGGTTTGTCTGTGATGGAAATGAGCCATCGCAGCGACGAGTTTGTCGGCATTGCCGAGCGCGCGGAGCAGGATCTGCGTGATCTGCTGGCTATTCCGAACAACTATAAGGTGCTGTTCCTGCAGGGTGGAGCCAGCCAGCAGTTCGCCCAGATTCCGCTCAATCTGCTGCCTGAGGGTGGCAGGGCTGATTATATCGACACCGGTATCTGGTCGGCCAAGGCCATCGAGGAGGCCTCGCGCTTCGGTAACGTACATGTTGCCGCCAGTGCCAAGGGCCATGACTACTTCGCAATTCCCGGGCAGAACGACTGGCAGCTCTCCGGCGATGCCGCCTATGTACACTACACCCCGAACGAGACCATCGGTGGGCTGGAGTTCAACTGGGTGCCGGAAGTGTCTGCCCCCTTGGTGGCAGACATGTCCTCTAACATACTGTCGCGTCCGCTCGATGTATCGAAGTTCGGTCTGATTTATGCCGGTGCGCAGAAGAATATCGGCCCCAGCGGCCTGGTAGTAGTGATCGTGCGTGAAGATCTGCTCGGTCGCGCGCGGGCCAGTTGCCCTACCATGCTCGACTATGCCGTAGCGGCCAAGAATGGCTCGATGTACAACACCCCGCCGACCTTCGCCTGGTATCTGTCCGGGCTAATTTTCCAGTGGCTCAAGCAGCAGGGCGGGCTGGAAGGGATGAAGCGCGTCAACGGTGCCAAGCAGCGCAAGCTGTATGCCGCCATCGACGCCAGCGGGCTGTACAGTAACCCGATCAATGTCGCTGACCGCTCGTGGATGAACGTACCTTTCCGCCTGGCAGATGACCGCCTGGACAAACCGTTCCTGGCTGGCGCCGAAGAGCGTGGGCTGCTCAATCTGAAAGGCCATCGCTCAGTCGGTGGTATGCGCGCGTCAATCTACAATGCGGTGCCGGAAGCGGCAGTGGATGCGCTGGTGGCCTACATGGCCGAATTCGAGAAACAGCACGGTTGAACCCATGTCCGACGAAGCTCAACTCAAGGCCCTGCGTAATCGCATCGACAGCATCGACGAAAAAATTCTCGAGCTGATCAGTGAGCGCGCGCTCTGTGCCCAAACCGTGGCGCAGGTCAAACAGAAGGCCCTGCCTGAAGGCGAGAAGGCGGTTTTTTACCGTCCCGAGCGTGAAGCCTGGGTACTCAAACACATCATGGAGCTGAACCAGGGGCCGCTCGACAACGAGGAAATGGCACGCCTGTTCCGCGAGATCATGTCTGCCTGTCTGGCCCTGGAAGAACCGCTGAAAGTTGCCTATCTGGGGCCGGAAGGCACCTTTACCCAGGCGGCGGCGCTGAAGCACTTCGGACATTCGGTGATTAGCGTGCCAATGGCGGCGATCGATGAAATCTTCCGTGAAGTGGCCGCCGGTGCAGTGCAGTTCGGCGTAGTGCCGGTGGAAAACTCCACTGAAGGCGCGATCAACCACACGCTGGACAGCTTCCTCGAGCACGACATGGTGATCTGTGGCGAAGTCGAGTTGCGCATTCATCATCACCTGCTGGTCGGCGAAAATACCAAGACCGACAAGATTTCCCGGGTCTATTCGCATGCCCAGTCGCTGGCCCGGTGCCGCAAGTGGCTGGATGCCCATTACCCGAATGTTGAGCGGGTGGCGGTGGCCAGTAACGCCGACGCGGCCAAGCGGGTCAAGGGTGAGTGGAATTCGGCGGCGATTGCTGGTGACATGGCCTGCGAACTCTATGGCCTGAGCAAGATCGCGGAAAAGATCGAGGACCGTCCGGACAACTCCACACGGTTCCTGATCATTGGCAACCAGAAGGTGCCGCCGACCGGCGACGACAAGACTTCGGTCATCGTCTCCATGCGCAATAAGCCGGGCGCGCTGCATCATCTGCTGGAGCCGTTCCATACTAATGGCATCGACCTGACCCGGATCGAAACCCGGCCCTCGCGCAGCGGCAAGTGGACCTACGTATTCTTCATCGACTTCATCGGTCATCAGCATGATCCGCTGATCAAGGATGTGCTGGAGAAGATCAACGACGAGTCGGTGGCGCTGAAAGTGCTGGGCTCCTACCCGAAGGCAGTGTTGTAACACGGCCGATTCCCTCGGCCTGTGCGGAGCGCATATGAGCTGTGATTTTCTTGCCCTGGCCCTGCCCGGGGTGCAAAAGCTGTCTCCCTATGTCCCCGGCAAGCCGGTGGAAGAGCTGGCGCGCGAATTTGGTTTGCGCGCCGAAGACATCGTCAAGCTGGCCAGCAATGAGAACCCGCTTGGCCCCAGTCCGCTGGCGGTGGAAGCGATCAAGGCGAGTCTGCCGGAGCTGACCCGCTACCCGGATGGCAATGGCTTTGCGCTCAAGCAGGCGCTGTCGCGCGTGTTTTCTCTGCAGCCTGAGCAGTTGACCCTGGGTAATGGCTCCAACGACATTCTTGAGCTGGTAACCCGGGCGTTTGTTTCGCCCGAGCATGAGGTGGTGTTCAGTGAGCACGCCTTTGCCGTCTATCCGATCGTGACTCAGGCGGTTGGAGCCAAGGCAGTGGTGGTGCCTGCGCGCGATTGGGGGCATGATCTGGAGGCGATGGCGGCGGCCATTACTCCAGCGACCCGGCTGGTGTTCATCGCCAACCCGAACAATCCGACTGGCACCTGGCTTGGCAAGCCAGAGCTAGAAGCTTTTCTGGCCAAAGTGCCGGAGCGGGTCATCGTGGTGCTCGATGAGGCGTACACTGAATACGTCGAGGATGCCGATTTTCCGCGTGGTTTTGACTACCTGACGCAGTATCCCAACCTGCTGGTGTCGCGGACCTTCTCCAAGGCCTACGGTCTGGCAGCGCTGCGGGTGGGCTACGCCGCTAGTCATCCTCGGGTTGCCGACGCGCTGAATCGGGTGCGTCAGCCGTTCAATGTTAACAGTCTGGCGCTGGCCGCTGCGCTAGCCAGTCTCGGCGATCAGGCCTACCTTGAGGCCAGTCGGGCGATCAATCGCGAAGGGATGTTGCAGTTAGAGCACGGCTTTCGGGAGCTGGGGTTGAGCTGGATTCCCTCACGCGGCAACTTTGTTGCCGTCGACCTGGGTTGCGAGGCTGCCCCGGTGTTCCAGGCGCTGTTGCGCGAGGGTGTGATTGTGCGCCCGGTGGCCAACTACGGCATGCCCAATCATCTTCGGGTCACTGTTGGTCTGGGGATGGAGAATCAGCGCTTCCTTGAGGCGCTGACCAAGGTGCTCGACCGTGGTTGATGTCAACAGCCTGTCATCTTCTGTACCGACAATCGGTCGCCTTGCGGTAATCGGTCTGGGCCTGATCGGTGGTTCGTTTGCCAAGGGCATTCGCCAGGCTGGTGTGTGCGCTGAGGTTGTCGGTTGTGATCCCGATCCGATGGCGCGCCGGCTGGCCTTGCCGTTGGGGGTGGTCGACCGGGTGACCGACAATCTGGCTGAGGCGGTGCGTGATGCGGATGTGATTCTGCTGGCTGTGCCGGTGCTGGCGATGGAAAAAGTGCTGGCCGAACTGGCGACTTTGTCTCTGGGACAAGCGGTGCTGACCGATGTTGGCAGTACCAAGGGGGCTGTGGTCAAGGCGGTTGAGCAGGCCTTTGGTCAGATCCCGCCGCTATTCGTGCCCGGGCACCCGATTGCCGGCTCCGAGAAAAGCGGGGTTGAGGCTGCTCGCGCCGAGTTGTTCAGGCGGCACAAGGTGATTCTGACTCCGCTGGAGAACACCAGCGAGCAAGCGCTGGAACTGGTCACCCGGCTATGGCATTGCCTGGGCGCAGATGTCGAGGCGATGCCTCTGGCTGACCATGACGAGGTGCTGGCAGCTACCAGTCATTTGCCGCATTTGCTGGCCTTCTCGCTGGTCGATACCCTGGCGGCGCGCAGCGAGAATCTGGAGATCTTCCGCTATGCGGCGGGAGGTTTTCGTGACTTTACCCGGATTGCTGCCAGTGATCCGGTGATGTGGCGTGATGTGTTCCTGGCCAACCGTGATGCAGTATTGCGCAGCCTGGACGACTTCACCCGAGATTTAAGCCGCTTGCGCGAAGCGGTCGAGGGGCGGGACGCCAACACCCTGTTGGGGGTGTTTACCCGTGCCAAGGCTGCGCGTGAGCATTTCAGTACCATTTTGGCCCGCAGGGCGTATATGGAACCTATGCAGACTCAAGCCATCAACTTCATCGCTCAGCCTGGCGGCCGTGTCAACGGCAGTATCCGGGTACCTGGCGACAAGTCCATTTCCCATCGCTCGATCATGCTTGGCTCGTTGGCCGAAGGCGTGACCGAAGTGGAGGGCTTTCTGGAGGGGGAGGACAGTCTGGCGACCCTGCAGGCGTTCCGCGACATGGGTGTGGTGATCGAAGGCCCGCACCATGGTCGCGTTACCATCAATGGAGTAGGGCTTCAGGGTCTGCAGGCTCCGCCTGGTCCTCTGTACCTGGGCAACTCGGGCACCTCGATGCGTCTTTTGGCCGGTTTGCTGGCCGGTCAGGAGTTTGACACCGTGCTGACCGGTGATGCGTCGCTGTCCAAGCGTCCGATGGGTCGGGTGGCCAAGCCATTGCGGGAAATGGGTGCGCAGATCGAGACCGCGGCTGATGGTCGTCCGCCGCTGCGCATCACCGGTGGCAGCAAATTGATGGGGATGGACTATCAGATGCCGGTAGCCAGCGCTCAGGTCAAATCCTGCCTGTTGCTGGCGGGTCTGTATGCCGGTGGCAGCACGTCGGTGACTGAGCCGGCGCCAACCCGTGATCATACCGAGCGCATGCTCAAAGGCTTCGGTTATCCGATCAAGGTCGAAGGTGCCAAGGCCACTATCGAAGCGGGTCACAAGCTGACTGCGTGCAAGATCGATGTGCCGGCGGATATTTCATCGGCGGCCTTCTTTATGGTTGCCGCCAGCATCGCCGAAGGCTCGGATCTGACCCTGGAGCACGTCGGCATCAACCCGACCCGGGTTGGGGTGATCAATATCCTCAAGGCCATGGGGGGTAATATCGAGCTGTCCAATGAGCGCGAAGTGGGTGGCGAGCCGGTGGCTGATATTCGTATTCGCAGCGCCAAGCTCAAGGGTATCGATATTCCGATTGATCAGGTGCCGCTGGCCATTGACGAATTTCCGGTGCTGTTTGTGGCCGCAGCCTGTGCCCAGGGGCGTACCGTGCTGCGTGGCGCGGAAGAGTTGCGGGTCAAGGAGTCGGACCGGATTCAGGTTATGGCCGATGGTCTGCAAGCGCTGGGTGTCAGGGCTGAACCGACTGCCGACGGGATAATCATTGATGGCGGCCCGATTGGTGGTGGCAAGGTAGACAGTCACGGTGATCATCGTATCGCCATGTCTTTCAGTGTCGCCTCGCTGCGTGCTACCGGCGACATTCAGATCAGTGATTGCGCCAACGTGGCGACTTCCTTCCCGGGATTCATCGAGCTGGCCCAGTCTGTGGGTATTCAGGTTAGCCTGGAGGCATCGGCGTGACCGAGCAAAGCGCCCCGGTAATTACCATCGACGGCCCCGGCGGTTCGGGTAAGGGCACTATCGCCGGCTTGCTGGCCGCACGCATAGGCTGGAACCTGCTCGACTCGGGTGCCCTGTACCGGTTACTGGCCTTTGCTGCGCAGAATCATGGTGTCGACCTGACCAACGAGGAAGTGCTTACGCGGCTGGCTGCCCATCTTGACGTGCAGTTCGTGGCTGACGAAGGGCAGGGCGAGCAGCGGATTATCCTGGAGGGTGAAGACGTGACCCGTGCTATCCGTACCGAGGCCATCGGTGCCGGCGCCTCCCAGGTCGCCGCCCTGCCTGCTGTGCGCGAGGCTCTGCTGCAGCGTCAGCGGGCCTTTCGCGAAGCGCCAGGGCTGGTGGCCGATGGTCGGGATATGGGGACCGTGGTGTTCAGTGACGCAGAATTGAAGATATTTCTGACCGCCAGCCCGCAGGAACGCGCCGAACGGCGGTACAAGCAGTTGCTGCAAAAGGGCGAAACTGCTAATCTGGCGAGTCTACTTGATGAGATTATGGCGCGTGATGAGCGCGACATGAATCGTAGCGTTGCGCCGCTCAAGCCGGCCGATGATGCGATCATGGTTGACTCCACCGACATGAGCATCGAGCAAGTACTTGAAACAGTTCAGATGGAAGCGCACAAGCGCGGCCTGCTGGGCTGATCAGGAGGGTTCCGTACCGGGTAACCAGCACCACCGGTACGGGCGTTTATATCATCAACCCACGCAAGCTGGTGGCGTGGCGGGCTCGGGGCTGCATGGCGCGCGATGTTGGCGGCCAGGCGGTTGCGGGCTTTATTTACATTGACAGGAATCCAAATGAGCGAAAGCTTTGCCGAACTTTTTGAAGAAAGCCTGAAAACTCTCGATATGGAGCCGGGCTCCATCATCACCGGTATCGTTGTGGACATCGACTCCGACTGGGTCACCGTTCACGCCGGTCTGAAGTCCGAGGGTGTCATTCCGCGTGATCAGTTCCTGAACGATCAGGGCGAGCTGACCATCGCTGTGGGTGATGAGGTGCACGTTGCACTGGACGCCGTAGAAGACGGCTTCGGTGAAACCAAACTGTCCCGTGAGAAGGCCAAGCGCGCCGAATCCTGGAAAGTTCTCGAGGCAGCTTTCGCCGCCGAAGAAATCGTCAAGGGTATCATCAACGGCAAGGTCAAAGGTGGCTTTACCGTCGACGTCAATACCATCCGTGCGTTCCTGCCGGGTTCGCTGGTCGATGTCCGTCCGGTGCGCGACACTGCTCACCTGGAAGGCAAGGAACTGGAATTCAAGGTCATCAAGCTCGACCAGAAGCGCAACAACGTTGTCGTTTCCCGCCGTGCTGTGCTGGAAGCCGAGAACAGTGCCGAGCGCGAAGCCCTGCTGGAAACCCTGCAGGAAGGTCAAGTGGTCAAGGGTATCGTCAAGAACCTCACCGACTACGGCGCGTTCGTCGATCTGGGCGGCGTCGATGGCCTGCTGCACATCACCGACATGGCCGGGAAGCGTATCAAGCATCCGTCCGAGATCGTCAATGTTGGCGATGAGATCGACGTCAAGGTGCTCAAGTTCGATCGCGAGCGCAACCGCGTCTCCCTGGGTCTGAAGCAGCTGGGCGAAGATCCGTGGGTTGCCATCACCGGTCGTTATCCGGAAGGCACCCGTGTTACCGCCAAGGTCACCAACCTCACCGACTACGGCTGCTTCGCCGAGCTGGAAGAGGGTGTTGAAGGCCTGGTACACGTATCGGAAATGGATTGGACCAACAAGAACATCCACCCGTCCAAGGTTGTCAATGTTGGCGACGACGTGGAAGTGATGGTTCTGGATATCGACGAAGATCGTCGTCGTATCTCCCTGGGCATCAAGCAGTGCAAGATGAACCCGTGGGAAGAGTTCTCCAGCAAGTTCAACAAGGGCGACAAGATCTCCGGCTCCATCAAGTCGATCACCGATTTCGGTATCTTCATTGGTCTGGACGGCGGCATCGACGGTCTGGTTCACCTGTCCGATATCTCCTGGAACGAAGTCGGCGAAGAAGCCGTACGTCGCTTCAAGAAGGGCGACGAGATCGAAACCGTCATCCTGTCGGTTGACCCTGAGCGTGAGCGTATCTCCCTGGGCGTCAAGCAGTTGGAAGACGATCCGTTCTCGAACTTCGTTTCCCTGAACGACAAGGGCAGCATCGTTATCGGTACCGTCAAGGAAGTTGATGCCAAGGGTGCAGTCATCACTCTGGCCGACGACGTCGAAGGCACTCTGAAAGCCTCCGAAATCAGCCGTGACCGCGTCGAAGATGCTCGTAACGCGCTGAACGTTGGCGATGAAGTCGAAGCCAAGATCGTTGGTGTCGACCGTAAGAGCCGCGTGATCAGTCTGTCGATCAAGTCCAAGGACGTTGATGACGAGAAGGAAGCGATCCGCGACCTGCGTCAGCAGGAAGTGGCTGCTGCTGGTCCGACCACCATTGGTGATCTGATCAAGCAGCAAATGGAGAACAAGGGCAACTAAGTCCTTGTGATTCCTGAAAAAGGGCGACTTCGGTCGCCCTTTTTTGTGGCTTTGAGGTTATTCCTAGCTTTGTGCTCCTTATCAGGCTGTTCAAACGCCGTCAAGCATGGTAAAACCATAAAAAACGGATCTAGCCGCTTGAAAAAAAAGGAAAAACCATGACCAAGTCGGAGTTGATCGAGCGTATCGTCGAACAGCAAGGACAGTTATCGGCCAAGGATGTGGAACTGGCCATCAAAACCATGCTGGAGCACATGTCTCAGGCTTTGGCGACTGGCGAACGTATCGAGATTCGCGGTTTCGGCAGCTTCTCTTTGCACTATCGGGCACCGCGGGTTGGCCGCAACCCCAAGACCGGTGATGCGGTTGAGCTGGACGGCAAGTTCGTGCCGCACTTCAAGCCGGGCAAGGAGCTGCGTGACCGGGTTAATGAGTCGCTGTAAGGCTGGCGCTGTATCTCCCCTGAACTAGCCTGCGCTATACTCCGGCCTACACGAATGGATTGGAGTGTGTGGCATGCTATGGCTCAAGCGCGCAGTGCTGATCATTGTCCTTTTGCTGGTGGCACTGGCGACCCTTGATTTCATGCTGGAAAACCAGCAGAGCGTAACCCTTCAGTTTCTGGAGATGCAGTCTCCAGCGTTTCCGCTTTCCCTGTTCATTATCTTCGCCTTCATCCTTGGCAGTTTGCTGGGGGTGTTCATAGGCTGGCTGATCACCACGCGCCTGCGTTTGCGGCTGATGTTGCAAAGCAATGAGTTAAACCGCTACCGCAAGGAAATTGACAAGCTGCGGACCCAGGCCGTCAAAGGCTGATTGCCATGCAGGAACTGCTGTTCCTTGGCCTGTTCATGGCAGCCCTGGCAATCGGTTGGTTGCTGGGGCGGCGTGAAGCAATCAAGGTCGGTTTTATGCTCAAGCCGCACGGTAGCGCGATCGACAAGCAGTACTTCATTGGTCTCAACTATCTGCTTAATGAGCAGCCGGACGAGGCGATTGAAACCTTTATTCGTGCTCTGGAAGTCAATCCAGAGACTGTGGAAACTCACATCGCCATTGGCAAGCTATTCTGCCAGCGCGGCGATGTTGAGCGGGCGATCAAGGTCCACCAGAACCTGTTGGCACGGCCTAATTTGACTCGTGAGCAGGCTGATCGGGTTCAGCTTGAGCTGGCCAGAGATTACCTGGCGGTTGGTATGCTCAATCGCGCCGAGCGGTTGCTTGATGAGCTGATCAACTCCAACTCCCAGCTCAAGGCCGAGGCTTTGGTGGATCTGATCATGGTCCATGAGCGAGAGCGCGACTGGGAACACGCGATTGAGGCTGGACGCAAGCTGGTACGTGAGCGCGCAGATTTCAAAGTAGTGCTCGCGCATTACCATTGCGAATTGGCGCAAAAGCCTCAAAGCCTGGGCGAGTGGCCGCAGGTCCGGCGCCTGATGCGTGCAGCGCTCGAGGTGGACCCTGGGTGTGTGCGAGCGATGTTGATGCTGGCTGAGCTTGAACAAACGCAAGGGCAGCACCGTGAGGCGGCCAAATGGCTGCAGCGGTTGGCCGAACAGGACGCGGATTTTGTCCCTCAGGCCTTGCCGCTGGTACGCCGCTGCGCCGATAATGGCGGCCTGGATATGCAGGCCTACCTGGATCGGGTTTTGGCGGCGGACGGATTGCCGATGATGGCAACCGTGCTGGCCAAAGCCGATGAGCTGTATCAGCAGCAGGGGTTGAGTGCCGCCAGCCATTTTGTGCTAGCACATATTCAGCAACGACCCTCGCTGCGGGGGCTGTTGTATCTGATAGATCTGCACAAGGATCAGGTTGGCCAAAAAGGACGAGACAATCTGATGATCTTGCGTGGGATTGTCGAGGCGTTGCTGATCGACAAACACCAGTACCGTTGTGAGGCCTGTGGCTTTTCCGCCCGGCAGCTTCACTGGCAGTGTCCCACCTGCCACGGCTGGTCCACTCTAAGACCCCTCAAGGGGCGAGAGGCTGCCTGAGCGGCCATCCCCTTTCGTATTTAGCACAGGACTGATGCATGCCTTGTCACACACCTATCATTGTTGCGCTGGACTTTGCCGCTGCCGCTGATGCTCTGGCCCTCGCTGACCAGCTAAACCCCAGTCAGTGCCGGGTTAAAGTCGGCAAGGAGCTGTTTACCAGCAGTGGCCCGGCGGTGGTTGATGCGCTTCAGACAAAGGGCTTTGAAGTGTTTCTGGATCTCAAGTTCCATGACATCCCCAACACCACGGCCAGCGCTGTACGTGCTGCTGCCGAGTTGGGCGTCTGGATGGTCAATGTGCATGCCGGAGGCGGGCGGCGGATGATGGAGGCCTGTCGTGAGGTGCTCGACCGGCGCTCTGGTGCACGTCCACTGCTGACCGCTGTCACCGTGCTGACCAGCATGGAGCAAGAGGATTTGCAGGAGGTCGGGATGGATATCGAGCCGATGGTTCAGGTCCAGCGCTTGGCGCGGCTTACCCAGGACTGTGGGCTCGATGGAGTGGTGTGCTCGGCGCGTGAGGCCAAGGCATTGCGTAGCGCTTTGGGTGATGATTTTCTGTTGGTCACGCCGGGTATTCGTCCGGCTGAAGCCAGTGCTGATGATCAGAAGCGTATCGTGACGCCGCGCCAGGGCCTGGACAACGGCAGCAGCTATCTGGTGATTGGCCGACCAATTACCCGTGCCGAACAGCCGGCGCAAGCGTTGCAGGCCATTATCGCCAGTCTGGCCGAGTAATGCACAACGGCTCCGGCCGCCGCTGGCGGCCGGTATTGGCCGTTGTCATTACGGGGTGATGGCCACCTTGAGTACCCCATCGCGCTGATGGCTGAACAGCTCATAGGCGGCGACAATGTCGTCGAGCTTGAAGCGGTGGGTAACCATGGCCGTCAGGTCGACCCGTCCTGATGCGACAACTTCCATCAAACGCCGCATGCGCTCTTTGCCGCCAGGGCATAGCGTGGTCACTATGGTGTGATCGCCCAGGCCTGCAGCAATGGCGTCAAGTGGCATCGACAACTTGCCCGAATAGACTCCGAGACTGGATAGAGTGCCGCCGGGCTTCAGCGCGCGCAGACAGGACTCGAAGGTTTGCTGGGTGCCGAGTGCTTCAATCGCAACATCTACCCCAGCGCCCTGGGTCTGTTCCCGAATCACGACCAAGGGATCCTGTTCCTTGAAGTTGATCGTGATATCCGCGCCCAGTCGCTTGGCAACCTCCAGGCGCTCATTGACGCCGTCGACCACGATGATCCGGGTCGCTCCCATCAGTTTGGCGCCAGCGGTGGCACACAGTCCTATTGGCCCCTGGGCAAAGATCGCCACAGTGTCGCCAATGCGGATATGACCACTTTCAGCGCCGCCAAAACCGGTACTCATGATGTCCGGGCACATCAGGACCTGCTCGTCGCTCAGACCGTCCGGGACTGGGGTCAGGTTAGCCTGGGCGTTAGGGATGCGCACGTACTCGGCCTGGCAGCCGTCGATGCTGTTACCCAGTTGCCAGCCGCCCATGGCATGCCCGCCGCACTGACTTGAGTGCCCATCCAGGCAGGGGTGGCATTGACCGCAGGGGGTAATGGCCCCGGCAATGACCCGTTGACCGATGTGGTAGCCGCTAACTGCATTGCCAAGCTTTTCGATCACGCCAACCGGTTCGTGGCCAATGATCAAACCGGGCTTGACCGGGTACTCGCCTTTGAGAATGTGTACATCGGTGCCGCAAATAGTCGTCGTGGTCACGCGTAGAAGAGCGTCGGTCGGGCCGATGTCGGGGATAGGGCGTTGCTGAATCTCGATGCGGCCGGGTTCAACGAAAACCGCGGCTTTCATGCTGCTCATGGTGCACCTCCGGGGCAGGTGGCGGGATACTGAGCATTAACAATAGACCGGCTGGCGGTGTGTGGGGTTGATCTGGGTCAAGGCGGGCAAAGCTTCGCCACCCGGTGATCCGGGTGGCGGGTAGGCGGGTCAGCTCATTTGCGACTGCTGGTAATTCTCCAAGCCAACCGCGTCGATCAGGCCGAGCTGGGTTTCCAGCCAGTCGACATGTTCCTCTTCGGAGTTCAGGATCTGCTCACATAGATCGCGGCTGCCGTAGTCGCCAACGCTTTCACAATAGGCGATAGCCGCCTTGAGGTCCGGGATGCCTTTCATTTCCAGCTTGAGGTCGCACTCGAGGATTTCCCGAGTGTTCTCGCCGATCAGCAGCTTGCCCAGATCCTGCAGGTTGGGTAGGCCTTCGAGAAACAGTATCCGCTTGATCAGCATGTCAGCATGCTTCATTTCATCAATGGATTCGTGATACTCGTGGTCGCCAAGCTTGTCCAGCCCCCAATCCTGCAGCATGCGCGCATGGAGGAAATACTGGTTAATAGCAACCAGTTCGTTGCCAAGGATGGTATTGAGATGCTGGATGACTTTCTTGTCGCCTTTCATGACTGATGTCCTCACTTCAGTTCAGCTATCAGTCTGGTCTGGCGGTTGCCTAAAGTCAAATCTAAGTGGTTGATCTGGAAGGGAATTAGTAATGATTATCAGTTGGTGTTAGTGCCTGTCAGGCGGCGACCCAGAGGGAGTCGCCGGCCATGGCGCCAGCCTGGCCGGCCAGCAATGTTTCATTCAGCAGGGATTTGCAATCGCGCCCGCATTTTCCGCACTGGCTGGCGACATCCAGAGACTCGCGCAGATCACGCATACTGCATGCGCCGCTGTTAATCGCATCGCGAATCTGACGGTCGGTAACCCCTTTGCACAGACAGACGTACATGGCATGTCCCAGTTCTGAATGGTTATGTTGGGCATGCTAATGGTAATGAGAATAGTTGTCAAACGAGTTTGAGATATTATTACGCGGCACGGTTAGAGGCGTACCGCGTAACGACGGCTCAATCAAAAAACATTGTCCAGAATGGCTTCTACAACTGCAGTAGTGACTGCTATCAGCACCAGATCGCGGCCTACCCGACGCCAGTCGTAGCCGGGGTAGTGGGGGAGCTGGGTAACCAGGCGGCTATCCAGTTGTCTGGCGATTCCCGGAGGCAGCGGCTTGCCTCGGGCCAGATTCTTGCGAATGCCCGGTGGCAGGCTGTCGACCTGGCCAACATACATATGATTGTCGCGCAGGATAGTGCGGATTACGGCTTCTTCGATAACCACCCGTGAGCTGGAGTGGTTATGGGTGGTTTGATACTGGTGGTGTCCAGCCTGGCCACGCGCATGCGGCGGCTGCGCCAATACGCTGCCGACACACAGGCTGAGGGCTAGAAACAGGGTGCATTGGCGCGCGGTAATGAGTTTGTTCACGGGCATACGGGTTGTTCTCCTTTTGTCGTTTGAGTGTAACTGTGGTCTTTGGGTTCCGTCATGCTGCCGATTGAGCCTTGCTCCAGCGCCATCAGTGAACTGAATGTGGCCCATGGCGGTAGATCGATAATGGCTGGGCCCCTTTATTTTCCGGCGTTCTACCGTAGTGCAAAGAGCTTGGCGACACAGTCCATTACAAAAATGAATGACTGTTCAGTCAGTGCTGCTTGTAATGCGCTTATGGGGGCCTAGAATCGGTCAGGCTATACGGCGGCTGGTTGCCGGCTGGGGCATGGCTTGATTGTCTTGCACCTGTTACCGGCGCGGCCGCAACGAGACGAACAATGAAAACAAGGCAAGCCCTGCGGGAGCTTGCACGTATCTCAGCGGGAGACAAGCATGAGTCAGTCTGGCGTTCTCAAGCGCTCCACCATCCTGGTTCACGGTTCCGTGGGCATGCCATTGGCAGTGATCGGTTACCCACTGGTGGTTTACCTGCCGCCGTTTTATGCCCAGGAAGTTGGGCTCAACATGGCCTTGATGGCGCTGGTGCTGGTCATCGCCCGCATGTCCGATGTCATCACCGATCCGTTGATTGGCACTCTCAGTGATCGCTGGCAAACCCGGCTGGGGCGACGCAAACCCTGGCTGCTGATGGGGATGCCGCTGATGCTGCTGGGTACGGTGATGATTTTCATGCCACCCGAGGGGGCTGGGATTGGCCATCTGCTGGTCTGGACCGTGATTATGTATCTAGGCTGGACCATGGTTACCTTGCCCTATGGTGCCTGGGGCGCTGAGCTTTCGCCCGCATACCATCAGCGCAGTCGGGTTACCGCTGCCCGGGAGGGATTTGTGCTGGTAGGTCTGTTTCTTGCCGCCTTGGCTCCGGCCATCGTTCAGCGCCTGGGCGCCAAGTTTCAGGCTGGCGAGACTGACGGGGCTGTCATGCAGTTTGCGGTCTGGCTGCTGGGCAGTGATGGTCAGCTCAGTATCGGTTATGGTCCGATCCTGGCGGCGATGGCCTGGATGCTGTTGATTTTGTTGCCGCTGACCGTGCTGCTGGTGGTCACTACGGTCAAGGAGGCACCGCCTAAGTCAGTACGGCGCACCGACTGGCGCAAGGGGTTGCGGGTACTGAAGAACAACGGGCCGTTCAAGCGCATGATGCTGATTCTGCTGATCGTGGTAACCGGTGAGTCATTTCGCAATGCCCTGTCGGTGTTCTTCATGCAGCACGTTATTCAGATTCAGGCCCATATCGGGATGATGTACCTGCTGTATTTCGGGGTCGGCATCCTGGGGATTCCGTTCTGGCTAATCGCCGGTAAGCGTATAGGCAAGCACCGGGCGTTCTGTGTCGCGGTAGCGGTATCGAGCCTGAGCATCATCGGCATGTTCTTCCTGCAGGCCGGCCAGTTGTTGCCGTTCGCCATCATGTTCGCGCTCAAGGGCTTCTGTTTTGCCGCCTTCCAGTTCCTGCCACTGTCGATGCTGGCGGATATCGTTGATCTGGATACTGCTCGCAGCAAGGAGCATCGGACCGGACTGTTCTTCGCCATGTCCGGCATGGCCCATAAATTGGCGATGGCGATCGGTCTGGGGTTGTCGCTTGGGCTGCTGGCCTTGGTCGGTTTCGATGCCCAGGCTGCAGAGCATAGCGACGGGCAACTGATGGCCTTGCGGGTGCTGTACATCCTTGGGCCGGTCATGCTGTATATGACCGCTTTTGCTATTTCCTGGCGCTATCCGTTGACCTCGGATCGACAGGAGCGGATTCATCAATGGATTGTGCGGCGTAACCGGCGTTTGGGTCTGGCTTCGCACTGACGGTGGGCTAACCAGCGCCCGGGGTTAGCGGGCGCTGGTATGAGAAAAGTCTAGGGAGCCTCTGAAAAAGGGTGCTGAATGACAACTCAGTATCCTTGCATGTGTCCCGAATCGTTTATGCTGACATCCTATGACAAGGACTCGCTGAACAAGGACCACCCGGCACATGGCACAACCCTCGCAATTCTCCCTGCTGGCCAGCAGGCGTTTTCTGCCTTATTTCCTCACCCAGTTGTTTGGGGCTTTCAACGATAACTTGTTCAAGCAGGCGCTGATCCTGGCGATTCTGTACAAACTCAGTTTTTCGGGTGATAGCAATCTACTGATCAACCTGTGCGCGTTGCTATTCATTCTGCCGTTCTTCCTGTTTTCGGCTCTGGGAGGTCAGTTCGGCGAGAAGTTTGCTAAGGATGCCCTGATCCGGGTAATCAAGGGCGGCGAGATCCTGATCATGCTGCTGGGGGCCGTCAGTGTGCTGCTTGGCAGCCTGCCCCTGATGCTGCTGGTACTATTTGCCATGGGGACTCAGTCGGCCCTGTTCGGACCGGTCAAATATTCGATCCTGCCTCAGCACCTGCGAGAAGAGGAACTGGTTGGCGGGAACGCATTGGTGGAAATGGGCACCTTTCTGGCGATTTTGGGCGGCACCCTGTATGCCGGCATCCTCATGGCTGGCGATGGCTGGGCCGTCTGGGTCGGCGGGTCGGTAGTGGCGGTGGCACTTTTCGGGTTTGTGACCAGTCTGGGTATTCCCAGGGCAACCGCGGCCTTGCCGGGGCTGAAGCTGGACTGGAATATTTTGCGCCAGTCCTGGGTCATCATGCATCTGGGGTTGGTCAAGCAGGTGCCTTCGGTATCGCGCTCGCTGCTGGGCAATTCCTGGTTCTGGTTTCTCGGGGCGACCTATCTGACCCAGATTCCCGGGTTCGCCAAGGATTATCTGCACGGCGATGAAAGTGTGGTAACCCTGATTTTAATGGTGTTTTCCGTGGGTATCGCGCTGGGCTCAATGCTCTGTGAGCGCTTGTCAGGACGCAAAGTGGAAATCGGTCTGGTGCCATTCGGCTCATTGGGCTTGACCCTGTTCGGCCTGCTGCTGTGGTGGGGCGCCGGGAGCGTTGAGGCGGCCAGCGTCGAGTACACCTGGCTGAGTCTGATGAGCCAGCCAGCCGCCTGGTGGGTGATGGGCTGCATTCTCGGCCTGGGAGTGTTCGGTGGTTTCTACATCGTTCCACTGTATGCACTGATCCAGGCCCGTACCCGTGATGAAGAACGGGCCCGGGTGATTGCTGCGAACAATATCCTCAATGCTTTGTTCATGGTGCTGTCGGCGGTTACCGCGATTGCGTTGTTGACCCAGGCCGGCTTGTCGATCCCTGAGCTGTTTTTGGTCATTTCGCTGATGAACGTGGCGGTCAATGTCTACATCTTTAAGGTCGTGCCCGAGTTCACCATGCGTTTTCTGGTATGGCTGCTCAGCCACTCCATGTACCGGGTTTCGCATGACAATCTGGAGGCGATTCCGGACGACGGAGCTTGCGTGCTGGTCTGCAATCACGTGTCTTTCGTTGATGCTTTGCTGATCGGCGGCGCAGTGCGCCGACCGGTGCGCTTCGTGATGTACTACAAGATCTACAATTTACCTGTGCTGAACTTCATTTTCCGCACCGCCGGCACTGTGCCGATTGCGGCCCGGCATGAGGATGAGCAGGTGTATGAAGAGGCTTTTCGGCGTATTGGTGAATATCTGGAAGCAGGGGAAGTAGTCTGCATCTTCCCGGAGGGCAAGCTGACCGGTAACGGCGAGATCAATGAGTTTCGCAATGGCATCGCGCGCATCATTGAAGAGCACCCGGTGCCGGTGATTCCCATGGCTCTGCGTGGACTGTGGGGCAGCTTCTTCAGCCGCGCCCCGGACAAGGGCTTTTTCCGTCGGTTCTGGTCGCGAGTCGGGCTGGTGGCGGGTGTGCCTCTGGCGCCGGAGCAGGTTACCAGTCAGGACTTGCAACAACAGGTCAGCCAGTTGCGTGGCGAGGGACGCTAAATGATGGGGTTGCGCGAGCGTGATCAGCTGCACCGCTGGGTCGAGAACGGCCGGCTCGGAGTCGAGCAGTGGCAACAGTTGGAGCGCCTGGGCTGGCATCAGCCGGACTCTCGGCAATGGCGCAACCTGCTCGATAGCCTGCTGGCGTTGGCCGGGGTGTTGCTGCTGGCTGTCGGACTGATTTTCTTTCTGGCCTGGAACTGGGATGACCTGCACCGGTTTGCCAAACTGGGGCTGGCTGTCGGGGCTCTGACAGTGTTCACTGCACTGGCTGTTTACACCGCGCCCTATTCATCGCTGCAGCGCGCCATGCTGCTGGGCTGCGCCCTGACTAGCGGTGCCTTGCTGGCGTTGATCGGACAGACCTACCAGACCGGGGCTGATATCTGGCAACTGTTTGCTGCCTGGGCTGTGTTGATGTTGCCTTGGGCGCTGTTGTCGCGTTCGGCAGCCTGTTGGGGGCTGTGGCTGTTGGTCTGTAATCTGGCGTTGCTGCGTTTCTTCATTAGCATGCCGATGTTTCAACTGTTCTGGGGCTTTGGCCAGGCTGACGGCTTGCTGATGCTGGGGTTGTTCAATCTCGTTGTATTGCTGCTGTTCGAGTGGCTTGAACCGTACCTGCTTTGCCGCCCGGCTCGATTGATTCAGCGTCTGGCCGGCTTGCTGTTGCTGGCGGCCTGGACACCAGGGGGCTTGCTGGGTTGGTGGGAAAGCGGGTTTGCTGCGGTGTTGCTGGTTTTGCTGGTGGTGTGCGCGGTTGGAATAGTGGGCTATCTGTATCTGCGCCGGGATCTGCCATTGCTGGCCTTGCAGCTGTTCTGCCTGATCATTGTCGGCGCTTCGGGGCTGGCACGCGGGCTGGAGGCTTTGGATGGCTTCATGTTGTTCAATCTCCTGGGTGGCTATCTACTGCTCAGCAGTGCACTGGCTTCGATCTGGTTGCATCGCTTGTACCGGGAGGGTCGGGGATGAAGCAGATCTGGCTGGATAACCTGCTCAAGGCCATGGGTCGTGAGCGCCTGATCGATTCTGCCCAACACCAGGGGTTGCTGGAGCTGGAGGGTTCGCCCTGGTGGCTGTCGCTGCTGCTTGGCGCTGCCGCCTGGTTGTCGGCGCTGATGATCGGTGGTGCTTTTTTCATGCCGGTGATGCTGCTGGCTGATGGCCCCTGGGGGCAGATGCTGGTTGGGGTGTTGATGCTGGGAGCGAGTGTCTGGTTGTTTCGTCAGCCGGGCTTGTTCTCCGCCCAGTTGGCTCTGGCCTTTTCTCTTAGTGGCCAGTTGATTGTGGTGATTGCCTTGGTGCAGGGGCTGGATTTGCCAACATACCGGTTGAGTTACCCGGCGCTGATCAGCGCGCTGTTGGCAGCAGCTCTGTTCTGGATGCCCGCAACAGCGCTGCACCGTATGCTGTGCGCTTTGCTGGTATTGGGAAACATCGCAGTGCTGATTGGCGCCGGTCAAACGCTGGCGCTGTACGGTCTGCTATTGGCGAGCGCGGCGGTGGTTGGCTGGTTGGCCCGCGCGCATTGGGCGTTGGCCGGTCTGGCTCAATGGCTCAGGCCGCTGCTCAATGCGGCCACGCTGGTCGCTTTGGTGTTAATGCTGTTCGGCCATCAAAGCGTCATGGAAATGCTCTGGCAACGCCTGGGCACGGGTACGGTGCATCACTGGCTGCCGCTGTTCTATCGACTGGGCGCGGGATTGCTGTTGCTCGGGGTGGGCCTGTGGCTGCTGAGAAACAGCGGACGTCAGCGTCTGCTCTTGTTGGTGCCACTGTTTCTGCTGTGTCTGTTGCTCAACCAGGCGCCGGGCCTGCTGGTTAGCGCCGCCTTGGGTCTGGCCGCCTGGCAGGCGGGAAGCCGGCTCTGGAGTGTCGTGGCGCCGGTGTTCGCGCTGGGATATCTGGGGGAGCTGTACTACAGCCTGCACCTGAGCTTGCTGGATAAGTCGCTGGTTCTGGTGCTCAGCGGCATGGGGTTACTGGTGCTGCGCTGGTTGGCGTTGCGCTGGATCGGGAGGCTGTCATGACTCGAAGCTGGCAACGGCTGGGCATGTTTGCTGCCTGGCTGCTGGTGGTTGCGGTAGCCCTGGCTGCTGTCTGGGGGCATGAGCGCACCTTGCGTGATGGGCATTTGGTCTTGCTTGAACTGGCCCCGGTAGACCCGCGCTCGCTGATGCAGGGTGACTATATGGCGCTGCGCTTCGCAGTTGACCTGCAGCTTCATCAGGCCGATGGTTGGCCTGACGAGGAGGGGGTAGCGCCACGGTTCGCTTGGCTTGTTCTTGATCAGCAGCAGCGTGGGCGGTTACAGGCTGTAGCTGATGAATTACCCGATACCGAAGCGCTCCTGGCCATGCGCATACGGCGTCAGGATGGTGGTTATAGCGTAGGCCCCAATGCCTTCTTCTTTCAGGAAGGAACGGCTGAGCGCTATGAAGCGGCTCGCTGGGGTGGCTTCCGGGTTCGTGCTGACGGAACGGCGTTGCTGCAGGCGCTCTATGATGCCGAACTGGAGTTGATCGGCAGCAACCAGCGCTGAGCGTGGCAGTCTCTGTTGTCGATTTGATCACAATTATGAATGAATGGTCATTCTTGTTTGTATCTTGCTGTTGTTTATTGGTTTTTGGTTCTATGGTAAGGCTACTGATTGAACAGGAGATAAACCATGGAACTCAGTGGCAAGGTCGTCGTGATCACCGGCGCCAGCAGTGGTATAGGCGCAGCAACAGCCTCTCACCTGGCCGGCCTCGGGGCCCGGGTCGTGCTGGGCGCGCGGCGCGCGGCACGGCTGGAGGCGCTGGCCGCCGATATTCACCAGGCCGGTGGTGAAGCATTGTGGCAAGAGACCGATGTGACCAAGCGCGATCAGGTTCGCGCTCTGGTTGAACTGGCCGTACAGCGCTACGGCCGGCTGGATGTGTTGATCAATAATGCCGGCCTGATGGCGGTTGGTTCGATCCACAAACTGGCGGTTGATGAGTGGGAGCGAATGGTCGATATCAATCTCAAGGGGGTGTTGCATGGGGTGGCGGCGGCATTGCCGATCTTTCAGCAGCAACAGGCCGGGCATCTGATCAATCTGGGGTCACTGGCTTCGCACAAGGTGGCGCCTGGTGGAGCGGTTTACAGCGCCACCAAGTTCGCCGTCCGGGCTCTGACTGAAGGGCTGCGTCAGGAGTGCCCGAACATTCGCTGCAGTCTGATATCGCCGGGTGCCATCGCCACTGAGCTGCCCTACGGCAGTTCTGACGAGAGGACCGTCAGGGCGCTGGAACAGGCCTATCAGATTGCCTTGCCCGCAGAGTCGGTGGCCCAGACGATTGCCTGGACGCTGGCTCAGCCGGCTGCGGTGGATATCAACGAAATCATTATCCGTCCCACCGTACAGCCGTTTTGAGCAGGTTCAGCGGGTGCCCTTGCTGGCCCGGTGCGGATTGGCCCAGGTTTGGCCGCTGACCCCGTTGGGGATGTTCTGGATTTCCCCGCCAGCATTCAGGAAAGCATCGATCTGGTCCTGAATCGACTGATGGGTAGCGATGGCGGCGTCGTTCTTGCGTTTGCTTGCAGTGGTTTTCGCGGACATGGGAACCTGCCGGTTTTGGAATAAGACCCACCACCATACAGGTTTTGCGGCAATAAAGCCCGGATTCACGGTAAAAGCCGGACAGGCGGCTGTCCGGCAGACCATTTCAGTGCTGGTGGCCACCTACGCCATGGGCGTGCCCGTGGGCAATTTCCTCTTCGGTGGCGGCGCGGACATCGAGAATCTCGATGGCGAAGGTCAGCTCCTTGCCGGCCAACGGGTGGTTGGTATCCACTTCCACTTGCTTGAGACCGACCTTGGTTACAGTAACCTGGACCGGACCGCGTTCGGTTTGCAGAACGGCGACCATGCCGGGTTTCCACTTTTTGGCGCCTTGCAGGTATTTGACCTGGACTTTCTGGGTGGCGTTTTCGCGCGGCTGGCCGTAGGCCTTTTCAGCGGGAATGGTGACGCTGAAGCTGTCGCCGGCCTGGCGGCCTTCCAGGGCCTCGACCAAACCGTCAATCAGGCCGGCCTGGCCGTGCAGGTAGAGCACTGGCTCATGTTTGTACGAGCTTTCGATCTCGCCACTGGCATCGGACAGGGTGTAGTGAAACTGGACAACGGTATTGTTGGCGATCTGCATCGTTCCTGCTCGCTGGCTGGTTGAAAGAGCGGATTATCCAGTGCCGGCCGGCGAATGCCAAGTCAGCGCTTGGCAGGTTCGCCCCAGAGCTCTTTGAGGCGGGCGTCGCGCCCGCAGCGGCTGCGATAGAAGTTGTAGCGTAGGGGGTTCTTCAGATAGTAGTCCTGGTGGTACTCCTCGGCCGGATAGAAGGCCGTTTGCGGCAGGATTTCGGTCACGATGGGGCGAGCAAAGCGTCCCGAGTCGGCCAAGGCCTGGCGCGAGGCTTCCAGCATCGCACGCTGGTGTTCGTCGGCATAGAACAGCGCGCTGCGGTATTGCCGGCCACGGTCGCAGAACTGGGCGTTGGCGGTCAACGGGTCAATGGTCGGCCAGTAGGCTTCGACCAGGCTGGCGAAGCTGGTCTGCTGCGGATCGTAGAATACCGCTACCGCTTCGATATGCTCGGTGCGGCCGGCCGAGACCATCGGATAGTTGGCGTTTTGAGCGTCGCCGCCGATATAGCCGGAGATGGTTTCAACCACACCAGGCAGCTTGTCGAAATCGGCTTCGGTACACCAGAAACAGCCGCCAGCGAAGACTGCCATTTGGGTGCCGGGCGGACCTTGCGTCAGGGCCTGGTTGGCGTACGCCGGGGGAATGCACAGCAGAGTCAGGATCAGCATTAGCCAGGGCATGGGTTAACCTCGCAGTGGCGGCAGAGGCTGGTCAGCAGGCACGAAACGTAGCGCCACGCCATTGTTGCACCAGCGTTTACCCAGCGGTGCAGGGCCATCGTTGAACACGTGACCCTGATGGCCGCCACAGCGTGCACAGTGATACTCAGTACGTGGCCACAGCAGCTTGAAATCGAGTTTGGTGCCCAGCGCGTTCTCAATAGGTTGGGTAAAGCTGGGCCAGCCGGTGCCGCTGTCGTACTTGTCTTCGCTGCGAAACAGCGGCAGGTAACAGGCTGCGCATAGGTAGCTGCCAGGTGCGTAGAGCTGATCCAGCGGGCTGCTACCGGGGCGCTCGGTGGCCTCTTCGAACAAGACTTTCCAGGCTTCGGCCGAAACTTTGTCGCGCCAATAGTCGGGTGGATGCGCAAGGCGCGTGGGGGATTGGGCGGACAAGGGCGAGTCTGCGGCCAGGGTAAAACCGCTGAACAGCGGCAATACCGGCAGACTGGCCAGACCTGTCAGCAGGGTTCTGCGGTTCATGGACTGCTCCTGTCGCAGCAAGGGTTCTGATTTGACCGCGCTGCCTTGGTTTGGTTGCCAGATCATAAGTATGGCAGGTGCGGCAGTGGCAATTGATAATGCTTGGCGCTAATGTTGCGATCAGTGCAAACCCGATAGAGGAAACAAGAATGCATCTTTTGCGAGTCAAAGGTTTTTTATGTCTTGCTGTCGCCCTGTTACTGGCCGCGCCAGCGCTTGGGGCTCCGTTCGATCCTCAGCGCCTGGCCATGCTGGACCAGGCGCTGCAGGCCGAAGTGGAGCAGGGGCGTCTGGCCGGCATAGCCCTGTTGATCGAGCGTGACGGCGAGCAGGTCTATCGGCGTGAGATTGGTTATCAGGACCTGGCCAGTCAGACCCCTCTGGCTGAAGACAGCCTGTACAAGATTTTCTCCCTGACCAAGCCGGTAACCGCTGTGGCAGTACTGATGCTGGTGGAAGAGGGCAAACTGGCGCTGGATCAGGCGGTTGAGCATTACCTGCCGGAGTTCAAGGATTTGCAAGTCGCAATAGCCGACGGTGAGGATGGTCGCCCGGTGACCGAGCCGGCCAGCCATCCGGTCACGCTGCGGGAGTTGATGAACTACACCGGCGGCTTCAGCTATGGTCGGTTCAGTCAGTCACAGGTTGATACGCTGTATGAACAGGCTGACCTGTTCAGCACCGACCAGACTCTGGCAGAGATGGTCGCTAAGGTGGCCGCCCTGCCACTGCGTCAGCAGCCTGGGACGCTCTGGCATTACAGCATCTCGGTCGATATCCAGGCGCGCATAGTTGAAGTAGTCACCGGTCAGCCGTATGCCGAGTTTCTTGCCGAGCGTATTTTCCAGCCGCTGGGTATGTATGAAACCGCTTACCAGGTTACGCCGGAGCAGGCCCCGCGGCTGGCCACCTCCTATCACCCGGTGGCGGGTGAGGGGCTCAAGCCACTGCCCAACGATGGCTATCTCTTGTCACCCAAACTGACCATGGGCGGCAGTGGCCTGATTTCCAGCATGGATGACTATCTGCGCTTTGCCCGCATGCTGCTCAATGAGGGCGAACTCGATGGCGTGCGTTTGCTCAAGCCGGAAAGCGTGCGGATGATGGCCAGCAACCAACTGCCCGAGGGCGTGGCTGGTCCGAACTGGGCACCTGGCAACCTGTTTGGCCTGAATGTGGCGGTGGTCAACGATCCGGAGCCGGCCGGCTTTCTGCCGGTGGGTACTTTCTGGTGGTGGGGGATTCAGGGGCCCTGGATGTGGGTCGATCCGAGCAACGATACCGTTATTCTGGGCATGATGCAGAATACCGATTACCGTCACTCACGGGTGGTGCATAACACCATCAGCCAGATTCTCTATCGCCCGCGTTAGCCTTAGTTGCTGGCGGCGGGCCCGGCATCCAGCACCTGCTCCAGCGGGAGCTGGGCGTGGGTATTAACGCTGCCCTGGGCGGCAAACACCACCAGGTGGTCGGCGGCGATGCGGATGCCGACCATCTCGCCCATGGCGTGATCATCGTGGCTGGGGAAGATTGATTCGAGAATGCTACCGGTCGGTAGTTGCAGGCGGTACAGCGTGGTAGCGCCGAAGAATGTCTTGCCAATGATCCGCGCCTGCAAGCTGCTGTTTTCCTGGCCGACGATATCATCCGGGCGCAACAACACATCCACCGAACTGCCTTCGGGTAATTGATAAGCGCGGTTACCGCGGATTACCCCCAGTTCGGTCTGTACCGTATCGGGTGAGAGCAACTGGCCGCGGATAAAGTAGCCCTGGCCAATGAAGCTGGCAACAAAGGGCGTGGCTGGCTCATGGTACAGGTTATAGGGCGTATCCCACTGTTGCAGATGACCTTCCTTGAGTACCCCGACGTGATCGCACACCGCGAAGGCTTCACTCTGATCGTGGGTCACCAGCATGGCGCTGATACCCCGATGCTTGAGAATCTCGCGCACCTCGGCAGACAGTCGGCGGCGTAATTCACCATCGAGATTGGAGAAGGGTTCGTCCATCAGCAGCAGTTTCGGTGCCGGTGCCAGAGCCCTGGCCAGCGCAACCCGCTGTTGCTGGCCACCTGACAGTTCATGGGGGTAGCGTTTGCCCAGATGGTTCAGCTTGACCAAATCGAGCAGTTCATCAACGATCCGTTTGCGTTCGGGGTGACGCATAATCCCAAAGCTGATGTTCTCGCTGACCGTCAGGTGCGGAAACAGAGCATAGTCCTGAAAAACCATGCCGATTTGGCGCTGTTCCGGTGGAATGCGCTTGCTTGGTGAGGAGAGCTGGCGGCCATCCAGGCGGATGTTGCCGGCACTGATCGGTTCGAAGCCGGCGATTGCCCGCAGGGTCGTGGTTTTACCACAGCCTGAAGGGCCGAGCAGGCAACCGATGTCGCCGGCCCGCAGATGAATGTCCAGATTGGCAACCACGGTATGACCGGCATAGCCACAGGCCAGCTGGTTAAGTTCCAGAAGAATGCCGTGGGAATTGGTCATTGGTGGGCTCCGGCTTAGTCGACCAGCAAAAATTCCACCAGCGCCTTTTGCGCGTGCAGACGGTTTTCGGCTTGATCAAACACCACGCTGCGCGGGTCATCCATCAGTTCGGCACTGACTTCCTCGCCCCGGTGCGCAGGCAGGCAATGCATGAACAGTACCGACTCGTCGGCCAGGTCCAACAGCTCAGGGGTGACCTGATAGGGGGCAAAGCGCTTGAGTCGGGCTTGGGCTTCGTCTTCCTGTCCCATCGAGGCCCAGACGTCGGTATTGACCAGGTGGGCACCGGCAACCGCTTCACGCGGATCGCGGGTCAGAGTAACGCGATCGCCTGCGGCAGCGAGAAACTGCTGGTCAGGCTCATAACCTTCGGGGCAGGCGACTTTGAGCTGGAAGTCGAATTGCATGGCTGCCTGAATGAAGGTGTTGCACATGTTGTTGCCGTCACCGATCCAGGCCACGGTCTTGCCCTGAATCGATCCACGGTGCTCAAGGTAGGTCTGCATGTCCGCCAGCAATTGGCAGGGGTGCAGGTCGTCGCTCAGGCCGTTGATCACCGGGACTTGAGAATACTGGGCGAAGGTTTCCAGGGTCTGGTGGGCAAAAGTGCGGATCATTACCGCATCGCACATGGATGACAGTACCCGGGCGCTGTCCTCGATTGGTTCCCCGCGACCAAGCTGGGTATCGCGTGGCGACAGGAAAATGGCCTGGCCACCCAGTTGGATCATGCCAGCCTCAAAGGATACCCGAGTCCGGGTCGAGGCTTTCTCGAAGATCATCGCCAGGACCCGGTTTTTCAGCGGCTCGTAGATCACGCCTTGACGATGCAGAGACTTCAGCTCAATGCCTCGTTTGAGCAGGCTGGTCAGTTCTGCCGGAGTGCAGTCCATCAAGGAGAGAAAGTGCCGTACAGTCATGTCGTGCTACCTGTGCTACCTCGCTCGCAGGGCGAGCGGAAACAGTAAGCCATACCGCGAGCCTGACGGCCCGGTACAAGCCATGTCAAAAAAGAGAAGCCGCGATCTTATAGGTAAAATCCGTCGCAAGGCAAATAGCCACAGCCCACGTGGGGTCGGATTGTTGGGATTCAGTCACTGAATGCTGACGTATTCCTGGGCTGGAGCCCGTGCTGGCCGGCTTGTTCTGCACCGCATACCGGCCTAGAGTGGAACGATTAAAACAAGCGTATAAAAAGGTGCGCCATGCCTGAGACTCATTTCCGTGCCTGTCATCTGTGCGAAGCCATTTGTGGCTTGGCGATCACTACCGAGGGCGAGCAGATCCTGTCAATCAAGGGCGACCCTGACGACCCCTTCAGCCGCGGCCATATCTGTCCCAAGGCTGTAGCCTTGCAGGATATCCAGAGCGACCCCCAGCGTTTGCGCCAGCCGGTGCGCCGGGTTGGCGATCAGTGGCAGCCGATCGGCTGGGACGAAGCCTTTGAGCTGGTGGCCGGGCGTTTGTCCCAGATCCAGCGCGAACATGGGCGCAACGCCGTAGCGGTGTACATGGGCAATCCCAATGTCCATAACTATGGCTCACTGACCCATAGCAATTACTTTCTCGGGCAGTTGCGCACTCGCCAGCGCTACTCTGCCACCTCGGTTGATCAGTTGCCGCATCACCTGGTGTCACTTTGGCTGTATGGCCACATGTCGATGATCCCGATTCCGGATATCGACCACACCGATCATTTTTTGATGCTCGGTGCCAATCCGTTGGCATCTAACGGCAGCATCATGACCGTGCCGGATGTCGGCCGGCGGATCAAGGATCTTAAAGCCCGTGGCGGCAAGCTGGTGGTCATCGACCCGCGTCGCAGCGAAACCGCCGAGGTCGCCAGCGAGCATCTGTTTATTCAGCCCGGTACAGATGTGGCGTTATTGCTGGGGATACTCAATACCCTGTTTGCCGAAAAGCTGGAGCGCCCGAGCCCGGTGCTGGATCTGTGTGTGGGGCTCGACCAGGTGCGTGAAGCGCTGGCTGGGTTCGACGCCGAACGGATGGCGCCCTTGTGCGGGATCGAGGCAGGCGAAATTCGCCGGCTGGCGCGTGAATTCGCCGCTGCCGAGCGGGCGGTGTGCTATGGACGTATGGGGGTTTCGGTTCAGCGTTATGGCACTTTGTGCCAGTGGCTGATCCAGTTGATCAATCTGGTGACCGGCAATCTTGACCAGCCTGGCGGGTCGCTGTTCCCCGAGCCGGCCTTTGCGGTCACCAAGGGCAAGCCTGGCCATTTCAACGAGTGGCAGAGCCGGGTTTCAGGTTTGCCAGAGTTCAATGGCGAGCTGCCAGTGGCGGTGCTGGCCGAAGAAATCCAGACCCCGGGTGAGGGGCAGATCCGGGCGCTGGTGACCTCCGCCGGCAACCCGGTACTGTCCACCCCCAATGGCCGGCAGCTCGACGAGGCGCTGGCGGGGCTGGAGTTCATGGTCAGTGTCGATCTGTATATCAATGAAACCACCCGGCACGCCGATGTCATCCTGCCGCCGACCTCAAGTCTTGAGCATGATCACTACGACATCGTGTTCAACAACTTCGCGGTGCGCAATGTGACCCGCTACAACCAGCCGGTACTGCCCAAACCGGAAGGCAGTCTGCATGACTGGGAAATTTTCGTTGGCCTGGGCCAGGCCTTTTCCCGGCTGACCGGGCAGGAGCCCCGGCCGGTGCTGGCGCCGGATCAGATGGTCGATCTGGCCCTGCGCGCCGGGCCTCATGCTGAGCGGCTCAGCCTCGACGTGCTCAAGCAGCATCCGCATGGTATTGATCTTGGGCCGCTGCAACCCAGCCTGGCGAGACGGCTGCAAACCGCCAGCGGTCGGATTGAGCTTGCTCCGCAAGCCATGCTGGATGATCTTCAGCGGGTGCTTGGCGAGTTGACTGGCAGCGCCGCGCAGTCTGGTGAACTGCGGCTGATCGGTCGCCGGCATGTACGCAGTAACAATTCCTGGATGCACAACTACCAGCGGCTGGTCAAAGGCAAGCCGCGAGACCAGTTGTTGATGCATCCCGATGACCTGGCTCGGCACGCCTTGAATGACGGGCAGCAGGTACGCCTATCATCCCGGGTTGGAGCGCTGACAGTGACTGTCCAGGCCAGTGACGAGATCAGCCCCGGGGTAGTCAGTCTGCCCCATGGCTGGGGGCATGATCGCCCCGGAGTGGCTATGGATGTCGCCCGTGCCCATGCCGGGGTCAGTGTCAATGATCTGACCGACGAGCGTTATTTCGATCCGGTAACCGGCAATGCTGCGCTCAATGGCGTACCGGTCCGAGTTGAAGCGCTCGGTTGAGTCTCCGAGTGAAAAGGTTGGTTGTTTTACGGTAGAATGTTGGATTGAGAGCCAAGGGGCCGCTGACTGACGGCGTATGCCCCAAGGCCTGTCCAGCCGGCCAAGAGGAGCATCATGGATACCATCGATACCATCAAAGAACAGATCGCCAACAACCCGGTGCTGATCTACATGAAAGGTGCGCCGAATGCACCCCAGTGTGGTTTTTCCGCCCGTGCCGTGCAGGCGTTGATGGCCTGCGGCGAGAAGTTCGCCTATGTCGACATCCTGCAGAATCCGGATATCCGCGCGACCCTGCCGGGCTACGCCAACTGGCCGACCTTCCCGCAGCTGTGGGTCAAGGGTGAACTGGTAGGTGGCAGTGACATCATCCTCGAACTGTTCGAGTCAGGTGAGTTGCAGACCATGGTCAAGGCGGCTAACGTCGAGTAACTGTGCTGCTTCCACCAAGCCCGCCGGGTTGATCCGCGCGGGCTTTTTTGTGCCTGATTCTGGGAGTTTCGAGCAGCATGCCGACGTTGCGGATGCAGCGGGGGTGTTGCGGGAGCGGATGCTCCCGCCTCCCAGGGGGTAGGCATACCGCGAGCTTGGGGTGGGTGTTTCCTGGGAGCCTGGAGCATCTGCTCCAGGATGGGGATGCAGCGGGCTTGTAGCGGGAGCAAATGCTCCCGCCTCCCAGGGATGGGGATGCAGCGGGGCTTGCGGAAGCCGACCCTAGCCCAACAACCCGGAAAACGGCAGAAACTGTACTGCCTCGCTGCGCCTGGGTGTCTGGCCAGCCGGGATAAGCAGCAGGCCGCTGGCCTGACTGGCGCTGCTCAGTACGCCAGAGCTTTGGTTGCCGGCGGGCACTACCTGGCCTGCTTCCAGCCGGGCGCGCAGATACTCATCGCGCTTGCCAGCTCTGGGCCAGTCAAAACCGGCGGGCAGTGACAGGCTCAGCGGTACTACGTCGGTGACCCCCTGGCGGCGCAGCAGCCAGGGTTTGACCAGCAGCACAAAGGTCACCAGCACCGCTGCCGGATTGCCAGGCAAACCAATAACCGGGGTGCTATCGAAACTGCCCAGCGTGAAGGGCTTGCCGGGTTTGATGGCCAGCTTCCACAGGCTGACCTGGCCCTGTTCGCGCAATACCTGGCCAAGGCAATCCGCTTCCCCAACCGAGACACCGCCGGAGGTGATGATCAGGTCGGCCTGATCGGCCAGCGCCCGCAAACGGGCACGGGTCTGCTCGGGGTCATCGGGCAGAATGCCGGCGTCGATGATGACCAATCCAAGCGCCTGCAGCAGGCCGATCAGGGTGTAACGGTTACTGTTGTAGATCTGCCCAGGCCCTAGTGGCTCGCCCGGTTCACGCAGCTCATCCCCCGTCGAAGCCACGGCTACCCGCAGCGGGCGTACCACGTTGAGTTCGGCAATCCCGATTGAGGCCAACAGCCCAAGATCCTGAGCGCGCAGGCGTGTGCCGGCTGCCAATACCCGGCTACCAACACAAATGTCCTGCCCGCGTGGGCGTACATTGGCTCCAGGCGTCAGCGGTTGCAGCAGTTGCATCAGGGCGTTGCTGTTGAGCTGGGTGTTTTCCTGCATCTCCACCGTATCGGCCCCTTCGGGCAGTGGCGCACCGGTGAAAATCCGCGCGCAGGTACCCGGTTGCAGAGGTGCCGGCGCCGTGCCGGCGGTGATCCGCTGGCTGATCGGCAAACCGTGCTCCAGCGCCGTAGCAATATCGGCACTGTGCAGGGCGTAACCGTCCATCGCGCTGTTGTCCCAGGGCGGCACATCCAGGGTTGCCTCAATCGGCTCGGCCAGAATGCGGCCCAGTGCGGCGTTCAGGGCTACCTGTTCAGTGCCGAGCGCGGGCTGACTGGCGGCGTGCTCCAGCAGTAGCTGCAGCGCCTGCTCGACTGGCATCAGGCTCATGCGCGGCTCTCGCAGGCGTCGGCCAGTTCCAGATGCGGAACGAAGTTGCAGGGCCGGGTACGGCTGTCCAGTTGTTCGCGCAGGATCCGGGTCCAGGCTGTGCGGCAGGCGTTGGTTGAGCCCGGCATGCAGACCACCAGAGTGCGGTTGGCCAGACCGGCCAGGGCACGGGACTGCAGGGTAGATGTGCCGATTTCCTCGAAAGACACCTGGCGGAACAGCTCACCGAAACCATCGACCTGCTTGTCCAGCAGCGGTGCTACGGCTTCGGGGGTGCTGTCGCGGCCGGTGAAACCGGTGCCACCGGTGATCAGTACAACCTGAACCTCCGGGCGGGCGATCCAGTCCGAGACCACGGCGCGAATCCGATAGATGTCATCGGGGTGTAGCTGGCGGTCAATCAGCCGGTGGCCAGCCTCGCTGGCGCTGTCTGCCAGCAGTTGGCCCGAGGTGTCAGTTTCCAGACTGCGGGTATCGCTGACGGTCAGGACGGCAATGTTGAGTGGGGTGAATTCTCGGGGGGCATGAGCCATGCTCGATTCCTTTGGCGGGTGATGCATGCGGGTGTTATAACACAGAGCCGCCTGTAACCGGGCTGCTATGAGGTACCTGATGAACGAGAACACAAAATTCCAACTATCCGGCCTGTTGCTGGCCGGCGGGCAGGGCAGCCGCCTGGGTGGGCGCGACAAGGGTTTGATGCCTTGGGCTGGTCGGCCGGTTGCCGAGCATCTGGTCGAACTGCTGCGCACCCAGGTTGGCGAGGTGCTGATCAGCTGCAATCGCAACCAGCAGCGCTATCAGTTGTGGGCCGACATTGTGGTTGGCGATGAGCAACCGGATTACCCCGGCCCTTTGGCCGGTATTCTGGCGGGTCTCAAGGTGTGCGGTGGCAGTCATCTGTTGATTGTGCCCTGTGATTTGCCACGCCTGGAGCAGGCGCTGTTGGTGCAGTTGTGTGAATTGGCCCGCGTGCAGCCTGAGCGGCCGGTTCTGACGCGTTCGGCAGAGGCCTGGCAGCCTTTGCTGGCGGTTATTCCCAAGGCCTGTCTGCCAGCATTAGAGCAAGCCTGGCAGGCCGGCCAGCGCAGCCCGTTGCGCTGGCTGCTGGGTGAGAATGCCAGCGTGCTCGAGTTGCCCGCGGATGATCCGCAATTGCTCAATGCCAACCGGCTGGAAGACTGGCAGTAGGTATAACTCCCTGCCGCAGCAAAGATTTTTTCATTTGCCCCTTGTGCAAAAACGACTTTTCGGTAAAATGCCGCCTCACTAACGGAGCGTAGCGCAGCCTGGTAGCGCGTCTCGTTCGGGACGAGAAGGTCGCTGGTTCGATTCCAGTCGCTCCGACCAATGCAAACCCTGACTCATTGAGTCAGGGTTTTTTTATGCGCGCTGATCACACAAAAAAACAGCGGCAGGGTGTGTGCTCTGCCGCTGTGCTTGAGGTGCGGCTTCCCTGCCGCCTGATGAGTTCTGATCGGCTCAGAACCGGTAGTTCATCCCCACCTCGAAGGAGCGCTCAGGCCCTACGTAGATGCCTTGACGCAAGCCGGTGATGTAGCGCTTGTCGGTCAGGTTCTTGACTGCACCCTGCAGGCGCAGGTTGTCGTTGAGCTGGTATTGGGCCAGCAGGTCATAGACAGTGTAGGAGCGAATCTGGCCACCCCAGATACCGCCGGCAGCGTTGCTGGGAATATCCTTGCGATTGGTCGGATCACCAAACTGCTCGCCTCGGTAATGGACGTTGAGCGCAGTGGACAGTTTGCCCTGGGTGTAGTTCAGCGCTGCGTTAGCCAGGTACTTGGGGGCATAGGGCAAACGGTTGCCCTTGTTGACGCCGGTACGGAACTCCGACTCGGGCACCCAGGTAAGGTTGGTGTCCAGGCTGAAACCACCACCCAACTCGACGCCAAGCGCTGCTTCCAGGCCATAGTGCAGGGTCTTGCCAGCGTTGGACTGCGACAGATTCGGATCGCTGTTGCCGGTGACCACCTGATTGTCGAAGTTCATGTAGAACGCAGTGACGTCGTAGGTGAAAGCACCACTGGCGCCACGCAGACCCAGTTCGTAGTTATCCGAACGCTCACCATCGAGTTTCTGGTCAACCAGGCCGTCCAAGGCTACGCCGTTGGAGGCTGGCGAGAAGGCTCGGTAGACACCGCCGTACAATTGGGCAACAGGCACCAACTGATAAGTGAAGCCAATACCCGGCAACCATTCGATGTTCGAGGTATCCTCGGAGTCGCCGTTCTGGGTCAGGATCTTGCGGGTTTGCTCATAGGACTCGAAGCGCAGACCTGGCGTAATCGCCAGTCGCTCGGTGATGACGAAACGGTTCTGGACATAGCCGGCAATGCTTTCGGCCGAGTCCTTTATGTGCCGCTGATTGACACCGGTGCGGTCCTGGGCTCGAGTGGCCAGAATCTGCTTGTCATCCGACTCTTCCTTCATGAAGCGCAGGCCGAACTCGGCTTCGTTGATCAGCCCGAACAGATCGTGATCCAGGCTCAGGCGTGATTCCAGTCCATAGCGTTCGAAGCTACGGTTGTTGCCGGTCAGACTGTCGGTATAAACCCAGCGACCTGCGGCATTGGAGGCTGCGGTATCAACCGCATAACGCCAGTAGTCACGGGTCATCTCGCTCCAGTATGCAAGGGTGCGTAGGGTGGCACGGTCATTCAGGTGCCATTCATGGTTGATGTCGAAGGCCCGGCGATCAGTCAGGTAGTAGTCGTCAGGTGCCGGGTTGTAGGTCTTGCCGGCCCGGTAATCCTGTAGAAAGATGCCGCGATAGGAAATATTGGCTTCGTTGTCGTGCCAGGAGTATTTGACCGACACGTTCTGGTTGTCGCCCAGTGCGGTACCGGCCTTGACCATGATGTCGGTCATCTCGTAGTCCTTGTCCATGAACCCGTCACTGCGGGCATGGGTGGCGACGATGCCGGCATAGGCGTCGCCGGAAGGGTTACGGCCACCGGCCTCAAGCACGGTTTCACGGGTATTGAACGAGCCGACCCGGCCGGAAACCGATACGCCTTCTGGTGTTTTGGTCTTGTAGTTGATTACCCCGCCGATGGTGGACGGACCATAACGTAACGAGGACGAGCCCTTGAGGATCTCGATACCTTCCATGCGCTGGATGCGCGGGTTGAAGTAACGGTCGTTGCCGATGAACAGCCCCGGCGCGACTGGAACGCCGTCTTCCAATATCAAGGACTTGGATTCGCTGGCAGACAGCCCGCGAATGCCGATATTGCTGACGATGGCGGACTCTTCTTCGGTTTTTGCATTGATGCCTGGTACGCGGCGTAGAACGTCTTCGGTAGAGGTCGGCTGGATGCGTTCAATCTGCTCACGATCAATGATCACCACCGCCCCAGTCTGGCGCGCAACGCTGTCCTGCTGAGAGCCTACGACTTCCATGGATGGCAAGCGCAAGGTGGTTTCTGACTGAGCCAGAGCAGCGCCGGGCAGAGTGGCGGCAGCGATGGCCATGGCAAGGACGTGCGGTGAAAATACTGGTGTTGGTTTCATTCTTGTTCCTGGGTTCAGTTGCCTCTTCTGCTCCCCGCAAAGAGGCTGCAAGCATGTACCGGGCTGGTCTGAAATGGCCGAATGCTCCTGGAGCGGTACGCTAGTAGCATGCCCCATAACCCGAACTGCTCCCCGGGATGCGGGGCTGCATCTGCCTTTCCCTTGAAGGCAGGTCGATCAGCCGGGGCAAAACTAAATGTAAATGATAGTGATTGTCAATTGTCTTGGTTTTAAAATTTATCGCCTCGTGTTCCGAATAGTGGAACTGGTCGTGTTTCATCAGCTCACGCGCTAAAGTGCCGGCATGGACATCAAACAACTGAGCTTTCTGATCGCGCTAGATGAAACCCGCCACTTTGGCCAGGCGGCGGTGCGTTGCCATGTCACCCAGCCGACGCTGTCGATGCGCTTGCGCAATCTGGAAGAGGAACTGGGCCTGACGCTGGTCAATCGAGGCCAGCGCTTTGAGAGTTTTACCCCGGAAGGGGAGCGGATTCTGGCCTGGGCGCGCAGCCTGCTGGCGGCCCATGATGGCTTGCGGGCCGAGGCTGCGGCTTGTCAGGGGCAATTGGTTGGGACCTTGCGTCTAGGGCTGGTGCCGCTGGCCGGGGTGGATCCCATGCATCTGTTGGCGCGCTTTCGCCAAGCTCATCCGGGTCTACAGTTTCATCTGCATACGCTCAGCAGTGAGCAGATCTTCGATCAGTTGGCGCGTAACCAGCTCGATCTGGGGCTGTGCTATCTGGAGCATCCTGACCCGGCTCAGTTCGACTGGCTGCCGTTGCCAGAGACCCGTATGGGGCTGCTCCATGACAGCCGCCACTTCCTACTGGAGCAGACTGAACTGGACTGGTCCGAGCTTGAGGCACTACCGCTTGGACTGCTGACCAGTGGTATGCATTTTCGCCAATCGATAGATCACGGCCTGCGCAGCAGAGGCGTACGGCTGCGGCCAGTGCTGGAAGTCGATTCGGTTCATCCACTGTTGCAGGCGGTCGCTGCCGGCCTGTGCTGCGCGGTGGTGCCGCTGGATGCTGGCCTGGAAAACTTCAGCAGCGAGGCTCGATTATTGCCGATAACCGGGGCAGGCACCCTGTCGCGGCCGGGGCTGGTAATGCGTCGCCAGGTGCCACATTCGGCCCTGGCCAAGGCATGCTTCGAATCCGCCCGGGAGTTGCTGGAGAGTGATTGATAGATACTGTCGATGATGGTATCAAAACCACCGATTGGACTGTGCCAGCCAAGCCTCCTAACCTGAGCGGTATCGAACTCAGGCCGGGAGGTGTCCCATGTCAAGCAACGCCCTGCAGGCTGTCGCCGCAACCCCCGCTCACAGTTATAGCCTGCTCGACTTGCCGATGCTGCAAACTCCGGCAGCGCTGGCCAGTGAGTGCGCGTTGGCGGTCAGTTTCAATGGGCTCAATCATGCGGTCATGCTGAGCTCGCCGAGCGACCTGGAAGATTTTGCCCTGGGTTTTAGTCTGAGCAATGGGCTGATTTCATCGATTGATGATGTCTATGGTATAGACGTGTCCGGCTCCGGCGAACGCTATCAGGTTGAACTGAACATCAGTAGCCGGGCGTTCCAGGCACTTAAACGGCAGCGTCGCCAGTTGGCCGGCAGTTCCGGCTGTGGCCTGTGCGGGGTAGAGGCGCTGGAGCAGGCTCTGCCCAGTCTGCCGCTGTTGACGCCAGTGGCTTTACCGCCATATGAGCATTTCGCTGGTTTGCGCGAGCGTATCAGCGCCGCACAATCGCTGGCACGTGACAGCGGTGCCCTGCATGCCGCGCTGTATCTTGATTCCCAGGGTGAGATCCGGCTCTGCCGTGAAGATGTCGGGCGTCATAACGCGCTGGACAAACTGATTGGCGCACTCTACCGGCAGTGCCTTGATCCGCGTCAGGGTTGCGTCCTGATCACCAGCCGTTGTGGTCTGGAATTGATTCACAAGGCGGTGCGGGCGCGGATTGGCACGTTGGTTAGCCTATCGGCACCTACTACCCTGAGCGTCGACTGGGCGCGCCAGCACCAACTCAATCTGATTCACCTGCCGCATCACAGCGCGCCACGGGTCTACAGTCATGTCTGACAACACCAAGCTACGCTATCAACCCTATTCAGGTCCGGCCGCCGGTTGGGGCGCGCTGCGAAGTGTCGCCCGGGCCTGGCTCGACAGTGGCCAGCCGATCAAAAATCTCAAGGCCATGCTCAAAACCAATCAGCATGGCGGTTTTGACTGCCCAGGTTGTGCCTGGGGCGATGAGCCGGGCAACGGCGCGGTCAAGTTCTGTGAAAACGGTGCCAAGGCAGTCAACTGGGAAGCTACCCGGCGGGCCGTGGATGCACGGTTCTTTGCCCGTCACAGCGTCAGTCAGTTGCGCGAGCAAAGCGATTATTGGCTGGAATACCAGGGTCGGCTGACCGAACCGATGCGCTATGATCGGGCCAGCGATCACTACCAGCCGATTGGCTGGGATGAAGCCTTTGCTCTGATCGCCAAGCATCTGCAGAGGCTGGACAGTCCCGATCAAGCCGAGTTCTACACCTCCGGGCGGGCCAGCAACGAGGCGGCGTTTCTCTATCAGTTGTTTGTGCGTGCCTATGGCACCAACAACTTTCCCGATTGCTCAAACATGTGTCACGAAGCCAGTGGCGTGGCGCTCAATGCCAGCATCGGGGTTGGCAAGGGCAGTGTGACCCTGGCCGACTTTGCCCAGGCCGATGCCATTCTGGTGTTTGGCCAGAACCCCGGTACCAACCACCCACGCATGCTCGAACCTCTGCGCGAGGCGGTGCATCGTGGCGCTCAGGTGGTGTGCTTCAACCCGCTGCGTGAGCGCGGGCTGGAGCGTTTTCAGCCGCCGCAGGAGCCGCTGGCGATGCTCGGCAATCGAGCCGAACCGCTCAATACCGCCTATTTTCGCCCGGCGTTGGGTGGCGATTGGGCGGTTGTGCGCGCCATGGCCAAGTATCTGTGGCAATGGGAACGCGAAGCGCGGGCCAGCGGCGCTGCGGCGCTGTTCGATCGTGAGTTTCTGGCCAGCCAGACCCTGGGTGTCGAGGCGTATCTGGCGCAGCTCGACGCCACGCCATGGGCGGTGCTGGTAGAGCAGTCGGGGCTGCCCCAGGCTGAGCTGGAGCAGGCCGCCCAGCTGTATGCCAAGGCCGATCGGGTGATCGTCTGCTGGGCCATGGGCATTACCCAGCATCATCACTCGGTGGCGACCATCCGTGAAATCGTCAACCTGCAACTGCTGCGCGGCAACCTTGGCCGCCCCGGTGCCGGCGTCTGTCCGGTGCGCGGGCATAGCAACGTGCAGGGTGATCGCACCATGGGCATCAACGAGCGCCCCCCGGCGGCGTTTCTCGATGCTCTGGAGCAGCGTTTCGGGTTTTCCGTGCCACGCCAGCACGGGCACAATACCGTCGAGGCCATCGGGGCCATGCTGGCTGGGCAGGCCAAGGTGTTTATTGGTCTTGGCGGCAATTTTGCTCAGGCCACGCCTGATACCCCGCGTACGCATCAGGCGCTGATGAACTGCGAACTGACCGTGCAGATCAGCACCAAACTCAATCGCAGCCACCTGATGCCCGGCCGTGAGGCGTTGATCCTGCCGTGCCTGGGCCGTACCGATATCGATCGCCAGGCCAGTGGCCCGCAGGCTGTGACGGTCGAAGACTCGTTCAGTATGATTCATGCCTCTTACGGGCAGTTGCCACCATTATCGGCGCAGATGCGTTCTGAGCCGGCAATCATTGCCGGGATTGCCGAAGCGACGCTGGGCAAGCATCCGGTGGACTGGAGCGCATTGGTGGCCGATTACCGGGCCATCCGGCAACTGATTGCCGACACCCTGCCGGGGTTTGGGGATTTCAATCAGCGCCTTGAACAGCCGGGTGGTTTCCATCTGGAACATCCGGTCAGTACCCGGCAATGGCAGACCGCATCGGGCAAGGCCGAATTTGCCGCCCATCCGTTACCGCCGACCCTGCTGCACAGGCGCATCCGGCAAACCGGCCAGCAGCCCGACCTGATCCTGCAAAGCCTGCGCTCGCATGATCAGTACAACACCACCATTTATGGCTTCGATGACCGCTATCGGGGCGTGCGCGGGCGGCGCGAAGTGCTGCTGGTCAATGCGCTGGATCTTCAGCGTCTGGGGTGGGAGGCCGGGCAAGAGGTCGATATTGTCTCGCTCTGGGCCGACGGCATTGAGCGGCGGGTGCGAGGTTTTACTCTGCTGGCCTATGACATCCCGCCAGGGCAGGCCGCCGCTTATTACCCGGAGATCAACCCACTGGTGCCGCTGGAGAGCGTAGGGGAGGGCAGCTATACCCCGACCTCCAAGTTCATCGCCATTTGTCTGGAGCCGTGTTCGCTCAAAAAACCTGAGAAACTGCTGGGGATTTAGAGGAGGGCTGAGCTGAGCCCATGGATTGCCACGGGCCTGCGGCCCTCGCAATGACGGAGTAGGCGAGGTGTAGAACGTAGGGTATCGGCCGCTGCTTTTCTCGTCATTGCAAGCCCCCTGGCCCCGTAGCAATCCAGCCCCTCCTCGTCATTGCGAGGGCCGCAGGCCCGTGGCAATCCAGTGGGTCAGTCCTGGCGCCTGACTCGCTCCACCGCATCCAGCCAGCCGCGATACAGGTTGTCGCGCTGGCTGGCGCTCATCTGCGGGGTGAAGTGACGCTCGCACTGCCAGTGCCGGGCGATATCCTCCAGGCTGGCGAACAGGCCGCTTTGCAGGCCGGCCAGGTAGGCCACCCCCAATGCGGTGGTTTCGGTGACCTGAGGACGGTCGACCGGGACGCCGAGAATATTGGCCAGCGCCTGCACTACCCAGTTGTTGACCACCATGCCACCGTCAACCCGCAAGGCCGCGGTGCTGGTGGCACCGTCGGCGGTCATTGCTTCAAGCAGATCACGGGTCTGAAATCCGACCGACTGCAACCCGGCGGTAACGATTTCGCCAATGCCGGTATCGCGGGTCAGGCCGAAAATGGCGCCGCGGGCTTTCGGATCCCAGTAGGGTGCGCCAAGGCCGGTAAAGGCCGGTACCAGATAAACGCCACATTGTTCGCCGGTCTGCTCGGCCAGGGCTTCGGTATCGCCGGCGCTCTGAATCAGCTTCAGACCGTCGCGCAGCCACTGAATGGCGGCCCCGGCAACGAAGATGCTGCCTTCTATCGCGTAGCTGACTTCGCCGTTGAGTCGATAGCCGACGGTAGTCAACAGCCGGTTCTGTGACTTGACCGGGGTATTGCCGGTATTCATCACCATGAAACAGCCCGTACCGTAAGTGCTCTTGACCATGCCAGGCTCGAAGCAGGCCTGGCCAATCAGAGCTGCCTGCTGGTCACCGGCGATGGCCCGAATCGGCACTGCTGCGCCCAGCAACTCCGGAGAGCTGATGCCGAATTCGGCGGCGCTGTCCATCACCTCGGGCAGCAGGCTGGCGGGAATCTCGAACAGCCGCAGCAGTTCTTCGTCCCATTGCTGGCTGTGAATGTTGAACAGCAGAGTGCGTGAGGCGTTGGTGGCGTCGGTACGGTGCACCTGGCCACCGGTCAGGCGCCAGAGCAGGAAACAGTCGATGGTGCCGAAGCGCAATTCGCCGCGCTCGGCGCGCTCCCGGGCACCTGCGACGTTGTCCAGCAGCCAGCGCAGTTTGGTGCCGGAGAAATAGGGGTCGATCAGCAGCCCGGTTTTGGCGCTGACCACGGCTTCATGGCCGTCGGCCTTGAGCTGGGCGCAATAGTCGGCGGTGCGCCGATCCTGCCAGACGATGGCGTGGTGCAGCAGCTCACCGCTGTTGGCATCCCAGAGCAGGGTGGTCTCACGCTGGTTGGTGATTCCTATGGCGGCAATGTCCTGAGCCTTGAGTCCGGCCTTCTCCAACGCCTGACGGCAGACCTCGAGCGTGCTGGACCAGATTTCCTCGCCATCGTGTTCAACCCAGCCATCTTCAGGGAAGTGCTGGGCGAATTCCTGCTGGGCTGTTGCCAGTGGTTGGGCGTCACGGTCAAACACAATAGCCCGGCTGCTGGTGGTGCCCTGGTCGATGGCGAGTAGATGGTCTGGCATGGGGCTTGTCCTGCATTTTTTGAATGGATTAAGACTAACTCAATCACCACGCCCGATGGCGGCGAACTGACCTTGAGTCTGGCTTGCCAGGTCCTCGGCGGCCAGCTCGATTTCCAGCCCCCGGCGCCCGCCGCTGACAAAAATGCTTGGCCAGTCGCAGGCGCTGGAATCAATAAAGGTACGCAGGCGCTTTTTCTGGGCCAGCGGGCTGATGCCGCCAACCAGATAGCCGGTGCTGCGCTGAGCAGCGGCCGGATCGGCCATGTCGGTTTTCTTCACCGCGGCGGCCTGGGCCAGGGCCTTGAGATCGAGCAGGCCATTGACTGGTACCACAGCTACCAGCAACTCGCCTTTTTCGCTGCTGGCCAGCAGGGTCTTGAACACCCGGCCTGGGTCGAGCCCCAGTTTGTCGGCGGCTTCGCCACCATAAGATTCGGCCTTGGGGTCGTGCTCGTAACGATGCAACTGGTAGCTGATGCGGGCCTTGTCGAGCTGTTTGGTGGCGGGGGTCATGCTGACATGTCCATGTAATTGTCTGCATGCGATTCTGCTGGGCGCGCGATAAAACGGCAACAGTGTATGCTCATATGAAATACCACGTTTTCTAGGGAGCCCCTGAAAACGTAGGCGAGGCAGGCAAGACAAGGCAAAAACAGCCGACAAAGCGCAGTTTACGTGGTGTAAATGAGCATTTGGAGGCTGTTTTTAACGCAGTATTGCCAACGCAGGTAGTTTTCAGAGGTTCCCTAAACCCAGGGAGGGTACAAGCTTGTTCAGAGTTCATCCGAATGAACGGCCTCAAGGCAACCCGGCGGCGGCCTTGAGCGAGTGCGACCTGCTGGTGATTGGCGGTGGGATCAATGGCACAGGGATCGCCAACGACGCTGCCGGCCGTGGACTCAAGGTCGTGCTGTGCGAGCAGCATGATCTGGCTGCGCATACCTCTTCGGCCAGCAGCAAGCTGATCCATGGCGGGCTGCGTTATCTCGAATACTACGAGTTTCGGCTGGTGCGTGAGGCGTTGGGCGAGCGCGAGGTCTTGCTGGCCAAGGCGCCACACATTATCTGGCCGTTGCGCTTCATCCTGCCGCACCGCCCGCATTTGCGCCCACGCTGGATGCTGCGGGCCGGCCTGTTTCTGTACGACCACTTGGGGCGGCGGACTACCTTGCCAGCCACCCGCAGCCTGCGGCTCAACGGTCAGAGCCCGTTGCAGGCAAATATTCATTACGCTTTCGAATACTCCGACTGCTGGGTCGACGATGCCCGACTAGTGGTGCTCAATGCCATGCAGGCGTGCGCGCTGGGGGCCGATATCCGCTTGCACAGCCGCTGCGTCTCGGCTCGCCGTGAAGCCGGCTTCTGGCAGGTTAAGATTGCTTCGGCCGAAGGTCTCTGTGAGGTTCGCGCGCGGGCGGTGGTCAACGCCACCGGGCCATGGGCGGCCCGTGCCACGGAGGAGGTCCTGGGCGAGCACCCCAGTCATGGGATGCGTCTGGTTCAGGGTAGTCACATCATTGTGCCGCGTCTGTATCAGGGCTCACAGGCTTACATCCTGCAAAACGAGGATCAGCGGATCGTATTCGTGTTGCCCTATGAGGGTGACTACTCCTTGATCGGTACCACTGATCTGGATTATCGGGGAGACCCGGCAGCGGTCAGGCCTACCGCCGAGGAAGAGACCTACCTGCTGTCGGTGGTCAATGCCCATTTTCGTCAGCCGCTCAGTGCCGAGGCCATTGTGCACCGGTTTGCCGGAGTCAGGCCGTTGCTGGATGACGAGGATGGCAACCCTGCAGCAGTAACCCGGGATTACACCCTGACCGTGCAGGGTGGACGCGGGCAGGCACCGCTATTGAATGTATTTGGCGGCAAGCTGACCACCTATCGCCGCCTGGCCGAGGCGGCGCTGGAAAAGCTGCGGCCCTGGCTGCCCGGCATGGGTCCTGCCTGGACCGGTCGGCATGCCCTGCCAGGAGGCGATTTCATCAGCCAGGCTGCGCTTAATGCCGAGCTGCAGGCCGATTATCCCTGGCTCGATGATCGTCAGCGCTGGCGTTATGTACGCAGCTACGGGCGTTTGTGTCAGCAGTTTCTGGAGGGGGCCGACAGCCAGCGTGATCTGGGGCGGGATTTTGGCGCTGGACTCACCGAACGGGAAGTGCAGTATCTGCGTCAGCACGAGTGGGCGAACAATGTCGAGGATATCCTCTGGCGTCGGACCAAGTTGGGCTTGCGCCTGAGCTCAGAGCAGCAGCAGGATTTGGCGGAGTATCTGGCCAGTCTCTAGCCCGGTATCACGCAGTCCCAAACGGTAGGAGCGCTCTGCGAGCGCGAATGACAGCGTGCCCCGTCAGCTCAGGTCTTCGCGGCTGCGGGCCGCTCCTACCCACATACATCGCACAGCCCGGTATCACGCAGACCCAAACGGTAGGAGCGCTCTGCGAGCGCGAATGACAACGTGCCCCGTCGCTCATGTCTTCGCGGCCGCGGGCCGCTCCTACCCACATATATCGCATGTGGCCTGGGCTCTGACGCGGTCTAGTGCTCGGGCTTGTAACCCAGGCGCAACCCGCCCCAGTGCCGGCCCTTGATCCACAGCGGCACCGACAGATCATGCATGATCTCGCCGGTATCACGTTTATAGGTTTGCAATAGCAATGACTGCTGGTGACTGCCGCAACGGCCACCGGTGCGGTCGTTGAACAGGCGTTTGCTGCGGCAGTAGCGGGTGTCGTGCTCCAGATCGCCGGTCGGCTGGCGGCTGAAGGCCTGATTATGGGTCGGCACGTAGCCTTCGGGAGTAGTGGCGATGGCATACACCAGTTCCGGGTGGGCCTGCAGTAGTGGTTCCTGGAGGGCCGGCAGCACGCTGTCGGTGTACTGGTCAAAACGGCTCTTGTAGCGCTGTGGACGGCTGCCGGGAATGGGCGTCAGGTTGTGGTCGAACAGATCTTCCAGGCTGATTCGGCCACTGGCGATATCCTGTTCAAAACGCTGGCTGATCGACTCGGCAGCTTCCCGGGCCGCGTCGAAGAGGCGCTGGTGGTAGGGCGCCAGAGCTACTTCGGCGAGCATCTCGCTGACCTGCTCGGCCAACTCGACCAGATTGTCCGCCTCCTGGCCCAGCCGACGGGTCTGCTGGTCACTACCGGCCAGATCGGCGCGTACCTGCTCGACGGCACTGGACAAACTGCTCAACTGATCGCGGTTGGCGGCGCTGCTCTCGGCAATCTGGGCGGTTTCCTGTTTCACCGCCTCGCCATGACGGTTGATATCCAGCAGTTGGCTGCTGGCCTGTTCGATCAGACTGACACTGGTCTGGACCTGGCTGACCAGTTCGCCAATCCCTTCGGTGACCCGCTGGGTTTCCCGGTGCATTTCATCGATGATGGTGGCGACCTCAGAGGTTGAGGTGGCTGTACGGGCGGCCAAACCACGCACCTCGTCGGCGACCACCGCAAAGCCCCGGCCCATTTCCCCAGCCCTGGCCGCCTCGATGGCGGCATTGAGCGCCAACAGGTTGGTCTGGCTGGCGATGGTTTCAATGACCTGGGTGACCTGAACGATCTTGCTGGCTTTGTCATTGAGCTGGTTGAGCATCATCAGGCTGGCATCGGCCTGGCGTGACAACCCTTGCATGACGTCGACGGCCTGATCCAGTGCCTGTTTGCCCGATTGGCTACTACCGCGAGCGGACTCGGCGGCCTGGTCGGCCAGTTCAGCGAAGCGCGAGGTGTTTTCCACCTGATGGGCGATATGTTCGGCGTTCTGAGCCACCTGGGTGATGGCGCTGAGCTGGGAGTGCAGGCGTGCGGCCAGTTGTTCAACCGAGAACGACACCTCTGCTGCGGCCATGGCATTGCGGCTGGTCGAGCGCGACAAATTGCGAGCCAGGTTTTCCAATGCCTGATCAGTGTCCTGAGCGTTGGTCTGGGGAGCTTTGCTGCGTGCTAACAGCCAGGGCAGGGCGGCCAGCAACAGGCTGAAAGGCAGAGTCATCGGGCCGTATTGCAGCAACAGCCAGAGGCCGGCGCCGAGCTGAATCAATGCACAAAGTGAGCGGATGGCGATACCGTGGCTCATGGCGCCTCTCCTGAATGACGTTATTGTTTTCGGGCCCTCAGGCCATGCGGGCAGTAGGCCAGTTGTCGCAAGGCGAGACAATAGGTCTTTGGTCGGGGTGGGATTGGTTATTGGATGCGGTGCTGGCTGATAAAACGGGTATCCAGCCAGGTTTTCCACCAGCGCGCCCAGCGGCCGGCGGCGGCTAGCTGGCCATAGCTGAGCAGGGCTCTGCCATCACTGGTATCCAGCAATGCCAGAGTGCGTGACTGAGGTTGGTAGCGCTGCAGCGGTTGCTGGCACAGCAGCGCTTGCAGATTGTCCGCCAGAGTCTGGCCCTGGCGGACCGCATGCACGCCGCAGCGGTGACTGTCCGGTACCTTGGCGCAATCGCCACTGGCCAGGATGGCGCTATGACTTAGACTGCGCAGGCAGCTATCGACAGCAATGAAACCCAGAGGGTCGCAGCGCAGGCCGCTGGTCTGTTGGCAGGCATGCGGCTGGGCGCCGGTAGCCAGAACCAAGGCGTCGAATCCCTCCAATTCGATGCCCGACGCCAACAGCAGGCGACCCTGGCGAATACCCGTGAGCTGGTCGAGCTGATAGTCGATACCGCGCTCATGCAGCAGTCGCAGTGCCCGGCGTTGCAGAGTCGATGGGTGCCGAGCCAGTAACGGAGTACTGCCGATCAGGCTGATTCGACTGTTGGGCAAGCTGGCCTGCAATGCCAGGGCCAGTTCAAAGGCCGCCGGTCCGGCTCCGGCCAACGCCAGATTGACGGGGGCATGGCCGTCGCGCCACAGGCGCCACTGTCGATACAGCGCAGCGAAGGGCTTGGCCGGGATGACTGGCAGGCTGTCGTCCTGCAGCAGACAGGCCGGGCTGGATCCGATGTTGAGCGACAGCAGTTCGGCCTGATACTGGCGACCGTCGTCGAGCCGCAGCAGACGCTGATCGGCATTCAGTTCGGCGAGCTGGCCGATAACCAGCTCAATGCCCAGGTTTGCGCACAGTGGCTCAAGGGCTATTGCGCAGTCTTCAGGCTGGTAACGTCCGGCCAGTAGTCCAGGCATCATGCCCGAATACCAGGCTTCGGGGTCGGGATTGATCAGCACGCTGCCGGCTGGTGGGCGAAAGCCGCGATCACGCCAGCGGCGCAGGCCGACCAGGTGCGTGTGTCCGGCGCCAATCAGGGCCAGCGGCGTGCTCTGTAACGGGGCTTGGGTCATGTTTGAAGGCTAGCTGGTGCTGGTCGATTGGCCAAGTGACGAGTGGTCTGCTTCGCATCAATGGTGGTTACGATTGCTTAGATTGATAGGTCCGCATGTTGATCATTAATGGTGCTTTTTCGGAATCGACTTTCGCTGTGCGAACCTGATACTCTCCGTCGACTGGTATTCAACCAGCTTGAACGGAGTACGCCGTGACCAACAACAACAGTCTGTATCCCACGACCAAGCGCGCCTGGTTGACGGTTTCCATTTTGCTGCTGGCCTATGTTCTGTCGTTCATCGACCGGCAGATTCTCAACTTGCTGGTAGGGCCAATTCGGGCCGACCTGGGCATCAGCGATACCCAGATGAGCCTGCTAATGGGCTTGTCCTTCGCCATTTTCTACACCATTGCCGGGATTCCGCTGGGCCGGGTGGCTGACAGCCGCAGCCGTCGCGGTCTGATTGCCTGCGGGGTGTTTTTTTGGAGCCTGATGACCGCCGCCTGCGGTATGGCCAAGCAGTACTGGCACTTCGTGATTTTCCGCATCGGCGTTGGTGCTGGTGAAGCGGCGCTGTCGCCGGCAGCCTATTCGCTGATGGCTGACAGCTTCCCGCCGGAGAAGCGCGCCACGGCGATCAGCGTCTATTCCATGGGCATTTACCTGGGCGCCGGGATGGCCTTCCTGCTCGGCGGCATTGTGGTTACCTGGGCCAACGCCCGTGGTGATGTGATGCTGCCGCTGCTCGGTATGGTGCGTCCGTGGCAATTGATCTTCCTGGTGCTGGGTGCCGCCGGGATCATGTTCTGTCTGGTGCTGCTGGCGATCAAGGAACCGACCCGCAAGGGCGTGGGCGCTGGCGTGGCTGTGCCGCTCAAAGATGTTGGTGCCTATCTGTTGAGCATTCGCAAAGCGGTTATTTGTCACAACTTCGGTTTTGCCTGCCTGTCGTTTGCCTCTTATGGCGCCTCGGCCTGGATCCCGACCTTCTTTATCCGCAATCACGGTCTGACCCCAGGTGAGGTGGGTATCTATTACGGCAGTCTGGTGATGGTCGCCGGCTCGCTGGGTATCGTGTTCGGTGGTCGCCTGGCTGATGCCCTGGCACGCAAGGGTATGAAGGATTCCAACATGCGGGTTGGCCTGCTGGCGGCTATTCTGACTTTGTTATGCAACGTGGTGTATCTGGTCGACAACATGACGCTGCTGTGGGTGATCATGTTCTTCAACGTGTTCACCGTGGCCATGCCCTTCGGCGTGGCGCCAGCGGCGATCCAGGAAGTCATGCCCAACTCCATGCGTGGCCAGGCCTCCGCTATCTATCTGTTTGTAGTCACGCTGATCGGCCTGGGTATCGGGCCGACTGCTGTGGCCCTGGTAACCGATTACGTGTTCCAGGATGACTATGCTGTGCGTTACTCGATCTTCTGGGTCGCCAGCATCATTACCCTCGGCTCCATTGTGTTGTTGTGGAAAGGGCTCAAGCCGTATCTGGAAGCCCGTGAAACCCTGGCAGCCTGGGGAGACCGACAAGAACAAAAGGCGGCCCCAGCCGTTTAACCGAAACCGTTTCGCCTGCAGGCGTAGCTTATTGGAAACAGGAGCAGAACCATGACTGATGCAGTTATCGTATCCACGGCCCGTACCGGCCTGGGCAAGTCCTACCGTGGCGCACTGAACAACACCCACAGTGTCGACATGGCTGGTTTCGTCATCGCCGAGGCGGTCAAGCGTGCCGGTATCGATCCGGCCCTGGTTGAGGACGTGATTCTGGGCGCTACCTTCCACGAAGGTGCTCAGGGCAAGAACATGGCGCGTCTGGCCGCCATCCGTGGCGGTCTGCCGGTTACCACTGCCGGCATGTCGCTGAACCGTTTCTGCAGCTCCGGTCTGCAGTCGATCGCCATCGCCGCCCAGCGCGTGGTCAGCGAGAAAATCCCGGCCATCGTCGCCGGTGGTGTCGAGTCGATCAGCCTGTGTCAGAACGACAAGCTCAACATGTTCCACGGCACCAATGAGTGGATCATGAAGAACAAGCCTGAGCTGTACCTGTCGATGATCGAAACTGCCGATATCGTCGCCAAGCGCTACAACGTCAGCCGTGAATCGCAGGATGAGTACTCGCTGCTCAGCCAGCAGCGCGTAGCCGCCGGCCAGGAAAGCGGCAAGTTCGCCGATGAAATCGTGCCGTACAAGGTCACCATGAAGGTTCAGAACAAGGAAACCGGCGAGATTTCCGACAAGGAAGTGGTACTGGATCGCGACGAGTGCAACCGTCCGTCCACCACCCTGGAAGGCCTGGCCTCGCTGCAACCGGTTCGTGGTCCGGATCAGTTCATCACCGCCGGCAACGCCAGCCAGCTGTCCGACGGTGCCTCCGTCTGTACCGTGATGAACAGCAAGGTTGCCGAACAGCTGAACATCGAACCCATGGGTATCTTCCGTGGCTTTGCCGTGGCTGGTTGCGAGCCCGACGAGATGGGTATCGGCCCGGTCTTCGCTATTCCGCGTCTGCTCGAGCGCAACGGTCTGAAGATGGACGATATCGGTCTGTGGGAACTGAACGAAGCCTTCGCCTCTCAGGTCGTTTACTGCCGCGACAAGCTGGGCATCCCGGCTGAAAACCTCAACGTCAACGGCGGTTCGATCGCTATTGGTCACCCCTACGGTGTAACCGGCTCGCGCCTGACCGGCCATGCGCTGATCGAAGGCAAGCGTCGTGGCGTCAAGTACGTGGTCGTGACCATGTGCATCGGCGGCGGCCAGGGTGCAGCTGGTCTGTTCGAGATCGTCTGACCTGGCAGCGGCGTGGTTGCCCGAGTGAGTGGCAAGCGCGCCGAGTTTTCTCTGCCCAGCCCCGCAGCAAACTGCGGGGCTGGTGTTTGATCCACCCCTGTTTCAATGCGGGTCCCTGCATTACCCGCAGGAGTCCGTGTCATGTCACAAAAAATCGTATCTACCGATGATCTGGCGTTTCTGCTCTATGAGCTGCTGGATGTCGAACGTTTTGTCCAATTCCCGCGTTATGCCGACCATAGCCGCGATACTTTCGATGCCGCTATTGAGCTGGCGCTCAAGGTTGGTGCGGAAACCTTCGCCCCGCATAACGCCCTGTGCGATGCCAACGAACCAACCTTCGAAAATGGCAAGGTGGTAATTCGTCCGGAAGTGTCCGCTGCGCTGGACGTGCTGCGTGACACCGGCCTGATGGCCGCCTCGCAGGATTACGAGCGTGGTGGCATGCAGTTGCCATCGGTAATCGCCCAGACCTGCATCGGCATTATCAAGGGCGCCAACGTCAGCACCCAGGCCTACGCCGGTCTGACCATCGCCGCCAGCAACCTGATCATGGCTCACGGCAGCGAAGAGTATAAGAAGCGCTTCGCCGAGCCGATGATGGCCGGGCGTTTCTTCGGCACCATGTGCCTGACCGAACCGCATGCCGGCTCCTCGCTGGCTGACATCAAGAGCCGTGCGGTTCCGGCAGAGGACGGCAGTTACCGGATCAGCGGCAACAAGATTTTCATTTCTGCCGGTGACCACGAACTGAGCGAAAATATCGTGCATCTGGTGTTGGCCAAGCTGCCCGACGCGCCGCCCGGGGTGAAGGGCATTTCACTGTTTATCGTGCCCAAGTATCTGGTCAATGAAGACGGCTCGCTGGGTGAGCGCAACGATGTACAGCTGGCCGGCCTGATCCACAAGATGGGTTATCGCGGCACTACCTCGACCATGCTCAACTTCGGCGAGAAGGGCGGGGCGGTTGGTTATCTGGTTGGTGAGCCGCATCAGGGCCTGGCGCAGATGTTCCACATGATGAACGAGGCGCGCATCGGCGTTGGCCTGGGCTCGGTAATGCTCGGCTACACCGGCTACCTGCATGCGCTGGAATACGCCCGTGAGCGCAATCAGGGCCGGCCGCTCAAGGAGCGTGATCCGCAAAGCCCGATGATCCCGATCATCGAGCATGCCGATGTGCGGCGTATGCTGCTGGCGCAGAAGGCTTTCGTTGAAGGTGGTCTGGCACTGTGCCTGTTCACTGCAACCCTGATCGATGAGAAAAAGCACGCCGAAGACCCGCTGGCGCGTGAAGAGGCGGCTGGCCTGAATGACCTGCTGACCCCGATCGTCAAGTCCTGGCCTTCTCAGTTCTGCCTGGAAGCCAACAGCCTGGCGATCCAGGTGCATGGCGGCTACGGTTATACCCGCGAATACCCGGTCGAACAGTTCTACCGCGACAACCGCCTCAACCCGATCCACGAAGGTACTCACGGCATTCAGGGTCAGGATCTGCTTGGGCGCAAGGTGGCAATGGCCGACGGCAAGTACTACCAGGCGCTGCTGGGCCGTATCCGTACCACCCTGAGTGAGTGTCAGGCGCTGGCAGAGCTCAAGGACGGCGCCCAGTTGCTTGGCAATGCCCTGGCCACCCTGGAAGAGGTCACCACCGCCCTGCAAGCCCTGCGCAAGAGCGATCCGGAACGGGCCCTGGCCAATGCCTACCTGTACCTGGAGTGCTTTGGTCATGTAGTGGTCGGCTGGTTGTGGCTGCGCCAGGCACAGACCGCACTGGCATCGTTGCAGAGCGGTGGTGAGCGGCCCAAGGCCTTCTACCAGGGCAAACTGCACGCCTGCGACTACTTCCTGCGCTACGAGTTGCCCAAGCCGCTGGCCCTGGCCAACGTCCTGCGCGACGCCGACCGCACCACGCTTGATATGCCGGTGGAGTGTTTCTAGGCTGCTTTCCCTGGGAGCCTGGAGCATCTGCTCCAGGATGGGGATGCAGCGGGCTTGCAGCGGGAGCGGATGCTCCCGCCTCCCGGGGGGAAGCCTCAAGGGCTTGCAGCAGCGCCTACGCCTTACCCCACCTTCCTGAACGTCAGGTTATACCGCAGCGCCCCGGTCAACGGGTGCGCTGCGCGTTGGCCCAGCGGCGCGACGCCGTGAAAGAACAGCCGGCTCGGGCCACCCCAGACCACCACATCACCATGCTCCAGCAGCCAGCTTGCCGGCTTGTCGCTACGCTGTGGGCCACCAAACAGAAAGCGGATTGGCGCGCCAAGTGACACCGATACAATCGGCGCGGAAAAATCCGCCTCATCTCGGTCCTGATGCAGCGCCATGCGTGCGCCGGTGACATAGCGGTTGATCAGGCAGGCCTCGGGTTCAAAGTCCGGATAGCCACAGCTCGCGGCGGCGCTGACTGCCAGCGTGCGGAAAGACTCGGGCATGGCTGGCCAGCGAGCGCCGCTGAGTGGGTCTGTTTCACTATAGCGATAGCCCAGACGATCGCTGGTCCAGCCATATCGCCCGCAATTGCTCATAGCCGCCGACATGCGTTGCCCGCCGGGTGTCAGCAGGTGACGGAAGGGCGCTTGCGCGCTGATCTCGGCGATGGTTGCAAGCAGATCCTCTGCCTGGACAAGGGCGAAACCTTTGAGCAGCCAGGCACCATCAGCCAGGCAGTGGCGCTCTTCGGTGTTGGGCGGAAAGTCCAGTGAGCCTTGCATGGGTATTCAGGTGTTGAGGGCTGAGAGGTTAGGCTAGCACTGACGGGCATGGCTCGGCCATGCCCTGAGACTCCGACAACGACCTGGACAGTGTTTCCTGGGAGCCTGGAGCATCTGCTCCAGGATGGGGATACAGCGGGCTTGCAGCGGGAGTCCGAACGCGGCCCGAGATGCTCCCGCCTCCCAGGGGGGGCATGCCGCGAGCTTGGGATGGGGGTTTCCTGGGAGCCTGGAGCATCTGCTCCAGGGCGGGGATGCAGCGGGGATGCAGCGGGAGCCGATGCTCCCGCCTCCCAGGAGGGTGGCGAAGGTTAGACCTTCATCCCCGGCAGGTTCAGCGAGGCGGTGTTGCCGCCGTCTACCGCCAGGGCCTGGCCGGTGATGTAGCTGGCATCGTCGCTGGCGAGGAAGGCGATGGTCGCGGCGATTTCCTCGGGACGACCATAGCGGCGCAGCTCGCAGCGCGCACCCAGCTTGGCTTCCTTGTTGTTGGCGCGGGCATAGTCGAACACCGGGGCAGTCATGCCGGTTTCGATCAGGCCCGGGCACACGGCGTTGACGCGGATATTGTGTGCGCCCAGATCACAGGCGCTGGTCATGGTGAAGTTGATCACCCCGGCCTTGGAGGCGCTGTAGGCATTGCCGCCGGCACCGGAGCGAATCCCAGCCACTGAGGCGGTGTTGACGATGGCGCCCTGGCCCTGCTTTTCCATCTGCCGTGAGGCGTACTTGGTGAACAGCATCACGCCGTAGAGGTTGACGCCGATGATCTTTTGCCAGGTTTCCAGGCTCTGATCCTGGGCGGTGCTGTAGTCGCCACCGGCGATGCCGGCGTTGTTGCACAGTACATCCAGACGACCAAAGTGGGCGATGGTGTCAGCGACGCACTGCTCGACGGCCGCTTCATCGGCCACGTCCAGCGCGCGTTGCAAGACCTCTGTGCCGGCCGGCAATTGCTCGACAGTCTGCTGCAGGCCTTCTTCATTGCGATCCACCAGCATCAGTCTGGCGCCTTCGGCGGCCAGGCGTTTGGCGGTGGCGCGGCCAATGCCACTGCCGGCGCCGGTAATCAGGGCAATTTGGTTTTCGAAACGTTGCATGGGGCGCTCCTTGAAGGGGTCAGTGGTCAATGCTCGGGTCGTCGGCGGGGACGGCAGCGCTCTCGTCGTCACGCGGCTCAATACCGAGCCTGCGCGCCAGAGTATCGCTGTCGATTTGCCAACTGGCGATATCGCGCTCAAAACGCAGCGGCGAAATGCTGATGCGCCCGGCGCGCAGGGCGCCGACGTCGGTATCCAGGCCGATGATGCGCTCGGTCTGGCGCTGGAAACCGAGCCAAAAGTAGGGCACATCGCGGGTATCGCGGCGGCTTTCGATATTGATGCCGCCAATGCTGCCGGCGCGGGCGCGGCAGATGGCTACGCCGGTGACCTCAGCCGGGGCGCGGGCCGGGAAGTTGATGTTCATAGCGCAGTCGGTCGGCCAGCCGCTTTCGAGCAATTGCCTGACCACGCCGGGGCCATACTGACGGGCGGTTTCCCAGTGGGTGTCACTGCCCTTATGGTAGGCCTGCGACAGGGCAATGGCAGGGATGTTCAGCAGGGTGGCAGTCAGGGCGCCGCCGATCGTGCCGGAATAGGCCACCGAGTCACTGATGTTGGCGCCGTTGTTGACGCCGGATAGCACCAGATCCGGTGGTTCTGGCATCAGCTCGCTGACCCCGAGCATCACGCAGTCGCTGGGAGTGCCGCTGACACTGAAGCGCCGTTCGCCAAAGTGATGCACGCGCAGTGGTTGGTGTAGCGAGATCGACATGGAGACACCACTCTGGTCGAGGTCCGGTGAAACGATCCAGACTTCCTCGGCGATTTCATGGGCGATATCCTCCAGCACCTTGAGGCCGGGTTCACGCCAACCGTCGTCATTGGTCAGCAGTACTCGCTTGATTGGTTTACTCATACAACCCTCAATTGTTGTCGGTTACGCCCGTGTACCCGGTTTGCATTCCCCTCGGTAGGAGCGGCCTGCGGCCGCGAACGAACAGGCGCGGCTGCAAGGCCTGTTCGCGCTCGCAGAGCGCCCCTACCAGGTTTGTTGCTTCAGCGGCTTTGGGCGATTTCCCAGCCGATATCAGCCAGCAGGCTGGCGCGCTTGCCGACTTCCAGTGCATCGGCGTTGCTGGCATTGCCTTGCAGGGCGCGGTGATAGACACCCTGGACAATAGCCGCCAAACGAAACAGCGAGAAGGCCAGAAAGAAGTTCCAGTCCGGCACGCTGCTGCGGCCAGTGAACTCGCAGTACCAGTCCAGTACCTGCTGCTCCTCGGGTACATTGTGGGCTTTGAGATCCAGACCCTTGAGCCCGCGCATGCCTTCAAGCGCCGCCGACTGGTGATAAGGCAGGCAACAATAGGCCAGATCAGACAGCGGATGCCCGAGGGTTGCCAGCTCCCAGTCGAGAATCGCCACCACCTGCGGTTCGCTCGGATGCAGAATCAGGTTGCCGATGCGGAAGTCGCCATGGGCGATGGTGGTGAAGTCATCTTTGGGTGCATGCTCGGGCAGCCAGGCCATCAGTGCATCCATCGACGGCATGTCGCCAGTGCGGCTGGCTTCGAACTGACCGCCCCAACGTTTGATCTGGCGCGCCACGTAGCCTTCGGGCTTGCCGTAGCCTTCAAGGCCCACCGCGCGCCAGTCGACATTGTGCAGCTTGGCCATGGTCTCGATCATCGAGCGGTGGATCGGCAGCCGTTGCTCAATGGCGACTTTCTCCAGCAACGGGTGCGAATACACCCGACCCTCGACGTGATCCATGATGTAGAAATTGGTGCCGATCACCTCGGGGTCTTCGCACAGCAGTCGGGCCTTGGGTACCGGAACGCCGGTTTCCCCCAGAGCGTTGATCACCTGATATTCGCGCTCGACCATGTGTGCTGATGGCAGCAGCTTGCCCGGGGGCTTCTTGCGCAGCACGTAGCGCTTCTCGCCGATCTGCAGCTGGAAGGTCGGGTTGGACTGGCCACCCTGGAACTGCTTGATACCGATGCCTTTTTCCACGTCGGGCAGACGGCCCTTGAGGTAAGCGGCCAGCTTGGCTTCATCGAAGCGATGGGCGGGCAGTACGTCGATCAGGGTGGCTTCGCTCATGTAGATGGTCCCATTTTCTTGGAGGTTGTTAGGGAGTCTCTGGGTATGCTTTCTGTGTCATTGCGAGGGCTGCAGGCCCGTGGCAATCCATGAGTGGGACTGTGGATTGCCACGTCGGCGGATGGCCGCCCCCGGCTTCTCGCAATGACGGGGTTTCAGATGTCCCTCAGGCGATGGTATCACCACCATCGGCGACAATGGTCTGGCCGGTGACGTAAGCACCTGCCGCCGAGGCCAGGAACAATGCCACCCCGGCGATATCAACTGGCTCGCCAACCCGGCGTAGAGGCAGCTTTTCCTCGACCTTGCGCAGCCGATCGGGATCTTCCAACAGTGCCTGGGCGAAGTCGGTACGGATCAGGCCGGGCGCAATGCTGTTGACCCGAATACCCTTGGGACCCCATTCCAGCGACAGGTTGCGCGCCAGCCCGGCTTCAGCGGCCTTGGACATGCCATACACACCGATATTGGCACTGGCCCGCAGGCCGGCGATGCTTGACAGCAATACGATGGAACCGCCGCCCTGTTCGACCATGTGCGGGATGACCATATTGCACAGCCAGAAAGTACCCTTGACGTTGGTACCCATGATCTTGTCAAAGGCCTCGTCGCTGACTTGGTGGGTCGGGCCGTAGACCGGGTTGGTGGCGGCGTTGCAGACCAGGATGTCGATTTTGCCGAAGGCTTGCAGGGTCTTGTTGACCAGGTTCTGCAACTGCGCCTTGTCACCAACATGACAGGCCACCGGCAGGGCGTCGAAGCCTTGGGCCTGAAGCTCGCCGGCGACCTGTTCACAGGCATCGGCCTTGCGGCTGGAAATGACTACTTTGGCGCCGGCCTTGGCATATTCCTCGGCAATCGCCTTGCCAATGCCCTTGGTCGAGCCGGTGATGATGGCGACCTTGCCGGTCAGGTCAAACAGTTTACTCATGCTGCTTCTCCTATGGATTGCCACGCCGCTGCGCGCCTCGCAATGACGAGGGGGTGGGCGAGCCTTGTCGGCGCTACTACACCATCGTCATCGCGAGGGGCGTCGCCCGTGGCGATCTGTGTTGGCCCATGGATTGCCACGTCGCTGCGCGACTCGCAATGACGAGGGGTGGGCGAGCCTTGTCGGCGCTGCTCCACCACCGTTATCGCGAGGGTCGTCGCCCGTGGCGATCTGTGTTGGCCATGGATTGCCACGCCGCTGCGCGACTCGCAATGACGGGGGAGTGGGCAGTCTTGTCGGTTCCACTACACCACCGTCATCGCGAGGGCCGTAGGCCCGTGGCGATCCAGTTATTTTACAGATACTGCCCCATTTCCAGCTTGGCGATGGTGCCCAGGTGCACTTCGTCCGGGCCGTCGGCCAGGCGCAGGGTACGGGCCTTGGCGTAGGCGGAGGCGAGGAAGCTGTCCTGGCAAACGCCCTTGGCGCCGTGTACCTGAATCGCACGGTCAATCACGTTGCAGGCCATGGTCGGCGCGACGGCCTTGATCATGGCGATCTGCTGGCGGGCGACCTTGTTGCCGTACAGGTCCATGCTGCGCGCGGCATGCAGGGTCAGCAGGCGCGCCTGGTCGATTTCGCAACGGGATTTGGCGATGGCTTCGGCGGTGCTGCCGTGCTTGTACAGCGGCTTGCCGAAAGCGACACGCTCGGCGGCGCGGCGGCACATGGCTTCCAGTGCGCGCTCGGCAATACCGATGCTGCGCATGCAGTGGTGGATATGGCCTGGCCCGAGACGACCCTGGGCAATCTCAAAGCCGCGGCCTTCGCCGAGCAGCATATTGGAAGCCGGTACGCGGACGTTGTCATAGATGATTTCGGCATGGCCGTGCGGCGCATGGTCGTAACCGAATACATGCAGGTCACGCACAATGGTCACGCCGGGGCTGTCGAGCGGCACCAGAATCATGCTCTGTTGCAGGTGCTTGGGCGCGTTCGGGTCGGTCTTGCCCATGACGATGGCGATCTTGCAGTGTTCATTGAGAGCACCGGAGGACCACCACTTGGTGCCGTTGATCACGTACTCGTCGCCTTCACGGCGAATTTCGCACTGGATATTGGTGGCGTCGGAGGAGGCGACATCGGGTTCGGTCATGGAGAAGCAGGAACGGATTTCACCAGCCAGCAGAGGTTTGAGCCACTGTTCTTTCTGCGCCTCGTTACCGTAGCGCTCGATGGTTTCCATGTTGCCGGTGTCCGGCGCGCTGCAGTTGAAGACTTCACCGGCGAAGGACACGCGACCCATGATTTCACACAGGTGGGCGTATTCTTCATTATTCAGTCCGGCGCCACGCTCGGAGTGCGGCAGGAACAGGTTCCACAAGCCCTGGCTGCGGGCTTTCTTTTTCAGTTCTTCAAGGATCGGCGGGTGGCCCCACTTGTTCAGTTTGACCTGCTCGTAGAACAGAGCTTCGTTAGGGTAAATGTGCTCATCCATAAAGGCGTTGAGCTGGTCCTTGAGTTCCTGCACGCGGGGGCTGAGTTCGAACATGGTGGTTCCTTGCTGGAGTTGGTTGAGCCGGGCGGCCAGCCGGGGCTGACCGATGAGCTGACCATACAGTCATCCTCCAGAGCGGAGAACCAAGTCCCGGCGGTGGAATGCATGTTCATAAACAGCTGTAATGGTAGTGAGGTACTACTATAGGCATCAGCGAGTTGGGGTAGGAGCGGCCTGCGGCCGCGAAGGGTTGCCGGTGATGGCAAGGCTCATTCGCGCTCGTAGAGCGCTCCTACAGGCGTCAGCGAGATTCGAGCCCGGTGCTCAATGCCAGCGTGCCAGGTCCTCGGGGTCGTCAATATCCCACAGTGTAGGCCCGAGCCACAGGCTCAGGTTGGCCTCTTGCAGGCGCTGGCGGGTGTCAGCCAGAACCTGGGCGTGACTCCAGCTCATGTCTCGAAAGGGCGCTGGGTGTGGTTGACGCTGGCCGATCAGCACATAGCCGCCGTCGTCACTGGGCAGGATGACGCAATCATGGGTTTGCAGAGCCTCAGCCGCGGCCAATAGATGGGCGTTGCTCAGCACTGGGCAGTCGCTGCCGATCAGCAAGGCTCCCCGCGGGTGCTCACTGAAAGCCTGAGCCATGCGCAGACCCAGATCCCCGGCGGCCTGGGGGCGAAGTTGCAGATGCTGCTCACGTGCCAGTGCCGCGAACAGCGGATCATCAGTGTCTGGCGCGCAATACAGAACGCGTGGGCCAGGCCAGTCGCGGGTTTGCTCAAGCGTGAGCACCAGCAGGCGACGGTACAGCGCGCAAGCGCCCTCGGCTCCGAGCACGGGTATCAGCCGGGTCTTGACCTGACCCGGTACCGGCGCCTTGGCGAAGATCAGCAGCGGCAGGGGCAGTGTATCCGAAGGGCGGGGCATGGTTCTGGTTCCTGGCAAGCTATCGGCCGTTGTGCCTGGACGGTCGCTGATACAGTTGCGCCAACCTTTCAGGTGCTACTCCCAGCCAGTACAGCAGCCGCAACCGCCACATCAGCAGTATGGTGGGCAGCGTGCCGTGCTGTTGCCAGCGTCGGCTGGATGTTGTCAGTGGTGTGCTGATACACAGGGGCGGGCTGCGGCGGCGCAGACGTTTGCTCAGTTCAATATCCTCCATCAAGGGAATTTCGGCATAGCCGCCCAACTGCTCGAACAGCGCGCGGCGCACAAAAATGGCCTGATCCCCGGTGCACACACCGGTCAGACGTGAGCGCCAGTTCATCAGCCAGGCAACCAGACGCAGTAGCGGTGACGAGGGCTGCAGGCGCACATCGAACCGCCCCCACGAGTGATGCGCTGGTCGCTCCTTGCTGGTAGGAGCGCCTTGCAGGCGCGAATCAGGGCCGCAAACCCCTTCAGCATCCAATGGCAGCAGTTGCATGAAACCTTCTGGCAATCGGGTATCAGCATGCAGAAACAGCAGCCACTCGCCTCTGGCCAGCAATGCCCCGGCATTCATCTGTCGTGCACGTCCCGTCTCGGTGACGATAACCTGATCGGCCAGCGGTTCTGCCAGCACTCGGGTGGCATCATTGCTGTTGCCATCGACGACGATGATTTCCAGTTCGCCGCGCAGCTCCTGCAGGGGCAGCAGGGCTTGAACGATGCCTGCGGCCTCGTCGCGCACGGGCATGATAACCGACAGCCTCACCGACGCCTCCATGCGTGATAGTGTGCCAACCAGGCCAGTAGCCTTTGTGGTGCGTGGTTTCTCTTCCATTGGCCCGCAGCGTATTTGTTGGCCTCAGCCAGTGTCGGGTAGCTGTGGACAGTACCGAGAATCTTGTTCAGGCCGATGTTGTGCTTCATCGCCAGCACGAACTCAGCGAGCAACTCGCCAGCATGCTGGCCGACGATGGTAACCCCCAATATCCGGTCCTTGCCTGGTGCCGTGAGCACTTTGACGAAACCCTCGGCCGCTTCGTCGGCAATGGCCCGGTCCAGGTCATCAAGGCCGTAGCGGGTAACTTCACAGGCAATGCCTTGGGCCTGGGCTTCAGTTTCGGACAGCCCGACCCGTGCCACTTCCGGATCAGTGAAGGTGCAGTGTGGCAGCACCCGGTAATCGACCCTGAAGCGCCTGAAACTGCCGAACAGGGCGTTTACTGCGGCATACCAGGCCTGATGTGCCGCAGCGTGGGTGAACTGGTAGGGGCCGGTGACATCGCCTACTGCATAGATGTTGGGAAAACGGGTGGCCAGATACTCGTTGGTTTCCAGAGTGCCGTCGGTGCGACGAGCCAGTTCCAGCGTTTCGGCACCATAGCCTACGGTATTGGCCGTGCGTCCCAGTGCTACCAGGACGCAGTCAAAAACAATCTGCAGGGCCTGGTCGTCATCCAGTGAGCGGGCCAATAGGGTCGGCTGGCCGTTCATGTGTTCGAAACGCTCGGCCTGACAATGCAGATGCAAGTTCACACCCTCGCGCTGCAGACTACTGATTACCAGCGCGCTGACATCCGGATCTTCGCGCGGCAGCAGGCGTGGGTTACGACCAACCAGGGTGACTTGACTGCCCAGGCGCTGGAAGGCCTGAGCCAGTTCGCAGCCTATCGGACCTCCGCCCAAAACCAGTAAGCGCCTGGGCTGCTGGCGTAACTCCCAGACCGAGTCAGAGGTAACCATCGGCATTGCACCAAGGCCCGGCAAGTCGGGCACCAGAGGCTTGGCCCCAGCGGCGATGATGATGTTGCGGGTGCTTATACTGCGACCGTTGACCTCGACAGTCCAAGGCGAGCTGATACGGGCTGAACCTTTGATCACTTCGACGCCGAGACCGGTGTAACGCTCAGTCGAGTCATGAGGTTCGATCTGGCCTATGACCCGCTGCACACGCGCCATCACTGCCGCGAAATCGACCGTGGCACTCGCCGCGCTGAAACCGAGCTGGTGAGCCTTGTTGACCTCGGCGATCAACCGGGCCGAACGAATCAATGCCTTGGATGGTACGCAACCGGTATTCAGGCAGTCGCCGCCCATGGCGTGTTTTTCGATCAGGCTGACATCAGCCTTGACCGCAGCGGCGATGTAGGCGCTCACCAGTCCTCCGCTACCGGCACCGATAACCACCAGGTTGCGCTGGAAGCGCCTGGGTCTTGGCCAACCACGGTATACCCGACGGGCCTTGAGCAGGGCGAGCGAGCGGCGTGCCAGCAGCGGGAACAACCCCAGCAGCACAAAGGCACCAATCAGGCCCGGAGACAGAATGCCAGCGAGTGACTCAAGCTGGCCCAGCTCGCGGCCAGCATTCACATAGACTACTGTTCCGGGCAGCATCCCCACCTGGCTGACCCACCAGTAGGTCCGTACCGGCAGCTTGGTTAGCCCCATCGCCAGATTGATCAGAAAGAACGGAAAGGCCGGTACCAGGCGCAGGGCAAACAGATAAAAGGCACCTTCCTGGGCAATACCACGGTCCAGGGCTTCCAAGCGCTGATTCAGTCTGGCCTTGACCCAGTCGCGTAGCAGAAAGCGGCTGATCAGCATGGCCAATGTTGCGCCCAGGGTCGAGGCAAAGGACACCAGCAGGGTGCCCCACCACAGGCCGAACAACGCCCCGGCAATCAGGGTCATCAGTGCTGCGCCGGGCAAGGATAGAGCGGTAACCAGCACATAGATTGCGAAGAACAGGCCGCCAGCCAGCCATGGATGGGCATTGACGCCGCCCTGGAGTGCGCTCTGGTAGGTTTTGAGGTTATCCAGCGTTAACAGTTGGGCAGCATCCGACGCGAAAAACACTATGACCAGGGTGATGACTAACAGGCCCAGCAGCAGTTTCGCGATCTTCATGCCAGAGCACCGCCGCAACTGGAACCCTGTCCAGCGGTACAGGCGAAGCAGTGGTCGCGGGTCACGATCGGATTGTTGTCCAGTGTGTCGGTGAGCAGATCACGCAGATGGCTGCGATCACGAGCCAGTAGACGCATGGGCAGATCAAGCATCTGGTTGAAATCGCAGTCGTAAAGATAGCCCTGCCAGTCAACACTGACGGTGTTGCGGCACATGAGGCTGGCCAGGTTGGTGGCGCTGAAGTTGTCGCGCAGCAGTTGCATGTAATCGTTGAACTGCCCCTTGCTGACCAGCGTGCTGCCAAACCGGGCAATTGGCTGGTTGGTAATGGTGTGCAGATGGTTGAAGACAATGCCGAAGTCTTCCAGCAGATGTTGTTTGTAATCGGCCTCCAGCGCGGCTTGCGGTGGGGGCAAATAAGGACCGAGAGGGTTGTAGACCAGGTTCAGCTCCAGCCCGGTGTCAGGTTGACCATAGCCAAGCCGGTTAAGCTGCAGCAGGCCCTGAATGCTACGTTCGAACACACCATCGCCGCGCTGGCGGTCGACATTGTCGCGGGAATAGCACGGCAATGAGGCGGAAATGCGCACTGCCTGGCCTGCCAGGAATTCCGACAAACCCTCATAGCCAGGCTCGCTGAGAATGGTCAGGTTGCAGCGGTCGATCACCTCCAGGCCCTGTGCCCGGGCATGCTGGACAATTTGACGAAAGCGCGGATGCATTTCCGGGGCGCCGCCTGTCAGGTCCAGAGTGGCTACCGGATGGCGGTCGATCACGGCGTATAACACTTCAACCAACTCGTCACTCATGGCTTCGGTGCGGGTAGGGCCGGCATTGACATGGCAGTGCAGGCAGCGCTGGTTGCAGCGGTAGGTCAGATTGACCTGCAGGATCTCCAGATGCCCGCGTCGAATCGCAGGGAAGCTGAGTTGGTCTAATAACGCAAGCATGTTACGCACGAGCCTTGTCCTATGTTTGTCAGTCTGGGCTGGCTTCTTGGAGTGAGTGCAAACCTTGATGTTACACCCTGCTAGGGAACCTCTGAAAAATGTAGGCGAGGCAGGCAAGACAAGGCAAAAATAGCCGAAAAAGCGCAGTTTACATGTGGTAAATGAGCATTTTGAGGCTGTTTTTAACGCCGTATTGCCAACGCAGGTAGTTTTTCAGAGTTCCCTAAAAATCCTCAATGACGTTAATGTCTTCAACTGTTAGGGTAGTTAAGGAATTCATCAACATGGAAACGCACATGCTGAAAATGCTGGCAGGTGCCGTCGTTTTGGCGATGGCCGGGTGGGTAACGGCGCAGGAGACGGTTGCGCCACCTCAATTGTCACTGGAACAACAGGAAGCACTGCGCCAGGCGGTTGGCAGCAACAACCGCTCAATCACCAATATCATGCGTGATGCTCACCGTAATCCCGAGCAGACGCTGAATTTCTTCGCCGTCCAGCCTGATCACACTGTGGTTGAAATCTGGCCGGGGGCTGGCTGGTACACCGAGATACTGGCGCCGCTTTTACGTGAGGATGGCAAGCTGATTGCCGCGCATTTCGACCCGGAAAGCGAGGTGGCGTTTTTCCGCCGTTCGCGCAGCGAATTCGAAGACAAACTAAGCAGACGCCCGCGCGCGTATGATCGGGTTGAACTGACGGTGCTCGACTACGACCCGCAGCGACCGATTGCCGAGCCGGAAAGCGCCGACCGGGTGCTGACCTTCCGCAATGTGCACAACTGGCTGGCGGCCGGCATGGATGAAACCCGCACGGTCTTCGCCAAGTTTCATGCCGCGCTCAAGCCCGGTGGCATGCTGGGCGTGGTCGAACACCGGGCACGCCCCGGCACCAGCCTTGAAGACATGATCAAGAGCGGGTACGTCAGCGAGGATCTGGTGATTGAGCTGGCTGAGGAGGCCGGTTTTACCCTGGTATCACGCAGCCCGGTCAATCAGAACCCGCAGGATAGCACCGACCACCCTGAGGGCGTCTGGACCTTGCCGCCCACTCTGCGCCTGGGCAACGAGAACCGCGCACATTACCTGGCCATAGGCGAAAGCGACCGTATGACCTTGTTGTTCGTCAAATAGCCACCCGCGAACCTCCCCAGGCCACATGCGGCATATTGGGTAGGAGCGGCCCGCGGCCGCGAAGGGTTGCCGGTGATTGCAAGGCCCATTCGCGCTCGCAGAGCGCTCCTACCAGCCCCTAATCCTTCTGCGTAACTTTACGCCGGAATGCGGTGGGGCTCATGTCGGTCCAGCGCCGGAATGCCCGGGTAAAACTGCTGGGGTCGAGAAAGCCCAGTTCATAGGCAATGCTGGTCAGCGACAGCTGGCCTTCGCTGATCATTCGTACCGCTGCCTCTTTGCGCACCTCATCCACCAACTGTTCGTAGGAGGTGTCTTCCTGACTCAGTTTACGCCGCAAATGGCGCGGGCTGATGTTCATAGGTACGGCTACCCGTTCGGCCGACACATCGCCGGAGCCGAGTAATAGCTGAATACGGCGCTTTACCTGCTCCACCAGATCGCTGCTGGGTAGATTGGCCAGCAGGTCCTGCATCGCTTCGGTCAGGCGCGGCAACAAAAAAGGGTCGGCACTGGCCAGCGGTTTGTCGAGCAGGTCGCGGCTGATGATCAGGCTGTAATGTTCAGCACTCACAGCCTCCGGGCCATCCAGCAGGCGGGCACAGGCAACCAGTTCGCTATCCGGACGAATCAGATTGACGCGAGTCACCAGCCCCTGGTTATCCAGGTCCAGTTGGGTCAGTAGCCGAGCGAGGTAGCCGAGAATGGCTTCAATATGCTGGGCATGTGGCGCGCCCTGTGGTTGAAGGCGAATTTCGGTTTCAGCGTCCAGCAGGCGCATCTCCAGCTTTACCTGGGTACTGACAATAGGAAAGAAGCGGGTCAGGTTGTTGATTGCTGCGCCGATATTACTGCTGGCCTGGGCTGTCAGGGCCAGAGCGTTAAGCGGGGTAGGGCAGAACAGGCGATTGATGCGCAGCCCGAGCAGGTCATCTTCTGCCAGTCTTGAAGCTTCGGACCAGACCAGTGAGCAAGAGGCTTGTTCGATGAAGGGGCTGCGTTCCTGGCTGTCGCTGAACAGATTCTGGACGATACCGGAATGTTTGAGGGTCCGCTCGTAGTGGTGCAGAGCCTGCTCGATGACCGGCAGCCAGAAGGCACGTTCACGAATCCTTGCGGTTTTGGACGCCTTTTGGTTATTGAGCATCGCGGGTGTCGGTCCTTGTAATTATGAGTGACAAAACAACTCTTTGTCTCGCTGTGCAGACTATCGACGCGGCCAGGGGGCGTCAATTACCTGAAATGGGATTCCGCATTGCGAAATGTTACACGGTGCTGAATACCCCGTAGGGCTTGTAACTGGCATCATGGCATTTACGCCAAGACCGAGGACGCATGGGCGCTGGGGAGAGATCGCCTTTCTCTGCTTCCATAGCTGCTACCCAGGCCAATAATAGCGTTTTGACGCGAGTTAGGCTAATTCATGGAAGAATGGAGCGAGTTGTCCGCAGGGTTGCAAAGTGAACCCATGGTCATGAGTGGACTAGGCGTTTTTGTCTTTGATTCACTTTGTGAATGGCCGTTTTGGTCAAGTAAATTGGCCTTCAAGGGCAAGTCTGAATTGCGCTGCTCATGACAGACTGCCATGGTCCTGAAGGTATCGGATGATACAACAGGTTCAAGTTACCCAAACGGAGCAGCACAATGACAAAAACAAAACAAGCCTGGCAGCTCGCTGCCTTGCCCCTGGCTATTGGACTGGTCAGCTTTGTCGGTTCGGCAAACGCAGCAAACTTCACCATCGGTGAGCTGGAAGGACAGTTCGACTCTCAACTGTCGATTGGTGCCAGCGTGTCCACTGCTGGTCGCGATTCCCGTCTGTACTTTGGTGATCCAGCCAATACTGATTTTGGTCGGGGTCAAGCTACCGCGCGGACATCCGATGATGGTCGTCTGAACTACAAGAAAGGCGACGTTTTCTCCAAGATTTTCAAAGGCTCCCATGACCTTGAGCTGCGCTATGGCAACTCGGGCGCCTTCTTCCGTGGCAACTACTGGTACGATTTTGAAACCAAAGACGGCAGCCAGCGTTTCTACGATATCAGCGATTCCGGTCGTCACCCGCTGCAGAAGGGTTCAGGCGTACAACTGCTGGATGCCTTCTTCTACCATAACTACTTCATCGGCGATAACCCGGGTAACTTCCGTATCGGCCGTCAGGTAGTAAGCTGGGGTGAAGGTCTGTTCATCCAGAACGGTATCAACTCGATCAATCCGATCGATGCATCCGCTTTCCGTCGCCCAGGCGCGGAAATCAAGGAAGGTCTGCTGCCGGTCGAAATGCTCTACTTGTCGCAGGGTTTGACCGAAAACCTCAGCATGGAGGCCTTCTACCAGATCAAGTGGCATGAAACCGTTGCTGACAACTGTGGCACCTTCTTCTCTACTACCGACGTTGCCGCCCGAGGCTGTAATGATCGCCTTGTGTTCAATGGACCGGATTTGCCGCATGGCCAGCAACCCGATTTGACCTTTATTTCTCGGGCGAAGAAAGACCAAAAAGCCCGTGATGATGGCCAGTTTGGTGTTGCCCTTCGCTGGTTTGTTCCAGCGTTGAACAATACTGAGTTTGGCTTCTTTGCCATGAACTATCACAGCCGCAACCCGTTCTACTCGAACGTTCGTGGTGACTTCGCTGTGAATGGTGCGACAGCTCAAGCCCTGGCTGCAGCAGCTCAGGCTGCCGCAGCCAATGGTGACTTGGCACTTGCTCAGCAGTTGTCTCAGCAGGCGCAGGCTGCCGCAGCTGCAGCCCAGGCAGGTATCGTGCCCGGTTACGACGGCAGTCTGGGTGCGGCGGGTTACTTCTTTGAGTATCCTGAAGATATCCGCCTTTATGGTGTCAGCTTCGGCACTGATATCGCCGGCATGTCTGTTGCCGGTGAGCTGAGCTATCGCCCGAACATGCCGGTCCAGATCAATACTGGTGACCTGAGCCGGGCAGCGTTGAATCTTGGCTATGACAACAGTCATCGCGACTATTCCGCTTGGGATCCGGCTACCGGCGAAATTCGCGGTTACGAGCGTAAAGAGTTCTGGCAGGCTTCGTTAAGTGCCGTGCACTTCATCGATCGCGTGCTTGGGGCTAGCCGTCTGTCATTGGTTGGTGAAGTAGGCGCTAACTACATCAGCGGCATTAACAGCGGCAATGGCAAAACCAAGTTTGGCCGTGACTCGCTGTTTGGTCAGAGTCCGGATGCCAATGGAGCCTGTTCTTCCAACCAGGGGACCGCAGCTGCTGATCGCTCTCCCAAAGCTGCCAGCTGGTGTGAAAACAACGGCTTCTTCACCGACTTCTCCTGGGGCTACCGCATGCGCGCCTCGCTGGAGTACAGCAACGTGTTCGCCGGTATCAACCTGAGCCCGAACGTTGCTTTCTCGCATGACGTTGAGGGTTACAGCCCCAACTTCAACGAGAACGCCAAGTCGGTCAGCATCGGTCTGAACGCCGATTACGCCAACAAGTACAACGCCAGCATCAGCTACACCAACTTCTTTGATGGCAAGTACAACACCCTGGTTGATCGCGACTTTGCCGCCATCAGCTTCGGCGTAAGTTTCTAAATCAGGACTCTGGAGACAAGAATAATGAAACTCAAGAAAGCCCTTATTGGTGCCGGTGGTCTGGCACTGAGCATGATTGCCTCTAGCGTCATGGCCCAAGGCCTCACTCAGGCTGAAATCGATTCGCTGGGTACCACTCTGACCCCGATCGGCGCCGAGCGTGCCGGTAATGCTGCGGGCACCATCCCGGAGTGGACTGGCGGTCTGCCGGTCAACGCTGGTGCTCAACTGGAGCGTGGCTTCCGTGAAAACCCCTACAAGGGTGAGCAGCCGCAGTTCGTGATCACTGCCCAGAACTACCAGCAGTATCGCGATAACCTGACCCCTGGTCAGGTAGCGATGTTCGAGCGCTACCCGGAAACCTTCCGCATGCCGGTCTATCAGACCCAGCGTAGCGTCAGCTTCCCGCAGGCGATCTACGATCAGGTCAAGGCCAACGCTGGTCAGGCTCGTCTGGTCAACGGTGGTGACGGCATCGAGAACTTCACCCATGGCACTTTCGCCTTCCCGATTCCCAAGGTCGGTGCTGAGGTGATCTGGAACCACATGACCCGCTATCGCAAGAACATCAAGCGTTTCTATGTTCAGGCGATGCCGCAGGTCAATGGCTCCTACACCCTGATCAAGTTCGAGGAAGAAGCCGCTTACCCACAATACATGCCCGACGTGGACCTGGACAAGGCCGCCAACACCCTGCTGTTCTTCAAGCAGCGTGTAAACGCCCCGGCACGTCTGGCCGGTAACGTACTGCTGGTACACGACACTCTGGATCAGTTGAAAGAGCCGCGCATGGCCTGGGTATACAACGCTGGTCAGCGTCGTGTACGTCGCGCCCCGCAGGTCGCCTATGACGGCCCAGGTACCGCTTCGGACGGCATGCGTACTTCCGACAACTTCTCCATGTATAACGGTGCGCCGGATCGCTACAACTGGACGCTGGTGGGCAAGAAGGAAGTCTACATTCCCTACAACAGCTACCAGTTGCTGGATCCGAACCTGAAGTACTCGGACATCCTGCAGGCCGGTCACATCAATCCGGAGCATACCCGCTTCGAATTGCACCGGGTCTGGGAAGTGCAGGGTAACGTCAAAGACGGTCAGCGCCACATCTACGCTCAGCGTAACTTCTTCGTAGATGAGGACTCCTGGCTGATCACCCTGGCTGACCACTACGACGGTCGTGGCACCCTGTGGCGTGTAGGTGAAGGGCACGTTGCCCATGCCTACAACGAGCAACTGCCGGGCTATGCTGCTGAGACCCTGTACGACCTGCTGGCAGGCCGTTACATTGCTCTGGGCATGTACAACGAGGAGTCTTCGGCTCCTGTGTATGGCACCAGCCCGTCGATGAACGAATTTACCCCGGCCGCCCTGCGCGCCGCTGGTGTTCGCTAAATCGGCAAGCGCTCACCCGTTCGGGTGAGCTTGAGAAAGGGAGTCTATGATTCCCTTTCTTTTTGATCAAAAAATAAATGAACGTTCATTCCTTTGTATGATAGGCTGCTTTCCGACTCAGTAAGCTGGGTTCAGTGATCTTCACACACAAGGACAACAACAATGACAAGAACACGTGATCCGCGGTTGCTGGCCGCACTCCCGTTGGCGGTCGCCCTGGCCTTTGCTCCAGCAGCATTGGCAGGCAGCTTCACCTGGGGAGAGGTGGAGGGCCAGTTCGATAGCGATTTGTCCATCGGCGCAAGCTGGGCAATGTCGAATCCCGATAAAAACTTCATTCACCCCGACAACGGCGGCCGGGCATCAGCGCGGACCACGGACGACGGGCGGCTGAATTTCAAGAAAGGCGATGCCTTTTCAAAGATTTTCAAGGGCAGTCATGATCTGGAACTGCGCTATGCCAATTCTGGGGCATTCCTGCGTGGCAAGTACTGGTACGACTTTGAAACCAAGGATGGCAGCCAGCGCTTCTACGATATCAGCGACCGTGGTCGTGACCGCCTGCAAAAAGGCTCCGGCATCGAGCTGATGGACGCTTTCTTCTACCATAACTACTCTATCGGCAATAACCCGGGCAATATCCGGCTCGGGCGTCAGGTAGTGAGTTGGGGCGAGAGTCTGTTTATCGGCAACTCGATCAACAGCATCAACCCGATCGACGTGTCGGCCTTTCGTCGGCCAGGCGCAGAGGTCAAGGAAGGTCTGATCCCGGTTGAAATGATCTATCTGTCACAAGGGCTGACCCAGAACCTGACCGCCGAACTGTTCTACCAGCTCAAGTGGGCGCCCAGTGTGGTGGACAATTGTGGTACCTTCTTCTCCGCCAGCGACACCCTGGCCAAGGGCTGTAATGACCGTTTGACCGTTGTCCAGGACCTGCCGCACCGTGACCCGGCGCTGGTCAATGGCGGGCCGGCCGGGCTGGCCATGTACAACGTGCGCTATCGCAAGGATCGGGAAGCGCGTGATGATGGCCAGTTCGGGGTGGCGCTGCGCTGGTTTGTGCCGCAACTGAACGATACCGAGTTCGGCTTCTACGCTATGAACTACCATAGCCGGGCGCCAGCGTTCTCCACGGTCAAGGGTTATGCGACCCTGCTGCCAGGTGTGCCGGGCATCGATGGTGCGCGAGGTGCCGGCGGTTACTTCCTTGAGTACCCGGAAGACATCCGTCTGTATGGCGTCAGCTTCCAGACCAGCATCGGCGGCGCTACGGTAGCGGGTGAACTGAGCTATCGGCCCAATTACAACCTGCAGATCAATACTTCCGACCTGAGTCTGACAGCCTTGCCTGGCGCCTTCCTGGGGGGCTTTGACTATGGCTCGTTCAGCCCGGTTTATAACGGCCAGAATGTCGGGCTGCAGCCCGAGGACGAAATTACCGGTTACCGGCGCAAGGAACTCTGGCAGGCGCAGGTTTCGGTGATCCAGTTTATCGACCGGGTCTTGGGCGCCAGCCGCCTCAGCCTGGCAGGTGAGGTCGGTTACAACTACATCGGCGCGCTGGAAAGCGGCAAGAACGGCACTACCCGTTATGGCCGTGACCCACTGTTCGGGCAAAGTCCGATCACTCCGGTGGTGGGCGGCTTGTGTCTGGCGCATACCGGCGACAATGCCCAGCGCTGGTGCGAAAGTGACGGCTACGTAACTCGCAGCTCCTGGGGTTACCGAGTGCGCGCGGCGCTGGATTACAGCAACGTGTTTGCCGGTATCAACCTGTCGCCCAGCCTGGCCTGGTCCCACGATGTCAAAGGCTATGGTCCCAACTTCATTGAGGATGCCAAATCGGCCAGCCTTGGCCTGAATGCCGACTACGCCAACAAGTATTACGCCAGCCTCAGCTACACCTCATTCTTCGACGGCAAGTACAACACCCTCAAGGACCGTGACTTCATGGCCCTGAGCTTTGGAATGAGCTTCTGATGGCAGCCACTGGAGAATATTCGATGCACAAACAACACACCCTGCTGGCAGCCGGGGGACTGGTCTTGAGCCTGTTGGCTACCAGCGTCATGGCGCAAAGCGTTAGCCCGGCGGAAATCGCCCAACTGGGCAGTAACCTGACACCTGTCGGCGCTGAGCGTGCCGGCAATGCCGCTGGCACCATTCCCGAATGGACAGGTGGCTTGGGGCCGGATTCCGGTCAGACCGTCGGCGATAACTTCCAGACCAACCCGTTCGCGGGTGAGCAGCCGCAATTCGTGATCACGGCCCAGAACTACCAACAGTATCGCGACAATCTGAGCCCTGGCCAGATCGCCATGTTTGAGCGCTACCCGGAAACCTTCCGCATGCCGGTCTACCAGTCGCACCGGAGCGTGGGTTACCCGCAGGAAGTCTACGATCAGGTCAGAGCTACTGCCGGCCAGGCGCGGCTGGTCAACAACGGTGACGGGATTGAGAACTTCACTCACGGCTCATTTGCCTTCCCGATCCCCAAATCCGGTGCCGAGGTAATCTGGAACCACAACACCCGCTATCGCCTGAACGTCAAACGTTGGTACATGCAGGCCATGCCGCAGACCAACGGCTCCTATACCCTGATCAAGATGGAGGAAGAGGTTGGCTATCCGCAGTACATGCCGGATGTCGATGAGGCCAGCGTGCCCAATACCTTGCTCTACTTTAAACAGCGGGTGAACGCCCCGGCGCGTCTGGCCGGTAACGTCCTGCTGGTGCACGACAGTCTGGATCAGTTGAAAGAGCCGCGCATGGCCTGGGTATACAACGCTGGTCAGCGTCGTGTGCGTCGCGCCCCGCAGGTTGCCTATGATGGCCCGGGTACTGCCTCTGACGGCATGCGCACCTCTGACAACTTCTCCATGTATAACGGTGCGCCGGATCGCTACAACTGGACGCTGGTGGGCAAGAAGGAAGTCTACATTCCCTACAACAGCTACAAGATGGCCCAGCGTGACGTGAAGTACGCCGATGTGCTCAAGGCAGGTCACATAAACCCGGAGCACACCCGTTTCGAGTTGCACCGGGTTTGGGAAGTGCAGGGCAATGTCAAACAGGGCCAGCGCCACATCTACGCTCAGCGTAACTTTTTCGTGGATGAGGACTCCTGGATGATCACCCTGGCCGACCACTACGACGGTCGTGGCACGCTGTGGCGTGTTGGTGAGGGGCACATTGCCTTTAACTACAAGGTCAAGCTGCCGGGTTACACCATCGAAACCCTGTATGACCTGCTGGCCGGTCGTTACATCGCGCTGGGTATGTATACCGAAGAGGTGTCTGCACCGCAGTTCGACTTTGTTCCGACCTATAACCAGTTCACCCCGGCGGCGCTCAGAGCATCCGGCGTGCGCTAATTGTCTGGGAGCGGATGATCGCGGTTGCGATCGTTTGGGTTTGGGGGCGCCTGGCGCCCCCTTTTTTGTATAAAGCTATTCGTACTGTTGCTGTCAGGCCTTCTTGAGCCCTTGATCCCTGAATGCTGTCGGACTCATACCGGTCCAGCGGCGGAAGGCGCGGGTGAAACTGCTGGGATCGAGAAAACCCAGCTCAAACGCAATGCGGCCCAGGTTCAGCTTGCCATCCTGAATCAGGCGAATGGCCAACTCCATGCGCACTTCGTCCAGCAGCTTCTCATAGGTGGTGTGGGTTTCACTTAGCTTGCGCCGCAGGTGCCGCGGGCTCATGTTGAATGGCGTGGCCACCAGCTCTTCAGATATCTCGCGCTCGGCAACCAGCACCCGAATTCTCTGTTTTACCTGCTCGGCAAAGTCGACATTCGGCAGATCACCCAGCATATCTTCCAGTGAGGCATCCAGCCGCTTGCTCAGGAACGCATCGGCCGTTGCCAGTGGCACCCGCATCAGTTGCTGGTTCAGGCGCACGGCAATGCGTTTTGCTCCAAGCCGGACTCGCCCGTTAAGCGCATCCTCGACCCGCTGGCGGGTTTTTTCATGATCGCCGACCAGCCGGGTTTCCAGCACCAGAGAAGACGGGCCCTGATCCAATGCTTTCCAGATCTTTGAGCATTGTCCCACCAGTGCTTCCAGATGCAGTGGGTGCGGAGAGCCCTTGGGCTCGAAGTAGATGGTCAAATATTGATCGTCTTCAACTGAGTAGAGCTGTACCTGGGTGCTGAAAACGGAAATGTACTTGATGATCCGGCGGACCCCGGTGCCTATCGTCTCGCTTGAGGTAGCGGCCAGGCCCAGAACCTTGAGGGTATTTGAGCAGAAAGTTTTGCCCAGCTTGAGTCCAAAGCACTCATCACCGGACAGCACTGCTGCCGAATGCCACAAACGATTCATGTCGGTCTGACTGATCTGAGCCAGACTGTGATCTTCAGGCGAGCAATGATGGCGCAGGTCTGCCGGCAAATCCTTCGCTGATTTACCGTACTGCTCCAATGTCTTGCTAATTGCTTTTGCCCAGAATGCCCGCTCCTGCAACCGTTGGCAGGGCAGGGGATGCAAAACCTGATTCATGCCTGAGACTCTCTTGTTTTTATTGTGGAGGTCGGCAGTCTCTTGCTGCCTTAACGGTCTCCAAGATAGTGCAATCCAGATGATTATGCAAAAGGATGCAACAGATTATTCCATGCTGTGGATGATGCCTATTCAGCGCATGAATGTCCTGGTAGGACAAAATATTCGTCCTAATCGGTCAAAACAACTCCGCGCGCCGTGACAGACTAAATTCCGATGCCAGACGCCTCCCAGAGGTCTGGCGTCCATGATTCACTCTAACGGAGCAGCACAATGACAAAAAAAATGCATGCTTGGTCGCTCGCGGCATTGCCCCTGGCAATTGGATTGGCCAGCTTCAGCGGCTCAGCGAACGCCGCCAATTTCAACATCGGCCCGATTGATGCCCAATTCGACTCCACCCTGTCGGTTGGTGCCAGTATGTCCACCCAAAATGCGGACAAACGTTTCATTGGGGTCGCCAATGGTGGTCAGGCTGCGGCACGGACCTCGGATGATGGTCGTCAGAACTACAAGTCTGGTGACTGGTTCTCCAAGATCTTCCGCGGCGTTCATGACCTGGAAATGAAGTACGAGAACTCTGGCGCATTTTTCCGCGGCAAGTACTGGTACGACTTCGAGACCAAAGACGGCAGTCAGCGTTTCTACGATATCAGTGATCGGGGGCGTCCGCCGCTGGTCAAAGGATCAGGTGTTGCGCTGCTGGATGCATTTTTCTACCACAACTATTTTATCGGCAATAACCCAGGCAACATTCGTATTGGCCGCCAGGTCGTAAGCTGGGGTGAAAGTACCTTCATCGGCAACTCGATCAACTCGATCAACCCGATCGACGTAGCCGCTTTCCGTCGCCCTGGCGCGGAAATCAAAGAAGGCTTGATGCCGGTTGAAATGCTCTATCTCTCCCAGGGCCTGACCGACAGCCTGAGCCTGGAAGCTTTCTACCAGCTCAAGTGGCATGCTTCGGCAATCGATAACTGCGGTACTTTCTTCGGTTCCGATACCCTGGCAACTGGCTGTCTGGATCGCCTGGTTGTTGCAGGTCAAGACTTCCCGCAGGGCCAGCAACCTCCGGGAACCTATATCGTCCGCGCGAAAAAAGACCGTGACGCTTCCGACAGTGGCCAATTCGGTGTTGCCCTGCGCTGGTTCGTACCGGCTCTGAATGATACTGAGTTCGGGTTCTTTGCCATGAACTATCACAGCCGCGCGCCGTACTACTCCAACATTGCAGGTTTGCCGCCGGGAGTAGGCAACCCGATTCTGGGTCTTGATGGTGTCAATGGTCCGGCTGGCTACTTCTTCGAGTACCCGGAAGATATCCGTCTGTATGGCGTCAGCTTCCAGACCAACGTTGGCGGCACTGCGCTCAGCGGTGAGTTGAGCTATCGCCCGAACATGCCTCTGCAGCTCAATACTGGGGATATGAGCCGTACCGCACTGGTTAACCCGGCAACCGGCCAAGACAACACCCACCGTGGTCTGCAGGTTGGGGTTGGTGATGAGATCAGTGGCTATGAGCGTCAAGAAGTGTATCAGGCGCAAATTACCGCAGTTCACTTCATCGAACGCGTCATGGGTGCCAGCCGCCTGTCACTCGTGGGTGAAGTGGGCGTCAACTACATCGCTGGTATCGGTGATCTCAAGTTCGGTCGTGACTCACTGTTCGGCCAAAGCCCGTTCGTGGAAGGTGACGGCGGTGCTGGTGTTCTTCCGCCCGGCCAGTGCTCTTCATTCCAGGGGACTCCGGTTGGTGGTTCGCCCAAGGCTGCAAGCTGGTGTGAGAACGATGGTTTCATGACTCGCTGGTCGTCTGGCTATCGTCTGCGTGCTGCGCTGGATTACAGCAACGTGTTCGCTGGTATCAACCTGAGCCCGAGCATCAGCTGGTCGCATGATGTCGATGGTTATGGCCCGAACTTCACTGAAAATGCCAAAGCTATCAGCCTGGGTCTGAACGCCGATTACGCCAACAAATACAACGCCAGTATCAGCTATACCAACTTCTTTGATGGTAAGTACAACACTGCCGTTGATCGCGACTTCCTCGCCCTCAGCGTCGGCGTAAGCTTCTGATAACTGGCCACTGGAGACCATAATATGCGTAAACAAACAACTCTTCTGGGTGCCGGTGGATTGGCCCTGAGCCTGTTGGCAACCAGCGTCATGGCGCAGGGCGTCACTTCTGCGGAAATTGCCCAGTTGGGCAATACCCTGACGCCGGTCGGCGCCGAGCGTGCCGGCAACGCTGCAGGCACCATTCCCGAGTGGACTGGTGGCCTGGGCCCGGATGCCGGTCAGGCTCTGGCTGACAACTTCCAGACCAACCCGTTTGCGGGTGAACAGCCGGAATTCGTGATTACTGCTCAGAACTACCAGCAGTATCGCGACAATCTGAGCCCCGGCCAGATCGCCATGTTCGAGCGCTATCCGGAAACTTTCCGCATGCCGATCTACAAGTCGCAGCGGACCGTAGGCTATCCGCAGTACGTCTATGATCAGGTCAAGGCAACTGCTGGTCAGGCGCGTCTGGTCAACAACGGTGACGGGATCGAAAACTTCAGTCATGGCGTGTTTGCTTTCCCGATTCCCAAGGCTGGCGCCGAGGTAATCTGGAACCACAACACCCGCTACCGGGTGAACATCAAGCGCTGGTATATGCAGGCCATGCCGCAGACCAACGGCTCCTACACCCTGATCAAGCTGGAAGAAGAAGTCGGTTATCCGCAGTACATGCCGGATGTTGACGAGTCGGCCATGCCCAACACCCTGCTGTTCTTCAAGCAGCGTGTAAACGCACCGGCGCGTCTGGCTGGTAACGTGCTGCTGGTACACGACACCCTGGATCAGTTGAAAGAGCCGCGCATGGCCTGGGTATACAACGCTGGTCAGCGTCGTGTACGCCGCGCCCCGCAGGTTGCCTATGACGGCCCAGGTACCGCTTCGGACGGCATGCGTACTTCCGACAACTTCGCCATGTACAACGGCGCACCAGATCGTTACGACTGGAAGCTGATTGGCAAGAAGGAAGTCTACATTCCTTACAACAGCTACCGGATGACCGATCGTGACGTGAAGTACGCCGATGTGCTCAAGGCCGGCCATATCAACCCGGAACACACCCGTTTCGAGTTGCACCGGGTTTGGGAAGTGCAGGGCAACGTCAAGCAGGGTCAGCGCCACATCTACGCTCAGCGTAACTTCTTCGTAGATGAGGATTCCTGGATGATCACCCTGGCTGACCACTACGATGGTCGTGGCACGCTGTGGCGCGTAGGTGAGGGTCACCTGGCCTTCAACTACAAGCAGAAGCTGCCGGGTTACTCGATCGAGACCCTGTATGACCTGTTGGCTGGTCGTTACATCGCGCTGGGTATGTACACCGAAGAGGTGTCTGCACCGCAGTTCGACTTTGTACCGACCTACAACCAGTTCACCCCGGCCGCTCTGCGTGCTGCAGGTGTGCGTTAAGGTCTAAAGCTGCTCATAGATGTTTGGGTTTTAAGGGGCATCCTCGGATGCCCCTTTTTTTATTTGCGCTCGCAGGTCGCAAACAGCGCTCTCTACGGTGACCCAGGCCACAATCTGCTAAACTCCCGGCAACTTCCGTGACCATCAAAGAGCTCTGTCGCCTTGTCCAGCCAATCCCAGTTCAGCCAATTCAATCTGCACGAACGTATCCTCAAAGCCATCGATGCCCTTGGCTTCGAAGAGCCTACTGCCGTCCAGCAAGCGACCATCCCGGCCGCCCTGGAAGGCGACGATCTCTACATCATTGCCCGTACCGGCAGCGGCAAGACTGCCGCCTATCTGCTGCCGATCCTGCAGCAATTGCAGCTCGATGAGAGCAAGCCCCTGGCACCTCGGGCTCTGGTTTTGTCACCGACCCGTGAATTGGCCAAACAGATCCTTGATGATGCCCAGCAGTTGGCCCGTTTTACCTTTCTCAAGGCCGAACTGGTCATCGGCGGTGAAGACTTCAAGGTTCAGGCGGCCAAGCTGCGCAAGAACCCGGATATCATCATTGCCACCCCAGGCCGTGCCCTTGAGCAACTGGCCGCCAGCAACCTGGATCTGACCCAGGTTCGTACCCTGGTAATCGATGAAGCCGACCGCATGCTTGATATGGGCTTCAGCGACGACGTTATCCGCCTGGCTGAAGCCTGTAGCGGGCAACCGCAAACCCTGCTGTGTTCCGCCACCAAGGGTAATGCCGGCTTGCGCCGGATGATCGATAAAGTGCTTGAAGAGCCGCGCTGGCTTGAGCTGGACAGCATTCGTGACGACACCCCGGCTATCCGCCAGCAAGTGGTCCCAGCCGACGACAACAGCCACAAGGAAGCATTGCTCAAGTGGCTGCTGGCCAATGAGAACGCCGGCAAAGTGATTGTCTTCACCAACACCCGGGTCATGGCTGACCGGCTGAACGGCGTCTTGCGGGCAGCGGACATCCGCACTTATGTGCTGCATGGCGAGAAGGATCAGAAAGACCGCAAGCAGGCGATCGAGCGCTTCCGGCAGGGCCAGTTTGCCGTATTGGTGGCGACTGACGTGGCTGCGCGGGGCCTGGATATCGATGATCTGGATCTGGTTGTCAATTTCGATATGCCGCGCAGTGGTGACGATTACCTGCACCGGGTCGGGCGTACCGGGCGGGCCGGGGCCGAAGGGCTGGCAATTTCGCTGGTAACACCCCATGAATGGAACCTGATGTCGAGCATCGAGCGCTATCTGCGCCGTCAGTTCGAGCGGCGGGTGGTCAAGGAGGTGCCCGGCAGTTTCAAGGGACCGAAGAAGGTCAAGGCATCTGGCAAACCGGTTGGTGCCAAGAAGAAAAAGGCCGACAAGAAAACCGCCAGGCCGAAGAAGCCCAAAGCGGCCAAGCCCGCTGCCAAGCGCAAACCGTCAGGCGTGCCCCAGGGCCAGGTGGTTACCAGCCCCGACGGTCTGGCCCCACCCAAACGCCGTTAAGTGTCGCCTCATTCGCGCCTGCAAGGCGCTCCTACCGGTGCAACAGCTGGTAGGAGCGCCTTGCAGGCGCGAAGGCGGACTGGCGGTGATCGCAAAACCCATTCGCGCTCGCAGAGCGCTCCTACCGGTGCCGACAGACGCAGCGATAACCACCGATCAACACCAACCCGGCAACGATACCAGCGCCGTTGGCATACAGATCGTTCCAGTCTGCCACCCGCATGGGGTGGAATGACTGCACATACTCAATCAGCACACCCACACCAAACAGCAAAAGCCCTCGCAGCCACCAATACCAGCGTGGAAACGCCAGATAGCTCACCAGCGTCAAGGCAAACAGCCCGACAGCATGGTACAGATCACTTTGCCAATGATAAGTGGCTGGTGTAGGGGTAGGGCGCATGCCCAGATACAGCGCCAACAACAGCATCAGGAAAAACAGCAGCTTGAACATCGGGCGAAAGGCCAGCCAGTACCGCACAATCCTCAGCCACATGATCTGCCCACCAAACTGCCAACCGAGTGCATCAATCGTCATTACTCCGGATATCGTCAACGGGCACAATCACTTCCTGGCGCGACAGGGTCGGCAGCATCTGGCTGATCGTGCGGTTCCAGCGAGTCAGGCCGGTCGCACCAACAAACACCAGATCACCAGCCTCCAGCCTGAAATCACCAGCAAGCAGCAGAACTTCGGGGGCGCTCGCATCCAGGTGGAAGCGCTGGGTGTATTCGCCAGCATCACGCATAACCCAGATTGCCCGCGGGTCCGCCGCATCCTGGCGCAAACCGCCAGCGCTCATCAGCGCCTGCAACAGGGTCAGGTTATGCTCGGAGCCTAGCTGCCGGGGAGATTGTACCTCGCCCAACACTGTGACCGGTTTGTATTCCAAGTGTTCAAGATTCAACAGATCGCCAGCGCGCAAAAACAATTGAGCCGCCGCGGCAGACTGCACTGCCTCTGCCGGCAACTCGTAGCGCGTGTCATCACGGGTCAGCGTCAGCAAAGATCGTGGTTTGGCCTGGTAATCGAGCTCCAGCAGCGCTTCATGCAGCGACAGCGGCTGGCCGGGTAATGACAGGCTGGCTCGGCCGTTGAAACCTGGACCCAGCAGCACGCGGCGGCTATTGGCCTGAGCCAGGCGCACATCCACCTGGGGATTGTCGATAAAGCGTGACAACTGCTCGGTCAGTGCGTGACGAAGCTGCGCCGGAGTCAGGCCGTTGGCGCGAATCTGGCCAACAAAGGGGAAAAACAACACGCCGTTGGCATCAACAGCCCGCACATTGACCCCGCCCTGTTGCTCTGCGCCGCCAGGCACGGTCAATTCGGGATAATCCCACACGGTAATGTACAGCTCGTCCAGTGGCCCGAGCCGGTAAGGCTGTGGCTCAGCCTGGAGTAATTCTTGTGGCAACTGTGCCTGCGCAGGGGAGGCTTGCTGCTGAATCAGTGCCTGATCAATGCTGATTAACTGGGCTTCAGCATCCATCCGGCCAACGGCTGGCTGATGCAGACCAGGCGCCAGCGCGCAGGCTTGCAGCAAAACGGCGGTGGTAATGACTGTCCATAGGCGATAAGAAAACATGAGGTGCTCCTGGCCTCGTCCGGTTGCTTGCTGAAATTCAGGGGCAACATGGTAACCCGTATTGGCTGGCATGCCGAATCGACAAAGCGTGCACTGGCGCACTCTGCGGTATGGCGCAATGACATACACTTGCCGCTTACCGACGACGCACAGGGAGTGCCCGGCATGACAACCACTTACCCCTTCATCGAGCATCACGGCGCCACGCAGGGCGTTACCGGCTCCTGCCATCAGCTCTGGTTGAGCGCCAAAGACAGCCTGCTGATCGACTGCGGCCTGTTTCAAGGCGTGGAAAGCTCCGTTCAGGGAGCTGGAGCCCATAGCCTTGCCATCGAATTCAAACTCGACAGCGTCAAGGCCCTGATCGCCACCCACGTACACATTGATCATATTGGCCGCTTGCCCTGGCTGATCGCTGCCGGCTTCAAGGGGCCTGTGTACTGTACCGAGCCTTCGGCCATGCTGATGCCCACCGTGCTGGAGGATGCCTTCCTGGTTGGCGTGCAGCGTGACCGTGAGCTGGCCAGCAGGTTTGTTGGCATGGTTCAGCCGATGCTGCGAGGCCAGCCCTATGCCCAATGGATTGAAGTGATTGGGCGGGACGACCTGCGCTGTCGCATCCGCTTCAAACCCGCCGGGCATATCCTGGGTTCGGCCTGGGTCGAATGCGACGTACATTACCCCAACGAAAACCGCAGCAAACGGATCGTCTTTTCCGGCGACCTGGGCGCCCCGCACGCGCCCTTGTTACCAGCACCCGGCAATGCCTGGCGCGCCGATACCGTAGTGCTGGAAAGCACTTACGGCGACCGCCTGCATGAAGACCGCCGCAGCCGCCGCCAACGCTTTCAGCGAGTGCTGGAACATGCCCTGGCCGATGGCGGCACCGTACTCATCCCCGCATTCAGCATCGGCCGCACCCAGGAACTGCTCTACGAGCTGGAAGACATAATCCACTCATGCACAGCGCAAACAGCTACTCCCCCTGGGAGCCTGGAGCATCTGCTCCAGGACGGGGATGCACGTAAGTCCAGAGCGGGAGCAGATGCTCCCGCCTCCCAGCACCTACCCACCAACTGGCCAACCCTACCCATCATCCTCGACGCCCCACTAGCCAGCCGCTTCACCGCCCTATACCGACAACTCAAACCCTACTGGGACAAAGAAGCCCTCAAGCGCATCGCCAATGGCCGCAAGCCCCTGGCCTTCGACAACCTGCTCACCGTCGAAACCCACGCCCAACACCTGGCCATGGTCAATCGCCTGGCTCACACCCGCCAGCCCGCCATTGTCATCACCGGCAACGGCATGTGCAGCGCCGGGCGCATCGTCAATTACCTCAAGGCCATGCTGGGTGACCCTCGCCACGACGTAGTCTTCGTCGGCTACCAGGCCAAAGGCACCCCCGGTCACGCCATCCAGCAACACGGCCCACGCGGTGGTTATGTCAGCCTGGAAGGCGAGCGCATCCAGATCAAGGCTGGCGTCCACACCTTGGGCGGCTACTCCGCCCATGCCGACCAGAAAGGCCTGGTGAACTTCATCACCCGCATGCGCCACTGGCCCAGTGAAGTACGGCTGGTGCATGGTGATCCTGAGGCCAAGCAGAGTCTGGCCAAAGTGCTCCAACAGCGGGCCAGTGAAAAGCAGCACGACATGCATGTCATCATTCCGTAACCTCCTTGATCAATATTGCCCTCTGATCAGCGTTTTTGACTGGGAGCAGCGTTGAGCAATGCCCATGCTCTGGCCGTGCTCAAGCAAACATTTGGCTGTCGATGGCGTGTGGCTTTTTGATGTCAGAATAATGCTTTGTGAATATTGTCTATTTAATTCAAACGAGTAAAATTCGCTCCCCATAGGCACCCGTCAGAGGTGCCAGGTGCCGCGCTATACAAAAGAAAATGGATTGATCTGTCGCGAAGCTGCACTGGCTGCAGATCGCAACTGAAAGAAAAGGACTCATCAGCATCTGAGCGCCTTTGCGTCATGAATCCCCAAAGAAAGCCGGTCAGTAGTCTATTTGCCGTGTGTTGCCTGACGAGTGGATATGCCATGTTGGGTGAAACCAAGGAGCATTCATGAGTCAGTACACCCCGCTGCCGCAGCAACCGGCCAGCACAGAAATCGATCTGGTTGCCCTGGCACATGGCCTGTGGCAACAAAAAGTTGTCATTGGCCTCGCTGCCGTATTGGTTACATTGCTGGCCAGCATCTATGCATGGTTTGCAACACCTCACTATGAAGTCCAGAGCGTATTGCGCCCGGCGGCAATCAAGGACCTTGATGAGCTAAATGCCACGGGACTCTATAGCCTGAAGCCTGAGCAAGCCTTGCGCCGAGTCGGCGCTGCGCTGGACTCTTACGACGTCCGTCTGAATTATTTCAATCAACACCAGCAGCAGTTCAACGTGCTGCTGCGTAATGGCCGCACCCCAGAGCAGGCCTTTGAAGCTTTCAACGAGAAAGCTTTTCGTATGTTACAGCCTGATGCCAAGGCTCAGGGTAACCTTGCTCCCTTTGTTGGTATCCGACTGACCTACCCGCACGGAGTTGATGGGCCTGAAGTGGCCAATGGGCTGGTGCTTCATGCCATCAATGTGGTGCGTGAACAGGTAATAGCAGACCTCAACGTCATCATCGAAAACCGACTCAGTGTGCTTGATCGCAAGATCATCGTTGCGCGTGCTGCCTATGAGGCTGAAAAGAGTGCGCGGATTGCCCGGCTGGAAGAAGCAGACAGCCTCAAACGTGCCGAGCTGCACGATGAATTGCTGGCCCTGCGTCAAGAATTGAGGTCCAAGCGCGACAACCGCATTGAGCAACTGTCTGAAGCAATCCAAATTGCCAAGTCGCTGGGCATTGTCAAGCCAACTACGCCGTCGACTCTGGGTAACCAAACCCGATCAGCGTCGGGCAATATCATCCGTACTGAGGTCAACAATCAGCGGGTTCCGTTGTATTTCATGGGGACTGAAGCGCTGGATGCCGAGCGTCAGGCCCTGCTGGCGCGCAGTAGCGACGACTTCACCAATGCACGTATCGCCCAGATTGCCAAGGAGCTCCAGCTCCTGGAGCACAACCGCCAGGTTGAAACGCTCAACAGTCGAGAGAATGAAGACCTGTTCCTTGCCGAATTGGCCGACATGCGCGGCGAAGCAGCACGCTTGCGTTCGATTTCGCTTGAGCCTGAGCATTTGAATCTGGTGCGAATTGATCAGGCGGCCCAGCCGCCATTGAAGCCAGTCAAACCGAAAAAGGCTCTGGTAATTGTACTGGGAGCAGTATTGGGGCTAGTGCTGGGCATCGCCATCGTGCTTGTACGTATTGCCCTTAGGTCGCGAGCCAGGGCCGATATTGCCGTATCATTGTGATATGGCTTTGGTGGTCAAATTCATGGCCTGACAGCCCGTCAGAATGTTGACTTAAATGAGCCTGTCAAGCCTTGTAACACATGGCAAGGCGTGTAACATTCTTGCGATAGGCACCTGAATAGGTGAAAGGCTTTTAGAAATTAGGGATCAGCTTGTTCCCGGTATCGAAGCAAAGGCTCAAATCGCAGTGCCCCCCAGGGGTATTGCGTTAGAAGGCAATAATGTCGAATACAGCAGGCTCGGAATGGTATCTGATTCAGTGTAAACCTCGGCAGGAGGCAAGGGCTGAGGAAAACCTGCGCAAGCAGAATTTTTCGTGTCTTCTGCCACTCTGTTGGACAGAAAAAATCAGGCATGGCAAAAGCCAGATGGTTCAAGAGCCCTTGTTCCCTGGTTACCTGTTCATCAACCTCTGCCAGCTTACTGACAGTTGGTACTCCATCCGCTCCACGCGTGGTGTGCGTCGGCTGGTGACCTTTGGCAATATGCCGGTTGCCGTTCCCGCGCCCATTATCGATGGTATTCAACAACGCCTGACCCAGGTCGGCCTCCGCCCCCTGTTTCAGCAGGGCGACAAAGTAGTAATCACCAGTGGCCCACTAAAAGACCTGACAGCCATTTTCGGCTGCCGGGACGGTGAAGAGCGCGCGGTGATTCTGCTGTCTATGCTTCAGCGTGAGCAAGCAGTGAAAATCCGGTTGGGCTCGCTCAAATCGATAGCCTGATCACAGTTCAAAATTGAATTTACTGCCGGGGCTAAGGTCTGTTCCGGTAGCGGTCTTTAGATCGCCAACAATTAAGTCGCCTGTGTCCTCAAGAAAACGACAGACAATCTTGGGGCGGTAGCGTGCCTAGCGTCCTTGGCGTCTTGAATAAAACAGATATTGGAGTCACCGTGAGTCAAGAGTCTTCCTTGCCCCAGTTTGGGAATAACGACGAAATCGATCTTCTGGCCTTGTTTGAAAGTCTGTGGGAGCAAAAACTCGTAATTGCCGCCATTACCGCCGTAGTCACCGTCTTGGCAATAGGTTATGCCTTCCTGGCGACGCCCTACTATGAAACCCAAAGTACCCTGCGCCCTGCGGCCATCAAGGATCTTGATGAGGTCAATGCTTCAGGTATTTACGAAATAACCCCAGAAGAGGCTCTGCACCGCGTTGGCTCAGCACTGGACTCCTACGAGACTCGGCTGAACTATTACCGCGACAATCCCGAGCTGTTCTCTTCTCTCAATAAAACCGGGCGCAGCCTGGAGCAGAGTTTCGAGGAATTCAATCAGAAGGCCTTCAGCGTGCTGCGCCCGGACCCCAGGCGCAATGACAACCTTGCATCATTTGTTGGGCTGCGCATGACCTACCCGCGAGGCATCGACGGCCCCGCTGTGGTCAATGGTCTGGTGGCCTATGCCATCGAAGGTGTGCGTAGCCAGGTCGAGACCGATATTGAAGTGTTGATCAACAACCGCCTGGCTACGCTTGAACGTCGGATCAACGCCGCGCGTGCCAGCTACGAGGCTGAAAAGGAAATACGCATAGCCGAGTTGACCGAAGCAGATAGCCTTAAACGTGCTCAACTGCAGGATGAATTGCGAGCCTTGCGAGAGGAGCTGCGTCAGCGCCGCGCTGATCGGATCGCGCAACTGGACGAAGCCATTCGTATTGCCAGCGCACTGAATATCAGAAGGCCCACAACGCCTTCAGCACTGGGGCAAGAGGTGCGTACGTCTGGCAGTGTGATCCGCACCGAGGTTACCAATCAGGATATTCCTCTGTACTTCATGGGAACCGACGCCCTGGAAGCTGAACGCAAGGCCTTGGAAGCACGCACATCGGATGACTTCACCGAGCCGCGCATCGCAGAAATCACCAAAGAGCTGCAACTGCTGGAGCACAACCGCAAGATCGAAGTGCTCAGCAGTCGAGAAAACGATGACCTGTTCCTGACCGAGCTGGCTGAAATGCGCTCGGAAAGAGCCCGCCTCAAATCGCTGCAACTGAATCTGGAAGGCTTGAACCTGGTCCGGATCGACCAGTGGGCAATTACCCCGCTAAACACCGTGAAGCCCAAGAAAGCCCTGGTCGCTGCGCTGGGCGTTGTACTGGGTGGTGTGCTGGGTATGGGCGTAGCGCTGGTCCGTATTGCCATGCGCAGCCGAAAATCCAGCGCCAAGTCAGCCTCTGAAGCTTGATTACTCGCCCTCTCGTTCTGGAATTGCTCTATGTGTGGAATTGTTGGCGCGATTGCGCTTAGAAATATTACGCCCATCCTGTTGGAGGGGCTTAACCGTCTTGAATATCGCGGTTATGACTCGGCCGGGCTGGCGGTGCTGAACGAGCAGGGCAGCTTGTTGCGTGTACGCGCCATGGGCAAGGTTGCCGAGCTGGAAAAAGCTCTGGCAGCAAGTCCCGCCAAAGGCCACCTGGGCATCGCCCACACCCGCTGGGCCACCCACGGCAAGCCGGCAGAGCATAACGCCCACCCGCATCTGTCTGAGCGGCTGGCCGTAGTGCATAACGGCATTATCGAAAATCACGCCAGCCTGCGCCGCAAACTGACGGAGCTGGGCTACAGCTTCAACTCCGATACCGATACAGAAGTCATCGCCCACCTGCTGGCTCACCATTACCAGCACAAGCAAGACCTGCTCAGCGCCTTTAGGGCTACCCTCAATGAGCTGCACGGCGCCTATGCTCTGGGGGTAATCCACCAGGATGAGCCTGGTAATCTTTATTGCGCCCGCATGGGTAGCCCGCTGGTGATTGGCGTGGGCAGTGAAGAGCAGTTCATTGCCTCTGACCCGCTGGCGCTGCTACAGGTGACCGACCAGTTCATCTATCTGGAAGAGGGCGATCATGCCCGCCTGACTCTGGCCGGACACGAGGTCTGGAGCAGCAACAACCAAGTGCTAAACTACCCGGTCAAACGCTACGAGCATGCCGCTCACAGCCTGGACAAGGGCGAGTACCGGCATTTCATGCTCAAGGAAATCTTCGAGCAGCCCAAAGCCATTGCCGACACTCTGGAGGGCAAGCTGGCTGATAATCAGGTGCTGACTGCCATCCTTGGCCCGGAAGCGGAAAACCGCCTGGCGGATATCCAGAACATTCATATTGTCGCCTGTGGCACCAGCTACCATGCCGGTCTGGTTGCACGCTACTGGATAGAAGAGCAGGCCGGTATTGCCTGCCAGGTAGAAGTTGCCAGCGAGTATCGCTATCGCACCGTGTCCGTTCCGGCCAACACCCTGCTGGTAACCATCTCCCAGTCCGGTGAAACCGCAGACACCCTGGCTGCGCTCAGATATGCCAAGAAGCAAAATTATCTGGGCACGCTGGCCATCTGCAACGTAGCTGGCAGCTCCCTGGTACGCGAGGCTGGCTGGCGATTGCTGACCCAGGCTGGCCCGGAAATCGGCGTAGCCTCAACCAAAGCCTTTACCACCCAACTGGTAGCATTGTTGTGGCTGACTACTGCGCTGGCCCAAGCCAAGCAGCGAGCCCCGGAAATCATCAACGCCAATATCCGGGCATTGCGTAACCTGCCGAGCCTGGTCGAACAAGTGCTGCAACTGGAACCAGGTATTGAGCAATTGGCGCAAAGCTTTGCCGGCAAACATCACGCCCTGTTCCTTGGCCGTGGCCCGCACTACCCAGTGGCGATGGAAGGGGCGCTCAAGCTCAAGGAAATTTCCTACATCCACGCTGAAGCTTACGCCGCCGGTGAACTCAAGCACGGCCCGCTGGCGCTGGTCGATGAAGACATGCCGGTAGTCAGTGTTGCCCCCAGTGATAGCCTGCTGGAAAAGCTCAAATCCAACCTTGAAGAAGTTCGCGCCCGTGGTGGTCAGCTAATCAATTTCGCCTGTGAGCGGGCGGGCCTGGAAACCAGTGAAGGGGTGACCCATATTGATATGCCTTGGGTGTACGACAGCGTGTCACCCATTGTGTATACCCTGCCGCTACAACTGCTCAGTTATCACGTCGCACTTGTGAAGGGGACGGATGTGGATAAGCCGAGAAATTTGGCCAAGTCGGTTACAGTTGAATAAGGATACAGCATGAAGTTACTGATCACCGGTGGTGCCGGCTTTATCGGCTCAGCCGTAATCCGTCACATCATTCAGCATACACAGGACAGCGTCATCAATCTGGATAAGCTCACTTACGCTGGTAACCTGGAAAGTCTGACAGAAGTCAGTGATAGCGAGCGTTACACTTTCGAACAGGTAGACATCTGCAACCGCACAGAAGTTGACCGAGTATTGGCCGAACACCAGCCAGACGCAATCATGCACCTGGCCGCTGAAAGCCACGTAGACCGCTCCATCGACGGCCCTGCTGAGTTTATCCAAACCAACATCGTTGGCACATACACATTGCTGGAAGCCACCCGTCAATACTGGCAGGCCCTGGAAGCCGAAAAGAAAGCAAGTTTCCGCTTCCACCACATCAGCACAGACGAAGTCTACGGCGACCTCCCGCACCCAAGCGAAACGCCCAACGCTGAACAACACCTGTTCACCGAACAAACGGCATACGCCCCCAGCAGCCCCTACAGCGCCAGCAAAGCCAGCTCAGACCACCTCGTAAGAGCCTGGCAGCGCACCTACGGCTTGCCGGTACTGGTGACTAACTGCAGCAATAACTACGGCCCTTACCACTTCCCGGAAAAGCTCATTCCATTGGTGATCCTCAACGCCCTGGAAGGCAAAGCCCTGCCGATCTACGGCAAGGGCGACCAGATCCGCGACTGGCTCTACGTTGAAGATCACGCAAGGGCACTGTACAAAGTAGTTTCCGAAGGCAAAGTCGGCGAAACCTACAACATCGGTGGTCACAACGAAAAGCAGAACATCGAGGTGGTGCACAGCATCTGTGACATCCTCCAGCAACTGCGCCCCAAGCCGGTCAGCTACCGCGAGCAAATCACCTTTGTTCAGGACCGCCCCGGTCACGATCGCCGCTATGCCATCGACGCCAACAAAATTCAGCGCGAGCTTGGCTGGCAACCGGAAGAAACTTTCGAGACCGGCATCCGCAAAACCGTGCAGTGGTATCTCGATAACCTGGAATGGTGCCGGCGCGTTCAAGACGGCAGTTACCAGCGTGAACGTCTCGGTCAACTCTGATTACAGCAAGGGCAAATAATGAAAGGTATTATCCTCGCCGGCGGCTCCGGCACCCGTTTGTATCCCATCACCAAGGGCGTATCCAAGCAACTGCTGCCGATTTACGACAAACCCATGATCTACTACCCGCTGTCGGTACTGATGCTGGCGGGTATCCGTGACATCCTGATCATCTCCACACCGGAGGACCTACCAAACTTTGAAAAACTGCTGGGCGATGGCAGCAATTTCGGCATCCAGCTCAACTACGCTGAGCAGCCAAGCCCGGACGGTCTGGCGCAGGCTTTTATCATCGGTGAAGAGTTCATTGGCGATGACAGCGTGTGCCTGGTACTGGGCGACAACATCTTCTACGGTCAGGGCTTCTCGCCCAAGCTGAAACAAGCCGCTGCCCGCACGTCCGGCGCTACCGTATTCGGCTATCAGGTGAAAGACCCTGAACGCTTTGGCGTCGTCGCCTTTGATGAGAACAACAAAGCGATTTCCATTGAAGAAAAGCCCGAGCAGCCCAAGTCCAACTATGCGGTGACAGGCCTCTACTTCTATGACAATGACGTGGTCGAAATCGCCAAGCAGGTGAAACCCTCCCACCGTGGCGAGTTGGAAATCACCAGCGTCAACCAGGCCTACCTTGAGCGCGGCGACCTGAATGTTGAACTGCTGGGGCGGGGGTTTGCGTGGCTGGATACCGGCACTCACGAAAGTTTGCTGGAAGCGGCACAGTTTGTGGAGACTATTGAAAAACGCCAAGGTTTTAAAGTCGCCTGCCTAGAGGAAATCAGCTACCACAACGGCTGGCTCAGCAAAGAACAGCTCAAATTCCAAGGCCAAGCGCTCAGCAAAAATGGCTATGGGCAATATTTGCTAGATTTGGTGACGTAATATGACCCCCGTAATCCGCTCCTACCTACCCAGCAAAGAAAAATTCAAAGCCTACATAGATCAAATCTACGACAGCGCTTGGCTCACCAATAACGGTGCATTACTGCAAGTGCTCGAAAAACGTTTGGCCGCATACCTCGGGGTTAAACATATTATTCTGGTGGCCAATGGATCATTGGCCTTGCAGCTAGCTTATAAAGCCTTAAACCTCACGGGCGAAGTCATTACCACACCTTTTAGCTTTGCCGCTACCACCAGTACCTTGGCTTGGGAAGGCTTAAAGCCTGTATTTGCCGATATAGACCCAAATAGCTTTAACCTAGACCCAGCCAATATAGAGCCACTGATTAATGCCAATACCAGCGCTATAGTGCCTGTGCATGTGTTTGGTAATCCCTGTGACGTGGAAGCCATTCAAGCCATTGCCAACAAGCACAATCTAAAATTGATTTACGATGCCGCCCACGCCTTTGGCAGCCAATATAAAGACGAAAACGTCTTAAATTATGGCGACATCAGCACACTCAGTTTTCACGCCACCAAACTGTTTCACACCATCGAAGGCGGCGCCGTCATTACTCAAAGCGACGAGTTAGCACATAAAATTCGCCTATTAATCAACTTTGGCATCACTGGTCCCACCACTATCGAGTCGGTAGGCACCAACGCCAAAATGAACGAATTTGAAGCTGCTATGGGACTGTGCGTGCTCGATGAAATCGAAACCATCAAAGCAGGACGCAAACAAGTGTGGGAAACCTACCAGCACGCCCTGCACAGCACACTGCAACTGCAACAGTGGAATAAGCATAGCGACAACAATCACGCCTATGCCCCTGTGGTATTTAAAAGCGAAGAGGCACTACTAAAAGCCGAAGCCAATCTCAAAAATAACGGCATAATGCCGCGCCGTTATTTTTACCCTAGCCTAGATACGCTGGACTATTTGCAAGCTCACCAAGTGTGTGAACACTCAAGAGATCTATCCAAACGAATACTGTGCTTGCCAATCTATCCAGGTTTGGGAAAAGATGTACAAGAAAAAATTATTAAAGGTATTTTATGAATATTTTTGTATTAACAGATAATCTTGTTTGGTTTGAGAGGGCGCAAGATATTTTTTTAAAAAATGGCTATAAAGTGGATTTCTATTGTTCTCCAAAAGGCAGTCATTTATTTAAAGAAGAAATTGAACAAAAAAAGATTAAAGTTATTGACTTAAAAAATAAAAATGATATTTCGTTGTTGGTTGAAAGTTATAGATTGGGCTTTTCATGTCACTGCAAGCAGATTTTTCCATTAGAGCTGGTAGGATCCATTAGGTGTATTAATATCCACCCAGGTTTTAATCCTTATAATAGAGGCTGGTTCCCCCAGGTTTTTTCAATTATTAACAAAAAACCTATTGGGGTAACAATCCATCTAATGGATGCAGAAATAGACCACGGAGATATTTTGTTTCAGGAGGAAGTTTCAATAGAACCTTGGGAGACATCTAAGGATGTTTATGAGAAAATTTTAGAGAAAGAGTTTGAGGTTTTTAGTAAAAATATAAAAAATATTGTTGAGGGGAAGTATGGTCTTATTAAGCCTTCAAGTGCCGGAAACTATAACTCAATCAAGGATTATAAAAAGCTGACTGAGATTAATCTTGATGAGAAGGTGACTATGGGCGAAGCAATAGATTACTTAAGAGCTATGACGCATCAGCCATATAGTAATGCTTTTTTTAAAACGGAAAATGGTGAAAAGATTTTTGTTTCAGTAAGCTTAAGTAAGTGAAATGTTTGTTCCGGTTGCATGAATTTTATTGTGTGCGGTTTGAGAAGGCTAAATTTAAATTAGCCTCCTTTAAGATATGAATAGTAAGAAGATAATATTCTGAAAACGGATAACTTATAATCGTGTCCCTCCGCTCTAACCTTATCGCAAACTACGCCAGCCAGCTTTATACCGCTGGCGTGGGCATTTTAATTCTGCCTTTGTACATAAAATACATGGGGGCAGAAGCCTATGGCTTGGTGGGCTTTTTTGCCATGTTGCAAGCCTGGTTCGCATTATTGGATTTGGGCCTAACCCCTACTATAGGTCGTGAAACCGCACGCTATTTTGCTGGCAGCATGACGGCCTTGGCGTATCGGCAATTGTACCGTGCGCTAACGGTGATTTTTGTAAGCATTGCCCTTGTTGGTGGCAGTACTTTATTAATCTTGGCCGAGCCTGTGGCCTATAAATGGCTGAAAGTTGATGCACTCAGCATGAGTGAAGTGGTGCTGGCGGTGCAGATTATGGCTGTCAGCGTCGCATTGCGCTGGCTCACTGGGCTGTACCGTGGTGTGGTCACGGGAGCGGAGCAGCTGGTCTGGCTCAGTGGCTTTAATGCCTTGATTGCCAGCCTGCGCTTTATCGGCGTATTCGTCACCATGTATATATATGGATTTACCCCAACGGTATTCTTCTGGCATCAGCTAGTGGTGGCCGTGTTAGAGCAACTTGGGCTGTGGTGGAAAAGCCATAATATATTGCCCAGTAAAAAATACTGCGAAAGCAAAATAGGCTGGTCGTTTCACCCGGTGAAGCCCGTATTAAAATTTTCCCTCACCATCGCTTTTACTTCATCTGTATGGGTGCTCGTTACCCAAACTGACAAGCTCATTCTTTCGGGTATTTTGCCCTTGGCCGAATACGGCTTTTTCACTCTCGCGGTGCTGGTTGCTAGCGGCATTATGATTTTAAGCGGCCCTATTAGTAGTGTGATTATGCCGCGCATGGCGCGCCTGCACGCCGAGGGCAAACACACTGAGATGATTCAGGTTTACCGCGGCGCTACACAGCTGGTAAGTGTGGTTGCAGGTTCGGCAGGTATTTGTATCGCTTTTTTTGCACAGCCGCTGCTTTATGCCTGGACAGGCGACCTCACTATCGCCAACGAAGCTGCCCCTATACTCCAGCTTTATGCACTGGGCAATGCCGTGCTCGCAATTATTGCCTTTCCCTATTACCTGCAATACGCTCTAGGTAATTTACGCTATCACCTTATTGGCAGTGGTATCACAGTCGTCACGCTCATACCCGCCATAATCTTTGCCGCCAACCATTTTGGCGCTGTAGGCGCAGGCTGGGCATGGCTTGCCGTAAACAGTATTTATTTAGTAGCTTGGGTCGGCTTCGTTCATAAACAACTCGCACCTGGCCTGCACGGGACTTGGCTATTTAATGACGTAATAAAAATTTATCTACCCGCCGTCGTTATCCTCGCACCTTTTATGTACTGGCCGCTAACGATCGAAAATAGATGGCTATTACTGGCGACAATGGCTGTAATTGGGATGCTAGCGTTGGCAGTCTCAGCACTTGGCTCGCAAATCGTGAGAATGAAACTTAAAAATAGAATTTAATGAGATTAAATGGAAAATAAACTCAAAGTATCCATCTGTGTTGTAACCTATAACCAAGAAAAATACATCGCCGAATGTCTGCAAAGCTTGGTAGATCAAGAAACTGATTTCAAATTCGAGATTGTCGTTTCAGATGACTGTTCTACTGATGATACACGTAAGATTATTAGTGATTTTTCTGAAAGATACCCCGGTATGTTTAGGCTTTTTCTTCATGAAGAAAATATGGGGGCATTGAAGAATTTTAAATTTGTTCATGATCAGGCTGCTGGTGAGTATGTAGCGCATATGGATGGCGATGATTATGCATTACCAGGGAAGCTGCAGGCTCAAGCAGACTTATTGGATAAAGACAAGTCCTGTAACTTGGTTTGGACGCCGATCTTAAGTGAATCAGCTCCAGGTCATTTACATGAGCAAAATTTATATTTTAAGAATAATGCACTAAATAGAAGTTATACTAGAGCAGATTTGATTAAATATGGGGCCGTTGGAACGAACAGTTCAAAGATGTATCGTAAATTGCCTGAGGTGGATCTATTTCTGGCGCCGGATTTCGAGATTATTGACTGTTTTATGAACGTTATTCAGGTTGGTGATGGCGTGGCTCGATTTGTGGGCTATAAGCCTCTTGGGGTTTATCGTTTAGGAATTGGAATTGCTTCGCATGGGAGTGGAACGCAAACGCTAACTCTGCAAAGTATCGATTATTTTTCAAAAATGTTTCCAGAGTATCGGTTGCAATGCAATATTGCAGCAGGATTTCATCTTTTGAGAATAATTAAGAACAAAAGGCCTGGCTTTTTATATGCGTTTAATGTTTTTTTTCGCAGCTTCCATTGGAAAGTATTTTTTCATATTGTCAAAGAATATAAATTTGTTATGAGTTTGACAGTGAAGGATAAAATATGATTGGATTTATTTCTTTTTTATTCCGTGCCATATCCAAAGTTAAAAGGCTTGCAAATGTTGCCGCCGCTAAAAGAGACGGATTGAAGGTTGGTGAGGGAACTATTCTAGTTGGAGATCAATCATTTGGGAGTGAGCCGTTTTTAATTAAAATAGGTGACAATTGTCTCATAACGGATGGCGTTAAATTTATTACTCATGATGGTAGTATTCAGGTGCCATTGATCAGTGATGGTTTAAATGTTGAGGATGTTTATTCTAAAAAATCCACATTCGGCCGTATTAATGTTGGTGATAATGTCTTTGTGGGTGTTGGTTCTATTATCTTGCCGAGCACGAATATATCTAGAAATTCTATAGTTGCTGCAGGAAGTGTGGTTAAGGGGTCCTTTGAATCGGGTGTTGTTATTGGTGGAAATCCAGCTAAAGTAATATGTAGTTTGGAGGAATATTATTCTAGAAATGCTGATGGGATTGTTGATCTGTCTGGTCCTGAATGTCGTATTTCGCTAATCGTGAATGCCACTTCGGTAAGGTAGAGCTGTTTTGATAATTGCCAATTATAGCAGGCCTTTTTTTTGGATTCTGTTTTTTTTATTAACCTTTCTGATTGTTCTTAATCCATATACTGTCATAGGCCCGCTTGGTTACTTTCTGCTGCCTGTGTTGGCGTTTCCATTGCTTGATAAGTGTAAGTTATTTAAATTTGATACATTTTTTTTGTTGCTCTGTATTGTTTTAATTTCATTTGTGGGGGTGTATTCATCTGTTTTGCACGGTATTGATCAATTTATTCATCTGAAGGTTTCTCTTTCCATTGTTATTTATGTGTTGTTTGCATATGGGATTTTTATAATGTTTAACAAGAGGAGCTTTGATTTTAACGATTTAGTTTTAGTTGTTTTTTTTTCCATTGTTTTAAACTCTGCGGTAATTATAGTTCAGGTTTTATATCCGTCTTTTCGAACATTTGTAGAGGGTTTTCTTGCGCCGAGCGGTAATATCGATTGGGCAGAAGGGTTTAGATATAGAGGGCTGGCTTCTGGTGGGGGGGCAAACCTGTCTGTATTGATTCCTGTCGCTATCGTTTTGGCTTTGCATCTTTATTCCGAGAAAAAAATTGGTATTTTAAGCTTGTCTTTTTATACATTCGTTTTGTTGGTTTCATTATTCTTTATCGGTAGGACCGGTTTCTTGCTGTTGCCTTTTGTTTTTGCTTCTTTTGTTCTTTTTAATTTCCGCAAGTACTTTTTTAGGGTTGTTATATTTTTTGTTATGGCTGCTCTATTTGTTTTGCTGCTTGGTGGTGAAATTAAGAACTTTGTCATTGATCAATATGGTATTGGGTTCTACAATTACAGCTTTGGTTTTTTTCTTGGTGGTGTTGATGGCTTTAAGGAAGAGGGTACTGTAAGTATCATTGTTGAGTTTCTGCAGGTTGTGCCTTCTACTTTTCCTGAGGTTTTAATTGGTTACGGATTTTATGGTGGTAGTGATTTTGAACCATGGACTGATTCAGGTTATTCTCGTATGTTTCTGTCTGTTGGTTATTTTTTTGGCGTGGCTTTCTATCTTGCTTTCTTTTTGATTTTTAGAAATGTTGTTTTCCGTAGGAAGTTTTTATTTTTAACAATTGGGGTTGTTTTGCTAATTGCTGAGTTGAAGGAGCCATTGCTGTTTACTGGATATGCGTCGAGGGTTTATATTTTACTGTTGGCTTATTCCTTATTTGAATATAATTTTTTGAAGCGTAAGTGCCGTGTAGGTGCCCCAAACACTGTGTGTGATAGATTTGAGAGGATGGCTTAAAATGTGTGGTTTTTTGGGCTATCTCTCAAAGATAGAGGCAGTTGAGGGTATAAAATACAACCCCTCATTCATCGATGGAGTGGTTTCTTCGTTAAGTCACCGAGGCCCTGATGATTCAGGCACTTGGTATGACGATGAGCTGGGCATTGCTTTAGGTCATACCCGCCTTTCCATCGTTGATCTGTCCCCTGCAGGCCATCAACCTATGGCTTCAGCCTGTGAGCGCTTTGTAGTTGCCTTCAACGGTGAAATCTACAACCACCTTGATTTGCGTAAACAGCTTGAGTCCCAAAGTTCTGCACCTGTTTGGCGTGGCCATTCCGATACGGAAACATTGTTAGCTTGTTTCAGCGCTTGGGGAGTTGAAACCACGTTAAAAGTAACGCTTGGTATGTTTGCGTTGGCACTTTGGGATAAGCAAGAGCAGCAATTAACGCTGGCGCGTGATCGTTTAGGTGAAAAACCCCTGTATTGGGGGTGGTATGGCGATACGTTGCTGTTCGGGTCAGAGCTTAAAGCACTGAAAGCGCACCCCCATTTTAACGCAGAGGTGGATCGCGGTGCTTTATCGCTGTTGCTGCGTTACAACTATATCCCTGCGCCTTATACGATTTACCAGGGTATTGAAAAATTACCTGCTGGGCAGTATGTGCAGATCAAAAAAGGCCAGCGGCGCGCTGATGTTCAGACTGAGGCGTATTGGCAGTTGAGTCAGGCTATTGAACTTGGCTTGGCTAATCCATTCAGCGGTACCGATGCACAAGCAACCGATATTCTGGAGCAAACGATTCGCCAGGCCGTCAGTGGTCAGATGCTGGCCGATGTGCCTTTGGGCGCCTTCCTTAGTGGCGGTGTAGACAGCAGTACGATTGTCGCTTTGATGCAGCAGCAATCCAAGCAGTCTGTACGAACCTTTGCTATTGGCTTTGATGAGCCTGGTTATAACGAAGCAGAGTACGCGAAGGAGGTTGCACGGCATCTGGGCACAGATCACACTGAGCTTTACGTCAGTGCGCAGGATGCACTGGATTTAGTCCCGCGTTTACCCGATATCTATTGCGAACCTTTTGCTGATAGCTCGCAGTTGCCGGCTTTTCTGGTTAGCCGTATGGCAAAGCAGCATGTCACGGTTGCGCTCAGCGGCGATGGTGGTGATGAGTTATTCGGTGGTTATAACCCGTATCAGTTTGCACCCCGGTTGTGGAGTAAGTTAAAACTGCTACCTTTGCCACTTCGGCAGATTGCTTGTCGCTTGTTATCTGGGCTGTCACTTCCTGATAAGTTTGAAAAGCTGTTACGGGTATTGCCTGCCAAAGACAAAGAGCAGTTTTATCAGATATTGATGAACCACTGGGACAACCCAGAGCAACTGGTTATTGGCGGACAAAAATATCCGACATTGATTAATAGCCCTGAGCAGTGGCCACAAACAGATAGCTTTGAACACTGGATGATGGCCATGGATGCCGGCCAGTATATGACCGATGACATTCTGGTAAAAGTCGACCGTGCCGCCATGGCCAACAGCCTGGAGACTCGCGTACCTTTGCTGGATCACCGGGTAGTGGAATTGGCCTGGCAAATACCTCAACACATGAAAATACGTGATGGCGTGGGCAAATGGATACTGCGTGAAGTGCTGTATCGCCATGTGCCGCGTGAAATGATCGAACGCCCCAAGAAGGGCTTTTCAGTACCGCTGGGACAGTGGTTACGCGGTCCATTAAGGGATTGGGCTGAAGCACTGTTGAGTGAACAGCGTTTGGTACAAGAGGGCTACTTCGTCCCCAGTGTTGTGCGACGTGTTTGGTCAGAACACTTGCAGGGTAAACGCGATCATGCGCGTAAACTATGGAGTATTTTGATGTTTCAGGCTTGGTTGGAAAAACAGTGAAAGTTACTCACGTCATCATTGGCCTGAATGTCGGCGGTGCCGAGTTGATGCTCAAGCGCTTGATCGAGTCGCACCGTGAACAGACAGGCATCGAGCATAGCGTGATTTCGTTGACTGACAGGGGTGTGCTGGGGGAACAGTTAGCCAAGCAGGGTGTAGCGGTTCATTGCTTGGGTATGTCTTCCATCATTAAAGGCCCTGTAACCTTTTTTAAGTTACGCAAGTTACTGCAGACGCTGCGGCCCGATGTTGTTCATACCTGGATGTATCATGCCGATTTTTTGGGTGGGCTTGCGGTCCGTAGCATTGGCATGCGTAATCTTGTTTGGTGCATCCGCAGTACTGATATTAGTAAAGGCAGCAGTAAGGTTACCCTGCTGATTCGCAAGCTGTGTGCCAGTCTGTCAGGACGGTTGCCTCGTGTGATTGTGTGCGCGGCAGATGCGTCTCGCCAGGTACATGAGGCGGTTGGCTATGCGCCGGATAAAATGCAGGTGATACCCAACGGGTTTGAGCTTGAGAAGCTGTCGTCCACAAAAAGTAATGGTGCCTGCGTGCGGGATGAGCTAGACATAAGCAACGATTGCACACTGGTGGTATCCGTTGGCCGGTATAACCCGGTCAAAGACCATAAGACCTTTATTGAGGCGGCAGGGCAGGTTGCGGCACAGCGTCATGATGTCAAGTTTATGCTGGTAGGGCGTGATCTTGAACGTTCAAACCCGCAGCTTATGGCGCTAATAGAGGCAACAGGACAATCAGACGCCTTTTATCTGTTGGGTGAGCGCAATGATGTGCCCGCTTGCCTGCAAGCCAGTAATGTTTTTTGCCTGCACTCCGTTACCGAAGGCTTCCCCAACGTACTGGGTGAGGCAATGGCCGTGGGGTTGCCCTGTGTAACCACGGATGTAGGCGATGCGGCCTATCTGTTGGATAACCCTGAATGGGTAGTGCCTGCGGCGACACCGGATCGCTTGGCAGAAAAGCTTAATGCTTTGTTATCCTTGTCTGTCGCTGAAAGAAAGGCTCTAGGGCAGGCGGCAGCCAGCCGTATTCGTGAACATTTCACCATGGATGTGATCAGTTGCCGCTATTACGATCTGTATACCTCGTTGATCGATTCCAAATAACTCTTCAACTCAGATTCATTCTCGCGCTTGGATTTTAAGTTTATGCAAAATACACATATCGCCATCATCGGCCTCGGCTACGTCGGCCTACCCCTCGCCGTCGAGTTCGGCAAGCAATACCCCACACTGGGCTTTGATATCAACACCGCCCGTCTGGCTGAACTTCAGCAGGGCCACGACAGCACGCTGGAAGTGGACGATCAGGAGCTGGCAGAGGCCAAGCATTTGTCCTACAGCAGTTCGCTGGATGACCTGAAAGCCTGCAACGTGTTTATCGTCACTGTGCCGACGCCGATCAATGAGCACAAGCAGCCCGATCTCACACCGCTGATCAAGGCCAGTGAAACCATCGGTAAGGTGCTCAAGCAGGGCGATATCGTGATTTACGAATCCACAGTCTACCCTGGTGCCACCGAGGAAGACTGTGTGCCGGTGCTGGAACGGGTATCGGGCCTAACCTTCAACCGGGATTTCTTCTGTGGCTACAGTCCGGAGCGGATCAACCCCGGCGATAAGGAACACCGTGTCACCACTATCCTCAAGGTGACCTCCGGCTCGACGCCTGAAGTGGCGGAAACCGTGGATCAGTTGTACCGCTCAATCATTACCGCCGGTACGCACAAGGCCAGTTCTATCAGGGTGGCAGAAGCGGCCAAGGTGATCGAGAACACCCAGCGCGATGTCAATATTGGCCTGATCAACGAATTGGCACTTATTTTCAACAAGCTGGGTATTGATACCGAAGAAGTGCTGAAAGCTGCTGGTACTAAATGGAATTTCTTACCTTTCCGCCCTGGCTTGGTGGGTGGTCATTGCATTGGTGTAGACCCTTACTATCTTACCCATAAGGCCCAATCGGTTGGTTATCACCCCGAAATTATTCTGGCAGGCCGCCGCTTGAATGATGGAATGGGCGCCTATGTAGCCAGCCAGATGGTCAAGGCGATGCTAAAAAAGCGCATTCATGTGGAAGGTTCCCGTGTGCTGGTAATGGGTCTGACCTTCAAGGAAAACTGCCCGGACCTGCGCAACACCAAGGTGGTGGATATCATCCGCGAGTTGCAGGATTACGGTGTGCAGGTGGACTGCTACGATCCTTGGATTAACCGCGCTGAAGCAGAGCATGAGTACGGTATCAGTCCGATTGCCGCACCCAAGGCAGGCGAGTATGACGCTATTGTACTGGCGGTGGCACACAAGCAATTTGCCGAGATGGGCGTAGAACAGATCCGAGCCTTGGGCAAGTCGGTGCACGTACTGTATGACCTGAAGTATATCCTGCCCGCGGATGCCAGCGATTTGCGTCTGTAACGCCATTCACCCCTTGCTAAAGGACGCACGTTTTCCATAAACGGGCGTATGTATTATGACTGCCTATTTAAGATTGCTTGAAACCCTTCCGACCAACCCGAAAACCTGGCTGATCACCGGCGTGGCCGGTTTTATCGGTTCCAACCTGTTGGAGCACCTGCTCAAACTGAACCAGCGTGTAGTCGGTCTGGATAACTTCGCTACCGGCCATCAGCACAATCTGGATGAGGTGCAGCAACTGGTGAGCCCGGAACAGTGGGCGGGTTTTACCTTCATTGAGGGCGACATCCGTAACCTGGATGATTGCCACAAAGCCTGCACCGGGGTGGATTACGTGCTGCACCAAGCGGCGCTTGGCTCGGTGCCGCGCTCTATCAATGACCCCATTACTACCAACGCGACCAATATCAGCGGCTTCCTGAATATGCTGGTCGCCGCGCGCGATGCTGGGGTAAAAAGCTTCACCTACGCTGCCAGTAGTTCTACCTATGGCGACCACCCAGCGTTGCCCAAGGTGGAAGAGAACATCGGCAAGCCCCTGTCACCCTACGCGGTAACCAAGTACGTAAACGAGCTGTACGCCGATGTGTTCGCCAAAACCTACGGCTTCAACACCATCGGCCTGCGTTATTTCAACGTATTCGGCAAACGCCAGGACCCCAACGGCGCTTATGCGGCGGTGATCCCCAAGTGGGCGGCATCCATGCTGTTGGGCGATGATGTGTTCATCAATGGCGATGGTGAAACCAGCCGCGACTTCTGCTTTATTGAAAACGCCGTGCAGGCCAACCTGCTGGCCGCCTCGGCTGATGACTGCGCCAAAAATGAAGTCTACAACGTTGCCGTGGGCGACCGCACCACACTGAATGATTTGTACCGTGCGCTTCAGGCTGCCTTGGCTGAAAACGGCAAGCCCTATGAAAAAGCCCCTGTGTACCGTGACTTCCGTGCCGGTGATGTGCGTCATTCGCAGGCGGATATTGGCAAGGCTGCAGGTAAGCTGGGCTATGCGCCGGAGTATCGCATCATGGAGGGCATAGCCAAGGCGATGCCTTGGTACATTGAGAATGTGGGCTAAGAGCAGTCCTGCTTAAGCACGCACAGTTCGGCCTTTCTTTCCAAAGCGACGCTTGTGCGTATACGTAATGCGGAGTGTTCCGCCACCACACCACATGTCAATCTCAAACCATCGCCAACACGATAAGATCGGGGAAAGTGCTACTTGGCTAATAACGCAAAAACTATTCTTTTCGTGGTAAATGCTCCGGAATTTTTTCTTTCTCATCGTTTGCCTTTGGCTGTCGCTGCACAAAAGGCTGGCTTTGAGGTTCATGTCGCAACTGCTGATGGCCCTGATGTGCAACGCATTCAGTCACAGGGGTTTACTCACCATATTGTGCCTTTTGCGCGCAGTGGGCAGAACCCGCTGAATGAGCTGGGTACGCTGTTGTGTCTGGTTAAGCTGTTCCGGCGTGTCAAGCCGGCAGTGGTTCATCTGATCACTATTAAACCGGTGCTTTATGGTGGCATTGCCGCACGGCTGGCTGGGATCAAGTCCGTGGTGTGTGCCGTTTCTGGCTTGGGGACGGTGTTTCTGGCGGATTCTGCCATGGCACGTATTCGCCGTGGGATGGTTACACGTCTGTACCGTGCAGCATTCAAGCAGGAGTGTTTGGCGGTTATCTTCCAGAATCCGGATGACCGTGACGCTTTGCTGGGTCTGAAAACCTTGAAAATTGAGCAGACGCGAATGATTCGGGGTTCAGGTGTCGCGTTGGCAGATTACCCCTGCGTGCCTGAACCGGAAGGAAAGCCAGTCGTGGTCATGGCAGCGCGCCTGCTCAAGGATAAGGGCGTGTTTGAGTTTGTTGAGGCAGCAAGACTGTTAAGTAAGAGAGGCTTGTCGGTCGAAATGCGCCTCTTAGGTTCGCCTGATCCGGGGAACCCAACGAGTGTGACGCAGCAAGAGTTGGACCAGTGGGCGGCTGAAGGCCAAGTTGACTTGCTGGGGTATCGAAAGGATATCGCAGTACAATACGGAGCGGCCAATATTGTTTGCCTGCCATCCTATCGTGAAGGATTGCCCAAAAGCCTGGTTGAAGCGGCGGCCTGTGGCCGTGCAGTAGTTACGACGGATGTGCCGGGTTGCCGAGATGCTATCACTCCAGACGTAACTGGTTTACTCGTACCTGTAAAAGACGCAGTAGCACTGGCTGACGCGATTCAGGCATTAATCGAAGATCCTGAGTTGCGGAATAACATGGGGCAAGCCGGCAGAGCGCTGGCTGAAGAGGCGTTTGCGATTGAAATAATCGTAGAGCAGCATATGGATATTTATCGGGAGCTGCTGGAGCCATGAAATCACAGGTCAATATTTTGGTGACGGGCGCGACGGGGTTTGTGGGGCAGGCGTTAGTGGGTCACTTGCTTGAGTGCGGGTCATATAAGGTTACTGCGGCATTGAGATCTGCTGGTGGTTTTGACCGCTGCGGAGCATATGTTGTTGGTGACTTTACTGAAACGGCCGACTGGGCAGCCGCGCTGAACAATCAACAGGTCGTCATTCACGCCGCCGCTCGTGCCCACATCATGAAAGATGCAGTGGCTGATCCGCTGACGGAATACCGACGTGTGAATGTGGACGGCACCCTTAATCTTGCACGCCAGGCAGCAACGGCAGGTGTGAAGCGCTTTATCTTTATCAGCTCTATCAAGGTGAATGGTGAGCAAACAGTCGCAGGTAAACATTTTGCTGCTGAAGACCCGCCTGCGCCGGAAGATGCCTACGGTATTTCCAAAATGGAGGCCGAACAAGCGCTGCAGGGCTTGGCTGCTGAGACTGGTATGGAGGTGGTGATTATTCGGCCTCCTTTGGTGTATGGGCCTGGAGTTAAGGGTAACTTTGCCAGCATGATCAAGCTGGTTGGGAAGGGCTTGCCGTTGCCTTTGGGGGCTGTGCGCAACCAGCGTTCTCTGGTGGCGTTGGATAACCTGGTTGACCTCATTATTACCTGCATCGATCACCCGGCTGCTGCCAATCAGGTGTTTTTGGCCGGAGATGGTGAAGATTTGTCTACTTCCCAACTCTTGCGTGCTGTAGGTAAGGCCATGGGCAAACCGGCACGGCTGATTCCTGTACCCCCGGGCCTGTTGATGCTGGGGGCGTCCATCTTGGGCAAACGTGCGGTGGCCCAGCGCTTGCTGGGATCTTTGCAGGTTGATATTTCCAAGGCCCGTGATTTGCTGGATTGGCAGCCGCCGATTTCGGTTGAAGAAGGCTTGCGCCGTTGTTTTGATTCGGAGATCAGACGTTGATTCGTTTTTTTGATGTGTTTTTTTCTGCGCTGGGCTTGTTGTTCGGCTTTCCGGTGCTGCTGGCTTTGTACCTTATCGGGCTGCTTGATACCGGCTCACCTTTGTTTCGCCAGGAGCGGGTGGGACGAGACAAAAAGCCTTTTGTGTTGGTGAAGTTTCGCACCATGACGGTGGACACCGCATCGGTCGCAAGTCATTTGGCTTCTACTGCCTCCATTACGCGTTTTGGTGGATTTCTGCGTAAAACCAAGCTGGATGAATTGCCGCAGCTGTGGAATGTGCTTAAAGGGGAGATGAGCCTGGTGGGGCCACGCCCCAATTTGTTCAACCAGGAGGAACTTATTGCTGAGCGTGATGCCTTGGGCGTGTACTCAGTGCGTCCTGGCATCACCGGCCTGGCCCAGGTGAACGAAATTGACATGTCTACGCCCAAACTGTTGGCTGAGACCGACGCACGCATGATCAAGGAAATGACCATCGGGCGTTATTTCAGCTATATCTTACAGACGGTGACCGGGAAGGGGTCTGGCGACCGGGTTAAACAGTGAGGGACCAACATGCTGCGTGAAAAACTCATTGGTCTGCGTCGCCGTTATAAGCGTCTGTTGCAGCTATTTGCCGACATAGTCCTGATCTGGTTGGCGCTATGGCTGGCGTTTGTGGTGCGCTTGGGTACGGATGAACTGGTGCATCCGCTGGGTGAGCATTTGTGGCTGTTTTTGGTCGCACCTCTGATTTCCATCCCGCTCTTTATCCGCATGGGTATGTATCGGGCAGTCTTGCGCTACATGGGCAATGAGGCGCTGCTGACCATCCTCAAGGCGGTAACGCTGTCGACGTTGCTGCTGGCCTTGGCTATCTATTGGTATCGTGACTCTCCTGTGGCCATTCCCCGTTCGCTGGTGATCAATTACTGGTGGTTGAGCGTGGTTTTGCTGGGCGGCCTGCGGCTGGTGATGCGTCAGTACTTTCTGGGCGACTGGTACAGCCTCACGGCCTTGCCCTTCGTTAAGCATGAGAATGGCTTGCCCAAGGTCGTGATTTACGGTGCCGGTTCTGCGGGCAATCAGTTGGTGGCTGCTTTGCGAATGGGCAAGGCGATGGAGCCAGTGGCTTTTATTGATGATGATGAAACCATCGTCAATCGAGTGATTGCCGGTCTGATGGTCTACAAGTCCTCTCGGATAAAAGCTTTGATTGCCGAGACGGACGCGCAGGAGATATTGCTGGCCATGCCGTCGGTTTCACGTGCCCGGCGCCGGGAGATTCTCGATTATCTGGAGCAGTTTCCGTTGCAGGTACGCTCAGTGCCGGGATTTATGGACCTGGCCAGCGGCAAGGTGCAGGTTGATGACTTGCAGGAAGTGGATATTGCCGACTTGCTTGGGCGTGATGCGGTACCGCCAATGCAGGTGCTGTTCGAGCGGTGTATTGCTGATCAGATTGTGATGGTTACGGGGGCTGGGGGGTCGATTGGTTCAGAGCTATGCCGGCAAATCATAGGCCTGAAGCCCAAAAGCCTGATCCTGTTTGAACACAGCGAGTTCAATCTTTACAGCATTCACGCCGAGTTGCAGGACAGAATTGAGCGTGAATCCTTGCCGGTGGTGCTGATCCCGATTCTGGGGTCTATTCGCAACAGCATTCGCCTGGCTGAGGTCATGCGAACCTGGAAGGTCAATACCGTCTACCACGCGGCTGCTTACAAGCATGTGCCACTGGTGGAGCACAATATTGCCGAAGGGGTGCTCAACAATGTGATGGGTACTCTCAATACCGCGCAGGCGGCGATTCGCACCGGGGTGCAGAACTTTGTGCTGATTTCCACCGACAAGGCGGTGCGGCCAACCAATGTAATGGGTAGCACCAAACGTTTGGCCGAGATGGTGCTGCAGGCTCTCAGCCAGGAGCCGGGCCCGGTACTGATGGGCGATACTTCTGGCGCACATCAGGTCAACCGTACCCGTTTTACCATGGTGCGTTTTGGCAATGTGCTGGGCTCTTCCGGGTCGGTGATTCCGCGTTTTCGCGAGCAGATTCGCCAGGGCGGGCCGGTGACGGTGACCCATCCGAAGATTACCCGCTATTTCATGACCATTCCCGAGGCGGCGCAGTTAGTGATTCAGGCCGGTTCCATGGGCCAGGGCGGGGATGTGTTTGTGCTGGATATGGGCCAGTCGGTGAAGATTCTCGACCTGGCCGAGAAGATGATTCATCTGTCGGGTTTATCTGTGCGCAATGGCAAGAGCCCCAAAGGCGATATCGCCATTGAGTTCTCTGGTCTGCGCCCGGGTGAAAAGCTCTATGAAGAGCTGCTGATTGGCGACAATGTGGCTGTAACCGAGCACCCGATGATCATGCGTGCCAATGAGGACTGTCTGAGCTGGGAAGAGCTGCAGGCTGGGTTGAAAAAGCTGGTGGCCGCGGTAGAGCGCGAAGACTTCAACGGCGTGCGCCAACTGCTGCGTGAACTGGTGGACGGCTACCGGCCCGAGGGTGAAATCGTTGACTGGATTCACCTGCACAAGAAGCGTGAGGTGTAGGGGGGAGGATTTGGTACCTGGAAGTTGGTGCTGTGATTCGCTCTGTTATGATTGTGGATAGTCGGGAATTAGGTTGAAAGCAATGAGTCAGGCACAGGGTATTCGCTGGCACCAGCGGTTGCAGAACTTTCAGGCGGCCTTCAATGAATTGGATGAGGCTGTGGCGTTGAATAATGAGCGCAGCCTTTCCAAGCTGGAAGAACAGGGCTTGATTCAGGCGTTCGAATATACCTATGAGTTGGCCTGGAATACGATCAAGGATTTTTATCTGTATCAGGGTGAGGGCGGGATTCAAGGGAGCCGCGATGCTATCCGGCTGGCATTCGAGCGAGGATTGATTGCTGAGGGGCCGTCGTGGATGGCTATGATCAAGAGCCGGACGTTGACTTCCCATACCTACAATCGCGAAACCGCTCGCTTGATCGCGGGTGAAATTCTCAATACCTACCACCCGTTGTTGCAAGCGCTGCTGGTTACTTTGGTGAAGCTGCGTGACAACGGCTGATTCGGTTTCATCTTTACCAGCAAATCTGCTGGGGCCTGTGCGGGATGTGCTGGCGTCTTGTCCGGCTGTGCGCCGGGCGGTGCTGTTTGGTTCCCGTGCCTTGGGCACTCACCGCCCGAATTCAGATATTGACTTGTGCCTGGATGCGCCTTCTCTGGCGTTTGCTGATTACCTGAAATTGGCGGCTACGTTGGATGAATTGGTGGCGCCCTATAGTCTTGATCTGGTCTTGATGCACCATATCGAAAATCCTGATTTTCTGGCACATATCCAACGGGTTGGGGTAACGGTGTACCCTTAAAGCAGGGTTGCTTGATCATCAATTGTGATGCAAGCTGGTGATGGTATTGATGATTGGAGAATGCCGATGCGTACAACAGTGTCCATTGATGATGAGCTATATCAGCAGGCTTTGGCGTTCGCGGGACCGGACGTGAGTAACGTCGACCTGGTCCGTGAGGCCATGCGTACTTTTGTGCGTGTTCAGGCGGCTAAGCGCTTGGCCGCTCTTGGTGGTACAGCCCCAGAGATGAAGACGATACCGCGTAGGCGAGCGGCGGGTGACAGTGAGTGAATGTTCTGGTTGATACCTCCGTCTGGGTGTCGCATTTCAAGAGGGCTAACGAGAGCTTGGTTAGTCTGTTGCTGCAGGATCGGGTGCTGACACATTCGATGGTAATTGGTGAGTTGGCTTGTGGAACGCCACCATCGCGCCAGCAAACTTTTACCGCACTCTCTCAGCTGGAGCCTGCAGTTACGGCGACAAATGACGAGGTCATGGCTTTGATCGACAGGGAGCAACTGTTTGGTCTGGGCTGTGGTTGGGTGGACATATCGCTGCTGGCTTCCGCATTGATTACGCCTGCTTGCCGTTTATGGACTCTCGACAAGAGGTTGGCAAAACTGGCGGCCCGCTTTGAGGTTGGCTTCCCCGCTGGGTATTAGGCGGCTGAAATAGTTGAAGACTGGAAAGACTCAACTGAGTCTGGTTAGGAGTTTGAGTTTCTGTGAAAGTTTCCAAGGCGGTGTTGCCCGTTGCCGGGCTGGGTACTCGTTTTTTGCCGGCTAGCAAGGCCATCCCCAAAGAGATGGTCACGGTGGTCGACAAGCCAGTGATCCAGTATGTGGTGGAAGAGGCGCTGGCGGCAGGGATTACCGAGATCGTGTTGGTGACCCATGCCAGCAAGAAGGCGATCGAGGATCACTTCGATATTAATTACGAGCTGGAAGCCGAGCTGGAGCGTCGTGGCAAGCATGAGCTGCTGGAGGTATTGCGCAGCATTGCGCCGCCACAGCTCAAGGTGTCGGCCGTACGTCAGGGCCGTGCCCTGGGGCTGGGCCATGCGGTTGCCTGCGCTCGCCCGGTGGTCGGTGATGCGCCCTTTGCGGTGTTGCTGCCGGATGTGTTGGTGAAGCAGGGCGGTACTCCAGACCTGGCGCAAATGACCGAACGTTTCAACCAGACTGGGCATGCCCAGATCATGGTTGAGCCGGTGCCAATGGAGCAGGTGCACCAATACGGGGTGGTTGACCTGGGCGGTCAGCCGATTCAGCCGGGTGGTATGGCGGCGATGCAGCGGGTGGTGGAAAAGCCACCGCGTGATCAGGCGCCGTCTAACCTGGCGGTGGTCGGGCGTTATGTATTGCCGGCGCGTATCTTCGACCTGCTCAATCAGACCCAGCCCGGGGCTGGTGGCGAGATTCAGTTGACCGATGCCATCGAAGCACTGCTGGCCGAACAGACGGTTGAAGCCTATCAGCTTCAGGCCCGCTCCTTTGATTGCGGCAGCAAGCTCGGCTACCTGGAGGCCACGCTGGCCTACGGCACGGCTCACGCGCAACTGGGTGAGGCGTTCAAGGCGTTGATTCGCCAATATTAATAAGAGCCTGTACATGCATATCGACGTATACGGCGACACTCTGTGCGCCCATGTGGCGGCTGCGGCGCTGGCTTCGAGCGGGCATGCGGTGACGCTGTTCGTGAGCGATGCCCAGCAGTTGGCGGCGTTGCAGGCCGGGCATTTGCCTTGGCGTGAGCCGGGGCTGATGGAGCTGATGGCTGATCAGATTGCGTCTGGGCGCTTGCGGCTAGGCGATGCGCAACAGTTGCCGGCAGCGGTGGGGCAGGTGCTGTGGTTGGCCAAAGCGCCCAATCGGGTTGAACAGGCCCATGCCTTGTTGCAGCGTTTGGCCGCGCAGGTGCAGGGCGACTGGCTGGTAGTTAATCAGTCGACCTTTCCGGTCGGCTCGACCGAGACTTTGCAGGCTACCCTTGATCAGTACCAGTTTGCTGCTGGTGCGCACCATGAAGTGATCAGCTTGCCGGACCTGCTGACCGAAGGTGCGGCGCTGCAGGGCTTTCTGCGGGCCGAGCAGTGGCTGCTGGGCGCTGATTCAGAGTGGGCCAGACGTCAGGTGATGGAACTGCTGCGGCCATTTAATCGTCGCCGCGATGTGGTGCAGGTGATGCGCCCGCGCGAGGCGGAGTTCACCAAACTGGCGATCAGCGGCATGCTGGCGACCCGTTTGAGCTATATGAACGATATGGCCAATCTGGCAGATACCCTGGGTGTGGATATTGAACGGGTGCGTTTGGGTATGGGCGCTGACTCGCGGATCGGCGAGGCCTATCTGTATCCGGGCTGTGGCTTTGGTGGTTTGAAATTTTCCCGCGATGTGATGAGCCTGGCTTCGACCCTTGAGGTCAGCGGTATGCAGGCCCAGTTGCTCGATCAGGTGTTGCGGATCAACGAGCGCCAGAAAGAGGTGCTGTTTCGCAAGCTGTGGCGCCATTATGGCACTCATCTCAAGGGCCGTCGGGTGGCGATCTGGGGTGTGGCATTCAAGCCGGAAACCGGGCGGATCGACAACGCGCCTTCGTTGCGCATGCTTGAGGCGCTCTGGGCGCAGGGTGTGCAGGTGCATGTGCATGACCCGCAAGCCTTGCCCGAGTTGCATAGCTGGGCCGGTGAGCGTGCCGATCTGATTCTGCATGATGACCCCTACAGCGCTGCCGAACAGGCCGATGCACTGGTGCTGCTGACTGAATGGAAGGCTTACTGGAGCCCGGATTTCCCGCGTCTGGCCCATAGCATGAAAGCACCATTGCTGCTGGATGGGCGCAACATCTGGGACCCGGATTTTGTCCGTGAGCATGGGTTCGACTATTACGGCATTGGACGGCGTTGATGACAGCAGTGAATGAAACCCAGTGGGCGGCGCTTGAGCAGCACCGTCAGCAGATTCAGGGTCAGCACCTGGCCCGGTTGTTTGCCGCCGATCCGGAGCGCTTCAAGCGTTTGCACCGGCGTTTGGGACCGCTGCTGCTGGATTTTTCCAAGCAGCGTTTGAATGAAGACACCTTGCAGCACTTGTTTGCGCTGGCTGAGGCCTATGATTTGCGCGGCTGGATCGATCGCCTGTTTGCCGGTGAGCCGGTCAACCATACCGAGGGCCGCCCGGCCATGCACTGGGCATTGCGCCTGCCTACCGGCAAGACCTGTCTGGTTGATGGTAAGGATGTCACTGCGCTGGTGCAGGCCCAGCTTGAGCGGATGGACGTGCTGGTGTCCAAGATTCATGCCGGGCAATGGCGTGGAGCGACCGGTGAGGTTATCACCGATGTGGTCAATATCGGTGTGGGTGGCTCTGACCTGGGGCCGCTGATGGTGTCTGAGGCGTTGGCAGACTTTGCTGCTGATACGGCTGCGCCGCTGCGCATGCATTTCGCATCGACCATGGATGGCAGTCAGTTGGCCCAGTTGCTGCGCACCCTGGACCCGCACGCGACGCTGTTTGTGATTTCGTCCAAATCCTTTACCACGGTGGACACGCTTAGTAATGCTGCGACGGCCAGGCAGTGGCTGGAGCGCTCGTTGGGCGATTGTGCCGGGTTGTTGGATTGTCATTTTCTTGGGGTATCTTCGGCTGCTGGCAAGATGACCGAATGGGGAATTGCGCCAGACAACCAACTGCAGATCTGGGATTGGGTCGGTGGACGTTATTCGTTCTGGTCGGCGATTGGTCTGCCGATTGCCTTGACGGTGGGCATGCAGGGTTTTCGCGACTTGCTGGCGGGCGCCCATGCGGTGGATGAGCATTTCCGTCAGGCCGACTGGGCGCAGAATGTGCCGGTGCTGATGGCTCTGATCGGGGTCTGGAACGTTAATGTGCTGGGTATCAACGCGCTGGCGGTGTTGCCCTACGATGGCCGGCTCAAACAGTTGCCGCTGTATCTGGAACAGTTGGAGATGGAGTCCAACGGCAAGAGCGTGCGGCGCGACGGTACGCCGGTTGAGCATTCAACTTGCCCGATTATCTGGGGCGACGTGGGTCCGAATGCCCAGCATGCGTTTTACCAGTTGCTGCATCAGGGGACCGAGGCGGTGGCCTGCGATTTCATCATGCCGGCCCGGCGTTACCGTGAGCAGGCCCACAGCGTGGCTGCGCGTGAGCTTCTGGCCCAGCATGAACTGGCGCTGGCCAATTGTCTGGCCCAGTCGCGCCTGTTGGCGTTGGGAGATGGGGCGTTGGATGATCCGGAAGCGTTGCCGGCCTATCAGCGTTATCGCGGCAACCAGCCCAGTTCGACCCTGTTGCTGGATGAGCTAACGCCGTACACTTTGGGTATGCTGATTGCGTTGTACGAGCACAAGGTGTTTGTGCAGTCGGTACTGTGGGATATCAACCCCTTCGATCAGTGGGGGGTGGAAATGGGCAAGCGCATTGCCGTGCAGACTCTTGAGCGTTTGCGCGGAGCCGCCGTCACCGAGCGCAGCGATGCTTCTACCGAAGGGTTGCTGGCGTTTATTCAGGGCAATCATAAGTAAAATCAGCCCAATTTTATCTGTGCTCCTTGAACGTCATTGCGAGGCGCGTACTCACGCCGTCATTGCGAGGGGCGGTGATGTGGGGGGCCATTGTCACGTCATTGCGAGGAGCGCAGCGACGTGGCAATCCAGAGTGCGCTTGGATCACCACGCGGCTGCGTCGCTCGTGATGACGAGGTGAGGGATTGAGGCGAGTGTCTGGAGCCGCGTCTTTCACGCCATTGCGGGGTGCGGTGATGTGGCGTCCCGTTGTTACGTCATTGCGAGGAGCGCAGCGACGTGGCAATCCAGGATGCGTATGGATCACCACGCGGCTGTGCCGCTCGTGATGACGAAGAGGGGGCTCGTTGATTCGAGTGCTTGGAGAGGCTCCTATCACGTCATTGCGAGGAGCGCAGCGACGTGGCAATCCAGAGTGCGCATGGATCACCACGCGGCTGCGCCGCTCGTGATGACGAGGTGAGGGATTGAGGCGAGTGTCTGGAGCCGCGTCTTTCACGCCATTGCGGGGTGCGGTGATGTGGCGTCCCGTTGTTACGTCATTGCGAGGAGCGTAGCGACGTGGCAATCCAGGGCGCGCATGGATCACCACGCGGCTGAGCCGCTCGTGATGACGGAGAGGGGGCGCGCATGGATCACCACTCGTGATGCCCAAGTAGAACCTATTGGCTTTTTTATATGGAGATCACATGACCACTTTGACCTGTTTCAAGGCATACGACATCCGTGGTCAGCTTGGCACGGAGCTGAATGATGACATCGCCTATCGCATTGGCCGGGCATTTGCCCGGTTCCTGTCGCCCGAGCGTATTGTGCTGGGTGGCGACGTGCGGGAAACCTCGCCAGCCCTTAAGGCGGCATTGGCCAATGGTCTGCGCGACGAAGGCGTCGAGGTGTTGGATCTGGGCCTGACCGGCACCGAGGAAGTTTATTTCGCCACCTTCCACCTGGGTGTGGATGGCGGTATCGAGGTTACGGCCTCGCACAATCCAATCGACTACAACGGCTTCAAACTGGTGCGCGAGGGTTCGCGGCCGATTTCTGCCGATACCGGCCTGGCCGACATCCGGGCCATGGCCGAGCAGATGCAGATCAATCTGGTCGATGGCCGCGACCCCTCGGTGCCGGAAGCGGCACGTGGTAGTTATCAGCAGGTGGATACCCGAGCGGCCTTTGTCGAGCACCTGTTGGGCTATATCGATCCAGCCGCGTTCAAGCCGCTGAAGCTGGTGGTCAATGCCGGTAATGGCGCTGCTGGGCCAGCTCTGGATGCCATCGAGGCAGCATTCAAGCGCTTGGGCGTGCCGGTCGAGTTCATCAAGATCTGCCATGAGCCTGATGGCAGCTTCCCCAATGGCATTCCCAATCCGCTGCTGGTGGAAAACCGGGCGGTGACCCGGAATGCGGTGCTGGCGCACAAGGCGGATATGGGCATTGCCTGGGATGGCGACTTTGATCGCTGCTTCCTGTTCGATGAGCAGGGCCGTTTTATCGAGGGGTATTACATCGTTGGTCTGCTGGCCGAGGCGTTTCTGCAGAAGGAGCCGGGCGCGCGGATCATCCATGACCCGCGGCTGGTCTGGAATACCGTGGAGCAGGTGCAGGCCAACGGTGGGGTGCCGGTGCAGACCAAGGCTGGGCACGCTTTTATCAAGGAGCGGATGCGCAAGGAAGATGCGGCTTACGGTGGCGAGATGAGTGCGCATCACTATTTCCGTGATTTCGCCTACTGTGACAGCGGCATGATCCCCTGGCTGCTGGTGGCCGAACTGATGTGCCGCAAGGGCAAGCCGTTGTCGGCGCTGGTCGATGAACGGATTGCCGCTTACCCATCATCCGGTGAGATCAACCTGAAGGTGTCCGATGCGTCTGCGGTGTTGCGGGAGATCGAACGCCAGTTCGCCGCTGGCGCCGAGGATGTGGATTATACCGACGGGGTCAGCGTGGCCTTTGCCGACTGGCGCTTCAACCTGCGCGCGTCCAATACCGAGCCGGTGATCCGCCTGAACGTCGAGAGCCGGGCAGATCAGGCGTTGATGGAGGCGAAGACCGAAGCGCTGCTGGCGGCTATCCGTCGCCTTTGAGTTTGCTTTCGCGCCCGCTGGGCGCTCCTACCCAGGCACACGGCATCCCGGTAGGAGCGCCCAGCGGGCGCGAAAAACGTTCTAGGGCCCCACAGTCAGGGCCAGGATTATGCAGTTCATTCCTGGGGGGTGTAACCTGTGCGTGTTAATTGAAGTCTTTGACCGCACTGGGCGGTAAACCCGGGGCAGGGGAGTTGAGTAATGGGCAAGACCATTCTGGTCACTGGTGGGGCTGGCTATATCGGTTCGCATACCTCTATCGAGCTGCAGGCTTCGGGGTATGAGGTAGTGGTGCTGGATAACTTCAGCAACAGCAGCCCTGAGGCGCTGCGCCGGGTTGAGCAGATCACTGGCAAGCCGTTGACCCTGGTGGAAGGCGATATTCTGGATGCTGAGCTGCTGGCGCGGCTGTTTGCCGAACACACCATCGAAGCTGTCATTCATTTTGCCGGACTCAAGGCGGTGGGCGAGTCGGTGCAGCAGCCGCTGCGTTATTACCACAATAACGTCGCAGGGACATTGACCCTGTGTGAGGCCATGCAGCGGGCAGGGGTGCGCAATCTGGTATTCAGTTCTTCGGCAACCGTCTATGGCGATCCTACCGAGCTACCGCTGCGTGAGGATATGCCTACCAGTGCGACCAACCCCTATGGTCGCTCGAAGCTGATGATCGAGGAACTGCTCAAGGATTTGCAGCGTTCCGAGCCGGGCTGGAATATTGCCCTGCTGCGTTACTTCAATCCGGTTGGTGCTCACCCCAGCGGCCTGATCGGTGAAGATCCCAGTGGTATTCCCAACAATCTCATGCCCTATATCGCTCAGGTAGCGGTGGGGCTGCGTGCGGCGCTGCAGGTATTCGGCTCGGACTACCCGACGCCCGATGGTACTGGCGTGCGTGATTACATCCATGTCATGGACCTGGCCAGTGGGCATGTGCGGGCGCTGGAGTGGCTGGCCAAGGGGCAGGGTGTTCGGGCTTTCAATCTGGGGACCGGGCAGGGCTGTTCGGTGCTGGATATGCTGCGTGCCTTTGAGCAGGCCTGCGGCAAGGCCTTGCCCTATGAGCTGGTCGACCGCCGTCCTGGTGATGTGGCCAGTTATTACGCCGATCCTGCACGCGCCGAAGCTGAACTGGGTTGGCAGGCCAAGCAGGGAGTTGAGCAGATGTGTGCCGACACCTGGCGCTGGCAGTCGCAGAATCCGCAAGGCTATCGTAGCTAACCCTACTGCGTAGGAGCGGCCCCAAACCCATTCGCGCTCGCAGAGCGCTCCTACCGGTGTTGCGGTGTGCTGGTGCTGCGGTGTTTGGGTAGGAGCGGCCTGCGGCCGCGAAGCGGATTACGAGCGGCCCCAAACCCATTCGCGCTCGCAGAGCGCTCCTACCGGTGTTGCGGTGTGCCGGTGCTGCAGTGTGTTTGGTAGGAGCGGCCTGCGGCCGCGAAGCGGATTACGAGCGGCCCCAAACCCATTCGCGCTCGCAGAGCGCTCCTACTGGCGCTCGTGTTAAACTCCGACTTTCTTTGCCCGTTGCATCAAGGACATCATCATGTGTGGAATCGTTGGCGCCATTGCTCAGCGCAATATCACCCCCATCCTGCTTGAGGGGCTGCGCCGGCTGGAATATCGCGGCTATGACTCGGCTGGCGTGGCGGTTCTGGCCAGTGACGCAAGCATTCAGCGGGTACGTGCGGTAGGCAAGGTAATCGAGCTGGAAAAGGCCCTGGAGGCCGCGCCGGCTGGCGGTCATCTGGGGATTGCCCACACCCGTTGGGCTACGCACGGCAAACCGGCTGAGCATAACGCTCACCCGCACCTGTCGCAGCGTCTGGCGATTGTCCATAACGGCATCATTGAAAATCATGCGCCGCTGCGCAAGCGCCTGATCGACTTGGGGTACAGCTTCACCTCGGAAACTGACACCGAAGTGGTAGCGCACCTGCTGGCGCACTATTACGCCGAAAAGAAAGACTTGCTCGAAGCCTTCCGCGCGACCCTGGGTGATATTCATGGTGCTTACGCCTTGGCGATCATTCACCAGGACCAGCCGGAAACCCTGTACTGCGCCCGTGCCGGCAGCCCGCTGGTGATCGGCGAGGGCAGCGACGAGCATTATCTGGCGTCCGACCCGCTGGCGCTGTTGCAGGTCACCGACCGCTTCCGCTATCTGGAAGAGGGCGACTACGCCCGTATCACCCGCACCGGCTGCGATATCTGGAGCCGTGATCATCAGGTCGCCGAGCGCCCGGTCAAGCGTTATGAGCATGCCGCGCACAGCCTGGAAAAGGGCGAGTACCGGCATTACATGCTCAAGGAAATCTTCGAGCAGCCCGACGCCATCAGCGACACCCTGGCAGGCACTTTGGGCGACGATCATGTGCTGACGGCGGTGCTGGGCCCAGAAGCGGAAACCCGCCTGGGCGAGATCCGTAACATTCACATCGTTGCTTGTGGCACCAGTTACCATGCCGGTCTGGTGGCCCGTTACTGGATCGAGCAGCAGGCCGGGATTCCCTGTCAGGTCGAGGTGGCCAGTGAGTACCGCTACCGCACGGTGGTGGTGCCTGACGGTACGCTGCTGATCACCATCTCCCAGTCGGGAGAAACCGCCGACACCCTGGCGGCGCTGCGCTATGCCAAGGATCAGGGCTATCTGGCCACGCTGGCGATCTGCAACGTGGCTGGCAGCTCACTGGTGCGCGAGGCTGACTGGCGGCTGTTGACCCATGCTGGTCCGGAAATTGGCGTGGCCTCAACCAAGGCCTTTACTACTCAGTTGGTGGCGCTGCTGTGGTTGACCACGGCGCTGGTGCAGGTGCGTGGTGGGGATGCAGCATTGGTGGCGCGCAATGTTGCTGCGCTGCGCAGCCTGCCGGGCCTGGTGTCGCAGGCGCTGGGGCTGGAGCCGCAGATCACTGCGCTGGCTGAGCGGTTCGCCAACAAGCATCATGCGCTGTTCCTTGGCCGTGGCCCGCATTATCCGATTGCCATGGAAGGGGCGCTCAAGCTCAAGGAAATTTCCTATATTCACGCCGAGGCCTACGCCGCTGGTGAACTCAAACACGGCCCGTTGGCGCTGGTAGATGAGGACATGCCGGTGGTTAGCGTGGCGCCCAGCGACAGTCTGCTGGAAAAGCTCAAGTCCAATCTGGAAGAGGTGCGCGCACGCGGTGGCCAGTTGATTACCTTCGCCTGTGAAACCGTGGAGCACCACGACGATAGCAACAGCGTGACCTATACCTTGCCCTGGGTGGAGGACTGCATCTCTCCGGTGTTGTACACCATTCCGTTGCAGTTGCTCAGTTACCACGTGGCCTTGGTCAAGGGTACCGACGTGGACAAGCCGCGCAACCTGGCCAAGTCGGTGACGGTGGAGTAGTCCGTTTCTGTTTTGATGGTGAGCATATCGCGGCCGCAGGCCGCTCCTACCCAACTTATCTAGCTCCGGTAGGAGCGCCTTGCAGGCGCGAAGAAAAGACGCTCAGCGTCGGTTGAAGCGCTCTACCAGCGCGGCCTGATTGGCGGCGGTGCCTGCCAGTTCCTGGCTGAGACTGGCGCTGCGTTGGGCCTGGTCGGCAGTGGTGTCGGACAGGGTTGCGATATTCACCACGTTGCGGTTGATCTCTTCTGCTACCGCACTCTGCTCTTCAGCGGCACTGGCAATCTGGTTGGCCATGTCGTTGATCCGTTCGATGGCAGCGCGAATGCCATCCAGCGCCTCATCAGCTTCAATTACCTGAGCCACCCCGACTTCAGCCTGTTCATTGCCGGCACGCATGGTATCCACGGCGCGTTGGGCAGCCTGTTGCAGGTTGGCGATCAGTCCATGAATCTGCTCGGTCGAGTCGGCGGTACGGCTGGCCAGGGCCCGGACCTCATCGGCTACTACGGCAAAACCACGTCCCTGCTCACCGGCCCGGGCCGCTTCGATGGCGGCGTTGAGGGCCAGCAGGTTGGTCTGTTCGGCAATCCCCTTGATCACATCGACCACGGTGCCAATCTCCTTGGCATCGCTGGCCAGTTGCGCCGAGACGCTGGCGGCCGAGTTGACCGATTCAGACAGTAGTTCGATGGCATCGCGGGTTTTGCTCGCCACCACCTTGCCGTGGTTGGCCAGTTCGTTGGCGTCACGGGTGGCTTCGGCGGCGCGCTGGACGTTACCGGAAACTTCCTGAGTGGCCGCTGCCATTTCATTGATGGCGGTAGCTACCAGATCGGTTTCCTGCCGTTGCCGGCTCAGGCCTTTGTGGCTTTCGCCGGCCAGGTGGCTGGCTTCGCCGGCTTGCAGGCGCAGTTGCTCGGCGCTGTCGAGCAGCCGGGTCAGACAGGTACGCAACCGAGCCTGCTGACTGTGCAGGGCCATTTCCAGTTGTCCCAGCGTACCGTTGTAAGGGGTGTACATCTGGGCCAGCAGCGGGTCGCTGATGCTGTTGTCGGCAGCTTGCAGAATGCGTTGCAGACGTTGCTCGTGCAGTGCTTTGAGGGCAAATGCCGCGGGCACGCCCAGCGCTGCTGCCAGCACAATACCCCAGCCGCCCAGGGCAAACCCGGCAACTGCACCCAGTGCGCCCAAGGCGGTGACCGGCAGCACTTGCGAGGCGCTGCCGGCCCAGTCGGTAGGAATGGCTTTCTGGCCCTTGTTCAGGCGGCTGTACAGTGCCTCGGCACGGCTGACCTGGCCTGCTGTGGTCTTGACCCGGACCGACTCAAAGCCGGCCACCTGGCCTTTCTCCCAGATCGGTGTGACGAAGGCGTTGACCCAGTAGTGGTCACCGTTCTTGCTGCGGTTCTTGACGATCCCCATCCAACTGCGCCCGGCTTTCAGGTCTTTCCACATGTGTTCGAACACCGCGGAAGGAACATCCGGGTGGCGGACCAGGTTGTGCGGGCTGCCGATCAGTTCCTCGCGGGTAAAACCACTGATGTCCACAAAAGCGTCATTGCAATAGGTGATGATGCCCTTGAGGTCGGTGGTGGAGATCAGTCGCTGGCTGTCACTGAAAGTACGTTCGCGTTGAGTGACGGGCTGGTTGTTACGCATGGAGGTGTCCTGTGCAGCGGAAGGCCATCGTGCACCGGTGGCCGAAATTCTTGTCTATGCTGGGTGTATCGGCCTGAGCCATGGGTTCTTGAGTAAGGCCGGGATAAATGTTCTCTGTACTGTCATACCGTGGTGAGTATAACAGTAGAGCATAAGCCTGATGCAGTACTAAGACTAAAAGGAGGTTGCCGCAATGCCGAATAGTCTGGATACCCTCAGTACCTTGCAGGTTGGAAGCACCAGCTATCGTTACCATGCGCTGCCCAAGGCAGCTCTGACGCTGGGTGATATCAGCCGCCTGCCGATGTCGCTCAAGGTGCTGCTGGAGAACCTGTTGCGCCACGAGGATGGTGTGACTGTCAGCCGGGATGATATTCAGGCGATGGCTGACTGGCTCAAGGCCCGGCACTCCGATCGTGAGATTCAATACCGCCCGGCCCGGGTACTGATGCAGGATTTCACCGGGGTGCCGGCGGTGGTCGATCTTGCAGCCATGCGTGAGGCGGTGGCCAAGGCCGGTGGTGATCCACAGCGGATCAACCCGCTGTCGCCGGTTGATCTGGTGATTGATCATTCGGTGATGGTTGACCGTTTTGCCGATGCTTCGGCGTTTCATGACAACGTCGCCATCGAGATGCAGCGCAATGGTGAGCGCTATGCGTTCTTGCGCTGGGGCCAGAAGGCCTTCGACAATTTCCGGGTGGTGCCACCGGGCACGGGTATCTGCCATCAGGTTAATCTTGAGTATCTGGCCCAGAGTATCTGGGCCGAAGAGCGTGACGGCGAGCGCTGGGCTTATCCGGACACGCTGGTTGGTACCGACTCGCATACCACCATGGTCAATGGCCTGGGGGTGTTGGGCTGGGGTGTTGGCGGTATTGAAGCTGAGGCGGCGATGCTGGGTCAGCCGGTGTCGATGCTGATCCCCGAGGTGATCGGCTTCAAGCTGACCGGCAAGTTGCGCGAGGGCATGACCGCTACCGATCTGGTGCTGACCGTGACCCAGATGCTGCGCCAGAAGGGTGTGGTCGGCAAATTTGTCGAATTTTATGGCGATGGCCTGGCTGATCTGCCGTTGGCCGACCGGGCGACTATCGCCAATATGGCGCCCGAGTATGGCGCGACTTGTGGATTCTTCCCAATTGACGACGTGACTCTGGGCTATCTGCGCCTGAGTGGGCGCAGTGATGAACTGGTGGCGCGGGTCGAGGCCTACAGCAAGGCCCAGGGTCTGTGGCGTGAGCCGGGTCATGAGCCACTTTTCACCGACACGTTGCATCTGGATATGGGCCAGGTTGAGGCCAGCCTGGCCGGGCCGCGGCGGCCGCAGGACCGTGTGGCGCTTGGCGATGTAGCCAAGGCCTTCAACGATTTGCTGGCCTTGCAGGTTGCCCCTGCCGACCAGGATCAGGCCCGGCTGGAAGGTGAGGGCGGAGGTACCGCGGTTGGTAGCCCACAGGGACAAGTCTCAGTGACGATGGATGGCGAACAGTTCAATCTCAGTCATGGGGCGGTGGTGATCGCGGCGATTACTTCCTGTACCAATACCTCCAATCCGAGCGTGATGATGGCCGCCGGGCTGCTGGCGAAAAAGGCTGTGCAGCGTGGTCTGAAACGCCGGCCCTGGGTCAAGTCATCGTTGGCGCCGGGTTCCAAGGTGGTCACCGATTATTTGCTCAAGGCTGGTCTGACTGACTACCTGGATCAGTTGGGCTTCAATCTGGTCGGCTATGGCTGCACCACCTGTATCGGCAACTCGGGGCCGCTGCCGGAGCCGATTGCCAAGGCGGTCAGTGAGCAGGATCTGGTGGTTTCGGCAGTGTTGTCCGGCAACCGCAACTTTGAAGGCCGGGTGCATCCGCAGGTCAAGGCCAACTGGTTGGCTTCGCCGCCGCTGGTGGTGGCTTACGCGCTGGCTGGCAGTTCCCGAATCAACCTGCATGATGAGCCGTTGGGGCTGGACGGCAACAACAAACCGGTATTTCTCAAGGATATCTGGCCCAGCAATGCGGAAATCGCCGAGGCCGTAGCGCTGGTCGAGGACAGCATGTTCCGTGAGCGCTATGCCGATGTGTTTACCGGCGATGAACGTTGGCGGTCTATTCAGGTCGGTGAGGGCAAGACTTACCAGTGGGATAGCCAGTCCACCTACGTTCAGCACCCACCCTTTTTTGAGCGGATCGACGAGCCATTGGTTGGGCTTGAGCCGGTTGAGCAGGCTCGCGTGCTGGCGGTGTTTGGTGACTCGATCACCACTGATCACATTTCACCGGCGGGTAATATCAAGGCCAGCTCGCCCGCGGGTGAGTACCTTCAGAGCCTGGGCGTTAAGCCCGAAGACTTCAACTCCTATGGCTCGCGGCGCGGCAATCATGAAGTGATGATGCGCGGCACCTTCGCCAATATTCGCATCCGCAACCTGATGCTGGCTGGGGAGGAGGGCGGTGAGACCATCCATGTGCCCAGCGGCGAGCGGATGTCGATCTATGATGCCGCCATGCGTTACCAGCGTGAAGGCACTGCGTTGGTGGTGCTGGCCGGCAAGGAATACGGCACTGGCTCAAGCCGTGACTGGGCGGCCAAGGGCACCAATCTGCTGGGAGTTAAGGCGGTGATCGCTGAGAGTTTCGAGCGGATTCACCGCTCCAATCTGGTAGGCATGGGGGTATTGCCGCTGCAATTCGTTGATGGTGCGTCGGTGGCCAGCCTGGAACTGGATGGTCATGAAGTCATCGATGTGCTGGGTATCGACGATGAACTCAAGCCGGGGCAACTGCTGAACGTAAGAGCCACCCGCACCAACGGCGAGCGCATTGAGTTCAAGGCCAGGTGCCGAATCGATACCGGTAACGAGATCGATTACTTCAAGGCTGGCGGGATTTTGCATTACGTGCTCAGGCAGGTGATTGCCGGTCACTGAGATATCTCACCCCTGGGAGCCTGGAGCATCTGCTCCAGGCTGGGGTGGCCTCAGTGTTCGGGCTTTATTCGATACAGTCCGTTATCAATATCCGAGCCGAAGTAAATCACTCCGTTGTTATCTACCGCCACGCCAGTCGGGATACCGCTGGGTGGCATCCCGGGGCCGGCGGGGAAGCCGATCGGCAGGTTTTCGGCAAGCACTCGGCGTTCGCCGTTTTCCGGATTCACCAGGGTCAGGCGCTGGGCGGCAGTTTCGGCAATGATGAACTGACCATCGGCCTGTTGGGCCAGCCCTTCAGGCATCAATAGGTCCTGGGCCAGGCGTGTGATTTGACCACTACTGGGATCTACCTGGGTGAGGAAGCCGGCAGCCTCGGTCAGGTAGAGCATGCCATCCTGGCCTCGGACCATCTGTACTGGTCCTTGCAGACCCTGAGCAAGGGGCTGTCGTTCCTGCCATTGCTCGCCGCTGAGTATCACCAGGGTGCCTGCCCCCATTTCGCTGACCACCACCCGGCCGGGCTCCAGCTCGACCGCGGCACTGGGCGCGTTGAGCCCATGGATCATGGCCTGAGTGCTGTAATCGCTGCGGTTCAGGATTTGCAGGGTGCCAGTGGCGAAGCTGGTCAGCAGCAACTGCTTTTGCCCCAGGCCAACAGCGGTGGGGTACTCGACGTCAGATCCGTGGGCCCGGCGAATATCGCGAACCTGACCTGTTTCAGTGTTAACCGCGCGAAAAGTAAAAATATCGCTGATATAGAGGGTCTTGGCGTCTTCGCTCAGGGTCAGGCCGGCCGGTACGGCCAGATCACCCTGGGTAATCACACGGCTTTCGCCTGTTAACGGGTTGATCTGCTGGATGCTGTTGTCGGCCATGTTGGAGACGAAAATGCGGTCCTGCTGATCAATTGCCAGGTTGTCGAGCGAGCTGGCCAGCTGGGCGACCTGTTCGACCTGCCGGTTCTCGGCAGTGATGCGCAGCAACTGCCCGGTGAGGGTGTCGACGACGTACAGGTTGCCCTTGCTGTCGAAATTGACGGCCGCCGGGGTGCCGAATCCGTCGGCAACCACTTCCTGTCTGGCGCTGGCAGGATCAATACGAACCACTTGTCCCTTGAACCACAGGGGGCCATAAAGCCAGCCATCTTGTCCCACCTCAAAGCCGTTGAAGCCACCAAGGTCTTTGCCTATCAGCCGTGGCGGTTGCTGCGCGTTGATGTCAATTTCCCACAGCGCATCGCCGAGAAATACCTGGCTGGCATAAAGGGCGCCGGTGTCCTGGTTGAAGGCAATCGAGTTGATACCCGGCAGGCCGTCAGCCAGCACCCTGATGGGGGCCTGATCAGTTTCCCGGTACAGCACCTGGCCTGAGTAGAAACCGGTCCAGGCCATTTCCCCGCGCGGGCCAATGGCGATGTCATCGGCCTGTCCCTGGTCCGGGCCAATAAAGGTGCTGACCTGACCGCTATCTATATCGACCTGATAGATGCTGTTGCCCACCACGCTGCCGGCCAGCAGACGCCCTTGCTGGTCTACGGCCAGGCCATGAACCCCCTTGAATGCAGATGGCGCAACCAGAGCTTCAGGGAGCGAATAGCTGGCAGCGAAGCTGCAAGTGCTGATCAGGGTGGCGAGTACTGTCAGGGAGAAGCGGCCTGGCATGGAGCATCCTTGTTGTTGTGATTTGATTCTCGATTCTAGTCGGCGTGGTGGGGGGGAGAGGCTTTATTGCCGGGTGTGATGTTTGGTTATTACTGCCAGACAGGTCTGTTCGCGCTCGCAGAGCGCTCCTACCGGTGGTGCGGTGCGTTTGGGGTGTGCCGGTGGTGCGGTGTGTTTTGGGTGATGCCGACGGTGCGACATGTCTGGGTAGGAGCGGCCTGCGGCCGCGAAGCGGATTAGCGGTGGCTTGGTGTTGTTCGCGCTCGCAGAGCGCTCCTACCGGTGGTGCGGTGTGTTTGGGGTGTGCCGACGGTGCGGTATGTCTGGGTAGGAGCGGCCTGCGGCCGCGAAGCGGGTTAGCGGTGGCTTGGTGTTGTTCGCGCTCGCAGAGCGCTCCTACTGGTGGAGGGGTGAATTGTGAACGAAGTATCAGGCTGTGCACCCACGGCTTTTTATCAGCCTGACTGTTATCTACGCTTGCGTTTTCATGTTAATGGATGATCGCAATGGATTTGCGTGCGAAAGGGAGTCGACTCAGGCTGGGTCGAGTGTCAGAACCGGGGCGGTTGTATCACATCACGACAGTGACCTATGGACGCCATCCGGTATTCAAGGATCTCACGGCTTGTCGCACCCTTATTAAGGTGTTGCGGGAGCAGGCCGAGGTCAGGCTGGTACCGACCTATGCTTTTGTCATCATGCCCGATCATCTGCATTGGTTGATGCAGCTCAACCATGAGCCGCTGTCGCGTGTTGTGGCCCGGGTCAAGTCATTGTCTGCGCTGTGGATTGAGGATCTGAGGTGGCAAAGAGGGTTCCACGACCACGCCCTGCGCCGTGAGGAAGACGTGAGGAAGGTGGCGCGTTATCTGGTCGCCAATCCACTCCGGGCAGGGCTGGTCACCTCTATTGGTGATTATCCGCACTGGGATGCGGCGTGGTTGTAGGTTTTTGCTGCGGCAAGGAGTGTTGTTCGCGCTCGCAGAGCGCTCCTACCGGTGGTGCGGTGCGTTTGGGGTATGCCGGTGGTGCGGTATGTCTGGGTAGGAGCGGCCTGCGGCCGCGAAGCGGATTAGCGGTGGCTCGGTGTTGTTCGCGCTCGCAGAGCGCTCCTACCGGTGGTGCGGTGCGTTTTGGAGTATACCGGGGCTGC